>LXNI01000009.1_pt1 | contig 199151 bp, 154 predicted proteins | sample 809091 | NCBI WGS metagenome assembly LXNI01 (sample SAMN04870527, study PRJNA318959) | sponge metagenome | biome: 01000161; feature: marine sponge reef; material: water | host: Sarcotragus foetidus | place: Greece: Milos, Mediterranean Sea | collected 2013-05-29 | depth 5-7 m
TTCCAGACGGGCCCGTCTGGAAGCGTACCGGTCCGAGGCCGTGGCCAGGTCGAACCGTGCCAGCTGCCGGCGCAGATCGAGGCGGTACGCGGCTGCGGAGCTGTAGGCAGCGGCTTCCGCCCTGGTTCCCGATCCGCGGTCGAAGAGCGGAAGCGGAAGATCCAATGCGATGCTCGCGCCCCCGAATCCGTCCAGGTGATGCCGGTATCCAAGACCCAGCGTCGGTTCCGGTATGGCGTAGGTCGCGGCGACTTCCTCCCCCGCCCGTGCCGCGTCCAGTTCCCGTGCCGCGGCCTCGAGATCGGGTCGCCCGGGCAGGGTCTGCAGGGCGGCCTCGCGAGTCAACATCGGGGGCACGCCGACTACGTGCTCGGAAGGCCCGACCTCCTCGGTCCCGGTCCCGGCGGCAATCAGGGTGGCCAGCCTTCTGCGGGCGTCGCGAGACCGCAAGGCCGCCTCGGCCACCTCCTGCTCGGCCTGTACGCGCTCCAGTCGCAACCGCAGGGTCTCGAATGCCGAGATGTCACCCGCCTCAAGGCGAAACTCGGCATCCTCGGCCACGCCCTGAATGACCGAGGCGGTCTGGCGCACGATGCGTTCCGCCTCTTCGGCGAACCACGCCTGCACGTAGGCCTCCCGGACCTCGAAAGCCAATTCGATCGAGTCGGCGCGAAAGCGAGCGGCGCCAGCGCCGATTGCGTACGTGGCAGCCTGCGCCCTCGCGGCCGTACGCCCGGGCCATTCCACGGGTTGCGACAAGATGAACGTCTCTTCCCAGAACTTCTCTTCTTCGTGGCCGAGGTCGTCGCGACCGAACGAAAATGCCGGATTGGCGTAGGCGCGGGACTGCCGTGCCGCTCCGGTGATCCGGGCGGTCTCGGACCGCGCGATCTTCAACGCAAGGCTGTTCTGGCCGAACTCCACGAGGGCCTGGGCCAGCGACACCCGGCGCACCGCATCCTGCCCATTGACGGCCGGCGGGAGCAGGAAGAGACTGCCGAGGACCAGACCGAGCAACGTTCGCGCTCCCGCAGTTGGCATGAACTCCTCCCGGGCATCGTGGCGTCTGGTGTCAACACTACGCAATCTCGGTCAACACTGCGACATTCGCAGTCAACACGACAATCTGGCTTGCCGCGATGCAATGGACAACCGTTGCGCTTGACATCCGGGAAGGCGAGCGCAACACTTTTCTCATATCTGTTTCAAACGAGCGTCGCCGGTCCCCGCGCGAGCCGATTACTTTGACCAGAATCAGGCACCTTGACTCCCGAACACGCTGACTTCGGCCATTCACACGGGCCCGATGCGGTCCAGGATCGTTCCCAGGAGTCGCGGGCTGCAGGCAGACGCAGCCTTACGGCGGCCCTCGTACTCACCGCCGGATACATGATCGCCGAGGTCATCGGTGGGTTCTACGCGGGCAGTCTCGCCTTGCTCGCCCACGCCGGACACATGCTCACCGACGCGGTCTTCATCATACTTGCGCTCGTCACCATGCGGTTTTCCGGCCGGTCCACCGCGGAGCACACCTACGGTTTCCACCGGACGGAGGTCCTGGCCGCGCTGATCAATGCGCTGACCCTCTGGGGAATCTCGGTGTGGGTGCTGCTCGAAGCCTACCGGCGCATTTCGGAGACGCCCCTGGTCGACGGCACTCTTCTCCTGATCGTCGGCGCGATCGGCCTGGTCGTGAACATCGCGTCGGTGTGGATACTGCACGGCGCGGCCCAACGGAATCCGGACGTCGAGAGCACCTTCCAGCACATGATCACCGACCTCATGGGTTCAGTGGCCGTCGTCGTCGCAGGCGTGCTGGTGTGGGCCTTCGACTGGCATGTTTCGGACCCGGTCGTCGCCGTCCTGATCGGCATCCTGATCCTGATGAGCACCTGGCGGCTGCTCTCCCGTGTGGTGGATGTGCTGTTGGAGGGTACGCCCGAACACATCGATCTGTACTCCCTCTGTCACAAGATCGAGGAGCTCGATGGCGTGACCGTGATTCACGATGTCCACTGCTGGACCCTGGCCCCCGGATACGTCGCGTTCACCGCGCACCTGCTAGTGGAAGGCGGCTATGAGACCGAAGGCGGGCACGAGTCCCTGCTTGACCGGATTCGCGATATCGCCTACGACGAATTCGAAATCCAGCACATCACGGTGCAACTGGAGACGAGCGCGGTTCGCTGCCATGAGGCCCACCATGTGGACCACCTGCTGGCGACGGCGCGGACACCGGTCTGATCCGGCGCGGAAGCATCGGCGGCCGAAATACGCCGGGGTTCTTTTCCGCGTACTGCCTACACACCCCTCCGATATGCCCAGATGCGCCTCGCGGCGACCCGCTCTCTTTCCTCCTTGTCCGCTTGGCCCGCCGTCGTCGTAGGCGAGGGTGTCCCCGGCGTCGATCTCCACCAGGTCGTGCCCGAATCTCCCGGCTCACCTCGCCGATGTCCTCGCCCCGCAGCAGCCGCAAAACCACCTCGGCCTTCCGCTGCGCGCTCCACCGCTCTCGGCAGGCCCTCCGGCCGGCTGCGGCTATTCGCCAAATCCTGCTCTTTCGTACTCCGAGACATCCCGTGCCTACTCTCTCTTGGACCCCAGAAGGGTTGCTAAGCTACTCTGTCCAGAGAAATCGGGGGCACTATACCCGCTCCCGAAGTCTTGAGCACTTACATGAAAGCGCATAGAAATTCCCGCAATCCTGGCGAGATTTCCCCGCTATTTCAGGACGGTGGGAGCAGCTCCAGTCTGGGAGCAATAAATGCAGATCGTGCGGTCCTGATTGAACTTACGTGATTTCTTGCCGTGATTCCGACCTTTGTTGCTCCGCCGCTGAGGCCAATCAACCCTCGCAATGGAGGAGCTTGACGGCCACGGAGTGTATCGGGAAAGAGAGATTGGGCCTCAAAATCGTATACAAAAGCCGGTCCACTCTTGCGCACCCGGAATTCGGGCCCCACTTTGCCCCCGTTCCCAAACACCAGTCCACTCCAAACGAGGAGAGAGACCGTGGACAAGAATTGGGTAGTAGGATCCGTAGTCGCGGGCGTTGCCATGTTCGTGGTCAACTTCATCCTGGGCGCGATTGGAGTGGACTTGCTGTCCGCCTCAATGGGTGCCGAGTTTACCGCGAATTCGATCGTGGGCCACCTGTTTGCAGGTGCCGTGCTTGCCACGGTCCTCGGCTGGAATGGCGCAGGCGATGCCGCCAGCGCGGGTAAGGCGGGAGCGACATTCGGCGTACTTCTCGGCCTGGCCGGCGCGATCAGCGGCTCGGGCTTCGACGTCATGGGCCTGATTGGCGCCATTCTGACCGGCGCGATCGTCTACGGAGTCAGTGGCGCCGTCATGACGATGGCTCCCACTGGCGGCGGCGACTAGCATCTCACTGGCCTGAAGGTCCAAGGTCCAACATCGACCGCTCTCGGAGCCGGACCGCCGCCACGGGTGCTAGGAGCCCCCGGGATGGCGGAAGCGAAAGCCAGGTTCGCAATCGGTTCCGAGAGCGGTTTTGTGTATGGGCGACTGCGTGAAGTGACCTGCGGAGTGCCTATGCGTCCAGCCGGTCGTCGATATCATACCCGGCCGCCGCCCACCCGGAAGCCTGGCGAGCCACGTCGAACGTCACATCGACGCGGCCGAGTCGCATGCCTCCCCAGCCGGCCTGATTCACGACCGTAAACCCGGTTTGGCCCTGGCCGAAAACCACCGCCTCATCGAGGAAGGTGTGGGTGTGGCCGCCCAGAATCAGGTCGATCTCGGGAACCGCCTCCGCGAGCGTCAGGTCGCTTGGCCGATCCGATGCGCGGTACTCGTACCCGAGATGCGAGAGGCAGATCACCAGCGAGCACCCCTGCGCCCGCAGTTCCTCGCAGGCCGTGCGCGCCGCCGCAATGGGGTCGGCATAGCGCACCCCTTCGTGCAGGCTCGCGAGCACGAGTTTCTCGAAGGCGATGCCCAGGCCGAAGATCCCGACCCTGACGCCGTCGAACTCGCGCACCGTGTGCGGCCGGACGTGACCCGCGAGCGCCGACTCGCTCACATCGTAGTTGGCCGACACGAACTCGAAGCCCGCTTCGGGAAGCATCGCCACCAGCCCGTCCACGCCGTTGTCGAAGTCGTGGTTGCCCAGGGTCGCGACATCGTAGCCCATCGCGGTCATCGCGCGGAACTCGATTTCGCCGCCGAAAAAGTTGAAGTACGGCGTGCCCTGGAAGATGTCCCCGGAGTCGAGCAGAAGGACATGCTCGTTCTCTGCACGCACACGCCGGATCGCAGTGGCGCGCCGGGCCGCCCCTCCCAACCCTGCAAACCGTCCGCCGTCCATCGGGAAGGGATCCATGCGGGAGTGGGTGTCGTTGGTATGAAGGACGACCAGGCGGAACTCGTCGTCGATCAGGGGCCCGTAGCCGCTTTCGCGCGCGGCCAGCGGCCGAGGACGGGCGGCGGCGGTGGCTTCCAGGAGGCCCGCCGCGCCGCCGAGACCCGCGATGCCGCCGGCACTGCCGAGGGTTCGAACGAAGTCGCGCCGCTTCATCGGCTGCCTCCCTCCGTGTCGGCGCCGTTGGCGTCGCGGACGCGGCCGTCCAGCGCCGGCGCCACCCTGTCGCGCTCGCGCAGGTATGCGACGAAGACGTCCCGGATCAGGATGTCCAGGTCCTCGCGCGGCTGCGCTCCCGCCTCCCACAGCACGGTCCAGGTGCCGCCGCCGTCGACCAGGTAGTCGACCGTGGCGAGACGGTAGGTGCGCGCGGGATCGATTGCCTGACCGCCGACCCGCACATCCACCGCGTCATCCCCCACCAGCTCCATCGTCCACCCCGCGATCGGTTCCCCGTTGCTGAGTGCGATCTCGTCGGCCAGGCGCTCCAGCTGAGATCCCGACAGCGAGAGCACGGTGACGTAGTTCTCGAACGGCAGGAGTTCGTAGGCATGCCGCATCAGGATCGGCCCCTCGGAGACGGGAACCCTGAGGCCGCCGTCGTTGAGGAGCGCAACGTGCACCGTATCGGCGGCGAGGTCCTGCACCACGTCGAGCAGCGCGTCGGCCACCAGGTTCTCGAGCGTGCCCTCGGGGTCGTCCTTGCGAAACTCGCCCGTCGCGTGCGCGAGCACCTCGGCGAGCTGCGCTCCGAGCCGGTCCCGGTAGGGTGCGATCAGCGCCTCGATGTCGGCCGCGGGCTCCACGCCGTCGTCAACCACAGCGAAATCCACGGGGGCTTCCTGGACCGCGAGGACGCGGGGCGGCGAAGTGGAAGGCCGCTCGCAGCCCACCGCCATCATGAGCAGCGCGCCGAGCGCGGAAAGGCCCATCGCCGGCCGCCCGGGGCGTGGGATTCCGGCGCAAGCCACCGCGGATCGGCGCTGAGGACGAGTCGATTCCAGCATGATGGTGTCCAAGTTCGCGTCATCGGGTGTTGCGCGCCACGGGGGATGCCCCATCGTACCACGGCAGCGCTGAAACCCACATCACACTCCCCGCCCACGAGAGATCCCATGTCCCTTGCCCAGGCCCTGAACGGCGTTTGTGTCCTCGACCTCTCCCGGCTGCTGCCGGGGCCCTTCCTGACCATGGTCCTGGCCGACCTCGGCGCCGACGTGGTGAAGGTCGAGGAGCCCCGCATGGGCGACTACATGCGCGACTTTCCGCCCCGCGGCAACGGAATGTCGGGACGCTACCTGACGGTCAACCGCAACAAGCGCTCGGTGACGGTCGACCTCAAGGACGACCGCGAGCGCGAGAGGTTCCTGCGCATGGCTGCCCGGGCCGATGTCGTCGTCGAAAGCTTCCGCCCGGGGGTGATGGACCGGCTCGGCGTGGGGTATGACGCACTCCGCGAGCGCAACGAAGGGATCATCCTCTGCTCGATCTCGGGCTACGGGCAGACCGGGCCGTACCGCGACCGGGCGGGTCACGACATCAACTACCTGGCGATGGCCGGCGTGCTGGCAATGAGTGGACCCACGGCGGACGGCCCTCCCGCGATGGCCGGGGTCCAGATCGCCGACATGGCCGGCGGCGCCATGTGGAGCGCGATGGGAATCCTGGCCGCCCTGATCGAGCGCCGCCGCAGCGGCAAGGGCACCCACCTGGACATCTCGATGACCGAAGGCGCCCTGGCGCTTCTGGCCAGCGAGTTCGGCATCGTCGACGCGGAGCCAGAGACGCCCACCCGCGGCAACGGGCTCCTGAACGGCGGTGCCGCGCGGTACGGCGTCTACCGGACAAGCGACGGCAAGTACCTCAGCGTGGGTGCGCTCGAGCCGCAGTTCCTGGGCAGGCTGGCTGCCGCCGCCGGGCTGGAGCTGTCTCGCGGCCCGGAGGGCGACGCCCATCTCCGCGATCAACTCACTCGGGTCATCGCAACGAAGACCCGGGACGAGTGGGAACGCGCACTCGCACAGCACGACTGCTGCTGCGAGCCCGTCCTCGAACTCGACGAAGTGGTCGAGCATCCGCTCCATCGCGAGCGTGGCCTCTTCTTCGAGATCGGCGACACGGGTTCGCCGGGGACGCTGCAGGTGCGCACCCCGCTCGGCATGCCGGATGGACGCCGCCCCGCGCCCGCGCTGGGCGAGCACAACGACGAGGTCTTCCGGGAGTACGGTGTCAGCGACATGTGAGCAGCACCCCCATCTACTCCTACCCCCCCCACACCTCCTCGAAGACCCGCAGGTAGTTCTCGCCCAGGAACTTGAGGATCACCTCGTCGGAGTGGCCGCGGGCGGCCAGCGCCTCGGTCAGGCGGGGTACCTTCGAGATGTCCTCGAGGCCGGCCGGAGCCATCTCCTTGCCGTAGTGGTCGCTGCCGAGGCCGATGTGGTCGGGGCCCATCACGTCGAGCGCGGTCTCGATATCGCGCACCACGCTGTCCAGATCGCGGTGGGCGACGTGGATGAGGCCGAGGACGCCGCCGTTCTCCGCCAGCGCCTGCAGCATCCAGCGGTCGCGGGGCAGTTCGAGGCGCGGGCGGGGAAGCTTGCCGTCCAGCAGGTCCTGCGCCTCGGGAGCCGTGTCGGGGAACATGGTGGGGGTGGTGTGCGACAGGATGACAGGCTTGTCGGTGAGCTCGAGGATCTCGCTGAAGCCGGTCTCGCCGATGTGCACCAGGTCGATGACGATGCCGAGAGCGTCCATGCGCCGCACGACTTCCCTGCCGAGTCTCGTCAGGCCACCGCGCCGGTCGGCCGCCCAGCAGCCGTCGGCGAAGATGTTGCGGCGGGTGTGCGTCAGGCTCCCTGAGCGCAGGCCGAGGCGGTAGTACAGGTCGAGGAAGCGCGGGTCGGTGCCCAGGGCTTCGCATCCCTCGAAGGTGAGGACCAGCGCGACCCTTCCCTCCTCCTTGGCGCGGCGAATGTCGCCGACCGTCGTGGCCAGCACGAGCGCGTCGTGGCGGTCGATCTGGTCATGCAGATTCCACACCATCTCGAAGCCCCGCCGGACCGGATCGCGCAGCCAGTCATCGTCGAGGTAGATCGCGCAGAGCTGGGCGGTGACGCCGCCTTCCCGCCAACGCGGCAGGTCGTACTGGCCCATGGGGCCGAACCACACGGTGTGGGCACCCATGCCGAAGCGGACGAGGGGGTTGTTTTCGAGACCCGGCGGCGGCTCCCAGTCCAGACCGGGCACCTCGACGCGGTCGCCGAGGCTCATCTTGCCCTCGGTGACGGGGATCAGGATGTCGCTGTGGCCGTCGACCACGATGGCGCGGCGGTGGAGTTCGGCGGCGTGCTCCCGAGCCGTCATTCGGACCCTCCGCCGAGCCCGCCCTCCACCACCGGCAGGTCGATTCGCGACGCGTCCACACCGCCGCGGTGTACCGTCACGGTGGCCGTGCCGTCGGCGGGCACCGGGTCGAACATGCCGGCGTCCGCACCTGCGATCGCGACCCGGACCCTGTGCCCCTCTCGAATCAGCGCCGCGATGGGCCAGAGGCGGAAGCTCACCGTCACGGCCTGCCCGGGCGGCATCGGCTCGGCGTCGGCGCGCGCGAAGGAGTGGTACGGCTCCTCGCCCGGAAAATCGGGATTCGGCATCGCGTTGCGGTGGATCAGCCGGAGCCCGCCCTCGGTCACGTAGCGGCTGCGGCCGTCCGCGTCGACATCTTCCAGGTAGACGAAGAGGGCGCCGTCGTCCCGGTCCGACGCGAGCGTCAGCGTGATCACCGGGTAGCCCGCGATCTGGAGGTCGGACTCGAGCGGCTCGGTGGTGTATGTGAGCATGCGGGCGTCCATTTCGCCGCGGTCGTCCAGGTTGAGGACCGGGTTGCCCATCTGGGCCATCCAGCGGTTGTCGAGGCCGGTGGTGACACCCGGATCGACGGTGTAGTCGTCGCTGCCGGCGGTCACCGCGTCCGGATCCTGGCTGAGCTGCCCGCCCGCATCCATGTACAGGGTCGTCGTCCCCGTCCCCGCCGGCGGCCACACTTCCGTTTCGTGGTACGCCTCCTCGCCCAGGTTGAAGAAGCGCATGGGCGGCCACTCGGCCACGCCGTTGTCCTCGCCCTTCAGGTGGTAGTCGAAGAAGAGGCGCCGCATTTCCATCTGTTCGTCCAGCGACGGGTCCGGAGGCAGCGGCTCGGCGCTCACCGAATAGGGGCTGGCGCTGTACCCGCCGCCGTGGGTCGAGGCCAGGATCAGCACCTTCTGGGGATTGCTGAAGTGACGGAAGCGCAGCAGCGTCCCCTCCGCAGTCCCCGCGTCCATCCAGCTGACCAGCACCAGCATCGGAACGCCCGAAGCCTCGATCTCGTCGCGCCAACGAATCGGTCCGATGTCGGCCCAGGTCTGACCGCCGCCCACCACGTCGTCGCGGTATTCGCTCGCCACCACCCCCTCGAACACGTCCGGGTTGGCGGCGTGCTCGGCCACGGCCGCGGCCAGCTGCGATCCGTCCTCGTCCTCGTCCACGCGCCGGACGCTGACCTCCATCGCTTCCACATTGTTGTCGTCCATCTGGCCGACCAGGTCGCCCCACGTCTCGATGAAGCCGCGTGCCAGGAGCCCATAGGGACGGATCGGGCTCGGATAGGCGTCGAAGTCCGACCATCCCGGGATGACCGCTTTGACGGCCGGGTGGTTCACGGCGGCCAGCAGCTCGGCGGTCGTGCCGGTGTACGAGGTCCCGTAGGCGCCGACCGTCCCATCCGACCATTCGCGCGACACGACCCAGTCCACCACATCGTAGGCGTCGAGCACCTCCTGGCGCCCATACTCGACGGGGCGGGTGCCGAACGAGGCGCCGCTGCCACGCGCATCCACCTTGACCAGGGCGTAGCCGTGGGCCAGGAAATGGCGGTCGAGTGGCGACAGGGTGTTCAGCCGCTCGCCGGTTTCGGGGTCCTCTAGGCCGCGCCGGTACCGGGTCAGCGTGAGGAGCGCGGGATACGGCGCCTCATGCTCGCCGGGCAGATAGACATCGGCGGCAAGCCGCGTCCCGTCCTCCGCCGTGACATAGAACGAGGATACGCCGGGCCCTTGGGGGGCCTCCGGGGGACCCTCCGCGGTGTCACAGGCGAGGAGGGCCGCAGCAAGGATAGCGGCGCCCGCGATGGCGGCGGGTCGGATGCGCGCAGAGGTGGCCAGGCGCCCAGCCACAACCCGGAGCGAAAGCCTCGTCATCCTCCCTCCGGCACCTTCATCGAACTGATGATCGGCGCCACCGGCAACGCGTCGAGATCGACGACCTCCCCCTCCTTGATCACCATGTGAATCGTCCGGTAGTTGTATGCGCTCTCGAGCGGGTTGGCGTCGAGGATCACGATGTCGGCCCACTTGCCCGCCTCCAGCGTCCCGAACTCGTCCTCGAGCCGGTAGGCGCTGGCGACGTTGCTGCTGGCCGACTTCAGAATCTCCATCGGCTCCATCCCCAGCTCCTCCAGCCCCACCAGCGCGTTGAAGTGCCCCTCGCCGAGCTTGACGCGCGAATCGACCGTGTCGGAACCGAGCGTCGCAGACTCGGCCAGCAGCACCGGGTTCTGGATCCCGGCGTCGGTCGACATCAGCAGCTTCGCCCCGGCCTTGATCATGTTGGTCCGGTTGATCGCGCCGATCTTCATATATGGCGTGAGCGTCCCCGTCGGGTTGTGCTCCTCGAGCGCAGCCAGGCGCCGCGCCGTGATCGGCAGCACCGAGCACGCAACCCCGCGGTCGACCATCTTCCGAATCGACTCCATCGGGATCGGAATCTCGGGCCCCGAGATCCCGCAGTGCGTGATGATGTCCACGCCCGCATCGATCGCCATGTCGAAGCTCTCGACCGAGGTCGTGTGCGTCTGCACGGTCATCCCCGCGCGGTGCCCCTCCTCGACGATCACCCGCTGCACACGCTCCGAGAACGAGATCAGGTTCATGTCGACGTGCCCGCTCGCGCCGTACTTCAGGAAGTCCATCCCCAGCGTCGTGTAGTTGCGAATCACATCGGCCACCGAATCCGGCGCCATCCACAGCAGTTCGCGCCCGGTGTTCTCCTCCCACGTCTCGTTGATCCGCTTGACGAACGCCTGGCTCACATACGCCGCGTGCGCCTCGCGAAAGTCCGGCCCGAGCGGACCGCTGAAGCCGATGATGTTCCCCGCCAGGTAGATCCGGCTCCCCGGCGCCTCGCCCGCGTTGATCATGTCGCGGGCCTGCACAAGCGCCGCGCGCGGCCCCCAGGTGTCGAAGACGGTCGTCTGCCCGGTCTTCAGCGCGATCTGGGCCGCCTCGATCACGATTTCGTGGAGCCGGTGCTCGTGCAGGATGAGCGTCTCGAGGTCGAGGTTGAGGAAGAGATGAAGGTTCCCATCGATCAGCCCGGGGATGACGTACTTGCCCCCGGCGTCGATCGTGGTCGCACCCGCGGGGACAGGGGTCGTGCCTGCCGGCCCGGCCGCGGTGATCCGCCCATCGGCGAACACGACCACGCCGTCGCCGATCGGCGCGGCCCCCGTGCCGTCGATGACGGTGCCGCCGGTAATGGCGACGGTCGACCGCGAAATGATTGGCGGCGCGGGCCGCGACTGGGCCGCGGCGCCGGGGGCGAGGCCACCCGAGAAGAGCGCGGCGGTGAGCGCCAGGGCGAGCGCGAGCGTTGCGGATGAGTTTGCGGGTCGAATGGACATGGCTGGCTCCTTCAGTCAGCTCTGGGCACCATGCGGGCGCCCTGCGCGATATAGGTCATGCGCCCGTCGGGACGCGGGTCGAGGAAGCTCATGATCGCGGCGGTGGCATTCCCCTCCGCGTCCGGGAAGGTGAAAGCGTCGTTGCCCACCGGTTTCAGGGCGATCGGCGGAGTGGGCTCCATCGGCGTATCGTCGTAGAACGGGAACTTCGCCCACAGCGAGACGCCGATGCCGCCGTCCATCTCCACGATCTCGTAGATCTGGGCGATGTTCTCGTAGCGGCCCGCGTAGCGCGCGATGTCGACCTCGGTGTCGACGATCGGCCTGACCACCGGCGGCGGCGGAGCCACCCCGGCGGCTTCCTCCATCCACTTGTTGGCCAGTTCGGCCGTGAGCCCGGCGCTGTGCGAAGAGTTCGCCAGAACGGCCACCGCCACATTGCTTTCGGGGTGTGCGGTCAGATTGGCCAGGATGCCCGGCCCCCCACCACCGTGCGACACGAAGCCGCCCTCCGAAAGCATCCAGCCCAGGCCAAACGCGACCGGCGAGCCTTCACCGCGTCCTCTGGTGGTCTCGGTGCGCATGGCGCGCGCACTCTCGGGCGAGAGGATCGTGGCACCGTTCAGGCCGGTGCCGTCGCCCATGTGGGCGGCAGCGAAGGTGACCAGCGCGCTGGCCGACATCATCGCCGTCGCCCCAGCCGGCGCGAAGCTGATCGGCAGGAAGACGAAGGACGTCCGCACCGGCTCCCCGGTCTCGGGGTCGGTGAAGTGCCCGACGCTGGCCCGGTGCAGAAGCGCGTCCTCCGGCAGCACAGCGGCGTGCTCCATGCCGAGAGGCTGGAAGATCCGCTCCTTCATCAGGTCGTACCAGCTGCGCCCCCTCATCCTCTGGCTGAGGTACCCGGCGATCACCGTGGCCGTGTTGCAATAGGAGGTGTCGGCCCCGGGCTCGTGGATCTTCCCCATGCCCGCGAAACGCGGGATCGCCTTCTCGATGGTCTCCTCGTCGTGGCCCTGTTCGGGCACCATCTCGCCGTCGATACCGCTGGTGTGATTGACCAGCATCCCCACCGTGATCCGCGCCAAGTGATCCGGATCCGCGAGGCGCAGTTCGGGCAGGTAGGTCGACACGGGGGCATCGAGTTCGACCAGCCCCTCGTCCACCATCTGCATGAGCAGCGTGGTGTTGAAGATCTTGGTGATCGACCCGATGTGCATGACCGTCTCGGGGGTCATCTCGACGCCGCTGCTGAGGTTGGTGAGTCCGGCGGCGGCGGTGCGGATCTGGCCGTTCGCGAAAACGGCCGCGCTGGCGCCGACCACCCGGTGGCGGGCGAGTGCCTCCTCGAGGTCGGCCTGGAGTGCCGGATCGGTGCCAGTGGACGCATCGGCCGGCCGGGTGCGCGCCGGCGAGTCGGGAGCGCACGAGGTGACACTGGCAACCGCCGGCACCGTCGCCACGACCGCGGCACTCTTGAGGAAATCCCTGCGGGTGGTCGTCGCGTCTGTGCGGGAAGACATCCGGTCCTCCTGGGCTGCGTCCGAAAACGGGTGGCTCGGCGCTGCATACCATCCGCGCGGGCCGGACTGCCAGAATAGGATGCGGGCCAGTCCGCCGCCAACCGCCGCAGCGCCGACCGATCGGCACCGAGCTTGACACAATGTGACCAGTCACCGAGACTGGTCATATGGAAACCATCAACGCATCCTACTTCAAGGCGCGCTGCCTCGCGATCCTCGACCGCGTGCGGGAGACGGGGGAACGAATCGTGATTCTCAAGCGGGGCCAACCTGTGGCCGAGCTCTGGCCTCCCAGCCAATCGGAATCACGGTATCCGCAATCCGAGTTGAAGGGCACGGTTACGGTGGTCGGCGATATCGTCGGGCCGGTCGTGCCGGCAGATCACTGGGACAGTCTGGCAGGTTCGGGCGAGACCGCCGACCAGGCCGGCGAAGACGACTCCCCGGGCGGACAGGCGCACAGAGGAACCGGCGAGTGACGGCACTGTTGGACACCCATATCCTGATCTGGTGGCTCCAGGGCGATGGCCCACTGTCTCAAGCCCAACGGCGAGTCCTTGAATCGGCCAACGCCGACGCGCCACTGCGCGTGTCCGACATCTCGCTCTGGGAGATCGCCACACTCCACAGCCTGCGTCGCATACGGCTCTCACTTCCGCTCCGCGAGTGGCTGGCAAAAGCGGTCGCGCCCCCTCTGGTTCGGCGCCATGGCATCTCGCCGGCTATCGCGGCCGAAGTGGCCGCCCTGCCCGATTCCTTTCACCGTGACCCCGCCGACCGTATTCTCGTTGCAACCGCCCGCGTCGTGGGAGCGACACTGCTCACACACGACCGCCACATCGTGGACTCCGGGCTTGTTGCGACGCTGAGCTGAGACGATTGGCCGGCGCGCGGGAAAGACCAAAGAGCCGTGCACATGTCATCGATGAGACACCCCACCACCCGCCGCACCTTCCTCAAGGCCGGGGCCGCCGCGCTGACCGGCGCGATGATCGCCCCGGAGCGCCTCCTCGCCGATCCCTACGCACCGCTCGATCTGCGCCCCCACCCCTCGCGGCCCGGCGCCCCGCGCGGGGAGGCCGCCCTCTCCAACCCAATCAGAGTCAGAGGCGTGGTGCGCTCCCAGGGGCGAGGATTGCCCCGCATCCCCGTCTCCGACGGCGTCCAGGTCGTGGACACCGCCGCCGACGGCACGTTCGAGCTCGTCACCCGCCCCGAACAGGGCTTCGTTCGGATCACGCTGCCATCGGGCTACCGGATTCCGCTCAAACGTTCGGGCACCGCGCGCTTCTACCAGCCGCTGTCGCGGCGCAGCGAGCAGTCGGCCGTCTTCGAGCTCGAGCCCGATCCGGTCCCCCACGACAACCACACGCTGCTCCTGCTCGGCGACATCCAGACCGAGGACACGATGGAAATGGACTGGTTCCACTCGCAGTCGGTTCCCGATCTGCGGGGGACGGTGGCGGGGCTCGGCGCCGGGCACGTCTTCGGGATCTCGTGCGGCGACATCATGTTCGACAACCTGCTGCTCTACCCGGACTACGAGGTGGCCGTGCGCGACATCGGGGTCCCCTTCTTTCAGGTCGTCGGCAACCACGACCTCGACATGTGGAACCTCACCGACCGCGGCTCCACCGAGACCTTCGAGAGCCATTTCGGACCCGGACACTACTCGTTCAACCGCGGCGCCGTGCATTACGTGGTGCTCGACGACGTCTTCTGGTACGGCCAGGGCTACATTGGCTACCTCAGCGCCGACGCGCTCGCCTGGCTGGAAGCGGATCTGGCGCGCGTGGAGCCGGGCTCGCCGGTGATCGTGGCCACCCACATCCCCGCTCTGGGCAGCCAGCATCTGCGCACTGGCGAGGAGAGGCCCGGCACGGGGCTGGCGATCACGAACCGTGAAATGCTCTACCGGCTGCTCGAGCCCTTCGAGGCGCACATCCTCACCGGCCACACGCACGAGTGCGAGCACGTCTTCGAGCAGGGCACCCACGAGCACGTCACCGGCGCCATCTGCGGCGCCTGGTGGAGCGGTCCGATCTGCCACGACGGCACGCCCAACGGGTACTGCGTCTACACCATCCGCGGCGAAGAGGTGACCTGGCGCTACAAGGCGACCGCCTACGCGCCCGACTACCAGATGCGGCTGCATCGCACGGGACCGGATCCGGCGGCCCGCGGCGAGCTGATCGCGAACATCTGGAACTGGGACCCGGAGTGGACCGTGCGCTGGTTTACGGACGGTGAGCCCCGGGGCGAGATGGAGCGGCGGCGGGGCGTCGACCCGCTGAGCCTGGAGCTGCACGCGGGGCCGAATCTGCCGGAGCGCCGCGAGTGGGTCGAGCCGGTCCCCACCGATCACCTGTTCCGCGCCGGTCTGACGGGGGCCGAGAGTACGGTCGTGGTCGAGGCGACGGATCGGTTCGGGCGCGTTTTCACCGAGGAATGGCGGAGGTAGCGAAATGAGGAAGAAGATGAGTTGTGGAAGCGCGACGTTGGCCTCGCTGCTGGCTGTTCTTTGCGTAGGCGCGGTGGCCTGTGAGCCCGCGGGTGAAGGGGGCGGGGAGGCGAGTGCGGCGGGCACGTCGCAAGTGGCCGCCGAGTCCACGCAGTCGCCCGCCGGGTCCGCCCAGACGCCCGCCGAGCCCTGGACGCTGGAAGACGTCACGCCCAACACCGACGACGGCATCCGCGTCCTGATCATCCACGACATGGAGGGTCTCTCGGGTCAGGACGACCCGCGCACCTACCGGTTCTCCAGCACCGAGCACTACCCGTCCGGCCAGGAGATGCTGGCCGCCGACGTCAACGCGGTAGTGGACGGGCTCTTCGCGGGCGGCGCCACCGAGGTGGTGATCGCCGACGGGCACGGGAGCGGTAACCCCGACCCCGACCTGCGCACCGACCTCCTCGACGAGCGCGCCACCCAGATCATTCGCGACGCGCCCTTCGACACCTACTTCGACCTCCCCGAATCGGAGGAAATGGACGCGGTGGCGGTGGTCGGCATGCACTCGAAGACGGGAAGCGGCGGCTTCGCGGCCCACACCTTCACCCTGGGCATCGACCTGCTGATCAACGGCCAGGCCATCACCGAGACCGAACTGGTCGCGCTCTCGTGGGGCCGCTTCGGCGTCCCGGTCATCTTCGCATCGGGCGACGACAAGCTGCGCGGCGACCTCGAGACCATGCCCTGGATCGAGTACGTGACCGTCAAGGACGCCCCGAGCGCGGACACTGCAATCCCCCGCCCCGTCGACGAGGCCCGCGCGGACCTGCGCGAGGGGGCGCGGCGGGCGGTGGAGCGGCTGGCGGAGGCGAAGTCGATGCGGGCCGCGCAGCCCATTCGCGCATCGCTGCACGCGGTGCCGCCGGCGAACCTGCGGTTTCTGGAGGGTATTCCCGGCATGGACTACGCCGATGACACCTACAGCTTCATGGCCGACGACATGCGCGAGGCCTACGACGGGCTCGTCGCGGTGGTGGGCCTGGCGCGGGTGGGCTACCAGAGCCTGCTGCAGGAGGTCGTCGCGGGCCGGCCCGACGGCGGCGAGATCATGTCGGCGTTCGGCGAGACCCTGTGGCAGCGATGGCACGACCAGGAGTCGGGACGGTACGAGCGGCCGGAGGCGGCCGCGGCGCTCGCAGAGGCGCTGAGGCGGTTCCACGGGTATCGATAGGACATGACCCTCACTCCCGCTCTATTCCTCGCAGCCGCTGCGGCTGCCGCGCCCGTGTCGCAGCAGGTCGGCATGGCGTCCGACTCGACCCTCACGCACACCGACGGCCTGGTGCCGCCAACCGTCACGGCAGTGCGGGCCGATCCGGCACCGGTGCTCGACGGCCTCCTGGACGATCCGGTGTGGCAGAACGCCGTGCCCGTGACCGGATTCCGCCGCGACCGCCCCGGCGACGGGCTCCCCGCGGCCGAAAGGACCGAGGTGCGGGTCGCCTACACCGACGACGCTCTCTACGTCGGGGCGCGCATGTTCGACCGCGATCCGTCCCGGATCTCGCTGCTCCGCGGCCGGCGCGATTCCTTCATGCAGTCGAACGACCAGTTCCTGATTCAGCTCGACTCGTACCATGATCATCGCACCACCTTCGTTTTCGGGGTGACCCCGGCCGGAGGACGCAACGACCTCGTCGCGCCCAACGACGGTTTCCAGGGCATGGACGCCGGCTGGGACCCGGTGTGGGACGTCGTGACCTCGGTGGACTCGCTGGGCTGGGTTGCGGAGCTGCGGATTCCCTTCTCCCAGCTCCGCTTCCGGGAAGGGGACCGGCAGGTCTGGGGAGTCAATTTCCGCCGCGACATCCTGCATGCGGGCGAAGCGGTGGACTGGGCGTGGAGACCCTCCACCGAGAGCGGCCTCGCTTCGTCCTTCGGACACCTGTTGGGACTGGAAGGGGTGCGCCGGCCCTCGCGCCTGGAAGTCCTTCCGTACGCCGTTACACGAGCCACCTTCAACCAGCGCGCCAACCCCGCCAGCCCATTCGACGACGGTTCGGTTTACGGCGGTTCGGCGGGACTCGATCTGAAGTACGGTCTCACCGGCGGGCTCACGCTGGACGCCACCGTGAACCCCGACTTCGGACAGGTGGAGGCGGATCCGGCCGTCGTCAACCTGACCGCCTTCGAGACCTTCTTCGAGGAGCGGCGACCGTTCTTCGTGGAAGGCGCGGGGCTGTTCGGATTCGGCGGGCTCGAGGGATTGCGCTTCTTCTATTCGCGTCGGGTCGGGCAGCGGCCGGCGATCCAAGCCGGCGGCCCGAGCCGGGGATCCTTCGTCGATCAGCCGACGCGGTCGACCATTCTCGGTGCCGCCAAGATTTCGGGGCGAACCGACTCGGGGTGGGTCGTCGCCTTCATGAACGCTACCACCCAGCGCGAAAACGCCCGCGTCACCGAGGGTGCCGGCGCTCCGGTCACCGAGTTCCCGGTGGACCCGCTCTCGAACATCACGGCACTGCGCCTCCGCCGCGACATGCGGGATGGAGACAGCTACGTCGGCATGATCGCGACCGGAGTGGACCGCGACCTGAACCACGACGCCTTCGTCCTGGCCCTCCGCGACCGCGCCTTTACCGGCGGCTTGGACTTCCTCCATCGCTTCGCGAACCGCACCTACGCACTGCAGGGCTGGGCGGGCGGTTCGCACATCAGCGGCAGCCCGTCAGCGATGCGGCGCGCGCAATACTCATCCGTGCGATACTACCAGCGGCCCGACCAGGACTACGTGAGCGTCGACCCGGACCGCACGTCACTGGGCGGGTACGCGGGCGAACTGGCCTTCCGCAAGATCGCGGGCGAGTGGCTTTACGGCTTCGAGGCGAGCATGATCTCGCCCGGCTTCGAAATGAACGACGCCGGCTTCCAGACGATCGCGGACATCTACTCGCTCACGCTGGGCGGCACGCGTCGCTGGGTCGAGCCCGGGCGCTACTTCAGATCCGCCAGCCTGACGCTGGGCGGGTCCGAACGGCGCAACTTCGGCAACCTTGTCTTCCAGCGCGAGATCTCGCTGCGCGGCAACGGCCAGACGGTGGGCTTCCGTTCTCTCCGAGGCTCGCTCCGCTACGAAATGGAGACCCTGGACGCCCGTGCAACGCGAGGTGGCCCCGCAATGGTCAGTCCCGCGAACTGGGGCGGCAACATCTGGGTCAATACCGACGGACGAAAGCGCGTCTCGGGAGGCCTCTCGGTCAACTATTCCGCCGATGCCGAGGGTTCCTATTCGGTTTCGGCCGGCCCGACCTTCTTCGGCCGCGGCGAAGGGCTGTTCAGCTGGAGCGTCCGGCCGAGCTTGAGAAGGAGTAGAAACGCCGCCTTCTACGTCACGCAGGCGGACGATCCGGCCGCACATTCCACCTTCGGTCGCCGCTACGTCTTCGCCGAACTGGAGCAGTCCGCGATCGACGTGACCATCCGGATGGACCTGGCGATCACGCCGCGCATGACGCTGCAGGTCTACGGCCAGCCCTTCGTGGCCACCGGCGACTACGAGAACTTCATGGCGCTCACCGCGCCGCGCACGTACGACTTCCTCCGCTACGGCGAGGGGTCAGCCACGATCGGGCGCGCCAACGACATCTACACCGCCGACGCGGACGGTGCCGGGCCCGCCGACCCGATCCGGTTCGGCAACCCCGACTTCCGCACACGTTCGTTCCGGAGCAACGTGGTCCTGCGCTGGGAATACCTGCCCGGCTCGACGCTGTTCCTGGTCTGGAGCCAGGACCGGGCCGACTGGATCCGCGACCCGGCCTTCGATGGGATCGGAGACCTGCAGCGCCTCTTCTCGGACCCGATGCGCAATGTCTTCCTGATCAAGGCGAGCTACTGGCTGGATTTCTGAGCCCGTTTGTCGGCCATTTGGAGCCGATTCTGGCCGACAAGCCGGTTTGTCCGCCACTTCGGGCCAGTTTTGGCCGACAAACGCCGGAAGGCCGCCGGCCCCGGAGATCCGGAGCCGGCGGCGCAACCGCTCCAGCCCGGCGCTATCCCCCGCCTGGAACCGTGAAGAAGTTCCAGCTGGCGTACTTGCCACTGAACGCCGGCAGGTGTGGCTCCACTACGATGGTGATGTCGTACGCCAGGCGATAGTCGCCAGCTGCCTGGGCCGTGTAGGGACACATTCGCCCATCTGTCACTTCCGTGCCGTCGATATCGGTCCAGGCGGCGGACGCATCGTTCCTGGTCTGCCACTTCGAGGAATGGACCGTGTATATCCACCCGTTGACGCCGGGTGCGTTGATGATCGGCGGGGTGCATGTGACCAGGCTCAGATCGAACAGCCGGAGAACCCCGTTGGATACCATTGTGGACGGGAAGGGCGTATAGCCCGTGTCATCCACTTCAATGGACAGGGGCATCTCCGCGGTGAGGCCCCCCGGGTCGGTGGCCGTGATCGTGACCGTGCCGCTGCCCGCGCCCACGCCCCTCGCAACCACGATGGAGTGTCCGACGCTGTCGACGACCAATTCCGCAGAGACGACGGCCGAGTCGCTCACCGCGACCGAGAAGACGAGGTCGTCGCCATCCGGATCGGTCAGGTGCTGCTCAGGCAACACGAACTGGGGGCCGCCACCCACCGAGAGCGGGAAGCCCTCGGGTGCCATCGCGCTCAGTTTCGGCGCCCTGTTGCCCCCTCCGGGGTTCCCTTCGACCACGAACGTGTTCTCGGCGCGATACCCTCCCTGGATGGGATCGTGATGTTCGTCGATGGTGATGGTCATGTCCATCACCAGACGATACTCCCCGGGGGTTTGAGTGGTGTATGTGCATATCTGTGCAGTCGTGTTTTCCGTGTCTTCGACATCCGTCCAAGCGGTCGCCGAATCGGCCCTTGTCTGCCACTTGGAGCTGTTGACCGTGAAGAGGTAGCCGGTCGTGTGCGGTACGTTCGCGATCGGCGGTGTACAGGCTCCGACCACGGAGAGGAACGAGATCGCGATCGTGTTGTCGGCGACCGTGAGGCCCGGCACCGGGGTGAAGCCGCTATCGTCGACCGAGACGGTGAAGGACTGTTCAGCCGAGAGGCCACCGGGGTCGGTGGCGGTAGTCGTAACTGTCGTCATCCCGGGCGCCGTTCCGCCCAGAATCACCGCGGCGTGTCCCTCGCTGTCCACGATCACAGACGCCGAAGCCACGGCGGTATCCTGCACCGTTGTCGAGTAGGTGAGTTCCAGGATGTCGTTGTCCGGGTCTTCGAAGTGGGCGGCCGGCAGCCACGGAAGCGCGCCGCCCCCGGCAGCCAGCGGCAGTACGAAATCGGTGAGGTCGCCTCTGGCCATGGGCGGCAGGTTGATCTCCACGGTGACGGAGGCAGTCGCGCTGACGGCCTCCACCGTTGCCGTTACGGTGCCCGAACCGTCGGCCACGGCCGTGACCACGCCGCTCGAGCCGGCGGTGAACACGTCGGAATCGCTCGACGACCAGGTGACGGTCCCGCTGTACGCAGCGCCGAACTGGTCCGTTACCGTCGCCGTGAACGTGGCGGTTTCGCCGACCGAGGTGAGAGTGACCGAGTTGGGTGAGATCGATATCGCGGCCGCCCGGGGAGGGTCGGGCGGAGGCTCCACAATGTCGGGCTCGTCGTCTCCGCAGCCGGCGAGAGCCGTCAGCACGATCATGGTGGGTGCGAACCAGAGGCGGTTCGTCCGAAACCTCAAGTGTTTCGTCCGCGTTTCCATGGTTTCTCCATTGACAGGGTTGGTGGTCGCCCGCGACCATCGCAATAGTACGCGCAGGCATCCGGGCTTTCCAGCCGCGCGCGCTGATCGCTTCATCCTTTCGCAAGTGACCGGAATGCCCTAGCTTGCCGCCTGCGGGCAGAGTTCGTGCGCAAAGGTGCATACCAACTCTTCATCTCAAGTTGTACGCAATCAACACAGGAGGTGTCATATGAGATTGCGCTACGGCATCCTGGCGGGCCTGATCACGATCATGGGCACCGGAGAAATCCTTGCTCAGACGCGTGCTCTCACCGGCTCCGTCACCGACGCCACTACTGGACAGGCCATTTCCGGGGCGGCGGTCGCCGTCTCGGGGACGACGCTCGGCACCTTTACGGAGGATGACGGCAACTTCGCCGTCACCGTAGGGGCGGGCGAGGTCGTGCTCGAGGTAAGCATGCTGGGATACCAGCCCGCGACCATCACCGTGCCGGAGGGTACGAACAACCTCAGCGTCTCCCTGCGGGTCGACGTCCTCAACCTCGACGAGATCGTGGTGACGGGACAGGCGACCGGAATCTCCAGGAGGAACCTCGCCAACGCGGTTTCGACCGTGAGCGCGCGGGACCTCGAACGGGTGCCTGCGGCCTCGGTGGAGCAGGCGCTCCGGGGCAAGGTCGCGGGAGCGAACATCCAGTCGAACTCGGGCGCTCCGGGCGGGGGCATGCAGCTCCAGCTCCGGGGGGTATCCACGATCCTCGGCGCCCACACGCCGCTCTACGTGGTGGACGGCGTGATCGTGAGCGACGAGACGATTCCTTCGGGGGTGCACACCGTTACGGTGTCGTCTTCGAACCCCGTGCGCGGAGGCTCGCAGGACAACTCCGCGAACCGCATCGCCGACCTGAATCCGTACGACATCGAGAGCATCGAGGTCCTCAAGGGCGCGTCCGCGGCAGCCATTTATGGCTCCAAGGCCAACAACGGGGTGGTGATCATCCGCACCAAGAGGGGCCGAGTCGGGGCGCCGCAGTTCAACGTCACTCAACGCATGGGATTCTCACAGCTCTCCAACAAACTCGGTCTCCGTGAGTTCACCTCCATGGACGAAGCGGTCGAGTTCTTCGGCCCCCAGGCGGCGGACCACTGGCAGGCCGGCAAGTTCTTCGATCACGAGGAGCTGCTGGCGGGCAACGAGCCCCTCTCCTACGAGACGTCGGCGAGCGTCAGCGGCGGCACACAGGAGACGCGCTACTACGCCTCGGGTCTGGTGAAGCACGATGGCGGCATCATCGACAACACCTTCTACAACAAGGAGTCGCTGAAGCTGAACCTCGACCAGACGCTGGGCCAACGCGTCTCGTTCAGCCTCAACACCAACGCGATCCACACGTTGGCGGGCCGCGGCATCACGAACAACGACAACCGGAGCATCAGCTACTACATGACGCTCCCGTCGACGCCCAGCTTCGTGGATCTGCGGGCCATGTGCGCCGACGGAAGCCGCCAGGCCGACATCGACAGATGTCCGAGCGGCACCGGTGTCTATCCCCGGAACCCCTTCGCCTCTTCCAACATCCTGGAAACCGCTTCGCTCGTGCGGAACGACGAGGAGGTGTGGCGCTTCGTGGGATCCGGGAACCTGACCTTCGACGCGATCACCTCGGCCACCCACACGCTGCGGCTGAGCGCGACCGGCGGCATCGACTTCTACAACCAGAAGAACGAGCTGTTCTCGCCCCCCGAGTCGCAGTTCGAGCCCAATGACGGGCTCCCTGGCACGTCGGTGCTCGGGTCGGCCTACAGCCAGTACATGAACGGCAACCTGAACGCCGTCTACACGTTCAATTCGGATGCGTTCCAGTCGACGACCTCGTTCGGCACGCAGTACGAGCTTCGCGATCTGGACATCAGCAGCACGATCGCCAAGAACCTCATCGGCGGCCTGCAGAACATCGACCGGGGCACGGCCACGGAGGTGCGGCAGGATCGTGAACGCGTTCTCGATTTCGGGATCTTCGCCCAGGAAGAGGTGCTGCTGATGGACGAGCGCCTGCTCCTCACCGCGGGGATGCGCGTCGACCGCAGCTCGAACAACTCCAACACCGACGAGTTCCACCTCTATCCCAAGGTCGCGGCGTCCTACCGGTTCCCGATCGGCGGCGACCTGCTCGAAGAGGTCAAGTTCCGCGGCGCGTGGGGCCAGTCGGGCAACCAGCCGGTCTACGGACAGAAGTTCACCGAGTACGAGGGCAGGAACATCGGCGGCCTGCCGGCGCTGCGGGTGCAAGGCGCCACGGCGGCGACCGACCTGCGGCCCGAGCGGCAGACCGAGATCGAGGGCGGCGTCGACGCCACCCTGTTCGAAGACCGCGCGACGCTGGAATTCACGTACTTCAAGAAGAACGTGACGGACGTGATCCTCGAGCGGTCCCTCGCTCCGTCCACGGGCTTCGCCGAAGCGATCTTCAACGGCGGCGAGATCCAGATCTGGGGCATCGAGACCGCGATGACAGTGGTGCCGTTCTTCAGCCGCAACCTGCAGTGGACCTCGCGCACCACCTTCAGCATGGACCGCAGCGAGGTGGTAGCGCTGCCGGTACCGCGCTTCACGGTCCAGGGTTTCGGGTACTTCTACGGAACCACGGCCGTCGAGGTGGGCAGATCGCTCACGCTGCTTTGGGGCAACGGCCCCGACCCCGAGACCGGCGAGGTCGGTGTGGGTCCCCTGGCGGACTCCAACGCGGACTTCCGCATGGGCTTCTCCAACGACATCAGCGTCGGGCGGTTCAACGTCTACTCGACGCTGGACTGGCAGAAGGGCGGCACGGCCAACAACCTCACGCAGTTCCTCTTCGACCTGACGCGGAACACCGAGGACTGCAACAACCTGGTGAACGGCGAGAGCGTCTGCGTGATGCGCAACCGGGAGTTCCCGAACAACACCGGGACGTACTTCCAGGACGCCTCGTTCGTGAAGCTGCGGGAATTGACCGTGAGCTACGACCTGCCGGAAGACATGGTCGCCAGCGTTTGGAGCGGCGCCCGGCACATTCGGCTGAACATGAGCGGTCGCAACCTGCTGACCATCACCGACTACGCCGGCCTCGACCCCGAGGTGAGCAACTTCGGGAGCGAAGCGGTCGGACGTGGCCAGGACGTAGCGCCCTTCCCACCGAGCCGGACCTTCTGGTTCTCGGTCAACGTGGGCTTCTGACAACGTGAACGGGAGAATGAGACCAATGATCAGACAATTGAGCCGTCTTCTGACGGCAGGTCTCGTCGCAACCGTGTTCACGGCATGCGATCTGACCGTACCGGACTTCAACAACCCCAGTGTGGAGGACCTGCAGACCAACCCGACTTCGGCCGCCATCGCGGCTGCGGCGCAGGGCCTTCTCTTCGACACCCGCCTGACCGCGGCCGACATGGTGCAATGGGTCGGCGCCTTCGGCCGCGAAGTCTACCCCATGGCGCCGACCGGGTCCTCGCTGCCCGGCAGCGTGCGCGACCCCTGGACCCAGACCCTCTTCGTAGGCACCCAGGTCTGGGGCGAGGCGTACAGGAACACCCGCAACGCCAACCTGCTCCTCGAGGCCCTGGCTGCCGCCGAAATGCCGGAACCGGACAAAGCTGCGGTGCGTGGCTTCACCAAGACCATCCAGGCCTACGACCTGCTGCATATCGCGGTGACCCGGAGACATCTGGGCGCACCCGTCGCGGTCGGGTCCGATCCGAACGACGACCCCGCCCCCATCGTGGGAGAGAACGAGGTGTACGGCCACGTGATCAGCCTGCTGGACGAGGCGCGCGGTGACCTGCAGGCAGCGAGCTCCTTCCCCTTCGGGGTGACCGCCGGACTGGCGAACTTCTCTTCGCCGGGGGACTTCGTCCGCCTCAACCGCGCGATCAAGGCGCGCGCCGAGGTGCATCGCAACAACTGGTCGGGCGCGCTGCAGGCGGTGGCCGAGTCCTTCGCGGACACGAACATGCCGCTCGCCTACGGAGCGCAGCACAGCTGGTCGGTCAACTCGGGCGACCTGGTCAACCCGGCCAACCGCCCCGATCTGCTCTGGGCCAACACGCGCTTCCGCAGCGAGGCCCAGGCCCGCGCGGACGGCTCGCCCGATCTGCGCTTCCAGACCAAGTTCAAGGAGGTGGGGGCGTACCAGCTGCTGGAGGTCAGTTCCGACCTGCAGTACACCCTGTACGAAAGCCCGAGCGCGCCGTTCGTCTGGGTCAAGAACGAGGAGTTGATCCTGATCCGCGCCGAGGCGAACCTTGCGATGGGGAACCGGGCGGCGGCGATCGAGGACATCAACCTGATTCGCATGAACTCGGGCGGCCTCGAGCCGCTGCCGGATCCCTATCCCGGATCTGACGACGACCTGCTCAACGAACTGCTGTACAACAAGCGGTTCTCGCTGGTCTTCGAGTGGGGGCACACGTGGATCGACATGAACCGCTACGACAAGCTGCTGGACATTCCGGTGCTGGGTCCGCCCAGTGCCGATCAGCGGCTTCACAGCGCGATGCCCTACCCGCTGAGCGAGTGTCTCCCGCGCGAGCCGGACGTGCCCGCGGGGTGCATGACCCAGCAGGGCGTCATCCCCTAGGGGCGGCCGGCCTCCGGCTTGTCGCCGCCTTTATCGCCGCGGCGGTCGCCGGATGCGCTTCGAGTTCGGAGCGCTCCGGCGACCCGCCCGGCGTGGGCGACGAGGCGGCCAGGGAGGGTGCGCCCGAGAGCAAGCTGCACGTCAACAACCGCAACTGGCTGGACATGCGGATCTACGCGATCCGGGGATCGGAGCGCATCACCCTGCTGTCCCTCACCAGCATGCGATCCGACTCGATTCCCCTGCCGCAAAGGCTGCTCACAGGCGGGGGATTCCACCTCCTGGCCGATCCGGTGGGTGACGAGCCGTACCGCAGCAACATGATCTATCTCCGCCCGGGACAGACCGTATGGTGGAGACTCGAGAACACGCTGGAGCAGTCCAGCCTGTGGGTCTATTGAACCGACACAAGGAGCAAGCAATGACCACCTATCGGAAACCGGCGGTGAACCGTCGCGTGACGCCCGCCGCGATCCTTGGCGCCGTTGCGATCCTCAACGCCGCCACAGCCCCGGGAGTCCACGCCCAGAAAGCCGACATCCTCACCATCGACCAGCTGCTCTCGATCGAGTCGGTCGTCTCCGGCTCTCCCGCCTGGTCGCCCGACGGCTCGTCGATCCTCTTCCAGTCCTCCCTCTCCGGCGGACTGATGACGTTGTCCCCCGACGGCGGGTTCCCCACCCGCCTGCCGATCGACATGGGCAGCTCCGGGCACTTCCTTGCCTCCCAGTTGCCGGGATGGTCACCGTCGGGCAAGTGGATCTCCTACGTGTCCGACAAGGGCGGCTCGCCCGAAATCTGGATCTGGTCCACCGAAGACGGCTCCGAGGCGCAGCTGACCAACCTTGGCGGCCGCATCAACTCGATAACCTGGTCGCCCGACGAGCGCTCGATCGTCTTCGCCGGCGACCGCTACGGCAACTACGACATCTGGAAGGTCGATGTCGCCACGCGGAAGGTCCACCGCCTCAGCAGCGACAAGCTCTACGAGGTCTTCCCGACCTGGACGCCCGACTCACGCCGCATCCTCTACGTTCGCCTCGACGACACCTGGGAGGACCACGATGTCATCGAGGTCGACGCCGATGGCGGCAGCGCCCGCACCGTCCTCCAGGACACCGACTTCTTCGACTACGGCGCCGGCACGACCTTCGCCTACCCCCAGGTCTCGCCCGACGGCACCCAGGTCCTCTTCCGCTCGCACCGCAGCGGCTGGATCAACTACTGGCTCGCCCCCATCGAGGGCGGTGATCCCCGGCCGATGGCCGCCGCCGAGGCCGACCAGAGCAGCGCCAAATGGTCTCCCGACGGCACCTCGATCGCCTACACCGAGAACCACAACGGTCATCACGACCTGCGCGTGGTCTCGGCAGGCGGCGGCAAGCCCCGGGTGCTGGTGTCGCCCGACGGCGGCGTGGCCTCGAGCCCCTCGTGGTCGCCCGACGGTGGGTCGATCGCCTACCTGATGGCCGACCTGGTCACCCCTCAGGATCTTTATGTGGTGTCTGTGGAGGACGGCGAGAGTCGCCAGCTCACCTCTTCCATGCCGGCCGGGAACTTTGGGGCGCGATTGATCCTGCCGGAGAAGATCCACTACCCCAGCACGGACGGATACTCGATCCCCGCCTACCTCTATCGCCCGGTGGGAGTCCCGGCGGGCGAGCGCGCACCCGGGGTGCTCTGGATTCACGGCGGACCCACCTCGCAGTTCAACGACACCTTCCAGCAGCACGTGCAGTTCTTCGCGCAGCGCGGTTACGCTGTGCTGCTCCCCAACATCCGCGGCAGCTCCGGGTACGGGAAGGACTTCGCCGACGGCAACAACGACTGCTGGGGCCACTGCGATCTGGAGGATGTCGTCGCGGGAGTGGACTACCTGAAGACGCTGCCCGAGGTCGACCCCGACCGGATCGGCCTGACCGGCACCAGCTACGGCGGCGTGATGAGCATGTACGCCGCGTCGTTCGCGCCCGACGTCTTCCGCGCGATCATCCCCGGCTCGGGCTACGGCGACTGGGTGCACTTCTACCACGGCGAGAACGAGCTGCGGCACGTCAAGCTGCTCGAGCACGAACTGGGGCCCTTCGCCACCAGCGAGCACGTCTGGCGCAACAGCTCGGCGATCTACGAGATCGACAAGGTCTCGACGCCGATCTTCATGGTGCACGGCGAGGGTCGCTATCCGGGATCGGACCAGTCCGAGATCTTTGCGCAGGCGCTGGAGAACTTCTACAAGCCGTACGAGTACACGACATACCCGAACGAGAACTACTACGTGCGCGGCAAGGCCAACCGCCGCCAGATGCTGCTGGACATGCTGGACTTCTTCGGCCGGTATCTGAAGGACGATATGGTCGACGCGGGCGAAAGGATGAAGTGATGAGACGCTTTGCCACGACGAGACGGGCCGCCCTGGCCATCACGGTGGGCGCGCTGGGCGCGGGATGGGCCTGTCAGTCCGACGCCCCGTCCAGCGGGGATTCGGGCGGCGGCGCGGAATCGGCCGACGCACCCCCGGCCGATGGGGCCATCTCCGCAGCCGAACTGGTCGACCTGACGGCGGCCGTCGGCGGCAGCCACTCGCCCAGGTGGTCGCCGGACGGGTCGCGGATCACCTTCGTCTCGGGGGGCGACCTGGGCGCTGTCGGCACGGAGGACGGCGCCTTCGAGATCCTCACCGAGGACCTGTCGCTGAGCGGCGTGGGATCGCTGGGCGCGCCCCAGCCCGTGTGGTCGCCGGACGGGCGGTGGATCGCCTACACCTCGGACAAGAGCGGCGCGCCCGAGATCTGGCTCTGGTCGGCGGAAGAGGGCGACGGAATGGACGTCCAGCTCACCCGGCTGGCGGCGCGGGCGAACGGGCTGGCCTGGTCGCCGGACAGCCGGTCGATCGCCTTCTCGGGCGACCGTTTCGGCAACATGGACATCTGGATGGTGTCGGTGCCGGACGGCGCCGTGAATCGCCTGACCGACGACCCGCTCTACGAGGGCTACCCGAGCTGGACGCCCGACGGCAGCCGGCTCCTCTTTGTGCGCATGGACGACCGCTGGGTGGATCACGACGTCATCGAGGTCGATCCCGACGGGACCAACGCGCGCATGGTCGTGCGCGACACGGGCTTCTTCGACTACCGGGCGGGAAGGGCTTTCGCCTCGGCGCAGGTGTCGCCCGACGGCGAGACCGTGCTGTTTCGCTCGCAGCGCAGCGGGTGGCTCAACTACTGGGTGGTCCCGCGGGACGGGGGCGCCGAGCCCCGCCAGATCGCCGCCTCCGACTACGACCAGAGCGACGCCCGCTGGTCGCCCGACGGCAGCTGGATCAGCTACACCGAGAATCGGGACGGCGTGCACTCGCTGCGCGCGGTCTCCGCGGACGGCGCAACGCGGAAGGCGCTGGTGGACCCCGGCGTCGGCGCCGCGCTGCGCCCCGAGTGGTCCCCGGGCGGAGACCGGATCAGCTACACCATGGAGACCCCCACGCGCCCCGCCGAGCTTTTCGTGATGGATCTCGAGTCGGGCGAGAGCCGCCTGCTTCACAGCACGGTCGCGGCGGGCTCGGCCGAGAAGCTACACATGCCCGAGAAGGTGGCGTATCCGAGCAGCGACGGCCTCACGATCGAGGCTTACCTGCACCGGCCGCCGGGCGCGGAGCCGGGCGAGCAGTTCCCCGGCGTGATGTGGATCCATGGCGGGCCCACGTCGCAATTCGACGACCAGTTTCGCAGGCATCAGCAGGTGCACTTCTTCGCGCAGCGCGGCTACGTCGTCCTCATGCCCAACATCCGCGGAAGCTCGGGGTATGGCCTGGAGTTCGAGGACCTCAACAACGGCTGCTGGGGCCACTGCGACCTCGAGGACGTGCTCGCGGGGGTCGATTTCCTGAAGACCCTGCCCGATGTCGACCCCGACCGGATCGCGGTCACGGGAACCAGCTACGGCGGCATCATGACCATGGACGCGGTGGCCTTCGCGCCGGGCGTGTTCCAGGCCGCGATCGCGCTGTCGGGCTACGGCGACATGACCGACTTCCACACCAAGGTGCACGAGCTCCAGCACATCAAGCTGCTCGAGTACGAGCTGGGGCCGTATCCGGAGAACCGCGACATCTACCTGAACAGCTCGGCCATCCTGAAGGCCCACGAGGTGACGACGCCGACGTTCGTCATTCAGGGCGAGGGGGTCGCGGCCGACTGGCGGCTACGCGAGGGCCAGCCGCAGGCCGCGCTCGACTTCGCCCGCAAGCTCGACCAGCACTACAAGATCGTCCGCTACAAGGCGTACCCGGGCGAGGGCTACTACGTCTACGGCCGGGACAACACGATCCAGAAGCTCCACGACATGCTGGACTTCTTCGAGGAGTTTCTGGTGACGGAGATCGGGGGAGTGTAAGGTACGGTTTACATAGTGACAAGTGAAATTGTCATTATTCTAACTCAGAGGGAGGCGAGGCGCTCGAAAGTATCCGGGTACTTTCGGGCCATGAGGATCAGCGCTGTGGCCGAGGGCGGCGGCTTCGACCTCCCTTGTTCCCAACCTTCCACCGTCCGCACAGATGTGCGGAGCATAGATGCGAAGACCGCCCTTGACAGGTTCAGTTCCTCGCGGATCCCTCTAATCAGGTCCGGCGACAGGCCAGGCAACGGCTTCGGTACCCGAGTCGTGCGAAGCGTGAGCTTTCCCTTCCGGTGCTCCTGAACTTCGCGAAGGCCTGCAAGCACCTCGGCGGCGATGTTCCGTTCACTCATTCTTTATCTCCTCGACTACCCTGCGCCAGCCAACCCGTTCACAGCACGTCACACTATACGTGATTCACGTTGTTTGTGGAAAGTCGCACCGATGCCCCGTGTCCCTGTGTACTCTGCGGTCAGACCCCAATTTCGGTCGGGCCACTCAGCATTCGATCATCGTTGCCGAGCGACGGGGCACTACCTCTACCGGAGGGCGCCTACCGGTGGGGGTGTGATCGGGAATGCGACAATCGCGTCGACAATCCCGCGCGCGACGCGCTCCGGCTGATTCATGATCACCGCTCGGTCGCCGGCGTTGGTGAGGAAGCCGGTCTCGATGATGGCCGCGATGGTCATTGGATGCAGCGCGTGTTCGTAGCGGCGGTAGTTGAACGCGTAGTAGTTGCGCATGCGCCGGGTCGTGTCCTGAAGCCGCCTGATCCCGGTTGCGGGACCGTAGGTCTGGTGGAGCAGGTCGACGAAGTCCTGGGCGCGTCCGGTCGCGTCGCGCCTCGGCGCCGACACCCGGTAGCCCCTTGCACTGCGATCGTTGCTCGCGTCGGCGTGGATGGCGAGGAAGAGGTGGGCGCGGTAGTCGGGTGGCACCACCGCCGGGAGAATGTCTACCACGTAGCCGAGCTCTTCCAGCATGGCCCCGGTACGGCGGGCGATCTCGAGGTTGAACTCCCGCTCGTGGGTTCCGTTCCAGCTGGTGCCGTTGCGACGCAGTCCGGACAGCTCCCGGGGGGCTTCCTCGACCCGCCAGTGCCCCACCTGCAGAGCGATGCGCACCGGGCCGTCGGGGGGTTGCCACTCCTCGGGTGTGGGGATGGGGCCGGGATAGCGGTTGCGCGACCACCAGCGGCTTCGCTGGGGAGGGGGCTCCTGGGCCTGCCGTACGACCGGCGTGTCCTGCGGGACCAGGGCCACCTCCTGCACGACGGGGGCCGTCCGCACCTCGGCGGCAACCTCTTCGCCCGAGTCAAGCCCGGCCAACGCGATTATCCCAAATGCGCAAACCGCCGCCAACCCGATTCTCTTCACGAACGAACTCCTTCGCCGGGGGATGCCCCCACGCACCAATTCCAGACGACTTCTATCGTTGGTCTACCGGCCCATCCGCCGCAAGTCCTCGCCTACGGCTCATCCGCGCGCATGATCGTGGTGATGTGCAGGTTGAGCCCGTGGTTGACGCGGAGTCCGAACACCCCATCCGTTGCAAGACCTTCGCGCGGGCCCGTCCAGAGCAGCTCCTCGTTCACCGAGAAGCGCAGTTCGTTGCCCATGGCTTCGAGCACCAGCACGTTCCTGGCCGTGCCCGCATCCTCGGGCTTGGTCGCGAACGACAGAATCGCCGGGTGGGGGGTCCAGCCCTGAACCTCGGCCGTTTCGGTACCGGAACGGGTCTTCACCAGGAACTCTCCGCCCTCGCGCAGCAGGAAATAGGTGTAGCGCTGGTCGGGGCCCTGCAGATCCGACCCGCCGACGAAGAATCCGAACGCCTCGCGCCGGCCCTGCGGGTCGAAGAGGAAGGTTTCGGACTCAATGCGGAAGTCGCCGGTGACGACCGAATCGGGGTGCCAGGCGATCATCGCCGGGCCGGTCGTAACGTGGTAGCCCGGGGACATGGTGACCAGGTAGAGGTCTCCCATGCTGGCGCCGTCCTGGTCGAAGCGGACCTGCCAGCCCTCCGGGAAGGGTAGTCCTTCGTCGTCCTGTGCGGCGACGGGGAATGCGGTGAGCGCCGAGACTCCAACGGCGATCGTCAGCGCGATCGCGCGGGTTTGCCTGAACATCGATTTGATCATGTGACTTCTTTCGGGAGCGAGGACCTGGCTCTGCGGGCGGCTCCGGATGAGCAGCCCAAGTCTGGTCGGGGTTTGGGCGTGGGACAAGGGCATGCCGGCACCGGAAGCGATCACCATGACTCCGTCCTTCCCTGGGCGGTGAAGACCAGCACCCGCTCGCCAACGTCTTCGCCCGTCAGCTGCTCCCAGCACTCGGCGTACAGATCGACCTGGGCCCGGTACTGCCCCAACCTTTCGACGAACCCGGGGTCGTTCCCGCTGTCCGTCTTGTAGTCGGCCACGACCCAGTGGTCCTCGTCCTTGAAGACGAGGTCGATCACGCCTTCGAGCACCTCGGGGCGGCCGCTGGCACCGTTGCGGCTGACCGCAAAGGGAATCTCGCTGTGGCGCTCGCTGCTCGCCATCGCACGCGCCCAGATGTCGGAACCGCGCACCGACTCGACCAGGGCCAGTACCGCGTCCAGTTCGGTGGGCGCGCCCGTGGCGTCGACGGGACGCCCGTTTTCGACCAGGAGGTCGCGAGCATACCGCGCGAGCGTGTCTCCGTGAGTCCCCTCGCTCGCGGCCGCCAGCACATCGTGGACCACACTGCCCCACTCGTAGCCCCCGGTCTCGGGCTGGAGAGGAGTTGGAACGAATTCGTCGGTGCGGATTTCCTGGTCCGCCTCGTCTGCGCCGGGTGCGGCGACCGCTTCGCCCCCCTTGGCACGCGCCGTTACAGTCTCCAGCCGGTAGGTCGCCTCGCGGTTCCCGGCCACCCCAGCCACCGCGGCGGCCACCGGCGCGGCCAGGTCGGTTGACGGCTCCAGCCGGTCGGGCAAGGGTGGTGGATCGATCGGGAGTGCAACCACCACGGCACAGTTGTGGGTCGTCTCCCCACCCTCGTCCCGCTCGGCCTTCGTCGCCACCCAGTCTTCGAGCGCATTCCACGGAGATGGTTTCACAACCCTGGGCAGTCCCCGCCCCCGTGCGATCCAGAGTTCGTGCTTGGCGCGGGTCGCCGCCACATAGAGAAGGCGGACCTGCTCCGCCTTTTCGAACTCGGCTTCCGTTTTCCGGCTCTCCTCCCAATCGAGGGGTTGCGCGATGATCTCCTTCCTGAATCCGCGGCTCACCACGATGGGGATGGTTCCCCGCGGCTGGGCGCCCTCCTCCCGCGAGACATGCATGGTGGGTGGCCAGTCGTACACCCCGAAGGGCGCTGCCAGGAAGACCACGTCGGCTTCGAGACCCTTTGCGCGATGCAGATTCATGACGCGCACGCAGTTGGGGCGGCCCGGGATCAGGGGGGCCTCGGCATCGTCCCAGTCGAGCGCGGTCTCCATGGCGTCCACTGCGCCGGCAAGTGACGAATCGCCCGCCAGGGAGCGGGCCCGAACCGCGTCCAGAAGGTAGACCAGGGCACCCGCGCGCATCTCGCCCAGGGCGCCGGCGGCAGCGAATGGAAAGAGGCCGATCTCGTCCACCAGCCGCTCCGCGGTCACATCGGCGGGCTCGCGCCGCGCGAGTTGCCACCATTTGTGGAGCACGCCGATCGCTTGCGCGACTTCACAATCCCCTTCGGGCTCGAAGTCGATGGCAAGGCTGCCACGGTTGTCACGGTACCGCACGATGCGGTCGAGCGTCAGTCCAAAGAACGGACCCGTCAGCGCCGCGAGCACGCGGACCTTGTGCTGGGGATCCGCCAGGCATCTGAACAGCAGGAGAAACGCGCGCAACTCGTCTTCGAAACCGACGCCGGTGCCCGACACTTCGACCGGAAGATTGCGGTCCTCCAGCGCCCTCGCGTAGACCGACAGGAATTTGCGGGTGCGGGTGAGGATCATGAAGTCGCCCGGTTGGCGTTCGCCGGTGGCGACCCGGCGCGCGATCTCCGAGGCGATGCGCGCCGCGTCGTCTGCGGCGATTTCGTCCTGGCGCTTTCCCCCGACCTGGTATGTGGCCAGGAGCCCCAGTCCCTTCGTGCGGGCCAGCAGCGGGGCGAACGAAGCCTGGCGGTCCGAGTCCTCCTTCGGGAAGCAGGACTTTCGGTCGAAGACGCCCTTCACGAGATCGCCGAAGTCCTCCAGCGAACGGAAGTTGGACTCGAGGTGCAGGACTTCGCCGAAGGCTTCGAAGCGTCGCTTTACGAACTCGTACAGCGAGATGTCCGCGCGCCGGAACCGGTAGATGCTCTGCTTGGGGTCGCCGACGACGAAGAGCGCGCCGGGACGGGGCACGACATCGCGCCAGTCGTTGCCGTGGGCATCGGGGTCGCTGGCCAGCAGCAGCAGGATCTCGGCCTGCAGCGGATCGGTGTCCTGGAATTCGTCGACCAGGACGCGGCGGTACCGTTTGCCGAGTGCGCGCCGCGCGTGCGCGTTGTTCCGGAGGAGTTCCGCCGACAGAACGAGGAGGTCCTGGAAGGTGACTTCGCCCCGGGCCTTTCTCTCGCGCGCGTAGGTGTCGGCGGCCGCCTTGGCCACGCCCAGTGCGACGGGGTACCTGTACGCCCACCAACTTTTCAGCAGCGTGTCAGCCCGGCCGTCTGCCTCGCCGAACCGCTTGATGTCCTCGCCGAGCGTCTTCGCTTCGAGCTTGCCGGAGGCGATGTCGGACCACCGCTTCTGGATGGGCTTCGTCTTGACACCATGGACCTTGGCGACGGCATCGAAGAGTACCGAGGGGTCTTCCCAGTCGAGCGAGCGGCGCCAATACAGCAGCGTGCGGACGCGCTTGCCCAGCGAGTCCCATCCGTCCGCGGGCTGCCTGCCCCGCATCAGCTGCGAGGCCCGGTCGAGGAGCCCGTCGAACGCCGTCCGCAGCCCCGCCACCCCACCCGGATCCGGCTGTTCGGCGGGGTCGTGGACGAAATCGACGTCCGGATTCTCGACCAGCTGGTTGAAGGCTTCCTGGAGTAGGGCGGGAGGGATGCCCAGCTCATTCAGCTGCCGCAGGCGCGGATCCTCGGCGGCGGCGAGCCGCTCCAGGAAGTCGGTCCAGGATTTCTGTTGGGCCCTGTACGCCTCGGTCTCCTGTACTTCGCGAAATCCGGGGTCGAGCCCCGCCTCGAGCGGCCGTTCGCGCAGGAGCTTGGCGCAGAAGGAGTGGATGGTGCCGAGAAAGGCCCGGTCGATGCCCTGGATCGCTTCCTCCAGGAGCTGACGCCGGGGGTCATCCGGGTCGTGGCGCGCCGCTTCGCGCTCGAGCTCCACCTGAAAGCGCTGGCGGAGTTCGGCGGCGGCCATGCGGGTAAAGGTGACCGCGGCGATCTCCTCCACCTTGCAGGCGCGGCTGCGCACGAGTGCGACCATGCGATCCACAAGCGAGGTCGTCTTCCCCGAGCCCGCCCCCGCTTCAACCAGGAAGTTGCGCTCCAGGTCCTCGCGGATGCGAAGGCGCTCCGTCTGGTCCGGGGGATCTTCGGTGAAGCGCTCGCCGGGCTGGCTGTAGGCGGGAAGTACGCGCGCGAGGGCAGCCGGCTCCGCGGGCAGGGTGGCTCCGACGTTGGCGGCGCTCAAAAGACCGGTTCCTCGTCGTCCCAGTTGCGCACCTTCCGCAGCAGCGACAACTCGTCGACAGTGTCCAGATTCCTCGCGGTCCACTCGGCGAAGCGGCAATCCGTGTTGCCCCAATCGTTCGTCTCGGCACCGCAGACTTCCTGGTAGTCGCAGTAGCGGCAGTCGTTCTTCGCGTTGTCGGTCGCGGGGAACCACCCGCGCTCCATCCACTCCATGAGGGTTGCGATGAGGTGGCCGCCGTACTTGAGGCGAGACCTGTCGTATCGGCGGATCCGGTTCTCGCCCCGCCGCGTGGGGAAGTGGTATTCCATCGCGTCCACACGCGCGCCGCGCAATGCTGCCACCGCGGCGGTGTAGACGAAGTGCTGCAGTCGCCGCCCTCCGTCGTAGACCCCGGACCGGCTGCTGTAGCCGTACCCGCCGCCGGTCTTGTAGTCGACCACGCGCAGGTGGGTGCCATGGTCGTCCACCCGGTCTACGATTCCCCGTACGCGCACCGATCCGTCCCCCGCCCCGATCCTCATCTCGGCGTCCATCCCGAACCGCCACTCGAGATCCACCCACCGGGGCGACTCGCCGCGAATCATCTCGACGAAGGATCGGGCATCGTCACGGAGTGCCTCCATTTCCCACACATGCAGCGCTTCGCTCGGCGAGGGCGTGTTCAGAAGCTCCAGCGCACCCTTGCGGTCGACCAGCCCGAGCGCGAGGTCCATGAAGGCATCGTCCGCAGGCTTCAGGCCCCGGGCCGCGGCCTTCTTCAGCGTCTCTTCGTAGACGGCGTGCAGCAGGCTCCCCCGCTGCAGCGCGTTGAGCCAGCGGTCGGGGTCGAACTCGGGGTCGTCGGGCGGATACGCCTTGAGGATGTACCGGAAAAGGAATCGCCGGGGGCAGGCGCCGAGCGACTCCAGGCCACTCGCCGAGAACATCCGGTCGGCGAAGTTCTGGTAGGACAGAGGGGGGGAGTGCGTACCCAGGAAGCCGGTGCGCACCGATGCCTCGTCGTCGTCGAGGGCCTCACGCAGAGCCAGACCGAACCCGAGGCGGGGAAACCACCGCTCGATGGCATCCAGTCCGTCGCGCAGCCGACCACTCTCGGTGGCGAGGGCGCGCAGCCATGCGTCGCTGGCGTCCAGGTCCACACCGATCTCCGGCCGTGGGAGGCGCGACTCGGTCAGACCGAGGTGCCCGCTCAGGTCGTCGAAGGTGAGTGTCGAGTCGTCCTGGCGCAGCCTGAGCGCCTGGAGCAGTTCCGGCGCGGGGGTGAGCTCCCGGCTCTCGGATGGATTCCAGCAGGCGTAGCTCAGGACGACCGTGCCCCGCAGCCGGGCGAAGAGCTGGGCGAAGTTGAAGCGGGTTTCGACGGCCCGGTCCGCAGCCAGGGAGAGTTCGCCGCCCCCGAGGCGGAATCGTTCCTCGTCCCCGATGAGGGGGTCCTCGTGGAGAGAACCGAGGACGGATCCGGCATCGAGGCCGACGATGAAGGTGAAGCGCCGACCGGCGGCCCCGCCGTGCCGCAGATCCGTCATGTAGAGATGACCGGGGGCCGAACTCCACGGAGCCGTCCCCTCCGTCCTGGGAGCCGGGATGCGAATCTCCAGGTACGACTGGACGATCGCCGCCGCCGAGGCGTAGTCCGTCGTTCGCGTCACGGTGGCCTCGATGCGGTCGAGCTGGCGGAGCAGCCGCTGCCGGGCTGTCTCGTCGGTATCGGTTCCGGGCGCCACACGCTGCAGCAGGCTCTTCACGCCGGTTGCGACCTGCGCGGGCGAGACCCGTCCGTCGACCTGCGGGGTCGCATCGAGCACCGGCCGCAGCAGTCCGCGGAGCGCACGCAGCTCCTCGCCCAAGCGCTCCTTGCGCCGCGCCAGCTGCTCCTCATCCTCGAAGCGTGAGGGTGGCATGGCCTCGAGGTCCTTGAGCGCCCGCCCGATCTTGCCGAGGTGGCGGTCTCTCTCCCATCCGATCCGCAGCCGCCTCAGCGCCCGGGCGAGGCGCGGACCACCCATCCACTCGCGGGGACGCTGTGGAATCACATCTCCCGCTTCGATCAGGCCCCGGATGATCGATTCCTGAAAGCCGCTCGCGATCCAGCGGAAATAGGTCGACACCACCCTTCCGGGACGGGTCCGTTCCACCGGAAGCCCCACCGCGAAGGTGACCGGAATGCCCATCGGCTCGGCCAGCGCGTGGAGCGCCGACCCGTACGACCAGGGATCGGCGGCCACGATCTCGACCTCGTCCCAGCGTGCTCCCATGTCGAGCGCGCGGCGCAACACCCCTCTAAGCTCGTCCTGGACGGACGCGGCCGTGAAGAGTTCGATGCGGTCGGGGACCCGCTCGGGCGGTATCTCCAACCCGCAACGATCCACCGCATGCAGGTAGCTGCCCGGCGCCTGGGGCGGACCAACGTCCCACAGAATCCCCTTCGGCACGGCCAGGCCTACCACCGGGTCGGTCTTCAGCAAGACGGCGCCGCGCCTTCGGAGCGCACTCAGGAATTGTCCCTCCAGGCCGCGGTCGGCGAGTCCGGGGAGCAGGAAGATCCGGGTGTCCGCCGGCAGCGCGTTCTGTTCGCCCCTCGCCAGAATCAGTATCGCCAGCTCGAGCATCCCGGCGGTGTCCGTGCGGTTGCCCGGCCGCAGCAGCGTCTCGTAGCGGACAAGGACTCGGGTCACCAGCGATCTCTTGTCGAGTCCGTCCTGCGGGCCGCCATCCCGCGTGTCGAGTGGTGGGTGGATGCCTCCGGCCCGCAGCGTCGATACCGCCCGGCGGATCGCGTCACGGAAGCCGGTCTTCTCCGCCAGTTCCCCGAAGTGCTCGAAGCGCGTGAGGGCCGTGACCTCGTCGATGGCGCGCTCCACGAGCGCGTGTTCGTCGAAGGCGTCGATCACCTGGCGGGTTGTACGCGTGAGCGAGCGCGCAACGATTTTTGTTGCGAGGGATCGTAAGGTGTTGACCTCAAAGCCGGTCCACGACGCCCCGCGCAACGCCACCTGCCGCAGCAGCTCCCTTCCCTCGCCGCGTGTGCGTGCGATCAGGACCTTGCGGGCGCGGTCGCCGGGCTCTGCGATGCGCTGCAGTTCCTGGACGAGGATGCAGCTCCCGGCCTGGTCACCGGCGGGGGGTTGGGCGGGGCCGGCGCGCCCGCCGTCCAGGTCGAGGTAGAGCTGGGTCACGGGCGGGCCCCGGCTTCCGCGGGCCGCTTGCCCACATCTGCGAACAGCGCTCCGAGCCGCTTCCCCTCCCGCCGCCGCCAGATACCCCGGTGGTACGCGTCGCTGGCCAGCAGGGAGAGCGTGATGGTCGCCTCCCCGTACACCATGCGTTCCCGCGACGTCTCGACCTTGCCCCATGTGGTCGCCTCGCGCAGGGTGGAGCCCGAGAGGCCGCCGTCGCGTACATCCGCCACCGTGAGCTGGACCGCGTATTTGTGCATGGCCACGGAAGCTGCGCGCGAATCGCCGCCCTCATCCCCCTCAACCTCCGCCAGCATCCGAGCCGCCACCACGGCGTCCTGCGCGAAGTTCTTGGGCACCCCTCCGCCCACCATCAGAAGGCCGGTATCGGCGGCGGCGGCCTTGATCCGCGCCAGCTCGTGGAAGTCCTTTCCGGAGTCGAATGCGATGGAGGGCAAGCCCAGGGCGGCGGCCCTGGCCCGGTGCGCGACCACGCCGAATCCGGCCGACGAGTCGCTGAGCGCCGGCACGAAGATCGGCACCTCCTTGCGGTGCGCCGCGAGCACGATCGACCGGGCCTCGGGGTGATCGCGCTCCAGGTACGCACCCAGCGCCCCCACCAGCTCGCGGCTGGAATACGGCCGCGCCTCCAGCCCGTTGAAGACGCCGGCCACGACCTCGTCGCAGCGCTGCAGGTCGGCCTCGTCGATGTACGTGTCGTAGATGCGGTCGATGCCAAGGTCGCGGAGACCCTCGTCGCTCACTTCCGGGGCGTCTGGTGATCCCGGCGCCTTGTAGTGGCGGAATCCGAGCGCCTCGAAGAAGTCCTGGTCGACCACGATGGCGCCGGTGGCGACGATCGCGTCGACCATGTCGCACTGCACCATCGTCAGCAGAGCCTCCTTCAGCCCCGCCGACACCAGCGAACCGGCGAGCGTGAGGATCACCGTGCAGTCGCTGTCGGCCAGCATCTCGGCGAAGATGTCGGCCGCCTCGGCCAGGTTGCGCGCCTGGAAGGCGGCGTTGCGGTAGGTGTCGAGCACCGCGCGGCCATCGAAGGCGGTCACATCGATGTGCTCGACCGGTGTTGCGAGGAGGAGGCGCCTGGCCGGAAGGGGGGCCCGACCGTGAACAGTTCGTTCTTCCAACCGATTCGCCTCCCTAGTGTGCCTGGCCGAGGGCGTCCCCGGGGCTTGCCCGACTCTAAAGGTAAAAGCCGACCGGCCACCAAGTTTGTTACAGGCTAGAACACAACCTCCACGCCGAGTCTGAAGGTGCGGTTCGGGGACAGGGTGATACTGCTCTCGCCGCCCAGTTCCAGACCGCCGAAGGTTATGCCGCTGAGCTCGCCGTCGACCATCCGGTTGGCGGACCAGATCCACAGATTGCGGCCGTTGACGTAGATCGTCGCGCGGTCGGCGTTGAGGCGCCCGGCCCAGTTCTCGGGCAGAGCATACCGCACGGCGACCTCGCGCAGCTTGAGGTAGTCGCCGTCGTAGAGGAAGGCGCTGCGCGCTCCGCTTTGGCCGTATTTGCCGATTTCGATGCCGTCGGCGCCGTACCGGGTCGGGAACGCGTAGTTGCACCCCTCGGCGGCCCCGGGTTCGGTCCCGCAGCGCACCAGTTCGCGGCGGTAGATGCCGTTGAACGTCGCCCACACCGACCCCCAGTCGAAGACGTGATGCCCTGCTGCCCAGTCCGCCAGGGCGCTGATGGTCAGGTGGTTGCCGATTGAAAGGGTGGTGTTGGCGCTGCCGCTCTTGTCCGGTACCGGGAAGGCTCCCGTGAAGTTGCGCTCGGAGGCGTCCGGCAGGCCGTCGCCGTTGGAATCGCTCGGCATGGTGATCCACCACGCGCCCACGGGGCCGCCGCGGCACGTATCCAGGTTGCCCGGCTCCGTCACGCCCCAGCATCCGGTCACCCGCTTCTGGTCGCTGTCGACCGGGAAGTCCGCCACTCCGCCCATGTCCGAGACCTCGTTGTGGTTGTAGTGGAACGTTGCGCCGACGCCCCAGGCCAGGCGCTGCGTGTTGATGAGCTGCAGGTTCAGCGCCACCTCGACGCCCCGGTTGAGGATCTCGCCGACGTTCTCCTGCTGGGTCCCCTGGCCGGTCACGGGAGCACGCGGCACCAGGAAGAGTGCGTCGCTGGTGCGGGCATCGTAGACGGTCAGGTCGAGTCCGATCCGGTTGTTCCAGAGCGCCGCGTCGATCCCGGCCTCGATCGTGGAGGTCTTCTCGGGGCGCAGGTCCGGGTTGCCGGGATTGGCGAACCTGGGCGCGGATTCGCCCCGGAACGGACTGGCCGAGAAGGTCCGATCCTTCAGGAATGCGCCCGGGAACCTGCCGGTCTGCCCGTACGCCGTCCTGATCTTGAGCTCGTCCACCAGTGGCAGACCCACGTCCTCCGAAAGGATGTACGACCCCGTGGCCTTCGGGTAGAACTCGGTGTCGATGTTGTCCCCGAAGCTCGATCCGGCGTCGATGCGGAAACCGCCACCAAGGTACAGCCTGTCCCACAGACTCAGCTGCTCGTCGACGTACAGACCGCCGCTGAACACTTCGAGGTTCGCTTCGCCGGCGGTGATGGCCGCCGCGGCATCGAAGTGGAAGCTTCCCGGCAGACCAAAACTCCGCCCGTTCGCGTTGATGATGCTCTCGTCCTGGCGGAATCCCTGCACGCCCACGGTCGTCGTGGAGCCGATGGCGCGGCCCCGGCCCGCCCACGCGTATGTCGCCCCGGCGTCCAGGGACACCGACGTGAACGACCGGTCACGGCGGTTGATCTGCCCGGTGGGCTCGCCGGGGGTGAATCCGATCGGCTCGCGCAGCCGCTGCTGGTTGGTCCGGTTGTCGGTCCCCAGCGTGATCCTGGCCGACAGGTCGTCACGGACGTTCCAGCGGATGCCCGTCGACAGGATGAAGCGGTTGACCCATTCGTCGATGTCCGGGAGGAGGAAGATGTCCAGCGCCTCCTGGAGGCTCGAAGCACCGGAGAAGAAGAGGGCGTCGCCGACCTCGAAGGTGGTCAGGGGATCCCCTATCGAAGCGCCGTTGTAGAGGCGCTGGAAGTTGTGGCGGACGTAGCTGCCCGAGAACTGCAGGGAGAAATCTTCGCCGAGCGACGCCTGCAGACCTCCCCGGATGCTGTAGTTGGTGCTCCCGTCCTTCGGCTGGGTCCCGGTGCGGTCCTCCAGGCGGCCGCTGACGCTGTAGGTCACGTCTGCAGTCCCCCCGGACGCTCCCAGGTAGTAGTTCTGCGCGTGGCCGTTCCTGAAGTAGAGATCTCGCAGGAAGGTCCCGGTCACTTCGCCGGATTCCACGCGCTCGGGGAAGGTCAGGCCCGCGTCGAGGATGTACCTGGTCTCGGGCATCTCGATCCCCTGCTCGACGCGGGCCGTGATCCTCGCCGTCCCCGGGGTTCCCTTCTTCGTGAAGATCTGGATCACGCCCGTAGCCGCGTCCGACCCGAACAGCGTCGATGCCGCGCCGCCCCTGGTGATCTCGATCCGGTCGATATCCGCGGTCAGCAGATCGGAGAGGGCCGACGACTGCTCGCCGCCGGTGATCGCCGACGTGGCCTGGTCGTTGTCGACGCGAACGCCATCGACGTAGATGACCGGCGTCTGGGCGCCGAACACCGACGAGACGCCCCGGAAATTGATGAGGGATCCGGTTCCTGGATTCGCCGACGTGGCGCTCACCGTGGCGCCGGTCACGCGGCCCTGCAACAGCTGGTCGACGGACTGGACCGGCGCGAGTTCGAAATCTTCCGCGGAAAGCACCTCGACCGAGGTGCCGAGCGCCCGCCGCCGCGTTTCGGCGCCTACTCCCGTGACGACGATCTCGTTGAGGGCGATCGCCGTGGGCGACATCTCGATTTCGAGCGTGGTTGTCTGCCCAACCGAGACCGTGACGGTCTGCTCCGCCGGATCGTAGCCGAGGAGCGTGGACTGCACCGTGTGCTCGCCGGCAGGCACATTCAGCAGCACGAAGCGCCCGGACGAGTTGGTGAGCTGGCCGATCCCGGTGCCTGCGATCACCAACTCGGCGTCGGCGAGCGGACGCATTGACGCAGCGTCGAGGACCTGTCCCTGGATCACGCCGGTCTGGGCGCTGCCCGGAACAGCGCCGATCGTCAGCGCAACAAGCACCTTGAGTCCGGCGGCCGCCTCGACGGGTCTGGCAAGAGTGTTTTCCAACCCGGACATGAGCATGGAGGGGCCGGCGGGAGAGCCCGGCGGGTATTGCGAGGTGAGGGTTGGTGGAGACCTCGATTGTGAGGTTTGCGGAGCGCACGGCGCAAGGGGCGGACGGACGGGTTCACGCGGCGGGGTTCAGTGCCCCGGCGAGGACCATGGCCCCGGGGTAGCGACCGTCACCATGCCCGCACCTGCGCAACTTCGGTGGTGCGGCGCCTGTCGAATCAGCTCAGAGCACGTACAGAGATATTGTGCCTGTCACCGACAGTCCGCCCGGATCGGTTGCGGTTACGGTAATCGTGGACGGGCCGCCGCTCCTGGCCTCGAGCGTGATCGTGTTTCCGGTCTGGGAGACGGACACCACCCCGGCGTTTGAGGAAGTGACCTCGTAGGTCAGTGCCTGCCCTTCCGGGTCGGCGATTCGCGTATCCAGATCGAAGCTGGCCCTGCGGCCACGCGGCCAGGTCCAGTTCGACGTCCAGCGTCGCAGGAACGGTGGCTGGTTCGACCCGGTCGGTCGAGCCAGCACCGCTATCCCAGAGGACAACGAATCCGCCGCGCCGTAGGGATCGCGCGCCGTCACCGTCACGTCGACCTGTCCCGGCGCCACTCCCTCGATCGTCAACAGGCTTCCGGACATGGACACACCCAGCACCCCCGAGTCCGATGTCGTTGCCGTGTAGACCAGGGGGTCACCGTCCGGCTCGTAGGTGATCCGGCTCACATCGAGGGTATCGGTCCAGCCGACCAGAAGCGCCCGCAGTTCGAATTCCCCCGCCACGAACGGGGCCTGATTCTGCCTCACGGCAACACCTGTCGTCTGTGATGCCTCCAGGCCCGCCGAATCGCCCGCTGTCACAGTGACTTGCGCGGTCCCGACCGCAACCGCCGTCAGCGTCAGCTGGCTGCCTGACGCGATGGCCGTGATCACGGCGGAGTTCGATGATGCGGCGGAGTAGCTGAGCGCGTCTCCTTCGGGATCCCTGAAATAGTCGTCCATGTCCAGCGACTGCGTGCTCCCCACAATCAGGGATGTCGGGAGGCTCTGCGTCACCCTCGGGGGGCGATTCTCAAGCACCCTCGCCTCACCCGTAAGCGAGGCTTCCAGGTCACCCGGATCGCGTGCCGTCATCGTAAGCTCCACACCACGACCCTCCGCGACACCCACCAGGGTGACGAGACTATCGGCAACGGACACGGCCAACACGCCCGGCTTCGATGACGTCGCCGAGTAAATCAACACGTGTTCGTCCGGATCGCTGAAGTAGGAACTCGCGTCGATCACGACCGTATCGCCCGGGGACAGCTTCTGCCGGCGCAGCCGCCGCTCCGCCACCGGGGGCGCGTTCGGCTTCACGGCAACCCTGGTGACCAGGGTCCTTTCGAAACCACCCACATCGCGGGCTGTAACCCGCACTCTGTCTCGTCCCTTCGCCAAGCCCTTCAACACCACCTCGCTACCGGCGACGGAGGCCTGCACCACCGGTGTACAGCCCGGAATGATTCCGGTGCAGCCTGGAGCCGCCTCGTAGCTCAACGAGTCCCCGTCCGGGTCGCTGAAGTATGAACTGACATCCAGCGTGACGGTTTGGGCCACAAAGATGTCGTGTCGAGGCAGCTTCCCGGTGGTCGTCGGCCGCCGATTCCTCCTTACCGTCACGGTGGTGGTCAACGAGCCCGTTCCACCGCGGCCATCGTTTGCCGTCACCGTTACGTCCGCGGCCCCGGCCTTCAGGGCCTTGATCGCCACCCGCGGGCTGGGCACATGGACATCGTTCACGACGACGTACACGATCTCCGTGTCCGACGAGCTTGCAGCGTAAGTGAGCGTGTCGTTGTCCGGGTCGCTGAAGAGCGAATTCGCCTCCACGTTGGCCAGCTGCCCCGAAATCAGGCTCTGCGGCAGGGATGCCCCCGGTACCGGCGTCGGGGCGCTGTTGGTCGAGTGCGCGGTACTTTGCGACGCCTGCGCAGGCCCGGCATCCGTACCCTTGGTGGGCACGGGATCCAGGAGCCCCGTCGATGACTCGACGCCGTCTGAGCACGCCACGGCAAGTCCAACGAGACACAAGGCAATCCGCGACTGAGTGGATGTGACTGTGATCATGGGAATGCCCTCGCTCCCGCCGGTGGATCGACGTTTACGATCATAAATGCGACAAAACGAAATGGCAATAGCACATAATGTGACCGTTACTGTCAATGCAAGGGGGCGCGTGCCACTATTAGGAAAAAAGGGGTCCAGAAACCGGCCCTTACCCAGCGCCCGTATCGTCTTACAATGGCGCTGTCAAGGGCACCTGGGCTGAACTCGTTGGGCAGAGGGAAGAGGACAGGCAATCCCCGTACAGTCCCGGCCCCGAATGGCAGGGGTCCCCCTTGATGCCAGTTGCTGGTGCGGAAGGGCCGCTCCCTTCCGCACCAGCAACTCGGCCTAGTTGAACGGCGACGCGTTGTTCGCGACGAGCACCTTGTTCATGTCCACGTGGATGGTCACCTGCGTCTCGATGAGAGGCACCCCGGGGTCAACCCCGTCGTACAGCTCGAGCGGCGTGTAGATGTCCATCGCGTACCGCGGATTCTGGGGTATGTACCCCGGCACGACCGGCGTCGTCCCGGGATCACCTTCGTTGATGCCGTCGTTCTGGTCGATCTCGCGCAGCATCATCGGGAGCTTGATACCCAGATCGGCGAGTCGACGGCCTTCCAGAAGCATGATCTCCTGACGGGCCAGCCACAATGCGTGCCATAGTTCGTTGGCATCCGAAAGTCCCGCGATACTGTCCGCATCCAGCGACGTACCCGAGACGCTCGGAGTCATGAGACCATCGGCCGGCCGGTCCAGAACCAACCCTGCCCGGAAGGGGCTTTCGGCGTCAGCGCGGATCAGGATTTCCTTGCTTCTCGGACGCAAGCTCAGGTCGGCGTTGCGGCGCTCGTCGATGTCGTCGAACGACACCATGGCCCGCGTGCCGGCCAGGTTGATCGCGCTGGCCAGTTGGCTCTGCGCGTCGGCCATGTTGCCCGAAGCCAGCGCGATCTCCGCCAGGATCAGGTGCATCTCCTCGGCCTTCGCGACCGGTATCGCCGACTCGCGGTCGGTATACTTGGGATCCAGGAAGTCCAGCCTTGGAAGGGGCTGCATTTCCTGAAGCGCCCGAAGCACAAGGAACGCCACCGGGGTGTTGGCAATGGAGGTGGCGTCGTACCCCTGGCTGAAGAGGAGCGTGGGGTCCGAGCCCAACGCGGCGTTTGCCGCTGAGCCGGCCGCACCCGCGTCACCCAGCAACCGGTGGGCCCGTGCCAGGGCCGCGTTCGCCTGGGGCCCGAATCCCGTCGCCGCCTGCAGATCGGTGACCGCCTTGCCCAATGCCACCGAAGCCGGCTGCGGCGCTCCATCCTCCTCGTGCGGAACGTGGGAGAACACCTCCCCCATGGTCAGGTAGGCCATTCCTCGATAGTAGTGTGCTTCCGCGACCAGCTGGGGCGGTGCACCGGCATCCTCGGGCGCGATCTCGTCAATGACGAAATCGGCCAGGGCACGGAGCTCCTGAACATTCCAGTAGGCTCCGCTGGCACTTGTCCCGGTGGAATTCACCAGATCGGGGGTGACCTCGTGGGGTTCGTCCATGTCCACCACGATGCCGGTACCGTGGATCGAGTAGTTGTCGCTGATGACCTCCGCCGCCACCACGTAGGCGTTGATCATGCGGGCAAACTGCGCCCGCAGTCCCGGCAGGAGCGCCGCCGTGGGGTTGGTGGCCTCGGCCAGGTCTTCGTCGGTCGTCGTCGGGTTGTTTACCTGGGTCGGATCGATCGCCTCGCAGGCGGCCATCGCCAGCACGGCCAGAAGGGCGCCGACGATCCCTCTCCCGCTCATTCCGAGGGTCGGCATGTTCTTGCTAGTCATAATCTGCGCTCTCCTTGATCTCATTAGAACACCACCTCGACCCCGAGCTTGAAGGTCCGGTTCGGGGACAGAGTTATGCTGCTCTCGCTGCCGAGTTCCAGCCCGCCGCCGTTGCTGGTCCCGCTGAGCTCACCATCGATCAGCATGTTCCGGGACCAGATCCAGAGATTGCGACCGCTCGCGTACACGGTTGCACGGCTGGCGTTGACGAGGGTGGCGACGCTCTCGGGGAGTATGTAGCGCGCCGAGACCTCACGGATCTTGAAGTAGTCGCCGTCGTAGAGGAAAGCGCTGCGGGCCGCGCTCTGGCTGTACCTGCCGCGCACGGTCCCGTCGTCTCGGTACTGAACCGGGAAGGCGTAGGCGCAACCCTCGCTCGCGCCCTCTTCGGTGCCGCAGCGGATCAGCTCGCGCCTGTAGATTCCGTTGAAGGTGGCCCATACCGACCCCCAGTCGAAGACCTCATGGCCACCGGCCCAATCCGCGAGACCGCTGATGGTAAGGCTGTTGCCCAGGGATATCGTGGTGTTGACCCCGCCATTCTTGTTCGGCGTAGGAACAGTGCCGGTGAACAGGCGCTCGGAGCCATCGGTCAACCCGTCTCCGTTGGTATCCACCGGAGTGGTCTGCCACCACGCGCCAACAGGGAGCCCCTCGGAAACACGTTTCCCGCTTCCGACGAAGAAATCGGCGACGCCGCCCATGTCGGTAACTTCGTTTTCATTGTAGTTGAATGTCCCGCCGACAGACCAGGCCAGTTGCTGACTGTTGAGCACCTGGACCTGCAGAACCACCTCTACCCCCCGGTTCCAGATCTCGCCCACGTTCTCCTGCTGGGTGCCCTGTCCAGTCACGGGCTGGCGCGGTACCTGGAAGAGCGCGTCGGTCGTGCGGGCGTCGTAGAAGGTCAGGTTGAGCCCGATCCGGTTGGCCCACAGCGCCGCGTCGATGCCGGCTTCGACCGTAGCCGTTTTTTCGGGCTTCAAGTCCAGGTTGCCCGGATTCGCGAAGCGGGGCGCCGATTGGCCCCTGAACGAACTGGCCGAGAAGGTACGGTCCTTCAGAAAGGCCCCGGGGAACTTCCCGGTCTGACCGAACGCCCCTCGTATCTTGAGCTCGTCGACGAACGGAATCCCCAAATCCTCCGAGAGGATATACGACCCGGTTGCCTTGGGGTAGAGTTCGGTGTCGATGTTGTCGCCGAAGCTCGATCCGGCGTCGATGCGGAAGCCTCCACCGAGGTAGAGCTTGTCCCACAAGCTCAACTGCTCGTCGACGTAGAGGCCGCCGTTGAACACTTCGGCATTCGCTTCAGCAGCCGTGATCGTCGCCGCATCGTCGAAGTCGAAGGAGCCGGGGAGAGCGAATTCCTGGCCCTGGGCGTTGATGATGCTCTCTTCCTCGCGGAAGCCCTGCACGCCGACGGTCAGCTGGGACCCGAGCGTGCCGCCCGAACTCTCCCAGGCGTAGGTCGCGCCGGCATCCATAGAAACCGAGGTGAAGGACCGGTCCCGTCGGTTGAGTTCGCCCGTGGGCTCTCCCGGAGTGAACCCGATGGGCTCGAAACGGCGCTGCTGGTTGGTCCGGTTGTCGGCCCCCACGTTCAATTTGGCGGTCAGGTCGTCACGGATGTTCCAGCGCGCGCCGGTGGAAAAGATGAATCGGTTGACCGACTCCGAGATGTCGGGCATGAGGAAGATATCCAGCGCCTCATGCAGAGTGGACGCTCCGGAGAAGAAGAGGGCGTCGCCGACCTCGAAGGTCGTCAACGGATCTTGGATCGACGATCCGTTATAGACGCGGTCGAAGTTGTGGCGGACATAGCTGCCCGAAAACTCGAGTGTGAAGTTCTCACTGAGAGACGCCTGCAGACCGCCGCGCAGGTTGTAGTTGGTGCTGCCGTCGTTGGGCTGGGTACCGGTTCTATCTTCGAGCCGGCCGCTGACGCTGTAGGTCACGTCGGCTGTGCCCCCGGTTACGCCCACGTAGTAGTTCTGGGTGGTCCCCTGCTTGAAGTAGAGGTCCCTCATGAAGGTTTCTTCGATCTCTCCGGATTCGACACGTTCCGGGAAGATCAGACCCATGTCGAAAATGTTCCAGAGTTCGGGCAACTCGATGCCCTGCTCGACTCGCGCCGTAATCCGCGGCTCCCCCGGAGCACCCTTCTTGGTGAAGATCTGAATGACTCCTGTGGCCGCATCCGAGCCGAAGAGTGTTGACGCGGCGCCCCCTTTCGTCACCTCGATCCGCTCGATGTCGCTTGAGAGCAGGTCCGACAGCGCCGACGACTGTTCCCCACCCGTCCCCGCGGCGGTCGCATGGTCGTTGTCCACCCGCACGCCATCGACATAGATGACCGGTGTCTGGGCACCGAATACCGAGGACGTGCCCCGGAAGCTGATCACGGCACCGGTGCCGGGATTCGCGGATGTGGCGCTAACCGTGGCCCCGGAGACCCGTCCCTGCAGCAGCTGGTCGATGGACTGCACGGGTGCCAGTTCGAAGTCTTCCGCCGAGAGAACCTCGACCGAGGTGCCAAGGGCGCGCCGGGTGGTTTCGGCTCCCACACCGGTGACGACGATCTCGTTCAGCGCGATGGCCGTCGAAGACATCTCGATGTCGATGCTGACCGTTTCCCCGGCGGCGACCGTAACGGCCTGCTCGGCCTCGGTATAGCCGATCAGGGTAACCTGCACGATGTGCTCGCCGGAGGGCACGTTCAGCAGGATGAAGCGTCCGGATGAGTTGCTCAGTTGGCCGATCCCGGTCCCCGCGACGAGGACCTGGGCGTTGGCCACGGGACGCTGGGACGCGCCGTCCAGGACCTGTCCCTGGATCACGCCCGTCTGCGCCTGGACCGGCGCGGCGGCTACCGTCAGTGCCACCAGCGCGACGAGTCCGGCAGCGCCGTTGAAAAGTCGTTTGAACTTCATGGATTCCTTCCCTTCTTGTGTGACTGAAGTCGTTGTAAAACCTCTGCTGTTGATACTGCTCCGACAGTAATGGGTTCGTCGTCGCCCTCCATTCCTTACCGGCTGAACGCTATACATTGTTGCCGATTATAAATTGTACACCATCGGCCCTGTCAAAGTAGTGATCACTCCTACAGGTAGCACCTGCTACACGTCCAGGTTCCGGACGTACCTTGCGTTCTCCTCGATGAACTGGCGGCGCGGCTCCACCTCGTCGCCCATCAGTCTCGAGAATATCCGGTCCGCCTCGGTCGCGCTTTCGACCGTAACCCGCAGGATCGTACGGGTATCCGGATCCATCGTGGTCTTCCACAGCTGTTCGGGGTTCATCTCGCCCAGGCCCTTGTAGCGCTGGATCGAAATCCCTTTCCCGTCCTTGCCGTTCGAGAGCTTGCTGATTTCCTGGTCCCGCTCGGCGTCGCTGTAGGCGTAGCGCTCCGTCTTGCCCTTCTGGACCCGGTACAGCGGGGGCTGCGCGATGTACACGTAGCCCGTCTCGATCAGGTCGCGCATCTGCCGGAAGAAGAAGGTGAGGAGCAGGGTGCGGATGTGCGCGCCGTCCACGTCGGCGTCCGTCATGATGATGATCTTGTGGTAGCGCGCCTTGTCGATGTCGAAATCGTCGCGGATGCCTGCCCCGATGGCGGTCACCATCGCCCGGATCTCGTCGTTCGAGAGGATCTTGTCGATCCGCGCCTTCTCGACGTTGAGGATCTTCCCCTTCAGCGGCAGGATCGCCTGGAAGGAGCGGTCACGCCCCTGCTTTGCGGAGCCGCCCGCGCTGTCTCCCTCGACCAGGTAGATCTCGCTGAGCGCGGGATCGGCGATCGAGCAGTCGGCCAGCTTGCCGGGCAGGACGCCCCCCTCCAGGCCGCTCTTCTTGCGGGCGAGATCCCGAGCCTTGCGCGCCGCCACCCGCGCCCGCGCAGCCTGCAGCGACTTCTCGATCAGGGCGCGGGCAGACTTGGGATTCTCTTCCAGGAACGCGGCCAGGTTTTCGTTCACGGCCGCCTCGACCGCGCCCCGCACCTCCGAGTTGCCCAGCTTGGTCTTGGTCTGCCCCTCGAACTGCGGCTCCATCACCTTCACGCTCAGCACGCAGGTCAGCCCCTCGCGCACGTCGTCGCCCGAGAGATTCTCGTCCTTCTTGAAAATCTTGTTGCGCCGCGCGTAATCGTTGATGGTACGGGTCAGCGCCGCCTTCAAGCCGGTGAGGTGCGTGCCCCCTTCGTGCGTATTGATGTTGTTGACGAAGGTGTGCGTATTCTCCGAGAAGCCCTCGTCGTACTGCATGGCCAACTCGATCTCGGCTTCGGGCCTGGCAGTCTCGAAATAGATCACGTTCCGGTGGATCGCCTGGCGCGTCCCGCGCAGGTAGGCCACGAATTCCGCGAGGCCGCCGTCGTACTTGTAGACCTCTTCCACTTCCTTGTCCGTGCGCTCATCGCGCAGGATGATCTCGAGGCCCTTGTTGAGGAAGGCGAGTTCGCGAAGTCGAACCGACAGCTTGTCGAAGGAAAAGGAAAGCTCGGTGAAGATCTCCGGGTCCGGCTTGAAGGTGACAAGCGTGCCCCGGTGCCGATCGGGGCCCAGGACCGTCAGTTCGGTGGCGCTGATGCCGCGCTCATATCGCTGGTGATGGCGCTTGCCACCGCGCCGCACCTCGACCTCGAGCCATTCCGACAGGGCGTTGACCACGCTTACGCCGACCCCGTGCAGTCCGCCCGACACCTTGTAGGAGCTCTTGTCGAACTTTCCGCCGGCGTGGAGGGTGGTCATCGCAAGTTCCACGCCCGGGACACCCTCGGTCGGGTGAATGTCCACCGGGATGCCCCGGCCGTCGTCATCCACGCTGATGATGTCGCCAGGGCGAATTACCACGCTGATCGAGGTGCAGTGCCCCGCCATCGCTTCGTCGATGCTGTTGTCCACCACCTCGTAGACCAGGTGGTGCAGGCCGCGGGCCGATGTCGACCCGATGTACATCCCGGGACGTTTCCGCACGGCCTCAAGGCCCTTCAGGACCTGGATCTGTCTTGACGTGTAGTCGCTGCCCTTGCTCTTCGTCGTCATTCCTTCACCCCGATATCGTTGATTCTCACTTGTCGCTCCTCTTCGCCTCGATCCCGCGGGAAGTCTCCGCGAGTCGGAAGCGGATACTGCCGATGGGCGGGCCCGAGTGCACCGAGTTCAACCGCTCAAGTATGAGCGGCCTCATCATCGACAGCTCAGCGATCCAGGCGCTCGACAGCACCTCGACCACCAGCTCGTCTCCCCGGACCTCCACCGCCCGGGTCACGCGGCTCACCCGCGCGCCCACCGCACCGGCCCACTCCTCCACCGCCCCGAGCCGGTCCAGCGATTCCGCCAGGCCCGTGCGGTCCAGATATCCCTGCAGGGCATCCGCGACCGGCGTGAACCGGCTCTGTGCCGAATCGCGTGGCGAGTTCCCGGTCACGCCTCGATCACTCCGCCGTGAATGCGCCACTGCTCAAGCGTCCGGCCCGGCAGCCTGGCATCCGATTGCTTCGGGACCGTCATGATGACCTGGCCCGACACTTCCTCCTCGAGCAGCGCCATGACGCGGCCCGAACGGCCGGTGTCGAGCTCCGCAAAGGCATCGTCGAGCAGGAGGATCGGCTCCGCGCCGCGCTGGCGCCGGATGGTGGCGGCCTCGGTGAGGCGAAGGGCCAGGGCCGCGGTTCGGCGCTGTCCTCCCGACCCGAAGCCTCGCAACGGTACCGAACGTCCGCCGGCACGGACCGTGAAGCGAAGTTCGTCGCGATGCGGTCCCATGCTCGTGGCGCCGCGCCGCACATCGTTCTCCCAGGACTCGTCGAGCCGGTTTCTGAACCTGTCGCGCACAATTGCCTCGTCCGACGGAGACGGGGAAGTGTCGTCGGCTGCGGCTGCATCACCCAGGTTGGGCCGGTAGGACATGGCGGCCGGTTCCCCGTCCGAGATGGCGCCGTAGAACCCGGCGAAGGCACCGGCCCACTCCGACGCCCACGCCTGGCGCATGCAGGTCACGGACGCCCCGGTCGAGACCAGGCCGGCGTCCCAGGCCCTGACCCAGTCCAGGGAGCTCGAGTTGCCGCCGGCCGATCGCAGAGCCGCATTCCGCTGCGCGAGCCACTTGCGGTACTCCAGCAGCGCGTCCACGTAGCCGGGGCGGTTGAGGGACAGTACGATGTCCAGGAACCGTCGCCGCACGCCCGGCCCATCGTCGATCAGCCGCACGTCGGCGGGAGAAAACACGACCGCACCCAACCTTCCGAGGGCAGCCGATTGTCTCAGGGTGTCGTCTCCGTCCACCGTCACCTTCTTGCTCTTCCTCCTGCTGTCGAACCCCGCCGCCACCGTTGTCCGGACACTCCCGTCAACGCAGCCTCTCAGGTAGAACACGTCTTCCGAGAAAGCGGCCAGCTCGCGGTCGGCGGCGCCGCGGAAAGAACGAAAGCTCTCCAGGTAGTAGACCGCCTCCAGCAGGTTCGTCTTCCCTTGCGCGTTGTCGCCGACGACGGCCACTCCTTCCGGCGGGAAGTGCAATTCCTGGACACCCAGGTTGCGGAAGTGGCGTAGTTCGAGTTCCCTCAAGACCACGAAATGGAATGGAAACGGGGTATGCCGTGCATCCTTTTAATATAACAGGACCCGGCCTGGATTCTCAGCCTGTGGACGCGCCGCTTCGCTGAACCCTCAGCTACCCGTGAAGTCGGCCTTTCGCTTCTCCAGAAATGCCGCCATTCCCTCCTTCATGTCGGTGGTCGATGCCAGCAGTCCGAACAGCGTCGATTCGAGCGCCTGGGCGTGATCCATGGGGCTCTCCGCCGCTTCGTAGATGGACTTGAGCGCCATCTCCAGCGCCACGGGGGCGTTGCGGATGATCCGCCGCGCAAGCGCCGTTGAACGGTCCATCAATTCGCCGTGCGGGACGACGAGGTTGGCGAGGCCGATCTCGGCTGCCCGGTTCGCGCCGATCATGTCGCCCGTCAGAATCATCTCGACCGCACGGCCCAGCCCGACCAGGCGCGCGAGGCGCACGGTCCCTCCGTATCCGGGAATGATCCCCAGCCCCACTTCCGGCAGGCCGAAGCGGGCGCGTTCACTTGCGACGCGGATATGGCATGCGATCGCCAGCTCGCATCCTCCCCCGAGGGCATACCCTCCGACCGCGGCGATGACCGGCCTGGGGAACATCTCGATGCGCCGCAGGATCTCCTGTCCGTCCCGGCTGATGCGCGCGCCGCTCACCGTGTTCATTCTGGCGAGCGTCCCTATGTCGGCTCCGGCAACGAACGCCTTGTCCCCTGCGCCCGTGAGGATCACCGCACGGACATCCGCATCGTTCTCCAAGGCGGCGAACGCTCCGTCGATCTCCGCCATTACATCGGGGTTCAGCGCGTTCAGCTTGGCCTGCCGGTCGATTGTGACGGTGGCCACAGAATCCGCGGTTTCCGTCCTTACGTAGTTGTTGTCGCTCATTGCCGCCCGTTGGTGAGTGTCCACATCGGGAGCCGCTGGAGGAGGGCGACTCCGGGTCTTCGGAAGCTATCATTCCGAGGATTGATCCGCGCGAGCACCAGGCACAATGACCCGCCGGGCGTAGCGGCCAATGCACCCCTGCCTTACCTTCCGTGGCGCTCGTGTCGAACGTCATGCGCGTTCATGCCACGGGCAGTTTGCATCATCCCGGCGGATGAGATCCGGGACTCACGAACCAGCTTCATCGAGGGATCATGGCGCGTTCTCTGAACAAAGTGACGTTGATCGGCAACGTCGGGGGCGATCCCGACATCCGCACTACGACCTCCGGCACCCGGGTGGCCAAGTTGTCACTGGCCACCAGCCGTTCCTTCGCAGACCGCTCCGGACAGCAGCAGGAGCGAACCCAATGGCACCGCCTCACATTCTTCGGCCGCCTCGTGGATGTCGTTGAACAGTGGGTCAAGAAGGGTGACCGGCTCTTCGTGGAGGGGCGGCTCGAGTACTCCCAGACCCAGGACGAGCACGGCGGAACCCGGTACTGGACCGACATCATCGCCATGGAGATGATCATGCTCGGGTCCGGAGGCGGTCGTGGAGCATCCGAACCGCCCGCTCCCGGTGGCCAGTCCGGATCGGGGGGCGGGTATCGTCCGTCGCCTCCGAAACCACCCATAACAGAACCCGACGACGACTTGCCGTTCTAGCGGCTCACTGCAGGCAGCTCAGCGAGGAAGTGATTCTTGGCGAACGACGCGATCGAGATGGAAGGAACCGTAACCGAGGTCCTTCCCAATGCGAACTTCAGGGTAAAGCTCGAGAATGGGCACGAGATATTGGCCTACCTCTCGGGGAAGATGAGGAAATTCTACATCCGCGTGCTTGCCGGAGACCGGGTCAAGGTTGAGATGTCACCGTATGACCTCACGCGGGGCAGGGTGACCTACCGGTACAAGTAGCCTCCGCTTACCGGTCCTCGGGCTGGTCCTCGGGCTCCCCGGTGCCCTCCACATCTTCGGAGGGTCCGGATTCGTTCGGTTTCGCGGGATTCCCGGGCCTTTCAGACTCCCAGAAACCCATCAGGAACGGGTCGAAAGCCCGCGGGTCCTTCTTGTATTGGACTACCCATTCCTCGTATTCCGGGAGATCCAGGCGCTCCCGGATCTTCCCAGTGGCAAGGCTGACCCTGTCATGGAAACTCTCGGGCACCCCTTGACCGGTCGCGCGCGCTTCCGACTGGGCTAGTGCATAGACTTCGTCCAGAGACAACGCAAGGAGTGCGTCGGCAACGCGGGCCGAGCAGTAGTCTCTGTACTTCGCCCTAAGTATCGGGTCTTCGTCCTGGCGGTCCATAAGCCATCCTCACCTGCGCGAGCAGGAAACCCCGTCAAGCAACACGATCAGCCGCAGCCTGCAGAGCCGATCACCATGAGCGAGCAACTGCGCCATGGAAACCAAGGTAACGCAAGAAAGGTCTACTATGCAGTGACCGCAACTGTCAAGAACGCGACGATCTGGTCGCTGGTCATACACCGGTATTGCGCAGCGATCTCGTGCCGAATGCGATCCGGCCGGGAGGCTTGGGGACGACCGAAGATGGCAACCCGGAGAGATCGTCGCCGGTGGTCGTGATCTTCAGGTCTGGGCGAATCCCGATGTGGACTTGCCCGCCATCAATTCCCCGTTGTGACGGTCGTCCTCTCTAAGGCGCTGGTATATGGCGCGCCGCGTCAGACCATATTGAATCATGCGACTGAGGAAATCCGGGTCCGTACGCTGCACCTCTTCGGCTTCCAAGGCAACGTCGTTCGGTAGGCGGACACTGAGCTGCACGGACCTGGTTTGCCACATGCCAATGTTATCCCATAGTTGAGGATCAAATCTGTCGAATTGCCGAAAGGGAACACCGCCGATTCACCGGACGCGTGGGAGGCTGCCAGGTTTTCCGCCGGGGCATCAACAGTATACCCGTGCGAACACGACCGCAAGGCTGGCTGGGATTTGGGAGCGGATTTCGTAAGTCGTTATATAACAACAACTTACATTCCTACACAGATTTGATAATCCACCTGTTTCTGGAGTGCCGACGCTAGCCCTCCGTCATCATTCCGATACACGCTAAGTATGAATCTGATAAGTATTTGCGGTAACTGACAGGAACAATTGAAGGCCCTCTGGATGAACACATTTTTGCCAAAAAATGCGTGAATCGCGGAGCGTTCGGAAAGAGCCGTGAATCGCGGAGATTCAGGGGAGGACCGACCGCAGGAACGCCCCCAAAGTCCCCCGATCGAATTCGCGGAACCTCTCCCGCACTTTCCTGGCCGTCTCTTCGAGAAAGATGTTGGCCGTGTGATAGCGACGGGTCCGCCCTGACTCCCGAAATCTCAGGAAGCCCCGCCACGTCGCACCGTCCCGGAAGACGTTGAGTGACGCGATCCACTTCCGGCCGCCGTACTCGAAGCGCCGGTCTTCCAGTCGCCGCGGGTGGGCCACCGAAGCCGACTGCGGGTCTCCCGCCCCGTCTTCGATGTGGCTGAGCGGATATCGGGCCCGATCCGACATCCACACCTCGAAGGGCGGCAGGGGGAGCAGGTGCTCCGCGAAGCTGGCCAGGGTGGCCATGGGATCCTGTGCGTCGTGAATCCCGCGCTCGTTGGCCCACACGCGGGCGCGCCCATACAGTTCCCGGATCGATTCCCGGGGCACCAGGTGAAGCAGCTTGGTTACCTGTCGGCGCCGATACCACCGATACCTCGCCCAGAGGATGTCAGGCGTTTCGAGCGGCGCGTCGTTGCGCCCCGTCGTGCCGTGCCACCATGCCTGGTCTTGCATACCGTTGCCCATGGGTCGCGAACCGGTCAGTGGACCGACATTCCGGCGCCCTCGAGGCCCCGGTCCAGCCCGCCGGTCGCGGACTCGGAAAAGGTCAGCCGATCCAGGGTAGCCCGCTCCCCGAAGGTCGACACCAGGCCGCGAACAGCCTGAAACCGCTCGGGCTCGAAACGGGCGACCAGGTGGCTCAACCCGCGGCGCATCGTCACGATGCTCTGCTGCACCTCGCCGAAGGTGACCGGGACCCCGAGGCGCACGTAGTAGGCTCGACAGCCGTCGCGGCCCGCTTCCCTCGCCTGGCCGAGATCGAGGTCGGGGAACGCTTGCTGAAGCGCACTCGCCAACCCTTCGTCGGGGCCCCGCCGGTTGGTGCGGAATACCAGCGCGTTGGCGTCGTAATCCAGGTGCACGCGCGCGATCCTGCCGTCCCCGGTGACAATCCTCACCACCGTGCTGTCGTGCAGATCCAGGTCCTTGCAAAGGTCGCGGAAACCGATCCGGAGCAGGGTGGGACGCGTTAGCGGAGTGAACCCCCGCCTGTTGAGGATTCGGAGAGCTACGTCGAAACAGTACCGCCGCAGGGTGTCGCCGGCGGACGTCGAGCTCTCGGCCTCATCGCTCAGCCGGCGCAGGTGGGCAAGCGTGGGGTCGTACACCCAATCCAGGATGACGAGCTCCGAGGAGAGGTTCAGGTACCTCACGTCCGCCGACCCCAGATCCACGGCCCTGACCGAGGAAGCAAACCGGCCGGAAACGACCACGGCCAGTCCGATGTCACCGATCCGGCCCCCGGGATGGTAGAGCTCATGCACGTCCCGGTACTGTACCACGGCCCTTGTCAGGGGCAATTCACAGATGCCTGGCACGTCGGCCATCGCATCCGGACGGCTTTCCGTGGTGGTGGTGCTTTGCATGGTGTCGAAGGCTGTAGCGGGAGTCAGAAGCCGGAGATCCCAACCGACGAGAGCGTCAAGGGGCCCGAATCATAAGCATATGTTTACGCGGCAGGCAAGGACTTTTTTCAGGACAAGCTCCCGGCGGAAAAGACCTGGACCTGGCGGCGGCCGCCGGTTGCCCTACCGGTTCTTGCCCTGCGCAGGGCGTTGGGTCTATTGTTAATGGCTAACCACGAGCGCTCGCGTACCGAACTTGGCCGTCAGTGTCGGCCGACGCGTCCCAGGGCACTCGAGTCAACGGAAGAGAGCGGTACCTCACCAGCGGGGTGATCCGGTTTGGAAGTAATCGTCAAAGAAAACGAAAGCCTGGAAAGGGCCCTTCGCAGGTTCAAGCGGAAGGTGCAGCGGTCCGGGCTGTATTCCGAGTTGCGCAAGCGCCGGTTCTACGAGAAGCCGAGCGCACAGCGAAAGCGGAAGCGGGAAGCGGCGATCCGTCGCGAGCGCAGGCGGCAGCGTCGGATTCGTCGCTAGCCACAAATCGGTGCGCGCGCTCCCGGCGCGCGTGGCTCACAGCTTCAGGGCTATTGGGCCGTCCGGGGTCCAGTCGTAGAATCCAGCGCCGGTCTTGCGTCCATAGCGCCCCATCGTCATCAGCCTCTTCAGGAGCGGGGGCGGAGCGTAGCGGTCTTCGCGGTACTCCTCGTACATGATTTCAGCCACGCGGTACAGCGTGTCGATGCCGACGAAATCACCGAGGACAAAGGGTCCCATCGGGTGCCCGCAGCCCAGGGTCATGGCTGTGTCGACATCCTCGATGGTGGCCACCCCGCGTTCCACCTGCCGGATTGCGTCCAGCATGTAGGGGACGAGCAGCAGGTTGACGACAAATCCCGAATTATCCTTGGCGGCGATCGGCGTCTTGCCGACTCTGCCCGCGAAGTCGTAGACCGTGTCGAAGGTCTCCTGGCTGGTCACGATCGTCCTCACGACCTCGACCAGCTTCATGACCGGCACCGGATTGAAGAAGTGCAGCCCCACGAACCGCTCGGGGCGTGACGTGGCCGCGGCCATGTCGGTCACGGTGAGCGAGCTGGTGTTGGAGGCGAAGATGGTCTCTTCTCCGCAGACCCCGTCCAGGTAGCCGAAGAGTTCCTTCTTGACGTCCAGCGATTCAATGATCGCCTCGACGACCAGATCGCAGTCGGCGAAGTCGTCGAGGGACGTGGTGAATGTCATCCGCGCGAGCGACTCGTTGCGTGAGGCCTGGTCCAGCTTCCCCTTCGACACCGCGCGGTCGAGGGATTTTTCTATGCGCTTCCGTCCGGCGGCCAGCGCACCCTGGTCGATCTCCCGAACCACCACATCGAATCCCGCCTTGGCCGACACCTCGGCAATCCCGCTCCCCATCAGGCCGCAACCGGCCACGCCAACCTTGTTGATCTCCAACTCGAATCTCCTCCGCTTCCGTAGCGACTCGGTGATTTCTGTATTTCGTGCGCGGCGCCGCCTTCACGCCCGATCGCGTGAAGCGCGCCTCAGCAGGCCTCGACGACTACCGCCCCGCCCTGTCCACCGCCGATGCACGCCGCGCCAAGTCCGTACCTCGCCCCGCGGCGGCGGAGTTCGTGCACGAGGTGCAGCGTGATCCTGGCTCCGGACGCGGCGAGGGGGTGCGTGATCGCGATCGCCCCGCCGTTCACGTTGGTCCGCTCGGGATCGAGTCCGAGCTCCTTCTCGACCGACTTGTACTGCGCCGCAAAGGCCTCGTTGATCTCGACCAGATCCATGTCCTCGAGTGTCAGCCCCGCCCTGGCCAGCGCGGCGCGGGCTGCCGGCGCCGGTCCGATCCCCATGATGCGCGGATCGACCCCCGCGAAGCCCCAGGACACCAGCCGCGCGATCGGTGTCGCGCCGTTGGCCTCCGCCCAGGAACGGCTTGCGAGCACCACCGAGGCCGCACCGTCGCCGATGCCGCTGGCGTTCCCTGCCGTGACCAGTCCGTCCTTCTTGAAGTACGGACGCAGCCTGCCGAGCGCCTCGAGGGTCGTGTCCGGCCGCATGTGCTCGTCCACCGCAAACTCGGTCTCGCCCTTGCGGGTTCTGACCGTCACCGGCGAGACCTCCGCATCGTAGCGGCCCGCGTCCCAGGCGGCCTTTGCCCGCTGCTGGCTGTTGACCGCAACCTGATCGGCCTCCTCGCGCGTCACCGCGTATTGCTCGGCAAGGCCCTCGGCGGTCTGCGCCATGGAGAGTCCGCAGTTCGAATCCGTCAGCGCTTCCCACAGGGTGTCCTCGAACCCGTTTCCGGCCGGACCCAGCCGCAACCCACCCCAGCGGGCCCCGCGCACCACATGCGGCGCCTGGCTCATGGATTCGGAGCCTCCGCAGAGCGCGACCTCGGTGCCGCCGAGCAGAATCTCCTGCGCACCCGACACGATCGCCTGAAATCCGGAGCCGCACAGGCGGTTCACGGTCAGTGCGCCGGATTCAACCGGCACTCCCGCCCGCAAGCCCACGTGCCGGGCCAGATAGATCGCGTCGGCCGCCGTCTGGACCGCGTTGCCGTAGAAGACATGACCGACCTGCGCGGGGTCGATGCCCGCCGCATCCAGTGCGGCCGTCGCCGAAAAGGTGCCGAGATCGGTTGCCGTGAAATCCTTCAGCGATCCGCCGAAGGTACCGAATGGCGTCCGCTTTCCGGAAAGGAAAACGACGTCCGTGTCAAAACCCTGCGTTCCCATTGTTTCTCCCTTGCTAGGGCCGGCCAGCCCGCAGGCGGTCGACCATCCACTGCCCCACCTCCCGCGTCGTGGCGGCGCCGCCCAGGTCCGGGGTGGTCACGCCGCCTTCAATGGACGCGAGAATGCACTCGTCGATGGCCGCGGCGGCAGCGTCCTCACCCAGGTACCCGAGGATCAGCGCTGCGCACCCGATCGCGGCCAGTGGGTTGGCGATCCCCTTCCCGGCGATATCCGGGGCCGAACCGTGCACCGGTTCGAAGAGCGCCCACGAACCCGGGTGAAGATTGCCCGAGGGAGCCAGGCCGAGCCCGCCTGTCACCTGCGCACCCAGGTCGCTGAGAATGTCGCCAAAGAGGTTCGAGGTAACAACCACCTCGTATCGCTGCGGTCGGCGAACCAGGTCCATCGCCATGGCATCGACGTACATCGTGTCCCGGGCGATCCCGGGGAAACCGCTGCCCACCTCGGCGAAGACACGCCTCCACAACGCGCCCTCGCGGGCCAGAACATTGGCCTTGTCGACGAGGGTAACGCGCCCGCGCCCGTTCTCGGCCGCGTATTCGAAGGCCGCGCGCACGATCCGCTCCACGCCCTTGTAGGTGTTCAGGCTCTCTTCGGTGGCCACCTCGTCCGGCGTGCCGACCTTGAAGCTCCCCCCCAGTCCGGCGTACAGCCCCTCGGTGTTTTCGCGGAAGAAGGCGATGTCGGTGGCGGGATCGGCATCTCGCAGCGGAGACAGGGCCGGCACGAGAAGCTTGCAGGGGCGGAAGTTGATGTAGAGGTCCGCGCCGAAACGCAGCCCGAGCAGAATGTCGCGGGTGTGCGCATTGTCCGGGACGCGCGGGTCGCCAAGCGCGCCGAAGAGCGCCGCGTCGTAGTCGCCGATGAGCCTGTCGCGCTCCTCGTCCGTGATCGCGACCCCGTCGCGAAGGTAGCGGTCCGCACCGAGGTCCCAGGGGTGGAGGGTGAGGGCGACGCCGTGCAATTCGGCTGCGGCGGCAAGCACCGTCCTCGCCGCCCCCACGACTTCGGGACCGATGCCGTCCCCGGCGACTACGGCTACCCGTGCCACCGCTGGCCGCCTCCCGGGCGCCGCACCGAGCTTGCGAGCGCCGCGTTCCAGCACGGGTGCATCGCCGACCGGATGCAGCGGCGATTCATGCCACGGACTGCTCGTGCGTCTACAGGGCCCTCCCGAACATGATGCTGCAGCGCGGGCAGAAAAAATCCTTGCCGCGACGGACAAGCGTCGGGCCGAGTTCTCCACGCGGGCACATCGGGTCCAGTCCCTCTTCGGCCTGGAGCCGCACCTTGCGCCGCTCCCGCCAGGTACTGATCCGCAGGGGAAGTTCGTACCGCAGGGCCGACGTCTTGCACTCGAAGAGGATCGTGCTGGTCCCGTCCGCTTCCTGACGAACGCCCAGGTCCATCAGGAATCCGCCCATCGGAGACGGCACCTGCCGTCCGCTGCAATGAAGTCGCTCCATCTTCTTCACTTCGGCCAGTTCGTCGACGCCGAAGCCGACTCGCTGAGGCTTATCGCCGTTTTCTTTCACAAGAGAGTCCCTCTTTGCGGAATCAGTCACCGTGGTGCCCTCACTCGATCGGTCGGACCGGAGCCGGTCAACCGTTCCTCTCGAAGAGGTAGGCCGAGTCCTGGTGGCGGCTGTCTCCGCCGTCGCAGACCGCGAACCTCGCCCCCGCCCAGATGGCCGCGCCGCCATACTCGCCGTTCTTGTTCACGGCGTAGTAGTTGACGTTGAAGCTCGGGCGCCCGTCCTCCCTCTGTAGCCGGGGCTCGACGGTGAAGGTAACGATGCGGCGCAGAGCCTCGAGACAGGCATCCGTCGGGGACATGCCGGAACGCATCAATTCCACCACGCTGTGCGAGCCGCAGGTCTTGATGACGGCCTCGCCGCGCCCCGTGGAGCCGCAGGCCCCGACATCGTTGTCGACGTACAGGCCTGCGCCCACGATGGGGGAATCGCCAACCCGGCCGGGCACCTTCCACGACAGGCCCGACGTGGTGGTTACGCCGGAGATGTCGCCGTTCTGATCGATGACGTTGCAGTTGATGGTCCCCTGGGGCCGCACGCCGTCGTGTGAATCAAGGATGCCGAGACCGTAGTCGTCTTCGTCCTCGAAGGGCTCGGAGTTGCCATGCCCCGTCTCCTCGGGGGTGAGATAATCGTCACTGTCGCTCATCGTTGCGCGCCACTCGATCCAACGGCGGCGCGAGCGCTCCGTGAGGAGGTTTTCGACCTGGTGTCCCATGGACATGGCGAACCGCTGGGCACCCCTGCCGACCAGAAGGACATGGTCGGTGTAGCGCATGACGTCCATGGCTACCAGGGAAGGCGTCTTGATTCCTTCCAGGCACGCCACTGCGCCGGCGCCGCGGCTGGGGCCGTGCATGACCGACGAGTCCAGTTGGACGACGCCGTCCAGATTGGGCAGGCCGCCATATCCCACCGAGGCATCGTTGGGGTCGCGTTCAACGATGTTGACGCCCTCGACAACCGCGTCGAGGGTGTCGCCACCACCGTCCACCACCCGGATCGCCGTCGCCACGGCTTCGAGCCCGTTGCCGCTGGCCACCGAAACGGGCGTCACCGCGCCGCGCAAGACGGCTGGTGCGCCAAGAAGAGGTCTGGCCGATCCCAGGCCCGCTGCTGCGGCCGCTCCTGCGCCTGCAGTAGCCTTCAGGAAGTCACGTCGGCTGGCCATGGTATGGAACTCCCTTCCAAAGATGAAATCCGTGTCCGCTCCCCGATCGGGTGCGGAAGGGTGATTCAGGCTTCTCTCGGTTCTCCAAGCAACACCTCGCTGGCGTCGCTGGGTTCCGGCGCGGGTCGTTTCCGCTTCAGCCTTGAAATCACGGGTTTGCAGAACTGCATGCCCACTGCCTTGAGCTGGACCAGATCACTGTTCGCGAGATCCGGATACCGCTCTCCCAGGTATTCGACCGTCTCGGTCATCCAGACGGCCTGATCATCCGCATTCGCGCTGAGAACGCCGCAGCGGTGGATATGACTGAACAACTCGTCTCTTGCTCGTTCGATCGGCTCTTGCTTCGCCACTACTCCTCCTTGTAATTGGGTCTGACCCTCGAGGGCTTCGTCCCCGATGGTGCCGGATGGCTGAATGTCTCACCGACGAAGCCCCTAAACTAAGTACCGCGGGCGCAATGGCAAGAAAGCGCACGGTTTTCCCCCAACCAACCGGACGAGACAAGCTGTGAGAATCCTCGCCTCGGCGGTCTGCGACCACGCTGCCGCTTCTCCCGACGGGAAACTCGACATCCAGGGGATGTTCCACGACCTGTACGCGTCCGGCTTTCCGGCCCGCCAGGACAGGATGACCCTGGTACTCTCGATGGAGTGGGATAGGACCGACTCGGGCCGGTATACGTTCCGCGTCGATGTCCGGGGGCCGGGCGGAAAACCGACGCTGGCCGTCGAAGGTCACTCGGAAGTGACGCCCCGCCCTTCAGACCGTCCGCCGCCACGCACACGACTGGTCATACCCCTGGAGGATGTGGTGTTCCCGGAACCTGGCCGATACGACTTCCGCGTGACCGCGAAGGGCCGCACCCTGCGCGGACCGGTGCTCTACCTGATCGAGACGGAAGCCGACTGAGCGGGGCAGCGCGTGGGCTGGCCGTCCCGCACGCGGTTCAGCCCCCGAACCGGAGCCAGCCCGCCGCTTTCAATGACAGCAGCCCGAACGCCGCCGCGGCACCGAGCAGTGCCTCGTATTCGCGGTTGCGGAGGTAGCGCGCCACGGAGAAGGATCCTGTTCCGGGCCCCGGTCGCGACTCGGGTGGAGGATCGAATCGAGTGGCCCGCGGGAGGAACATCGGGACCGCGTCGCGGTAGTGGCGATAGGTGGCGCCGAAGCGCTCGGTGAGTCGTTCGTTCTCGCGGACCATCGCTCCCCGGTACATGATCGCGAAGAACGCCAGGAAGAGGAGGCCGAACCAGGGCAGCGCGCCCGCGATGACGGCGCCGATCCCAATCACAAGACTGCCCAGGTAGAGCGGGTTGCGCGTGAAGGCGTAGGGGCCGGAAACGGCGAGTTCGCGGTCCTTTTCCAGGATCCCCGCGGCCCATGCGCGGATCCCGAGTCCCACGAGCACCACGGCGGCGCCTGTGAGGATCGAGACGAATCCGGGCCGGGCCAACCAGAAGAAAACGGCCGCGAGTATCCAGGCGCTCCAGAGGCGGAGGCGCCCCGATCCCGATTTCAGTTCGGCGCTCCCGGCAGGCGGCCAGGGGCAGCGGTCCCCGACGCGCCTCCAACACCTGCTTCATCCGACGGCACCATGCCGATTTCTTCGAGTTTCAGCTCCAGCGTGGGCAGCAGCGTCCCCATGTCCGCCCTCAAATACACCACCAACCGCCGCTCGTCGTCGGAAAAGTGGATCTCGGCTTCTCCCCCCTCGGAAAAGAGGCCGCTGGTCTGGATGATCGGCTGCACGACGATGGTGTTGAACACTCCCGCGGGGACCTCCATCCGGTCCTTCCTCAGCACCCTCAGGATGACCGGATTGCCATCTTCCTTGTAGTAGCGGTGGAAGGTGTAGGTCTCGCCTACCTCGAGCGGGATGGTGCGCGCGAAGTACACGAACGATATGTCGTCGAGGGGCAGCGCGGTGGGGAGGGCCCAGGTCGTGTCGTAGTCGATGCGCTGTACCAGGCGCTGCTCCGGGAAGAAGTCGTGCTCCCGGTACCGCTTCCGCGGCGCCAACTGGTCGTTGACGAACCGCCTCGAGATCAGCGTTTTCGAATCCATCCAGCTGGAAAGGGTCTGCTCGAATCCAATGCCCAGCGCACTTCCCTTCATCCGCAGCGCTACGGGGTAGGTCGGGAAGCCGTGGAGCGTGTCGATCTGGCCGACGGTCATGAACGCTTCCCCGCCACCGAAGATGCTCGCACGCATGTTGAAGCGCAGTTCTTCGCCGGGTTGGAAGGGGATGTGTGCGACCCTGTGGCTGGTGGTGACGAGGGAATCGAGGACCAGCGAGGTGTCCTGGGCTGCCGCGGTCGATGGGAGAGCCACCGTGAAGGCGCAAAGGAACACGAGGCGCCAGTGGCGTGACAGCACGGCGCGGCCTGCGGGGGGGGCCTCAGGCGGCACCGTGACCCTCCGGCTCAAGGGGGGCCACCTTGCGGAGACGCAGGATTTCGCGGGCGGTGCCCAGCACGCTCACCCGCGTCGGGCGGTGGCGGATGTCGTACCTCGTGTCCATCGGCACCGATGCGATGCGGCGGGCGTACGGCGCGAGGATTCGGAGCAGTTCGGCGTTTGCGGCCCACCCGTTGGTGGTGACCAGCGACCGGTCGCCCGCGGCGCGCAACGCCTTTTTGACCACCACGGCGCGGTAGGCCCTGAACCCCTGCAGGGGGTCTCCCGGTTGCGATTCCATGTCCCGGCGACCCAGGACAATTCGCCCAAGCCAGCGTGCGAATCGCACGGGACGCGGCGGGCGCGCCAAATCCAGGACGGGTTCGCCGACCACGATGTCGGCGCCTCCCTCGAATGACTTCAACAGCGGGCCAAGGTGATCAGGGTGCTCGGTAAAGTCCCCCTGCATCACCACGATGGCGTCGCGCTTGGGATAGCCGGTCTGGCCGCAAGCCGTTCGCAGGAGCTTCTCCACCGCCGGACCATACCCGATGGGCGTCTTCTCGGAGAGCACAGTGAGGGGCATGACCTTCTTGTACCGGTCCAACAGGGCGCGCGTCTCGTCACGGGATCCGTCGTCGAGCACGACGACCTCGAAGTCCCGCCCCAGATCCGTCATCACTTCGCGGATCTTCCAGAGCAGGATCCCGATTGTTCGATCCTCGTCCCGGCTGGGAATGCAGATATAGACCATGTTGGCTCGTCCTGGCGGCAGCCGGATGCAGGATCCTCGCGTTCCTGTCCAGCCATTAAATCTACACCGATTGTGATCGGATGGGCGGCGCCGAGGTTGCCTGCTACCCTTTCGGCGTCTCCGGCGGCGCCGTCTTCCAGCGCCGGTGCAGCCAGAGGTATTGGCCCGGATACTCCCTGACGCGCTCCTCGATCCGGGTCGTGAACGCCTGGGTGAGCGCCTCCATCCCTTCGCCTCGGGCGCCACGCGCCGCCACCAGGGGCTCGATGTACACCCGGTAGCGGGGGCGCCATCCCGGCAGCCGAATCGCGAACAGGGTGACCACTTGCGCGCCCGACCTCATCGCCAGGACCGCGGGCCCCCTGGCGGTCGAAGCAGGGCGGCCGAAGAAATCGGCGAAGACTCCGGCGCCGCGCGCGTCCTGGTCGCCCATTATCCCCACGGCGCGGCCCGCGCGCAGCGACTTCAGGACACCGCTGCGCGCCTCGCCCCTGGGGATGATCCCGAACCCGAGCCTCTCCCGCGAGCGCGTCAGGTAGCGGTCGAAGAGTTCGTTGCGCTGCCTGGCCACCACGATGTCCATCGGGCATCCGCGCGCGACGACCGCCGCCCCGCCCACCTCCCAATTGCCCAGGTGGCCGCTCACCACGATGACGCCCCGTCCCTCGCGGGCCGCCGCTTCCAGGAGTTCGAGCCCTACCACGGTGGTGGACTCCCGTAGCGCATGGGCGCTCATGCCCGCCATGCGGAAGACTGCCACTCCCTCAGCTGCGAAATGCATGTAGCAGTGGCGGGCCACCCTGAGTCGCCACCGGTCGTCCTTTTCCGGAAAGGCCTGGCGAAGGTGGTCGCTCACGACCTGCCAGCGAGGACGTCCCACGCGCGCAACAATCCAGCCGAGGGCCGCCCCGGCCCGATCCGCCAACCCCTCCGGAAGCACGGCACCCACCGCCGCGACGACCCAAAGAAACGCATACTCCGCCCGATGCCGAAGCGCGCGTGGAAGCTTGGTCCGACTGCTCACCGGAACTGCATCTCCCGCAACCGCGCGTATAGCCCGCCCTCCTCCATGAGTGCCAGGTGGCTTCCCTGCTGCACGATCCTTCCCTCATCCACCACGACGATCAGGTCGGCGCGCCGAATCGTCGACAGCCGGTGGGCGATCACGAAGACGGTGCGCCCCTCGAGCAGTCCTTCCATGGCTTCCTGCACCATCCGCTCCGACTCGCTGTCGAGCGCGCTCGTGGCCTCGTCGAGGATCAGGATGGGTGGATCGCGAAGAACCGCGCGTGCGATCGCGATCCTCTGGCGCTGTCCTCCCGAGAGCGTGGACCCGCGCTCGCCCACCACCGTGTCGTACCCGTCGGGGAGCCTTGTTATGAAGTCGTGGGCGTGAGCGGCCCTGGCGGCGGCCTCGACCCGGTCCATCGTAGCGTGCTCCGTCCCGTAGGCGATGTTGGCCCGCACGGTGTCGTGGAAGAGGACCGTGTCCTGCGAAACCACCCCTAGTGCGCTGCGCAGCGATGCGAGCCGCAGATCCCGGATGTCGGTTCCGTCGATCTCGACCGATCCCGCCGCAGGCTCGTAGAAGCGCCCGAGCATGTCCACGATGCTGGTCTTGCCCGCACCGCTCGGCCCCACGATGGCGACCACCGATCCCGCGGGCGCGAAGAAGCTCAGGTCCGACAGCACCGGCTCGCCCTCCCGGTACTCCAGGCGCACGTCCGTGTAGCGGATCCCCTCGTGCAGGCCCGCGAAGTGCCCGGCCCCCGCCCGATCCCGGATCTCGGCGGGCGCGTCCAGGAATTCGAAGATTCGTTCGGCCCCGACCAGGCCGGGCTGCACCAGCGCGGGGAGCTTGCTCAAGTACTTGACCGGGGAATAGAGCCGCGTGCTCAGGATGATGAACCCGATGAACTCTGCGCCGGTCAGCGAGCCCTCCACCACCACCATGCGCGCGCCGTACCAGAGGAGGATCGCCGTCCCGATCGCGACGAACAGCTCAGTGATCGGACCAGCGAGCGCCCGCAGTCGAGCGGTCCCGAGGAAGGTGTCGAAGTAGTCGCCCGTCAGGCGCAGGAAGCGCCTTCGCTCGTGGGATTCCGCGGATGCCGCCTTCACCATTCGAATCCCGGACACCGTCTCCTGGATGTGGCCGCCGACCTCACCCGCAATGTCGAGAACCGCCCGGTCCCCGCGCCGGAGCCGCCGGACGAGGGGCCCCCAGATCACCATGGTGAGCGGGACCACAACGAAGGCGGCGACCGTCAGCGAAACGGAGATCATCAACATCCAGTACAGGGTCGCGGCGAAGAGCAGGATCGACGACCCCGACTTGATCAGTTCGGCTGTGACGAGCGTCCGCAACTGTTCGACGTCGTGCGTCAGGCGGGAGACGATCTGGCCCGTTCGCACCCGTCCGAAGAAGGCCAGATCCAGCTCCAGAAGGTGCCCGTACACCTGATTCCGCAGATCTCGGGTGACACCCTGCTCCACCCGAGCAGAGAGATATGTCCGCGCGAACTCGACCGCGCTCTTGATCACGACCAGCACAAGGATGAAGACGATGATTCCGCCCACCACCGCCTGCGGCTCCCCGTCGAGATCGACGAACCTGCCGACGGTGTTTTCGAGCGCACGATCGATCCCCGCCGCCGCTTCGGTGTCGCCGGCAGCATCCCCACCCACGCCGAAGACCGTCCCGAGGAATGGAATGAGCACCACGATGGAGAACGCATCGACGGCGGCGTAGAGCGCGCTCGCGAGCGCCGCCAGCACCAGCACCCCACGGTGCGGGCCGAGGTACGACAGGATCCGACGCCAGAGAAGCACTGCTAGCGGGACGTTATCGTGGCCGCGGCCTCAGCACCGCTACCGGGACAATCATCTCCTCGGGCGAGATCCCGCCGTGAAGGAAGGAATTCCGATACCGGCGCTGATACTCGCGCAGCTTTGTGGGGTAGACGAAGAAGTTGTCGTCGAGCGCGACGAGGTAGGTCATTCCGGGTCTCGCGTCCGGCAGGCGAAGGTCTCCCGCCCTACGCGTCGCGAAGGCGGCGTCGGGGTCTCGCGCGCGCAGGCTGGCGCCGAACTTGTAGCGCAGGTTCGCGCTGGCTCCACGGCGCGCATAGACGGTCGCAGGATGCCGGCAGTGAATGCTGCCGTGATCCGTGGTAAAGACGACGCGATAGCCCTCGGCAGCCGCTTCCTTCAGCACCGAGAACGCCGTGGAGCGCTCGAACCAGGACCGGGTGAGCTGCCTGAGCGCCGCCTCGTCCTTGGCGACCTCCATCAGGATCGGCGATTCCGAGCGGCCGTGGGTCATCAGATCGACGAAGTTGAACACCATCGCGATCACCGCCCCACGCCGCCGGGCCGCCGCCCTCACGCGGCCACGCACCTGCCCCGACTTCATGTCGCTCAGGACCTTCTCGTAGTGGACGGGAATGTCCTTCCCGGTGAGTCGCCGCAACTGTGCGCGCAACATCTCGGCCTCGTGGGCGTTCAGCGAACCCTCGTCGTCCGAGGAATCCCACCATTCCGGCCTCGCCCTGGCGATCTGGTCGGGGAACAGTCCGGAGAAGATCGCGTTGCGCGCGTACGGCGTCGCAGTGGGCAGGATCGAATAGTGGTAGCTCTCGTGGACGTCGAAGAACTCGCCCACCAGCGGTGAGATCACGCGCCACTGGTCGAGGCGCATGCAATCGAGAACCACGAAGAAGACGGGGTCCTTGCCGAGGAGCGGGAGCAACCGCCGCTCCACCACATCGACGGACAGTTCGGGGCGCATCCCCCGGCCGCGCATCCATCGCGGGTAGTTGACCGTCACCCAGCGGCCGAAGTCGTGGCGGAGATCGTTTTGCAGCGCTTCCACCGTACTCATCAGGCCCGTCTCTCCGGAGCTCTCGAGGCGGATGTGCCAATCGACAAGGTCCCGATGTAGCCGGGCGAACTCGCGCGCCGTGGATGCCTGCTCGCGCAACTGCACGAGTGCCGGCCACTGGGTCGCGAAGTCCTGCGCGGCACGCTGCTGTTGAATCGACGACCCTTCCAGGATGCGGGTCACCACGGACAGCACCTGGCGCGGACTGGTCGGCTTGACCAGATAGTCCTCCACCTGGCGACCGATCGCCTCGGTCATCGTGCCGTCCTCTTCCGACTTCGTGACCATTACCACACGGGCGTGCGGGTCGTCCCGCCGGATGAGTTGCAGTACCTCGAGCCCTCTCCGGCCGGGCATGTGTTCGTCGAGGAGGATCAGGTCGTAGGCCTGACCGCGCAGCAAGGCAAGCGCATCGTCGCCGTTGCTGATGCCGTCGACGTCGTAGCCCCTCTGGCGGAGAAAGAGGAGGTGGGGACGCAACAGGTCGATTTCGTCATCGACCCAGAGGATTCGCTTGGCCGCTCTTCGCATGGCGGGAAGTTAGCAGGTTGGGTTGCGGCGTGCGCGAGTCACCCGCCCCTACATGCTGATCCTGTAGGGAAACCAGGCTGCAACAGGCTGGCCGTCCCTGGTCCCGGGCCGAAAGACCCACTGCGCGGCCTCTCGAATGAGCTGGCGGTTGAAACCGCGATCCCGGGTCGGGGGGTCGAGGCGCGTCGAGTCGGCGACCACCTGCCCCGAAGCGTCCACGAAAACCCACACCTGAACCTCCACGCCGCGGAGACTCCTGTTGCTGGGCGGGATGATCATGCCACGCGGCGTCGGGGGCAGAAGGCGCCGAAGTCCCTCGGCCGCGGTCCCGCCGTCTCCCTCCCCGTCGCCGTTTTCCAGCCCAGCGTTGTCGGGTCCAGGCCGCTCGCCGAGGAGTGCCGCGATGTCGAAAACGACGTCATCTTCCAGCTCGATCGGCTCGATTTCGATCTCTACCGGGAGCGGTACCCGGGGCCGGACAATGGGCCGGGGCGGCGGTGTGACGAGGGTCAGCACCTGCATCCCTCCCGCTGCCGCTCTGTCGTCGTTCGCCTTTGGGCCCGCCGCCGCGAACGGCGACACGGGAATGGGACCGTCACTGCCGGCAATCAATACCAACAGGTGGAAGACCAGCGAGGCCAGGAAGGCCTTTCGCCACATCTTCCGGTCATCCCGGCGCCGGGTGTAGACATCCGGATCATTCATCCCAAGGCCGCGCCTTGTCCGGTTCTTTCGCTCGTTCCTCATTGATACTACTACCCGGGCGCCGATGGCGCGGTTTCCGCAACAGCGGCCGCCTTGCCGGACTGCCGCGCGCGGAGCAACTTTTCCGCCCCCCCGCCCGGCAGCTTCATGACCACCTCGCGGCCATTCACAGACAGGAGAATGTCACTTGGACCTTGGGCTCCACAATAGAGTTGCACTCGTGGCCGGCGCCTCGAAGGGTCTTGGCCGCGCCGTCGCCGAGCGTCTGGCGCGGGAAGGCGCGGACGTGTTGATCAATTCCCGCTCCGGCGGTCCGCTGGGCGCCGCGGCGCAGGAAATCGCGCGCGATACCGGGCGCAGAGTCGTAGCCGCCGCCGGCGATGTCTCTGATCCGGAGGTCTGCCAGGCTCTGGTGGACCGCGCCGTGGGTGACCTGGGACGACTCGACATCCTCGTCGCCAACGCGGGCGGACCTCCACCCGGCGGAGTCGACGATTTCGACGCGGCGGCGTATCGGAGCGCCCTGGAAGTGAATCTCATGTCCACGGTCCAGCTCACCCTGGCCGCACTGCCCGCGATGAGGAAGAATGGATGGGGGCGCGTGATCGCGATCACCTCGGTATCGGTGAAACAGCCGGTCAGGGGCCTTCTCCTTTCCAACACGGCACGACCGGGTGTGGTGGGGTTCATCAAGACCATCTCGCAGGATCTCGCCAGCGAAGGCATCCTGTGCAACGTGGTCGCGCCCGGCTTCATACGCACGGCCCGCGTCGAAGCGCTCCTCGCCTCGCAGGCGGAAGCCCGCGGCATCTCCCGCGAGGAGGTGCTGGAAGGGATCACCGCGGACATTCCCGCGGGACGGATCGGCCAGCCCGCCGAGTTCGCCAACGCGGTGGCATTCCTGGCGTCGGAAGCGGCTTCATACATCACCGGCCACACCATCCAGGTCGACGGCGGGCTCGTGCAGGGTTTGCTGTGACGCTCGAAGACCGTGTCCGGGAGCGTCGCGGCGGCGGCATCGCAGCCTACGTCGAACTCACCAAACCCGGCATTGCGGTCTTCGTGACGGTCACGGCGGTCGCGGGATACCTGATGGCCGCCCTGCCGGCGCCTTCGGCCACCACCATCATCCACCTGATTCTCGGTGTCGGGCTCGGCACCGCGGGCGCACTCGCGCTCAACCAGTACCTGGAACGCGCTCCCGACGGCCTCATGATCCGCACCAGGACACGCCCCGTCCCCTCGGGACGTGTCCCACCCGCCAGGGCCGCCACCTTCGGCTGGCTCCTCCTGATAGCGGGCATCGGCCACCTCTGGTTCTGGCTGGGCTGGCTTCCGGCGCTCGTCACGGCCCTGTCCGCGCTCCTGTACGACGCCGTCTACACGCCGCTCAAGCTCCGATCTCCCCTCGCGACCCCGGTAGGCGCCGTACCGGGCGCGCTTCCCGTGCTGATCGGCTGGGCGGCCCACTCTGCCAGCATCGATGCCCGCGCCATCACGCTCTTCGGGATCCTGTTCCTGTGGCAGCTCATCCACGTCCTCGCCCTGGGCTGGAATCTGCGCGATGACTACGAACGCGCCGGCTTCCAGCTAATCCCCCCGGGCTCGGCCGGCCTCATCTCGGGCTTGATGGTGGGCTATGCGGTTGCGCTCCTCGCACTGAGCGCCGTTCCCGTGCTGCTCGGGATGGCGGGGACCCTCTACCTGATCGGCGCCGTGATCCTGGGGGGCGCCATGGTCGCCGCCACCCTCGGCTTCCTCTTCGACCCGACCCGGCAACGGTGCAACCGGGTCTTCCTCGGCTCGCTCGTCTACCATCCCCTCCTGCTCGGCCTCATGGTCGCCGGAGCAATCTGATGCGTCCACCCACCCCCATGCGCCTCGCACCCCTCGCCTCGCTGGCGCTCGTCACGCTGCTTCCGTCGCTGACCCTTCCCGCGCTCGACCCCCCGCTCATGTCGCCCGGCACCGCCTCCGCCCAGGAAGCCTCCCGGCCCCGGGCACGCGACCTGGGCATCGAGGTCGGCATCTTCACCCCCGGAGCCAACAACGCCATCACCGATGTCGCCGGCGTCCTGGTCGGCCACACCACGATCATCACCGGCGACGACGTCCGCACCGGCGTGACCGCGATCCGCCCCCACGGCGGCAACCTCTATTTCGACCGGGTACCCGCGGCGATGTACGTCGGCAACGGCTTCGGCAAGCTCCTCGGCGTCACCCAGGTTGGTGAACTCGGCGAACTCGAAACCCCGATCCTCCTGACCTGCACCCTGTGCGTCTGGAAGGCGGCAGACGCGATGGTGGAGTGGGCTCTCGCGCTGGATGGCATGGAAGGCGTCCGTTCGATCAACCCGGTGGTGGGCGAAACGAACGACGGCGGCCTGAACGACATCCGCAACCGCCCGATTACGGCCGAGCAGGTGCGGGCGGCGCTGGAGGGTGCGGCGGCCGGCCCGGTGGAGGAAGGGGCCGTGGGCGCTGGAACCGGCACCTCGGCGTTCGGCTGGAAGGGTGGCATCGGCACGAGTTCGCGGATTCTGCCCGAGTCTCTGGGCGGCTACTCCGTGGGCGTGCTGGTGCAGTCCAACTTCGGCGGCATCCTCCGGATCGCGGGAGCGCCGGTGGGAGAGGAACTGGGCCGCTATGCCTTCCGGAATCAGGTCGATCCCGGCAGCGATGGCGAGGACCCGGGTCAACCTGACTCCGATCAGCCGGACCCGCACTCACTTGGCTCGATCATGATGATCGTTGCCACCGACGCGCCGCTTTCGGAACGAAATCTGAAGCGTGTGGCCATGCGGGCCGTAATGGGGTTGTCACGCACCGGTTCCTACGCGGGCAACGGCTCGGGCGACTACGTGATCAGCTTCTCGACGGCTCCCGGCGTGCGCCGCACCTCCGGCGATGTGGTTCGATCGATCGAGGACCTTTCCAACGCCAACGTCTCGGCCATCTTCCAGGCCACGGTTGAGGCCACCGAGGAGGCGGTGTACAACTCCATGTTCAAGGCGGTGACCGTGAGCAGCCGCTGGGGCACCCGCGAAGCGCTCCCGATCGAAGCCACGGTCGAGGTGCTCAAGCGCTACGGGGTGGTCCCGAGATGACGAGCGGCCCCAAGACCGGCGACATGCACTGGTACGACCACTTCGCCGGCCCCCGCTCGCGCCGCGGCGGTCTCGGCCCGCCGAGCCTCTCCAGGCGCGACTTCGTTCGCGTCGGCCGCGACCTCACGGGGCTGATCGCGCTGGGCTCCCTTGGCGGCTGCCGCGACGAGGGCGTCATCCGCCTGCCGTCGTACCCATTCCCCTATGGGGTAGCCTCCGGCGACCCGGACGCACGCAGCGTGGTCCTCTGGACCCGCCTCTCCGCGGAGGCCCTCCGCGAATCCGGAGCAGCCGACCGGTCCGTTCCGGTCCGGTGGGAGTTGGCGACGAACGACGGTTTCACGGACGCCGTGGCCCAAGGAGTCCACAGCGCTGCCCCCGAACTCGGCCACTCGGTTCACATCGAAGTACCAGGCCTCGATCCCGGACGCCCCTACTGGTACCGCTTCATCGCCGCCGGCGAAGCCAGCCCGACCGGGCGCACCGCCACACTTCCCGCCCCCGGCACCCCCGCGGATCGCCTGCGCTTCGCGTTCGCGTCGTGCCAGAACTACGAACACGGCTACTACACCGCGTACCGCCACATGGCCGACGAAGACCTCGACCTGGTCTTCCACCTCGGCGACTACATCTACGAGCGCCGCTTCGGCAGCGCCGAGGTTCGCCGGCACGAGGCGGGCGAGGTGCACACGCTCGACGAATACCGTGCCCGCTACGCGCTCTACCGTTCCGACCCCGATCTGCAGGCGGCGCACGCGGCATGTCCCTGGGTGGTCACGACAGACGATCACGAAGTGGACAACAACTGGGCGGCGGACGCTCCCGAGGACGACCAGGATCCGGCCCAATTCCTGCTCCGCCGCACGGCCGCGTTCCAGGCCTACTACGAGTTCATGCCCCTGCGCGGCGCCTCCCTGCCGACGGGACCCGCGATGGCGCTCAACCGCCTCCTCCGGTTCGGCGACCTCGCCAGTTTCCACGTCCTCGACAGTCGCCAATACCGCTCCGACCAGGCGTGCGGCGACGGCCGCCGCGTTCCCTGCCCCGAGGCGCTGGATCCCGACCGCACCATGCTCGGCACGTCGCAGGAGGCGTGGCTGTTCGATGGCCTGGCGTCGTCGCCCAGCCGCTGGAATGTCCTCGCCAACCAGGTCATGATCGCGCGGCTCGAGGGTGCCGCGCCGGACGGCGAGCCCATGGTCTCGATGGACCGGTGGGACGGCTATCCCGCAGCGCAACGGAGACTGCTGTCGTTCCTCGACCGGGCGCGGCCGTCCAACCCGGTCGTCATCACCGGCGACATCCACTCCAACTGGGCCGCCGACCTCAAAGCCGATTTTCAGGACCCCGCAAGCAACACCGTGGGCGCCGAACTGGTCGGCACCTCGATCAGCTCGGGCGGTGACGGCGCCGATACGCGGGAAAGCACCGGGGACACCCTGGCCCGCAACCCGCACATCCACTTCTTCAACGGCCAGCGCGGGTATGTTCGCTGCGAAGTGACGCCGGAGCGCCTCGCGGCCGACTACAGAGTGGTGCCGTACGTCACCCGCCCCGATGCCCCGGTGGCAACACGTGCGAGTTTTGTTGTGGAGGAAGGGCGGCCCGGACTGTTGCGGGGTTGATCGCGATGCGGATCCGGCGCCGCGCGCCCGGCGTCAGTCGGACCCATCTCCCCGCACCAGCACCCGCCCCGCGCGCGACCCCGTGAACGCCGAGTTCAGGATCGCCGCCTCGCCCCCCACGAAGATGTGGACCACCCCAGACGACAGCTGGTGCGGCTCGGTGAAGGTCGCGTTGTCCGCAAAGTAGTCGGAGAACACGACGACATCGGCGGCCATCCCCTCCTCGATCCTGCCCCTGTCATCCATGCCCATCACCTCGGCTGGCAGCGCGGTCATGGTACGGACGGCCGCTTCCAGCGACATGACCCTGTCCTCGAAGACGTACTTGCCGATCTTGCGCGCGAAGGCACCGTAAGAACGCGGGTGGGGGACGCCCACACCGAACGCGGGAAGGCCGCCGTCAGACGACGTCATGGTCCACTCCTGCGTCATCAGGGCGTGGACATCCTCCTCGCTCATGTTGAAGGACACGATCGACGGACCCCCCTGCAGGATGAGGTCGAGCGCGACGTCGATCGGATCGGCACCCCGTTCCGTCGCCAGGTCCGAGAGCAGGCGCCCCTCGATCGACGAGTCCTGCGTGAAACGCCGGAACTGGATCCGGTCCGCGCCACCGCGCCGCGCCAGGTTCTCGACCATTGCTTCACGGATCCGGGCCTTTGTGTCCGGGTCGGCCACCCGTTCCGCGAACGCCTCGCTGCCGCCGGCCTGGGACCAGCGGGGCAGCAGCGCAGCGGACAGCCCAGTCGCCGAAGCCAGGTAGGGATACTGGTCCGCAAAGACGGGAAGCCCCTCGGCCCGGGCTGCCTCGATCCGCTCCACGATGGCAGCCGATGAACCCCACACCGGCGGCCCCAGCGCCTTGATGTGGGTGACGACCCCCGTGAGCCCGGCCTGGCGGCTGACCTCGATAACCTCCTCGACGGCCGCTATGACACCGATCGTGTAGTCGGACTCATCACGGATGTGGCTCGTGTAAACGCCGCCGGACTCGGCCGCAACGCGCGCGAGCTCGATCAGCTCCGAATTCTCGGAGTAGCTGCCGGGCGTGTAGAAGGTGCCGGACGACAGCCCCCACGCCCCCGCTTCCATCCCCGCCCGCACAAGGCTGCGCATCTGGTCGAGTTCCTCGGCGGTCGGGGCCCGGTCGTCCATCGCCATGACCCGCGAGCGCACCGAACCGTGGCCGATGAGCTGCGCCGCGTTGACGCCGAGTCCGTGCTCTTCCAGGGCGCCGCGCTGCTCGACCAGATCGACAGGGCCCCCGCCATCCGGGTTGACCACGACCGTGGTGAGGCCCTGGGCCAGCAGCGGCTCCCCGTGACTGAGTCCTTCGCTCGCCAGCCCCGGCCCCGAGTGCGAGTGCGTGTCGATGAACCCCGGCGCGACGTAGAGGCCGGTGACATCGAGCGTGGACTGGGCGGACGCACCCTCCAGGTCGCCCACTGCGGCGATGACGCCATCGCTGATCGCGACATCGGCTTGCCGGGCGGGGGACCCGGAGCCGTCCAGAATGCGCCCGCCCACGAGGAGCGTGTCATAGGCCGGGGACGAGCAGGCGGCGAGGGCGAGGCCCAGCGCCGAAGGGATCAAGGCGCGTGTGCCGGGCCGTCTCTGCTTGGGGTTCATCAAGGTCTCCGAGTTGGCGCGGATTGGTTATTGTCTGTAGGCAGTCCACGCGTTTCCTGTTCCCCGAGGCAGCAACCATGACCCGCCTTCTGCTGCTTGCGCAACCGGCCATGCTCCTTCTGCTGGTGAGCACCTCGGCCGCCGGGCAGATCACCGTGGGGCTTCGCGCGGGAGCAAGCATGTCCGACCTCGCGGTCACAGGCATTGTCATCGACAATCAGGATCCGCGCAGAGGTTACACGGTAGGGGCGGCAGTCGGCGTGCCTCTTTCCCAATTCCTCGGCTTCCGGATCGGCGCTGCCTACATCCAGCGCGGCTCCACGTCGACTCTGCTGCAACTGGGAGAAGTCGACCACCGAATCCACTACCTGCGATTATCGGCGCTCGGCAGGGCGACCGCACCCGTGCCGGGCCCGCTTTCGCTGTATGTGGTGGGCGGCCCGGCCGTGGCCCTGGAGACCTCATGCGAGCGTGAAACCAGGCTCGCGCTGCAACCGGTCACAATCCTGATTGGCTGCGACGATCCGGAGAGCGGCGCCAAGACCAAACCCATCGACTTCGGTCTTGTCGGCGGTGGTGGCTTGCAGTTCGCGCCGTCGGACAGGATCAGGCTGTCGGTGGAGGTGCTATACACCCGCGGGATCCGGTCGATCCTCGAGTCGGTGCAGGACTACACCGCCCAGAATCGCGCCCTGGAGGTCCACGCCGGTGTGGACCTGCCGATAGGGTAGCCGGAGCTGCGCTCCTCTACCGGCCAGGCACGGCTACCGCCCCCTCCCAATCCGGATCCGCCACACCCGTGATCTCGCCCGTCGCGCCGTTCACCCAGATCCCGTGGATCCGGCCGAAGGCCCCCGCTCGAGCCACCGCCTGGACTTCCATCCCCCACGACTGCACTTCGGCCACCTCTTCGGGCGTCCATCCGATCCCGGGTGAAGTCTCCATCGCGATCCCCCCGTCGATCGGGTGAACCCTGGCCGCGGCCAGCGCGTCGGGCAGACTCATCTCGTGGTCGACCACGCGCAGCACCGCCTGAACCACCGCCGAAATGATTCTCGCACCCCCCGCGGCCCCCAGCACCAGCACCGGCTCGCCGTCCCTGAGCACCATGAGTGGAGAGATGCTGGAGCGGGCACGCTCCCCGGGTTCCATGTGTCCCAGGTAGCCGCCCAGGGTCGCCGCGTACAGGAAGCCGAGCCCCGGCGTCATCACCTTCGATCCCAGATTCGGGCCGATGGTCTGCGTCAGCGAGACGTACATGCCGCCGCCGTCCGCGGTCGACAGGTGCGTTGTGTGCCCGTGGGACGGCCCCCACCCTTCCCCGTCCCAATCGGCGAGCGCCACCTGCTGCACGGCGCCCGGCACCTCAATGCCGGCTGCGATCTCCGCCGCCCAGGCCTTGTCCGTCATGAACGAGAGGTCGCCCCCGTCCTCCCCCCGCACCGCAGCCCGCGCCTCGAACGCGCGTGCCACCACGGTACCGACCAGGCCGGCCCAGCTGTCGCGATCCAGCGACCCCATGTCGAAATTCTCGAGGATATGCAGGATGCCGATGCTGACGGCGCCCGACGCCGGGACATCCGTCCCCACAAGGTCGAAACCGCGATAGTTGCCCGTCACGATGCGCGCGTCCTGCGCCTGGTAGTCGGCCAGCGACCGGGCCGTCACCGCTCCTCCGTGCATCTCCATGTCTGCGACGATGCGCTCGGCGATGGGTCCACGGTAGAACGCGTCGGCACCGCCGGTGGCGATCGTGCGCAGCGTCGCCGCCAGGTCGGGCTGGATGAACACGGTGCCGGCTTCGCGGGAATTCCCTTCAGCGGCGAGGAAGTGCGTGCGCGAACCCCCGAACTCGGCGAGCTGCTCCGCGCCGGCGGCGTGCCGTGCCGCCTCGCCCGGCAGCAGTTCGAAGCCGTTTTCCGCGATCTCGATCGCGGGCGCCATGACTTCGTCCAGCGACATGGTCCCGTACTCGTCCAGAAGGCGGCTGAGGCCCGCGACAGCCCCCGGGATTCCAACCGTGGGATACCCGTACGAAGCCTGCGGCGCCGTTTCGGGGTCGTAGGTGGCGGGCGCCTGGGTCGTCGCGTCGATTCCCGCGAACGACCCGTCCGGGAGCCGGATCAGGATCTGGGTGCGGCCTCCAATGCTGTTCATCGACGGCTCGACCACGGAAACGGCAAAGGCCGCCGCCACGGCCGCGTCGGCCGCGTTCCCACCCGCCCGAAGCATCTTCGCCCCTGCCTCCGCCGCCACCGGTTGCGCGGCTGCCACCACCCCATCCGGCGAGGACGCCACCTGTGGCGGCACGGCGGGCTCCCCCTGTTCGGCGGGGCCGCAGGCCCACGTGCCCAGCAGCGCAACCGCGCCGCAGTAGTACCAGTTAGCTCGCTGACGCATCAGAACGGCTCCCATCTGCTGAAGTACTGTGCCATGAACGTGGTCCCGGCCGGCAGATTCCTGCCTCGCAACGCGAACCGCGCCCCCACCTCGAACTGCCCGGGACCGACATCATAGAGCAGAGAGGGCTGCAGTTGCACGAGGTCGCGCTGAAAGCTCGGGATGCGTATCCCCTCGGTTACCCCCGACGCCCCCTCCCACCCGTCCATCGCCAATCGGTACCCCAAGGGGCCGACCCGACCCCCGAACTGGACGTAGTAGAAGAACTCGTTGCCGAAATCCTTCCGCGACTCGGTGTTTTCCTCTCGCCACCGGTAGCCGGCCCATCCGGACAGGTACGCCGACCGCGGCCAGAACGAATGACCGATCTCGGCCATCACCTCCCAGTCGCGCTGTCCGTCACCGAGGGGGATGACCTCGGCATCCACGTCGAAATCCCCCACCGGGAGCTTGGTGCCGACCCGTATGGCAAACGGTAGTTCCGCACCCGCCCACGACAACGGCGCGAAGCGAAGCCACGCGCGGGTATCGCCGACGCCGGTCGAGGCGCGCTCGCCCGCAATGTCGTCGTAGCGGAGGCGGTTGAAGGAAAGCTGGGTCCACAGATCCACGCCGGGCGCCAGCCCCAGCGCCGTGGTCAGGAACGACGACGTCGTGATCGCGTGTCCCTCTGCGAAGAACGATCGAGTCGCCCCGCTCGACCCAAAATGGGTGCGGGTATCCTGGTGGTAGACCGCCAGTGCGACCCACCCCTTTCCGGGGCGCTCCACCCACTGCCCCGCGGATTCCCCTCCTGCGGTCGCAAACAGGATGACTGCCGCGCCCAGCACGATGCCGGCGCGCAGACGGCGCTCACTCAACAGGCAGTTCCGTCTCCGGATGGAAGGCCGCCCAGGCCTGCCAGAAGGCAACGTACGCCTCCGGGATGACCTCCAGCCGCTCCCCGGCGAGCTGTCCTTCCGTCGCCACTCCGGCCACAGACCAGTGCGACCCCGTCTCATTGTCCACAATGGCCTCGTCCTCCACGCTGAACGTCAGCCGCTGTCCACGGGCGACTGGCCGCACGGCGACGGCTGCAAATCGGGTTCGGTCCCACAGCACCACCGCCGCGTTACCCCCGTACTCGAACTCCGCGACCCACTTCTCGCCGCGCGCTTCCATCGCATGGAAGGGAAACGCCCGCGGAGGCCCGATCCCGTCGGACGGGAGCCCCAACACCCTCTCCTTGGGCTGACGCCTGCTGTCGTCGCGCGGGATCGGAAAACCCAGATAGTCCGGATTGTCCGGGTTCTCGTAGGCGCTTCCGTATGGATTGAGGCTGTAGGTGTCCTGATCGAAGAGGTCGAGGCCGATCACCGACGACCCCGGGAACAGCGTCATCCACCCTTCCCAGCGCATCTCCACGATGGGATACCGCACCAAAGACTCCCCCTCGCGGGGGCCACAGGCTGCCGCCCCCCTCATCTGCGGCCACAGCGAGTCGTCCGACTGCCTGTCATACATGATCAGATTGGCCTGAAAGAGCAGTCCGGACACTCCAAACTCGGCGCCCCCAACGGAAGCTCTGTCGAACGCCAGAGCGGATCCCGTGAGAGGGCAGTAGGTCACGGCGATCTGTTGGTCTCCCCGGTTGAGATTGACTATCTCGTGTCGATACATAATGTTATGAGGAATCGCCAGCCACTCGTCGCCCACCCGGATCCCGATGACACGATCGGCACCGGTCAGGTACGCGGTCTCCGCCTCTTGCTCCGTCGAGACGAATGGGGGATCGGTGAGCGCCGGGATGCCATCCCGCCCAACCCCACCATCAGCGAGGAAGCCAGGGTCGAGCGCGCCACAGCTGAAGTCCGGCTCCAGGCCGAAGGGCTCGTCGGTGGAGCAGGTCGCGAGGGCGCCCGAGAGAACAAGGACCCATCCGGCGTTTCCGGTGTGTCTTTTGTACAGCATGTTCACCAACTCCTGAAAACCGAGGCTAAATGCGCAGGACCGAAGAGGATCTCCGACGCACCCTGAGCCGGATCGACGGGCGCGGGTACCCTGCGTACAGGGATCTTCGTGGCTCCTGGTCTCTACCGCAATTCACGCTGGAAGTTCGCCATGTGCAAGGCGACCCCTTTGCGGCCCCCAGCCGTGTCGCGGTGATTCTGCAACCGGATCGCGCGGCTTTCGATCCGGCAATCCTGTGCAATGCTTCTCGTCGCACGGCGCTGTCCTGTCTGTTGGCCCGCAAGTTCGCACTACGCGCCCGGGCCACCCGTGCACGTCGCACGGGAAGCGGCAGAAGCGGCGAAGTCACCATGCTGGACCCGGGTCAGGTCGTCCTGCCCAACACCGCCGTTCTGATCGAGCCCGATGGCACCGTCGAGGCCCGGTTCACGATCGGACTCCCCGCGGCCGGACGCAGGATTCTGGGGCGTCAGGCCGCCACGCTCCTTCTCGAGTCCGTACCGGCACTGGTCGCCAGAACCCTGGTGGGAAGCGCGCACTCGCCCGTCCAGCTCAACCGCCATGCCGAGGTGAACGAAGACGCCGACCACATGCGTTCGCAACTGGGCAAGCGAGGCCTGGTGGCGTTCATCGCCAATGACTCGCTGCTGCCCCGCCGTAGCGGGATCGACGACCGTCCCCTCCTGGACAACCGCACGATTCTCTTCAACTCGCCTCCCCGTCTGGAGGTAACGCTGGAGCGTCTCAATGCTCCCCCCGTGGTCGGAATGGGGATTCCAAGGGGCGTTACCCTCCTCGTCGGCGGCGGCTACCACGGAAAGTCCACGGTGCTCGATGCCGTGGCCCAGGGGGTCTACAACCATCGACCCGGCGATGGGCGGGAATGGGTCGTGACGGATCCGACCGCAACCAAGATCCAGGCCGAGGACGGCCGCTCCGTCGCAGGCGTCGACATTTCGCCCTTCATCGGCACGCTGCCTGCGGGCCAGGACACCACCTGCTTTACGACCACCAACGCTTCGGGCTCGACCAGCCAGGCTGCCGGCATCATCGAGGCGCTGGAGGCAAGATCGAGACTCCTCCTGATCGACGAAGACACGTCCGCGACCAACTTCATGATCCGCGACCGGCGGATGCAGGCGCTGGTACAGGAAGATGACGAGCCGATCACGCCCTTTATCGATCGGGTTCAGAGCCTCTATCGGGACGCCGGGGCCAGCACCCTGCTGGTGATCGGTGGCTCGGGCGATTACCTCGACGTGGCCGATCTGGTACTCGGGATGGTTCGATTCCAACCGCACGACCTGACCGAGGAAGCGCGCTCGGTCGCCGGCGCCCATCCCACCGGACGCATTGTCCGCGACGCGCCGGTGACGTGGCCGTGGCGGCACAGGTGCCCCGATCCGCGTTCGATCCGTCCCTGGCGCGGCCGCAAGCAGCATCACGTCAAGGTTCCAAGCCGCTCCGTAATCGAGTTCGGCAACGATCGTATTGATCTCACGGGGGTCCGGCAGATCGCTCTTCGGGCTCAGGCCCGGGCGATTGCGCTGGCGCTCGTCCACATGCAACAGTTCATGGGGGCGGGCATGGCGGTCGAAGATACTCTGGACGCAATGCGTAACCTCCTCGACAGCGAAGGACTGGACGCCCTCGAGCCGGCCCGGACGGGGGACCTGGCCATGCCGCGCACACAGGAGATCGCCGCTACATTGGCGAGGCTTCGAACCCTCACACTGACTGGAGCACAACCGTGAAGCACGTTCCGGCGCACCGCGCGCTATTCCTGGGGCTTTCCACCCTGCTCATCTCCTTCGGCAGTGCCCGTGCCCAGGAGCCAACCCTGGTCACCACCGTCGAGGGAATCACCGAGTACCGTCTGGACAACGGACTTCGGGTCCTCCTCTTCCCCGATCCCAGCCAGCCCCAGACCACGGTGAACATCACCTACTTCGTCGGGTCGCGGCACGAAGGCTACGGCGAGACCGGCATGGCCCATCTTCTCGAACACCTGGTGTTCAAGGGCACGCCCGACCATCCGGACATCCCGCAGGAGTTGACCGAGCGGGGTGCGCTCCCCAATGGCACCACCTGGCTGGATCGTACCAACTACTTCGAGACCTTCCCTGCGTCCTCCGACAACCTCGAGTGGGCGATCGACCTCGAGTCCGACCGCATGGTGAATTCGTTCATCTCCGCGGAGGACCTGGAGTCGGAGATGACCGTGGTGCGCAATGAATGGGAATCGGGAGAAAACAGCCCCTTCAGGGTGCTGCGCCAGCGGATGAACTCCGTCGCCTACCTGTGGCACAACTACGGCAACTCCACCATCGGTGCCCGGGCGGACCTCGAGAATGTTCCGATCGAGCGCCTTCAGGCCTTCTATCGCAAGTACTACCAGCCCGACAACGCACAGCTCGTGATTGCGGGCCAGTTCGACACCGAAGAGGCTTTGGCGCTGGTTGTCGAGAAGTTCGGTGCCATCCCCCGCCCAGACCGCACCGGCGACATGCGCATCTACCCCACCTATACCGCCGAGCCGGTCCAGGACGGCGAGCGCATGATCACACTTCGCCGCACCGGCGACACGAAACTGGTCGCCCACCTCTACCATGTGCCCGCGGGGTATCACGAGGACTTCGCGGCCATCGACCTGCTCGCCTGGATACTGGGAGACGAGCCCTCGGGGCGTCTGTACCAGGCGCTGGTCGAACCCGGTCTCGCCGCCTCCACTTCGGCCCAGGCGGGCCAGAACCGCGAGCCCGGCACGCTCACCACGATGGCCGTGCTGCGCGACGACGGATCCGAGCAGGAAGTTGCCGCCGCCATGGCCGACGCGCTGCAGGACGTGCTGACCAGTCCGGTCACCGGCGAGGAGGTCGAGCGGGCCCGGCAGGCGCGCACGGCTTCGATGGAGAGGCTCTTCAACGACTCCCGCGCCATCGCGCTGCAGCTCAGCGAGTGGGGGGCGATGGGGGACTGGCGACTCTTCTTCGTACACCGTGACCGGTTGCGCGAGGTCACCGCCGAAGACGTGCAACGGGTCGCCGTGAGCTACCTCAAGCCGTCCAACCGCACCGTGGGCATCTTCGTACCCGACGACAATCCCGACCGTGCGGAGATCCCGGTTGCGCCCGATGTCGCATCCGTCGTGGAGGGCTACCAGGGCGCGGAGGCCGTGGCCGAGGGCGAGGCGTTCGATCCATCCCCCGCGAACATCGACCGCCGGACCGCGACAAGCGACATGCCCAGCGGGATGAAGGTCGCCCTTCTTTCCAAGGATACGCGCGGGGAAACCGTTGTCGCCACACTCGCGCTCCGGATCGGCACGGAAGAGAGTCTGACCGGACGCGGCTCGGCGGGTTCACTGACCTCATCGATGCTCATGCGCGGTACGGCCAATCGCACCCGCCAGGAGATCGAGGACGAGATGAACCGGCTGCAGGCGAGGATCTCCGTCGGTGGCGGGGGGTCGGTCATTTCCGGCCGGGTCCAGGCAACCCGCGAAAACTTCCCCGATGCACTCCGTCTGCTCGGCGAAGTCCTGCGCGAGCCGGCCTTCCCCGCGGACGAGTTCGAGCTCCTGAAGGAACAGCGGCTCGCAGCGATGGAGAGCCAGAAATCGGAGCCGCAGCTGCTGGCCATGCTTGCCCTGCAACGTCATCTGAGCCCGCACGAGCCGGGCCACCCCAACTATGTGTCCACGATGGAGGAGTCGATCGCCGAGATCGAGGCGCACACCCTCGATGAGGTCAGGGACTACTACGACACGTTCTATGGCACCGGCGCGGCCACCATGTCCATCGTCGGCGACTTCGACGAAACCGAAGCGCTCCAGATCGTGCAGGACGCCTTCGGGGATTGGGCCTCATCCGTCGCCTTCACGCGAATCGGGAACGCGTACATGGAGATCGACCCTGCGGACCTGCAGATCGAAACCCCCGACAAGGCCAACGCATTCTTCATGGCGGGGCAGACGCTCCCAATGGACGACAGCCATGAGGACGCACCAGCGCTGACGATGGCCAACTATCTGCTCGGCGGCGGGTTCCTGAATTCCCGCTTGGCCACCCGAATCCGCCAGGAGGAGGGGCTCAGCTACGGCGTCGCGTCCCAGCTGGTGCTTCATCCGATCGACGCGCGCGCGCAATTCCTGGCTTTTGCGATCTACGCACCCGAGAACCGGGACAAGCTGGAAGCCGCGTTCCGCGAGGAGATTCAGAAGATGCTCGACGACGGTTTCACGGACGAAGAGGTTGCCGCGGGGGTTCAGGGGTACCTGCAAAATGCCAACTTGATGAGGGCCCAGGACCAGGTGCTGGCCGGCAGCCTGAGCAACAATCTCTACTTCGGGCGCACGATGGCATGGCAGACGGAGCACGAAGATGCGATCCGGTCGTTGACGGCCGAGCAGATAAACGCGGCGGTCAGGCGCTGGATCGACCTGGACAGGATGTCCTTCGTGAAGGCCGGTGACTTCGCCAAGGCCCAGCGCGTGATTCCCTAGGAACCCGGCAGAAACCCGACCCGCCGCCGAACCGGGTACCGGCCGAGGTGCAGGAGCCCTAGGAGGCCGCCTTGGTGTGGCCCGCTTCCGCGAGGAGTTCGCGGAGGCGGGTCTCCCGCTCCGGCAGCGCGGTTCTGGCGATGGTGCGCGCCAGTTCTATGCGCTCTTCCTTGGTGATTCTGTCGAGAATGGAGATCGGAGTGCCATAACGGAGCAGAATGCGCTTTGCGTCGACGGCGACCGAGTCGTTCACTTTGCCTCCTACAGCGGATACTGCTGGATACACCACCTGTGGGGCAGTAATATCGCAGGTTTGGCCGCGGATTTCCATTATCTTGGGTCATGAAGTTCACCGGCCTGTCGCGCTCCGTCGAGGACTATCTCAAGGCTGTCTACACCCTGAATGAACGGGGTGAAGCTGCCGGAACCAGTCAGCTCGCCGAGGTGCTCGATGTGCAGCCTGCGTCGGTGAGCGGCATGATCCGCCGACTTGCCGAGGACGGGCTCCTGGAACACGAGCCGTACCGGGGTGTTCGGCTGACGCGTGCGGGGAGTCGCGAGGCCCTGAAGGTCCTGCGGCGCCACCGGATTATCGAATCGTACCTGGTCCAGCACCTCGGTTTCGGCTGGGATGATGTTCACCAGGAAGCAGAGCGCCTCGAGCACGCCGCCTCCGATGCGCTGGTGGAACGCATGGCCGAGGCCATGGGTCATCCCACAAACGATCCGCACGGTGCTCCGATACCCACCCGCGGCGGCGATATCGACCCGACTCGCTACCCCCGCCTCGCCGAAGTGGAGACCGGTTCCCGAATCACCGTGCGTTCGGTCTCGGACCACGATCCTGCGCGTCTCCGCTACTTCGAGTCGGTCGGCATCGTTCCGGGGGCACAGGCGGTCGTGCACGAGAGCGCAATCGATGGCAAGCACGTGATCCTGACGGTGGGGGACGAACGCGAGTTGCTCACCCTGATGGCCGACGTGGCGCGTCGCGTGACGGTCATGGAGGCATGAGGCAACCCGGCGAGTCCTGCGCTTTGCTACACGACCGGTTTCCCGCGTTGTTGCGCCTCGCGCGCGTCGGCCGCACCCGGCTGGCCAACACCCCCACCCCCCTTCTCCCCGCCCCCGCCCTCGCGGCTTCCCTCCGGCCCGACATCGAGATCTCGGTCAAGGCCGACGCCTGGACCGGCCTGGGGCTCGGCGGCAACAAGGTGCGCAAGCTGGAATACGAGCTGGATCCCGCGCGGCTGCGTGGCGCAACCCACCTCGTCACGGCGGGAGGGCCGCATTCGAATCACTGCCGCGTGACCGCCGCGGCTGCAGCGCGGCTCGGCCTTGGCTGCACGCTGGTCATCAACGGCGAGCCCGAGGATCCCGGGCGCGGCAACCCGCGCCTGCACCGGTTGCTTGGTGCGCGCATCGTGACGGTCGCCGAGAAGGCCGACCGGGACCCGGGCATGGTCGCCGAGGCCCGCCGGATCGCCGAGGCCGGAGGACGCGCCCTGGTCATCCCGGTTGGCGCGTCAACGCCTCGGGGGGCGCTGGGATACGTGCGTTCCCTGGTGGAGATGTACGAACAGTCGGGTGGGGATCGCGATCCACCGCCCTGGATCTTCACCTCGTCCTCTTCCGGCGGCACAATGGCCGGCCTCATCGTGGGCTGCGCGATCCTCGATTGGGACGCGCAGCTGGTCGGAGTGAGTCCCGACGAATCGGCGGCCACGATTCTGGCGAAGGCCAGCGATATCGCGGTCGGGGCGGCCCGAATTCTCGACGAGAGCGGGAGCGATGCGGACAGTGCGTACCTCGGCCTCGTGCCGCGAGTCGAGCGCGTGGCAGCGTCGGTCCTCACCACCGACGAATTCGTGGGTCCGGGCTATGGACACTCGACATTCGACGCAGAAGCGGCCATCGCGCTCTTCGGAACCCGGGCCGGAGTCATCCTAGACCCGGTGTACACGGGCAAGACCGCCGCCGGGATGATCGCCTGGATCCGTAACGGGCGTGTGCCGGCCGATGCTCGCGCCATCTTTGTGCACACAGGGGGCCATCCGGCGCTGTTTCGGTAGTGGGGGACGCATTGCGGCGCCCCGGACGACGGTTACCTTACCGCCAACGGTACGCCGCAAACGGCACAGACCCAAGACCGGAGGTTCCCATGTCCAGACCGCGCGCATCCCTGCTCTGCCTGCTGTCCCTGATGCTCATTCCAGCGGCGCTCGGCGCCCAGAACGAGCCTGACGGCACGCTCAACCTGGTCACCTACCTCGACTGGGAGACGGTGTCCAATCCGCAGATCTCTCCCGATGGGAGCCAGATCATCTTCACCCGCGGCTGGGTGGACAAGGTCAACGACCGCCGCAATTCGTCGATCTACATCATGGACGTGGACGGCAGCCGGCCGCGCGTGCTGGTCGAGGACGGCTCGTCGCCCAAGTGGTCGCCCAGCGGCGACCGGATTCTCTTCACAGCCGAAGGCGATCCCGAGGGCAGCCAGATCTTCGTCCGCTGGATGGACGACGAGGGCGCAACGACCCAGATCGCCCACCTGGAAAACTCGCCAGGCAATGTGGAATGGTCTCCCGACGGCACGCAGATCGCGTTTGCGATGTCGGTCGATGCGGACAACCCGTGGCCCATCAGCCTGCCGGGCCGTCCCGACGGTGCCGAGTGGACCGATGCGCCGAAGGTCGTCGACAGGCTCGTGTACCGGCGCGACCGGCGCGGATACATCGACGAGGGCTTCAGCCATCTCTTCGTCGTGCCGGCCGATGGCGGCACCGCGCGCCAGCTTACGGACGGCGACTGGAACCACAACGGCGTCGCCTGGACGCCCGACGGCGCCGAGATCCTCTTCACGTCGTTGCGCGTTGAGGACGCCGATCACCAATGGCGCCAATCGGACATCTATTCTGTCGCGGTCGCCAGCGGGACCATCACCCGGCTGACGGACCGATCCGGTCCCGACGGCTCGCCCAGTCCCTCGCCGGACGGCAGTCTCATCGCTTTCTCAGGAAACGACCTGACCACCGACACCTACATCACGCGCAAGCTGTACGTGATGAACCGCGACGGGTCGAACGTCCGCATGATCAGCGACGGCTTCGACCGCCAGGCTTCGGGCACGATGTGGGCCGAGGACGGTAGCGGCTTCTACGTGAACGTGTCGAGCGAAGGCACCCGCAACCTCCATTTCGTTTCGGTGGACGGCGGCGTCACGCCGGTTACGACCGGGAACCACATGTTGAGCGTGTCGTCGATCGGTTCCGGCCTCGCCGTGGGCACGCTGACCGCCTACCAGCGCCCCGGCGACGTGGTCTCGTTCCCGCTGAGCGGCCCTGACCAGATCGCCCAGCTGACCGAGGTGAATGCTGATGTATTGCAGGGCGTCGCTCTCGGCGACGTCGAGGAGGTCTGGTACAAGTCGGTGGAGGACTTCGACATCCAGGGATGGATCATCAAGCCCCCGGACTTCGACCCGTCCCGCAGGTACCCCCTGATCCTCGCGATCCACGGGGGTCCGCATGGCATGTACAACGTCGGCTTCAACTTCGGATGGCAGAATCACGCGGCCAACGGCTACGTGGTGCTGTACACGAATCCGCGCGGCTCGTCCGGCTACGGCAGCGCCTTCGGCAACTCGATCAAGAACGCGTACCCGGGCAAGGACTTCGACGACCTCATGGCCGGCGTCGACCTCGTGATCGAACAGGGCTACATCGACGACCAGAACATGTTCGTCTACGGCTGCTCGGGCGGCGGCGTGCTGACTTCATGGGTGGTGGGGCACACCGACCGGTTCGCCGCGGCCTCGGCGAATTGCCCGGTCACGAACTGGTTCTCGTTCGTGGGCACGACCGACGGCGCCAGCTGGTACCGCAACTTCGAGCACTTCCCCTGGGACGACCCGTCGGAGCACCTGCGCCGCTCGCCGCTGATGTACGTGGACAACGTCACCACTCCCACCATGCTCATGACCGGGGAGGGCGACCTGCGCACCCCGATGCCGCAGACCGAGGAGTACTACCAGGCGCTGCGAGTCCTCAACAAGGCGCCGACCGCCATGGTGCGCTTCAAGAACGAGTGGCACGGCACCAGTTCGATGCCGTCGAACTTCCTCCGGACGCAGATCTACCTGCGGGAGTGGTTCGAGAAGCACCGGCGGGGAGGACCCGTAACCGACCAGTGACTGGGTGGCCGGCATGGCTTGTGAATCCGTTCACAAGCCATGCCGGGGCCAGTTTCGCAGTCCGCGGCGTTGCCGGTCAGCCCTTCGCGGCTTCGTAGATCCCGACCTTCAGGGGCGGGTCCACCCACCAGTGGAAGTAGAAGCGGTTCTCGCCTTCGACGATGATGCCCTCGCGGCGCTCGCGCGTCTTGGGCCAGTCGTTGCGCTCGTTGAGGACAACCAGCACCTGACCCGGTTGCAGCCTGTCGACCCATTCGTCGAGGGCGCGCTCCAGGTTCACCAGAAGCTCCCGCTCGGCGTCGCGCTGCACCGGGGCGTCGGCCTGGGCATGCACCTCGCCGGCGTCGACGAGACGGTGCCCGGACGAGAATTCGTCGGCCGGGATCGAGTGCTGGCGGTCGCGGCGAAACCCGATCTCGGTCATCGCGCTGGGATTGAAGCTGGGCGTGACGCTGTGATACCAGCTGCCGTATCGGCGTACGATCATGTCTTGCCGCCTTCGCTGTCGTGACTGAGCAGGGCGGCCAGTTCGTCCGGATCGAGGCGCTCGCCGGCCCTGCTGCCCGTGCCGCGACCGGAGCGGGATCGTGGCCGCCCGGCGTCCTTCCTCACGGTGACCGCGCCGCCGGCGAAGTCGAAATCGGGATGGTGCACCTTTTCCATCCTGCGCTCCAGTTCGTACTCGAGCGTGCGGAACGCGCCGAGATCGCTCGAGGTGACGAATGTCACCGCCTCGCCGGTCTTTCCGGCTCTCCCGGTGCGGCCGATGCGGTGGACATAGTCGCCCGGGTCGAGCGGCACGTCGTAGTTGACCACGTGGGAGATGTCGTCGATGTCGAGACCGCGCTGGGCGATGTCGGTCGCGACCAGCACCCGCACCTCTCCCTGCGTGAAGCGCTCCATTGCGCGCGTGCGGTGACGCATCTGGCGGCTCCCATGGATCACGTCGCATGAGACGCTGGCTCGATCCAGCCGTGACTTCAGCGCGTCCGCACCGACCTTGGTGCGGGTGAAGACCAGCACCTGGTCCCACCCGGGCTGACCGAGCAGATGGACCAGCAGATCGGGTTTCCTGTCGGGCCGGACCGAGTAGGCGATCTCCGAGATCCCCTCGACCCTCGAGCCCGATGGAGACGCCTCCACCCACGCAGGCTCCCGGGTCATGCGAAGCGCGAGGTCGTGGACCGCATTCGGCATCGTAGCCGAGAAGAGGAGCGTCTGGGGCCGCTTGCCCAGTCCCCTGACCACATCCTCGATCTGGGGACGGAATCCCATGTCGAGCATCCGGTCCGCTTCGTCCAGGATGAGAAGGCGGACGCCCGTCAGCCGGGCACTGCCCCGCTTTTGCAGATCGATCAGACGCCCCGGTGTAGCGACGATCACCTCGTCACCCCTCTTGAGGGCATCGAGCTGCGGACCGTAGGCCACACCGCCGTGGATCACCGCCGACCGGACCTTCGAGCCTCTGGCGAGTGCACCGGTATCTTCGCACACCTGCTGTGCCAGTTCCCGGGTGGGGCAAAGCACAAGGACCTGAAGCCCTGCGCCGGCGTCGATCATCTCCAGCGCCGGCAGCATGAAAGCCCCGGTCTTGCCTGTACCGGTCCTCGCGATTCCCACTACATCTCGCCTGGCCGTGACCAGGGGAATCGCCCGGTGTTGAATGGGAGTCGGAGTCGTCCATCCCAGCGCCTCGACGGCGGCCAGGCGGAGTTCAGAGAGCCCGAAGGCTGAAAAGTCTGTCGTTTCGGTCAAAAGCTGCTATTGCCCAGAGAGTGATTTGCATGAAAAGGGGGAACTGCCTGACACGAATGTAACCATATTGCCCCGAAATCCTGAACACTGAAGCCGATTTCGGCCTCTTGGCCGTGACTTGGCATACATATCGCACTTATTGTTATGCATGGCCCCGATCCCCACTTCCGTCCTCTTCGTTTGCCTGGGCAATATCTGTCGTTCACCGCTTGCGGAGGGGATTTTTGCCCACCTCGCCGAATCTCGCGGCACGGCCGACCGATTCCGCGTCGATTCCGCGGGAACCGGTGCATATCATTCGGGGGAACGTCCCGATTCGAGATCCATCGCGGTGGCATCGAACCACGGCGTTCGGTTGCCCGGGGTCGCTCGTCAGGTTAACCGTAGCGATATGGCCCACTTCGACATGATCGTGGCCATGGATCGCAGCAATCGGCGCTCGCTGGAGCGCATGCGGGGCTACGGTGCCCACAACGGCCATGCCGAAATCGTGATGATGCGCGACTACGATCCCGAGCGCGGCAGCCGGGACGTCCCCGATCCGTACTACGGTGGGCCGGACGGTTTCGAGCGGGTCTACACAATTCTGGAGCGCTGCTGCGGCAGACTACTTGACACCTTGACCGACCAACAATGTTGAAAGCCGCACCGACACCCGGAGGAGTCGATCACGCCCGCACCGGGGAATCTCTCATTCGGGGGGCTGGTGGCGGTCGTGCGGTTCCGGTACCGACCGCCGTCCTCGACAGCGCGCTCGACAGCATCCAGATGCGACGGTCGCATGTCGTGGGTGCCAGACTCGTTAACGGCGGCAGCATCAACAAGGCAGTCAAGCTGCAGACGAATGCGGGTGATTTCTTTCTGAAATGGCACCCCGGAGCCGCGAATCAACTCTTCCGAATGGAGGTGGAAGGGCTCGAAGCGCTCGCAACTTCCCGGGCTGTCAGCGTGCCCGTTGTGGTTGCCCGGTCCGGCGATGCCGATGAGGGTCCGTGGCTCCTGCTGGAATGGATCGAGGAGGGAGTCCCGGTCAGATCCTCATGGCGTGAATTGGGACGGAATCTTGCGGGGCTTCATCGCTCGTGGTCCGAGGATCGCTACGGCTGGCCGTCGCACAACGTCATCGGGACACTTGATCAACCAAATGGATGGTTTGACGACTGGTGCCAGTTCTGGGCCGAAAAGCGCATCCTCCCCCTCGCGTGGTCGCTGAGGGCCGCCGGAACCATCGCCTCGGAGCAGTTGACCGTGATCGAGGACCTCGCGCATCGCGTGGACACGCTTCTGGCGCCGGCCGCGAGAGCCGATGGCCCGTCGCTGCTGCACGGCGACCTCTGGTCCGGCAACGTTCTGTTCGCGCACGCCGGCAAGGCAGTACTGATCGATCCCGCCGTATATGTCGGGCACCGCGAGGTGGACCTTGCCATGTGTCGCCTCTTCGGAGGATTCCCGGCGACCTTCTACCACGCATACGCGGAGACTTGGGCGCTGCAGCCTGGTCACGAGCTGCGCCTTCCCGCATACCAGCTCTACCCCCTGCTGGTACACGCGCGGCTGTTCGGCGGCGGCTACGTGCCCGCTGCGCTGCGGGCGGCCGAAACGGCCTTGTCGGCCTGCTAGCGGGCTATCGCCGCACCGCCACCATCAGTCCGTCGCCCACCGGCAGAATCGTTGCGTCAAAACGTCGATCCGACGACAGGACCTCATTGAAGTGATTGAGATGGCCGGCAAGCGGGTCGGACTCGGGATCCAGCACGCGGCCCGCCCAGAAGGCGTTGTCGGCCATGAGCAGTCCTCCCGGTCCTAGCAGACGGGCGGCTTCTTCCAGGTAGGTGGTGTAGCGTTCCTTGTCGGCGTCCAGAAACACGACGTCGAAGGACCTGTCCGGGCCCAGTTCACGGAGCAATTCGGCGGCGTCTCCGACTCGAATGTCGACGCGATCCGCCAACCCGGCCCGCTCGACCGACCGCTGCGCCACCGATGCGTGCTCGGGGTCGATCTCGACCGTGATCAGCTTGCCGTCCGCCGGGAGGGCGCGCGCGATCCAGATCGCCGAGTAGCCAGCGAGGGTGCCGACCTCGAGCACGCGCCGTGCACCGGCCGCCCGCACGAGCACCTGAAGGGCCCGAGCGGTGGCCGGCGGAAGCTGGATCCTGGGCATCTCCGCCTCGTCGGCACGCGCGCGCACGCGGCGCAGGTGGTCGTCCTCCGTGGCGTAGAGGCGCTGGACGTACCGGTCGAGCGCGTCGTGGTCGAGGGCCGAGGGGTCGGGGGCGCCGGAGGGGATCCTTCCCCCCGCCGCGTCGCGGTCACCCACCCAGCACCGTGGCCATGCGCCGCACGCCCGCTTCGATGTCCTCGTCCGAAGAGGCGGTGCTCATGCGCGCGAAGCGGGCGTCGCCGAAAGCCTCGCCCGGTACGATCGCAACCCCTGCCTCTTCCAGGATACGGGCGCAGACATCGTTGGCGCAGGTGAGCTCATCGTCGAAGACCCCGTCTACCCGGAAGTACAGGTAGAAGGCCCCGCCCGGCATCACGTAGGGGCACCCCGGCAGAAGCTCGTCGAAGAGGCGCGTGACGAGGCCTCGGCGGCGGCGGAAGGCCTCCAGCATGCGGGCCTTGTCGCGCGCGGCGTCCTCGTCCCGCGTCAGCCCCTCCAGAGCGGCAATCTGCGACGGCGTCGCAGCGTTCAGCGAAACGTGGCTCTGGAAAGCCGACATCTTCGCCGCGAGCTCGGCGGTCGTGTAGGAGAAGCCGACGCGCCACCCGGTCATGGCGTAGGCTTTGGACATCCCGTTGGCCACGACAAGGTGTCCCACGGTATCCGGATCCAGGTCCAGGGCACCCGGCGCCTTGCCGCCGTCGTCGCCGAAATGGATCTCCTGATAGATCTCGTCGGAGATGAGCGTCACATCCCGTTCCTTGGCCCACTGCGCTATCGCGCCGAGCTCCTCGCGGGAATAGACCGCGCCGGTCGGATTCGACGGCGAAGAGATGATCAGCCCACGAGAGCGCGGTGTGGCCGCAGCCTCCAGGTCGTCCGGAGTCAGCAGAAAATCGCGGCTGGCGCTTCCGGCCACCGGCACTGGCTCCGCCCTGGCCAGCGTCACCATCTCCGGATAGGAGGTCCAGTACGGTGACCCGATCATCACTTCATCGCCTGGCCCGAAGAGGCAGAAACAGGCGTTGTACAGCGACTGTTTGGCCCCCGCCGAGACGACGACCCGGGCGCCATCGGCCGGGTATGCGGTGCCGGAGGTCATGTAGCTGGCCGCGGCGGCGCGCAGTTCCGGGAGTCCGGCGGCTGGCGTGTACCGCGTCCGACCGTTCCTGATGCCCTGAACGGCCGCGTCCGAGATCCACTCGGGCGTGCGGAAATCCGGCTCGCCCGCGCCGAGGTTGATGATGTCGCGCCCGGCAGCGGACAGTTCCCTGGCCAGGGTGCTCACCGCTACGGTCGCCGATGGGCGCAGCTTTGCAATGTTTTCCGAAAAGGTCATCGGTTAGCGTTATTCATTCCGTTGGAGGAGGAAGGATGGTCAAACTGGATTCACAGGGTACCGAGCGGACAATAAGCCGGGACGCCGATGGGTTCGCAACCCCGCAGGGCACTCGACGCTCCGTTTACTTCGATTTCGTCGACCCCGTCTCCTGCGTTGTCGCCTGCATTTTCGACAAGGCCGATGCGGCCGAGCTGGTCGACTGGCGCGGTCTCGAGCTTTGCCCTCCTCCCGGCCCTCTGATCGATCCGGGTGGCGACGCCTGGCGGAACCGCCATGCCCTCGCACTCGCGCTCGCCGACGGTGCCGGGGCCGTCCGTCCGTCCCGGCCCGCACTCCTCCCGTGGACGCGCAAGGCACACGAACTCTGTGAGTTGGCGGGGGAGCGGGGTTGCGCGCATCGTGTCCGCCGGGCTTTGTTTCGGGCCCATTTTGCCGATCATGCCGACATCGGTCGCATAGACGCGCTGGTGGACATCGCGGTTCGAGCCGGACTCGACCGGACGGAGACCAGGGCCGTTCTGGATGTCGATCGCTACACGGACGCTGTTGTTCGCAACCGTGAATCGGCGCATGCGCAGGGGATTGTGGACGTCCCGGCGCTCGTGTCCACTGCCGGAAGTCTGGTTGACTCGGGCGTCCTGAGCGAGATTAGGACGTTCATTGAGCGCTGCACTCAGGACAATCGATAGGAGCAGATCAGTCGAAATGGCAGGGTATCAGCGAAAAACGGCCCTGGGCCCGCAGGAAGTTCTGGCGAAGGCGGAGACGCACCTCCCCAGGTACATCGGGCTCATGCGTTCAAAGCAGTCTTCCCATGGGGCCACCTATATCGGCAAAGAAGGAACAGTGGTGCTCACCGCCCATCGTCACGGACCGTTCACGGACGTCACGGCCCTTACAGACGGGCTCAGGACATCGCGCATGGACTACGAGATCCAGCGCTTCCTGAACGTCCTGCCCTACGAGCATGGAGAAGCGGTGGGCCCGGAACCCGGCGACCCGGGTCACTGACTCCCCGCGACAACCCCCTGATGACAACATTCGAGCACCTGCCCCTCGGCCCCGAGACCGTGGCGGCCCTGGCAGCCGAGGGAATGGAGGTGCCAACCCCCTTCCAATCCGCGGCCATCCCGGTAATCGCCCGCGGCAACGACCTCATTGGACGGGCCGGGCCCGGCAGCGGCACGCTGGTGGCCTACGGTGCGCCGCTCATCGAGCGCCTCGAGGGCGGCGCCGGTTCACCGGCCTGCCTGGTTCTGTGCACCGGACATCGGCAGGCCACGGAACTCGCACGCTCCCTGGCGCGGCTGTGTGAGGCCTCGGGACAGCGGGCGGCCGCCCTGTCCGCGAATTGGAACCACCCCGAGCTTGCCGACTTTCTCTTCGTACCCATCGACCGTCTGGACGCGATGTACGACGGCACGGTGAAGATCGATTCCGTCCGCGCCATTGTTTTTCACGATGGCGACGGATTGGTGAAGAGTGTGCCGGGCGACCGCCTCGAGGCGCTGCTGACGGGGCTGCCGAACGGCTGCCAGCGCATTTTCTGCGGCCTCCCGTTCGGACCCGGCCTGAGCTCGCTGGCGCGGCGCTTCACCGCGAAAGCGGTCACGATCCCACCCGGCGACGGTCCCCGCAAACAATCGAGTGGGCGGCGCGAGGCGGTGCGCGACCTGCACTTCACGGTGGCCGAGGGCGACCATACGGAGGCGGTGCTGACTCTGGTGTCGAACCTGCTCCAGGATTCCACGCGTCACGTCCTCCTCTACACGGCTTCCGCAGACCAGGCGGCGGACCTGGGCGATTTCCTGGCCGTGCACGGGTACGAGTCCGGCGCGGCGGGCGACGCCTCCGTCCCGGTGTGGCTGTGTCCCGGGGAGGAGGTAGAGGCACGGGAAGCCTTGCAGGCAATGCACGATGCCGACGGGGTGGCAACCGTCTCATGCGGGGTGCCGTCGGGGGCCGGTATCGCGAAGATCAGGCACACTGGCGCCGGCGGACCCGCCTGGACCTTGCCCGCCGTGCGCGAAATCGGACACCTCAGGCAGGTCGCCTCCGAAGCCGGACTGAAGCTCAAGCGGGTTCGGCCGGACCGGGCAACGCGCGTTTCGGCGACGCTCGATGAACTCGCCGACCGCCTCCACGAAGCCGCCCGCGCCCCGGAAGCCACGCCGTACTACCTGCTGGTGGAATCTCTCCTGGAGCGCTTCACCGCGGCGGAGGTGGCCGCGGCCGCCCTCCTCCTCCTCGACCGCCGGTCAAGCCCCATGGCGGGGGCGAAGCGGGGAGCCGCGGCCGCTTCCGCCAGCGTCCCCGAGAGCTGGGTGCGCCTCTTCGTTTCCGCTGGTCACCGCGACGATCTGGGGCCGGGCGACATACTCGGCGCGATCACCAGCGAGTCGGGTCTCGACGGCAAGAGAGTGGGCCGGATAGATGTCCGGGAAAGCCATTCTCTCGTGGAAGTGTACGAGGGCGATGCCAAAAAGGTGATCGGTGCCCTGAACGGTACCACGCTCGGGGGCCGGAGCCTGCGTGTGGACTACGACAGGGCAAAGGACAGCCGCCCACAGGGGAAACCGTCAGGTGGCGGCTCCAGACCACCGCGCGGAGGCGGCCCTTCCAGACCGCAGCGCGGGCCCTCCAGGCCATCCCGGGGACCCTCCGGGCCATCCCGCGGTCCGTCGAGAGGGCCATCCCGGGGCCCATCGAGAGGACCATCCCGCGGTCCATCGAGGGGGCCTTCTCGCGGTCCCTCAAGAGGGCCATCCCGCGGTCCCTCTAAGCCGCCATTTCGTCCCGGCGCTTCCGGATCATCCGGTAGATGAAGAAACCGGCCGCAACAAACAGGCCGATCTTCAGGCTCATCATCAACACGCCGAACAGCATGCCCAGAAGCGGGCTTGCCGCGGCGACCAGCAGCTTGAGCAGCAGGACGCTCACGGCTCCGGTCGCGGCGACGGCGCCCAGTGTCTTCACGAAGTGCATCTAATCTCCTCCGGCTTCACGATGCGCGCGGCCCGAGCCGACAGCTCCGGCCCCACGGCATGATTCAACTCTTTCGGATCTGACCGCAACCCGGCTGGGTGGCGCGTCCTGCAGGTCCCTACCTGCGAAACCGGTACGAAAGTTTCATGAATACACCCTCGGCCTCGGGACGCACGTCACGGAACCGGAAGGCCTGCATGTCCTCCATCCGCCGGGAATACCCCACAAAGAAGACCGTGCCCGGCGTCGGTTCGTAGCTCAGCAGCGTCTCGATCGAGAAGTCGTTCGATTCGGACCCTTGCAGCATTGTACACGATGTGCTCGAACAGTAGGAGACTTCCTGCCCCCCCGTCGGGCTCATCAGAACACCGCGCTCCTGGCTGCCGTACTCGACGATGGCCCGAACGAAGAGTGCCCGGTTGAACTGGTACTGTGCCCGCACCCTCGGAATCGTGGCGCTCGAGTAGAGCGACCCGTCGCGCTGCCGGTAGAGACTGGTGTGTGTGACCCCCACCTCCGAGCTGAAGTTGGTGGTGAGGAAGAGATTCAGGCTGGCGTTGCCGGACCACGAATCGGCGATGTCGACCGGGGTGTCGGTAATGAAGTCGAAGAGCGGCGTCTGCGAGCGCGTCACGCGAACGTTGCTGCGCACCTTGTCGAAGGGACTCACCCAGATGAACACGGTTCCCGAATTCAAGCCCTGGAAGAGGGACTGATCGGGGAAGAAGGGGGCCGAGCCGCCGTCCGGCGCCATCGCGAAGAGCCCCTGGTAGTCCGACGGGTTGAACTGGAAGTACGAGCGGGAGTAATTCCCGAAGATCGTGATGTTGTTGCGGAACGACACGCTCCCACCGAGCCGGAATCGTCGCTCCTCGGCCCAGTTGCGCTGCCAGAAGGCGTCGTGGTCCCAGAAGCCCTCGACCTCCAGGCTGGGGCCGAAGCGCTCGATGAGGTCGCCGGGCTGGCCCCGGAAGTTGTAGCTCACCGAGGACCGGACGTTCGTCGTTCCCGTGCGCCGGATGAAGCCGCTTCCGGCAAGGAAGTCGTCGGTCACGTCCGTCATGCCGGCGTCGAACTGCAGGTTGCGTCCCGAACGGGCGAACTGCGCGGAGACCAGCGAGCCGGTGGTCCTGTCGGAGGTGCCCTCGGCGGTGCGGCTGCCGGCAGCCAGCAGGGTCATCGTGTAGCGCTGCTGGAACTGGAAGCGTCCGTCGACTCCGGCCACGCGGTTGAACCGGTCCCCGTTGTGGGTGCGGTCGGTGTACACCATGCCGACGTTGGACGTGGTGCCGAGGTCGCGCCGCAGCCGGAAGATGTTGACGACGGGATTGGCCGAGTCATCCAGGCCGTCCGGGCTGGAGACATCGTCCACAGCGCTCAGGAATCCCGCGTTGAAATTCCCGATCTTGCCCTGAACCTTGGCGCCTCCCACCGGATTGACGATCGATCGGGTGTAGACAAGCTGCTGGGGCAGCTGGAAGATCTCGGTCCCCTCCAGGAAGAAGGGGCGCTTCTCCCGCAGATACAGGGCGAAGCGCTCGTTGACCTGGATCTGTCCGGCGTCGGCTTCGACCTGCGAGAAGTCGGGGTTGTAGGTTCCGTCGAGGGTCAGGTTCGAAGTGATCCCGTAGGTCAGATTGAAACCGAAATCGCCGTCGATGCCCCCCCGCTGGAGGGCCCCGGCGTCCGCGTCGTAGACACCCTGCTTGGAGAAGGTCTGCACCGGGTTGATCTCGAGAAAGAGACCGGGATCCAGGTCCCTGAGTCCGGTAAGCCGGCCGAACTGCTCCATCCGGTTGGCCACATTCGCGGTCACCGGCGCCCACGACTCCGAATAGCCGTTGCGCGCGATCCGCCGTTCGATCTGCAGCCCCCAGTCCTGCATTTCAGCTTCTTTGAACTTGATGCTCTTCAGGGGCAGCTTGACCTCGACCGAGTAGCCCCAGTCGTGGACCTGCCCGTCGGAGTCCCACACGAAATCGGGGTTCCAGTCGATCGGAGGACCCATGCGCCGCTCCCGCCGCCCACCGCCGCCCACCACCCACAGGCCGTCCTGCTGCACGCCCAGCGGGTTGACCATGATGACATAGCCACGGCGCCGGTCGTTGAAGGTGTCGACGATGAACCGCACGTAGTCGTCGGAATAGCCGTAGGAATCGCGGTCACCCAGAGTGGCCCGTACCCCGCCTTCGACATCGTCGTAGGCCTTGACGCTGAAATAGATGGCGTCGTCGGTCAGCAACACGCGGGCTTCCGTTCGCTGCGTGGCCGGCACGCCCTCCACCGGGTCGAACTGCGTGAAGCCGGTCAGCACCGGCGCGTTCACCCAGGCGGCCTCGTCCGGCACACCGTCGATGCTGATTTCCGCATCCGCCAGCTTCGGACTGGGGACGTTGAGTTGTCCGTCACTGCCGTGGTACTCGACATCGGTCGGGCCGGGATCGGCCGTCGCGGTCGCATCGCGATTCGCGCTGAGCTGTGTGTCCTGACCCGCTGTCGCAAGAGTGACGGTCATCGCCACCAGGAGTGATACCATTCGATCTATGTCTCTCGGTTTCGGTTTTTCCGGATTTTATGCCAGCCTTATAAGACACCCGGGCCACACGATTCGTTGAGCAGTCATGGACAGCCACTATACCGGAGGGCAGAAGCGTCACCTGATGGATCAGATCGCGGAAGGCCTGGCCTCTCCGCGCTGCCCAAACTGTCAGGGTCCGTGCGCCGTGATTCGCACCGGGCCGAGGGGCGATGTGGCCTACGTGCGTGACAGGGTGCTGGTGCGCTGCTCGCGGTGCCTGCGCAGCTGTGTAGTCGAGGCCCGGGAGCTCGGCGGCTGAGCCGGCGGGCCGGCCACCCACGGGACCAGCGGCACATTGGCCGGTCCCGGAGCCGGGGGCTATCGTTGACCGGGCCGAAGGGGAGCCCCCGCCTCGGCTGCCCCCCGCGCGCATCCTTTGCAGCCAAGAGGAACACCCCATAGAGAACGACAGACATCGTTGCCGTGCCGCGGGCTGTTCGCACTCTCTGCCGACTGCCCTGGCCTGCCGCCTCTTCCCGCTGGCCGTGCTCTTCGTCGCGCCAGTCCTGCCCCTCGCCGCACAGAACGACGACCGGTCCTCGCATGGAACCGGTCCTCTTGTCCTCGAACTTGCATCGAGCGCGCGGTCGGTGGCCCTCGGCGGCGCGTTCTGGACCGGCGGCGACGGCAACCTTGCCATCTTCCACCATCCCTCCCTGGTCGCGGGCGAAGGCTTCGGGGGCTCCCGTCAGCGGATCGGCGGCAGCACCCTCCTGGCCCTGAGCGGCAGCGGCAGCTGGATGGGCGGGACCGTGGCGGCGGGCCTGTCCGTCCTGACCTATGGGACATCGGCCGACTCGCCACTGGAACTGCCCCGCGAGGCTGCGGAGCTGATCGCGGGGGGCCACGGGGCCGCCTCCGAATACACTGCGGCGGTGGGGTTCGCCGACGAGCTCTTCGGGATGGGGGTTGGAGCCGCGGCCAAGCTCGTCGGACAGCGGCTGGGGGGACTGAGCGGCAGCACCGTGGCGGTGGATCTGGGACTCGGCCGGGAGCTCGGGCCGATCACCGCCGCCATTACCGTGCAGAATCTGGGCTCCGCGTTGAAGCTGGGCCGTTACGAGACGCCGCTCGCGGGGCGGGTGGTGGTGGGCGCGGGAACGAATGGCCGGGCCCCGGTCGGGCCGCTCGACATCGGCGGCGCTGTTCAGGTGGCGCGGCGGGGCGATGGCGAGATTGTTCCCGGCGGCGGGCTCGAGATCGCATGGTGGCCGGTCCAGCGCCGCATCTTTATCGCGCGGATCGGTGCGGTGCGGCGGGTGGGTGACGACGACGGCTCACCGTTCACCTTCGGGGCGGGGTTCGAGGGCGACCGTATTCGGGTCGACTACGCCTATCGCGACGGATTCACGCACCTGGATCTCGGGGCGGACCAGCACAGCATCGGAATCGCAATCCGGTAGGGGCCTCACCCCGGAGGCACGCGAGCCGCCCGGAAGCCCGGGTGGAGCTGTGCCAGTCCCACATCGTCGACCACCACCGTGCCGGCATCGCTTTGGTCGAAAACCAGGGCCACCGCGCGGAGGGTGGCAGGGTCGAAGGCGGGATTCTCCGCGGCGAAGTCGCCGAGCGGGATGGAGAAATGCTGCAGGATCAGCTCCCAGGGGTTGGCGAAGCGGTTGTCCTCGAGGTCGCGGCGGCGCATTACGCGGATGGTGAGGGGTCGGCGCAGCGCCCCGTAGTCGGTCAGGCCGACCCGGGCGGTGTCGCCGTCTGCGTCGATGGCCGCGACGGTGAGCTGCAGAGGTGGCTTTTCCTCGTCGCCGTCGCCAGAGTCGCGGCGGTCCTCGTCGGTCTCGCGGGCAGAGCGGTCGCGGTCGCCCTCATCCCCCTCCTCTTCTTGCTCGGCGTCGGGGGGATCCCGCGGTCCCGGCTCGTCGTCGAGGGCGCCCACGTGCATCTCGAGGGTGGTTTCGCGACCGGCTGACCACTCGTCGGCCAGGCCGGCGGGCAGAGAGAAGGTGAAGGCAGCGGGCGGCACGGGCTCGTCGGAGCCCCGATAACTGTTGTTCCACGCCAGCCAGAGCGCCTGGTTGAGCTGGGACGACGAGGTGTTGGTGCGATTGCTGGAGCGGAGATCGAGGCGGCCCTCGCGCCAGGTGCTGAAGTCGGTGCCGTGGAGTGTCACGCCGGGGGCCGAGCCGGTTGTGACGTCGATGTCCTCCTCGAAATCGGCGAGAGGGCGGAAGGACGAGTCCATGAAGCGCGTGATGTACATCGTCTTCGGGAGCCATCCGCCCGCCACGCGGTGGTCGCGGAAGAGGGGGCGGTAGCGGTCGTCGCCCTTGAGGGTGATGTCGAGGAAGGCGGAGACGAAGACGCGGCCGAACTCGCGCTGGTCCTCGGGGGGCAGCAGGCCGTCGAGCTCGAGGATGCGGGGGCTGCGGGGGCCGTTGTCGTGCGCGCCCCAGACGGTGTTCCACTGGCCGTGGTTGGCGCGGTAGACGTAGACGGCGGACTTGAAGAAGTCGGGGGCGGGGGCTTCGCTGCCCGTGGTGAACCGCAGGCGGTTGAAGATGCGCAGGCCGTGGAAGCTGGTGACGTCGCCGTCGTGCGAGCCGTGGAAGACGAGGTAGTTGAAGTCGCCCAGCGGGGCGCGCTGGTCGGCGGGCAGGTACTGGCCGTCCACGGGGGCGATCGAGATGACGGACTTGATGTCGAAGCCGAAGTCGAACTCGAGCGAGGCGTCGTCGGGGTAGCGGGTGAGCCGGTTGAAGGCGCCCGCGAGCGCCACGGCCTCGCCGCCGCGGGAATGGCCGATGAGCGCGATGTTGCCCAAGTCGACGCGGCCGTGGAAGGGGCCGTCCGGGTCGTCGTTGAAGCGCTGCCACGCCTGCAGGTGCTTGAGCAGAAGCCACCCGCGCCCGTCGTTCTCGCCACGGATGCCGCCGTTGATGAAGTTCATGTCGACCGAGGCGAGGATGTATCCCCGGCTGGCGAGCAGCTCGCCGAGCCAGTCATACCCGGGATCCGAGAAGTCGCGCATGTTGTGGTTGCCGTGCACGACCAGGACGAGCGGGTGGGGGCCTGGGGCGTCGGGGTACCAGACGCGCGCGTTGATGGGGAAGCTGTCGGGCGAGAACCCCCAGTAGCCGTTCCGGGATTTCGCAGAGGCACCGAGGCTGACCAGCTTCGAGGCGTCGACGGTCTCGGTCTGGATCGCCACCGAGTCGCGGTACTCGGCGCGGTTTTTGTCCGTGCCGCTGCCGTAGTAGAGGGTGAGGACTTCGTGGGGGCCGGGGAGGGCGGGGTTGGGGTGGTCGAGGTGGTGGCCGGAGAGGACGGTGGCGGCGTCGGAGGGGGTGAGGTCGAGGGAGCCGGCGCACGAGGTGGCCGAAGTAGCTGCGGCGGTCGCCAGGAATGTCAGGATGGCGGGACGGATGTTCATGGGGACATCATACGGAAACGGTCGGCGTTCAACCATCGACACGAGGCACGAGATGAGCCAACCCAGACTCTGGACCGGCACCAGCGGCTTCTCCTACAAGGAGTGGAAGGGCAGCTTCTACCCCGAAAAACTGCCCGCCACGAAGATGCTGGCGTACTACTCGCGCCAGCTCAGTAGCGTCGAGATCAACAACACCTTCTACCGCCTGCCCCGGGCCGAGTTGCTCGAGAAGTGGGCCGCGCAGGTCCCGGATGACTTTGCTTTCGTTCTGAAGGCGAGTAGGAGGATCACCCACATGAAGCGCCTCAAGGATGCAGGCGATCCTCTGGAGTATCTGGTCACGACCGCGGTGGGAGCCTTGGGATCCCGCCTCGGCCCCATCCTCTTCCAGTTGCCCCCGTACCTGCGCGCCGACGTGGAGCGCCTCAGCGACTTCCTCGTGCTCCTCTCCGAGGGGGTGGGAGCCCCCGAGGGCTTCCGCGCCGCCTTCGAGTTCCGGCACGCCAGCTGGTTCACCGACGAGGTCTACCAGGCGCTGGCCGATCACGGCGCCGCGCTGGTCACCGCCGACACGGGCGAAGGCGAGGCCCCGGTCGTGGATACGGCCGGGTTCGGGTACGCGCGGCTGCGGAGTCCGGGCTACGGCGAGGCCGCGCTGCGCGATTGGGCTGCCGCGCTGGCGCGCCCCGCGTGGAGCGATGTCTACGTCTTCTTCAAGCACGAAGACGAGGGGGCGGGACCGCGGATGGCGGCGGGGTTCAGGGAGGTGTGGGCGTAGCTCAGTTGGCCGAAGCCGCCTCCAACCGATGGTCGAGCCCCCACGACGCCAGCTCCCGCAGCATCTCGTCGTCGGTCCAGTCGAAGCGCAGCGGCGCGATCGAGATCATGCCCCCGACAAACGCCTCGGTATCGCTCCCTGGAGGGTGCGAATCAGCCGGCGTGAAGCTGGGCCGGAAGACGCGCACGCCATCTTCGGAGTCGGCCTCCTCGTACCCGAAGTGGATGTAGCTGCCGCCCATCCGCCCCACGGCCACCCCTGCGATCGCGTCCTCGCGCGCTGCGGGGAAGTTCACCGACAGCACGATTCCGGGAAGCGGCAGCCGTTGCCGCAACTGTTGGACAAAGCGTGCCGTGAAGGCGGCCGGGTAGCCAAAGTCCATTTCCTGGCCGCCGAGCGAGACAGCCACTGAGGGCACACCGTAGTAGGCTCCCATCATCGCTGCTCCAACCGTGCCCGACATGTGCCCCAGGTCGCCGGTGTTGGCCCCGGCGTTGATCCCGCTCACCACCAGATCGAAGCCGCCCTCGGGCGCAAGCGCCTCCAGTGCGATCATCGCCGCATCGGCGGGCGTGGCCTCGACGCAGTGTCCCCAGGGGTCGCCCTCCTCGCCGACCGGGACAAGTCGCTTCTCCCGGCCCAGCTGTACCGACATGCTGCTCCCGCTCATCTGCCCGCAGGGAGCCACCACCGTGACTTCGCCGACATCGCGCAGCGCGTTCGCCAGCTCCTGGATGCCGGGAGACCCGATGCCGTCGTCGTTCGTGACGAGGATGTGGTAGGGACCCGGGTCGGTTGTCTCGGTGGATCCTGGCTCCTGCGGAGAGCAACCGAGAGGGAGCACTAGCAGCGCAGTTGCGGCGAGTCTGTTCGTTGCTGTTTCTGGAAAGTGGATCACCTTGCGGCCTTCCCTGCGCGTGTGTTGGTCTGCAACAGCCATTCCGCGGCTGGCGGCGATTGATCGGAAGCTAGCTCGTCCAATCCTCTCGGGGCATCTTGCGACGAAACACAGATGACTTGACATAATTGGTTGTCATGCAATGTGAAGTGGTCACAGGTGGGAGCCAGTATGAATTGACGTATTGTATGTGGAATCACATGTATGGAAAGTCAAAACGCGACATTCGATGGTAAGAGGACCTATCCCGTTGGTCACGGCCTTGACAGTATGGAACACTGATTGGTATCCCCCGCTTGGTGTTTAGATCTTGCTACAATGGTTCATGATGTACATATTCTCGCCACCGTCGAGCGGTTCGGCCGTTTGGGCCGAGGCTCGCCCCTTCTCGCAACCATGGGGTATACCCGAATGAGATGCGTCCGCCCAATCGTCACTGCCGTGCTACTTGCGACCACCACGGGTTGCGCTTCTTTCCTGATGGTCAAGGGGCCTGAGCCCGAGGGACACCCGAATCGCGAAGCCAGCACCGCGTTGTGCACGACAGGGAAGGGCTGGGTTGTGTTTGACGGCGTGTTGGGCGGCTTCTACGCCCTCTCGGGAATCGTCGCCATAACGGATCCCGACAGATGGGAAGAGGAGACCGGACTGAACCCCAACGGTTCCGCACTGGTGTACGGTGGGCTGACAGCAGTCGCGGTTACTTCGGCGCTCCAGGGACGTAGAAAGGTCGACGATTGTCGAGTGGCCAAGCTGCAAGCCCTGGCGGACGCAAGAGCGCGGGTGCAGGCCCGAAGAGCAATGGAGCGGGTTCCCGCGCCGGGATCAGGGATCAAGCGGAGACCTGGCAGCAGGTAACTCATCTGCGCGGGGGACTGCTCGCGCTGGGGCCGCGATCGGCACGCCGAAACCCGACACATACTTCGGTGTACCCGGAACGTACACCCAATTCGCCTTGACACGCCCCGAACGCCCTGCCGATCATGCACGGTGCACGCCGGACGCTCCGGAGCGTGCCGCCAGGCCAGGAAGGAGGCCCCATGATCATCAGGGTCAAGAAGAACAGCGACATCCCGTCCTCGGAGATCACGCCCGAGTCGGCATACATCAACCGCCGCAAGTTTCTCGGGGCCTCGGCCGGAATCGGGGCCGCTGCCTTCCTGGGAGTGGACCCGGCGCGGGCCAACCCCGCGCTGCCGGGCGACCACCGCATCCTCCAGGATGACGAGCCCAACACCTTCGAAGAAATCACCAGCTACAACAACTTCTACGAGTTCGGGACGGGCAAGGAGGATCCATCCAAACGGGCCCACGCGCTCGTCACCGAGCCGTGGACGGTGAAGGTCGATGGCCTCTGCAACAACCCGGCCGACTACCAGCTCGAGGACTTCATCAATCCGTCGACCATCGAGGACCGGGTCTACCGGCTCCGCTGCGTCGAGGCGTGGTCGATGGTGGTGCCGTGGCGCGGGTTCCCGCTCGCCGACATCATCAACCGCGCGGAGCCCCTCGGCAGCGCGACCCACGTAGCCTTCGAGACGCTGTGGGACCCGGACCAGATGCCGGAACGCATGTGGCGGCCGCGGATCGACTGGCCGTACCGCGAAGGGCTGCGCCTGGACGAGGCCATGCACCCCCTGTCCCTCCTTGTAACGGGACTCTACGGCAAGGATCTGCCCAACCAGAACGGGGCACCGCTCAGGCTGGCGGTCCCCTGGAAGTACGGCTTCAAGAGCATCAAGTCGATCGTGCGGATCACCTTCACCGACGAAGAGCCGCCCACGACCTGGGCGACTCAGACACCGCGCGAGTACGGGTTCTATTCGAACGTGAACCCCGATGTGCGGCATCCTCGCTGGAGCCAGTCGCGCGAGAAGCGGATCGATGGCAGCAAGCTCTTCGGATACCGCTGGCTCGATACCGAATTCCTGAATGGATACGCGGACGAGGTCGGCCACCTGTATGAGGGGATGGACCTGAAGAAGTACTTCTGAGGGTGAACCCCGAATCGGCGGTTCGCGAGCCCCAGACCCGGACGCGGCAGACCGGCCAGCCGCAAGCGCGCACGCCTCAGAGCCGCGAGCGGCGACCACGCACGGCATCCAATCCCCGGCGTCAGATCCTCCTGATCAAGACGGCGATCTGGGTGATCGGACTCGCGCCGGTGATATGGCTGGCGGTCGCGTTCTTCCAGCGCGATCTGGGCGTCAATCCGGTTGAGAAGATCATCCACATCCAGGGGCGCTGGACGCTGGTCTTCCTCCTCGCCGCGATGGCGGTCACTCCGATCCGGCGCCTCACCGGATGGAACCGGATCGTCCAGGTGCGCCGCCTCGTGGGCCTGTTCGCCTTCTTTCACGCCTGCGTCCACTTTCTGTCGTACGCGGGCATGGAACAGCTCTTCGCGCTCGAGTACATCCTCGCCGACGTCGTCGACCGGCGCTACATAACCGCCGGGTTCGCGGCACTGGTGCTGCTTGTCCCGCTGGCGGTCACCTCGACCCGCGGATGGATCCGCCGGCTGGGCAAACGCTGGCAGCGGCTGCACCGACTCGCTTACGTTGCGGCAGGGCTGGGTGTCCTGCACTACTACTGGAAGGTCAAGGGCGACACCTTCTGGCCGCTGCTGGCGGCGTTGACGCTGGCCGGGCTGTTCGCGGTCCGGTTGGCGTACAGGAGGAAAAGGAAGAGGAGGTAAGGTTGGCGCGTGCGGGGTTCGGCGGTGAAGGCGTCCTGACAGGGCTGCGTTCGAGGGCCGTTCAGGCGGCCTCGGGTCGGCGTGCCATTTTGCTGCTGGTTGCGGGGGCCATCGGGCTCGCCGTGGCTGTCGGGCATTTGGACGATTCGAGTGCACCGGACACGGCGGTTGCGGCTGCATCCGGCGCTTCCACACGGGCAATGGACGTTGCTGCGCCCGGCGGGCCAGGTGCTTTCCGCGCTCCGGAGCCCGCCAGCTCGGCCACCCTGCTCGCGCCGGCTTCCACCGGCTCGGCCACCTTCGTCGCCCCCGACCCCACGCAGATCCCGCCGCCCCCCGAGTGGCACGAGTTCTACTTCACCCGGGCTGCCTACTCTTCCTATGGCCGAGGCTGGGGAAGGCGCGGAAACAGTTGGGCCACCGACTATCCCAAGTCCGACCGCCAGTTCCTGACCGTGCTGCAGCGGCTGACCAACCTCGACGCCTTCAGCTACGAGAACGCGGTCCTGCTCACCGACGAGCGGATCCGGCACTATCCCTTCCTGTACGCCCTCGAGGTGGGATACATGAGCCTGTCGCCCGAGGAGGTCGAGGGGCTGCGCGAGTACCTGATGGCCGGCGGCTTCCTCGTCATCGACGACTTCTGGGGCACGCAGGAGTGGCTCAACTTCGAATACCAGATGGGCCTCGTCCTCCCCAATCGGCCGATCGTCGACCTGGAACTGGAGCATCCCGTCTTCAGCACCTTCTACGACATCGACGAGATCCTGCAGGTGCCGGCCTACGGGCGCTGGGGCGGGCGGACCAGCGAGCGCGATGGCTACGTCCCCCAAGTGAAGGGCATCCACGACGACGACGGCCGGCTGATGGTCATCATCAACTGGAACACGGATCTGGGCGACGCCTGGGAGTGGGCGGAGCAACCGGACTATCCGCTCCCGTACTCCACCTTTGCGTTCCGGATGGGCGTGAACATGATCATCTACGCGATGAGTCACTGAGTATGAGTATATGAGTATATGAGTATATGAGCAGCCTCTTCGAGTTCCTCTTCAAGTACCGGCCCGTGCTCTTCCAGGAGGGCGACCTCTCCTTCCTGACGCCGTGGCCGCTTACGGTGGTCGCGGTGGGCGCGGTCGTGCTGGGCGTGCCGGCCGTGCTGACCTATGCCTTCGCGCGCGGACGCAGCCGGCGCCGGGACCGATGGGTGCTCGGGGCACTCCGCGCGGCCCTCTTCGGGGTCATGTTCCTGATCGTGATGCAGCCAGCGCTGGTGCTCACCTCGGTGGTGCCGCAGCGCAACTTCCTCGCCGTGCTGGTGGACGATTCCCGCAGCATGACGATCGAGGACCGCGACGGCACTTCACGCGCGGCCAAGGCGGCCGAACTGCTCGACCCGGAGGGCGACCTGGTGGCCGCGCTCGACGAGGGCTTCGCGCTGCGCTACTTCCGGTTCTCGTCAGCGGCATCCAGGGTCGACGGAGTGGACGCCTTCACCTTCGACGGGAGCCGCACCCGGATGGGCAGCGCCCTCGCCCACGCCCGCGACGAGCTGCAGGGCGTCCCCCTCTCCGGCATCGTGATCGTGTCGGATGGCGGCGACAACGCCGACGAAGCCATCGGCGACGCGCTGCTTCCGCTGCGGGCGGCGTCGGTTCCCGTCTTCACGGTCGGGCTGGGCGACGAGGAGATGGAAGCCGATGTGCAGGTGAGCCGCGTGGACGTCCCCGAGACCGCGCTGACCGGCACCTCGATGGTGGTCAATGTCATGGTCGACGCGCGCGGGTACGCCGGGCAGGTCGTCCCGATCGTGGTCGAGGACATGGGGCGGATCGTGACGACCGAACAGGTGACGCTGCCCCCCGACGGCCAGCCGCTGGTGGCCCCGGTCGCGATCACCCTGGAGACGCCCGGCGCGCGCGAGCTCGCCTTCCGCATTGCGGGGCGTTCGGGCGAGCGGGTGATCGAGAACAACGCGGTGCACACGGTCGTGCAGGTCCGCGACCGCACCGAAAAGATTCTCTACTTCGAGGGCGAGCCTCGCCACGAGGTCGCATTCATGCTGCGGGCCGTGCGCGCCGACGAGAACCTCCAGGTCGTCCTGCTGCAGCGCACCGCCGATAACAAAATGTTCCGGCGCAACCTGGACGACCCGCTCGAACTCGTCGAGGGCTTCCCCACCACCCGCGAGGAGCTCTACGGCTACCGCGCCCTCGTTCTGGGATCGATCGAGGCGAGCTTCTTCACCCACGACCAGCTCGACATGATCGCGGACTTCGTCAGCGCGCGGGGCGGCACCCTGCTCATGCTGGGCGGACGCCGCGCCTTCGCCGAGGGCGGCTACAAGGGCACCCCGCTCGAGGACGTCCTGCCCGTGGTGCTCGACGAGCCCACCGGGGCCACTCCCACCGAGCGCCTTGCCTTCGTCAAGGTCGCGCCGACCGTCGGGGGAGCGAACCATCCCATCACCCGGATCGACGGCACGGTCGAGGAGTCGGCCGCGCGCTGGGATTCGCTTCCCGCCGTGTCCACCACCAACCTGGTCACCGAGCTCAAGCCGGGCGCCACCCAGTTGCTGCAGGGCACGGTGGTGCAGCGGCCCGGAATGCCGGGCACCAGTGCGCAGACCGACGAGCAGGCCGACCAGCAGGACCCCGGCCTCGCGCCCGCCGGGGAAGGCACCGGCCGCGTCGTCATGGCCTTCCAGCGCTACGGCAAGGGCCGCTCGATGGTCCTCGCCGTCCAGGACACCTGGCTCTGGCAGATGGACCACACCGTCCCCCTCGAGGACCAGAGCCACGAGAACTTCTGGCGGCAACTCCTTCGCTGGCTCGTCGCCGAGACGCCCGATCCTGTCGAGGCCGCGCCCTCCACGGTATCGGTCGAAGCCGGCGAGCCCGTTACCCTCGAAGCCACGGTCCTCGACGCCGGATTCGTCGAGGTCAACGGCGCCTCGGTCAACGCCCGCGTCACCCTGCCGACCGGCGAGGCGCGCGAGCTCCCCATGGAGTGGAACGTCTCCGAGGACGGCCGCTACACCGCCAGCTTCACCCCCCGAATGGACGGCCTCTTCGAGGTCTCGGTCGACGCCGGCCGCGACACGGTCACCCTGGGCAGCGCCGCGACGAGCGTCCGCGTGGCCCCCGGCACGGACGAGTTCCGCGACCCCCGCCAGCGCCGCAGCCTCATGGAGCGCATCGCGGAGGAGACCGGCGGCCGGTATTACACGCCGGAGACCGCGTCCACGCTCCCCGAGGACCTGCGCTTCACCGGCGGCGGCGTGACCGTGACCGAGGAGCGCGACCTGTGGGACATGCCGATCCTCTTCCTGCTGCTGGCGGGGCTGATGGGGGCGGAGTGGGGATACCGCAGGAAGCGGGGGTTGGCGTGAAGCGCGGTGTTTGCCGTGTGGCGTGGTTGGCGGGCGCCCTGCGGCGAGCGGCGGCCGCGGCGGCCGGCCGAGAACGGTCGGCTTCCGGGGCGGCGCGCACGGCCATCGTCGCCGCGCTGGCCCTGGCCGCCCTCATCCCCCCAACCCTCTCGGCCCAGAACACGCATATCCTGCTGATTTCGGGGCTGGGCGGCGACCCCGAGTACACGGAGGCCTTTCACGGCTGGCTGAGCCGGTTCGCGGACGCGGCGACCGAGAAGTACGGCGTTCCGGCGGAGCGGATCACGTATCTGGGCGAGAAGACCGAGCTGGATCCGACCCGGATTCGCGCGCGTTCGACGGCCGAGAACATCCGCGCGGCCTTCGACGAGATCGGGGCGGCGATGGCGCCGGCCGACGAACTGGTCGTGCTACTGGCCGGTCACGGGACGTTTCGGGGCGGCGCGGCCCGGTTCAACATCCCCGGTCCGGACCTGTCACCCGAGGACATGGACGGGCTTCTCGACGGGCTGGGCCAGCGGCGCATCACCTTCGTCAACACGGCGACCGCGTCCGGGGCGTTCGTGGCCGCGCTGTCGGCGCCGAACCGGACGATCATCACCGCCACGCGCAGCGGCCGCGAGCAGAACTTGACCCGATTCGGCCTGCACTTCGTGGACGCCTTCGCCGACGAGGGCGCCGACGTGGACAAGGATGAGCGCGTGTCGATGCTGGAGGCGTTCGGCTATGCCCTGCAGGAGGTCGAGCGCGAGTACGAGGGCGACAACCAGCTGCTGACCGAGCACGCGATGCTCGACGACAACGGCGACGGCGAAGGCAGCCGGGAGCTGGACGACCTGGAGGGCGACGGGGCGCTGGCGCGGGTCGTGTTCCTGGCCTCGCTCGGGGGTGCGGCGGGCGGCGAGGCGGCATCTCCGGAGCTGCGGGCCCTGCACCAGGAGAAGGCCGCGATCGAGGAGCGGATCGCGGACCTGCGGCGGATCAAGGCCCAGTTGCCGCTTGAGCGGTACGAGGATGAGCTGGAGGATCTGCTTGTAGAGTTGGCCCTCAAGAATAGGGAGATACGGGCGGCGGGGAGCGGGTAGGGGCGCTTGCCGCCCGGCGGTATTCGACCCCGGTCAGTCCTTCGAAGTCGGCGTCCTGGGTCCAGAGCGTGGCGTCCGCCGCGCGGGCCGTGGCAAGAATGACGCTGTCCGCCATGGGCAGGCCCGTCTCCGCGCTGAGTTCGGCGGCGGCGATGGCCAGGTTGGTGTCGAGGTCCACCACTCGACCGCGCTGCATCTGCGCGACAGCGTAGAGCGCCGAGTCGAGGTCTCGCTGCAGCCGGATCCGCTTGAAGACCTCGAATAGCGTGATCGAGGGGACGATCAGACGCTCGGTCTCGGAAATGGCGTCGGCGAATTCGCCTGCATTGGGGCCGTCGCCGAAGTATTCGAGCCAGGCCGACGAGTCGATGGCGTTCATACCCGGTCTCTCTCGCGTGCGACGGTGGCATCGATCCCTCGGACGAATCCGCGCGCGGCCTCGATCGGCTCCAAGGGGATGAGTTCGACGCGCCCCTTGAAGGGCAGCGCCTGCACCTTCTGGCCCGGGCGCAGGTCGAGTTGTTCGCGCACGTCTCGTGGGATGACGACCTGGTAGCGGGAGGAGATGGTCACGACGGTCATGGTGTTCTCCGGCGGGGGTGTGGTGGGACGTGCTATCGTTGAACGAGGGCGTAAGACGAATTAGTCATCAAACTGAATATTGCAAGACGATACTCTAATCGATGACATTATCGCAAGACGACGGGTTGGGCCGAGCCCGACGCAGGCAGTGCCCCCTATCCGGATGGCCGCCCAGATGAGACTATTCTCACGCGGGAGGGACTCGTCACCAGCGTAGGCGGCGGAGCAATAGCTACTGATTGAGGGATTACAAATGACAGGAAAACCAGGCAGGTTCCCGGTGGGCGAGCCGTCGGTGAAAAGCGTGTTCGCCGCTCTCGTTCGTGCACAGGAACGTGCGATTGCGCGGGCATCGGCCGTTGCTGGAGATGGAGCCCGCGTGGAGCCAACAGGCGACAAACCGGCAGCCCATGCGGAGCGCCGGAAGCCGACCACTACGGGGACGGGGCATACGGTGGATGATGGTTGACATCGACCGCATTGCATGCGAGCGCGGTCCGAGAGTCGCGCTATCCATCCGGGCATGGGCAAACCGGGGAGCATTGTGACGCAACGCAGGGCCGTTTGGCGAGTGGCGCGTGCCCCCTTGCTCGCCCTGCTGTGGGTGTGTGCGGGTGGTATTCTGCCGATCACAAGCGCGCAGGGAACGGCCCAGGAGGCCGACGGTTTCGCCGCGCTCCGGGCTGGGCGCTACGACGAGGCGTTACGCACGCTGCGGGCCGCGGCGCGAGACGGCGACGCAGCCGCGCTCTCCGGGTGGGTGACGGCGCTGCGCGAGACGGGCGACTACGCCGGTGCCGTGAGCGCGGCCGAACGGGGCGTGGAACGCGAGGTGCCGGGCGGGCGGGCGCTGCTGGGGGCCGCGCTGATGGATGTGGGGCGAATCGCGGAGGCCCAGGCTGTGCTGGAGGAGGGAGGGAGAGAGGGCGGCGCGGCTGGCGCGGCGGCGCGGGTCGAGCTGGGCATCCTGCTCTATCGCTACGGCGACCGGGAGAGGGCCCGCGACCTCTTCGACGGCTTCATCGACTATTACAACACCGCCCCGAGCCTCTCGGCGGCCGAACTTACGGCGGTGGGTCGGGCGCTCCTGCACCTTTCCCGCTGGAACTACGAGTACGCGCACGACGCGCTGCGCGCGCTGGACGAGGCGGTCGCGGCCGGACCCCTCGACCACGCCGCCCGGCTCGCTACGGCCGAACTCTTCCTTGAACGCTACGACGCGCGGGAGGCCGCGGCCGCATTCGGGGAGATCCTGGCCGAGAACCCGTCGCACGCCGCCGCGCGGCTCGGTCTTGCGCGGGTCGCGCGACTGGAGGGGGGAGGCAACCCGGAGGCACACATCGAGGTCGCGCTCGAGACCAACCCGAATCTGGCCGGGGCCCGGACGCTCCTGGCGCGGATCCGCCTGATGGAGGGGAACCGCAGCGAGGCGCTTGAGGAGGCGGACCGCGTCCTCGAGGTGAACGGGAGCGATCTGGAGGCGCTCGGGACCAGGGCCGCCATCCTGCATCTGGGCCACGACGAGGCTGCCTTCGAGGCCGTCATGGAGCAGGTGCGGGGGCTTGCCGCCACACCGACGCAGCCGCTGCTGCTGCTCGCCGAGTTGGCCGCCGATCACCGCAAGTATGCGGAGGCGTTGGAGTTCGCCCGCGAGGCAACCGGGGTGGATCCAGGGAGCTGGACCGCATGGGGGCTCATGGGGCTGAATCAGGTCCGCCTGGGCCAGGTCGAGGCCGGGCGCGACAATCTCGAGAGGGCGTTCGCGGGCGATCCCTTCAACCTGTGGTTCAAGAACACGCTCGACCTGCTGGACACCTTCGCCGAATACCGGGTCGTCCAGACGCCGCACTTCGACCTGGTGCTGCATGAGTCCGAGGCCGACCTGCTCGCGCCGTACATGGAGCCGATCGCGGAACGCGCGTACGCGGAGATGGCACGCCGCTACGGGGACGCGCCCGAGTCGCGGATCCGGGTCGAGGTCTACCCTCGCCACGCCGACTTCTCGGTGCGGACGGTAGGGCTCGTGGGGATCGGGGCCCTCGGCGTGAGCTTCGGACCCGCGCTGGCCATCGACTCGCCGGCGGCGCGGGGAAGGGGCGACTTCAACTGGGCCTCGACGCTTTGGCACGAGATCGCGCACTCCTTCCACCTGGCGCTCTCCGATCACGAGGTGCCCCGGTGGTTCTCCGAGGGGCTCGCGGTGCACGACCAGCGCAAGGCGGGCGCCGGCTGGGGTTTTCAGCCGGGGGTGGGCTTCATCCGGTCGCTGGCCTCGGGGGATATGCGGCCGGTGAGCGAGCTGGATCGCGGGTTTTCGAGTCCGCGGCACCCGGGCGAGGTCATCGAGAGCTACTACCAGGCCTCGTTGGTCTTCGAGGTGATCGAGGAGCGGCACGGGTTCCCGGCGATCGTCGAGATGCTGCGGGCGTACCGGGACGGCGCGTCGAACGAGGAGGCGTTCGAGCGGGCGCTCGGGGTACGCCTCGAAGACTTCGACAGGGAATTCGACGATTTCCTGCAGGACCGCTTCGCGGCTGCCCTGGCCTCGGTGGGCGGTGAGTCCGGCCCTCCGGCGGCGATGACGCAGCTGGGCGCGCCGCCCGATATCGCGACCCTGGAGGCCGAGGTTGCACTCAACCCCCGCCGCTTCGGGCCCCGGATGGCGTTGGGGACCGCCCTGTTCCGGGACGATCGCCTCGCCGAGGCCGCGGAGCACTTCGAGGTCGCGCTGGAGCTCTTCCCCCAGTACGGCGGCCCGGACGGCGCGCACTGGTACCTGGGCCGGATCCACCAGGAAGAGGGCGACGCGGCGGCGGCCATCCGGCACTACCGCGCCCTGCTGCGCCTCAATGAGAGCCACTACGACGCCCGCCGCGCCCTCGCCAGCGTGCTGTACGACTCCGGCGACCAGGCGGGCGCCGCCGATGCGCTCCGCGACCTCGCGCACGTCCACCCCTACGATATCGAGGATCACGAACGCCTCGCCCTCCTGATGGAGGCGACCGGCGATGTGGAGGCCCTGGTCCTCGAACGTCGCGCCGTAGTCGCGCTCGATCCCGTCGACCGCGCCACCGCCCACTACGAACTCGCCCGCGCCCTGCACCTGAAGGGTGATCGCGCCGCGGCTCGCAGCGCGATCCTCGCGGCGCTGGAGATCGCGCCGAACTACGAGGAGGCGCTCGACCTGCTGCTGGAGCTGCGGCGGGAGGGGTCCGGGCAAGGGGGGCTGGAGGGGGCGAGAGGCGACGGGCCAGGTGGCGCGCCCGCCGCTCGCGCGGGGGCAGGCCCGTGAAGGTGCCGCGCCCTGTCATGCAACGCGTTTCAGCTGAAACGTTTTCGCGGCGTGGAATGGCGGCCGGGCTTGGGGTTGTGGCGAAGCTTGGCGTGGTGGCCAGGCACCGGGTGGTGGCCGGGCTTGGAATGATGGCCAGGCAAGGCGTGGTGGCCAGGCTTGGAATCGGTGCCGCAACGACCCTGGCGACCCTTCTACTCGTGGCCGCGGTCCTCTCCTCTTCGGAGCGGGCGGATGAGGCCGCCGGGCCGGAATCGCCGCCCTCCCTCTCCTCACCCCCTCAAGACTTCGGGAACGTCCCCTACGACGCCACGTACACCTTCGTGCGGGTGCGCTTCAACAGCGCCGGCCGGGGATTCGGCAGGGGGTTCGGGCGCGGGGGCGGGCCGGGGTGGGCGCACGACTATCCCTACGCCGACGACAACTTTGTCAAGATCCTCGACGAGATCACGCTGCTCGAGCCGAACACAACCGGGACCAACGTGATCGATGCGGACAGCCCCGAACTGCACCGGTACCCGATCGCGTACGTTTCCGAGCCCGGGGGGTGGGCGCCGACGCAGGCCGAGGTCGACAACCTGGTCAGTTACCTGCGCAAGGGCGGGTTCCTGATCCTGGACGACTTCCGGGGCCAGGGCGAGTGGAGCCGGGTGGAGGCGATCTTCAACGTGATCCTGCCGGGACACCGGTTCCGGACGCTCGAACTGGAGGAGCCGATCTTCAATTCGTTCTTCCAGATCGAGACGCTCGACCTTCCGCCGCCGACCTTCCAGCAGTACCGTCCGGTCTTTCTGGGACTGCACGAGGACGACGATCCCGAAGGCCGACTGATGGTCATCGCCAACTTCAACAACGACATCGGCGACTACTGGGAGTACTCGGACCTCGGGTACTTTCCTATCGATCTCTCTAACGAAGCCTATAAGTTCGGTGTCAATTACGTGATCTATGCGCTGAACCGGTAAGCGCCGGCAAGCACCGGCGAGAAGAGGTGAACCCTTGTCCACACAGACCCTGACTCCCGCCCCGGCCGAGCCCATGGCCGACATCGTCCTCGCCGAGCGCATCCAGGAGGGGCGCGAGAAGATCCTTTCCGAGGTCCGCAAGATCATCATCGGACAGGACGAAGCCGTCGAGCACGTGCTGCTTACGCTGCTGGTGGGCGGCAACAGCCTGATCGTCGGCGTGCCGGGGCTCGCCAAGACGCTGCTGATCCACTCGATCGCGCAGGTGCTCGACCTGAATTTCTCGCGCATCCAGTTCACGCCGGACCTGATGCCGTCGGACATCACGGGGACGGACATCATCCAGCAGCGCGAGGACGGGACCCGGGGGCTGGAGTTCGCGGCCGGGCCGATCTTCGCGAACGTGGTGCTCGCCGACGAGATCAACCGGACGCCGCCGAAAACACAGGCAGCGCTGCTCGAGGCGATGCAGGAGCACCGCGTCACCGTGCAGGCCAACACCTACGAGCTGGCGCCGCCGTTCTACGTCTTCGCGACCCAGAACCCGATCGAGCTCGAGGGGACGTACCCGCTGCCCGAGGCACAGCTGGACCGGTTCATGTTCCACATCCGGATGGAGCATCTCGAAGAGGACGAGGAGATGGAGGTGGTGCGCGAGACGACCGACGAGGTCGAGCCCGAGCTCACCTCGGTGGTGTCGCGCGAGGACATGATCGCGTTCCAGGACCTGGTGCGGCGGGTGCCGGTGTCGGAGCCGGTGATGCGGTATGCGGTCGGCCTGGTGCGCGCCAGCCGGCCCAACCCGAATGGCGGCCTCGATTTCATCAAGAAGTGGGTTGCGCACGGGGCCAGCGTGCGGGCGGCGCAGTACCTGATTCTGGGAGGGAAGGCGCGCGCCCTCACCGAGGGGCGGCTGACCGTGAGCTTCGAGGACATCCGGGCGCTGGCGCTGCCGGTCATGCGGCACCGCATCCTCACGAACTTCCACGCCGAGTCGGAGGGGCGCACGACGGACGAGCTGGTGGAGATGCTGCTGAACGCGGTTCCGGTTCCGAAGTCGGGGATGTAGGCAAGGGCGATGGCGACCCCCTCGCCGGCAGCGCGCGCGTCGTTCCTCGACCCCGTCATCCTGGCGAGGATCGACAATCTGCAGCTGCTTGCGCGCACCGTGGTCGAGGGCTTCATGCAGGGGATCCACCGCTCGCCCTTTCTGGGGGTCAGCATGGACTTCGCCGAGCACCGCCAGTACATGCCGGGCGACGACATCCGCAGGATCGACTGGCGGCTCTACGCCCGCACCGACCGCTTCTACATCAAGCAGTTCGAGGCCGAGACGAACGCCGACGTGTGCTTCCTGCTGGACACCTCCGCTTCGATGGGATACGGCTCCGGCGACATCACCAAGCTGGACTACGGGCGCTTCCTGACCGCGAGCCTGGCCTACTTCTCCGCCGGGCAGAAGGACCGGGTCGGGCTCTACGCCTTCGACAGCGATGTGGTCGAGCACGTGCGGCCGTCCGCGGCCCACCTCGACAAGGTGCTCCACGCGGTGGCGCGGGTGAAGGCGCAACGCCAGGGCAGCTGGGACCGGCCGCTGGCGCGCGTGGGGAGCACCTTCCGCCGCCGCGGTATCCTGGTGTTTGTGTCGGACTTCTACCACGATCCCGAGGAGATCTCCGAGCGGCTGGGCTTCTTCCGCGCCCAGGGAAACGATGTTGTGGCCTTTCACATCCTCGACCCCGCCGAGATCGACTTCCCCTTCGTGCAGGCGGCCAATTTCCAGGATCTGGAGACGCGGGAACTGCTTCCGGTGAAGCCCGAGAAGCTGGTGGGCGCGTACCAGGAACAGGTCGGGGCGCACATCGACGCCCTCGGCAAGCTCTTCGGCAAGCAGCAGGTCGACTACGTGCTCCTCAACTCGGCCGAACCGCTGGACGAGGCGTTGTACGCGTACCTGGTGTTCCGCCAGCACCGGCGGGGCGGCTCCGACCCCGCGCGGATGGCGCGGAGCGGGAGCGGATAGCGACACGTGAGCTTCCTGACCCCGCTGTTTCTGATCGCGCTGGCAGGGCTCGCGGGTCCGATCCTGCTGCACCTGACCCGGCAGGAGCGGGGCAGGCCCATACGGTTCCCCTCGCTGATGTTCCTGGAGAAGATCCCGTTCCAGGAGAAGTCGCGGCGCCGGATCCGTCACTGGCTGCTGCTGATCATGCGGCTGGCGGCGCTGGGGCTGCTGATCGCCGCGTTTGCGCGCCCCTTCGTGCGCGGGGGGCGGCTGGCGGCGGTGGGTGGGCCGGCGGCCGAGGAAGTGGTGATCATGCTCGATCAGTCGTGGTCCATGGAGATGGGCGACAACTGGGACGAGGCGGTGTCCCGGGCACGGTCGGTGGTGGGCGCGCTGCGTCCCCGCGACCGGGTGTCACTCATCGCATTCTCCGAGACACCCGCGCTGCTGCACCGCTCGATCCCCGACCCCACGCGGATCAACGCCGCCCTGGATACCCTCACCACCACCTCCCTTGCGACGCGCTTCGCACCGGCGGTCAAGCTGGCCGCGTCCACCCTCGCCGCATCGAACCTGCCCCGGCAGCGGGTCGTGCTGATCAGCGACTTCCAGCGCACGGGGTGGCGTCCCGACCCGGATGCAACGCTGCCGGAGGGGGTTGTGGTCGAAAGCGTGGTGGTTGGGGGGGACGAGTCGGCCAATCTGGCGCTGGTCGACCTCGAACTCGGGCGGCAGGGCGCGGGGGCCCGGGAACGGGTGACGGTGGGTGCGCGCGTGGTGAACACCGGAGAGGACGAGGTGGCGACCGATGTGGTGCTGGTCATCGACGAGATCGACATCGAGACGGCTTCCGTGACGGTGCCGGGAGGCGGAGCGGCGGCGGTGGGTTTCGCGCCGTTCACGCTGACGGCCCCGTTCACGCGCGGTGAACTGCGCCTTGCGGAACCGGTGGCCGGCGGGCTGGAGCAGGACAACACGCTCAGCTTCGTGGCGTCTCCGGGGGGTGACCTCGGGGTGGTGATCGCCGATCCGCTGGGGACGGGGGACTCCAACCTGTATCTGCGCGGGGCGCTCGAGATCGCCGAGGGCGCGGGATTCGCGGCGAGCGTGGCGCGGGCGGTGCCGGACGAGGACCGGCTGGCCGAGGCGGAGGTGGTGATCCTGAACGGTGGAGCATTCCCGGGCGGCAGCGCGGGTGACCGGCTGCGCGCCTTCGTCGAGGACGGCGGCGGGCTGCTGTTCGTGCTCGGGGAGCGCTCGACGGTGCCGGCGGTGCATGCGGACTTCCTGCCTGCGACCGTCGGGGGCGTGGTCGAGGGCGGCGGAGAGCGCCACATCGGGTTCGTCGACTACGATCACGCCATCTTCGAGGCCTTTCGCGGGCCGCGGTCGGGCGACTTCTCGCGGGCCCTGTTCTATCGCACCCGCGCGCTGGCTGTCACCGATGGCCAGGTGCTCGCGCGCTTCGACGACGGGTCGGCCGCGCTGGTCGAGGGCCGCCGCGGGCAGGGCCGCGTGATGATCTGGGCCACCGGGCTCGACCGGTTCTGGAACAACCTGGCGCTGCAGCCCGTCTATCTGCCCTTCGTGCATCGCGTGACGTGGCACCTGGGCGGCCGCGGCGAAGTGCCGGCGTGGCATCTGGCGGGATCGACGGTGAACGTGGCCGGTCTGGCCGAGTCGGCGGGCGCGTTGGAGATCCCCGAAGGCGCGGTGGTGCTGGAGCCGGGGGGCGGTTCGGTGCCGCTCGAGGGGGTCGAGTCGGTGCTGCGGCTCGACCAGCGCGGAATCTGGGAGATCCGCCCGCCGGGACAGCGGCCAGAGCATCCGCTCGCCCTGGCGGTAAATGTGGATGTGGCCGAGTCAGACCTGGCACAGCTGGACGTGGAGGCGTTTCAGGCGGCCGTGGGCGGCGCGGCGGCGCTGGTGGAGGGGGGCGCCGCGGCCGGCGGTGGGGAAGAGACAGCCGACATCGCGGGCGAAGATTTCGAAAAAAGCCAGTCATTCTGGCGGTATCTACTGGGCGCGGTCTTTCTGCTGATGGCTTCGGAGACCATGTTGTCAAATCGACTGTCGCGCGACCGGATCAAGGAGGGTGAACATGTCAAGGACGGGCAACCGGCGCTCTGACGGCGAAATCCTGCGGGTTGTAGGCCGAGTCCGCCGCCGCTGGCGGCTCAAGCTGCTGCTGCGCGGACTCGCCCTGACCATCGGCGGAGTACTGCTCACCTTCCTGATCTCCGCATCGAGCCTCGAGGCGCTGCGCTTCACGCCCGGCGCGGTTACCGGTCTGCGGGTTCTGCTCTGGGTGGTGGTCGTCTTTTTCCTGGCCCGGTGGATCCTGTGGCCGCTGCTGCGCCCCGTCTCGGACGAGCGGGTTGCGCTGTACCTCGAGGAAAACGAGCCCTCGCTCCAGTCGCGCGTGCTGACAGCCGTGGAGTCCGCGAAGGGCGGCCGATTCGCCGATACGGAGTTGTCGCGCGAGGTGGTGAAGCGGGCGGTCTGGCGGTGCAGGCGCATCGACTACGGCCGGCGCATCGAGCAGCGTTCCATCCGGCGCTCCACCGGCGTACTGGGCGGGCTGACCCTCGCATCGGTCGTGCTGCTTCTGGCCGGACCCGGGTTCCTGCGGCACGGGATGTCGGCGCTCTTCTTCCCGGTCCGCGCGGCCGAGTCGGTCAATCCGTACAGCGTTGCGGTCGAGCCCGGCGACACGATCATCTCGCGCAACTCCGATCTCATGGTCTCGGCCGTGCTGCGCGGCTTCGACTCCGACGACGTCGTCCTATACACCCGCGCCGAGGACCAGGACGGCTTCCTGTCGCTGCCCATGATCGAGGACGGGACCGGCGCGCACGAGGGGCTGCTCCTCAACGTCGCCGAGGAGACCACCTACTACGTCGAGGCCAACGGGGTCCGCTCCGGCACCTTCACGCTGGGCGTCGCGGACCTTCCCGCGGTCGACCGGCTGGAGATGGTCTACCACTTCCCGCGCTACACGGGGCTCACGCCGCGCCGCTTCGAGTACGGCGGCGACGTGGCCGCGCTGGCCGGGACCCGCGTCGAGCTGACCGTGACGCCCACCCTCGCCACGCCCTCTGCCCGGCTGGTCATGGACACGGGTGACACGATCAGCATGGAGACGGGGCCCGAGGGCACCTACACGGCCTCCTTCATCGTGCGCGAAGAGGGCTTCTACGGGATCAAGTTCCTGGCCCGCGACGATGTGTGGGTGGCCGGCGCCCCCGACTACCGCATCGACGTACTGCGCGACCAGGGGCCGTCGATCTCGTTCAGCAGGCCGGGCCGCGACATCCAGGTCAGCTCGATCGAGGAGGTCTTCCTGGAGACCCGGGCCGACGACGATCTGGGCGTCGCCGACATCTCGCTCGTCTACAGCGTGAACGGCGGGCCGTCGGACACCGTGCGGATACACTCGGCCACCGGCGCGCCGCTCACCGAGGTCACGGCTGGTCATACCGTCTTCATGGAGGACTACGAACTCGAGGTGGGCGACCTGATCTCGTACCACGGCGTCGCGCGGGACAACGCGCCCTCACCCGGCGAGGCGATGACCGACATCTACTTCCTGCAGGTGCGACCCTTCCGCCGCGACTACCGCGAGGCCGAGGGCGGCGGTGGCCAGGGCGGCGGTGGCGGCGGCGGCGAGATGGAGCAGGACCTGTCCGCGCTGCAGCGCCAGATCATTGCGGCGACCTTCAACCTGGTGCGCGACCGGGACAGCTACACGCCCGACACCTGGGAGGAGAACGTCGTCAGCGTCGCGCTCACGCAGGAGCGGCTGCGCGAGCAGGTCGAGACGCTCGGCCAGCGGATCGTGAACCGGGGGATAGGCGGGGCGGACGAGGCGTTCCAGCGTATCGCCGAGGCGCTCCCGACCGCCGTCGAGGCAATGAACGAGGCGGTGGATTCGCTGCGGGCAGTGAAGCCGAGCGGTGCCATCGGACCCGAGCAGCGGTCGCTGCGGCAGCTCCAGAGGGCCGAGGAGACCTACGAGCGATTCGTGTCGCAGGAGCCCCAGCAGCAGGGTGGTGGCGCTGGCCGGGGGCAGCAGGGCCCCAGCGCCGAGGACCTAGCCGACCTATTCGAGCTGGAGACCGACAAGCTCCGCAACCAGTACGAGACCGTGCAGCGCAGCCAGCAGGAGACCGCCGACCAGGAGGTCGACGAGCTGCTCGAGAAGCTGCGCGAACTCTCCCGCCGACAGGAACAGGAGCTGGAGCGACAGCAACGCCGGGCCGCGGCCCAGCAAGGGGGACAGAGCGGGGGTGGCAGCGACGCGGCCCGGGCTCTCGCCGAGGAGGCCGAGGAGGCCGCGCGCCGGCTGGAGCGGTTGTCGCGCGAGACGGGTGACCGGCGGCTCGAGGAGGTCGCGCGCCAGATGCAGCAGTCGGCCGATGCGATGCGGCGGTCGGCGGCGAGTGGGGGCAGCGCGGGGGTGGCCGAGGCGCGGAGCGCGCTGAGGCGGCTGCGCGATGCCCGTGACGATCTCGGGGGCGCGCAGGATGAGCGCCTGGAGCGCGATCTGGAGGATGCGCGCCAGCGGGTCGACGAGCTTTCCCGCCAACAGGACGACGTCGAGAACCGCATGGAGCAGATGGCGAGGGTGGGCCGTCCGTCAGCCGACCAGATCGGGCGCATCCGCGAGACCAAGGAGGACATGGCCGAAGAGGTGGGCGACATCCTGGCCCAACTGGACCAGCTCGCCGCATCGGCTCGCCGCGATGGCACGGAAGGCGCCGCCGAGCTGGAGGAAGCGACGCAGACGATCCGGGAGACGCAGCTTCGCGAGCGCCTGCTCTATTCGCGCGGCCTTGTCGGCCGGCCCGGCCAGGAGGAGTACGCCGAGGCTTTCGAGAATCAGACCGCGCAGGCGATCCAGTCGCTCGGCAACCGGCTGGACGAGGCGGCGGAGGCGATTCAGGGACGGGCTCAGGGTGACTCGCAGGAGGAAGCGCTCGAGTCCGCCCGGGATCTGGTGCGCAGCCTTGAGTCGATGGAGCGCCGTCTCGGAGCCGGGGAGCAGCAAGGTGGGGAGCAGCAGGGCGGAGAGCAGGAGGGTGGACAGCAACAGGGTGGACAGCAGCAAGGTGGGCAACAGCAGGGTGGGCAGCAGCAGGGCGGGCAGCAGGCTGGCGGTAACCGCACCGGCGGCGAGCGCACGGCCGGAGGCGCCCCCGGCGCGAGGGATTACCGTGACGGCGATTGGCGTCCCGGCGAAGGCGGTCCCCGCAACTTCGACCCCGAAGCCATCCGCCAGATGCGCCGCGAAGTGCGGGAGCGCATCGGCGAGACCCAGGCGCTCGGTCAACTGCTCGAAGGCATCGGTGCCGACCCGCAGGAACTCCAGGAGATGATCAACGCCATGCGCGCCCTGGACCGCGAACGCACCTACGCCGATCCGATGGAGGTGCTCCGGCTCCAGCGCGAACTGGTGGAGACGATCAAGCAGCTCGAATTCCGGCTGCGGCGCGAGTTCGCCGTGGACGACGAGGGCGAGATCTTCCTGTACCAATCCGGCGACGTACCCGAGGAATACTGGGCGCTCGTGGAGGAGTACTACCGCGCCCTGTCGCGCGGCAGAGGAAACGAGGGTCGGTGAGCGAGTCGCCGGCCGTGCCTGCGGCGGCCACCCGCAACATCGGAGGTATCGGTCGAGATCGCTGCACCGGCACAGGCCGTCTGGCGGAGTTATGGCTTTCGACTTACGGAGTGGAAGAAGAGCGATGCAAAGTGATCGGCGCAGCCCTCAGTCAAACGATGTCGCGGCTCTTTCCCGGGCAGGAGTGATGCTCACCACAGCGCACCGGAGCGCTCGACTGTTCCTGGCGACCGCCTTGAGCGCAGCCATGATCGTTCCCGTCCCACCCACCCTCGCCGCCCAGGACGACGACGACCCCCACCCCCAGCAGGAGGGCCTCCCCCTCGCCCCCGGCCGCACCATCTCGACCAGCTTCACCGAGGGCTCGTGGATGTCGGTCGACGTCAGCCCGGACGGCCAGACCCTCGTCTTCGACTTCCTCGGCGACCTCTACACCCTGCCTATCACCGGCGGCACCGCCACCCCGCTCACCCGGGGCATGGCCTTCGACGGCCAACCACGCTTCAGCCCCGACGGCACGCGCGTCGTCTTCACCTCCGACCGCAGTGGCGGCGAGGCCATCCACATCATCTCGCTGGACAAGAGCGACACGGTCCAGGTCACCCGGGGCAAGTCCAGCTCCTACCAGTCCCCCGAGTGGACCCCCGACGGCGACTACGTGATCGCCACCAAACAGGGCCCCGGCCAAGGCAAGCTCTGGCTCTACCACGTCGACGGCGGCACGGGAATCCAGCTCATCGACGAACCCGCCAACCGGCGCACGACCGGCGCGGCCTTCGGCGACGACGGGCGCCAGATCTGGTACGCCTACCGCACCGGCAGCTGGGAGTACAACTCCGGGATGCGCCAGTACCAGCTCGCCGTCTACGACCGCGAGACCGGCGAGTCGGCCACCCGCTCCTTCCGCTACGGCGGCGCCTTCCGCCCCACCCTCAGCCCGGATGGCCGCTGGCTCGTCTACGGCTCGCGCCATATCGGCGACACCGGCCTCCGCATCCGCGACCTCGACACCGGCGACGAGCGCTGGCTGGCCTTTCCCGTGCAGCGCGACGACCAGGAGTCCCGCGCCACCCGCGACGCCTATCCGGGCATGTCCTTCACCCCGGACTCACGGGCCGTCATCGCCTACTACGGCGGCGGCCTCTGGCGCGTCCCCCTCGACGGCTCCGACCCCACCCCGATCCCCTTCCGCGTCGACGTCGAGATGGCGATCGGCCCCGAGGTCGACTTCGACTACCGCATCGAGGACACCGAGACCTTCGTCGCCAAGCAGGTCCGCGACGCGGTGCCCTCGCCCAGCGGCGACCGCATCGCCTTCTCGCTCCTCGCCCGCGTCTACGTCATGGACTGGCCCGACGGCACCCCCGAACGCCTCACCGAGTCCGACGCGAACGAGCACATGCCCACCTGGTCGCCCGACGGCGAGTCCATCGCCTACGCCACCTGGGACGACAACGCCGGCGGCCACCTCTACCGCGTCGACTCGGACGGCGGCGACCCCACCCGCCTCACCACCGCCCCCGCCCTGTACAACAACCCCGCCTGGTCCCCCGACGGCGACCGCATCATCGCGATCCGCGGTCCCGGCCGCGCCTACGACGAAGCCCTGACCCGCGGCGTCCCCGGCGGCGCCGACGACCTCGTCTGGATCCCGGCCACCGGCGGCGAGGCGACCGTCATCGCCCCGGCCCGCGACCAGAACCACCACTTCACCGCCAACCCCGACCGCATCTACGCCTACAACGGCGGCGACGGCCTCGTCTCCTTCCGCTGGGACGGCACCGACCGCAAGCAGCACGTGCGCGTAGTGGGCTCCGGCCCACCCGGTTCAAGCGCATCGCCCCCTGCGTCGCTCATCACCATGGCCCCCCGGGGGGATCAGGCGCTGGCCCGCGTCGTCAACCACCTCTACACGGTCACCGTCCCGCTCGTCGGCGGCGATGTCCCCACCATCAACGTCGGCAACCCCGAAAACGCGTCCTTCCCGGCCCGCCAGCTCACCGAGATCGGCGGCGAGTTCCCCGCCTGGAGCGCCGACGGCCGCAAGATCCACTGGACGATCGGCAACGCGCACCTCGTCTACGATCTCGACGCCGCCGAGGCCTTCGAGGACTCGGTCGCAGCGGCGGCCGAGGCGGACGAACCCGGCGACGATCCCGACGCGCCCGATACCGCTGAAGAGGAGGAAGAGGGCGAAGAAGGCAGCAGCGGCGACGACTCCGAGCAGGACGACGACGATCCCCGCTACGCCCCGGAGGAAGTTCGCATCCGCGTCGAATTCTCCCGCGACACGCCCAGCGGCGTGGTCGTCCTGTCGGGAGCGCGGGTCGTGACCATGAACGGCGATGAGGTGCTCGAATCGGGCGACATCGTCGTGCGCGACAACCGCATCGCCGAGGTGGGAGCCACCGGTACGGTCACGGTGCCGGATGACGCGGCGGTCATCGACCTCGCCGGAAAGACCGTCGTGCCCGGCTTCGTCGACACCCACGCCCACCTGAGGGCCCAGATCAATATCCTCCGCACCCAACCCTGGTCCTACGCTGCCAACCTGGCCTACGGTGTGACCACGACCCGCGACCCCCAGACCGGCACCACCGATGTCGTCAGCTACGAGGACCTGGTGCGTGCGGGGCGGATCCTGTCGCCGCGGATCTATTCGACCGGCCCCGGCGTCTTCTCGTCCGAGAACGTGCAGGACCTCGACCACGCCCGCCGCGTCCTGCGCCGCTACAGCGACTACTACGACACCAAGACGATCAAGATGTACGGGGCCGGGAACCGCGAGCAGCGCCAGTGGATCATCGAGGCGGCGCGCGAGCTGGAGCTGATGCCCACGACCGAGGGCGGCCTCGACACCAAGGGCAACATGACCATGGCGATCGACGGCTATTCGGGGATGGAGCACAACATGCCCGGCTTCCCGATGTACGCCGACATGGTCGAACTCGTGGCGCGCTCCACGATGGCCTACACGCCCACGATCCTCGTCACCTACGGCGGCCCCTGGGCGGAGAACCATTTCTACGCGACCGAGGATGTGCTGGGCGACGAGAAGCTTGCCCGCTTCACGCCCATGGAGGAGATTCTGCAGAAGGCCCTGCGCCGGCCCGGAACGGGACCGGGGCCGTCCGGCTGGTTTCACCCCGAGGTGCACACCTTCGACCAGGTGTCGGCGTTCGTGCGCGATGTGATTCGGGCAGGGGGAAGGGCCGGCGTCGGCAGTCACGGCCAGCTTCAGGGGCTCGGATACCACTGGGAACTCTGGGCCACGCACGCGGGCGGAATGACCGAGCACGAGGCGCTGCAGGTGGCCACGATCATCGGAGCGCACTCGCTCGGCCTGGACCGCGATCTCGGCTCGATCGAGGTGGGCAAACTCGCCGATCTGGTGGTCCTCGACGGCAACCCCCTCGACGACATCCGCAACACCAACACCGTCGACCGCGTCATGATGAACGGCCGGCTGTACGACGGGGACACCTTGGACCAGGTGTGGCCCGATCAGGTCGCGGCAGGGCCTTTCTATTGGCTGCGGGAAGCGCCGCCGGGGCAGTGAGCGAGCGGGCCGCAAGCCGATCCACCGTCACCCCCGGTCTCGACGTTCTCCTGCGCCGGGACGGCGCGTCGGACGGCGTCCGTGCCGTGGTCGCCCGGCTCCGCAACGCGCGCCTGGGCCTGATCGCCCACCCCGCGTCGGTCACCTCCGACCTCGTCTTCTCCGCCGACGCCGTCCGCGTGGCCGGCTACAACCTGCGCGCCCTCTTCGGCCCGCAGCACGGCGCGCGCGGCGAAAAGCAGGACAACATGATCGAGTCGGACCACTACACGGACCCCATCACCGGCCTCCCGGTCCACTCCCTCTACGGCGAAGTCCGCAAGCCGACCCCGGCCATGCTCGACGGTCTCGACGCCGTCCTCTTCGACCTGCAGGACGTGGGCGTCCGCATCTACACCTTCGTCTGGACGATGGCCATGGCCATGGAGGCGTGCGCCGAGGCCGGCGTGCAGTTCGTGGTGCTGGACCGTCCCAACCCGATCGGCGGGGTCAAGCGCGAAGGGGCCCTGCTGCGGCCCGGCTACGAGTCCTTCATCGGCCTCCACCCAGTCCCCCTCCGACACGGCCTCACCTGCGGCGAACTGGCACGCTGGCTGAACGAGGAGCGCGGCATCGGCTGCGACCTTACTGTCATCCCATGCGAGGGCTGGCAGCGCGACATGTCCTGGTCCGACACCGGCCTGCCCTGGGTAATGCCCAGCCCCAACCTGCCCACACCCGACTCCTGCGTGGTCTACCCCGGCATGGTGCTGCTCGAAGGCACCAACCTCTCTGAGGGGCGCGGCACCACTCGGCCCTTCGAACTCTTCGGCGCACCCTGGCTCGACCCCACCGCCCTCGTCGCCCGCGTCACCCACGCCCGACTGCCCGGCGTCGTGTTCCGCCCCTGCCACTTCGAGCCGACATTCCAGAAACACGCGGGTTCCCTCTGCGGCGGCGCCCAGCTGCACGTCACGGACCCGGACGCCTTCGAGCCGGTGCGCACCGCGGTGGAGATCCTCGTTGCGGCCCGCAAGCTGGCGCCGTACGACTTCGCCTGGGGTCAGCCTCCCTACGAGTATGAGGAGGAGCTGGCCCCGATCGACATCCTTTGGGGAGGGGCGGGACTGCGGCAGGGAGTAGACGCGGGGTGCTCGGCCGCGGAAATCCTGGCTGGCGTTGACGGGGAACTGGAGGCCTTTGGCACATCAGTCCCAGAGTACCTGCTTTACTGATCGCTACGCTGGTCGGGCGTTCCTGCCCTTCCAGAAACAGATCTTCGGCTACTCCGGCTCGTACCGCTGTACGCAAACCTCGTCTGATCGTGCGCGCATCCGGGCGGCATCGTACCAGGCCTGCATTGAGAGCAGCGTATCCATGCTCACCCCGAAGGCCTTCTCGATTCGCAGAGCCATCTCCGGAGACAGTGCCGCGTGTCCATTGAGCAGATCGGACAGAGTTGCGCGTCGCACCCCCAGGATCTTCGCGGCCCTCGTGACGTTGAGGCCGAGTTCTTCCACAACTTCCGCGCGGACGAAGTCCCCGGGGTGGGACGGCGTCATCCGTATCCGGATGGATTCTTCGGTTCTCGCGGTTCCCATTAGTGATAGTCCTCCAGGTCGAGGTCATGCACGAAGCCGTTCTCTTCCAAGAAAGTGATCCTCCAGTTCCGGGAGACCGAAACGCTCCATACGCCCCGCCGTGCGCCCAGGAGCCTGTGAACCCTCCAACCGGGCGGGCAGCCCGACGCGAAATCGTAAATGCTCCTTGACGCAATCAGCACGGTCAGAACCTTCCTCACGCGATCAACCTGAGCCGGGCTCAGGTATCTGGGATCATCGCGTTCCAGAAGGGCCCGAAGTCCTCTGTGTCGCACAGAACGAACAATCACGGCTGTCGGAAATGTACGGTGTTACCGTTCACTTCTCAAATCCAAAAGTAGTTGGCTGACGTTACGCTGCGCAGGTAGAGAGTATTCGGGCGCCCATCATCGTGTGGTCAGCGGCACGCCTTCGCCTCACACGACATGCCCCGGCCTTCGTCGACGAAGGTGTGCAAGAGGCACAGGATCCGTACGGCGGGGCACGAAGAAGGGGCGAATCCGTGCCTGGGGATCTGCGGGACGCCGTCGATGACGGCCTGCTCCTGCCGGAGTACTTCGCGCCCATCCGATCCTTCTTCCTCACTCACGGCGGGCGGGTCTGGATTCAGGAAACGGTCACGCCTGAGGGCTACGACGGCCAGTGGCTCGTCATAGGCCGCGAGGGCGAGCCGGAATACCGGGTGCTGGCACCGTCAGGGGTCACGTTCAGGGCCGCATACGAGAATCGCCTGTGGGGGACCGGCTTCACGGAACTGGATGTACCCTATATCGTGCTCCATGAACTCGTGCAACCGGATGGGTGCGGCGTGCAGCTGGCTGCAATTGGTCCAGCCTATCAGCCCCGCTCCCCGTGAATCCACGCCCTCCAGGGCTCGACATCCGTTCCGAAATCCTCGCCGCTGACAGCCCTCAGGAACGCCAAGGCGGGCTCTCGGGTGCGTTCATGTTCGGCACCCGCGTGCGCGAGCAGGAATTCGGGGCTCTCGCGGATAAGCTGTTTCCCGAACTCCGGGTCGATGTCAGTCGCGACCAGGACCTCCAGGGTCTCCCTGAACCCGAACGGATTGGTGCCGCCGAGTATCGCCAACAGAGGGTCGCGGGCCCCGGACCAGTCAACGGGATGTTTCCATCGCCTGGTCAGCCCTTCGAGCATGTATAGCGCTACCGACTTGACTTGCGCGTTGGGATCGATCACTGAACCTACCAGACCGTGCCACGACGTGTCGTCGTCCATGAAGTTCCCGAGCACGAGCGTCGCGATCGCTCGCCACGACCACGATGCATCCCTGGCAAGCACCTCGTGGGCAAGAAGGCGATCCTCCTCGCTACGGACGCGCTCCACGCGTCTGGCAACCCGCCGCGAGCTACTGAAGAAGCTGAAGATCCCGCCACGCGAGTACAGAGAGCGTGCAGTCGCTCGCAGCGTGCGTGCGTCATTACCGATTGTCGTCCTGAGCTGCTGCCAGCTTTCCGGAACATCGACCGTTTCGCTTCCAGTCGCACGATACCGGACCCGGGTGCTGTCCTCCACGCCGACAACGACGGTGTACCGGCTTCCAGACCCAATGTTCACGAACACGAAGGCGCCCGCGTCGGGAAACGTACGGGTGCGCTGGCCACATCTCAACTCAGCGTACCCGATAGTCAACGACCAGCGGCAGGTGGTCCGACCTTTCGGTATCCGTTTCCAGGATTCCCAGGGCGTTCTGTGCATCGGGCGACATGTCGACCCCGTCAAACACGAAGGCCCTGACGATCTCGATCACTCCACCCCGATACAGCACGTAGTCCAGCCTGCCGGGTGAGAACGGGTCTTCCCGCCAGATGCTCCGCCACGTAGCCAGGGATCTGTCGCGAAGCCGCTCCAGGCGGGCGACCTCCAGGTCGCTTCCGCCGATCCCCAGCCCGCGCCGCAGCGCATCCAGGGGACGTGCGGATCCTACGAGATTCATATCACCCGCCACCACCACACCCGCGTCCGGCCGCCCCGCTACCGCAGCCGCTATCGCGCGGTTCAGCGTCCTGGCCTGAAGCTCGCGGAGTCGATCCCGCGGCGATCCGTCGTACCCCGCGCTCTGCAGGTCGATCGGGACGAAAAGGACATCGACTCCGCCGATGGTCACCCAAGCTCCCGTGGCGGACACACCGCCCCTCGCTTCATTGCGCGCCAGCGCCGAGGGCGGTGGCATCCGTGGGGCTTCCGGTTCGTCGCCGACCTCTTGCAGCCACTGCTCCAGCGCGTCCGGCGCGTGATCGATCCGTGCCATTGCGGGCTCGCCCCGAAGGCTCAGGCCCCTCGCGCCGATGGCCGTGCGCTGCCTCCCGCCGCCCTGAGCCAGGGACCAGGTCCAGACATCATCGCCGAGCCCGATACCTTCACCGAAAGCCGCCAACTCGTCGATGGTGATGGAGAAGTAGATCTCGTCGAGCAGCAGCACGTCGGGCCGTAGCGCGCCCACAACCCGCTGAAACGCATCCGCGTTGGTGTGGAAGCTCGAGTCGGAGACGTTCCAGGCGACGGCGCGAAACGCTCCTGGTGACCTGGCCAGCGCGTCGGCGTCGAGCAGCGGTGGAGGCTCGCCGGCGGCGGTCGCGAGTCGATGCGTGAACAGTGGCGATTCGTCGACCAGCGCTCCGGCGCGCAGATAGCGGAGCCGCCCGACGATCGATGTCCCCGGCCCCACAGCCAGCGGCTGACCTGCCCCACCGGCAACGGTGCCTCTGTCCACCCGCACTTCGAACCGGTCCGACGAGTGCGTCGGCGACACCACCAGGCCCACGCGGTCAGCGCTCTCTACATCCCCCGGACCGCTCTGGCCGATCCGGCGAATCCCTACTCCAGCCCCGTGGACATCTCTCGCAGGATCCGCCTGCCGGGTCAGGATGACGACCAGGTCGGCGCCGTTCACGCCGCCGTACGACCCGCCCGTGCCGGAGTCCCCGTCGGCGTCCAGCACCAGCTCGACCGAACCCGGCATGCCCTGCGCCGTCACCGTATCGCGCAGGTCGATCAGGAAGTGGAGGAAGCGTGGATCATCCTGTGCGGCGATGGCGCGGAGATCGACAGGAGAGCCGGCGGGAACGTCGCCTGCCGGGTCGACCACCAGCGGGGCCACGCCGTCCCAGTCGCCGAAGTCGCCATCGGTCCAGACAGGCGGACTGGGCGGTGAACAGGCGGCTAGCCCGACCAGGACGCCCGTGACAGCACAGAAAAGTAATCTGCACATTACATAATGTAAGGTTGACATTACACGGCACCATTCACACGCCTGTGGGTCACCCACCTTGGCGCAAGATGAGCCAGGTGCCGCGGTAGTCCGGCGGGAACACGCCTTCCTGAATCACCGTCGACCGCTCGCCACCCGCGACATACGTCACGTGCACATCGACCCGCTCCACGCCCGCTGGAATCCCGAAGTGGGCCGGTGCCGCGCCCTGGGAGCAATAGCCGCCGCCGGAATCGAGCAGGCGGGTGCCCAGGAGCGCGCCTGTATCGTGGTCAAGGAGCTGCACTTCCGCGCCGGGCACTATCGTGCGCCCCTCCGGGTCGGTCGCCGCGACCTGCAGCGAGCGCGCCGCGACATCGGCCCCGAGAAGGTTCCGGTACAGATGATGGGTGCCGCCGGCCTCGTCGTTGTTGGCGATCGACAGGTCGAGATCGCCATCCCGGTCGAAGTCTGCCCAGGCGACGCCGTGACTCGGCCCGTGCTCGAGAAGATTGGCGGGCAGTTCGTTGGCAAAGCCATCGGCGCCCCGGTTCATGAACAGGTGGTCCTCGACGGCGGCGATCCCCGACAGGTACGAGGTCACGATCAGGTCGGGCAGACCGTTGTGGTCGACATCGGCCCAGGCCGCCGTGGTGGAGTGGTAGTCAACGCCGAGGGTGGCGGGATCCGTCACGTCCGCGAAGGTGCCGTCGCCGTTGTTGCTCCACAAAATGTCCGGCCCGTATGTGGCGATGAAGAGGTCGAGGTCGCCGTCGTTGTCGTAGTCGGTCACCGCCGGGGCCACGCTGCCGTACTCTTCGCCGCGGTTCGGGTGGTTCATGCCGAGCGCCGGCGCGACATCGACAAACGTCCCGTCGCCCTCGTTGCGGAAGAAGGCGTCCTCGTCGCCGTTCTGGTTGGAGACGTGGACGTCCAGGTCGCCGTCGCGGTCGTAGTCGAACCAGGCCACACCGACCGTGCGGCGCGGGTCGCCGAGGCCGGATTCGGCGGTTACGTCGGTGAAGGCGGTCGGCCCATCGTTCCGGAAGAGCCGGTTGGGCTGGTCGCGCATCGCCACGAACAGGTCGAGGTCCCCGTCGCCGTCGTAGTCGATCCACGAGGGCTGCCGCGTAGTGCCGACCAGGTCCACCCCCAGGCCCGGCGCGACATCGACGAAGATCTGGTCGTCGTTTCGATAAAGGCGGTTCGGCGTCTCGGCAGCAACGGGATACCCGACGTACAGATCCAGGTCGCCGTCGCCATCGAAGTCGCCCCACGCCGCGGCCCGGGTGTCCTCTACATCCGCCAGGCCCAGAGCCGGCGCCACATCCACAAAGGTGCCGCCATCGTTCCGGTAGAGGTGGTTGGCGGAATACCGCATCCCCACGAACAGGTCGAGGTCCCCGTCGCTATCGAAGTCGGCCCACGCGTTGGGCTGGGCACCGGGAGTATCGAACAGGTCGGGCTGGACCCGATCGAAGGAGGGCGGCGCGGGTGGAGCTTCCTGCGCGCCGTCGCACCCGGTCAAACCGATCGGGGCGATCAGGAGCAGGGAAAGGGCCATCCGGCCTCTCAGGCACTCTGAACTCACCAACCGCCTGCACCCCGGTCCCACGACCTCGTACTCGATCCGGACTCCCACTCTGCACCTCCTCGAAGGCGGACGGCGACATGCTCGATCCGGACAGAAGATACTCGCTTCGCAGCCCTACGGCGTCTTTCCGGGGACCAAGCTGACGAGCGTCAGTCCCGTTCAGACCCCGCCTCTGTCAAAGCAGGACAACGTCATGTGTCCGCTCTTCCCGCCGAGGGCGCATTCATCGAGGTGACGCGCCCGGTTGCGGAGTGATCGCAAGCTGCGGCTCATGTCCCTGATCTCGTCGCTCACAAAGGACGCATACTCCTCCCGTGAGACGACCCGTCCCTCGTCCGCAGGAGGCACGATTTCGTCCTCGGCACCGTCCAGCGAGACCGCCGTCGCACCGTAGATGGTGCTTCCGCCGTTCAGGGAGAGCACCAGAATCATTCCGGGTAAGCCGCCGTAAAGCGCCGGGCCGCCCCGCACCGGGATATCGGGAGCAAACCATGCGACGATCTCGCCGCCGTCCACACGCCCTGTGGCCCTGGTCGCGCGATACCCCAGGTGCGTGCGGTGATCATCGGTGATATCCCACTCGACATCGGGCGGCGGAGCATCCGTGCGCAGGACCTCCTGGAATAGCGTGAGCACCCTGACCGCAGCGCCGTCGGAATTGGAGTATGCCTGCGTAAGCACATTCTCCTGACTTGCGGTCACGGATTCGTACATCGCAACCACCGCGTCGAGGTTGTTGTTGGTCATGGGAAACACCGCGGGAAGGGGCTCAGCCTCCGAGTCCTCCGGTGCCGGCACCATGAGGGACGATGAAGGATCGAAATGAAGCAGGAAGGAATGCTCCCTCGCCTGCACGAGCCTTTCGCCGACCTCCGCCATTTCCTCCGGCACATCAAAGTCCGCGACGATCGCGCGGGTGTATGTGATGGTACCGCTCTGTGCGCCGGCCGGTCCGGGTGCCACGATGGCAAGCGCCGCCGCGGAGATCAGCGGCAAAGAGTATCCATCACGTCGTTTCAACTGCATTGCTGCTCGCATTTGATCCAATCGCTGTTTCGGACGCTACCGCCCCCTGCCGCGCCCGCCGCGCCTGTCCCCGCGGCCACCCATCTGGTTCCCCAGCCGGTACATGACCCTGAGCATGAAATATTGGCCCAGCGACTCGGTACGCGATTCCTCGATGTAGCTCGCTGAATTCGTAACGGCGACGCCCTGATTCTGATTAAGCAGATCGTAGGCCTGAAGCTCGACCTCGGCGCGCCCGTCGAGAACGCGCCGGGTGACCGAAGCGTCCCAGCGCGCGACGTTGCGCGATTCGCTGAACAGCCCCTGATCGTAGGTGCGGTAACGGAAATCCGTCTCCACTTCCCAGCCACCGAGATAGAACGTCGCTTCCCCGCGGTACTGGCCGTTCACGTAATTCCGGTTCAGCTCCTGGTTGAGCGAGTACCGGACGTTGTTGAGGTTGAAGTCGGCGGTCAGTTCGACATCGAAACGGTCCTTGACCCGGTTTTCCAACTGCACCTCGAAGGTGTTGCGGAGGATCCGGCTCTCGTTGGCGGCAAGGTTGACCAGCTCCGTACCCTCGGAATACGTAATCCGGTATTCCAAGTCGAGTTCGATCCCCAGTCGCCTGACCGGAGTGCCGAAGTTCGCTCCCATGTTCCCCGACCATTCGCCGTCGGTGTTGACCGGCCTCCTCGTCTGGAAGCCGCGCTCGTCGAAGATGCGCGACGTGGATATGCTGTTGTGGTTGTAGTCGAAGCCGGCGAAGGTGAAGAAGTTGATGAAGCTGAATTGGTCGAAGAAGCGGTACTCGGCGTCGATTGAGTGCTCGTACTCCGGGCGCAGGTCCGGGTTCCCCGAGTAGATGTTCAGTGGATCGGTGTTGTCGGAATAGGGCTGGAGCTGCGTGAGCGACGGCTCGCGGCTGCCGCCGCTGTATCGGAACTCCACGTGCTGGTCTTCCTTGATCTCATTCTTGAAGCGGGCGTTCGCCAACAGGTGCGTGTAGCCGTTCTCGATGGTTTGATCCCGGTCCAGGATGACACCTTCGAGCTGCGATCTCTGAAGGCGGAGGCCGACGGTCAACCACTTGACATCGTCGTCGTAGCTGTAGCGTGCCCCGCCCTGGAGATACGTGTAGGCCCTCTCGAATCCTGAACTCAGCCGGTCGTTGAAGACGGGACTGCCATCGATCAGATCGTAGACCGAATTGTCGCGATCCTCGCGCGTCCAGTTCCGCTGCCCGAACACCTCCATGGTGTGGCTTTCGGCGAGCGGCTGGGTCAGCGACAGACGTGCCGAGTTGTTCCATGTCCGCCCCGCGCGGGACTGTTCCTGCAGGATCTCCTCGAAACCGTCGTCGCGTCCGCGTGCCTCCCGCACTTCGCCGGTTACCACTGACGACAGGTCGGAGGTCAGGTCGGAGTCCTGCAGGCCGCTCCTCAGCTCGGCGACGACGCTGCGGCCGTCCTCGCCGAGTCGCTTCCGCCAGGTCAGACGCCCGTTTCCGCCCAGATCATCCCCATCCACGAGATAGTCCGTGATGGCCGAATTGAGCATGCTGCCGCTCAAGGTGTGCGTTTGCCGGTCGGCGAAGGATGTCATTGACGAAGCGCGTGTGTTTCCGTCCATGCGCAGCCGCAGATCGTGACCATCCGAAAAGGTGTACTGTGCGTTCAGATTGAGACGGTGCCGCCGATTGCCGGTCTCCCGGTTGCTGGTCTGGTCCACAAACGATGCGACGTCCGAGCCGAAGAGCGCCTGCTGCTGAAGCGTCTGGTCTTGGGAATTGTCGAGTTGGCTGATGAAATAACTCCCCCTCAGCCAGGTGTCCTCGTCTCCGAAATCGCGGCTCGCGTTGAGCCCGAGACTCAGGGTCTCGGTGAAACCGTCGTTGGAGCCGCCGCCGCGCCCGCCACCGGCAAAGTCCGCAAAATCTCGCCAGTTGAACCCCGCCTGGTTGACGTTGTTGGCGTTGGCGGTGAGCGACAGCTGGGTTGCGGGCGAGAAGCGGTTCAGCGTGACCGATCCGTCGTAGCGGGCTTCGTTGCCTACGGGCCCCGCGAGCCGACCCTGATTGTCCACGTCGCCGCCAACGCCGCCTCTGGCGCGGCCGAAGTACCCGCTGCGCGCCTCTTCCTTCAGCTTGAGGTCGATCGTGCGCTCTTCCTCGCCGTCGGGGATGCCGGTGAACTCGGCCATGTCGGACTGCTTGTCGTAGACAGCGACCTGGGCGATCGCGTCGGCCGGGAGGTTGCGGGTTGCGATCGTCGCGTCCCCGCTGAAGAACTCCTTGCCGTCCACAAGGACGTTCTGGACCTCCTCGCCCTGCGCGGTGATCGTGCCGTCCGAGTCGACCTGGATCCCCGGAAGCCTTTCCAGCAGCTCCTCGACGGTCGCGTTGGGGGGCGTCGGAAACGCCTGCACGTTGTAGCTGAGGGTGTCACGCCGGTTGACGAAGGGCACGTGCTCGACGCTCACCACCAGCGAGTCCATCTCCACAGCCGTCATCGACAGCACCACTTCGCCGGCGTCCACATCGGCGTCCGTGACGTCGAAGTCGCGCCGGAGCGTCCGATACCCGATCAGGGTGATCTGCAGGATGTATGCGCCCGGGGTCAGTCCCCTGATCGCGAAGGTCCCGTCGCCGGAACTCAGCGCATACCGGGCCAGCACCGAGTCCGGCCGCGTCAGCGCGACCACCATGGCGCTCTGCAGACCCGTCCCCAGAGAGTCGGCGACGACGCCCTGCACCCGGTACTCCTCCTGCGCGTTCACGGGTGTGGCCATGGCATGACAGACCGCCCCCACAGCCAGAAAAGTCATTGTTCGGCCCACGGGCCACCTCCTACTGTCGGCCGCCTCCGCGACGCCGGTACAATTGCTCCAACTCGTCGACCTTGTCCTCGACGATCGCCTCATACTCCTCGCGCGAGACCTCGTCGCCTTCCTCCGGCGCGCGAATCACTCCCGCGTCCACATCCCCCAGCGCGATCTCCGTCGCGAAGTACTGGGTGCGCCCCCCGTCCACCGACAGGACCAGAATCATGCCGGGAAGTCCGCCATACGACGCGGGACCGCCCGGAACCGGGATCTCGGGCGTGAACCACGCCTCGATCGATGTGCTGTCGTGCTCGGCGGTGGCCTTCATCACCATGCGCCCCAGGTGCTCCGCCTGGTCGCTCGTCATCCGCCACGCATACGCCGCCGGAGGGCCGTTGATCAGGAAGTTCCTCCCCATGAACTCGCGCGTCTCGACGGCCATGCCTTCCGCGTAGCTCACCCAGGCGTCACGCAGGACCTCCAGATCATCGCGAGAAGCCGATCGCGTCTTCAGGCGCTGCAGCCGCCCTTGCCAGCGGTCGGATAGCCGGCTTGCACCCTCATCGTCCTCGGGCGCCGGAATCATCCGCGACTCCGACGGGCCGAAATGGAGGAGCACCGTGCCGGTCTCGGCCTCGGGGATCGCTTCCTTCCAGTCTTCCGGGATCTCGAAGCCGTACTGCTGGGAATAGGTGTATGTAATGGTCCCCTGCTGCGCGGTCAGCGCGGTCGGGATCAGGATAGCGAAGGCGATACTGCGAGTCATACCATCAAGGACAGGCAAAGCCCCCCAAGTGTTGGTCGATCACCGACGGGACCAGGCCGTCAGCACTTGGCAGCTGCGCTCGACCCAGTGCCTCAACTGCTCTCGAAGAGCATGACCTGGTGTTCCAGCAGGCCAACCGGCAGCCCGCTGATCAACCGACTGACGTTCCCCGACCTGAACTTGATGACCGCACCGCTGGTGGAATCGTGCTCCCAGCCGCTGTCGACGCATTGCCGGATCAGTTCGTCGACGACATCGGCCTGGGATCCGGTGGTCCACACTGCCACGCGCATCTCGCGGTCGTCTCTCCCTACTTCCCAGATCGTGGTCTCGACGTTGGGAATGAACGGCCAATCCCCGGGATAGTTCCCGGTCGGCCTTTCCGCGGCCTTCGACCACCAGACCCGCATGCGGTCTCCGTCTTCGGCTGTAATGGTCGCCTCGAAGCTCTCTTCCTCCTTCCGGCCGCTGATTTCCATGTCTCGGCGCCCCTCCTGTCGAAACTGGAAGCGGCCATTGTCCCTGCGCCGAACGGCCTCGATGATTTCGGCGAACTGCGCAAAGTCAGGGGGTCGTTTCGAGTCTTCGCCGAACATGCTACCGGCCTCCCTCCGTCATGCTCTCGTCCTCTTCCTCTTCAGGCGCTTCCCAGAAGTCCGGATTGGCGGGGGTCGCCGCCGCGACCGCTGAGTTTGACGATATCGGGAGCCCGTCAGCCGGCGCAACGGGGGTTACCTGATGTATGGTTACCATATACCATATATGGTATGAAGACGATCAAGACGACGGTGTACCTGAATGCGACGGACTACCGCAAGCTGAAGTCTCTGGCGGCCGACGAGGGGCGCTCTGCGGCCGAACTCGTACGTGAGGCGGTGGCGGAGTACACAACACGGGTGACGGAACTTCCATGGCCAAGATCCGTTGGGATCATGGACAGCGGAATACCGGATCTGGCGGAGAGGTACGAGGAGATGATGGACGGATTCGGTGCGGATGGGCTCGATGACCCGCGTTGCGAAATCGAGGCGAAAAGTCGGCCGTGGCAACACGACGCTGGAGCTGAACCGGACACGTCCACGTGATCGTCGCCGACACGAGCGCCGTTCTTGCGCTTCTGGATTCCGGCAGTCCCAGTCACGCGACAGTGCGACAGATCTTTCAGGATTTTCGAAGGGACTGGGTGCTGCCTTGGGCGATACTGCCCGAACTCGACTACATGGTGCTGCAAAGAGGCGGTTCGGTGACGGTTCGAGCCATGCGCGCCGACCTCGCTGAGGGCCGGTACCTCATCGAATGGGGCAAGACATCCGATCTCGTACGAGCAGTGGAACTCGACCGAACCTACCAGGACCTCTCACTGGGCCTGGTGGACAGCATCGTCATGGCCGTGGCGGAGCGGCTCGAAGCGCGGGCGATCGTGACGCTCGACTTGCGGGACTTCGGGGCAGTCACGCTAAAGGGCGAACCGGAGATCTGGCCTCGGGATCTCTAGGCGGGCCGGCCGGCGCCTTCCTCACGGGTTTTTACATTCCCCGAGCCATTTCCTACTGTTAACTAAGTTGTTAGGAGTTCAATCGAACCAGGAGGCCCCGTGCGCCGCTCGATTCTAGCCGCCGCCTTGCCGGTACTGGCGCTTATGGCCACACCTCACTCCGCTCGCGCCCGGGCACCCCAGACTGGACCGGCCACCGAAATCCGCCTGTCCGCCGAACCGATCCTCTCGGTCGGGAGACTCGGTGGGCCGGACGAGTACCTCTTCGGCAGGATCAACGCCGGCGCCAGGCTCCCCGACGGCAGCGTGGTCGTGTCCGACCAGCAGAATTCCCGGGTCCAGCGGTTCGGCGCGGGTGGGGAGCTCCTCTGGAGCCGCGGTCGCGCGGGTGAAGGGCCGGGTGAGTTCAGGAGTGTGCAGATTGTGGAGGGCTGCGCAAGCGAGGGTTCGATCGTCGCTTACGACATCCGGAACGCGCGGGTCTACCTGTACGACTGGGCGGGAGACCTCCTCGACGAGTACCGCTTTCTGTACAACGGATTGCCGCTGCGCGACTTCGTCTGCGCACCGAACGGGCGCCTGGCTTTCACGGGTAACAGTCTCCGCATGGGCGAGGAGGGAGTCGAACCCGGGGCGGTTCACCGCGTATCCCTTACGCTGGGCTTCGTGGAAATCGGCGACACCGCCGCAACGACGCTACGCGACAGGATCCGCGACCGCGAGCAGAAGTCCCTGGGCGCCGGCATTGCCAAGCTTGGCAGCATCTGGATCCATGACGTGGCGCTGGCAGCGACCGACGAAGGAACGTGGCTCGGCACCAGCGACGACTACGAGGTCGAGCTGATCGGTTGGACGGGCTCGACGATTCGCCGGATCCGCTGGGAGGGGCCGGACCTGGCCGTGTCCCGGGAGGATGTCGACCGATATCGGGACGACCTCGAGGCAAGCTACCGCGACGACGGTGATCCCAACTGGCGCGTGCGCTTCGAGAACCACTGGGACCAGGAGAGCGGGATCGTGCCGGACGAGTTCCCCGCATACCACAGTCTCATGATGGGAGACGACGGCATGCTGTGGGTGCACGACTACATGCGCCCAGGGGAGCGGAGCGAGTGGTTGGGATTCGATGAAGATGGCAGGTGGGTGCGTACCCTGGTGCTTCCTGCCCCGGCCGATCTGCTGGACATCGGGCCCGATTGGGCGCTGGTAACGACACGGGATGAGCTGGGGGTGCAGCGCGTCGAGGTGCGGGGGTTGGTGCCAGCTTGACTACGCCCCAACCACCGGCCAAGGCATCCAGTCCCTCCACTTCCCACGCGTGAAGTCCGGAAACTCCACCGGCGCACTCCCGTTCGCCACGCTCATCTCGGACAGCTCGCACACCGCGCTCAGCGCCGCCGCGTCGTACACGTTCATGTCGAGCGGCAAACCCTCCCGCAGGCACTTGATGAGCCGATAGTCCTCCATGAAATCCATGCCGCCGTGGCCCGCGCCGATCGACGCCTCGCGGAGCGCACGCCACAGGGGGTGCTCGAACTCGTCGTAGTAGGTCTCGGCTTCCTCCCAGCGGTGCGACGGACTGCGGCCTTCGACGTAGACCCGGTCGGGATAGCCCTGGAAGATCCCTCGCGTCCCCTGAACCTTGTTGATTCTGTCATACGGGCGCGGGAGGTTCGTGTCGTGGGCCACGTAGATCGTCTTGCCGAGCGCGGTCTGGATGAGGCTGCCGTTGACGTCGCCCAACGCGAAGGTCTCGGCGCGTTTGGGGTCGCCTTCCGGGTAGTTGGCGGCCGCCCAATCCTGCAGTCCGCGCGAGGGGCTGCTCATTGAGACGAGGAGGGCGAACCGGTCCCCGCGGTTGATGTCCATGCAGTTGGCGACCGGACCGAGCCCGTGCGTGGGATAAAGGTTCCCGTTCCTGGTCCAGGAGTGATCGCGGCGCCAAAGTCCCTCCCCTTCGTCGGCGAACTTGATCCCGCGGAGGTCGTGGAGGTAGCCGCACTCGGCGTGCAGGATCTCGCCGAGGAACCCCTGGCGGATCAGTTTGAGGCACAACAGCTCGGCACGTCCGTAGTTGACGTTCTCCATCATCGCACAGTGGCGGCCCGTGCGCTCGGCGGTCTCGACGAGCTTCCAGCAATCCTCGATGGTGTACGCGGCGGGGACTTCGGTGGCCGCGTGCTTGCCGTTTTCCATGGCGGCGACGCAGATGGGGACGTGGAAGCGCCACGGGGTCGCATTGTAGACCAGGTCGACATCGGCCTCGGCGCAGAGGCGCTCGAAGTCGCTCTCGCCGCTGGTGTAGAGGGTCGGCCTGGGGTGGCCCGCCTCCTCGATGATGTCGGCGGCACGCTGCGCATGGGCCTCGCGGATGTCGCAAACGGCCGTAATCGCGCAACCGTCGATCCGCACCAGGTTGCGGACGTGCGCCGTGCCCATGCCGCCGACGCCCACGTAGCCGATCCGCACCTGGTCGATGGGCGGGGCGGCGAGGGGGTGGTCGGGGGCCGCGCCGAGGGTTGCCGGAACGGTTCCCGCGCCGGCCAGCGCGTCCTGTCCAGCGCCGGAGTCGCTGCAGCCCGAAACGGCGCCCGCCGCCACGCCGAGGGCACCCACCTTGAGGAAATCGCGCCGGTCGAGGCCTGTCGCGGGATCGAGGCCGGTCGCAGGGTCGAAGTCGGTCGCACGGTCGAATCGGGCTGCCGGGCGCCGACGTGTGCCTTTACGGTCGCTCATAATCGTTTCACCACCCTTCAAATGGTTGCTCGCTTGAATGACATACAGCCGCAGCCGCGGCCGCCTGTCAAGCGCCTGGTCAGCCGGTCCGCCCGGTCGGCATCCACTTGAGGCCGGGGTGCAGCGCGAGCAGGGCCGCGACGCCCGCGAACGGCATCGACATCAGGGTCGCCGCGTGGGGGCCCGTCACATCTGCGACGGCCCCGGTCCCCATGACCCCCAATGCGCCGACCGTCCAGGCCAGACCCATCACGATCCCGGAGCTGGCGCCTGGCGCGCGCGGCGACATCTCCTGCGCCATCACTACGATCGGCGGCAGCGTGGCCATCCCCAGAAAGCCCGCGCCGGCGATCGCCACGAAGCCGCCGGCACTCCACGGCCCGAGCCACACCGCGGCCAGATGCACCGGAAGCGCCAGCGCGCACAGCCGGAAGAGGAGGCGGGGACGGTCCATCCGGTCGGCAAGCAAGCCGCCCGTCAGCGTGCCGAACGCCTGTGCCCCCAGGTAGACGGACAGCGCCGCCGCGCCCAGAGTCTCCGACCCTCCCATCTCCGCCACGATGATCGGCTCCATGGTGAGGAAAGCGCGCTGCACGAACGCCATCGCCGAACTCACCCCAAAAATGATCCCCAACGGACCCGCCAGCTGTCGAAGGACATAGGACGGAGGAGGCGCCGGGGGTGCACTGCGGGTCTCGCCGCGGCCGCTCGGCAGGCTGAAGAAGAAGAGCGGGGCCAGCAGGAGCGCCGGAAGCATCGCGACCCACAGCCTCTCCATCCCGCCCCACGCGACCAGCCCCACCGCCACCAGCGGTCCCGCCGAGAATCCGATCGCGCCGCCGAAGGAGAAGATCGAATAGCGGCTACCGCTGCCCTTCCCTTCGGTCAGCCTGACGGCGTAGGATGCGCCGGGCGGATGAAACGCGGCGCCCCCGAGTCCTCCGATGACGAGGAGCAGCATCAGGACCCAGTAGGACGACGCAAACCCCATGAGGGACACGAATACCCCGCTCACCACCACCCCGCCCACCGCGAGCGCCCGGCGACCGAACCGGTCCGCCACGTACCCGAAGAACGGCTGCGGGAGCGCCGTCGCGATGGCGAACCCGGCACCCAGCGACGCGGCGGCCGCGATCGAGATGCCCATCCCGTCCATGATCCGCGGCAGCAGCGGCGGCACGAACGAGGCGTAGGCATCGTTGATCCCGTGCGCCAGCGCGATGATGAGTGCGATTCGGGTGGCGGAGATGCCCGCGGATTGCGGGGGCGGGTCGGGGGTGGCCGGCAGGAGGGCGGCGTCGGGAGTTTTCAGGGTCGCGGTTGTCCTCGTCGAGGGTTCGGTCCATTCAGAGCACCAGGCTGGCGCGTCCGAGAAGTGATCCCGTGAACCGTTGGCCTCAGCAGGTGCAGCCGGGGAACCCCCTCGTGCGTCTCCTCATAGGCTATCACCATGTCCGATCCATATACGAACCCCGGCATTGGCAGATCGCTTCGGTAGCGCGCGAGTGTCCGTCCGGTCTCGGGGTCGACAAGGTCCAACACGCCGTCGAATATTGCCTGCCAGGATGCTTCGCGATCCCACTCGGCCGCCATCTCGGGGTCGCTCGTGCGCTTCGTCCAGTCACGATCTGGCCCCCACCACAGAATCCAGAGCCCGTGGTCGTTGAGCCTGGCTCCAAAGTTGTCGGCAGTGGGCCACATGAACCCCCCCTCCGTGAAAGCGGCCCTTTCCCGGTCGAATTCCTCAACGGATCGGTTGACGATCCTGGACAGCTTCGGCTCGGGAAGCAGAGCCCACTGCTCTATCCGACCCGAACCGCCATCGACAATCCAGGCCAGCGAGTCGTTCGCCGCCACCGCGAACTGCTGCCCCGAGGGCCCGCGGTACGGCGATCCGTCCCATCCGTAGGATTGCAGCTCGCCGTCCACACCCACGAGGTGCACCTTGTGCCCCACGGACCCGGAAGACTGAACGTCGCCCGCGAAAACAACGGTGCTGGATTCCGTTACCGTCGCCGACGTGACGTTGGCCTGAAAACGATCCGTGCGGACAAAGCTGTGGTCCGCATCCAGCAGCGTGCGGCCCTTTGCGCCGTCGAAGACGTGAATGAACGCAGGCCCGACGTTGAGGTGGGTAATGAATGCGTATTCTCCTGGCCCCTCCCCTGCACCACCGATCTCGCGAATAAACTGTCCCGCCGAGTCAAACACCGCGATGTCGTTCCGCGAGAAGTGAGTCAGGAGAATGCGCCCCCTTTGGTCGACGGCAACCAGCGGAACGGGACCTTCCACAAAACGACTGCCGGGACCGTCCAGACCCCCAAAGGTGAGGATCGTGTCCATGGTGATCCGGCACTGCGCGCAGGACACCTCACCCGAGACTCCCACGACCGGCTGCGAAACGGCGGGCGCGGCGGCCAGCCCTACCGCACACGCAGCCAGCACGGTCGTTGGACGCCTCCGGAACCCTCCGGCGCTCGCCGCCTCCGTCTTTCTCACGAATCTGGGCCTTTCCCAAGCATGTTCCAGTGACACTATTGTCGACTGAACATGTGGTTCAGTCCAGATACATCGCTTGCCCAATGTTATTGGCACCGATGCCTCCGAAAGACTGGAAACCGCCGGCAGCCGCACCTAGTATGGATAGCCATGCAAATCCAGCAACCCCGCGCCAATCTCAACGGACCGACCTGTCGGATTGTCTTTAAGGGGCTACGTCGTAACACCAAATCCAGGACATCGAAATGACCCTGACGCCCACCGCGAACAATCGTTCCCGGACCCTCACGCGCCTCGCAGCGCTGTTCTCTCTTGCCGTTGCCTCGCCCGTTTTGACAGGCTGCGCCTCGCAATACGGCGGCGATCCCGAAATGGCCGCCGAAATGGCTCCCGTAGCCAACGCCACCTTCGCCAACCCGCCCGGCCTGCATGTCAATGCACCTTCACCGGACCCGCGCGTCGGGTTGGCGCCCGGTCTCTTCGACGCCGGCGAAGCGATCTGGAACCTCCGCCTGGTGTCGACCACGCCTCCCGAGCCCGCGTTCGTGGGGAAGACCAACTCGGACCTGGCGTTTACCGGCAACTACGCCATCCAGGGCAACTACGACGGCATCCAGGTCTGGGACATCTCCGACCCGGCCAACCCGACGTCGGTGGTGACCCACCGGTGCCCGGCCTCCCAGAGCGATGTCTCGGTCTATGACAATCTGCTGTTCGTGTCCGGAGAGGGCTTCGGCGGGCGGCTGGACTGCGGTGACGAGGGCGTTCAGGAAGCGGTAAGCCACCATCGGCTCCGCGGCATCCGCATCTTCGATATTTCGGACATCGCCAACCCGGAGTACGTGGCCAACGTGCAGACCTGCCGTGGCTCGCACACGCACACCGTGCTCAAGCACCCCGGCGACGACGACAACGTCTACATCTACGTCTCCGGGTCGGCTCCGGTGCGTCCCGCCGAAGAGTTGGCGGGCTGCTCGGGCGGCTCGCTCGACGAGGACCCCAATACCGCACTCTTCAGGATCGAAGTCATTCGGGTGCCGCTGGAAAACCCGCAGGCCGCCGAGGTCGTGAGTTCGCCGCGGATCTTCCATGACCTGGTCGCGCCGCCGATGCATGGGCCGGCGCCTGATGAAATAGCGGCCCTGGAAGAAGCGCGGGCGCGCGGCGCCTTTGTAATCGAGATACAGGGGCAGGTGCAGATACTGCCGGACGCGTTCGTGCAGCCACAGCTCGACAGCATCGTCAGGGCGCGCGGAGGCGAGGGCCCCGCTACGGCAGCCGACAGCACCGCGCTGCGCAACTTTATCGACGAGATGATCGCCCAGATGATGGCTTCCGCCGGGGTTGCTGCAGGCGACGGCGATAGCCCGGGTCCGGGTCCCACGCAGTGCCACGACATCACCGTCTACCCGGCCATCGGTCTGGCGGGCGGCGCCTGCGGCGGCTACGGTCTCCTGCTCGACATCACCGATCCCGCCAACCCGACGCGCCTTGCCGCAGTGGCCGACTCCAACTTCTCGTACTGGCACTCGGCCACCTTCAACAACGACGGCACCGCAGTCATGTTCACCGACGAGTGGGGTGGGGGCGGAGGGCCCAAGTGCCGCGCCTCTGACCCGATGGAGTGGGGGGCCAACGCCGTCTTCACCATCGAAGACGGGGAGATGATCTTCCGCAGCTACTACAAGATGCCCGCCGCCCAGACATCGCTCGAGAACTGCGTCGCCCACAACGGCTCGCTCATTCCGATCCCGGGCCGCGACATCATGATCCAGGGGTGGTATCAGGGCGGGATCTCGCTGATCGACTGGACCGATCCGGACAACCCCGTCGAGATCGCCTTCCACGACCGCGGCCCGGCGAACGCCGAGAGAATGGCGATGGGCGGCAGCTGGTCGGTCTACTGGTACAACGGGGTCATCGTCAACTCCGAGATCGCGCGGGGCCTCGACATCTTCGAACTGGTCCCCAGCGACATCCTCACGCAGAACGAGATCGACGCCGCGAATTCGGTCGTGCTGACCCAGCTCAACTCGCAGGGTCAACCGATCTTTGAATGGCCTGCGACCTTTGCGCTGGCGAAGGCGTACCTCGACCAGCTGGAACGCTGGCATGGGATGACCGCCCCGCAGGTCGCATCGGCCCGCGCTGCCCTGGCAGCAGCCGAAGGGGCTTCCGGTTCGGCGCGGCGCGACGCGCTGCGATCACTCGCCGCGACGCTCGGCGGGCAGGCAGCCGGGGCGGCGGATACGGACAAGGTAGAGAAGCTCGTTGAAGCAGTGCAGCGACTGGCGGACGCCGGGTAGAAGAAGGGTGAAGATGAAAAGCGAATACCTCACAGACGTTCGTAACAGCCGGCGGCAAGCACTTCCGTCGGGTCGGAAAGGCCGCCACGTTGGGGCAGCGGTTGCCGTATTCCTCCTCACGGGCGCATTCCAGGGGTGCGCGGGAGGGCCCGGTGCCACCTCCGCGCCCTCGGCACCAACCAGCGCGGCGCCCCCGGCCACGACGACAGCCGAACCGTCCCCCGCCCCCACCCGCCCGAGCGCGGAGAGAATCGCCGAACTGGAGGCACTCTACCAGGAGCGGTTCCAAAGCACGCTCGAGCACTATCACGAGGCCGACGTCCACTTCATGACCGGCATGATCGGGCACCACGCCCAGGCGCTGGTCATGTCAGGGTTCGCGCCCGAAAACGGGGCCAGCTCCACCATCCAGATCCTCTGCGCGCGAATCATCAACGCCCAGCAGGACGAGATCAACGTCATGCAGGCGTGGCTGCGGGACCGCGGACTCGAAGTCCCCGAAGTCCACATCGCCGACGGCAGGCTCATGATCCACGGACCCGAACACGCCATGCACATGCCGGGGATGCTCTCGCCGGAGCAGCTCGAGGAGTTGCGGCACGCGCGCGGTCCGGACTACGACCGCCTGTTCCTGAAGTACATGATCCAGCACCACGAGGGCGCCGTGACCATGGTGCACGAACTCTTCGCCACCGACGGCGCCGCACTGGACGATTTCGTCTTCAAGCTCGCTTCCGATATTCAGGCCGACCAGGACTCCGAAATCAAACGCATGGAGCTGATGCTGGAGGCGATGACCTCCGGTGGATCCAGCGGCTGAGATACACCATCAACGGCACACCCCACCCGTTCTCAGGACAAAGTGACATGACGCCGATCACCCGCGCGGACGAACGTTCGCCGACCCCCCTGCGCCCACTGGCGCTCCTTTCCCTCGCGACTGCCTTCGTCTTAGCGGCCTGCGCCGCGCCCCCGATGGCCGAGGCTCCCACGCCCGCCGGTCCCGCCGAAGCACCGCCCATGGAGCAGGCAGCGCCCCCGCAGGCCACCTTCGAGCACCCGGCAGGTCTTCGGGTCAACACCCCCTCCCCCGATCCCCGGGTCGGCCTCACACCGGGGCTGTTCGACGCGGAAGAGGCCATCTGGAACATGCGGATGATCTCCACCACGCCGCCCGAGGCTCCGTTCGTGGGGAGGACCAACTCGGACCTCGCCTTCACCGGCAACTACGCGATCCAGGGCAACTACGACGGCGTCCAGGTGTGGGACATCTCCGACCCGGCGAACCCGACCTCGGCAATTACCTACGTGTGTCCGGCCTCGCAGAGCGATGTCTCGGTGTACGACAATCTGCTGTTCGTGTCGGGCGAGGGGCTCAGCGGACGTCTCGATTGCGCCCCCGGCGGCGTCCCGGAGGCCGTCAGCCACGACCGGCTGCGCGGCATCCGCATCTTCGACATCTCGGACATCAGGAATCCGGAATACGTCGCGAACGTTCAGACCTGCCGCGGCTCGCACACGCACACCGTCCTCAAGCACCCCGGCGACGACGACAACGTCTACATCTACGTCTCCGGTTCGTCGTCGGTGCGCCCGCCCGAAGAGCTCGCCGGATGCTCGGGCCTCTCGCCCGATGAGGATCCCAACTCGGCGCTCTTCCGGATCGAGGTCATCCGCGTGCCGCTCGCCGACCCGCAGTCCGCCGCGATCGTGAGTTCGCCCCGGATCTTCGAGGATCTGGTCGCGCCGCCCACGCACGGGCTTTCGCCGGCCGATCTGGAGGAGATGGCCGCGGCGCGGGAGCGAGGGGATATCATCGGTTACCGCCGCAGTCAGCCCCGGGTCATGCGGGAGCAGGCCGCTCGGGCAATGCTGGACAGTGTCGTCGCCGCGCGCGGAGGCTCCGGTGAGCCCACCGCCGCCGACCGAGCCGCGCTGCAGGCAGCCATGGACGAGCAGGGCCGAATCCAGGCCGAGCGTGCCGAGCAGCAGGGCGACGAGCCCCGGCCCGGCCCCACCCAGTGCCACGACATCACCGTCTACCCCGCCATCGGCCTCGCGGGTGGCGCATGCGGCGGCTACGGCCTCTTGCTGGACATCAGCGACCCGGGCAACCCGTCGCGCCTCGCGGCCGTCGCCGATTCCAACTTCTCCTACTGGCACTCGGCCACCTTCAACAACGATGGCACCACGATCATGTTCACCGACGAGTGGGGTGGCGGCGGAGCGCCCAAGTGCCGCGCGTCGGACCCGATGGAGTGGGGCGCGAACGCGATCTTCACCATCGAAGACGGCGAGATGGTCTTCAAGAGCTACTACAAGATGCCTGCGCCCCAGACCTCGCTCGAGAACTGCGTGGCCCACAACGGGTCGCTCATTCCGATCCCGGGCCGGGACATCATGATCCAGGGCTGGTATCAGGGCGGGATCTCGCTGATCGACTGGACCGACCCCGACAACCCCGTCGAGATCGGCTTCCATGACCGCGGCCCCTCGGACGGCACCCGCCAGGGCTCCGGCGGCAGCTGGTCCGTGTACTGGTACAACGGCGTGCTCGTCAACTCCGAGATCTCTCGCGGTCTCGACATCTTCGAGCTCGTCGCGAACGAGTCCATCACGCAGAACGAGATCGACGCGGCGAACTCGGTCGTGCTGACCCAGCTCAACTCACAGGGCCAGCCGATCTTCGAGTGGCCGGCCACCTTCGCCCTCGCGCGCGCCTACCTCGACCAGCTGGAGCGCTGGCACGGCTTGACGGCGCCGCAGATCGCATCGGCACGCGACGCCCTGACCAGCGCCGAAGGCATGTCGGGCACCGCCCGCGCCGACGCGCTGCGTTCGCTGGCGGCGGAGATCAACGCCCAGGTTGCCGGCGCGGCTGACTCGGACAAGGCCGCCAAGCTGGCCGACGCGGTCCAGCGACTCGCAGACGCCGGATAGAACGGCCGCAGAGCTGAAAAGGGGTTGCGCGGGCCCGAGTTCCGGGCTCGCGCGGCCCCGCCTCAACCCACGCCGATCGACACCCCGATCCGGTACGAGACCAGATTCGCGTCGCTCACAATGGGGTCCCGCGCAAAGCGGCGGCGGTCGCGGCCACGGCCCAGATCGCCCTTCACAAGGTACTCGGCCACCCCGTTGTGCTGATAGAACGCTGAAAGGTCCACGGCGACCGAGACTTCGCCCCGGTAGACCTCGACCGAGACTCCGCCGCCCCCGTTCAGCGCCATATTGAAGTCGCCCAGATTGATGGTCGAGGCGAACGGCTCCTCGGCGCCGTGCCCACGGACGCTCGTCTCGGTAACGAAGTAGGAAAAGCCGAAGGTGCCGAAGACGTAGGGCCTGAATGCACCGCGGGCCAGGTAGATCTGGGGCCCGAGCCCCGCCGAGAGGATGGAATTGGTCGTGGTCACCCTCACATCCACCGGGATCGTGAGGCTGAGCGGCGCGTCGTAGGACTCGCTGCCGTAGACTACGCCGCTGACATCGACCCGCAGCGCGACCATGCGATCCTCGTTCAGGAAGAGCGCCCCTCCCAGGCCTGCACCGCCACCAAGTTCCACCTGCGTCTGGAAATCTCCCACGGGGACGGCCACGTGACCGTAGGCGTAGAATTCGCCCTGGGGGTCCGACCAGAAGCCGCCGTCGTTATCATCGTAGTACTGGGCCGCGGTATCGCCATACGCCGCGAGCAACGCCAGCAGCACAGCGAGAACGACGCACACCCCTCGTCGTCCACTCGCTTTCACGGTCACTGATCCCGACGGCCTGGACATCCGTCAGCTGACTCCCCTCGCCCTGGCATCCTTCTCGCGCCGGTCGAGCACCTCCCCGGGCAGGGCGCCGGTGGGCTCGCCGTTGTCCACCGTGAACTGGCCGTTTACCAGCACATACTCAATACCCGTCGGATAGAGGTCGGGTTCCATGATGGTCGCCGGGGACGAGATGTCGTCGTAGTCGAAGACGACCATATCGGCCTTGTAACCCTCGCGCAGATACCCGCGCTCCTTCAGCCCCACGATCTGCGCCGCCAGCCCGGTCGACGAGCGAATCGCAAAGGGCAGCGTGATCACCCCGCGCTCCTTCACGTAGTGCGAGATCTTCCGCGCGAACGCCCCGTACGACCGCGGGTGCTGCCCCGGCCGCGTCTGGAGCGAGACCGAGCCGTCGGTCGAGGTCGCCGTGTACTCCTGCCGCATGTAGTTCTCGACATCGAACTGATGGCCGGCGACGGGCCGGAACCTCACGCCAGCTGGCCCGAGTTCAGTCGATTCGAGGGCGAAGTGAACGAGTTGTTCAAAGGGCGACCGCCCCGCTTCGGCGGCGATCTCCGCGAGGTACCGGCCCACCGTCTCGGGAAAGTCGGGGGCGGAGACGACGATGTGCCTGTCCGCGCCGCCCTGAAGGCGCAGAATGTACTCCGTGTCGCGTTCGAGCTCGGCCGCGGCGACCGGATCCGCCAGGTTGGCGCGCAGGTTCCCCTTCGGGTCGCTCATCACCTCCGGATCGCGCCAGATCGGCGCGTCGAGCCCACCCGAGCGGTCGGTCCCGGGCGGCGCGTAGCCCCAGTCGGGCAGCACATCGACGGGCCCGCCGCCGAAGGTCTCGTACGGGTACTGGTCGAGGTAGACGTCGACGCCCTCGCGCCGCGCCGCCTCGATCATGAGCACGTCGGTCTGGGAATGGCCCCAGGTGTCGGTGCCCTTCGCCTTGATGTGCGTGCCCACCACCCGGATCCCCACCGCGCGACCGATCTCGATCGTCTCGCGCATCCCCTCGGTGCCGGTCAGCGGCTGCCCGTCCACGATCGACGGGATCTGCCAGAGCGGCAGCGGCGACTGCGAGCGCTGGTGCGAGTAATAGAACCCGTCGTACGGCGCGACCTCCTTCGCCAGCGCGATCAGCTCTTCCGTCGTGCTGAAGCGGCCGGGCCGGTACTCGGGACCGGCGCCGAGCCCCCATGCGCCGGCTTCCATCCCGCCGCGCACGAGTTCGGCCATCTGAGCAATCTCGTCGGCCGTCGCGGGGCGTTCGTAATCATCCCCCATCACAATCCCCCGCACGGTCGCGTGCCCGACCATCGGCACCACGTTCGTGGCCACGCCCGGCGCGCGGTAGGCGTCCATCTCGGCCGGGATCGGCCACACCGGATTGCGCCCGTCCGGGCCGAAGACCGAGGTGGTGATCCCCTGCATGACCAGGTTGTGCGCCCGCCGCCCCTCGATGTTGTCCGACGCGAAGGATCGGTCGGCGTGGGAGTGCATGTCGATGAAGCCGGGCACGACGAACTTGCCGGCGGCGTCGATTACGCGGGTCGCGGTGGCGCCGTCGAGCTTGCCGATGCTGACGATCTGATCGCCCACAATGCCGACATCGGCGCTGAAGGCGGGGCTGCCCGAGCCGTCGAGAACCATGCCGCCCTGGATGAGGAGGTCGAACTGCTGGGCGGCGGCGGCGGTGGGGGCGACCAGGGCTACGAGAGCCGTGAGGGTGGCTTGGATCCGTTTCATGGGGGTGCCTGGCGTTGGGTTTCAGTGCGGTTCGGCTCGGCTGCTACAAGACTGGCGCAGGAGGTCGGTCGGTCGCAATCCGCTCCAGCGCCCAGTTCGCGTGCTCACGCACCAATTCCGAGTGGTCCCGGGCCGCCCGCTCCAGCAGCGGAACCGCTTCCGCGGACCCCCAGTTCCCGAGGGCCACGCACACGTTGCGCAGCAGGCCGTTGCGCCGCGTGCGCGAGACCGGCGAGTCGCGGAACTCGCGCAGGAACGCCTTCCCGGACATGTCCAGTAGCCGGGTCGCCAGGTCGATCAGCCCCGGGTTGTCCAGTTCGGTGCGGGGGGAGTAGGCGGGCTCGGCCGTCGGCGCCGAGAACCTCTCGTTCCACGGACAGACCTCCTGGCAGATGTCGCAGCCGAAGATGCGGTTGCCGATCGCGGGGCGGAGTTCGCGCGGGATCGGCCCCTTCAGCTCGATCGTGAGGTACGAGATGCAGCGCGTCGCATCCATGACGGGGGCGCCGGCCTCGTCGCGGCCCAGAAGGGCGCCGGTCGGGCAGGCGTCGAGGCAGCGCCGGCAGGTGCCGCAGTGGTCTTCCCGAAACGGGGCCGACGCCTCGAGCGGCAGGTCGGTGAGGAGGACGCCCAGGAAGAAATACGAACCCCGGCGCGGGTGGATGAGCATGGTGTTCCTGCCGAACCAGCCCAGGCCGGCGCGGACGGCGAGTTCCCGTTCCAGGATGGGCCCCGTGTCGACGTAGGCGCGGCGCCGGAAGGGGCGTCCCGCGAGGACATCGAGGCGGCGGCCGAGGGCTTCCAGCCGGTCGCTGACGACGTGGTGGTAGTCGCGGCCGCGGGCGTAGCGCGCGACGATCGCGCGGGAGGGGTCGCCGGGTGAGGTGGCGGGCTCGTCGTCCGCGTAGGAATGAGCGACGACGAGCGCGCTCCGGAATCCGGACAGGGTGAGGTCGAGGTCCGCGCGGCGACTCACCGCGTCGGGGCGGGCGAGGTATGCCATCTCACCGTGCAGTCCGGATCCCACCCACTCCCGGAAGTGGGCCATGTGACGGCTATCGCCCCGTGTGACGACGCCGGCCATCTCGAAGCCGAGGTCGAGGGCTTCGGCAATGGCGCGTTCGGTGTCCAGCGTCGGCACCGCCACCCCTTCATCCTCTCCCGTCACGGCCCGGCCGCTATCGTAGTTCGCTTCTGTCGTCATGCTACCATTGTTGGCCGAAGGGGTCCGGGTCCGCCATCATCAGCTGCTCCGCGCCACCATACTTGGCCCGAAGGATACACCATGGAGTCTGCTCCACAGGCCCCGGCTTTCCGAGACCTCACCAGCCACAACGGCCCGATGGTCTTCCGGAACATCGGCACGCTTCCGCGGGTCGCAGCTCCGGCGTGCGCCATGATCCTGGCCCTGTCTCCCGCCTGCAGCCCCCGCGTCCCCGACTACGACATCAACGTCGACACGCTCCCCGACGGCGCCGTCCATGTGTACAACATGAACTTCCTCACCGCCGACCGGTCACCCGAACTCGAGTTGATCGAAGAGCTTCGGTTGGGACGTGAGCCGGAGAACGCGACGGCCGCGGGTCCGGAAGTCTTCAGCCGCCTTGTCGGACTGGCGGTGGACGACGCCGGCGGGATCTACCTCGCCGACGAGACTTCGCAGGAAATCCGCGTTTTCGATGCACAGGGCGACTTCCTGCGGCGTTTCGGCGGCCGCGGCGGCGGACCGGGCGAGTTTCAGAACCTGGTCGGCATCGTCTGGCATCCAGCGGGTGTCCTGCTGGCCATGGACAGAGGCTCGCGAACCATCACGGCCTTCGACTCCCTGGGAACGGTGCTGTCGACCGCCGAGCACCATTCCGGCCCCGTCTGGGTGCCCGCGACCGACACGCTGGGGTTCCTCTACGAACAGGCTTCGGATTCGCCGCCGTGGGCCCGGCTCGTCCTCAAGACACGAATCCTGCCCGACTTCACGCTGGCAACGGTGGACACCTTCGCGCTGCCCGAACGGGAACCCGCCCAGGATTCGGCCCCGACCTTCTGGCGACCCCTGTGGTCGGCGGGCCCCAACGGGAGCATCTGGCACGGCAACACACTCCGATATCGCCTCTTCGAAGTGTCGGACCGGAGGGACACCACCCGAATCGTCGAGTTGCGACGCACCGCTTCCCTGCTCGTGGATCGCGAACGGGAGCAGGTGGCCGCGGCGATGGATCTTCCCCCGCATGTGCTCCCGAGATACAAGCCGGTCATGGGACTCTTCGACATCGCAAGGGACGGAAAGATCTGGGTGCGCCGCCCCGACGCGCACCAGGCCATCGACAGGTGGGAGGTCTTCGACCCAAGCGGCTATCACCGCGGCGTAGTGACTCCGCCCGCGCCGCTGCTTGCCGTGCCGGCTCCGGTCTTCGCACAAGGCACAATCACTGGAGTGACGGAGGATGATGTGGGGGTCCAGTCCGTCGTTCGCTTCCGGGTACGCGAGTAGGACTGCCGCGGCGCGGCCGACAGTAGGGCCGGTCAGCCCAGGCCGGCAGCCCAGCCCCAGTGAGGCCGGTCAGCCCAGGCCGGCAGCGCAACCCACCGGAGCTTTTGCGTAGCTTACTTCCGGACCACACCACACCAAAGCCCGCTCCGCCACAAAATGAACCTCGACCAGATCCGCGCCTCCTTCCCCATCCTGCAGCGTCGCAACTACCTCAACTCGTGTTCGCTTGGCGCTCTGTCGACCAACGCGGAAGATCGACTGCAGGACTTTGCCTCCAAGTGGCACGACTACGGCGCGTCGGCGTGGTACGAGCACTGGTGGGGCGCGCTCGGCGACCTGCGCAGCCGTGTCGAGACGCTGTTCGCGGCCCCTGGCGGCACGATCGCGCTCATGCCGTCCACCTCGGCGTGCCTGGCGTCGATCTCCTCCAGCCTCGACTGGTCGAAGCGCAACAGGATCGTCACCACCGAGCTGGACTTCCCCACCCTGCTCTACCAGTGGAAGGTGCGCCCCGACGCCGAGATGGTCGTGCTGGAGAGCCACGACGGCGTCCACATCGACCCCCAGCAGTACGCGGACGCGGTCGACGAGCGCACCCTCGCGATCGCCACCAGCCACGTCTTCTTCACCACCGGCGCGATCCAGGACCTGGGCGCCATCGGCGACATCGCGCGGCGAGCCGGCGCCTACAGCTTGATCGACGGCTACCAGGGGGCCGGCCAGGTTCCGGTGGATCTGCCCGGGACCGCGGTCGACTTCTACACGTCCGGGCCGCTCAAGTGGCTGTGCGGCGGCCCCGGCCTCGCCTACCTCTACGTCCGCAAGGACCGGATTCACACGCTGGAACCCACGATCACGAGCTGGTTCGCGACCGAGGACCAGTTCCAGTTCAACTCCGGCGAGTTTCGCTACCACGGCGACGCGCGACGCTTCGAACTCGGCACCCCCGCGCTCGCGACCGTGCACACCGCGCTCGGCGGCCAGGAGATCGTGGACGAGGTCGGGATGGCGGCGATCCGCGCCCAGAACTTCGCCTTGACGGAGCGACTCGTGGAGCGCTGCGCCGAAGCCGGGTTCTCGCTTCGGGTGAGCGACCATCCCGAGACGCGCTCGGCGATCGTGCTGGTGCGGCACGACGAGCCCGGCGCCGCCGTCGCGCACCTCGCCGGACGCGGGATCATCGTCGACAATCGCCCCGGAGTGGTGCGCGCCAGCCCGCACTTCTACAACACGCTGGACGAGATGGACGAGTTTGTGGAGGTGTTGAGCGCAACGTCGTGACAGTGGCTACGCTCGATTTGTCGGCCATTTCCGGGCAAGAGTGGCCGACAAGACCGCGCTAGCGCTAGCGTTCGTCAGTTGGCAGAATGAGTCCCATGCGGAGAAGTCTTGGCGCCAACCGCTGATACCGCTCGGGATCCTCGGCACGAAGCCTTCGGAAATGTTCCTCCGCCTCAGCCATCAGTTTTGCGCACGTCTCCGGTGGTGCCTCCGGAACAGATGGCGGTTCGTGGAGGATTTCGTCGGAAACGACCTGGCCGCCCGCATCCTTGACCACCAGACGAATCGGAAAGGTCAGTGGAGTGAAGTCGCCACGGATGTTGAAGATGCGCTCTCCGTTGGCCTGAATCTGCTCCGTCAGGGTTGGAAGGTCTTTCTCGGGGCCAGTGTCCACGTGGTGCTCCTATGCCTGTCTCTCGGACTCTTGATTTGGGGGCGCCGGGCACAATGGATCCGTCCGGCATTCGATCGGATTACTACCGGAGTGACTGCACGAAGTTCCCGGGGGCGGACCGGCAGACGGTGCGACCTCGGCAGGATCGTGCAATAGTAGAGGCACCGTCCGTCCATCCTTCGACCGGGAGATATTCCCGTGCTATCCACGCTCGCGCTTGCCACAGTGATCCAGGTGTCCCCCCAGGTGCAGGAACTGGCGCCGGGGACCAGCTACGACCCCGACATCCCCACGCTTGAGGAGGTGGTGGGGCACGACTTCGGGGAGGTCGTCACGCCACCGGACGATGTGATCCGGTATATCGAGGCGCTGGCCGAAGCGGTGCCGGACCGCACGCACCTTATTCGCTACGCGGAGAGCTGGGAGGGCCGCCCGCTCGTCGCCCTCGTAATCGGGTCGGCGGAACGGATGGCTCGCCTCGACGACGTGAAGGCGGGGATCGCACGGCTCGCCGATCCGCGGGGACTCAGCAATGACGAGGCCGAGGCGCTCCTGGCCGAACTCCCGGTCGTCACCGCCCTCATGCACGGGATCCACGGCAACGAGATCAGTTCGAGCGGCGCGGCGATGGCCGAGGCGTATCACCTGCTGGCCGCAACCGGGGACGCCGATGTCGACCTGATCCTGTCCGAGTCGCTGGTTCTGATCGATCCCATGGAGAATCCCGACGGGCGGAACCGCTTCGTGTACCAGAACGAGGTCGCGCAGGCCCGCTGGCCGGACGAGGCCGCGTTTTCGGCCGAACACGACGAGCCGTGGCCAGGCGGACGGGGCAACCACTATCTCTTCGACCTGAACCGGGACCTGTTCATCCAGAGCCAGCCCGAGACGCGCGGGAAGGTCGACATCTTCCTCGAATATCGGCCCCAGATCGTGGCTGACCTGCACGAGATGGGAGGGGACGCGACCTACTTCTTCCCGCCCACCGCCCCGCCCTCCAACCCGTGGTACGGAGAGCGGCAGATCGCGCTGATGGACGTGTTCGGGTCGGCGATCGCGGCACGGTTCGACGCGCGCGGCTTCGCGTACTTCAACCGGGACGTGTACGACCTCTTCTATCCCGGCTACGTCGACATGTGGCCGATGGGATACGGCGCCCTCGGCATGACCTACGAGCAGGCGAGCGCCCGCGCGCTCCGGCTGAGGCAGTCGGACGGGGACTTGCTCACCTACGGCGACGGTGTGCTGCACCACTTCACCGCGGCGCTCGAGACCGCACTCACCTCCGCCCGGAATCGCGAGTCGATCCTGCGCGACTATCTCGCGTTCCGGCGCGAGGGGGTTGCCGCGGGGCAGCGCGGCCCGGCGGAGATCGTCCTCCATTCGGCGCACGATCCGGGAATGGCGGAGCGCCTCGCCAGGATGCTGACCGAGAACGGGATCGAGGTGTTCCGCGCTTCGGGGCCGGTGACGGTCGGCGATCGCACGCTGTCCGCCAGCTCGAGCTTCATCGTGCCGCTGGACCAGCCCGCGCACGGCTTCATCCACAACCTCCTCGACGCCAATGTCCCGATGGAGGAGGATTTCGTCCGCCGGCAGATCGAGCGCCGCGCAAACCGGCAATCCGACGAGATCTACGACCTGACCGCGTGGAGCCAGTCGCTGCTGTGGGACGTGGAGGCGATCGAGACGGCCGCGACGGGCGCGCGCGGCGAGCCGGTGACTACGGTGGCAACGCTGGAGGCCCCGGCGGCGCTGCCCGAGGCGCTCGTCGGCTACCTGATCCCGTGGGGCACCAACGCGGCCGCGACGGTGGTCGAGGCGCTGCGCGAGGGCCTTCGCGTTCGGGCGGCGGGTGCGGAGTTCACGCTGGACGGCCGCCGGTACGGAACCGGCACAGCGATCGTCCGCGTGGCCGAGAACGGGCCGGATATGCCCGCCCGCCTGGGGGACATTGCGGCTCGGCACCGCGCCGAGGTCGTCCCGATCGATGACGCGTACGTGCGCGAGGGCATGTCGCTGGGAAGCCGGCGGGTGAGGGCGCTGCGGGAGCCCCGCGTGCTTCTCGTCTACGACTCGCCGGGTCAGAGCTACTCCGTGGGCTGGGCCCGCTACGTGCTCGAACGGCGCTACGGACAGCGCACCACGGCCGTGCGGGCGTCGAGCCTCGGCCGCGCGCGACTGGCCGACTACGACGTGGTCGTCTTTCCGAGCGGCAACTACGGCAGCGCGGTCGGCGAGGGACTGCTGGATCGCCTGCGCGCCTGGATGCGCGATGGCGGCACCGTGATCACGATGGCCGAGTCCTCGCGCTGGGCATCGCGGGAAGGGCTCCTGGCCACCGAGACCGAACGCCGCGGCGGACGGGCCGAGGGCGACGATCCCCCAGACCCCGGCACCCCGGACCAGCCCATCGAATACCTCGACGCCATCTCCCCGGACGATGAGTCACCCGAGGGCGTGCCCGGCGCGATCCTGCGCACGGTGCTCGACACGGAGCACTGGCTGGCGGCCGGCACCGACGGCGAGATCGGCGTCCTCGTCGAAGGCTCCCGCGTCTTCCGTCCGATCACCCTCGACGACGGCACGAACGTCGGCCGCTACGCCGACCTCGACGATCTCGTTCTCGGCGGAATCGTGTGGGAGGAATCGCAGCCGCAGCTGGCCAACAAGGCCTTCCTCATCCATCAGCCCTACGGACGGGGACAGCTGGTCGCCTTCGCGGAGGATCCGAACTACCGCGCGTACGCCGAGGCGACGCAGCTGCTGTTCATGAACGCCGTGCTGCTGGGGGCGGGGCGGTAGGGGGGGGACGGCGGGGCAGGCTTGGATACATGCGAGACAGAAGAGTAGTGCCGGCGCGGAGGAAGAGCCTGCCTTAATCTGGCCTTGTTTCCTCGGCCGACCGCGTGTTCCCGCTGGACCGGAAAGGAAGCAAGTGCGTGCAGCGCCGCCAGACGCCGCCAAACGACACGTGCGGATCTGCCATGAATTCGAGCAGGCGGAAGAACGCCCAGACGGCTGTCAGGACGGCACCACCGAGCACGAGGCAGAGCATGAGGCCGACGAGCAGACCGACCACAGAATTGGCGACTTCGTTCACGACGTATGGGGGTCAGGGCGGGCGGGGCGGGGTTCCGAAAAGAACCTCGCACCCAACGACGGCTGTGACAAAGCGGGTGGGGTCCTGGTCTGGACCCACCCTCACGCGCAGGCTATACTGTGTGACACAAATACTGTGAGACTGTATCCATGCGAAACATCACCGTAGCCGTTGACGAGGAGACCCATCGCCACGCCCGTATCCGCGCGGCGGAACTGGACACGTCGGTGTCGGCGCTGGTGCGAGAGTTCCTGCGACGTCTCGCGCCCCGCGACCGGCGACACGGGGCACCGGAGTCTCAATCCCTCGAGTCCGCCCTCGAGCGCAGGCGCAGGCTGTTCGACGAGGTCTTCGCCGACTTCGACGCGCGGGGCGTTGGGCTGCGCATGACCGACAACCTGCCGCGAGCGGCGCTTCACGACCGTTCGGCGATCCGGGCGGAAGCGGATCCGGCCAGTCGCGCCAACATCGACGGCTGATCGACCAGGGTGCGCTTCGTTGACACGAACGTGCTGCTCTACGCGGCGAGCATCCTTCCTGAAGAGGAGAACAAGCGTCTTCGCGCGCGGGAACTCCTGGCGGAGCCGAGTCTCGCCGTCTCGGTGCAGGTTCTGCAGGAGTTCTACCACCAGGCGACCCGCGTCACCCGGCCCGGACGACTCTCCGACGACGACGCCGTGCGCTTCCTCGAGCCGGTGTTGGAGATGCGCGTCCAGGCCATAACGCTCGGCGTGTTCAGGGGTGCCGTTTCGATCCGCCGCCGCTTCGGTCTTTCCTATTGGGATGCGGCAATTCTCTCCGCCGCCCGGACGCTCGGCTGCGACGCCGTCTACTCCGAGGACATGAGCGCGGAGCAGGACTACGGCGGCATTCGAGTGGTCAACCCCTTCTGAACACCTCCGAGACCGCTACCCGGACCCCAACTAACACTCGAGCGTGACCGACCCTCCGTGGCAGACCCACATCGTCCACCACCGCAACCGACGTATCCCTCGACAGCGTGCTCATGTTGTCGGCCAATTCGACTAGGGATGACGCAAATGTCATATATGACAATATGTTATAGAGTACCATCGTGTGATTGTCCCCTTATCCTACCCATACTGGATTGAAATGAGCCTCTGAGGACCTCCGCGGACCGCCTAACGCTTACCCGCGGACCCGCCCAACGCCGAACTGCTGAAGCGCCGAACGCGCCGGAGATCGTCGGATCGGCCAAGCAGTGGGAAGAGTTCAAGATCGATTTCCAAACGGCACCGCCTGCTATCGGCAGGTCCAGAGCCGAAATTATGGGTGGGTCAAACTGTGTCGGCTCCCGCGTATTCCTCCATCTCAATCCGGTAGCGCGGTGACCTTCCTTCGCCAAGCATACTGTCTTTGAACCTGGGCCCAAGCATTTTCAGCAACCCGCAACGACTCGATTTCACACGCGTAGAGAAGGCGGCGTACCCACATCTCACAGGGTGGCCAAATGCCCATGTACTCATCGAGCCAACTGCCTTCGGGTCCCTGTATCTCAAGCGCTTGGACGCGAAAGGCTAGGGTTTCTGGTTGGCTGCCCAGAATGAACTCGGGGTCGTGCATCACCGCACGAGCGAATTCAAGATCCTCACGCAAGTCCAGCAGCTTGGACATACGGGCGGCTCGCGCGTCCAGTTGATGTTGGCTTAGGAAACACCGATCCAATGCTATTCGCAGGATGTCCCACCGTACGCGCCACCATTTGCTGCCCGCAATGTCGCTGGCCAACGTGTAGAACTTGCACAACGTGTCGATCATGCCTGTCGAACTCGGGTGTGTCGGCATGTTCGCTGGCTCTCGCGTACGCTGAGGTGGAGAGGCCGCCAGCCCAACCAAGACCTCAGGTGGAGGTATGGTTCGCCAGCGTCAGCGAGGGGCCAAACGGTCCGGGTGAACCATCGGCCCCGGTGACGCTCCCGGAGCTGCCGTCCACCGGGCCCCGCACTCACCCGCATGCCCTGTCGTTCGCGGCTAGGTAAACGTCGATGAACTGGTCCATGAGCCGGGCGAGACCTTGAAGCACATAACTCCCGTCGCCGCCGTGGCTACCCCCGAAGCGATAACCCGTCCAGGTGACTGCCATACCAGAGGCTCCCGACAGGGTGTCGTGCACGGGTTTCCAGAGGCGGAGTTGCACGTCGAAGGAAAAAGCGGGTTCATAGCCTCCGATGAAGACTTGGAGGACCGGTGATCTCCTCTCGCGCAAGTCACTCGGCCGTACGAGGCCGTCAAAAAGGCGCGCACCTCGCAACCGGCTCCGAGCGGAGGTTTCAACGTCAGAGCGCGCAAGGCGAGGTACAGCGTCTACCCCGCCGACCAGTAACCCCACGGGGGCGCAGCCTGCAAAGAGCTCGAATGGGGTGCGCCCCAACTGCGCCTCGGCTGTGACTGGGAGGCACAGGATGGTGAGCGCTGCGACGGTGGGCGCTACCCGGTACACGCGGCCGACGCTCATTCGGCGTCACCCGTGCCTTCGTCGCGGGTTCGGCAGGGGTCGCTCTGAGATTCTCGCAGGTGGTCAATAAGGCTGCTGGTAACCAAAGGACAATCGGTGTACTCCCAGCCGATGGCTGCCACCTCCTGCTGTTTCTGCCTAATCCAAGAGGATACTGCCAATAGGATTGGCTCCGGGATCTGAGAGTAAGCGCTAGCGCTTCCAGTGATCCGGAACCGGCCGCAGCCTGAGCAATGGCGGACCTCCCATTCGCCATTCTCATGGCTCTCCGGGAAGTGGTCGTCGAGCCATGTCCCACGGCAGACAACGCGCTGTCCGCAAAACTGACAACTCCCAGTGCCATTGTCTCTCCAAGTCTGCGTCATGGCTCCCCATTCTCCCAAAGGATGTGAGGCGACTGTGAGGAATCCTTCATCTGGAAAACACGCCCACGGTGTCGTAGATGTCAACGCCAACGTGAGTGGAAGGTCCGCCCTCGCTGGTGGTCTCGAAAATGCCCGGCTCCGGTCAAATTCTCCTTTTCGACGAGACGAGGGGGCCGGCACAGCGGCGGTTTTGGCCATCGCGGCGAGTCCGCTGCCCGCGAGTCCCCGTGGGTTGCCGCGCGGACTCCGCACCGTTGGCAACGCTTATGAAAGCTGGGCGGTGTGTCACCGGGGCCGAGAGTGAAGGGGGCGGAGGCTTCCATCCCGATCTCCATACGGGCCAGCAGCCTCAGACACGTCAGGCTGCACCAACAGGCCGGATAGACGACAGCACCTGACCATAGGCACCGAGCCGTTCAAAGAAATGCTTGCGTTATCGGGGGCGTCCATAGACGGACATACGCCAGTACCTGACCAGACTCGGCGGACGCCTCCGAAACGCCGCTCCGAGCATCGCCCGGAACAGCCTCGACCGGGCATTCCGACTGTCTATCTTGAAGGAGTCAGGATTGGCGGTGACCGTGACCCGGCCGGGATTGACGACATTGTGAAACCCTCGGCAGTAGCCGGCGTTGTTGTCGGCCAATTCGCGGCCATAGTGGCCGACAACCCCTACGAATGACCCGTTGTCGGCCAATTTCCGGCAAAAGTGGCCGACAAATCCGCGCGACCGCGCCCCTCAACTCACCGGCCGCACCCTCTTCTTCAGAATGAACAGCCCTTCCTGCATGCTGGTCACGATGACCGTGCCGCTCGGGAAGTAGGGGTAGTTGCTCCACGCGCCGCCGAACCCCGGTCCTTCCTTGTGCGGAGCCGTGTCGAAGTACCCGACCTCGCGCGGGTTCTCGGGGTCGGAGACGTCGAGGATGTGCAGGCCGTAGAGGTAGTTGGCCTGGTACATCAGGTCGCCCTTGATGTAGAGGTTGTGGGCGCTCGCGGGCATGGAGCCCATGAACTCCCGGACCAGCACGGGGTCCTCGAGGTCGCTGACGTCCCAGATCAGGGTGCGGGTGGTCTCGACGTTGCCGGCGATCACGTCGGACTCGTCGTCCTGGTAGAAGTAGCGGTGGTCTTCGGTGAGCCAGCCCTGGTGGATGTAGGCCGGATTCGGTGAGGACGGGGCCGCGACGACGACCGGGTTGTCCTTGTCGGTGACGTCCTGGATCTGGAAGACGCGGCCGTTGGAGTTGAAGCACAGCTCCCGCCCCTGGTAGTCCTGGTCGGGGCCGCGGTAGATGACGCACTGGGTGTCGTGGGTGCCCCCGGTGGGGGCGCAGCCTACGAACTCGGGGTTGCCGGGATCGTCGACGTTGATCATGTGAAGACCGCCGCCGCAGGTGTCTCCGGCGCCTCCGCCCCCGATCGTGTAGGCGATCCCGGTCTCCTCGTTGATCGCGATGTTGTGCGAACTGCCGATGCGCGTGTAGTGCACGTCGGGCTCGAAGAGGGCGGGCATCTCATCGACGGAGATGTCGCGCAGGCGGGTGAGGTCGAAGACCTGCATGCCGTGCTCGCCCGCCCCGTCGGCCACGATGAAGGCGTGGTCCCTGTACGTCTTGATGTCGCGCCAGAGCTGGGATGGCGGGGTGCCCCACGGCTTGGGCAGGTCGCCGACCAGCATGGGGTTGGTGGGGTCGGTGATGTCGACGAAGGACGTGCCGTCGTTGCGTCCCACCAGCGCGTACTCGCGATTCGTCAGCGGATCGGTCCAGCCCCAGTTGTCGTTGGCGCGGACGCCGCGGGCGCGGTCGTCGGCGCGCAGGAGCGAGGGCGGCACGTATGCCAGCAGTTCGACCTCGTCGCAGTCGAAGGGTCCGACCTTCCCCTCGATGCAGCGGCGTTCTTCGCCGACCAGGGCCGCGAGCATGTCGGGTGCGCTCACGAGCATCTCGCCATCGCTCCATCCGCCGTCGCCGCGCTCGAAGACGTGGACCGAGCCGGCCTGATGGTGCATGCCCGGCGCGCCGATGGCCACCAGATCCGCGCCGGCAACGACCAGGCCGCCGAACCGGTCGCTCTCGACCGTCTCTTCCTGGGGAAGCTGGATGCGGCGCGGCTCGGCGGGCAGCGATCCGTCGTCGTCGGCCTCGTACACGAAGACCGAGCCGAGTTCGTAGCCGCGCGTGGTGGGGGCGCCGACCCACACGTCGTCGCCGGCGATGGCCACGGCCTCGCCGAAACGGTCGCCGCTCTCGCCGTCCGCGAATGCGAGCCGTCCGTCGGCGGGAACCCACCGCGCGGCATCGGCGCTCCATGAATGCGTGTAGACGGCGCCACGGCTGTCGTCCGCGCCCGGCGCCCCGATCAGGACCCTTTCGCCCGCAGCCGCAAGGGCCGACCCGAAGTTGGCGTTCGATTCGGCGGCCGATTCGAGGACGCCGCCCTGCTCCCAACCCCCGTCAGCCATGCGGAAGTGATAGACGCGGCCTGCGCGCTCGCCGTCGTCGCCGCCGGCATTCCACTGGGGAGCGCCGATCAGGGCGCCGTTGGGGGTGAACAGGATCGCGGCGCCGAAGCGGTCTCCGGCTGCGCCGTCCGCGGGTCGAAGCGAGCCGCTCCGGGCCCACTGGCCGTCCGCGCCGCGCTGGTAGGTGTAGACGGCGCCCTGGGGCTCGGCCGGTGCTTCGCCGCCGCGCCGGGGGGCGGGGGCTGCTCCGGGCGCTCCCACGAACAGCCAGTCGTCGTGCGCGGCGATGGTCAGACCGAAGTCGCTTCCGCAGAAACCGTCGAAGCGGCACTCGGGGGACTCTCCGGCGATCTCGTCGCCCGCGATCGTCGCCGCGGCCTGCCAGGCGCCGCCGCCCGTACGCTCGAAGACGTGGACCGGACCGCCGCGCTGGCCGACGAAGAGGGTGTTGCCGGTCATCGCGAGCATGGTGCCGAAACCGTCGGCGCGCTCGGAATCGGGGGCGCGGAGCACGGTGGACTCGCGCCACCCGCCGCCGGCCCGGCCGTAGATGTACACCGATCCCGGGCGGAAGTTGGTCGTCGGCTCGGCGATGAGGAGTTCGCCGCCGTCGATGATGACCGATTTGCCGAAGGCGCCGGATTGCGCGGAGAGCGGCGCGGCCCAGGCGAGGGCGGCGAGAGAGGCGAGGAGGGCGATGGTCGGCTTGCGAATCATGATGCGTTTCCGGTTTTGCGTATGAGCGGTGTCGCGGGCTTTCAGCGGGCGAGGATTTCGGCGGCGCGCGGGGCCATGAGCGCGTTGCTGTGGCCGGCGCCGGGTACGGTGTCGAGCGCCCAGGCGAACGGGACCCCGAGGGCCTCGGCCGCGGACTGGGCGATGGCATGGAATGTATGGCCGCGGGTGAAGCGGTGCGGCCCCTGAAGCATGGCCTCGGGGGTGCGGCGCAGGCTTCTGGCGGTCGTGACGGTGTCGGCGTCCCCCAGCAGCACGGTGACCGGGAGCTGCAGCAGGGCGGTGAGGCCGGCGACCTCGAAGCCGGAGCCGCCGAGCCCGTACGGCCACGCGGTGTCGTCGTCGGGGAGGGTGTACCAGCCGGCGTTGGCGGCGACGGCCCGCTCGACGGGGGCGCCGGGGCGCGTCATCAGGAGGCGGTGCACGAACTGGCTGCCGGCGGAGTGGCCGAAGATGCGGAAGGTCGTGCGGGTGCTGCCCGAGGCGGTGCGGACGGCGTCGAAGAGGTGCTCGATGGCGGTGAAGGTCCAGGCGGACTCGGGGTTGTGGGCGCCGGTGGCGTCCGCCGCGTCCGGGTCCGGGAACACGTTGCCCAGGTTGTACCACTGGCTGCCGGGGTAGTTGTCGGCGTCGAACTCGGGGACCACGAGGAGGAACCCGTGCGTGACGGCGTGGGGCTCCCAGTCCTCGAAGTACCGCTGACCGGTTCGGGACGCGCCGTGCATCACGAAGACGATGGGTGTATCGGGGGTGTAGCCGTCGGGCATGTGGTAGCGGACGGTGATTGGACGGTCGGCGTTGCCGCGGGTGTCGTGGAAGGTGAATTCGTGCGAACCCGGGAGGAACTCGGGCACACCCGGCGCCGCTTCGGCCGCCGAACCCGGGTCGCGACCATCCTCCGCCCCGCTTCCGCCGCAGGCCAGCGCCAGGATCGACAGTGCCGGCAGCATTCGGTATCGCCGCTCTTTCATCCACAGTCTCCCAAGCTGAGTCCAGGTGTCGCCATTGGTGCGGATGCCTCTACCGGTTCACCGGCCGCGGGCCGCCTCTCCACACTTCCTCGTGGATCCATGGCCGGGCGCCGTAGGGGCGCTCGGTGGGCCAGAGTTCGTCGAGGGTCATCCCATCGTAGACGAATCCGCCCTTCATGACGAGGAGGATGTCGGTGGTATTGCGGATGTTGTCCAGGGGATTCGAGTTCAGCACCATGAGGTCGGCGAGCTTGCCTTCGGTGAGCGTGCCCAGGTCCTCGGACGCGCCGAGGAAATACGCGCCCTCGACGCTGGCGAGCTCCAGCGCGCCCATCGGGCCCATCGCCGATTCCGCGATCCACACCTCCCAGTGGGACGCGAGGCCGTGCTGCTGTCCGTGGGCGCCGATCGCGCCGTGGGCCCCTTCGGCCATCCAGTCGGCCAGCACCTGGGCGAGCATGGGGTAGCTGTAGTCGGTGAAGGGACGCTGGAAGACGCGGCGGGCGTGCGGAACAAGTTGCTTCCAGGGCATCCACAGGCGGAGCTTCTCGTCGCGCCAGACCTCAGTCTCCTGGAAGAACCACTCGTCGTTCCAGGGGCCCGGGCCGCCGACGACGAAGGTGGGGGAGTAGACGGTCTCGGCGCGTCCGAAGAAGCGGGCCGCGTCGGAGTACATCGGCACGTAGCTGATCGGGTGCTCCCACGCCGTCTGGCCGTCCATGATCATGCCCATGTTGTAGGCCAGGTCGCTGCCCTCGGAGGTGACCATGAGGCCGCGGTCGCGCGCGATGTCGGACACCCACTGGCGCTGGTCGCGGCGCGGCTGCATGTACTGCTTGAGCGACACCGCGCCCCACGACTGGAGGCGCGCGATGTTGTCCTCGGTGACCTCGTAGGTCGTGAGCTCGTTCTGGCGGACGGCGTCGCCGCGGTAGAGGGGATCGCCGGTGGTGTAGGTGCGGGGCCCGACGAGCACGCCGGCTTCGATCATCTGCGCCGCGGGGAAGACGTCCTGCGACCACTGCGAGTTGTCGAGGTTGCTGGTGACGCCGTAAGCCAGGGCGACCGCCATCTCGAAGGCGTTCGGCGGGATGATGCCGCGGTACTCGCGGAAGAAGTGCGAGTGCATGTCGATGAAGCCGGGGATGACGGTCTTGCCCGTGCCGTCGATGGTGTGGTCGGCGCCGGCTGTGTCGCAGTCGGACGCCGCGCCCACGCAGGTGATGCGGCCGTTCGTGGCGACGAGGGTGCCGTTTTCGACGACTTCGCGGTTCTCGAGGGTGATGATGCGGGCGCCGGTGATCGCGACGGTGCCGCTGGCGAGCGAGCCGCGGGGCACTTCGAGCGCGATGGAGAAGGTGTCGGTGGTTTCGGCGGCGACGTCGTGGGTGTAGTAGCTGGCCGCGCTGCCGAACTCGACCGTGTTGGCGTCGAGCCAGCCCGGGAAGATGCCGCCCTGCCGGCTGAGCTGCCGTACGGGGAGCTTGCCGTTCTTCTTGCTTACCGCAACCGCGCCGCCGATGCCGGCAGCCGCGCTCGGGACCGGGACGAGGTAGGTGTTGTCGCCCTCGTTGAAGGCGGCGTGGCGGCCGTCGGGGGAGATCATGATCTCGTCGGCGAAGGGCAGGACGAGGTGGGTGCGGGGGTCGCTGCCGTCGCGGGCCACGGAGCGCAGCCGGGTGGAGTCGCCCATCGTGCGGTAGAAGATGCGCCCGTCCGGGCCGAAGGCGCCCCTGACGAACTGGGTGCGGGTGGGGAGCGTGTTGCCGGGGACGCGGACGACGCGGCGGCCGGGGTCGGTGGCGGCCTCGTCGCCGGTTTCGGCGCCTCCGGTCGGCCCTTCGGCCGGGAAGAGGACGAGGTCGTACCAGGGATTGTGTGCCACGGAGCGATAGCGGACGGTTGCGCCGGAGCCGCGCGTGACCAGGATCTCCGAGCCGTCCGGGCTCCACTGGGTGTGGGCGTATTCGCCGGGCTCCCCGCTGACCTGCCGCGGGTTGCCGCCGTCGGCGCCGATGCGCATGACGTGGCCGGTGCCGTTCTCGTCGACGGTCGTGTAGGCGATCGAGCGGCTGTCGGGCGACCACGATGGCGAGTACTCGAACCGCTTGGCGTCGTCCGAGGTGAGGCGGCGCGGCGTGCCGTCGGGCAGGTCCATGACCCAGACCCGGCCGGCGGCCGTGAAGGCGACGCGTTCCCCGTCGGGCGAGCCTGTCGTCCAGCGTGTGTAGGTGATTGGGACAGGACCGTCGTCGATGCGGAAGGCCTGGTAGGCCTGTTCCGAGATCACTCGGTGGACCCGTGCGGTGAAAGGGATGGTCGCGATTTCGCCGCTGGCCACATCCAGTCGCGTGAGCTTCCCTCCCTGCGCAATCACGATGGACGCGCCGTCGGGTGCCCACGCATAGCCGGGAAGCACGCGGATCGTCTTCATCCCCTCGGACATGTCCTGCGTGATCGGGTCCATGACGATCCGCTCGGCGCCCGTGTCGAGGTCGCGCAGCCAGAGGGCGGTGCTGGGGCCGAACTCGTGGCCCTTCCACTCGATCGTCGCGTCGGGGAGGCGGCGGGCGAAGGCGATGTGGCGGCCGTCCGGGGAAATTTCGCCGGAGAATCCGCCGGCGCCCGAAAGGCGGTACTGGCGTGAAGGCTCGCCGCTGGTGACCTGGGTGACGTCGCCGGTCTCCAGCTCCATGCGGCGGATGTTCATGGTGCCCTGCAGGGCGTCGCGGACCAGGGCGCCGTCGACCGGTTCGGCGAAGATGTCGTCGAGGGCCCAGGGCACGGTCCCGCCCGGGGTGCGCACGTGGTAGAAGAGGTGGCGGCCGTCTTCGGACACCGACGGCCACGACGCGCTGCCGCCTTCGCTGGACACGACCTCGATCCCGGTGCCGCCGTCCACGTGGTACATCCAGATGCCGCCCCCCTGCGCCACCAGGATGTATTCGCCGTCGGCGGTCCACTCGGGCATGGTCACGCGGGTGTCCATGCTGGATTGCACCTGGCGCGGGTTCGACCCGTCCGCGTCCATCACCCAGAGGTTGCTCTGGCCGGCCCGGTCCGAGACGAAGGCGATGCGCGTGCCGTCGGGGGAGTACTTCGGGTGGTAGTTGACCGCGACGCCGCTCTCCTGGGTGAGGCTCTCGGCCTGGCCGCCCTCCGCTGGGACGCGGTAGACGTGCGCGAGCAGATCGAAGACGATCCAGCGGCCGTCGGGGGAGATGTCCGCCGACATCCAGGTCCCCTCGTCGGTCTCGAAGTCGATCTCGCGGACCTCGCCCCGCGCGAGGGTGACGTCCCAGTCGGCCTCGTCGGCGCCGTCCGTGCCGCCCGCGTCCTGGGCGAAGGCGGGGGTGGGGAGGGCGGTGGCGGCGATAAGCGCGGCCGCTATCAGATGCGGGAGCGCGGTGACGGCGCACGGGGAGAGGGGGGCGAGAGGTACGCGGGCAAGGACGCGTGACATGGGTGCCTCCGGGGCAGGGGCGGAGCGGTGGGACACCCGGTCAGAATAGGGGACGGCGGCGCGGTGGGCCACCGGAAAGAAACTCCCGCGGCAGGACTCGAACCTGCGACAAGACGGTTAACAGCCGTCTGCTCTACCAGCTGAGCTACGCGGGAATGATTTGGGGCCTCGAAAGATTGCCGGGGGGAACGCCGGAGTCAATGAGGACGCAGGTGCCTAAACGTTGAACCGCACATACATGATGTCCCCATCGGCCACCACATACCCCTTCCCCTCCACCCGCATCTTCCCCGCGTCCTTCACGGCCTGCTCCGACCCGAACTCGGCAAACACATCGTACGGGATGATCTCGGCCCGGATGAAGCCGCGCTCGAGGTCGCTGTGGATCCGCCCGGCAGCCCTCTGCGCCACCATCCCCCGGCGGATGGGCCACGCCCGCACGTCCTCCGGCCCGACGGTGAGGAACGAGATCAGGTCCATCAGCGAGTATGCCGCGCGGATGAAGCGGTCCAGCGTGGGCTCGCCCAGCCCCATGTCCGCGAGGAACTCGGCCTGGTCTTCGGGGTCCAGTGCCGCGATTTCGGCTTCGACCCGAGCCGACAGGACCATCGCGGCGGCGCCTTGCACCTCGACCTCGGCGGCCAGCCCCTCGTCGAGCGGTTCGGCGGCACTCTCCTCTTCCACATTCACCGCCGCCAGCAACGGCAGGTCGGTGAGCAGGCCGTATCCCTTCAGGAAGCCGCGGTACAGTTCGTCGCGGGGCACGGTCCGCAGGGCCTTCCCTTCCTCAAGCGCGGCGACCGCGGTCTCGAAAGCACCGATCTCCTGCACGTCCGCCCGTTCCTTGCGGGCACGGTCGAGCCGGCGCTCCGCGACGCCCAGGTCGGACAGCACGCACTCGGCGTGGAAGGCCTCCAGGTCGCCCAGCGGATCGGGGGCAGCGTCGAGGGCGGGGTTGACGAAGTCGCGCAACACGAGGCAGAGCGCCTCCCGGTCCCGGATCTGCTGCAGCGCCGCGGGTGAGAGGACCTGCGAGCTGGCGCCGTACTCCCCCGGGACGTCCTTGAGGTTGATCGTGGCGTGGGTGGTCTTCTTCGGGGCGTAGACGCGGGAGAGGAGGTCGACGCGGGGATCGGGGACGCGCACGGTGCCCACCCGCACCTCGCCCGCGTATCCCACCGGCGCGTCCAGGCCGGTCATGGCGTTGAACAGGGTCGTTTTCCCCGACCCGGCGAAACCCGCGAGGACGAATCTCATGCGGGCTCTACACTGGCCGACGCTGCGGCCGAGCCGAAGCCCGGCCGCAGCGCGGGAGAGTTGTCAGCTTCCTCCGAGATTCGGATTCGATTCCCACTCGTCGATGCCGATTTCGAAGCATACGTCGCGGCCAGCAAGCGAGGGATCGTTCATTCTCCTGAGGTCGTAGAGGCGATGGGCCTGCAGCCACAATTCAGCCGAACGCTCATACATCAACTGATCCATCACAGCCGATTGGCTCATGTCTCCCTCGTAGGGATCGAGAGCCACGAAGGCGCGCACCTCGTTGATGAGCGCAACCGCACGTTCAGCGCTCCCAATATTCAACTCGGCCTCCGCTTCGATCAAGCGGGCTTCCTGCCAGGTCGAAATGGGAATGGGCGAGTCCCGGAGCTTGTACTTCTCCTGCTCCACGTATTTTCGGGTCGGATCCGGTCCGGTTTCGTTGGGTCCCCGGTCGATGAAGGACGTTCTCGGATCCGCGATGAAGCCGGGATCGTCGTAGAACGTGGGATGAACGCCCGCTTCACGCCTTGTAAGGGTGCGAGTCAAACCGGCGACCGAGTTCTCTTCCCGTCCGCTGTTCTGGGAATAGATGGCGTCGAAGCGGAAGCCGGCCGGGATCGCCTTCGCGTCAGCCAGGGCGCCCGCATGATCGCCGAGCATGGACCGAGCGCGTGCTCGTCCCAACTGGGCCCGCATCGCCCAGTCAGGGGCTCCCGCCCCCGTCGCACTCGACATCGCATCGCTGAAGTCCTGCTCGGCCAGCCGGTAGAACTCCGCGGGCGGCATTGCCGGCCCTCCGTTCAGCGTGCCTTCGCAGAAGTTGTCGGCGAGCATGACCTTGCCGAGTCCCCCATACATTCGCACCTGGGCCGGCTCGGATCTGGCCTCCGGGAAGCCCTCGGCGATCCGGCGAGCCGCGTCGTCCGCGACCCAGATCGACCGTGCCATCTGGTTGTAGACGCCGTTTCCGTTCGAGATCCGGTCCATGAGGCCGGTCTCCACCGATCGCCAGCTCGGGAACGAGCCGGTGTGGATCAGCTCAAAGGAAACGAGTCCCATGATGTTGATCGCGTTGTCGTACATGTCGATCCAGTCTCCGGCGACCCCATTCACCAGAGGAGACAGGGCCGCTTCCTGGTCGAGATCCAGCTCGAGGATGTCCTGCTCGTTCTGCACCTCGAACAGCCCTTCGCACGCCGGCAGCGACAGAATCAGGGCCGTCAGCCCGATCGCGCCGAGCGGTGGCAAACGGAAGGTCACGCCACGAGATACCTTGCAGCTGCGCGCCATGGTGTTTCTTCCTTTCTGATCGTATTTCATGTCATCCTCCCCTCACATCGATGTCCGGAAGGTCATCAGGAAGATCCTCGGCGGTGGCAGAGTGTCGAAGTCCTGTGCATTTCGCAGGTTGGACGCTCCGTCCCAGTTGGTCTCGGGGTGTATTCCCGAGAACACGCTCCACATCCACAGATTCCTCGCGGAAAGCCTGATGCTCGACCGAGACATTCCCAGGTTGGTCAGCCACTCGTCGGGAAGGTCGTAGCCGACGCTGATCTCACGAATCGTGAAGAAGTCGGCCGGTTCCCAGAAGCCGGTGTAGCCGAGGGTCGTCGTGTAGTTGTAGAGCGAGTCGGATGCCGGAGTCGGAGTCCCGTTCGGCTGCTCGACCAGAGACAGGTACTCGTCCCCCGTGCGCACGCGGGCGGACCAGTACTTTGAGAAGTTGTTCTTCACCATTCCGCCCCGGAACTCGGACATCGCGGACAGGGTGACGGACTTCCACCGGAACTGGTTCGAGTACGAGCCGAACCAGCTCGGGTCCTTGCGGCCCTGGAAGTTCTGTTCGCTGGTGCGGCTGTGCGTCCTCGTGTTCGGGTCCCAGCCTTCGAGGTCGAAGCCCCAGGCGCCGTGAACGGGATGCCCCTCCGTGATCCTGTAGCCGAAGCCGCTGAGGTCGGCGACCCCGCCCATATCCGTAACTTCGTTGTGCTGGGTCGCGAACTGCGCGTTCCCCGACCACTCGAAGTCCTGAGAGCTGTAGAGAAGCGCGTTCACGCCGATCTCCACCCCACGGTTTTCGATCGCCCCGATGTTGGTGAGCTGATCGGCGAGAAAGCCCTGTGACGACGGGAAGGGCTTGAAGAGAAGAGCGTCCCTGGTCGTCTGGAAGTACGCGGTCACCTCGACGCCGATCCGGTCCTCCAGGACACCCGCGTCGAACCCCACTTCGATTTCCTGCGAACGCTCCGGTCCCAGGTCCGGGTTTCCGATATTGCCGGGCGTAACCGCGGGCAGGCCTCCCTGCGCCGACACGGGCACCCAGGTGCGGTCCGCGGCAAACTGGGCAGGGGCGAGGCCGGATTCTCCGTACGCCACCCGCAGTTTCATCGTCGGGATCAGGCCGCTGGGCCAGAACCCCTCTTCGGAGATGTTGTAGGCTACCGACGCCTTCGGGTAGAGCTGCGTATTGAACTCGTTCCCGAAGGCCGAGTTTCCATCCAGCCGCATGCCGGCGGTAAGGAAAATCCTGTCCCAGAACCCGAATGTCCCCTGTGCGAACACACCGGCGTTGATCTCTTCAACACGGCGCTCGGACCCGGTGGTTACCGAGGTCGCGTCAACCGACTTGACCCCTGGCGCCGGGAAATCCGTGCCCCGCGCGTCCACCCGGACGGTATTCTCGAAGTTGCCCTGGAAACCGCCCGTGACCTCCGACGAGAACCAGTCGGTCAAGTCGTTGGAAAGGGTCGCGCGGTACTCCGTGGTCACGTCGCGGAAGGTGCGGGTGTGGTTTCGCTTGTTGCCAAGCTTGTTGCCCGAGCCCTCGTAGCCGAAGGGGAAGAACTTGGTGAACTCGTCCGCGAACCAGTCGACCCCGGTTCGGAAGGTGTGGCTGAATCGGTCGCTGGGCCGGTGGACGACCTCGAAACCGGATGTCGCCCGCAGGACCCGCTGAAGGTTCTCCAGCGTGCTGTTGGCCGCCACGCTCCCGAATCGCTCTCCGTATGGCCGGTCCACCGTAGCCGTATAGGGCAAACCGCTGGCAAACTGCGAATAGAGTCCGTGCAGCGCGTTGTTGTCGTCGGGAACCCGCAATCGGTTGTGGATGAGACTGGATGTTGCCGTCACCGTCACGGTCGGGCTGAGAACCGTAGTGAGGTTCAAGCGGCCGGATATGACCTTGTTCCAGTTGGCATCGCCCTTGAGCGAGGCCTCCTGGCCCTTGTAGCTCCCCGAGATGAAGTACCGAACCGACTGCCCGCCTCCGCTCACGGAACCGGCGTAGCGGTTGTGGTAGCCATTCTCGACCAGCTCCGTGGGGTCGCGTGCCTGGAAGCCGTCGGGTCCCCGGAAGAGGTGGTTCATTCTGCCTGGAAAGGTGTCGGTTGGTGTCCGCTCGAATCCCTGTTCGACTTCGAAGTTCCACTGCGGTGCGCCCGTCCGCCCCCGCTTCGTGAATATCTGGATGACCCCATTGGCGCCCTGTGTGCCATACATCGTGGAGGCGGCCGAGCCTTTCACGATCTCGATTCTCTCGATCTCCGAGGTCGAGATGTCCTGCAGCCGCGAGATGTCCATACCGCCGAACCAGACACCCCCCTGGTCGTGGGAGCCGTCGACTCTGATCCCGTCGATGTACACCACCGGATCACCGCTCAGCGACACGGAAGTCATGCCCCGGATGCGAATGATTCCACCCAGGCCCACGGTTCCGGATGCGAGATTCATCGCCACGCCCGCCGACCGCCCCTGAATGAGCTGGTCGACGCTCGTGATCGGTGCCGCCGCAGTTACATCGAGGGCGTTCACCGTCGAGATGGAGTTGCCGAGCTTCCGTTTGGCGGTCTCCTGGGCGGACCCTGTAACCACCAGCTCGTCCAGGCTGATGGCGCGCTCGGTGAGCGTGATGTCGGCCAGCGCCGTTTCGCCGACCAGTACCGACACCTCGGTCTCTCCCACCCCGAACCCGATCATGTCCGCGCGGACCGTCACCGGCCCCGCGGGTACATTGGGGATGAGAAAGCGCCCGTTGTTGCCCGTGATCGTGCCGAGCCCGCTCCCTGCGATCGTGACTTGCACTCCCGAGAGTGCCCGACCGCTGGTTGCGTTGGTCACCAGCCCCGTCACGGTGCCGGACTGCTGCCCCAACACCGGCGCAGCGCCCAACAGGAGCGCGGCACAAATTGCCAGGCAGAGCCGAAATAGATGGCGTGAGCGAGTGTTCATCCGTACCTCCTTCGATATGGTCCGGCGAACTCACCCCACTTTGCTCAGGTCGTGTGCTCCCCAGACCTAGTGCATAACGATCAACGTACGAGTTTGTATACAAATTTGCGAATGCCAGGGCTGCCAGCGATCCGTTGACAGATCCGCACGAACGCCGAGAGTGGCAGGGCACGCAGGCTGACACGGCTGGCGACGGGCCGTCCATCGGCAGTAGTGTCTTCCTTCCACGCAACACCTTGTATCTGCAGCATCAGCAGCCGAACCGAATGCCACACAGCCGAGATAACGACAACCCCGCCCGCGGCCTCTCGCGTCGTGGTTTCCTTGCCGCCGGCGCCGCAGGACTCGCGGGCACTTCGCTTGCCGCGTGTTCCCGCACGCCCGGCGCCGACGGCACACCCGAACGCCCGGCCCTGACGCGCCCAACGGACCTGCAGGACAACGCCTGGGCCCACGTGCGCGCCCAGTTCATCCTGGAGCCGGGCACCGCCTACATGAACAACGCCAGCCTGGGCATGCCGCCCGCGTCTGTCGCCGAGGCGGTCGCGGCGGGGTATGACGCGCTTTCCAGGGAACCCCTGGGGGGGAAGAACGAGCTCGCCCACGTCATCGCGGCACGCGTTGTGCCCGGACTTGCGAGTCTCCTGGGCGCGGCGGCCGATGAATTGGTGCTCACGCGCAATGCGACCGAGGCGCTGCACATGGGAGCGATCGGCGTGCGGCTGCAACCCGGCGACGAAGTGCTCATGACCACGCAGGAACACCCCGCCGGGAGCCGTCCGTGGGAGTACCGGGCGTCGCGCGACGGCGTGAAGGTCCGCCGGGTCTTCATCCCGAGTCCCTTCGAGAGCGAGGAAGAGGTGGTGGGGTTGGTAGAGGAAGCGCTCACCCCGGCGACCCGCGCGATCGCGTTCTGTCACGTCACGCGCGGCGGGCACCTGTACCCCGTGAAGCAGCTGTGCGTGATGGCCCGGGAGCGCGGCATCGTGAGCCATGTGGACGGCGCCCAGGCGGTGGGGATGTTCCCCGTCGATCTGCACGACCTGGGGTGCGACACCTACTCGGCCAGCCTGCACAAATGGCTGCTGGGGCCGATGGGCACCGGCGTCTTCTACGTGAGCGCCCACGCCCGCGACCGGGTGGACTCGGCGTTCGCGTACGATGCCACTCCCGAAGCGCCGGCATACCAGCCGCCGGGGACGACCGGGTTGCCGGTGCGGGCCGCTCTTGCCGCCTCGCTGGACTTCGTCGAAGCCCTGGGGATCGACAACATCGCCGCCCGCACGCGCTACCTGTCCGACCACCTCAAGGCGCGGCTCGCCGAGATGCCCGGCGCGACGATCCTCAGCGGGCCGACCCCCGCGACCTCCTGCCCCGGCTCCACGATCTTCGAGCTGGAGGGCGTCGACGCCGTCGAAGCGGTCGCGCTCATCGCCGAGCGCGCGAGCATCCACATCGACGAGCATCAGCGTGACGGACACAACGCGATCAGGATCTCAACCCACGTGTACAACACCACCGCCGAAATCGACCGGGTAACCGAAGCACTCGAAGGGCTGCGTTCAATCTGATCACAACGTAATGAGAACATTACATTTTGTAATGTTAACCATACATTTGTGAACGAGTTTCACCACGGAAGGAGTCACTCCCATGTTCCGTTCATCGACCTCGAGGGTAGCCCTCGCCTTCGTCCTCTCCCTTGCCGCCGCAGCGTGCCAGATCGAGCCCATACCGGACGAGCCGGAGAGCCAGGCCCCCACACCCGATTTCACGCTCGGCACAGAGAACACGCACAACCGCTGGAGCCGGACGATCCCTCCCGTGCTTACGGTCCCCTCGGGCGCCGTGGTCGAGGTCCGGACCAAGGAGGCGTCGGACGGCCAGATCATCGAAACCACAACGGTCGACGAGCTGGCGGATGTCGACTTCGGTCTGATCCACGCCCTGACCGGCCCAATCCATGTCGAGGGCGCCAGCCCGGGTGACATCCTCGCGGTCACCCTGCACGAGATCGACGTCGAAGGCTGGGGATGGGCCACGATCCTCCCCGGATTCGGCTTCCTCGCCGACGAGTTCACGGAACCCTGGATCCGGGGCTTTCCCATGGAGCCGGGCGCGACCGAAGTCCCCTTCAACGAGAACATCACGATCCCGCTCGCTCCCTTCGCCGGCGTCATGGGCGTCGCGCCCGACACGGACTCGATGCTGGTGACGATCCCGCCGCGAACCAATGGCGGAAACATGGACAACCGTCACATGAAGGTGGGGACGACGGTGTACATCCCCGTCCAGGTCGAGGGGGCGCTCTTTTCCATCGGCGACACCCACGCGGCCCAGGGGGATGGCGAAGTCTCCGGCACGGCGATCGAAGCGCCGATGAGAATCGTGCTCCAGCTCGACGTCATGGAGAACACCCGCGGCATGGTCGAGCCCCAGTACGAGACAGACGAATACTACGGAGTGACCGGCTTCGGCGTCACGATCGACGAGGCGGCCAGGAAGGCCACCCGCTACATGATCGACTACCTCGTGGCCGAGCACGGCCTCACGCCCAACGAGGCCTATGTGCTGTGCTCGCTCGCGGGTGACTTGAAGATCTCGGAGACGGTGGATGTGCCGCACATGCTGGTCAGCATGCATATGCCGAAGGGGATTTTCGGGGCCGGATAGGGAGACGATATCACCATGCACGACAACAGGCCCCATATCGAGCCGCTCGACCGGGCGATCCAACGCCTGGAGGAGGGACTGAAACGATATCAAAATGATATCACCGATCTTCAGATCCGTGACGGCCTGATCCAGCGCTTCGAGTTCACCTACGAAATCGGCTACAAGACTCTCAGACGCTACCTGAAGTACACGGCACCCAATCCGGGTCTGTTCGATCAGATGACCTTCCAGGACCAGATCCGCACGGCGAACGAACAGGGACTGTTGCTTGGCGCTTGGCCCGAGTGGCGCGGCTATCGAAGGCTGCGCGGCATGACGAGCCACACGTACAGCGAGGCCATTGCGGTCGACGTGGTCGCCCACATTCCGGCGTTCCTCGAAGAGGTGACCTTTCTGCGCGATCGATTGCGGGAGCGCCTGGCATGAGTACGCCGGCCCCGAAGGTCGACCTTCGTCCCGATCATTGGGCCATCGTCCGTAGCGCTCTCCGGCGGCACGTGCCGGATCGCGAGGTGCTCGCTTTTGGATCGCGCGCGACGTGGACTGCGAAGGAATACTCGGATCTCGATCTCGCCATTATGGGTGAGGAGCCGCTGTCACTGCGTGCGATCTCGGCCCTGGACGAAGCACTGGGTGAATCGGATCTGCCGTTCAAGGTGGATATCGTGGAGTGGGCCAGGATCGATGAGGGGTTTCGCGGGATTATTCGGGGGCATGGAGTGGCTGTACAGCGCATGGGTTGAAGCATTCGGCGGCGGAAAGCACCGGCGATGCTGCCCCGCGGACGACTAACGCCCGATCGTATCCCGGGCCGCAGTGTCCGCCGGCACCGCCGGGACAGTCCCGGCGGTATCCCCTGCCGGCACAGCCTCGGGAGTCGCCTCAGCCGAGCCGCCAACCGTGTCGCCAGGCACCGCGTCAGCATCCCCCGTAACCGCGCCCGCGCCCTGCTCCTCGAACCGCACCTCGCGGGCCTGCAGGTCCACGGTGACCCGGGTGCGGATCATCGCGCGGTCGGACAGGGTGCGGATGTTCGGCGCCAGCTCGGGGGGCCGGGCGAACCTGTCGGCACCCACAAGCTCACCGGGGCGGAGGTGGTGCTCCACGACCGTGAAGCGCAGCAGGTCGTCATCGGCACTCCGATTGAAATCGAGCAGGACTCCGCCCGCGCGGGTGCCCCAGTGTTCCAGCCGTGACACGGGACCGTTCGCGGGGACCGCGGTCTCGTTCACGGCCGCCAGGGGCATGTTCTCGCTGTCGAAGCGGAACAACATCATTTCCGCTCCGACCGAGGAGGCGACGGCCAGCCGAATGACGTCGTCGCGCGCGGGGTCACCCACGATGGAGATCGTCGGCGGGGAGACGGCCACCGGCTCGGCACGCGCCAAGGTGTACCGCTGCGGCCCGGTCGTAAACCGGTCGAGGGAATCGGCGGCGGTGGCCGTGCCGAACGGGCCCACTGCGGCTACGGCCCAGGCGGTCCCGGGATCCGATTCGTCCCGCGAGGGGTCGGTGCCCCAGTAGGCCGTGCCGGTCTCGTGGTCCAGGGCGTAGACCAGCGTCGAGGGTGCGGGCCGATCGGCTGAGGGGGCCGTGGCGGACATGCCGACCGCCAGGAAGGCTCCCGCTCCCGCCAGGGCCGCGAGGGGCGTCCACCACCCGTTCGGCTCGCGCACCGCTTCCAGCACGGGAACCAGCATCACGAATGCCAGCCCCATCAGGACCGCCAGCGGCACGGCGAGCGCCAGGCCCATCGCTGCCCATACCTGCTCGGTGAGCGGCGTCAGCACGACCACCACCGGAATGGCCACGACGACCGCCCCGAGCCACCGCATCAGCCCCATGGGCGCGCGGCCCTTCACCCCGGCGACCACCAGCGCGCCCAGGCATCCGGCGATCGCGGGCCACTGGATGTTCATCGCCGCCATCGGGAACATCACGGTCGCGGCTCCGGCCGCCGCCACAGGCACCACGAGGGCGCCCAGCGCAAGCTCGGCCGCGCTCAACCACCGCCGGAAAAGCCCGATCACCGCCAACGCCAGGGCGAACGCCGCGCTGGCGACGGCAAGCACGTACCACCCCTCCTCGTGGAACGAGCCGGCGTGCAGCGCCCCGAGCTCGACGTGATGGCCGGTCCGCCAACGGTAGAGGTAGAACGCCATCGCACCCGCGAGGGCCAGGAAGACCAGCGACACGAAGAACCCGCCCACCACACCGCCGGTCCGCGCCCCGGATCTCGCCGCGACGATGAACGCGAGCACCCACAGCAGCACCGCTGCGACCCCCAGGACCCAGATCCACATCGTGCCGTACGTCACCAGTCCCAGAAGCGGGATGGAGATATAGCTGACATTCGGTGCATTCACGGTGGTCAGGTCCGCGTTGCCGAAGTGCGCGAGCATCGCGACCGCGTGCTCGCCGTGGTGCTGCAGCGTCGCCTCCGAGAAGTTGTCGGGCGAATCGTACACCTGATGATACACGTGGGCGCGTCCGACGCCGGCGAAGTTGAGGCCCTGCTTCCCGGCCTCCCTGAACGCCGTGAAGTCGGTGTCGTTGGGCATGCGGCGGTAGATCTCGTAGCTCATGGAGTTCGCCGCCGGGTAGGGGTCGGCCTGCCGCAGTGCCTCGATCACCCAGCCGTTGTTCTCGCTCGTCTCGAACATCAGCGAAGGGCCGCCGCCGCCCCGCATTTCGATCGAGACGACCAGCGCCACGTCGTCGAGCCAGAGATGTCCATCCACAAATGCGCGCGCGCCCAGGAGGCCCAGTTCCTCGGCGTCGGTAAAGAGCACGATCAGGTCGTTGCGGAGCTGGCCGCGCTCTCCAAGGGCTCGGAGCGCCTCGAGGATCGCCGCAATGCCCGAGCCGTCGTCGCCGGCGCCCAGCGAGATCTCGCGGCTGTCGTAGTGGGCGGTCACAAGCACCGCACCGCCGCCGGCCTCCGACCCCGATATCCTCGCAAGCACGTTGTGGACGGTCGCGGCTCGCGTGGGGTAGGGCGCCGACGGGAACGACGTCGCGGTCTGGACACGGGGCTGGTGGCCGAGTCCGCGAAGCTGCTCGAGCAGGTAGTCGCGCACGTCGGCGTGGGCGGGAGACCCGGGGGGCCGCGCCTCCGAGGCAATCTGTACCAGGTGCGTCATGGCGCGCGCCGACGAGAAGACGGAATCCGCGGCACTGGCCGGCACGGGCGAGGGCATCGACCTGTAGGAGCTGGAGAACCAGGCCGTGAGGAGAAGGATCAGGAGGGTGATGGGGCCGCGCAGGCCGCCCCAGGGCGGGGGGCCGGGAGCAACCTGGGAGTCAGCGCCGTAGTCCATCGCACCGAACTCGTCTGCTGGCATGGCTTTTCTGGCCTCCCGTTTCGCCTGTTTCCTGTGTAGCCGCTCCGCCTTCCGGGCCTGTTTCGCCCGGCGCTTCTTCTCCGCGCGGTTCACTTCCTGCGCGCCCCCCGGACTCGCCGGGCCCGCGGGAGCGCCCTGGCGGCCGCCACGTGCCTGAGAGGGTCCCGGGGCGGCTACCCGATCTCCCGCAGGCGCACCCTTGCCCGCCTCTCGCCGTTTGCGCGCGGACACCTCGCCCGCGATCTCCCGCTCAAGCTCTTCAATCTCATCTTCGCTGATCCCGAGTTCGGCGAACGATGGAATCTTCGGCAACTTGTCCTTGCCCATGCCCGTCCCCTAAAGCGGCCCGTCCTCCCAGGGTCCCCACAACGCGTAGGTCACGCTTGCACGCGAGCCGGCGGCGGTGCGGGAGCCCTGCACGTTGAAGAATAGCACACGGCCGTCGGGACTGAAGCACGAACCCGCGAACTCGCCCGGCTGGCGTGCGCCCTCCGGATGCGGCGCCCGCACCAGGTTGACGATCTGGCCCTCGCGATTGAGGCCGCGCACGAACTGCTCGCCGGTGGCGTCCTCGCACATGATCAGCCCGCCGCGCGGACTCAGGACAATGTTGTCCGGGCCTTCCAGAACGTCGGGCGAAGGCGATTCGAAGACCATGGTGAGTTCGCCGGTGTCGGCGGTCAACGGGCGGTAGTGGAAGACCTGACCGCACATCGCGTCGCCACCGTTTGTGGACACGACGTAGATGCCGCCATCGCCGTGGAAGGCGCCCTCGAGGCGGGCGAACCGGGCCGCACCCCGTTCGACTCCCTGCTTGAAGACTGCGAGGGGGTCGGATTCGGCGTCGGCGGGATCGGGGTCGTCGATGTCGACCCAATGCGCCTGATAGGTGTCCCCCGCGGTCTGGCCACGGGCGGTCAGATAGCCGGGCTGGCCGGTGATCGCCATCATCTGCAGCTGGCCGCCGGCCGCCAGCACGCCCGGTTCGTTGGGGATGAACCGGTACAGGCCCGCGCCGGGAAGCCGGTCGGGCACGTACCAGGTGTCCTCGGTCTCGTAGACGATGCCCGTATCGGGATCGACCGCCACGGCTTCGTGGACAAAGCGGCCCATGTCGCGCAGAGGTACCGGGTCCACGGGGCCGGTTGCGTCGACCGGAACTTCGAAGATGTATCCGTGCGGTCGCTCGTATCCCCTCTCGGATCCGTGGGTGATCTCTTCGCAGGAAAGCCAGCTTCCCCACGGTGTGGGCCCGCCGGCACAGTTCACGATGGTGCCCGCCAGCGAAACGAACTCGTCGACGAGCTCAACGCGCAGATCGCCTCCCGCGCCCGCTATGCGGACCTCGAGCGATGTGGTCCCGCCGGCGCCCCGGGGATCGTAGGCGGGTTGGGCGGTCGCCTGGCCCTCGTCCGCTTCGTCGACCATCTCGTGGTTGCGGATCAGGCGGATGTTGCCGTTGGGGAGCGGGAAGGCGGCCATTCCGTCGAAGGCGTTGGGGACGGTCAGCCCGTCGGTCACGGTGGAGGGCTGGCCCCCCGAGCTGATGCGCAGGCAGGTGAAGCTCTCGGGGATTTCGAGCTCGGGGCATTCGACGCTGGGCGCCAGTTCACCATAAGGCTTGATGATCGGGTGACGGCGGGCCCTGCGTCCCACGTTCGGGAGCGACGGATGGTGAGCCGCCCCGAGCGCGCTCGCCCGGCTATGGGCGATCAGTCCGGCAAGCGACGGCGTCAGCACGGCGCCTCCACCGGCCGCAGCCAGTTTTCCTATGAATACGCGGCGGTCCATCGGCATCGGTTGGGTCTCCAATCGGTCACTGATCCGCAGGTGCTCTGCGAGGTCGAGGCTGGGTTACCTGGAAGGTCATAATCCTGTGGGCAGCCCCCCACCCTGTGCAACACCAGCGAGCATCCCTAGATTCCCCCGTTGTTTTGAATAATCAGCTTTCGCAACGCGGGAAACGGAAGAGTCATGGCAATCCAGGTGAATTGGGAGCGGACGGAGGACGTGCTGGTAGCGAGGCCCGTGGGTCGAATCTTCAGTTCGGACTACCTGGATTGGCAGGGCGAACTGGAGTCCGGGATCAAGCCCGAAGACAAGAAACTCGTGGTCGATTTCGGAGAGGTCCCCTACATCGGCAGCGCCGGGCTGCGGGTCCTGTTGATGACCGCAAGACGATTCAGCGGCGACGGCAATGCCTTCGCCATCTGCCAGTTGCGACGCCCCATCTCGAAGGTTATCGCCGCCACGGGGTTCGACGGCATGATCTCGATCTACGATTCGGCTGATGCGGCCATCGCCGCGATGAGTGGTGACAGCGACGCGTAGGCGCCCGCGGATGCTCCGCGCGAGCCCCGGGAGGCCGCAACCCTCGGCCGCTGCCTCGCAGCCCCTCGGCCACCTACCTGTTGGGCTCGGCCGGATTGTCCGCCTTCCAGCGATCGTAGCGCATCCGTAGCGTCCTGACCGGGTTGGCGTTCTCGCCCTCCTCGATGTTCTCGTCGTTGACGTCGATGTAGAGCGAGTACTCGCCGTCGTTGAACGACTCGCCTTCCGGATCGTCGGCGTCCGCGACCAGGATGTAGGCCACGTGCGACGTCTTGCCGTCGCAGGGCACGTGGTCGAGGAGCGGCTCGGATTCGCAGGTGCAGCGGACATCTCCGCCAGCATCGTCGGCGGCTTCCATCGCGGCCATCACGCGGTCGGCCATCGTGCCGGCTTCGTCCTTGAAGGCCGCGACCGCCAGGTGGACCACATCATCGGACGCCAGGATGTTGCCCTGGACGGAGAAGTAGATGCCCTCGGCCGGGATGCTGTCCGCCACCGCCAGCGACGCCTCGCCGTTTCCGCTGCCCGAGTGGCCCGCGCAGCGCCCCTGCAGGTCCACGATCCCGAACTGGCGCCGCTCGAAGTCGGGGTCCTCGGAGAGCATCTCGATGATCCGGTCGGGCTCCGTCCCCTGCTTGAGCTCGGCGTAGATCAGCTCCTGGTTGGCTCGGGTCATGTCCACCCCCGCCTGGGCCGCCGCAACCGCCACGCCCGGCACGACGATCGCCTGGATGTCCATGAGCCCGGCGGACGGGAAGTTGGCAAACCGGCCCTGCGCCACGCAGGTCGCCGACGCGATCACCACCTGGCCGGTGCGCGTGTCGATGGCGATCACCGACCAGGTCGCCGAGAGCACGGTCGGGAACACCGTGAGCAGCAGCAGGGAGACGAGCAGGCGGCGGGCTTGCCGCGTGAGGGAGAAGCGGGCCATGATAACCTCCGTTTGCGGTTTGTGAACCGACAACGTCCGGAACGGCGACCCGCTGCGCAAGACGAGATGGATTCGTCGGGCGGCGTCGCCGCACCGGCAGTCCCCGACCCCACCGGAGCATTCACCCGTGTCCGACCAACTCAGCCGAAGATCCTTCGTGAATCGCAGTTCCACGCTCGCCATGGGGGCCATGATCGTGCCGCGGCACGTGCTCGGCGGGCCCGGGTACCAGGCGCCCTCCGACCGGCTCAACCTCGCGATCATCGGCGTTGGCGGGCAGGGGACGGAGAACGCGCAGGAGTTCGGCACCGAACACATCGCCGCGATCAGCGACGTGCACTGGGGAATCGTGCACAGGCGCGTGCAGGAGCGCCTCGTTGACGGCGACGGGAACCCGCGCGAGAAGGGCCACCGCTGGCAGGAGCAGTTCCTGCAGGCGCGGCAGTACACCGACTACCGCGAGCTGCTGGACCGCGAGGACGACCTCGACGCGGTGCTCATCGCGACCCCCGACCACCTTCACGCTTCCATGGCCAAGGCAGCCATGGAGGCGGGCAAGCATGTCTACGTCGAGAAGCCGCTCACCTACACCGTCCACGAAGCCCGCGCCCTGGCCGGGATCGCGGAGCGGACGGGCGTGGTGACCCAGATGGGGAACCAGGGCCACTCCGGCGACGAAGCGCGCCTCATCAACGAGTGGATCGCGGCCGGCGTCCTCGGCGACGTGACCGAAGTGCACATCTGGACCAACCGGCCGATCTGGCCGCAGGGGATCCGCAGGCCGGCACCCTGGGAAGAGGGGCTGAACCCGGGCTGGTACCAGCAATGGCACCAGGGCGCGATCATGTCCCTCGCGGCAGACGTCATGGACGCCGGGTACCCGATGCCGACCGGCATGGACTGGGACCTCTACCTGGGCCCGACCACGAAGGACATCCCCTTCCACCCCGTCTACCACCCCTTCAACTGGCGCGGCTGGGTCGATTTCGGGGTCAGCGCGCTCGGCGACATGGGCGCCCACCTCATGGACCACCCCTACTGGGCGCTCGGCCTGACCTACCCCACCACCGTCGAAGCCACGTCCACCCCCTGGGGCGGACCGCAGGACGACCCCGAGTCCTTCCCCCTCGCCATGCGCGCCCACTACGAGTTCCCGGCGCGGGGCTCGATGCCGCCTGTCGACCTCCACTGGTACGACGGCGGCCTCATGCCCCCCCGCCCTGCGGCGCTCCCCGACGACGTCGACCTCAACCGCACCGGCGGGGTCATGTTCATGGGCGAGCGCGGCATCCTCATGCACGGCACCTATGGCCGCAATCCCCGCCTGTTCCCCGAGTCGCTCACCGCGGACGCCCACGCCGTGCCGCAGACGCATCCGCGCATCGAGGACACCCACCAGATGAACTGGGCCAACGCGTGCAAGGAGGGCGGCGAGGCCTCGTGCCCCTTCGACTACGCCTCGCGCCTCACCGAGGTCATGCTGCTCGGGATCGTCGCCCTGCGCACCGGCCAGGGAAAGAAGATCCACTACGACGCCGACGCGATGCGCGTGACCAACGTCGAGGAGGCGAACAGCTACCTGACGCGCGAGTACAGGGCGGGTTGGGAGGTTTGAAGGGTCTGGCACCCCGCTGAAGCCAGGCACCGGACCGGTCGGTTCCCTTCCACAACCGTCGAGCCTGCGGTAAACTTGAGATGATGTCTATATCATCTTGAGTTGATCCTGGGAGGGTAACGGCCGATGTCGACCACCATCAACGTGAAGACGCTCCGCAGCGAAATGGGGCGCATCATCGAACGCGTGGGGCGGGGAGAGGACTTCACCGTCCTCTACCGAAGCCGTCCCGCTTTCCGGATCGTGCCCTTGGGCGGAAGTCTCGCCCGGGGTCTCCCCGAAGACGACGCGCTCTTTGGCGCGGAAGCCGTGGGAAGCTCGACCGACGGACTGACCGCCGCCGACCACGACCGCATCCTGTACGGGCAGCTCGGTGAGTGACCGGCAGCTGTTCGTCGACACTGCCGGCTGGATGGCGATGGCCGACTCCGCCGACCCGGTGCACGCCGCTACTCGAGACGAGCGCGATTCCTGGCTGCGCCGCGGCGGCCTGTTTGTCACGACGGACTATGTGGTAGACGAGACTCTGACGGTGCTCAGGGCCCGCATGGGACTGGAAGCGGCAGCCCGCTGGTGGGCGCAGGTGGACACGAGTTCGCGAGTGCAGTGGGAATGGATGAACCCCGACCGCACCGCGAAGGCGCGCGCATGGTTCTTCGACTGGCGTGACAAGCAGTTCTCGTTCACGGATTGCACGAGTTTCGTGGTCATGCGGGAGCTGCGAATCCGGAGGGCACTGACGACGGATCGTCACTTCCTGCAAGCCGGTTTTGAAGTCGTGCCCGGGATCGAGTGAGGAATGATCGCACCGATTCCCCGGTTGCGATCGACCACCTCGCGCCCGAATGTGAACGCGTCTTCCATTCAGCCTCACCAACACCGGAAAAGCGACATGTCACACACCCGCCGCACATTCCTCGCTGCCTCGGCAACTGCCGCAGGCGCCGCCGCGCTCAGCCCCGCGACCGCCTTTGCCGCTTCCGCCCCACACCCGGCCAACTCCGCCCTCATCCCCACCCCACCCAACCCCGCACCCCGCCCCTTGAGGATCCTCATTCTGGGCGGCACCGGATTCATCGGCCCGCATCAGGTGCGGTATGCCATGTACCGGGGCCACGACGTCACCATCTTCAACCGCGGGCAAACCGCCCCCGACCTCTTCCCCGGCGTGGAAGCGCTAATCGGGGACCGTGACGGCCAGCTCGGGGCGCTCGAGGGCCGCACCTGGGACGCTGTGATCGACAACAGCGGCTACGTCCCGCGCCATGTCCGCGATTCGGTGGAGCTGCTGCGGGATTCCGTGGGGCGGTACCTCTTCACCTCGACCGGATCGGTGTACGACTTCGACCAGGACGAGCTGACCGAGGACTCCGGGCTTCTTCCCATCGAGGACCCCGAGAGCGAGGACGTCAACCAGTACTACGGGCCGCTCAAGATCCTCTGCGAGAACGCGGTCACCGACGGCTTCAGGGAGCGCGGGACGGTGCTTCGCCTGCACGTCGTCGCGGGGCCGGGCGACACCACCGACCGTTTCACCTACTGGCCCGTGCGCATCGACCACGGGGGCGAGATCATCGCGCCCGGAAGCCAGGACACGCCGGTGCAGTACATCGACGTGCGCGACCTGGCCGAGTTCATGATCCTGTGCCTCGAGCGCGACATCGGCGGGACCTACAACACGGCCGGGCCCGCCCTCGACCCGACTTCGATGGCCGAGTTCCTGTATGGAATCCGCGCGATCACGAGCACGCCGCTCTCGTTCACGTGGATCGACGAGGAGTTTCTGGCGGAACGCGAGGGGCGGTTCCAGCTGTGGTACCCGCCGACCGAAGGGCCGATTCGGGGTCTCTCCCGGGTCCGGTCGCACAAGGCCGTCGCGGTCGGGCTCAAGTTCCGGCCGCTCGCCGTCACAGCGCTGGACACGCTGGAGTGGTACAGGACGCTCCCCGAGGAGCGGCGCAATCAGGTGGCGCTGAATCTGGAGCGGGATCAGGGGCTGCTGGAGGAGTGGAAGGCGCAACAGGGCTGATGCCGGCCGGACTCTTCGCGGCGCTGGTCGTCGTCCTTCTTACCCTTCTCGGGATTGGCGCGCGCTACTTCGTCCTCGGGGACGTCAACGCCATCCACGGACTCTTCAGTCTGTTCTTCTCGACCAATCTGCTGATTTGCTTTTGGGAGGCGTGTCTTTTCTTCAGACGGGACGAGATCGAGGAGCGGACCGAGTATTGGCGCAGGCGGCGCCGGGAAACCGGGCGCACGCCGGCCGTCGAGTTTCTTTCCTCCAGGGTGCCGCTGCGGCGGATACTGTCCCCGACGACCTGGATGGATGCCTGGGCTGCGTACGGCATGTACGACGATTCCTATTCGGATCGCCGGACGCTCGGCTTCACCGTCGATATCGGCAACGGTTTCGTTACGCCCATCCCGACACTTGTTCTGTATGCGGCCTATACAGTCGGCTACGTGCCTGCTGTCCTCGCCGGCATCGTTGGGGCCATGCTGTTCTGGCAGTGGGTGTACGTGTCGTCGCTGTACTGGGTGAGCTTCTTCGTGGCGGGGCGGCAGAGAGACATTCCCCGGCGCGAGCTGTACACGTATGTCGTTGGGCCGAATGCGGTTTGGGTGTTCATACCGGCGTTCGGATTGTACGTCTCGGTGAGGCTGATTCTGGACGGGAACTACGGGGTGCTGGGGTTCTGAGAACCGGTATACGTCGCTGATTCCCGCTACATCGGATCCCCGTAGAACCGCCAACCCGCCCTGAAGTCCCGCGGCGGCGCCTGGCCCAGCAACCGCGCCCGCACCATCTCGATCGGCATCCGACCGCCCTTCAGAATCGCGTCGTGGAACTCCCGCTCGGTCATTTCGCCACCGTCCACCAGCTGCTCCTGCAGCGCCCGGATCTGCAGGCCGCCCAGCATGTACGCTGCCTGATAGAGCGGCGAATAGCTGCCGTTGAACGAACGCCGCACCTCGGCGGTCGCGTTCGCGGGCTCATGACCCACGCGGTCGACCAGGAATGCGATGGCCTCGTCGGGCGTCATTTCACTCAGGTGAAAACTGAGCGAGAAGATGATCCGCGCGGCCCGGTGCATGCGCCAGAAGAGCATCCCGATGCGGTCCTCGGGCGTCGACGGGAACCCCATGTCCCACAGCCGCATCTCCCAGTACAGCGCCCAGCCCTCGCCCCAGAAGGGCGTGCGGAAGAGGTTGCGGTGCGAGTTGTAGCGGTCGGTCATGAAGCCCTGCAGGTGATGCCCGGGGATCAGCTCGTGGTGCACAGTCGCGCGCGCGAAGTGGATGTTGTTGCCCCGCATGCTCATCAGCTTCTCGTCATGCGTCATCTCGTCGGTCGGGAACGAAACGCGGATCACCTCGCCGCCCAGGAAGAACGGGTTCACGCGCTGGCGCTCGGGTGACATCATCTCGAGCCGCCACACCTCGTTCGCCAGCGGCGGCAACGTCACCAGGTCCCGCTCCTCTACAAAGTCGACCGCCTCCTGGGCCAGCTCCATGATCAGTTCGGGCTGCCTGCCCGGCTCGACATGCAGCGTCTTCACATGCTCGAGCGCCGCCCGCCAGTCATCCCCGTACCCCAAGTCGCGCGACGCCTCCAGCATCCGCGCATCGCACCACGCGAACTCCCGCTCGGCGATCGCGACCAGCTCCTCGGGCGTGTACGGGATCATGTCGCGCAGCAGGTCCGCCTCCATGCCGTCGCGCCCGATCGGATCACCCACGATCGGTTCCTCCGCGCCCTCGGGCCACCCGACGACGCGCTCGCGCACCGTCATCAGGTAGCGGCCGAGCGCATCGTCAACCTGCTCGAACGGCTGCTTTGCCCACCAGGTGAAGAGCGGGTCGTAGCCCTCGTAGTGGCGATACCAGGTGCCGAGGGCGCTTGTGTAGGATGCGAGTAGCCGCACGGCCCGCAGTCCGGTGATCGGCGTCGGGGTCGGCTGCCCCGCCCCGTCATCCCCAGCCCCCCCGGCGGCTGCCCGGGACCGCATCGCGCGGTCGGCGGCGTCCACCGCTTCGGCCAGCCCCGCCAGGCTCCCCGCGATCTCCTGCCCGTCGACCTCCTTGCGCGAATGGCGAATGTCCAGCAGGGCGACAATCTCGTCCGCGAATGGCAGCAGCGGAAGCACTTCGGCGACAAGACGCCCGTCGCGAGCGAGCAGCTCCTGCCGGTAGCGCACCTCATTGCCGAGCAGGACGAGATCGATGCTGGCTTCCACGTCGTCCGGCGCGACTTCGAGCGCGTCCAGCTCCTTGGCCCAGCCCGCCAGAAAGTCGCGCAAGCGCTCCTGCCGCGCCGCCGAGTACGGGATGTCGGCCCAGCGGCGCTCGAGCGCACCCAGGTCGGCGCTGAACTGCTCGACGACCTGCGCCAGGCTGGATTCCTGGAAGGCGGCGACATTCTGGAGGCCCGGGGTGGACGGGCTGGCTTGCCCCAACCCGATTCCCGGCGTGGCCGCGAGCGCTGCGAGGGCGCACGGTCCCACCAGGATCGGCAGGCGACGAAGCAGTCCAGGGCGACGAGTTTTCACGGATCCCTCCTCTGCGAGTACATTGGACGCCCCGTTCGCGGCCCCACTGTCGCGGCCCCGGGGCTTCCATCCTCTTGGACTGTGGACCCATGCAGGTATTCGGGCAACACGAGAAGCAGACCCTCGCCCAGCTCACGCGGGTCGCGACGCGCGCCGAACACGCCGCCCTCATGGCCGACGGCCACCTCGGGTACGTCATGCCGATCGGCGTCGTCGCAGCCTATCGCAACCAGGTCAGCGTTGCTGGCGTGGGGTTCGACATCGCGTGCGGCAATGCGGCGATCCGGACCGACCTGCGGCTGAACGACCTGCGCGACGGGCCCGGCGGGCTTCGGCGCAACCTGGAACGCATCGGCGACGAAATCCGCACCGGACTCACATTCGGGATCGGCGGCACAAACAAATCCTCCGACGCCCCGTCCGACCACCCGCTCTTCGACGATCCGGCCTGGGCCGCGGTCCCCGGCAAGCACCGACCCGCGCTAATGGACAAGGCGCGCAAGCAGCTGGGCACCGTGGGATCCGGCAACCACTACGTCGATGTCTTCGCCGACGAAAAGGACCGGATCTGGGTCGGTGTGCACTTCGGTTCGCGGGGGTTCGGCCACACCGTCGCGTCGTCGTTCCTCGCCATCGGGCAGGGAGCAGAATGGGGCACGCGTGTCCCCGAAGCAGAGGTGATCTTCGACCTCGACGCACCTGCCGGCCACGACTACTGGCACCTGATGAACTTGGCGGGCCGCTACGCGTACGCCGGCCGCGAGTGGGCGGTGCGCAAGACCGTCGACATCATCGGTGGCCGAGAGGTCGAACTGGTCCACAACCACCACAACTTCGCCTGGGAGGAAGAGCACTTCGGCCGAACCTTTATCGTGGTGCGGAAGGGGGCCACGCCGGCTTTCCCCGGACAGAAGGGGTTCGTGGGCGGCTCAATGGGTGACGATTCGGTGATTCTGGAGGGCGCGCGCGGCGCGCCGGCTGCATCACCCGCCGGCGAGCTGCAGGCGACCGCCCTCTACTCCACCGTCCACGGCGCGGGCCGGGTCATGAGCCGCACCGCCGCGCGCGGGAAGCGCCACCGTCGCACCGGCAAGGTGCTGAAGCGCGGAAGAGTGTCCCGCGAGATGATGCGGGACTGGGTCGATCAAAAGGGCGTGGTGCTCCGCGGCGGCGGTCTGGACGAGAGCCCACACGTGTATCGGAGGCTACCCGACGTGTTGGCCGCGCAGGGGGATACGATCACCGTGCTGCACACGCTCCGGCCGTTGGTGGTGGTCATGGCAGGTGCGGGACGGTAGCCGCCCCCACACACTCCCTCCAGCGAAAACACGTCACAAGGTGATCGTTCACCATCCCCGCCGCCATGTAGAGGGGGTCCTCGTTCACCCAGGGGTAGCGGCGCCTCCCTACCCTCGTATCTCCGCGTCAATCCCCTCTTCGCCTTCCCATTTCCCGACCACAGCCGCCGCGCACGAGTCGCTGTAGACGTTGACGGCCGTGCGGGCCATGTCGAGGGGCCGGTCGATGGAGAGCATCGCGGCCACGATCAGCATCGCCTGTGGATTGTCGCCGATTCCGATCGCGCTGAGGATGATGAAGATCACCACCAGTCCCGCGGAGGGAACCGCCGCCGCGCCGATCGACGCCAGCAGGGCCGTGAGGACCACGACGACCTGCGTCGCAAACCCGATGTCGGCTCCCAGGGCCTGCGCGATGAAGAGCGCACCCACACACTCCATCACCGCCGTCCCGTCCATGTTGACGGTGGCGCCCATGGGCAGCGTGAACGACGACACGCGATCCGATACTCCGACCTTTTCCCGCACGGTCTTGATGGTGACCGGCAGGGTGGCAGCCGAAGAACTCGTCGAGAACGCCACCAGCAGCGGCTCCCTCATGTTCATCACGTGGTTCCATGGAGACACGCGTGCCCAGAAGTACAGCAGGAGAGGCAGCGTGATCAGGAAGTGGATGGCGAGGCCCGAGCCCAGCGCCACGACGTATTGAGCCAGGTTGCCGAAGGCCATCAGCCCCGTCTCGGTGACCATGGTGACCATCAGCCCGAAGACCCCGATCGGGAGCAGCTTGATAATGCCCGTCGTCAGGGCCATCATCGCCTGGAAGAGCGCGCCGACCAGACTGGTGATCTTCGTGCGGGGATTCTCCGGCAGGGTCGTGACGGCCGCGCCGAAGACGATGCAGAAGAAGATGACCATCAGCATGTCGCCCGCCGAGGCCGCCTCGAAGAAGTTCGAGGGGACGATGGTATAGAGCAGGTCGACGAACGATTCGGGGGTCGCGAGGTTGGGCGCCGCCGCTCCGGTGTCGGTAACCGGATACCCCCGGCCCGGATTGATCAGGTTGAACAGGAGCAGGCCGGTAAGCGCGGCCAGCAGGCTCGATACCAGGTAGTACCCCAGCGTCTTGCCGAACATCCGTCCCACGGTGCGCCCGCTCCCGGCAGATGCCACTCCCGAGATGATCGAGGTTATGACCAGCGGCACGATGATCATTCGCAGCAGCTGCATGAACAGGCCGCCGACCCATCCGACGTTCTCCGCGACGGCTCCTCCTCCCGGAGACAGGCCGATGCCGATGCCCAGAAGCATCGCGATCAAAACCTGCCAGTGAAGACGTCTGTACCAGGGAAGGTCGGGGTTGTAGTCCATGGGGTCTCTCTCGGGTGTGTTCCGGGGATTGGCGCGGGCGCCCGCACGCTTGTCAACGCGGCAAGGTGGTGGGCGGCACTCGCATCCGTCAAGTTTCTGCAGGCATGTACCGCGTCAATGAAGAGGAGGGTCCGATCGAGATGCCGAAGCGCCCCAACGCCATATGTCGCCTCGCGGTCGCGGCGGCCGTGTGGTGTGCGGCGCATGGTCCGTCCTCTCCGGTGCACGGGCAGGTGGCCACGGCTGTTCGCATCTACGAGTCCCCCCGCGCGAACCCGCCACCGGCGATCGACGGCGACCTGGCCGACCGCGCATGGCACCGAGCCCCCTGGACCGTCCCGTTCGTCGACATTCGAGGCGACGACTGGCCTGCACCCCAGTGGGCAACCCGCGCCAGGATCCTGTGGGACGACACCCACCTCTACATCGCAGCCGAACTCGAAGAGCCCCACCTCTGGGCCACCCTCGCCGACCGCGACGCCATCCTCTACCGCGAGCACGACTTCGAAGTCTTCATCGACCCCGACGGCGACGCGCTCGCCTACTACGAGCTCGAGATCAATGCGCTGGGCACCGAGTTCGACCTCTTCCTCGACCGCCCCTACCAGCGCCGCGGCAAGGCAGAAATCGGGTGGGACATGGCCGGCCTTCGCACCGCCGTCCGCCGCGACGGCACCCTGAACGATCCCTCGGACGAGGATGTGGGATGGAGTATTGAGATCGCGATCCCGTGGTCCGCGCTGGTGCCACCGGCAGGCTTCACCCTCCCGGCTGCGGAGGATGCCACCGTGCGGGACACGGCGGACAAGGCCGACCCCATCCAGCAGCCCCCTCGACCCGGAGCACCAGCCCGGCCCGGTGGAGCGGCCCGGCCCGGTGGATCAGCCCAGCCCGGTGCACCACCCCAGCCCGGTGCGCCACCCCAACCCGGCACGCCACCCCAACCCGGCACGCCGCCCAAACCCGGCGACACCTGGCGCATCAACTTCTCCCGGGTGCAATGGCCGCTCGAGGTTGTTGACGGTGCCTACCGCCGGGCCCGCGCGCCGACGCCCGACGATCGGCATCCCGAGCACAACTGGGTGTGGTCGCCCCAGGGAGAGATCAACATGCACATCCCCGAGCGGTGGGGCGTGGTGCGCTTCGTGATCGGAGAAGGCCGATGAGGCGGGACTTGCACAAGCCCCCGGCCCGGCGTCTCGACCCGAATCGCGACCCAAGCGCGGGCTCCCGGATCAAACGGCGCGAGTTCCTCGCGGCCGCGGGGCGTGCACTCGCCGGGAGCGCGGCTGCGAGCGCGATGGCCACGGGCGCCGCGACCACCGGCGCGATGGCCGCCGCAACCCTCACGGGCTGCTCACCGCAGGTGGATGCGCCCGGATCATCTCCCCGGGCTGACGCGCCGCCGCCCTTCACCGCATGGACCTGGGTGCACGGCAACCGCGACTACGACGCGGCCGAGTGGCAGCGCCGATTCGCGCGGCTGAAAGAAGCCGGACTAGACGCCGTCCTGGTCGGCGGCGGCGACATCGAACTCGTGTCGGAGGCCGCCCACGCAGAGGGCCTCGAGTACCACCGCTGGTTCTGGACGCTGAACCGCAACGGCGACCAATGGGCGCAGGCCAACCACCCCGAGTGGTTCACGGTGAGCCGCAACCTGGAGTCCTCGCTCGAACGGCCGCCGTACGTCGGCTACTACAAGTGGGTCTGTCCGTCGCGTGAACCCGTCCGCGAGTACCTGCGCGGCCTGGTCGCCGAGCTCGCCGCCAACCCGGCCGTCGACGGTGTCCACCTCGACTACGTGCGCCACTGCGACGTGATCCTCCCGCGCGGGCTGTGGGAGACGTACGACCTCGTGCAGGACACGGAGCTCCCCGAATTCGACTTCTGCTACTGCGACGTGTGCCGCGAGCAGTTCGCCGCGCTCGATAGCCGCGATCCCCTCGACATTCCCGACCCGCCCGCCGACGAAGCGTGGCGGCGCTTTCGCTGGGACAGCGCTAAGCAGACGATGCCAATCACGGCAGTAGATCACGTAAGTTCAACGAGGGCTGCACGATCTGCCATTCCTGCCGTTGAGCGTTGTCAGGTCCCGTCGCTTCCATATGGCCG
>LXNI01000010.1_pt1 | contig 192932 bp, 161 predicted proteins | sample 809091 | NCBI WGS metagenome assembly LXNI01 (sample SAMN04870527, study PRJNA318959) | sponge metagenome | biome: 01000161; feature: marine sponge reef; material: water | host: Sarcotragus foetidus | place: Greece: Milos, Mediterranean Sea | collected 2013-05-29 | depth 5-7 m
CCGATCTGCCGCAGCGTGGAGGACTGCGCGCTCGTCCTGCAGGCGATTCACGGGGCGGACGGGATGGATCCCACGGCGCGCGACGTGGCCTTCGACTGGGACCCGGACCGGCCGCTCTCCGATCTCCGCGTGGCCTACGTGCCCTCGGCCTTCGAGGCGGAGCGCGAGGATGAGGAGTGGCAGGCGTTCGATGAGGCCTCGCTGGAGGTCGTGCGGGGGCTCGGAATCGATCCGGTCCCCCTCGAGCTCCCCGACGACATCCCGTACGGCGCAATGCGGATCATCCTCAGCGCCGAGGCCGGGGCCGCCTTCGACGAACTCACCCGGAGCGGGCGGGACGACCTCCTCGTGCGGCAGACGCGCGGCGCGTGGCCCAACACCTTCCGCAAAGCACGCATGATCCCCGCCGTGGAGTACATCCAGGCGAACCGGCTGCGCACGATCGCCATGCACCGCTTCGAGCGGGCGATGGAGGGGATCGACGTCGTGGTCACGCCGAGCTTCGGGGGGTCGATGCTCCTGCTCACGAACCTCACGGGACATCCGCAGGCGGTGATCCCGAACGGGTATCGGTCGGAGGACGGGACGCCGACGAGCATCTCGTTCGTCGGCAAGCTGTTCGGGGACGCGGAGGCGCTGCGGCTCGCGCTGGCGGTGCAGGACGCGACGGAACACCACCTGCGGCGTCCGCCCGAGTTCGCATGATCGACCTCCGCAGCGACACGGTGACGCGCCCGACGGAGGCGATGCGGGCGGCGATGGCGGCGGCCCCGGTGGGGGACGATTGCTACGGGGACGATCCGACCGTGCTCGAACTGGAGCGGCGGACGGCGGAGATCCTCGGCAAGGAAGCCGCCATGTACGTGCCCACCGGGACGATGAGCAACCAGCTTGCGCTGCGCGCGCACACGGAGCCGGGCGACACCGTGCTCATCGGCCCCGGCGCGCACATCTGGTTCGGAGAGGGGGGCGCACCGTCGCCGATCTCCGGGGTCGTCGTCAAGCCGCTGGAGGGCGAACGCGGCATGTTCGGCGCGGCGACGCTGCGGGCCGCGCTCAACCTCGACATGGGGACCGTGCGGGCGCGCATGCAGTCGCCCGTGCGGCTCGTCTGCGCCGAGAACACGCACAACGGGGCGGGCGGCGCGGTGTGGCCGCTGGATCTCCTGGGCGAGATGCTCGGAGCCGCGCGCGAGGCCGGCCTCGCGACTCACCTCGACGGCGCCAGGCTCTGGAACGCGACGGCGGCCACCGGCATCCCCGAGGCGGAGTTCGCGGCCGGCTTCGACACCGTGAACGTCTGCTTCTCGAAGGCGCTGGGCGCCCCTCTGGGTTCAGCCCTCGCCGGTCCGACGGACCTCATCGAGCGCGCCCGGCGCTTCAAGCAGCTCTACGGCGGGGGCTTCCGTCAGGCCGGGATCGTGGCCGCCGGCGCGCTCCATGCGCTCGAACAGCACCGCGAGCGGCTCACCGAAGACCACGCCCGGGCAAGAGCGCTCGCCCACGGCCTCGCCGCGATCCCCGGCCTGGACGTCGATGTCGAGGCCGTGGAAACCAACATCGTCCGCTTCGGCACGACCGATGTCGACGCGCCTGTGTTCGCCGGGCGGTGCCGGGAGGCGGGAGTCCTGCTGAACGCCTACAGCCACAGGGATCTGCGGGTCATCCCCCACCTCCACACGACGGACGACGATGTGGCGGGGGCACTGGAGATCTTCCGCCGGGTCGCCGCCGCCTGACTGAAGCCGGAGGGCGTCGCCCGGGCGTCACCCGGCCGCCCGAATGGACACTGCGTTCAGGGAGTCTGCGCCTCGGCCGATCTTCCCAGCGCCTGCGCGACCTCGGATTCGATAGCCGAGGTGATCTCGTCCGACTTCTCCGAGCCGAGCAGGACCGCGATCCAGCGGGTCGACTCGTTCGTCCCCAGCACGATGCGGCACATGACCGTGAGCGGCACCGAGAGCAGCATTCCCACGGGTCCCAGGACCCAGCCCCAGAAGACGAGCGAAGCGAAGACGACGAGCGTGGACAGGCCCACGCTGTAGCCCATCACCCGGGGCTCGATGAGGTTGGCCCACAGGATGTTGACGACGAGGAACCCGGACGCGGCGGCGATGGCCGTGCCGACGCCGACCGTGAGCCACGCGACCAGCACGGCCGGCACGGCGGCGATGAAGGACCCGATGTTGGGCACGTAGTTCAGCAGGAACGCGAGCACTCCCCACAGAATCGGGTAGTTGACGCCGAGAAGCGCCATGAGCGCCGCGATGCAGAGGCCGGTTCCGAGGCTGACGATCGTCTTCAGCACCACGTAGCGCCGGACCGCGGTGCCGACCTTCTCCCAGTTCTCCCGTGCCTCCGTCGCATCGGCCTCGCCGAACGCGACCCGCACCTTGGTGGGGAAGCTCGAGAGTTCGAGCAGCATGAAGACCATCGTGAGGATGATCAGGAACCCGTTGGCGAGGATGAACCCCAGGTTCTCGACCAGCTCCCGCATGAGGCCGAGCAGCCAGCTGGGCGAGACGAGTTCGTCGGCGTCGAGCAGCGGAGACTGGAGCCCGAAACGCACGAGGAGGTCGCTGAGCGTGGCCTCCAGCGCCTCGACCTGCTCCGCGAAGAGAAGGTCGAGCTGCGCTTCCGTGCGCCCGAGTTCGACGACGGGCGTCGCGAGGAGGCCGCCCGCCATCGTCCCGAGGGAGAGGATGACGAGCACGAGGCCCAGGACCGCGACGGACTTGGGAATCCGGTGGTCCGTCATCCAGCGCAGCGGCGTGGAGCACAGGATGGTGAGAAAGAGCGCGAGCACGAAGGAGACGATAAGGGCGGAGGCGGCGCGCATGCCGGCCACGATGATGACGAAGGCCGCCAGGTTGAGGAGGATCCGGTGTACTCGTGTCGCGTCGTCGCGCATGAAACGAGGGTGCGGTGCAGAGCGTGTCGAAGCAACCCCGGGAGAGGCCGGATCGTCGTTGCAGTCTGCGCCTTTCCGCGGATACCTTCGACCGTCCCCTCGACACATCGAACAGACAGCGAACTTCCGGGCTGAACTCCCCGGAAAGAACTGCCGAGAGAAGCGCTTGATCGAACGGAAGATCCGCGTACTCGTCGCCAAGCCGGGGCTCGACGGTCACGACCGGGGTGCGAAGGTGATGGCGGCCGCTCTCCAGGACGCCGGGATGGAGGTCATCTACACGGGACTCCACCAGACGCCCGAGATGATCGCCGCCACCGCCCTCCAGGAGGATGTGGATGTCGTCGCGCTCTCGATCCTGTCGGGGGCCCACATGACGCTCTTCCCGCGCGTGAAGGCGTTGCTGGACGGACAGGGGATGGATGAAGTCCTCGTCACCGGAGGGGGGATCATCCCCGCCGAGGACATGGAGGCGCTGGGCGAACTCGGCGTCGGCCGTCTCTTCGGTCCCGGAACGTCCACGTCCGACGCCGTCGCCTATATCCGCACCTGGTTCGAGGAGAACGGGCGCGAAGCCACCGGGGCGACAGGCTAGCCGCGCCCGGTGAACGAGAACGGCGACAGCCGGATGGGCGCGCTTGTCACTGAACTGCGCGAACTCGAAGCCCGGATCCAGCGCGGCGGCGGGGAAGCGCGCGTCGCCCGGCAGCACGCGCAGGGTAAACTCACGGCCCGCGAGCGGGTCGACCTCCTGATCGACGAGGGCGGCGGCTTCCTCGAGATCGGCCTCCTCATCGCGCACGACCAGTACGACGGGAAGGCGCCGGCGGCCGGCGTGGTGACCGGCGTGGGCGAGGTGTGCGGGCGCGAGGTCGTCATCGTCGCGAACGACCAGACGGTGAAGGCCGGGAGCTGGTGGCCCGAGACGATCACGAAGATCCTCCGGGCGCAGGAGATTGCCATGCGTTGCCGGGTTCCGATCGTCTACCTCGTCGACTCGGCCGGCGTGAACCTGCCGTACCAGGGCGGCGTGTTCCCGGGCAAGTACGGCGGGAGCCGGATCTTCTACTACAACTCGATCATGCGGCACTACCTCGAGGTGCCGCAGATCTCCGCCGTCATGGGCCAGTGTATCGCGGGCGGCGCCTACCTTCCGGCGCTCTCCGACGTGATCGTGATGGTCGAGGGGACGAGTTTCATGGGCCTCGGCGGCCCGAACCTCGTGAAGGGGGCGACGGGCCAGGAGGTCGAGGCCGAGGAACTCGGCGGAGCGCTGATGCACAACCGCGTGAGCGGGGTCGCGCACTACCGCGTGGCGGACGACGAGGCCTGCATCGAGAAGGTCCGGTCGCTCGTGGCCGGACTCCCGCCTGGCGTCCGCCCTGCCCGGGCCGTGGAGCCGCGAGGTGCAGCGCGCGCGCCGGAGGAGGTCTACGCGCTCCTCCCCGCCGACCACCGCCAGCCCTTCGACATGGAGGCGCTCCTCGAGACGATCCTCGACGCGGGGGAAGACGGGCCCCTCGAGGAGTTCCAGGCGGACCACGCGCCGGAGATGCTCACGGGAACGGGCCACATCGACGGCTTCCGCGTGGGAGTGATCGCGAACCGGCGCGGCATGTTCCGGGGCGAGGCCGGCGAGCCCCCGAAGTTCGGCGGCATCGTGTACACGGAGAGCGCGGAGAAGGTGGCCTACTTCATGGAGCTCTGCGACCGGCACGACACGCCGCTCCTCTTCGTGCAGGACGTGAGCGGGTTCATGGTCGGGCCGGAGGCGGAGCAGTCCGGGATCATCCGCGCCGGGGCGCGCATGGTCGAGTCCATGGCCACGGCGCGCGTCCCCAAGCTCGTCCTCACGGTCAACCACGCGAGCGGGGCGGGGTATTACGCGATGGCCGCGCAGGGGTTCGATCCCGACTTCATCTTCACGTGGCCGACGGGGCGCATGGCAGTGATGGAGGGAGAGGCCGCCGTGCGCGCCGCTTTCGGGCGCAAGCTGGAGGAGGCGGAGGGCGGGGCACTGGATGAGGAGACGGCGGCGGCGATCGAGCAGACGCGGGAGGACTACGAGGAGCAACTGGATGCGAAGTACGCGGCGGCACGGGGGTTCGTGGATGCGATCCTGACGCCGGAGGACACGCGGGCGGTGCTGTCGCTCGCGCTCCGCTGTTCCCTCGCGAACCCCGGGCCCCACCTCGGTCCCTTCACCCTCCCCGACAGCCTGTGAGCGAGCGACCCGGCGGCGCCCCGGAGGAGCTGCCCAAGGGAGCCATGACCGAGGCCATGGCGGAGCCCGCGACGGAAGCCCTGGCCGTCGAGGAGACTGCGGCCGCCGTGGGGTTGGAGGAGCGGCCGCTCCCCGCCCGGATCGGGCGCAACGGCGGCCGCTCGGTGCGCGTCGCCTCCGGGCAGGGATTCTGGGGCGATTGGCAGGAAGCGCCCAAGCTGCAGGTGCGGCATGGCGCGATCGACTACCTGATGCTCGACTACCTGGCCGAGATCACGATGTCGATCATGCAGAAGCAGCGGGACCGGAACCCGGACGCCGGTTACGCGCGCGACTTCGTTTCGCTGATGGACGACCTCATCCGCGACCTCCTCGAGAGGGAGATCCGCGTGGTCTCCAACGCGGGCGGCGTGAACCCCGAGGGGTGCCGGGCCGAACTCGGCTTCGCCTTCGCGGACGAGTCGCTGCCGCGCCGGCCCCGGGTGGCGGTGATCACGGGCGACGATCTGATGGACTCGCTCGACGACCTCATCGCCGCCGGGCACGAACTCAGGCACATGGAGACGGGGGCTCCGCTCTCGACCGTCCGGGACCGGGTGGCCGCCGCGAACGCGTACCTTGGCGCCGAACCGATCATGGAAGCGCTGCGGCAGGAGGCGGACATCGTCGTGGCCGGGCGCTCGACGGACACGGCGCTCACCTACGCGCCGCTCATGCACGAGTTCTCCTGGGCGGCCAACGACTGGGACCGCCTCGCGCACGGGGTCGTCGCCGGACACATCAACGAGTGCGGCTGCCAGGCCTCGGGCGGGAACTCGCTCGTGGACTGGAGGGAGATCGACCTCACCCTTCCGGGCTATCCCATCATCGAGGCGGAAGAAAGCGGCGCCTTCGTGGTGACGAAGCATCCGGGGCTCGGCGGGCGCGTGACCTGGGCCACCGTGGCCGAGCAACTCGTGTACGAACTCGGGGACCCGAGGGAGTACATCACGCCGGACGTGATCGCGGACTTCTCGACCATTCGCCTTCGCGATCTGGGGAAGGACCGGGTCCGGGTCGATAGCGTGGCCGGCCGGCCGCGCACGGACCAACTGAAGGTCTCCATCGCGTACCATGACGGCTTCAAGGCAGTGGGCGCCCTGACCTACGCCTGGCCCGATGCGGTGGACAAGGCGCGGCGCGCGGACGAGATCCTGCGCGGCCGGCTGCGTCACCTGGGGCTCGAATTCGACGAGATCCGAACGGAACTCGTCGGCGCCGGCGCGTGCCACGGACCGCTGGCCGGCGCGCCCTCGGACGACCTGCCCGAGGTCACGCTGCGGGTCGGCGTCCGCAGTCCGGACCGTCACGCCGTGTCGCGCTTCAGCCGGGAAATCGCGCCGCTCATTCTCGCCGGGCCGCCCACGGTGACCGGGTTCGCGGGCGGTCGCCCTCGCGTGCAGGAGGTCGTCGCCTACTGGCCCGCGCTCATCGACCGCGAGGTTGTGGAGGCCAACGTGAGAGTGGAGACGATGGAGCTGTGAGGATGGAACCGTGAGAGTGCGTCTGAGGGAGATCGCCTTTGCCCGTTCGGGAGACAAGGGGGATACCGCCAACGTGGGTCTCATCGCCTTCCGTCCATCGATTTATCCGATATTGGTCAAGGAAGTTACAGCGGATCGTGTAAAGTATCACTTCAAGGGGATCTGCGAGGGCGAGGTCGAGCGCTTCGAGCTTCCGAACCTGCGGGCGCTCAACTTCCTCCTTCACCGCTCCCTGGGTGGCGGCGGGACCGTGTCGCTCATGCTCGATGCCCAGGGCAAGACGTTCGCCACGGCCCTCCTGAGGATGGAGATCGACGTGCCCGACCATCTCCTCGACCGGGCGGCGGACTGAGGCACGCCGGGAGACGCTGAGAAGCTCATGTTCGAATACCTCGAGATAGACATCGATGAACGGACCGGCGTGAACCGGATCCACCTCGACCGCGCGGAGCGCCGGAATGCGCTGAGCGGGGCGCTGGTCGCGGAACTGAAGGAGGCGCTCGCGCTCGCGGAGGCGGACGCCCGGGTGCGCGTGATCGGCCTCGGAGGTCGCGGCCCGGACTTCTGTGCGGGTGCCGACTTGGCAGAAGTGCAGGCTTCGGTCGAGGAAGGGGCCATGGCCAGTCTGCGGGAGGCGGAGGCGCTGGGCGAACTCTTCACGCTCCTGCGGAAGCTCTCGAAGCCGGTCGTGGCGACGGTGCACGGTCGCGCGCTCGCGGGCGGGTGCGGCCTTGCCACCGCCTGCGATCTCGTGCTGGCGGCGGAGAGCGCCCGCTTCGGCTACCCGGAGGTGCGGCTCGGTTTCGTGCCGGCGATGGTGACGGCGATCCTGCGCCGGAACCTGGGTGAGAAGCGCGCCTTCGAGTTGATGGCGCTCGGGGACACGATCGACGCGGCGGAGGCGGCGCGGCTGGGTCTCGTGAACCGGGTCTGCGCGGACGCAGAATTCGAGGACGAGGCCTCCGCTTTCCTGGCCGAACTCGCCGGTCGGAGCGCCTCCGCGCTCGCGCTCACCAAACGGCTCCTGTACGGCACCGAGGGGCAGAGTTTCGAGGCGGCGATCGCCACCGGCGCCCGCGTGAACGCCATCGCACGCATGACCGACGACTGCCAGGCCGGCATCCGCGCCTTCCTCGACCGCAGCGCAAAGGAGCGCTGACGGCCCGGGCGCCACGGCAGACACCTCGAAGCAGACACGACGAAAGCAGACACGACGAAAGAGGAAACGATATGAGCAGTGGCATGAGCGATCTTCTCTGGCGCGTGGGGGCGCTCGCCTGCGGCGCGGCGGGCCTTTTCCTGCTTTCGTCGGACGGGTCGACGGACGGGGCGTCTCTCAGCCTCGCCATTCTCCTGCTCATCGCGGCGCTCGCCGCGTTGGGCGTGCTGTTCGGCGGCGGGGGGGACGGGTCGGCGGACGAAGATGGGCTGGACCTGAGCGCGCGGCTCGGGCTCGGCCTCCTGGGCGGACTCCTGGGGGCGGTGGTTTCCGCCGGGGCGCGCTCGATCGTGGCCGAAATCGGTTCCATCGGGGCGCTGAGCATGGGACTGACCTCCGGCTGGACCGGTGTGGCCTTCCTGTCGCACTTGGGGAGCGGCGCCGTCTGGGGTCTCATGCTCGGCGTTCTCTATGCGCGGCTTCCCGGCTCCTCGCCAACCTCGCGCGGCGCGTTTTTCAGCCTCGTGCCCACGTTTTACGTCATCGTCACGACCTATGCCGGCGACCCCGCCTTCGGCCTCGACCTGGAGGCTCTCCCTCTGGTGTCGGCTGGCGCGCTCTACGTTCTACGGGGTGTGGCCGCCGTCGTCTCCGTCCTCGCGGTCAACGCGGTGTGGGGGGCGATCGCCGGGGCGACTCTGGGGTGGGGAGAAGCGGGCGACGAGACGCCCGTCGCCCGCCCGATCGACGCATAAAAGGCGTGGACGATCGCACGGAGGCTCGGCCGCCGAGCCGGGACTGGTGGCTGCGGCTGCAGGTCGGGCTCGGGCTGGCCGGGGGCGCCGTGTGGTTCATCGGCGCCCTCACGGAGCAGGACTTCGTGGCGGGCGCGGGCTGCGGCCTCCTTGTCGCAGCCATCGTGCTCCGGTTGGGACGAACGAGAGCCGACGGTTGATCATGCGTTGATCCCGCGTTGATCCTGCGCTGCATCGAGGAGTGTGGGCACCGACGAAAGGACCGACGAGAGCATCCGCGCTGCCGGCGCCGCGGGCACCCTCCAGGAGGCGCGTGATCTCCTGAAGGCCCGGTTCGGCTACGAGGACTTCCGGCCAGCCCAGTCGAGGGTGGTGGAAGCCGTGCTCAGCGGCACGGATACGCTCGCCGTCTTGCCCACCGGGTTCGGGAAGTCCGTCTGCTTCCAGATTCCGGCTCTCCTGCGTTCGCAGACGACGCTCGTCATTTCGCCGCTCATCTCGCTCATCGAGGATCAGGTCGGCGGCGCCGCGCGCCGGGGCATGCGGGTTCTCGGCTGGACCAGCGCCACGCCGCGGAACGAGGTGGATGAGGCGCTCGACCGCGCCCGCCGCGGTGGGCTCGACCTCCTGTATCTCGCGCCCGAGCGCCTGGAGAACGAGGCCGTGTGCGACCGCCTGCGCGACGTGGGCGTGGGGGGCATCGCCGTGGATGAGGCGCACTGCGTGTCCCAGTGGGGGCACGACTTCCGACCGTCCTACCTGCGGATCGGGCGCGCGAGGGAGAGGATCGGAAACCCGCCGCTGACCGCCCTCACCGCCACCGCGACGTGGAGGACGCGGCGCGAAATCGAGCGATTCCTGGGGATGAAGGAGGCGATTCGCATCTTCGTGCCCGCCAACCGGCCGAACCTGCGCTATTCCGTGGAGATGGCGCCCGACCTGGGTGAAGCCTACGGGCGCGTGCGGCGAGAGGTCACGGCGTGTGGCGGCTCGGCCGTCGTGTACGCCCGCACCCGGGGGCTGAGCGCAAGGCTGGCCATCGCGCTGTCACGGGCCGGCGTCGCCAGCGCGCCCTACCACGCCCGCCTGCCGATCGAGCGGCGCCAGGCGACGCAGCGGGCCTTCCTGGACGGGAGCATCCGTGTGGTCTGCGCTACGACCGCGTTCGGCATGGGGATCGACCACCCCAACGTTCGCCTCGTGGCGCACCTGGGCGCGCCGGGGTCGCTGGAGGAGTACGTCCAGGAAGCGGGTCGCGCCGGCCGCGACGGCGCACCGGCACGCTGCGTGATGGTTGCGGTGCGCGAGAAACGCCGCCGCTCCATTCCGTTCGGCCGACGCGAGCAGCCCCGGCCGGGCAGCCCGCCGCCCGGCTCCGACCGGGCCGCCGCCGAGGCCGAGCGTCGCGTCGCAATGCGAGCCTACATCGCCACCGCCGACTGCCGCCGGGCGGCCATCGCCGCCTACTTCGGCGAACGCGCTCCGGCCTGCGACGGCTGCGACAACTGCGATCGCTGCCGGGCAGCCCCGGCGAGCGGTCGGCGACCTGGTCTCAGAACGACCACGACACGCCGAGGATGGCGATCACTGGGAGGGAAGCGATCGGAGCGGGGCGGGTGAGCGGTTGATCCGCCGTCGTCTGGTAGAAGAGGGCGTCCCGGCGATCCAGCGCGTTGAGCACGCGCACATACGGGGCGATGACGATGGACGAACTGCCGATAGTCGCGACCATGCGTCGCGAGATTTCCGCGTCGAGCCGAAGATAGGAGTCCTCCGGCGCGCCCGAGAGCACCGGCACGGGGTCGTCACCGCTCGGGGCGCTCTTTGCCTCGGGTCCCTGGGTCACCGATGCGAAGGACAGGCCGGCCCCGTACGCGAGCCGAATCCCGATGTCGACCTCGCGGAAGTCCGTCGAGAGCCCTCCGCTCAGGAGTTGCCGGCCCACGAAGGGGGTCTCTTCTTCCGGATCGGTCGTCCACACCCACGCGATCGAGTAGCCGATCCAGCCCCGGACCGGACCCTCCTTCGCCTGCACCCACAAGTCCCCGCCCGAGGAGTAGAGTTGATTCGCGTCGGGGAGGTCGTCGAAGGACTTGAGGTAGCCCTCGACGCCGACATCGACGCCGTTCTCGAGCGAGTTCGCCAGTCCGACCACCACGTGAGAAGCTCCGGCGATACTGGACCCCGGCGTCGACATCGGGATCTCGTCGGGATTCAGGGCAGGCAGGATGCGGCCGATTGTCGGGCCCGTCAGGTCTCCGGAGAGGATGGATTCCGGGCCGCGCACAACCTGGAAGAACCTTCCGGCGGAGAGGTGGATGTCCGCCGCGTCCGTGATATGCCAGGTCACGGTGCCGCGCGGCGCGAACTTCGCGCGGCGGGAGGGGGCGAAGTAGCTGGCCCGGAATCCTCCCCTCACCTCGAGTTCCCGGGCCACCTCCCAGATGGCCTCGCCCCACCCGGCGACCACGTTGGCGCGCCGGACGGCATGGGACACGTCATGAGCCGTCCTGCCGCCGAGTACCGTCCGCCGGTCCACCACGGTCTCGTACGAGTCGAACCCGCCACCGGCGGCCCAACGGATCGTGCGGCCTCCCGACTCGAACAGCGCCTCGGTCCGGGTTCGCACCGTGCGCGCGATCACATCCGCAAAGGAGACCTCGAAATCCAGTTCCTTGTCGCGCGGCAGCGGCAGGCCGGTGCCGAACCGTCCGTGAGCGCCTCTGACCGTGAACGTGCCGTCGGCCAGCGGAAGGCGATAGCTCGCGGAGCCCGCCAGGTTGCCCCAGTAAGCCGACTCCACCGCCCCGGCGTCTTCCAGTCGCCCGATGTCGAGCAGCACGGACTCGCGGTTCCAGAACCCCGTGGCCGTGAGCTTTCCGGGCCCCAGACGGTAGTCCAGCCGGCCCAGGATGTCGCCGTAGCCGTACGGCATTTCCTGCTCGCTCGTGATGATCGGATAGCCGAGTCCGTGAAGTCCGCGGCCGCTGACGAGCACCCGTCCCGCCGATCCGATCGGGCCCTCGGCCCGCAGGGTGCCGCCCAGGAGGTCCGCCGCCCCGGCGATGTGGAACCGCTCCGCGTCCCCCTCCCGAATCTTGAGGTCGAGGACGTAGGAGAGGCCCCCGTCGTAACGGGCCGGCGTCCCGCCGATGTATAGGGAGGCCTCATCGAGTACGCCGTCCGGGAAGGCATCGAGGAGCCCGCTGAGGTGGAACGGCGCGTAGACCGGCGCGCCATCGAGCAGCACGAGCTTCAGGTCCGACGCCGCCCCCCGCACATACAGCACACTTGTCGGATCCGACGGGTCGATGCCGCCGCCGTTCAGGGTCAGACCCGCCTCGGCCACGCCCGGAGATGAATCGAGCGCGCGGAGTTCCGTCTCTCCCTCCTCGCGGAACCCCTCGCGGGTGAGGCCGGGAGCGTACAGTCTCCGTGCGACGATGTGGGCGAACAGGCTCGGCATCGCGACGGGCCGCCGCTCCAGAGCCAGATCGAGCGGGACGTCATCGCCCGCGGAGACCACGACGCTGGCTGCGAGCGGCGCGCGATCCAGTGCCCGCGCGACAAGAAAGATGGATCCCTCCGGAAGGCCTTCCGCCCGGTAGAAGCCGTCCTCGTCCGTGACCAGGAACCAGGAAAACGCGGGGAAGCGGACTTCCACCGAGGCGCCCGCGATCGGCGTCTGGGTTTCGGCGCGCAGTACACGGCCGAAGACGGCGCCGACGATGGGCGTGCCCTCTGACGGGGAAGTCGGCGGGGGATCCTGAGCGACAACCGGCGAAGTGACGAAGCAGGTCGAAATCGGGCCGAGCAGCAGGATGAATCGCCACCGATGAGAGACGGGCCCTGACCTTCGGTGCATGGGCTTCGTCATCCCGGGATCCACCCCTCGAGGCTCGTTCAGATCTTCAGGTCACCTTGGCAGCCACCCGTCGTCCACCACCGCAGCGTGAGTTACCTGCGCTGCTACCCGTCGGTGCCGAGAAAGATCTCCACGGGGCTCGCAGCCGCCGAATCCGTACGCCGCAACTCGCCATTCTCGAGGCGGACGACCTCGCTCTCATCGATAACTACAGAACCGATCAGGGCGTCCCGCGGCAAGGTCACGCGGATTTCATCCGCCGCCCCCTCGATCTCGATGACGCCCGGCTCCACATGGAAACTCGCGTCGCGGGCCGCCACCGTGGCCGTCTCCTCGTCGGACAGTTCGACCGTCAAGCGCGTGCCTTCGCGCCCGCCGACGACCATGACGCGCACGGCGCCGTCCCGGGGGGCGACCGACACCCGGGAGGGTCCGGTCTCCCCGGCGACCTGGGGAGCGCCCGCGATCCAGGTCGCGACAACATCGATGCCGCCGTCGACCCAGGCCTTGACCGGCGATCCCGGCACCGCATAGGCACCCGCGGCGACCAGAAGCGTGATCCCCGCGGCCACCGCCACGGAGCGGCGGCTCAGCCTCGCCCAGCGCCGCGCCCGCGCGTTCGCCAGAGACACCGGCGCCCCGCGCGCGGCTTCCCTGAGCGCCGCCGGCATCGCGAGCCGGGATTCCGGCACCGCGAGCAGGTCGAGCGCCGCCGTCGCGCGCCGCGTCGCGAAGCGCATTTCATCGCTGCGCGCCGCGCACTCCGGGCACGCCGCCAAGTGCGCCTCGACGGGTGTTCGCTCTGCTGTGGTCAGCTCACCGTCGAGCAGAGCGAGCAGCGCTCCGTCTTCGACATGTGGCCGTTCACGCCTGGACATACTCAAACCTCACTATTTTCAGCGCAGATTTCCAGTTGCATCCCGACCGCTCACCCATCGTCCCCTCCTCACCGGCCCTGACCGGTCTCGTCCTCCACAATCCGCGGATCCAGCGCCTCCGTGAACCGGCGCAGGGCCCGCGCGAGCAGCGTCCCCACCGACCCCGGCGCGACTTTGATCACCTCGGCGATCTCGGCGTACCGGAACCCTTCCTCCCTCATCAACAGCAACTGCCGGTCGCGTTCGGGCATCTGTGCCAGCGCGGCGCGCACCGCCGCGACCCGTTCAGCTCTCAAAACCGCTCGATCCGGCAACTCCGCCGGGTCGTGCGCGAGATCCGCCTGTTCGTAGCGCTCCGCCAGCAGCCGTCGCCGTCGCGCGCTCATCCGAGCGTCGTCCCGCACCAGGTTCGTGGCTACCGTAAACAGCCAGCGCCGTGCCTCCTCGTCCGGCAGAGTCTGGTCCAACAGCCGAACGAACGCCTCTTGTACGACGTCCGCCGCGAGGTCGGCGTCACCCACCAACCGGTCCACATACCGAAAGAGGGCCGCCCAGTGGTTCCTGTATGCCGCCTCGAAGTCCACGGTTCTGCCCTCCACACCGTTGCCGGCACGCGAAGAGCGCCGCGGGCTTGCACCCTTGCCATCCATAGGGTCAACGCCTGCCGGGGCCTGATCGTGACGCGTCCGGGGTCTGCCCGACGTTTCGGCGGGAGGCCCGCCTCCGGTACGTTAGGTGCGCGGCGCCTCGAAGTCAGCCCGCCAGCCGCCGGGACCACGCAAGGGACACCTGTACCCACACCCTGCCGGCCGCTCACCACGCCGGCCGCGCACACCGAAACAGAGGAGCGGATGGGAGACGCGAGTTACGATCTGGAAGACCACCATGAGATGATCCGCGAGATGGTGCGGGAGTTCGCCGAGGCGGAGATCGCTCCCGTCGCCGCTCGCTACGATGAGTCGGAGGATTTCCCCTGGGACACCGGCGCCCTCATGTCGGAGCTGGGACTGTTCGGGATTCCCTTCGAGGAAGGACTGGGCGGCGCCGGCATGGACCTCCTCGCCGCGTCGATCGCCGTGGAGGAACTCGCCCGCGTGGACGCGAGCCATTCGATCATGATCGGGGCGCACACGAGTCTGGCCGCGACGCCGATCGACCGCTGGGGGACGAAAGCGCAGAAGGAACGCTTCCTGCGGCCCCTCGCCAGCGGCCGGGTCCTCGGCGGATTCGGGCTCACGGAGCCCGGGTCGGGCTCCGATGCGGGCGGCATGCGGACGACGGCGCGGAAGGCCGGCGACCGCTGGATCATCAACGGGAGCAAGACGTGGATCACGCACGGCGGCGTGGGCGAGGTGTTCGTCGTCGGCGCCCTCACGTCGCCGGACAAGGGCTCGCGGGGCATCACGGCCTTCATCCTCACCAAGGAGACGTGCGACCTGGAGGACGCGGCTCGCGTGGGCTTCGGCCACGCCGCGGATCTCGATCCGATGCCGGGGTTCGGCGCCGGACAGAAGCTGCGCAAACTGGGCTGGAACGCCTCCGATACGCGGGAACTCACGCTGGAGGATGTGGAGGTTCCGGAAGAGAACGTGCTCGGTGAAGTGGACCGGGGTTTTCCCATCTTCCTCGACACCCTCGACGGTGGACGGGTCGGGATCGCCGCCCACGCCATCGGAATCGCGCAGGGGGCGCTGGACGAGACGGTCCGCTACACCGGCGAGCGAAAGCAGTTCAAGAAGAAGATCCACGACTTCCAGGGCGTCCGCTTCATGCTTGCCGAGGCCCAGACGCGCATTCACGCTGCGCGGCTCATGATGCACCAGGCCGCGCGCCTCCGGATGGCGGGGAAGCCGCACAAGAAGGAGGCCGCCATGGCCAAGCTCTTCGCCTCGGAGACTGCGATGGACGTGACGACGATGGCCGTGCAGTTGCACGGCGGATACGGCTATTCGCGCGAGTATCCGGTGGAGCGCATGATGCGTGACGCGAAGATCACGGAGATCGGCGAGGGGACGAGCGAGATCCTCAAGATCGTGATTTCACGGGAGATGCTGCGCGAAGCGGGCTCCCTCGATTAGTTTGTGGGAGCAGCTTCAGCCCTGAGTCTCAGGTTGTCAGCAAGAACCGGGCAGTAACGAAGAGATACACGAACCCCCGGGGCAGTGGCCGGCGGTTCGCAGCGAACAAGCGAGTCTTACAGGATGTCAGCCCCCTGGTAGCACAATCGGGCACGGCGAACCCGTGCGCGCGTTGATGTAGACGTGCGCCGCGAGATCGTCGTAAACGCCACGACCCGCGAGAAACGGGTCGCGATCGTAGAAGACCACAAGCTCGTCGAACTGATGTACGAACGGCCCGACGAGCGACGCATGGCCGGTGATGTCTATCTCGGTGTGGTCGAGGCGATCGTGCCCGGACTTCAAGCCGCCTTCGTCAACATCGGCGCCGAGAAGTCCGCCTTCCTGCACGCCTCCGATCTACAGTCCGACGAAGATCCCGATGAAGAGGGGAACGGGGGCCGGGAACGAACCGGGGGACGTCGGGGGGGGCGCAACGGAAACGCTCCCCGCATCGAGGAAGCGATCCGCAAGGATCAGACGCTCCTCGTTCAGGTCGTCAAGGAGCCCATCGGCACGAAGGGCGCCCGCGTCACGACGCAGGTCTCCTTCCCGGGCCGTTTCCTCGTGTACATCCCGGACTCATCGCACGTCGGGGTCAGCCGCAAGATCGGCGACCGCGAGACGCGCGCCCGTCTGCGGCGCATGGTGCGCGATGTCCTCGGCGACGACGGCGGGGTCATTGTCCGGACCGTCGGAGAGGAGTTGACGAAGGAGGCCTGCGAGCGGGAACTCAAGTCGCTGCGGAAGACGTGGAAGAAAACGCGGCGCCGGCAGAAGGGCATGAAGGCGCCCGCCCTCGTGTACCAGGACGCGCGGCTGACATCAGGCATCATCCGCGACCTGTTCAGCGACCGCATCGATCTGCTCACGGTGGATTCGGCGGAGTTGTACCACGAGATCCGCTCCTATCTGGGGCAGGTGGACCCGGATCTGCTCGAGCGCGTGAGCCAGTACGATGGGACGGCACCCATCTTCGACGAGTTCGGGATCGAAGAGGAGATCCGCCGGGCGTTCCGCCGTACCGTTTACCTGAAGTCCGGCGGCCACGTCGTGATCGAGCAGACCGAGGCCCTCGTCTCGATCGATGTGAACACGGGGCGCTACACCGGCCGCCGGGATCCGGCGAAGACCATCCTCAAGACGAACCTCGAGGCGGCGGGAGAGATCGCCCGCCAACTCCGCCTGCGCGACGTAGGCGGGATCATCGTCATCGACTTCATCGACATGAACGAGGAAGAGTCACGCAACAGGGTCGTGCAGCAGATGAAGACCCTTCTGGGACATGACCGCGCGCGCTCGAAGGTGTTCGGCATCTCAGAACTCGGCCTCCTGCAGCTCAGTCGCCAGCGCGTGAGCCCCAGCCTGCACCAAAGGATGATGGAGCCGTGTCCCTACTGCGAGGGTGCGGGGCGAATCCTGGCCTCCGAGACGGTCGTGCGCCGTCTCGAGCGGGCGCTGGACCGGGTCGCCGCGGCCGGCCGGGAGAGTGGGATCACGATCCTCACGCACCCGGTGATCGCCCTCCACCTGCTGGAGCGCGAGCGCGAATTCCTGGACCGAATGAGGAAGAGCGGCGAGATCGGGATCGAGTTGCGCGACAACCCTCTGCTCGGCCTCGACGAGTTCCGGCTTCTCGCCCACCCGGCCGACGCCGACGTCACGAAGAAGTACATCTCGAGCTAGCGAAGGCCGGGCGTGGTGACGCGGCGGATCAGGCCCGATTTGTTTGACACATCCGCCCGCGCCGGGTAATCTCAGCGGCTCGCAATTCGTGGAATTTCAGCGGTGATCTGACGATATGTACGCGATTTTCAAGGCTCAGGGGAAGCAGTTCCGCGCGGTGGAAGACGCCGTGCTCCGCATCCCCTCTCTCCAGGCCGAGCCCGGAGATACGATCAAGTTCGATGACGTGCTGCTCGCCGAGCAGGACGGGGATGTCCATGTGGGAGCCCCGTGCGTGGCCGGCGCCTCTGTCGCGGCCGAGGTCGTGAGCCATGGGCGCGGCGACAAGATCATCGTCTACAAGATGAAGCGGCGGAAGGGATACCGGCGGAAGCAGGGTCACCGCCAGGGCTACACCGAGATCCGCATCCTCGGCATCGATCTGCCTGACGAGCCGCAGGAAGCGGAGGCGAAGCCGGCGGCCGCGGCGCCCGAACCCAAGGCGCCTCCCGAGCCCGAGGCCGAAGCCGCTCCCGAGCCCGTCGAGGCGGGGCCAGTGGACATCACGCCGGTCGCACGGAAGCTGGCGGAGGAGCACGGACTCGACCTCGGCGCGATCGAGGGGACGGGCAAGGACGGCCGCATCCTCAAGGGCGATGTGGACAAGGCCATTGCGGCGAAGGAAGGCGACTGATGGCGCATAAGAAAGGTGTCGGCTCCAGCCGCAACGGACGCGATTCGAACCCGCAGTATCTTGGGGTCAAGAAGTACGGCGGCGAGCACGTCATCGCCGGCCATATCATCGTTCGGCAGCGGGGAACGGCCTTTCATCCGGGTCGCAACGTCGGCCGGGGGAAGGACGACACGCTGTTCGCGCTCACCGAGGGTCAAGTCGAATTCCACCGCCGACGAGGCCGCCGCTTCGTCAGCGTCGTGACGCCGGGGTCGTAGCCCGCCGCGCGCTCGCAGCCGCACCGCCACCGGCTGCAGCCGCGCCGGGCCGTCCCGGCGTCTTCAGACTTCCGTCGGCCCCCCTCAGGAGCCCCTGAACTCGGGCTTCCGCTTCTCCAGAAAGGCGCCCACGCCTTCCGCCATGTCGTCCGTGGAGAAGAGGAGCGAGAACCAGCTGCGCTCGAACTTCAGCCCCTCATCCAGCGGCATTCGGCGCGCGGCGAGGATCGATTCCTTGGCGGCCTGAAGCGCGACCGGGCTGCGGCTCGCGATCTTCGAGGCGAGTTCCATCACGTGGCCTTCGAGTTCCGCCGGGTCGACGGCGGCTTCCACGAGCCCGATCTGCTCCGCCTTCTCGCCTGAAATCAGCTCGCCGCTCATCACGAGCCGCATCGCCCATCCCTCGCCGACCAGGCGCGGGAGCCGCTGCGTGCCGCCGGCCCCGGGGATGAGTCCGAGATTGATCTCCGGCTGGCCGAGGCGGGCCGAGGTCGAGGCCACGCGCATGTCGCACGACATGGCGAGTTCGCAGCCGCCGCCAAGGCAGAAGCCGTTGATCATCGCGATGATGGGTTTGGGGAAGGATTCGATCGCGCTGTACATGTCGCCGCGCGTCATGCTGCGGTACTGCTCGACCGGGCGCGCGTCCTTGAACTCCGAGATGTCGGCGCCCGCGATGAAGGAGCGGTCGCCGGCCCCCGTGATGATGACGACGCGGACATCGTCGTCGTCCGCGAGGCGGTCGAGTGCGCCGAAGATGGCGCAGCGCACGGCGCCGTTCAGCGCGTTGAGCTTCTCCGGCCGGTTGACCGTGAGCCTGGCGATATGTCCGTCGAGTTTCTCGACGAGAAGGACGTCACTCATGACGACTCCGATGCTTCAGGTTGGCTGGTTTCGGACGTTCCCGGCGGCCTGAGACGGTCGCCGGTCGAACGGTATCACGCGTCGGACTAAAGGTCACGCCATGCGTCCTCGTCTTCCGTCGACGACCATTCGTCCAGCGTCCCCGAGAGGCCGGGGGAATAGCTGTCACGCCCGTCCGCGAGCCTGTAAGCCACGAGGCCACCCCCGTCGACTTCGAATGCGACAACGTCTCCCGGCGAGAGACTCGCCTCCTCCCGGATCTCCTTAGGGATCGTCACCCGTCCGCGCGTAGTGATTCTCGACACGCTCACCATGATCTATGCCTCGTGTGTTGTGCGGCCGCCGACGACGGTGCGGAGGACCTCGATCTCCTTGATCGCGTACGGGTCCGCCGCGTGGGGATCGTCGCCGAGGATGACGTAGTCCGCGAGCTTCCCCTCGGTGATCGAGCCCTTGATGTTCTCCTCGAAGGAGGCGTGGGCCCCGTTGATCGTGCAGATGCGGAGCGCCTCGGGGACGGAGATCTTCTGGCTCGGGCCCCACTCGCGCCCCTGCATGTCCGTGCGCGTGACCATGCTCTGAATCGCCATCAGCGCCTCGAACGGCCCCGGCGGGTAGTCGGACGCGCCCGCCACCGGGATGTCGTAGTCGAGGAACCTCCGGTGCGCGAACATCCATTCCATCTTCTCCGCCCCGTATTCCCCCCACTTGTTCCCGTGGAAGTGGACGTACGTGTAGAAGGGGGTCGGGATGGCGCCGATGTCCTTGATCCTCTGCAGGAGTTCGTCGTCCACCAGCGAGCAGTGCTCGAGCCGGAAGCGGGGGTCGGCCTGCGGCATCTCGCGCTGGACCCGTTCGTAGGCGTTGAGACACATGTCGATCGTCTTGTCGCCGTTCGCGTGGATCCCGATCTGGAACCCGGCGCGGACGGCATCGTCCACCGCCTCCTGGATATCCTCCTGACTCATGGTGCTGATGCCGTAGTCGTCGGGGCGCCCGACGTACGGGGTGCGCATCGCCATCGTGCGCTCCGAGGCCGAGCCGTCCGCGGCGTACTTGACGGCCCCGATGCGCAGGTTCTCGTCCCCGAAGCCGGTGCGGACGCCGGCCTGCTTGAGGGCGGCGAACAGGAGGCTGCCCCCGGAGGGGAAGTAGTACATGCGAAAGTGCAGGTCGCCGGCGTCGTACGCGTCCTGGAGCGCGGTCAGGCCCTGGGCGCTCCCGCCAGTCTCGTGGACCGACGTGATTCCGGCGGCGGACATCAGTTCTCCGATGAGGGCGACGCCGGCGGCGCGCTCATCGCGCGTGCTCCCGCCGGGGACGAGGCGCTGCAGCGGGCGGCGCGCGAGTGACGCCACCTTGCCCGTCAGTTCGCCGTTCTCGCGGTAGAAGTGCCCGCCGGGCGGGCCCGGGGTCTCGACCGTGATTCCGGCGAGTTCGAACGCCTTCGAGTTGTAGACGCTCGTGTGTCCGCCGCGGTGTGTGACCTGCACCGGGTGGTCGGGGACCGCCTCATCGATGTCGAGGCGGTTGAGGGGCCGGCCTTCCTCGATCTTCGTGTCGTCGTACAGGAAGCCGACGACCCACTCGCCCGGCGGCGTGTTCTGCGCCCGCTCGCGGAGCGCGGACTTCATGCCCTCGATCGTGCGGATGTTCATGTCCACCTGCGTGAGATGGCGCATGCCGGCGGAAGAGGGGTGGTTGTGCGCGTCGATGAAGCCGGGGACGATGGTGCCGCCGCCCGCGTCGATGCGCTCGGTGCCGGGACCGATGAGGTTCGCGATGTCGGCGTTCGAGCCCACGGCGAGGAAGCGGCCGCTCTTCACGGCCAGCGCCTCCGCCCGCGGGTTCGCGTCGTCGACGGTGTAGATCGTCGCGTTCGTCACGACCTGGTCCGCGTGTCCTCCGTTGGCACCCGCGCCGGCCCCGCCTCCGCCCGGCTGGGCGCAGCCCGCGAGTGCGGCGCCTCCCGCCGCCAGTCCCGACAGCGCCACGAATTCCCGACGATTGACCTCGCTCATCCTCATCTCCTTCGACTTGTCTCGTGCAGCCGGTCGCGCGTCCTCGGGCCAGGTGCCCCGATCCGCGCCGTCCCTCACGCCTCGTGAGTGGTGCGCCCGCCGACGACGGTGCGCAGAATCTCGATTTCCTTGATCGCGAAGGGGTCGGCCGTGTGCGGGTCCTCCGCGAGGATCACGAAATCCGCCAGCTTGCCCGCCGTGATCGATCCCTTGATCCCCTCCTCGAACGCGGCGTGGGCCCCGTTGATCGTGCACACGCGAAGCGCCTCCTCGACGCTGATCTTCTGGCTCGGGCCCCACTCGCGTCCCTGCATGTCGGTGCGGGTGACCATGCTCTGAATGCCCATCAGCGCCTCGAACGGCCCGGGCGGATAATCGGAGGCGCCCGCCACCGGAATCCCGTAGTCGATGAACCGCCGGTGCGCGAACATCCATTCCATCTTCTCGGCGCCGTACTCGCCCCACTTGTTGCCGTGAAAGTGGACGTAGGTGTAGAAGGGCGTCGGGATCGCGCCCACGTCCCGGATCCTGCGCAGGAGGTCGTCGTTCACGAGCGAGCAGTGCTCGAGGCGGAAGCGGGGGTCGGCCTGCGGCATTTCGCGCTGCGCTCGCTCGAAGGCGTTGAGGCACATCTCGATCGCGAGGTCGCCGTTGGCGTGGATGCCGATCTGCCACCCGTTCCGGACCGCGTCGTCCACCGCCTCGTGGATCTCCTCCTGGTTCATGGTGAGGATCCCGTAGTCGTCGGGGCGGCCGACGTAGGGTGTGGACATGGCCATCGTGCGCTCGGAGGCGGAGCCGTCGGCCCCGTACTTGATCCCGCCCACCTTCACCCACTCGTCCCCGAAACCCGTGCGGATGCCCGCCGTCTTGAGGGCGTCGAAGAGGCCGGAGGGGTCGCCGGCGTTGGGGAAGACGTAGGCGCGGAAGTGGAGTTCGCCCGCCTCATGGGCGTCCTGGTAGGAGACGAGGTCGTTGCCGGCGCCGGTCTCGTGCACGGAGGTGAGGCCTGCCGCGGCCATGCGCTCGCCGATGAGGCGGATGCTCTCCTGCCGCTCGACGCGAGTCGTGCCGGCGGGGATGAGGCTCTCGAGCGGGTCCTTGGCGTGTTCCGCCACGCGCCCGGTGAGTTCGCCGTTCTCCCTGTAGTACCTGCCGCCGGGCGGATCGGGCGTGTCGGCGGTGATCCCGGCGAGTTCGAAGGCCCGCGAGTTGTAGACGCCGGTGTGGCCGCCCCGATGCGTGACCGAGACCGGATGGTCGGGGACCGCGTCGTCGATGTCGGCGCGCGTGAGGGGACGCCCATCCTCGAGCTTCGTGTCGTCGTACAGGAAGCCCTGCACCCACTGGCCGGGCGGGGTGTTCTGGGCCCGCTCGCCCAGCGCGCTCTTGATGGCCTCGATCGAGCGGACATCGAGGCTCACCTGCTTGAGGTGCTTCGTGCCGGAGTAAAAAGGGTGGTTGTGGGCGTCGATGAAGCCGGGGACGACGGTGTGGCCGGCGGCGTCGATGATGTCGGTGCCGGGGCCGATGAGGTTCGAGACGTCGGCGCTCGATCCTACGGCGAGGAAGCGGCCGCTCTTGACCGCGAACGCCTCGGCCCGGGGCAGGTCGTCGTCGACGGTGTAGACGGTGGCGTCGCGGACAACGAGGTCGGCGTGGCCTCCGGCGGCGGTGCCGGACGGGGTGCCGGATCCGCCCACGGAGCCTCCGGTGCCGCAGCCGGCCATTGCTGCGCCGCCCGCCGCGAGGCCGGAGACCGCCATGAAGTCACGCCGGGTGATGTCGCTCATACCGTATCTCCTCGGAAGCTTCGGATCCCTGCGAAGCGAATGACGGTGGCTACTTTAGCTCGACGAGTTGGTCGGGGTCCACGCGCACGACGATGTAGGTGATCGTCTCGGTGATCTCGCTGAAGCCGTGCGGCGAACCGGCCGGGATGATGAGCATGTCGCCGGGGCCGATCTCCTGGCTCTCCCCGCCCGCGATCCCGCCCACGGAACTGGGGCCGGTCAGCGTTCGCACGGTGTTGCCTTCGGGGTCGAGGGCGCGCGCGTCGGAGAGTTCGCCTCCGGTCACCAGCGTGCCGCGGCCGGAGACGACGTAGTAGACCTCGGTCTGATTGTGGTGCTGGATCGCCCCCATCGAAGTGGTCGGCGGACGCTGCACGACGCCGATGCCGGCGTTGTGCCCCCCCGCGTCGATATGCCGGATCTGCTGGTCGCTGACCCGGCCCTCGGGCGCGTTCGCGATCGTGGCGAGGATGTCGGCCGCGGAGATGTACGTGGCCGGCGGATTGTCCGGCCGGTCAGCCGGAGCCGCGCTCCAGAGGACACCTGCCGCAAGGGCGGCGACGATCAGCTTCGACATGGTTCGGCTCCGGCGTTCCGATTGATGGAGAGATGAGACGGTCTGCGGATTCTAGACCGGCCCGCCGGTCCGGTCCACGGCTCCCGGCCCGTCTGACGTTCCCGCGGGAACGTCCCACGTCGCGCGACTGTCCCCCGGGCGGGTTTTCCGCGTACGTTTTACGAGTCCGGGACGAACCGCAGGTCAGAGCACGCAGGAGAAGTCGGATGAACGGTTGGAGCCGCCGCAACTTCGTCAAGACGACCGCCGCCGCGGGGCTCGCGCTGCCCGCCGCGCCTGCCCTGGCCGCGACCGGCCCGAAGGCCGCTGACGCCGCACACCGGACGGGTCCGACGGTCGGCTCTCGTTCCGACGACGATCCGCTCGGGATCCGGGGCCAGTTTCCGGTCACGGAGGAGTTCGCCTACCTGAACACGGCCTCCACGGGGCCGCTTCCGCTTCCCGTGCGCGAAGCGCTTGTCTCCTACGCGGACGAGAAGATGACGTACCGGGATCCCGGGAGCCGCAGGCGCGCCGTCGACCGGGCGCGGAGCCGTTTCGCCTCCCTGTTCGGAGCGGACGAGGACGAAATCGCCTTCCTCTTCAACACGAGCGACGGCGAGAACATCGTGGCCAACGCGATCGACTGGCGGCCGGGCGACAACGTCGTCATCGACGAACTCCACTTCACGACCGCCTTCGTCGTCTATCGGGAACTGGAGAAGCGGGAGGGCGTCGAACTCCGCATCATCCCCTCGCGCGAGGGGCGCGCCCACCCCGAGGACTACGACGCCTACACGGACGACCGCACACGGCTCGTCAGCGTGGCGTGGGTCTCGAACCGCAACGGGTTCCGGCACGACCTCCCCACGCTGGCCGAGATCGCGCACGCCCGGGGCGGGTACCTGTTCGCCGACGGGATTCAGGCGTTCGGCACTTTCCCGACGAACCTCCACGAGGAGGGCGTCGACTTCGCCTGCGGAAACGGGTACAAGTGGCTCCACGCCGACTTCGGGTGCTCGATCCTGTACGCGCGGAGCGAGCACCACGACTGGATGGAGCCCGACCGCTTCGGCCATGCGCAGGTGGCCGAGACGCTCCCGGAGCACCAGTACCGGCTCAGGACGGACGCCCGGAAGTTCGAGCACGGGAGCCTGGCGTTCGGTCCCGTCGCGGCCATGGACGCCGCGCTCGGCTTCATCGACGAAGTGGGTTTGCTGCGGATCGCGGAGCACACGCACACGCTCGCCAGCGATCTCCGCGAGGGCGCGGCGAAACTGGGGATGAGACTCTTCACGCCGCCGGCGAATCCGTCACCGATCGTGAGCTTCTATCACGGGATGGACCCGGACGAACTCGGGGATGCGCTGCGCGAGGAAGGTGTGCTCTTCACCTACCAGGAGGGAGGGGAACTCCTCCGCGCCGCCGTCGCGATGTTCAACAACCGCGACGACGTCGACCGCCTGCTCGGAGTGATCGCCGCCCGCGTGTAAATCTCACTCCGCGGGATCGACCTCTATCCGCGGGAGCCCCGCGCCGGTGAGCCGTCGGTTCAGGCGGGGCAGGTCGTCGCTGAGGATATCGTCGAGGGCCTGCAGGTGCACTTCGAGTTCGGCGGAGAGCTCGTTGAAGACCGCCTGGTAGGCGTCGATCGGCGTGCCGTCGCCCCGCTCCAGGTGGCTGCGGAGGCCGGTCAGGCGATCGTTCAGCTTGATAGGGAAGGCGATCTTGTCCTTCGGGCTCTGGTTGCGGAGTTGGTAGAGTTCTCCCGCGACCGCCTCGATTCCCGCCGCGAAGCCGGACACCTCGTCCCGGAGGCCCGCATCGTCCGCCCTGCTGACGATCGCGTCGATCTGGGAGAGGAGATCGCGCACCAGAATGACGCTCTCGTTCGCCCGGCTCTCGGCATCGCGGATCGCCATTGCGAGGCGGAACTGATCGGTGAACGCGGCGGCGGGGATGTCGCCGAGCCTCGGGTCGGGATTCACGTCGAACGTTGCCTCCCGGGTCGAGCCGTCGATGGTCAGTTGCGCGAGGTAGCGACCCGGCGGTGCCCACGGCCCCACGCCCGGGTCGCCGCCCTCGAGAACGATCCCGGGGAAGCTCACTGCGCCCGGGTAGCGGAGGTCCCAGCGGACCCTGTGGGTGCCCCCCTCTACGATCTCGTCGACGAGGGTGCGGACGTGTTCGCGTTCGTCCGTCAGGATGTCGAGCCGCGCGTGCATCGCGGGGGCGCTCACCCGGTAGTCGATGACCGCGGGGACAGATCGCCGAACTGCGTCGGCCGGCCGGAAGAGGTGTACGTCTGCGACGGCGAGGTCCGCGTCGAGTTGTCGCAGCGTCTCGATGTCATCGAGCACCCAGAAGGAGCGGCCGTGGGTGCTGATCACGAGGTCGCGCGCCTCGACCGATAGTCCGGTGACGGGCGTATCCGGAAGCTCGAACGACAGGTCGCTCCAGATCGAGCCCCCGGCGAACGACACGAACACGCCGCGCTCGGTGCCCGCGTACAGGAGCCCCGGGCGCTCGGGATCCTCCCGGATGACGCGCACGAAGGCGCCATCGGGGATGCCGTCGCCGATCCGGGTCCAGCTCGCCCCGTAGTCGTCGGTCCTCCACGCGTACGGCGCCCGGTCGTCCATCTCGTACCGGATCCCGGCCACGTGCGCGCTCGCCGGCCGGTGCGAAGACACGTCGATGGTCATCACGCGCGTGTGCGGCGGCATGTCCGGGGGCGTGACGTCATGCCAGTTGCCGCCGCCGTCGCGCGAGACGTGGATGAGACCGTCGTCGGACCCCGTCCAGATCGTCTCCGGTTCGTGCGGCGAGAGCCCGATCGAGTAGAGCGTGCCGTAGATCTCGGGACCGTCCTGGTCCTTGATGATCGGGCCGCCGGAGTCGCCCAGCGTCTCCGGCTCGGCGCGCGTCAGGTCCGGGCTGATCTTCTCCCACGACCGACCCTCGTCGAGCGATCGCCACAGGTGCTGCGATCCGACGTAGAGCGCGTGGGGCGGCGTCGGCGCCACCGCGATGGGGTAGGTCCAGTTCCAGCGCTCGGGCATGTCCCGCGCCGGCTCGCCCATGACGATGCGCGGCCACGGCTGGATGTCCGTCGCCATGCCGGTCGCCCGGTCGTAGCGCGTGAGCGTGTTCGTCGCGCCCGCGTAGAAGATGTCGGGATCGGCGGGGTGCGGAGCGATGTAGCCGCTCTCGCCTCCGCCCACTGGGTACATCCATGCCGTGCTCGCCCCCCCCGGGTCCCGCAGATGGGCCGGCTCGGACGACACGCACACGGTCGTGTTGTCCTGCTGCGCGCCGCACACGTGGTAGGGAAAGTCCACGGTCGTGGCCAGGCGATAGATCTGGGCCGTCGGAACCCGCATCGAGGTCCACGTGCGGCCCCCGTTCACCGTGACGACGCCACCCCCGTCGTTGCCGTTGATCATGCGCAGCGGGTTCGTGGGATCGATCCACAGGTCGTGATGGTCGACGTGAGTCTCCGGTACGCTCTCGAGCGTCGGTCCGCCGTCGGTCGAGCGCATGAGCCTGAAGTTGAGGATGTACAGCGTGTTGCGGTCGACCGGGTCCGCCTCCAGACGCTGGAAGTAGAAGGCACGCTGCCAGATGTCCCGGTGGCCGTTGACGAACTCCCACGACGCGCCTCCGTCGTCGGACCGGTACAGACCTCCCCGCTCGGCCTCGATGTTGGCCCACACCCGGTTCGGATCCGCGCCCGAGACGGTGACCGTGATCTTGCCCAGTACGCCCGTGGGGAGGCCCGGGTTGCGCGTGAGTTCGCTCCATGTGTCGCCGCCATCGGTGGACTTGAAGATCCCCGATCCCTCGCCGCCGCTCCACAGGCGCCACGGCTTGCGATACACCTGCCACAGCGTCGCGTAGAGGATGTCCGGATCGCCCGGATCCATGACGAGGTCGACGGCCCCCGTGCGCTCGTCGCGGAAGAGCACCCTCTCCCACGTCTCGCCTCCGTCGGTGGTCCGGAAGACGCCGCGCTCGGGGTTGGGTCCGAAGGGATGGCCGAGGGCGGCCACGTACGCGCGATCGGGGTCCGTCGGATGGATACGGATCCGGCCGATCGCGTGGGTCTCGGCGAGGCCCAGGTGCCGCCAGTTCTTCCCGGCGTCGTCCGAGCGGTAGACGCCATCGCCCTGGAGGACGTTGGCCCGCAACTGCACTTCGCCCATGCCGATGTAGACGATGTCCGGATCCGACGGCGCCATCGCCACCGCGCCGACCGAGGCGCTGCCGACCTGCCCATCGGTTGCGGGCGTCCAGCTGATCCCGCCGTCCGTCGTCTTGAACAGCCCTCCGCCCGTTGCGCCGAAGTAGTACTCGAACGGTCGATCGGCATGGCCCGCCACCGCGATCGAGCGTCCGCCCCGGTCCGGTCCGATCGAGCGCCACTCCATGGGAGGGAGGAGCGAGACCGGATCCTGCGCTGCGAGCCCCGGGGACAGCACAGCCAACGACATCGCAACCAGCACCGAGCGCACGAGCATCGGAACCCTACCTGATCTCCTCGCGGATCGCGGCCAGTTCCTCCGCGGCTCCGGGGGGTGGTTGTGTGAACAGGCTCACGCCGATCGTGACGGCGAAACCCGCCGCGAAGCCCGGCAGCATCTCGTACAGGTCGTAGAAGCCCTCCTTGAAGAGGACGACCCACAGCATCGTGACGAGGAAGCCGGCGATCATGCCGGCGAGCGCGCCCGCCCGGGTGGTTCGGGCCCAGAAGAGCGAACACAGCACGACCGGGGCGAAGGCCGCCGCGAGGCCGGACCACGCGAAGAGGACGAACCAGAAGATCGCCCGCTCGGCCGTCAGCGCGAGCAGCAGCCCGGTAACGCCGAGGACGACGGTCACCGCCTTGCCCAGCACGGATAGCGCCCGCTGCCGGGCGTCGGGGCGGAAGATCTTCTGATAGATGTCCCGCACCGCCGCGGAAGAGGCGAGGATCAGCAGTGAATCGGCCGTCGACATGATGGCCGCGAGGACGACGACGAGGACGAGACCCGTGAACAGGTCGGGCAGCAGTCCCGCAGCCATGGCGGGGAGCGCCGTCTCGGGGTCGGCGAGGGCCGGGTAGAGGACGCGGGCGGCCATCCCCGTGAACACCGCCCCCATGTCGAACACGATGATGCAACCGACGGCGATCGGCCCCGCCTTCCGGATCTCGCGCTGGTCGCGGGCCGCGAGGAAGCGCGCCAGAAGCTGCGGAGCGCCGAGGAACGCGAGCCCCACACCCACAAAACCCGCCGCGCTCGCGATCCCCAGCGGGGTGAGTCCGAGCCCGCCGCCGAGCCGCAGCAGATCGGACCCCGACGCCTGTAACCCCTCGAATACGGCGAGGGGTTCGGCCGCGCGCAGCCCGTCCATGAGCGCGCCCCAGCCTCCCACCGCGCTGATGCCGACGAAGGGGAGCACGAGCAGGCAGGCGAACATGAGCACGCCCTGGGCGAAGTCCGAGTACGCCACCGCCTTGAACCCGCCCACGACGGTATAGAAGAGGACCACGGCGAGCCCGAGGTAGACGCCCGTGTGGTAGCCGGTGCCGAGGAAAGAGTCGAACGCCTTGCCCGTCGCCGTGAGTTGCGCTCCGACGTAGAAGGCGACCATCGAGAGGACGATGACGGCCCCCACGATGCGGAAGGCGTGTTTCTTGTCGTGGAAGCGGTCCTCGAGGTAGTCGGGGACGGTGATCGAACCGTAGCGGTCGGTGAACGCCTTGAACGGTCGCGCCACGAAGGCCCACGCGAGCGCGACGCCGACCACTTCGCCCAGTACGACCCACAGCGCGTGCATGCCCAGCGCGTACCCGATCCCCGTGAGCCCGAGCAGGAGCCAGGCGCTCTCTCCGGTCGCGTTCGAAGAGAACGCCAGGACCCACGAGGGCAGCTTCTTGCCCGCCGCGTAGTACCCCTTCACGTCGTGCGATTCCTTCCCGCCCCACACGCCGATGACGAGCAGGAAGGCGAGATAGACGACCACGACGCCGATGATTACGGGAGAGGGCATTCAATGCCTCCGTTCGCGTTTCTTAGGCGACCTCGGGTGACCTACCTTCCGCCACGGGCGGGCCGCTGACAACCGTCGCCCGAGGATTCGGCGTCGGCAGGCAGGGGGTTCGACGTTCCCGCGGGAACGTCTACTATCCCTCCTGACTCAAGACTACGCAGGGGGGAGACACCGGTTGGCCACGCTGGGACCCGTCACAACCACGCACAGCTTCGACGAGCGGGGGCTCGCGGACTACCTGTGCGCTTGCGGACTGCCTGAGTTCGCCGGCGGGCTGGCGGCGCTGCAGTACCAGGGTGGCCAGTCCAATCCCACGTATCGCCTCGAAGCGGGTGGCCGGTACTTCGTTCTGCGGAAGAAGCCGCCGGGTGATCTGCTCCCCTCGGCGCACCTCATCGAGCGCGAATACCGCGTAATGAAGGCGCTGGCGGACGCCGACGTGCCGGTGCCGGAGATGATCCATCTGTGCGAGGACCCCGGTGTGATCGGGCAGGCGTTCTTCGTCATGGAGCACGTGGAGGGACGCGTGCCCTCGGCGCCGGGGCTGCCCGAGATCGACTCGCCCGACGAACGGGCGGCGATCTACGACGCGATGAACGAGGCGCTGGCGCGGCTGCACGCCGTCGACTGGGCGGACCTCGGCCTCGGGAACTATGGAAAACCGTCGGACTACGTCGCGAGGCAGACCTCGGTTTGGACGAGACAGTACGAGGCAGCCCGGACCGATCCGATCCCGGCCATGGAGGCGCTCGTGAAGTGGCTCCCCGCGAACATCCCCGCCAGCGACGCGTCGGAGCGGGAGACGACGATCGCGCACGGCGACTATCGGCTCGACAACATGATCCTTCATCCGATGGAGCCGAGGGTCGTGGCCATCGTCGATTGGGAACTGTCGACGCTGGGTCATCCTCTGGCCGACCTCGCCTACAACTGCATGACGTATCACCTGCCCGAAGGCCCCCTGTGGAAGGGGTTGGGGGAAATCGACTGCGAGGCGCTGGGGATTCCGTCGGAGGAGGACTACGTCGCCGCCTACTGCCGACGGACGGGACGCGACGGGGTCCCGGACTGGGACTTCTTCATGGCGTTCGGCCTGTTCCGGCTCGCCTCGATCTGTCAGGGGGTGTACGCGCGCGCCCTCCAGGGCAACGCGAGTTCGCGGAACGCGCTGGAGGTCGGCGCAAAGGCGTCGATCCTGGCTGAAGCCGGATGGAGCTTCGCCCGCGGCGCCTGAGAGCACCCCGGGCGCCGCCTGGGGCTCGCCGCGATCTCCCCTACGACCCCCGCAGTTCGAGCTTTGCGAGCGCCTCCAGGTGGACCTCGTCCGGGCCGTCGGCCAGCCGCAGCGTGCGCGAGTGTGCGTAGGCGGCCGCGAGCCACGTGTCGGGGCTCACGCCGAGGGCGCCGTGGACCTGGATCGCCTGGTCGAGGACGCGGCAGGCCATGCGAGGCGCGACGACCTTGATCATGGCGATCTCCCGGCGCGCGGCCTTGTTGCCGACGGTGTCCATCATGTGGGCGGCGTGCAGGGTGAGGAGCCGGGCCTGATCCACGGCGATGCGGCACTCGGCGAGTGCGTGGCGAAGTGCGCCCTTCTCGGCGAGGGGGCCCGAGAAGGCGACGCGGGCCTTCGCGCGTGCGGCCATGTCCTCGATCGCCCGCTCGGCGACCCCGACGAGGCGCATGCAGTGGTGGATGCGGCCGGGGCCGAGGCGGCCCTGCGCGATCTCGAACCCGCGGCCCGGGCCGAGAAGCATGTTGTCGGCGGGCACGCGCACGTCGGTGAAGCGCACCTCGCCGTGGCCGACGGGGGCGCTGTCGTAGCCGAACACGCCGAGCGGCCGCACGATCTCGATACCGGCGGCGTCGCGCGGCACGAGCACCATCGACTGCTGCCGGTGGCGTGCCGCGTCGGGGTCCGTCTTGCCCATGAAAATGAACAGACGGCACTCCGCCCGGGGGGCCTGCGTCGCCCACCACTTGTGGCCGTTGATGACCCACTCGTCTCCGTCCCGCACGATGGACGAGCGGATGTTCGTCGCGTCCGACGACGCCACGTCCGGCTCCGTCATCGCGAAGGAGGAACGGATCTCCCCCGCCAGCAGCGGCTCGAGCCACTCCCTCCGCTGTGCCCGCGTTCCGTAGCGGGCCAGCGTCTCCATGTTGCCCGTGTCGGGCGCGTTACAGTTGAAGACCTCGGGCGCCCATTCCACGCGTCCCATGATCTCGCAGATGAGCGCGTACTCGAGGTTCGACAACCCCGCCCCGCAGCGTCCGCCGGGATCGTCTCCCGCTACCGCGTCGGGGGGGAGGAAGAGGTTCCACAGTCCCTCGTCGCGCGCCCGCCCCTTCAGAGTCTCCAGGATCGGAGGGGTGGAGAACCGGTTCTCCGCCGCGTCGATCTCCCGATGGAAGGTCGCCTCGTTGGGGTGGACGTGTGTCTCCATGAACTCGCGCACGCGCGCCTGGAGTTCGAGAGACCGTTTGGAGAAGAGGGATGGGGCGTTCACTCGCGCTCCGGCGGGGTATCGGGGTGACATTGTCGGGGTGCGCCCCAAGATTAGCGGGCCCTCCGGCGGAGACAACGGGCACCGCCAGCAGCACCGCTACCGGCGCGACCGCCGGCAAGGCGGCCGGCACCTCTTTGGGGACTCGGGGATGAGCGAACGGCATCTGGGACTCTACGGCGCGACGGCGCTCGGGGTCGGCGCGATCGTGGGGGGCGGGATCCTCGCGCTCGCCGGCGTCGCCTTCGCCACGGCTGGTCCCGCCGCGATCCTCGCCTTCGCTCTCAACGGCGGGATCGCCTTCCTCACGGCGATGAGCTTCGCCCGCCTCGCGCGGCGCTTCCCGGAATCCGGCGGTATCTACACCTACGCGAAGAAGGTGCTCTCGATCGAGGTCGCCTTCGTGGTGGGATGGGTGGTGTGGTTCGCCTCCATCGTGGCCGGCGTCCTCTACGCGCTGGGCTTCGCCGCCTTCCTCGTCGAAGGCCTGGTACGGCTGGCGCCCACGCTGGGCGCCTCATGGGACTGGGTCGGATACGGCCGGACGCAGGTCGGCTTCGCGATCGGCGCCGTGGCCGTCTACTCGCTCATTCTCGTGCAGCGCACCACGGGAGGCGGCGACGCGGCCACGGTCGGCAAGGTCGTCGTCTTCGCGGTGCTCATCGCAGGCGGCTTCGTGGCGTGGATCGTCGGCGAACCCGGGGAGGCGCTGCGGCGGCTGAGCCCGTTCGCGCCCGAGGGTTCGCTCGGTCTGCTGCAGGCCATGGGCTACACCTTCATCGCCCTGCAGGGATTCGACCTCATCGCCGCCGTGGGCGGAGAAGTTCGGGACTCCCGCCATACAGTGCCCCGTGCGATGTATCTGTCGCTCGGAATCGCGCTCGTCATCTACATCCCTCTCCTCGTCATCGTCGCGACGGTCGGCGCGCCGCCCGAGGGGATCCAGGCCGCGGCGCAGGCGCACCCGGAGGGGCTCGTGGCCGAGGCCGCCGAGCGCTTCATGGGGCCGGCCGGCTACTGGTTCGTCATCGGCGCCGGACTCTTGTCGATGCTGTCGGCGCTGCAGGCGAACCTGTTCGGCGCCTCGCGCGTTGCGTTCTCGATGGCGCGCGACCGGACGCTTCCGCACCACATCGGGGAGATGCGGGGGCGAACGGGGACGCCCGCCGTCGCCGTCGTCGCGACGGGCGGGATGATGACGCTGATCGCGGTCGCGGTGGGGAACGTCGCCTCCGCGGGCGCCGCGTCGAGTCTGATCTTCCTCATCTCGTTCGCCATGGTCCATTGGGCCGCGATACTCGCGCGCATGCGGTCCGGCCATGCGCGTCCGGCGACGCTTCCCGCCGTCGGGGCGGCCCTCTGCCTGGGGCTGGCGATCTTCCAGGCCATCGCCGTACCCGAGGCGGGACGGGTGGTGGCCCTGTGGCTCGGCCTCGGCGTGGCGCTCTACCTGATTCTGCTCGCGCCCGGCGCCCGTCTTGCCGACGCGAGCGCCCAGGCGCGTGACCCCGACCTGGCCCGTCTGCGCGGCCGCAGTCCGCTCGTGCTCGTACCCATCGGAAACCCCACCAGCGCCGCGAGCCTGGTCGATGTGGCCACGACTGTGCGCGCCCCGAGCGTCGGCCGGATCCTGCTGCTGTCGGTGATCCCGAGAGAGGGTCGTCCCGCGCTTTCCGGCGACGCGGTGTTGCAGGACGCCAAGGACATCCTCGGCGAGTCGGTGGGGCGCGGCCTCGAGGACTCGATCCTGCCGGAGACGCTGTTCACGATCGCTTCGGACGTGTGGGGGGAGATCGCGCGCGTGGCGAACAGCCAGCCGTGTGAAACGGTGCTCGTGGGGCTGCCGCGACTCACGGAACCGGGGGTCGAGTCACAGCTCGAAGGTCTCATCTCCAGGATCGGCGCGGACGTGGTCATCGTGCGGGCGCCGCCTCGCTGGCGGATCAAGGAAGCGAGGCGCATTCTCGTCCCGGTGAAGGGACGGCGCGACCACAGCGAACTTCGCGCACGGTTGCTCGGGAGTCTGGCGCGCTCCTCCGAACGGTGGGTCACGTTCATGTGCACGCTCCCGTCCGACGCGTCTCCCGACCAGCGACGAAGAGTCGAGCACACCGTCCGGCAACTCGCCAGGGATGAGGCCGCGGGTCCGCATGACGTCGCCTTCGAATACACGGACGACCACGTGGAGCCGGTCGCCCGCCTGGGACAGGAGAGCGATCTCGTGGTGATGGGGATGGAACGTCGCGGCCGGGGCGAACCGGCGATCGGCGCCTACGCCCTGGAGATCGCCCGGAGGACGGACATGCCGCTCATCCTCCTCGGCCGGCGGCGCCACGCCGGGACGCTTACCGCGCGAGGGCTCGCGCAGGCGGTGTCGACGATTCAGCGGCCTGGACAGAAGCCGGGACAGAGGCCGGGACAGTGACGGCCGACGTCATCATCGTCCTCGCCATCGTCGCGGTGGCGGTCGTCCTCTTCGTCACGGAATGGGTCCGCTACGACGGCGTGGCGCTCATGGTGCTCCTCTCCCTGGCGATTTCCGGCGTCATCCCGATGGCCCGCGCCATCGAAGGGTTCGCCAACCCTGCCGTGGTCACGATCGCGGCCGTGCTCGTCCTCAGCGGCGGACTCTACAAGACCGGCGTCGCGAACCTCGTCGGCGCCCAGGTGCTGCGGCTGGCGGGGGACTCCCGGGTGCGTGTGACGGCGCTGCTGATGCTCACGTCGGGGATCATGTCGGGGGTGATGAACAACACGGCGGCGGTCGCGCTCCTCATCCCCGTCGTGATCGATATCTCCCGGCGCCTCGGCATGCGTCCCTCGCGGCTGCTCATCCCCCTCTCCTTCGCCGCGCTCCTTGGCGGCATGACGACGCTCATCGGTACGGGACCGAACATCCTCCTCTCGAGCATACTCGAGCGCATGGGGCAGGGGGGATTCGGCTTCTTCGCCTTCACCCCCGTCGGGGCGACCGCGCTCGCCATGGGGGTCCTGTACGTAGTCGTTGCGGGGAGATACTTCCTGCCGGACCGATCCACCGGGGATGACGAGGGGGGCGACGAGATCGACCTGAGCGGCCGCTACCTGCTCGCCGAGTCGCTGATCGCGCTCCGGATTCCGGCCGGCTCCGCGCTCGATGGCTGCTCGCTCGTCGAGGCCCGTCTGGGACAGGCGCTGGGGTACGACCTGCTGGCCGTGCGCCGCAAGGGGAACCTGGTGCGGGCTCCGGAACGTGACTTCGTTCTCCGGAGCGAAGATGTGCTCATCGTCGAAGGGCGCATCGAGGCGCTCGAGCGCCTGCATGAGTGGGGTCACCTTGCCAGACACCGGGAATCGGACGATGCCCTGGGGCGTCTGGTGAAGGACTCGACCGTCCTGGCCGAAGTCGAGATCGCCGAGAAAGCGGACCTCGTCGACAGCACGGTTCGGAGCATCGATTTCCGCAACCGCTTCCAGGCCCATGTCCTTGCCATCCGGCGACGCGGCCAGGTCCTGAGCGGCTCGTTCCAGAAGGTGAAGCTCGAAGCGGGGGACGCGCTCCTCCTGCTCGGCCGGGAGGACCAGCTCCAGCAACTCCGCTACGCGACCGAGTTCGTCTCGATCCGATGGACGGACATCGGCTCGGCCACGGAGGAATACGAGCTGTACAGATGGTTGATGCGGCTCGATATCCCGGAGGGGTCGTGGCTGAACGGAAAGACGCTCGCCGCGTCCAGCCTCAGGCGCGCCTTCGATCTCACGGTGCTGGAGATCGAGCGCGAGGCGGGCGACATCGCCCTGCCGAGCGCATCGGAGAGGTTGCGGGCCGGTGACTGCCTCATCGTTGAAGGGGCCCCGGCCTCCTTCGCCGTCCTGGAAGCGCTCCAGGCGCTCGTTCCGGCGGAGGAACGACCATTGGTGGGCGAACTGGAGTCGGAGGATGTCGGGTTCGCCGAGGTCACGCTGGCCCCGAGTTCCGACCTGGTGGGGAAGACGCTGCGAGACGTCCTGTTCCGCGAGTCCTACGGCCTGAACCTGATCTCGATCTTCCGGGGGGGACGGGCCATCCACTCGAACCTCCGCATCGCGCGCACGGGGCTGGAGTTCGGGGACGCGCTGCTGGTCTACGGCCCGAGGAAGAAGATCGCGCTCCTGGCCCGCGACCCGCGATTCCTGGTCCTCCACGGACAGCTCCACGAGGTCTTCCGCGTCGACAGGGCGTGGATCGCCAGCGCGATCATGGTGGGCTTCATCCTCGCGGCCTCCCTCAACCTGCTCCCCGTGTACATCGCGGCGCTTCTCGGCGCGCTTCTGATGGTGTTCACGGGGTGCGTGAAGGGAAACGAGGTCTACACCTTCGTCGAATGGCGGGTCGTCATGCTCCTCGGAGGGATGCTGGCGCTGGGTCTCGCGATGGAAGACTCCGGCACGGCGGAACTCATCGCGCGCGAAGTCGTGGGGCGGGCAGCGGAGATGGGACCGCGCGTCCTCATCGCGAGCATCTTCCTCATCTGCGCGCTCGCGGCGCAGTTCGTCCCCACCTCGGCGGTGGCCGTACTCGTCGCGCCGATCGCGCTCAGCGCGGCCTCCGAACTGGATCTCTCGGCGCGGGCCCTCCTCATGGTCGTGGCCGTCGGATCCTCGTGCGCCTTCCTGAGCCCCTTCGGCCACCCCGTGAACCTGCTCGTGATGGGTGTGGGCGGCTACAAGGTGGTGGACTACACGAAGGTGGGCGCGCCGCTCTTCCTGCTCATGATGCTCATGGTCGTCTTCTTCCTCCCCATCGTCTGGCCGCTGTGATCCCGATGGCCTGATGGTGGTCGCCTAAATCCTCGATCTCATCCACGTCAGCTTCCAGTCGAACGAGAGACTGACGGGACGCGGCGGTACGTTGAACTCCCAGGACACCGTACCGGACATTTCCCGCCCTTCCGGCAGCACCGACCCGTCGAAATCCGCGGCGATGATCTCCTGGCGACAGACGTTGTCGAACATCGTGCACGTGACGTGAAATGTGATCGTGCCCGGTGGCGTCAATGTCCCTTCGATCAGATGCACCAGACGCCCCAGCGTAGGATGCCGGTACGCGAGTTGTCCGTTGAAGGCGCTGGGATCGTCGAGCGATGGTCTTGCATGTGCGACGTACAGTTCCACGGAGATGCCGACGACCGAATCCGACTCGGAGGTCATGAGTCCGGCCCACGCGCCGGTCAGATCGATCGGCTGGGGCGGCGGAGCCGGAGGCGGTTCACTGGGCGATGAACACGAAACCAGCGCGAGTGCCACGATCAAGCTGCTCAGCCGCATACGTCGATCCCTCCGGGAGAAAAGCCTGAATGGACCGCGACCGGCGCCGTCAGTCGAGGCCGGCGAGTTCGGTTTCGACTTCCTCCCAAGTCTGCAGCAGCCTGTCGAGTTCGGATTGCCGGCTGCTGCGCTCCGTCTCGAGCTTGAGAATATCCTCCCGTGGAGTCGCGTCATAGAAGGCGGGGTCGGCGAAGACGGCGTCGATCTCGGCAATGCGGGACTCAGCCGCTTCGATCCGCCGTGTGATGTCGTTCAGCTTCTTCCGCAGTGAGCCGCCCCGGTAGCGGTTCCGGTTTCCCCGCGCGGTGCCCGCGCCTCCGACGCGTCGTGAGTTTGCCTGAGCGGGGAGGTCGCTGGCGCCGGGAGTCTCAGCCGTGGCGGCGCGGGCGGCGCGCTTCTCCTTCCGCGCCCTGAGGACGACGGTGTCCACATCGAGGTGATCGTCGCCGCAGTAGTGGACGTACTCCTCGTAGCTGCCCTTGAAGTCGCGGATCCCTTCTTCGGAGATCTCGACGATGCGGGTGGCGAGCCGGGAGACGAACCAGCGGTCGTGCGAGACAAGGATGAGCGTGCCGTCGTAGCCGCGTAGCGCTTCGACCAGCGACTCGATCGATTCGAGGTCGAGGTGGTTCGTGGGCTCGTCGAGGACGAGGACGTTGGGCCGCTCGATCGCCATCCGGCAGAAAGCGAGACGCGCGGCCTCGCCCCCGGAGAGGTTGCCGACCCGCTTCTTTGCGTCGTCGCCCGTGAAGAGCACTCGCCCCATCTCGCCGCGCACGAAACCGAGGGTCCGGCCCGGGCAGAACCCCGCGATCCAGTCCTCGGCCGTCTGACCCGGCGACTCGAAGCGTGCCTCCTGGTCCTGCGCGAAGTAGCTCGGGTGCGTCTCGTAGCCCCACGTGACGCCGCCGGCGTCGGGGTCGAGTTCGCCCATCACGATCTTGAGCAGGGTCGACTTGCCGATTCCGTTGGGGCCCATGATCGCCATGCGGTCGCCGCGTTCGAGCGTGAGATCCACCCCGTGGAGGACTTCATTCAACTCTTCGCCGCCGCCGAACGCCTTCTTCACGCCCTCGACGCCGAGGACGGTGCGTCCGCTCGGACGGCGGGACTCGAAGCGGAAGTTCGGGTAGCGCCGGGAGGAGACCGGGAGCGGCTGTAGTCCCTCGGCCCTCTTCTCGATCAGGCGCAGCTTGCTCTGGGCCTGCCGGGCCTTGCTCGCCTTGGCCCGGAAGCGGTCGACGAACTGCCGGTGGTGGGCGATCTCCCGCTCCCGCTTGGCGAGTTCCTTCTCGCGTCTCTCCTGGTCCTCCCTCTTTCGGGCCAGATAGTCGTCATAGTTGCCCTTGTAGGCCGTGACGGTTTCATAGTCGATATCGAGAATGTGCGTAGCGATATTGTCGAGAAAACGGTGGTCGTGGGAGATGACGACAATCGCTCCCTCGTACTCCCGCAGGAACTTCTCGAGCCACCGGATGGAGAGGATGTCGAGGTGGTTCGTCGGCTCGTCCAGCAGGAGGACGTCGGGTGTGCCCGCGAGCGCCTGGGCGAGCAGCACCCGGAGCTTGAACCCGCCGGAGAGCGTGGAGAGCGGGCGGCGGTGAATGTCGCTCGGGAAGCCGAGGCCCTCGAGGATCTCGCCCGCTCGGGCCTCCGCCGTGTAGCCGTCGTGGCGCTGGAAGGTCTCCTCGAGTTCGGAGAAACGGTCGGCGTCGAACTCTCCGTCCTCCGCCTCGATCAGTGCCTCCCGCTCGACCATGGCGCGCCACAGGTCGGGGTTCCCCATGAGCGTGGTGCCGAGGATCTCCTCGTCGTCGTGGAGGAAGTGGTCCTGGCGAAGGACGCCGACCTGGAGCCGTCTCGGTATGGTGACGGATCCCTCCGTGGCGTCCTCGGTGCCCGCGAGGATGTTCAGGAGCGTCGTCTTGCCGGATCCGTTCGCCCCCACCAGGCCGTAGCACTCGCCGGGGTTGAGGAGGAAGGTTGCGTCGCGGAAGAGGACTTGGCCGCCGAACGCCTTGCCGAGGCCCGAAACGCTGATCATGTGAACGGCTTTGAGGCGCGGAGCCGCGTCAGCAGGAGACGCAGTTGTGGTTGTTCTTCGAACCGAGGCTCTCGAGCAGGGCCATGGCCTCGGGGAAGGGCTGCGTGCGCTGGTAGGGGCCGTTCGCCATGTCCGCGGTGGTCTGGCCTACGCGGCTGACGGCCGTCACGTCCGCTCCGTGCTCGACGAGGAAGCGGATGACCTCCACGTCGCCGCGCGAAGCCGCGTTGTGGAGGGGGGTGTAGCCCTCTTCGTCGCGCTGGTTGACGTCCGCGCCGAGTTCCTCGACGAGGTACCGAACCGCGGGTAGCCAGCCGTCCGGGACGTAGCGGTGGGCGTTGCTGGGGAAGCCCTGGCCGTAGCCGATGCCGGTCGCGGCGTGGATCGGGTAGTCGGCGGGGCCGCCCACGGGCACGGGGGGGACGCCGGAGAGATCGCGCTTCTCGCGGTCCCACGCCGGTAGCCGGCGGGGCGGCACCTTGATGGTGGCGAGGTGGGGGTCGGCGCCGTACTCGACGAGGAGCTTCATCGCCTCGACGTCCAGCGAGTACGCCGCGCGCCAGAAGGGGGTCGCGCCCTTGAGGTCGATCTGCAGGAGGTCGAAGTTGTACGACACCCACCACAGGTGCTTGTCGAGACGCGCGTCGGGATCCACGCCCGCGTCGAGCAGCCGGCGCATGACGTCGAGATAGCTGTGCCGCTGCTGTCCGTAGGCGTGCTGCTGCGGGTAGCGCGATTTCGGGGCCCAGTGGGCGTTGAGGGCGGCGAAGAGGGGCGTGGCGCCGGCGGCGGAGGCGAGTGCGGGGTCGGCCCCGGCCTCGAACAGTTCCAGCGCCAGGTCGAAGTGGCCGTTGATCATCGCGATGAGCATGGGGCTCGTGCGGTCGCCGCCGCTCACCTGGTTGACGTCCGCTCCGCCCTCGAGGAGCGCGCGCACCGTGCCGGTGTGCCCCTCTCGGGCCGCGTGAAGCAGGGCCGTCAGGCCGCCGTGGCCGCCGATGAGGTCGCCGTAGCCGAGCGGCTCGGGCTCCTCGATCGGGCGCTCGTAGTCCTCTTCGTCCTCGGCCGCCGTACGGGCGCCCGTGGCATCGGGCCCGGCGACGAGCGGCGCATCGGACGGGGCGGGGCGGGGAGGCACCGGAGGTTCGGGCTCTCCGCGCATCCGCGCGCCGCGGGCGCGGCGGTCGGCCTGCGACCACTCGGCGAGGGCCGTGATGTCGGTCACCCAGGTGGCGAGACCGGGGTTCGCGCCGCCCTCGAGCAGCGCCCGCACGGCGGCTTCCCGCCCACGGGCGGCCGCATACATGAGCGGCGTCTGGCCCCAGCGCGCCTCGCGCGCGTCGGCGTCCCCGCCGTGCTCGAGGAGCAGGCGGACGGCTTCCGCGTCGCCGGCGCCGGCGGCGAGGTGCAGGGGGGTCGTACCGCCCACGTCTGCGGTGGTGGCGGTCTGTTCCGCTCCCCCGGCGAGCAGGAGGCGCACGACCTGCGCGCTGCCGACTTCGCTCGCGAGGTGGAGTGCTGTGTAGGCTCCGATGCGGGTGACGGCGCCGACGTCCGCGCCCGCCTCGAGGAGCAGGCGGGCCAGGTCCGCGTTCGCGGATCGCGCGGCCCAGTGGAGCGCCGTCATCCCGTCGCCCTGCGGCGCGTTCACATCTGCCCCGTCGGACAGCAGCGACCGGACGGTCGCGAGGTCGCCCGTCATCGCCGCGTCCGCGATCGGCGAATCGGGGGTGTGCCCGGCCGTGACGAGCAGCGTCAGAAGGGCTACGGCGACCGGCCGCATGGCTCCGCGCCTCACGAGCCGGCCGCGCTCGTGCCGGGAGCGGAGAGCGGCAGGGCTCCCGTGCTGTCCCCGAACTGTTCGATGTCCTCCAGGCCGAGCGTGTGCATGAGCGACAGCAGCGCGTTGGCCATGGGCGTGCCCGGTGCGGCGCGCACATGGAGTCCGCCGTCCAGTTTTCCGTTCGCCCCTCCGGCTACGAACAGTGGGCAGCGCTTGTGGTTGTGCACGTTCGGGTCGCCCATCGGCGAGCCGTAGATGACCATCGTCTTCTCGAGCAGGTCCGTCTCCCCATCCATCGTGTTCTGCAGCCGTTCGAGCAGGTACGGGACCATCGAGACGTGGAATCGGTTGATCTGCGCGAAATCGTCGATGTTCTCTTCGTCGGCTCCATGGTGGGAGGCCGGGTGGAAGGGCTTGTCGACGCCGCTTTCGGGGAAGACCCGGGCCGAGGAGTCGCGCCCCAGCTTGAACGAGAACACGCGCGTCATGTCCGACTCGAACGCGAGCGCCTGGAGGTCGAACATCAGCTGCACGTGCTCGACGAACGAATCGGGCACGCCGGCCGGCGCCTCGGGAAGCGCCCGCTCCTCGCCGCTCCGGTTCTGCGTCTCGACGCGCTCGATGCGCCGCTCGATCTCCCGCACGTTGTCGAGGTAGCGGTCGAGCCGGCGGACATCGACGGGCCCCAGCTCCCGACGGAGTTCCCCGATGCGGCCCGAGATGAAGTCGAGGATGCTCCGGTTCGCGCGGCGGCGGGCGGCGCGTTCCTCGGCACTCCCTCCGGCGCCGAACAGCTGGTCGAAGGCCACCCGCGGGTCGCGGATCATTGGGAGCGGCTCCGTAGGCGACTTCCAGCTGATCGTGTCCGTGTAGACGCAGGCGTAGCCGTATGCGCACCCACCCGCCTGGTCCACGTTCTCGATGCAGAGCTGCATGGAGGGGATCGGCGTGTCCTGCCCGAAACGCTGGGCATAGAGCTGATCCATGGAGGTTCCGGCCAGGATGTCCGAGCCCTCGGTCTGTCGCGGGTGAGACTGGGTCAGGAAGGTCGCGCTGGAGCGGAAGTGGTCGCCGCCGATCTCCTTGGGGATCCTCGCCTCAGCCGCCTCGATGTCGGTGTCGCTGATGACCGTGAGATGATCCCGGAACGGCTCGAGGGAGGCGAGCGCGCCCGTGCTCAAGTCGAAGTCACGGCCCGTCTGGAGCGGAGACCAGTAACCGCGCGACGCCCCGTACGCCGTGGAGCCGGCGGCGCCGTGCACCATCTCGATGGCGATGAGCCGGGTCGGATCCGCGGGACGGATCGAGCCCCACAGCCGTCCGGCGGGAACCATGGCGTCCAGCATCGGAAGCGCCACCGTGGCCCCGACCCCCTGGAGGAAGGTGCGGCGTGGAATGTGTTTTCCCGTGATGATGTCCATCTACATCCCCCGATTGATCCCGTCGTGGCTTTTCTGGCTACTTCCCTGGCTACTTCCCTCGGTACGGCTTCCGGCCTCGTCCTCCTGCTCGACGATGGCGCCGCCCCGGCTCATGAGGAAGGCCGGGCTCTCCGTCACGCCGAGGATGAAGGCGGACATGCGGTAGTCCTCCGCCTCCGCGCGGCGCGTGATCCTGCGCACGGTCGGCATGTCGAAGTACTCGACCCGCCGTCCGAGCGCGTAGGCCATGAGGCTCTCGGTGAACGCCCTCGCCAGCGACTCGCTCCGTGAGAGCAGGGCGGTCCGCAGGTCGGCCAGCCCGGACAGCGGCGTCCCGTCGTACAGGTCGCCGCTTGGATCGACCGACCGCCCCTGGTCATTGATCCGGTAGGCACCGGTCACGTCGAAGTTCTCGAGCGCCAACCCGAGCGGGTCGATGACGCGGTGGCACGAACGGCAGGCCGGACTCGCGCGGTGCATCTCGAGCCGCTCGCGCACAGTGAGGAAGCGGCCCTCCTCTGCCTCCTCCGTGGCCTCCAGATCGGGCACGTCCGGGGGCGGCGGGGGCGGCGGCGTCCCGAACAGGACCTCCATGATCCACTTGCCGCGCAGCACCGGCGACGTCCGGTTCGCGTGCGAGGTCGAGGTGAGGATGCTCCCGTGCGTCAACACGCCACGGCGGGAGTCGTCGGGATAGCGGACCTTCCGGAAGTGGGTTCCGGCCACGTCGGGAATGCCGTAGTGCTTCGCGAGCCGCTCGTTGACGAAGGTGTAGTCCGCCGTCAGCAACTCGAAGAAGCTCCTGTCCTCCCGCACGAGGTGCTCGAACAGCAACTCCGTCTCGCGCCGCATGTCGCGGGCGAGTTGCTCGTAGAAGTCGGGGAACCGGAGCGCGTCCGGGTGCACGTTGTCGAGGTCCTGGAGCCGCAGCCACTGCGCGGCGAATCGCGTCGCCAGTCCCTCGGCGTTGGGGTGCCCGAGCATGCGGCGGACCTGGGTCTCCACGCCGGCCGCGTCGTCCAGGCCGCCCGTCCGGGCCGCCTCGATGAGCGCCTCGTCCGGAGGCATCCCCCACAGGAAGAAGGCGAGCCGCGAGGCGATATCGAGCGGTGCGATGCGGTACGGGCCCTCGGTCCCGGCCCCGGCGGGCGGCTCCTCGAAGCGGAAGATGAAATCCGGGCTCGCGAGAATGCCCTGGAGCGCCGTCCGGACCCCGACCTCGAAACCGTCCTCCTCGGCCCCGGCCTCGTACAGGCCGAGGAGCGGGTCGATGTCCGCCTCGTCCACCGGCCGCCGGTAGGCCTGCGCCGCGAGGCGCGCCACGATCTCCCTCGCGCAGCGGCGCTCCGCCGCCGTGTCCCCGGCTTCGGGCCGGCACGTCAGCACGCGCGCCCGGGTCAACGTCTCCGACACGCCGGACACGCCGAACGGACCCCGGACCGTGAGGTCGCGCAGGTGGGCGACGACCGTGATCCCATGCGAGTAGCCGATCTTCTTGTCCGCGAGGCTCCACTCGTGCGGAGACACCAGATCTTCGATCGGTCCGTCGAAGCGCTTGATGAAGGCGGCGGCCACCCGGTGCGGACCCGCGGTCACATGGATCGGGTCGGTCTCGACCTGCACGCCGTTCGGATCCTGCCGGTGCATCCAGCGGTCGATGTCGATCAGGGCGCGGCGTTCTCCGTCGATCGAGAGTTCGACCTGCTCATCGAAGGGTGTCGTCTGCCCGAAGAAGTTCCCGGTCGACTCGTGCTGGAAGGCGAGCCGGAACACGTAGTCGCCGTCCGCGGTGAAGTTGTGGACGACGGCGATCCCGCCCCGCGTGCCGATCGGGGTGCCCGGCACATGCTGCCGCTGCTCGGCATAGCGGGACACCTCGTATTCCGTCTCGCTCGGCGTGACGGTCAGGTCCCCGAGCGCGAGCCGACTGATCTCGCTCGCCGCCGTCAGATATCCCTCAAGGAGCGTCGCCGAGAGGTTCTGCACGTCCGCGATGTTGTCGAAGCCCGCGCTGATCGTCTCGTTCGGCAGGTAGGCGGAGGCGTCGATCTCGAGCCCCAGGAGCGCGCGGATCGAGCGCTCATACTCGGCCCGGTTCAGGCGCTGGAAGGAGCGGACGCCGGGATCCGGGCGGTCGGCGGCCACGGCGTCGACCCGCGCCTCGAGCGTCATGGCGAGTTCGAGCAGGTCCTCGGGCGGCGGGCGCCGGATCCCCGGTGGCGGCATCATGCCGGCCCGCAGCTTCCGGATCATCTTCTCCGCCGTCTCGGCTTCGAGGTGCGCCATCTCCACGTCGAACCGTTCGAGAGACATGTTGCCGAGCAGACGCCGGTCGTTGTGACAGTTCGTACAGACCTGGCTCACGATCGCCTGCGGGATCGTGTCCGGGGCGAGTCCGTGGGCCTGCGCAGGGGGAGGGGCGGAGAAGGACGAACCGCCGGTAAGCGCGGAAATCAGCCCCGAAAGCGCGATGCAGGACAGCGCAATCGCGAGTCTCTTCATGGAATCGCTCGTCCCCCGCCATGGAAGTGCGACGTTACCCTTCAACTTCAACCCTTCAATATAGGGACGCCGACCCGATTCCGCCCTACGCGTTCGCCCTACGCGGACCCTCCGCGCCCCGCCGCTCCGCGCCGGTGCAGCTTGTACATCCCGATCGTCAGCAGCGGGAGAACGAAGATGAACAGGAAGACCCAGCTCAGAGCACCGAATCCGGTGGCGATGAGATCGATGATTCCGAACCGGGAAAGGGCGGAGGCGAGAATCAGGAGGATGACGGCGACCGCGGGCCGCACGGCGTCCGGCATCCGGGCCTGCCGAGCCGAGAACACGCCTTCGATCCGTTCGTTGAAGGCGTGGATCAAACCCGTCCCCGACTCGATGAGGGTGCCGAAGAGGACGACCTGAAACGCGATCTGGAACCAGCGCGACCCGAGTAGCTCGAGCAGATGGTTGGCGGGCACGGGCCGCTGCAGGATGTCGGGGTACTGGCCTGCCATCGCCACGAGGAAGAGGACACCCGGAATCATCGCGATCGGACCCGTCAACGCGCCGGCCCACAGCGCTTCGCGCCGCCTCCGGATGTGTCGGGTCGCGAAGAGCATCGCCGGCACGAGCGAGAGCTGCAGGACCCCGTACCGGAACCCCGACAGTGCCCAGCCCTCGCGTACGTCACCCGACGCGAGCGCCGACGCGATGCCATCGCCGAAGCGGGCGATCGACCAGGCGAAGAAGACGATGTAGACGCCGTACAGGAGGAAGGACCAGCCGGAGAAGAAGCGCTCGATGGTTCCCGTCCCCTTGAAGACGAGGAAGCCGATGGCGGCGAGGAGTCCGATCACCCCCGCGGCGTATGGAAGGCCGAACGTTTCCAGAAGGAAGGTCCCCGCCGCCGATCCGATCACGGCCAGAATGAGGAGGACGGCGCACAGAAAGCCGATCTCGTATACGAACCAGGCGCGGCCCAGCAGTCGCTGGAAGAAGCTCCGGTAGTCGTACGTCTGGAAGACGCGCACGAACTCGAAGGAGGCCATCGAAGTCAGACTCACCATGATGGCCCCGGGAAGGAGCATCCCCAGCAGTCCGCCGAGCGGTCCGAAGCGGAGGAAGAACTCCACCAGTTCGCGCCCCGTCCCGTACCCGCCCGCGATGATGATGGACTGGAACACGAACCCGGGCAGCAGATACCGCCGAAACCACGAAGTCATCGGCCGGCCTGTCCCGGGCGCGGGAGTTCGATTCCGTCGCGCCATGTGGCGAGCGGGATGGGACTCGGCCGGCGCTCGCGTATCGAGGAGGACAGCAACTCCAGCACGCGCATCGAGATGCCGCCCAGGCGCTCGCGCCAGCGCTGGCGGCGCTCCTCGGCCGGCTCCCGGCAGCGCGCCAGATCGGGTTCGAGGATGCGCTTTCCTATCTCGCGGACGAGCCCGGGCGCGCTCGTGATGAGCACGACCTCCGGCTGCATGCGAAAGCTCACGTAGTCGAAGTTCGCCGACCCGAGGACGACCGAGTCGTCGATTTGCATGACCTTGGCGTGCGTCATGGGCCCGGGCAGCATGAGAACCTCGAAGCCTTCGCGCCGCGCCGCGTCGAGCGTGCCCCATTTCATTACGGCCCGGTTGTGCGCCTCCGGCATCATCACCGTGACGTGCACGCCGCGGCGGTGCGCTCGGCCGAGGGCGCTCCAGAACGGCTCGCTGACATAAGGGCACTGGACGACGATTCGGCGCGTGGCCCGGTCGAGCGCGTGGGAGACGGCGTCGCGCAGCCCGGGGTTGCCCCGGCCTTCGCCGACCACGATTTCATCGCCGTCGATTTCGGCCGCCGCCGCCTGGTCGTTTCCCCGCCACGTGTGCTCGAAATCCTCGCGCAGGAACGCGGTGATCCCCGGGCTTTCGATGCGCACCATGAAGTCGTGCCAGGCGAAGTTGTGGTCGCTGAAGTTGATCCCGCCCAGGTAGGCGATCCGGTCGTCGATCGCTATGAGCTTCTTGTGGTTGCGGGCGATGAGCCGGTGAAAGCGCCGGCCCACGGGCCAGGCGAACCGCACGGGCACCTTCCCGCGCTCCAGCCGGTCGCACATCTCGCCGGTGGCCGCGACCTCGCGCTGGAGTGCCGCATCGCGCCGCGCTGACGGCAGGCCGATGAAGCGGTCGTTGATCAGGTACTTCGTCACGGCGTCCACGACGATGCGCTTCCGGGGCGCTTCGCAGGCCAGCAGGGCCTCGGCCAGACCCAGCCCGGCCTCGTCGCCCTCGAACGAGAGCGTCTGGACGTAGACGTAGTCGCGTGCCCCGCGGATGTCGCGCTCGAGGTGCTCCCAGAACTCGGCGCCCCCGAGGCAGAGTCGCCCGTTCACGCCGCCCCGCCCCCCGCGCCGGCCCCCGCGCCGGCCCTCGCGTCGGCACTCGTGTCGGCCCGGACGTCGCCGACGTGGCGCCGTGCCTCGCCGAACAGCACGAACGCCCCCAGGATCGTCCCAAAGAACGTGGTGAGCAGTCGCCAGCCCACCACCCACAGAACCGTCACCTCGGCGAGGAGCACCCGGTTCATCAGAAGCCCCGTCGAGGCCTCGGCCACGCCGGAGGCGCCCGGCGTCGGCGAGAAGTAGAGGAGGATGTGCTGCAGAAGCTGGAGTCCGATGAAGGAGAGATCCACCTGCCCCTGGAGCGCCGCCGCGAGGACGTAGCCCATGAAGTACTTGTTGAGGAAGAGGACGGCGGTCGCGACGCACACCCAGACGAGCGTCACCTTGCCGCGCGACGCGACCGCCCGGACCCCCGTGGCCAGGCGCTCGATCTCACGACTCAGCAGACGCCGGCCCGCCGCGGCCCAGCGTCGGACTCGCGTCCCCCGTCTCGAGACCGCGTTGAGGAGGCGTCGGAGCAGCCGCACGGTGCGTCGCTGGGCCGCCACGGCTGAAATGAGCAGCCCGGCCAGCAGCGCAATGATCCCCACCGCGACGGCGAGCGCGACCAGCACTCCCCGGGACAACGCCTCGCCCGGCAGGAACCCCAGCGCCGCGAGGCCGCCGAGCGCGAAGAAGAGCAGCGTGGCGACGAACGTCAGCAGCGAACAGAGAATCGCCTCGGACAACCGTGCCCCGCGCCGGCACAGTACGTAGAGCTGCGCGGCGCCGCCCCCCGTCTGCGCGGGCGTGATCGCGCCCAGCAGCATGTTCGCCCAGTTCGCCCGCATGCAGTGCCACAGCGAGACGCGCGAAAAGATGCGGCCGTCGAGGAGCAGACGATACCGGACGCCGCCCAGCGTGAAGTCGAGCGCGAGCAGCGCCAGCAGAGCGAGGGCGAAGGCCGGCGTGATGCGGGAGAGGATGCCGCCGAGTTCCGAGGGAGGACGCCACTGGATCAGCGCCACGAGCCCCAACGCGGTGAGACCGCCGAACGCGAGCGTGCCGATGATCAGCTTGCCACGCGCGGGGATGGGGGAACTCGGTTGGGGACTCGCCACTCGTCCTTCTTTCCTGGGGCCCTTCCCGGGGCCGGAGTGCTCGCGCGCTCAACCTATCGGCGGGAGCGCGGAAGGGCCTACTACGCCTCGCGGGAGATGGTGAGAGTCAGGGGGGCGCGCGGATCGTGGGCCGCGCGGATCGTAACCCGCGCGGCCCGGTCGGTGGAGAAAGCTCCCGCTACATGCCGGCGCCGGCGATCGACTCGCGGATCTTCCCCACGGTGAGCGCGGTCCGGTAGGCCTGGAGCTTGAGGCCGATCTCGATCGTCTTCTCCTTCGGGGCGATCGGGACGCCGTTGATCTTCGCGAGCCCCGCCTTCACGCGCTGGTCGTAGCGGACGACGGTGGGGTCGACGGTCATCATCAAACTCGTGATGCCGAAACTGTCGTGGATGCCGTCGTTTTCCGTCTCCGTTATCCCCAGTTCGGACTCGAGGAAGTCTCCGCCTCCGTAGCGGTAGTACTCGGGAATGTGATGCGCGTGGGCATCGTCCCAGCGCTCGTTGAGGCGGGCCGCGACGTTTGCCATCCCCTGCACGTTCCCGCCGCTGTCGCCGATGAAGACGATGTGCTCGAAGCCGTGGGCCCGGAGGCTGGAAGCGACGTCATCCAGCACCGCCTCGAACGTCTCCTGGCGAAGCGAAATCGTGCCGGGATAGCGCATGTGGCCGGAGGGTTCGTCGATGTCGCCCTCGGGAACGAGTTTCATGATCGGCGCGCAGAGCGCCGTGCCGAGTTCCCGGGCGATCGCCTCGCACGTCCCCTGCAGCACGTAGTTGTGCTTGCCGGTCGCGACGTACGGCCCGTTCTGCTCGATCCCGCCGGTGGATATGATCGCGATGTCGTAGCCGGCCGCCATCATGTCGCGGACTTCCATCCACGTGAGCTCCTCGATCCACACCGAGTCGAACATCTCGATCGGGCGCTCCGAGACGAGCTCGGCGTCGATGCGGGCCTCGTATTCCGCCATGACCCGGGCGCGCTCCTCCGGCGTCATCTCACGGTTCTGGCCCATGGCTCCCGCCGGGACGGCGAGGGGGATCGCCACCAGGGCGACAAGGGCGGTCAACGTCGAACGGGCGTGCGTCATCGTACTCCTCCTGTTTCCTCGTGCAACCGCGTGGTATTTCACATCATATTTCGGATGACATTGCGGTGGAACAAGTATCGTAGCTGCGCAAATGTCCGGTCCGGGGAAGCCGGCCGGCAAGGGGATCGAATCGATGGCGGAGAGCAACGGGAGGTCGGGAGAGCCGATCGCGATCATCGGAATGGCGTGCCGTTTCCCGGGTGCGTCGAGCATTCCGGACTTCTGGCGCTTACTCGAGGAGGGCGGGAACTCCGTCCAGGAGGGGGTCCCGGGATCCGGCGTGGGGCGTTGGGGCCAGATCTTCGGGGACAACGCGGTCCTGAGCGATGGCTGCCGCTTCGGCGCCTTCGTCGATGACATCGACCAGTTCGACGACGCGTTCTTCCGGATTTCGCCGGTCGAGGCGGAGCTTCTCGATCCGCAGCAGCGCATGATGCTGGAGACGAGTTGGGAGGCGCTCGAGGACGCGGGGGTCGACCCCGACGGGCTGAGAGAGACACTGACCGGCGTCTACACCGGGATCAGCAACGACGAGTACCGGATGCTTGTCGTGGACTCGAGCAAGCCGACCGAGGCCGCCAGCTGTCTCTACGCGCTGAGCGGCACGAATCTGAACGGCACGAGCGGACGGGTCTCGTTCGTCCTCGGGCTCCGGGGGCCGGCGAAGGCGGTGGACGCCGCGTGCGCATCCTCCATGGTATCGGTCCACGACGCGGTGGCGGATCTGCAGCAGGGGCGGGCCGACCTGGCCATCGCGGGCGGGGTGCAGGCGATCCTGAACGGCCGCATCTACGAACTCCGCGCCGACGCGATGATGCTGTCGCCGGACGGGCAGTGCAAAACCTTCGACGCGTCGGCGAACGGTTACGTGCGGGGCGAAGGGTGCGGGGTCGTCGTCCTCAAGCGGCTGAGCGAGGCGGCGGCGGACGGGGACCGGATCTGGGCCGTGATTCGCGGCTCGGCGGTGAACCACGGCGGGGCGAGCACGGGGCTCACGGTGCCGCACACGCCGGCGCTGGAAGAAGTGATGCGCACGGCGCTGGCGGACGCTGGCGTCTCCCCTCTGGAGGTCGACTACCTGGAGGCGCACGGGACCGGGACGACGGTGGGCGACCCGATCGAGGCGAACGCCGTGGTCGCGGTCTACGGGAAGGGACGCGACGCCGACAATCCGCTTCTCATGGGCTCCGTGAAGACGAATATCGGGCACCTGGAATCGGCCGCCGGCGTGGCGGGCGTGATCAAGGCGGCGCTGGTCCTGAACCGTGGTGTGATTCCGAAGCACCTTCACTTCCACGATCCCAACCCGAGCCTCGACTGGGACCATCTGCCGCTGAAGGTCACCTCGTCGATGATGGACTGGCCGAGCCGTCCGGATGCGCCAAGGCGGGCGGGCGTCAACTCGTTCGGGATCTCGGGGACGAACGCCCATCTCGTGATGGAGGAATACCGCGCTGCGGACGGCGCCCTGTCCGACGGGGACTGGGCCGTGGGAGCCGGACTACCCGTGGCGGTTTCAATGCCGGCGACGGTGGCGCAAGTGTCGGTTCCGGAGGGAGTCGGCCCTCGCGCGACGCGGCTGCTTCCGCTGTCGGGAAAGTCGGGGGGCGCCCTGCGCGACCTCGCGGGACGGTACCTGTCCTGGCTGGACGAACACGCACACGACCTCTCGTCCGGGGACCTCGCCTCGGGCCCGCTCCTCTCCGACATGGCGTGGACGGCGGGCGTGGGACGGAGCCACTTCGACCACCGGGCGGGCGTCGCATTCTCCGACGCCGCATCGCTGCGGGAACAGCTCATGGCGCTCTCCACGGGAGGGGGCGGCACGGGGGATGAAGGCGCGCCGGCGGGAGCGCCGACGCGGGTGGCCTTCGCCTACACCGGGCAGGGGAGCCAATGGGCCGGCATGGGAGAGGCGATCTACGAGAGCGAGCCCGTGGCTCGGGCGGTTCTGGAGCGCTGCGAGGCGGTCTTCGTCGAGGAGAGAGGTGTCTCGCTGCTCGACGTCATGTTCGGGCGGCCCGACGGGACCGGTGATCTCGGTAACACTGCGTGGGAGCAGCCGGCGCTCTACGCGCTGGAATGCGCCCTCACGGCGCTGTGGGCGAGTCTCGGCGTGCGCCCCGACGTGGTGATCGGGCACAGCATCGGTGAACTCGCCGCGTCGCAGGCGGCAGGCGTGTTCTCTCTCGAGGACGGGATGCGCTTCGCCGCGGCGCGCGGGGCGCTGATGTCGCGCATGGAGGAGGGCGGCATGGCCGCGGTGTTTGCGTCGCCAGAGCAGGTGGCGTCGGCGGTCGAGGCGGTCAACGCGGTGGCGTCCGGTGTGGGGCTGAGCGTCTCGGGCTACAACGGCGCTCATCAGGTCGTCAGCGGGCCGGTCGCCGACATCGAGGCCATCTCGAAGCGATTCGAGGGGGAGGGGATTCGCGTCCGGCGACTGAACACCAAGCGGGCGTTCCACAGCGCTCTGGTAGATCCCATCCTGGACGAACTGGCGACCTCGCTCGATGGAGCCGCGATCGAAGCCCCGTCCCTCACCGTCGTGAGCAACCTCACGGGCCGGGCGGTGGAAGCCGGGCAGACGCTGGACGGGGCCTACTGGCGGCGTCACGCGCGCGAACCGGTGGCTTTTGCCCAGGGCGTACAGGCGTTGGCGGACCTCGGCGTCGATCTGGTGCTGGAGATCGGCCCTCGATCGCTGCTGGCCCCGATGGCGGCCTCCGCGTGGCCGGAGTCGCCGCAGGCGCCGGCCCCGGCGGTCCTGTCGAGCCTCACCGCGCCCGCGGCCGATGGGCCCGCCGCCGACGGGTCCACATCGGGGGGGGACGACGGTTTCGCCGGGTCCGTTGCGGAGGCGTACGAGGCGGGCCTCCCGGTTCGCTTCGCCGGACTCTTCGCGGGGGAGACGCGCCGACGGATCGCGCTCCCCAGCTATCCGTTCCAGCGCGTCCGCCGCTGGCTCGCGCCGCCGAAGCGCCGCCGTGGCGGCGTCGGCCACCTGCTGCTCGGCGCGCGCCACGAGTCCGCGCGCGGCGAGGTCACCTTCGAGACGGAGGTGTTCCCCTCCGATCCGTCCTGGATGGACGACCACCGGGTGTTCGGCCGCGTCGTGGCGCCCGGGGCGCTGTACGGGGCCATGACGATCGCGGCTTCTCTTCTGGAGGAGGGTGGATCCGTCGTCGTGGAGGAGATGCAGTTGCACAACCCGCTCGTCTTCGATGAGGACGAGGACGATTCGGACGCGGCGGGGCGAACGCTCCAGGTCGTGCTCGATGCTCCCGACCCGACGGCGCCGCGCGGCGTCCAGATCTTCAGCCGGGGGAGCGAGGGCGTGTGGACGGTGCACGTTGAAGGCCGCCTGGCCGTCGGCATTCCCGACCCTGAAGACAGCGGCCGCATCGACCTCGAGAGCCTGAAGGCCAATCTCTCCCGCGTGGAAGTGGCGGACTACTACCGCCAGCGGGCGAGCACCGGCGTCGATCTCGGTCCGTCTTTCCGCACGCTGGGGAGGGCCTGGTCCGGGCCGGGGGAGGCGGTCGCCGAGGTGTCGCTGCCGGAAGCCATGGCCGGACACGGGCTGGACGTGCATCCCCTCGTGCTGGACGGCTGCTTCCAGGCCGTGGGCGTGGCCCGCAACGTGGCGGGAACCGAGGGCGGGGCCACCTATCTCCCGTTCGGCTGGGAGCGGCTGTGGCTCGCCGGCCGGCTACCGGACCGGGTGGTCTGCCACGTGCGCCTGAGCGAAGCCTCGCGCGCCGCGGAGACCGAAGGGGGCGAGCCCGCGGAGGTCCTGAGCGGCGAACTCCGCATCTACGATCCGGACGGCGCGCCGCTCGGCCGCCTCAGCGGCTACACGGTGAAGCGGGCCACGCGGCAGGCGCTGCTCTCGGCGGTAGAGGGGGTCAAGGATCTGCTGTACGAGGTCGTATGGCGCGAACGCGACCTCCCGAAGGGCGTCGACCCCGCCGATTTCTTCCCGAGTCCGGCCGCCGTGGCGGAAGGCGCTCAGCTGTTCGCCGGCTACCTGGCGGACGCGGGCGTCGATCCGGACAACCGAAACGCCCTTCTGGCGGATCTGGAGCGCTGGTCGCACGCCCGCGCCCTCCAGACCATCGAGGAACTGGGCTGGCGCCGGACGGCCGGGGAGATGGTGGACCCGGAGCGACTGCGGCAGGAACTGGACGTACTTCCGGAACACGGACGCCTTTTCCGCCGCATGTTCGAGATGCTCGCCTGGTCGGGCGTGGCGGAGGAGACCACCGACGGCTTCCGCGTCCTCGTGGGGCCGGACGATCCGTTGCCGGAGCACCTGCCGCGGGATCTCGACGAGTTCGCGACCGAAATGACCGGTCTGTATTCCCACGGTCTCACGGAAGTCGGCCTGTTTCGGCGCTCCGGCCTCGCGCTGGCCGACGTGCTTCGCGGTGGCGAGGACCCCCTCACGCTCCTGTTCAGCAGTGGAGAGCCGACGGCCGCCGACCTGTACCTCAAGGCGCCGGTCGCGCGAGCGGCGAACGAGATGCTGGCCGAGGCGGTCCGGTCGCTGGTGGCCGCGCTCCCCGAGGGCCGGCGGTTGCGGGTGATCGAGGTCGGGGCGGGGACGGGGTCGGCGACCGCGTCGGTCCTTCCCGAGCTTCCGGAGGGACGGTTCGAATACGTGTACACCGACATCTCCGCGGGTTTCTTCGCGGAGGCGGAAGCGCGCTTCGGCGACGGCGGCGGGTGCATCGAATACCGTCCCCTGGACATCGAGAAGGAGCCTCTCGCCCAGGGCTTCGACGCCCACGGCTACGACCTCATGATCGCCTCCAACGTGCTGCACGCGACGCGATACCTGGAGGAGACGCTCGGACACTGCCGGGAACTCATGGCGCCGTCGGGACAGTTGGTCGCGCTCGAGAACCTCACCGGTCTGGGCTGGATGGACCTCACGTTCGGGCAGCTCGACGGCTGGTGGCGCTTCGCCGACGACTACCGGCCGCACCACGCGCTGGCCGGCCCCGGCGTGTGGCGGCAGGCCTTGGGCGACGCGGGCTTCGAGGCGGTCGAAGTCCTCGGCGTGGACGAGTCGGACCCCGACATGAAGCTCGACAAGGGCGTGATCGTGGCGCAGGGCCCGAAAAAAGTGATGGAACCCGCGGGCGCCTGGGTTCTTGCGGCGGATGACGGGGGAACGGCGGAGAAGCTGGCGACCGAGCTGAGGGAACGGAACCAGACCGTCGTACTGGCGAGCGCGAAGGACGCCGGCGACCGAGAGGCGTGGCGGTCACTGATCGAGAGTCTGCCGAAGGAGGTCCCCTTTCACGGCGCCGTGCACCTGGCGGCGCTCGATGGCCACGGGGAGCGCGCCACGACCGACGAGATGGCGTCGGATGTCGAAGGCGCGGTGGCGAGCGCGCTCGCGCTCGTGCAGGGCGTGGGCGATTCGGATCTGACCCCCGAAAAGGGCGTGTGGTTCATCACGCGCGGGGCGCAGATCCTCGAGCGTGAGCGGGGCGGGGAACTCGCCGGCGCCGCCGTGTGGGGCTTCGGCAAGGGCGTGGCCCGGGAAGCAGCGCACCTGCAGCCGCGGATGCTCGACCTCGATCCCGCCTCGATGGCGCCGGAACCCGACCTCGTGAACGAACTCCTCTACCCGGACCCCGAGAACCACATCGCGTACCGTCGCGGCAGCCGCGAGGTGGCGCGCCTCGTGCGGATGGGCTCCGGCGCCGAACGCCTGGAATTTCCGGAGGAGACGGAATGGGTGCTGGCGCCGGACCCGGGGGGCGTGTTCGACCGGCCGTACGTGCAGCCGCTGCCGGCGCGGCCGCTGGAACCGCAGGAGGTTCGCGTCGCGGTCGAGGCCTCCGGGCTCAACTTCTGGGACGTGTTCCGATCGCTCGGCTTCATCGAAGAGGGACTGCTGGGGCGGGAGATGTGCGGCCACATCCTCGAGGTGGGTTCCAAGGTGTCTTCCGTCTCGGTCGGCGATCACATCGTGGGGCTGGGGTTCGGCGCCTTCGGACCCCAGATGATCACGCACGAGGAACTCGTCGCCCCCGCGCCGGAGGGCTTCTCCGTCAGCGGGCTGGCGACGGTGCCGAGCGCGTACGTATCGGCGGCACTCTCCTTCGAGTTGTCGGGGCTGGAGGCGGGCGAGCGCGTACTTGTCCATGCCGGCGCGGGCGGCGTGGGTCTGGCGGCCATCCGGTTGGTGCAGGCGGCCGGCGCGGAGGTCTTCGCCACCGCGAGCGCTCCCAAGCAGGCCTATCTGCGCTCGCTGGGCGTCGAGCACGTGTTCGACAGCCGCACGACCGACTTCGGGGAGAAGATCCTCGAGGCGACGGGCGGCGAGGGCGTGGATGTGGTCTTGAACAGCCTCACGAGCGAGGGATTCATCGACGCGAGCCTCGACTGCCTCCGCGACGGGGGCCGCTTCGTCGAAATGGCCCGGCGGGACATCTTCACCGAAGAAGAGATGGCGGTCGTACGTCCGGATGTCGGCTACTGGATCCTCGAACTGGACGTGCTCAAGAAGACGGACCCGGCATGGGTTGGGCGGGTCCTGCGCGGCCTGATGGCTCGTCTCTCGGCCGGAGAAATCGCGCCCATCATCCACAGCCGGTGGCCGCTGGCCGAAGCGGGGGCCGCGCTGTCGTTCATGCGCTCGGCCCGCCACCTGGGGAAGATCGTGGTGACCACGCCTCCGCTTGTGCGGGGCGGGTTGCGCGCGGACCGGAGCTACCTGGTGACGGGCGGCCTGGGCGGGATCGGGATCGCCGTGGCCGACTGGCTCGCCGACCGGGGCGCGGGCGCGATCGTGCTGAACGGACGCCGTAACCCGGACCCGAAGGCCGAAGAGGCCATCCAGGCGCTCAGGCAGCGCGGCGTGACGGTCGAGGTGGAGTTGGCCGACATGACCGACCAGGCCGCCGTCGACGGCATGCTGGAGCGCATCGAGCGCGATCTGCCGCCGCTCGGAGGTGTGATCCACAGCGTAGGCGTACTGTCGGACGGAGCCCTGACCAACCAGAACTGGGAGCGCTTCGAGCGGGTGCTGTGGCCCAAGATCCTCGGCGCTTGGCACCTGCACCGCGCCACGCTGGACCGCGACCTGGATTTCTTCACGCTTTTCTCGAGCCGGGTCGGCGTCATGGGCAACCCTGGCCAGGCGAACCACGCCTCGGCGAACGCCTTCCTGGACCAACTCGCGGGCCACCGCCGCGCGCTGGGGCTCCCGGGGCAGGCCATCGCCTGGGGCGCCTGGTCGGACATCGGCGAAGCCGCGGAACAGCGCGACCGGATCGACCGGCAGCGCTCGGCGCTCGGAGGCCGCTGGTTCACGCCGCAGCAGGGCATGCGGGCCTTCGACCGGCTCGTGCGGCAGGACGCCACGACATCCGTCGTCATGTCGATGGACTGGGATGTGTTCGAGGAGGCCGTCGAAGATCCCCCGCCCATGCTCGAGGATCTGCTTTCCGCGGCGTCCGAGGCTCGGGCGGGCGACGACGCCTCCTCCGAAGATGTGCTCACGCGACTCCGCGGGTCGCTGGCGGCCGATCGCCAGGAGCTCCTCGTCTCGTTCGTGCAGGGCGAGGTGCAAGCCGTCCTGCGGCTGTCGTCGGCTCCGGCCCCCACCGTGGGATTCTTCGATCTCGGAATGGACTCGCTCATGGCCGTGGAGTTGCGGAACCGGCTGAACCGGGCGTTCTCCGGGACGTACACGGCGCCGAACACGCTCGTGTTCGACTATCCGAACATCGCCGAACTCGCCGCCCACCTGGCCGAGGAACTGGGCGAAGGGGGCGAGGCGCCCGCCCCGGCTCCGGAAGCCGCGCCGCCGGCCCGGGTCCAGCCAGCGGAGGATGGCTCGGAGCCGACCGAGGACGACGGCATCGCGATCGTCGGGATGGCGTGCCGTTTCCCCGGCGCGCCGGACCTCGCCGCCTTCTGGCGCCAACTCGAAGCCGGAATGGATGCGGTCACCGACGGACGCCGGGATTCGGGGCCCTGGACCGGCGTGGCCGGAGATCCCGCCTCGGAGGATCACTACTCGCGCCGCGGCGCCTTCCTCGAGGACATCGACAAGTTCGACGCCCGCTTCTTCGGGATCACCCCGATCGAGGCGCGCATGATGGACCCGCGCCAGCGCCTCCTGCTGGAGACGACCTGGCACGCATTGGAGGATGCGGGCCTGGATTCGGCGCAGTTGAAGGGCACGAATACCGGGGTCTACGCCGGCGTCACCACGGGAGACTACCGGGATCTCGCTGCGGCCATGGGCCAGGGACACGGGTACCTGGGGACGACGATGAGCGTCACCGCGGGCCGAATCTCCTTCGCCCTCGGTCTGACGGGTCCCGCGGTGCCGCTCGACATGGCGTGCGCTTCATCTCTCGTGGCCGTCCACCAGGCCGCCTCCGCGGTCCGCCAGGGAGAAGTGGAACTGGCCCTCGTCGGAGGCGTCAACGCGATTGTGTGGCCGGAGACGACGACCTTCATGAAGGACGTCGGGATGCTCTCCTCGAGCGGTCTCTGCCACACCTTCGACGCGGCGGCGGACGGGTTCGTGCGGGGCGAGGGCTGCGGGATGGTCGTCCTCAAGCGGCTCGCCGATGCGAAGGCCGACGGCGACCGGATCTGGGGCGTGATCCGTGGGTCCGCGGTCAACCAGAACGGGACCAGCGCGGGTCTGACGGTCCCCAACGGGCCGGCCCAGGAACGCGTGATCGAGCAGGCGCTCGCGCAGGCGGGCGTCCCGCCGGCGTCGGTGGACTACCTCGAGGCGCACGGGGCGGGATCCGATCTCGGCGACCCGATCGAGGTGCAGGCGGCGGCGGCCGTCTATGGCCGGGAACGCGACGAGGAGCGGCCCCTCCTGATCGGTTCGGTGAAGACGAACATCGGCCATCTCGAGTGCGCGGCCGGGGTCGCGAGCCTGATCAAGGCGGTTCTCGCCATGAACGAGGGCCGGATCCCGAAGCAGCTGCACTTCCACAATCCGAACCCCCATCTGGCCTGGGAGGAGCTCCCGGTGCGGGTCACCGACGAGACGGTCGAGTGGCCATCAAACAGCGATCGACCGCCCCGGGCGGGGGTGAGTTCGTTCGGAATCTCGGGGACGAACGCGCACGTCGTCGTCGAGGGGAACGGCGGGCCGGACCGCGCTTCGATCCTCAAGGGCGCCCTGATGCCCACGGGTCCGGCGGTCGCGGTTCCGATCGCCCTGCCCGAGTCGGATGGGTGGTCGCCGCTCGCCGCCGACGACGTTGCCGCCACCGATGTCGGTGCCCGGGAGACTCGCCTGCTGCCTCTCTCAGCGAAGTCGCCCCGGGCGTTGCAGGAGCTGGCGCGGCTGTACCTCGAGTGGCTGGAGGGACACGGCGGCGAGCCACCGGAAGAGGCACCGGAGGAGCATGGCACCGGATCCTCGATGCTCGCGGACATGGCTTGGACGGCGGGTGTCGGCCGGACTCACCTCGCCCACCGCGCCGGCCTCGTGTTCCGCGACGTGACGTCGCTCCGCGATGAACTGCGCGTGCTCGCCGAGCGGGCCGTCGAGGACGACTGGCGCCGCGATGCCGGGCCGGGTACCGCTCCGAAGGTGGGCTTCGTCTTCGCCGGAGACGAGAGCGCTCGGGCCGGGTCGGGCGAGGATCTGTACGATCGAGAACCGGTCGTCCGCGCGATCCTGGATCGCTGCGCTGCGGTGCTCAAGGAGGAACGGGACGGGGCATCGCTGCTCGACGTGATGTTCGGTCGAGCAGGGGCGCAGGGAAGGCTGCGGGATCCCGAGTGGGCGCAGCCGGCCGCCTACGCTCTGGGCTGTGCGCTCACGGCGCTCTGGGCGAGCGTGGGCATCCGCCCCGGCGCGGTGGCGGGACATGGCGCCGGCGAGCTGGCGGCGGGCTGGGCCGGCGGCGTCTTCGGCCTGGACGATGGGCTGCGGCTCGCCGCGGCCAGAGGGGCCGCCATGGCCCGGCCGAAACAGCGTCTGGCGGCCGCCGTGCCCCGCGATGATGCGGGCGACCCGCAAGACGCCCCGCTGGAAGAGCTGGAAGCTGCGGCGGAGGGGATGGAGCTTTCGCCGCCTTCAGTGGCGATCATCAGTCAGGTGACGGGCCGCAGGATGGACCCCGCCCGGCCACCGGACGGAGCCTACTGGCGCGAGCAGGCGCGCGCGCCGGAGGATCCCGGCCGTACCTCCCGGGGGCTGGCCGATCTCGGCGTGGACTTCGTGGTGGAGATCGGACCGGCCGAGACGCCGTTCGCGGAGTCCGTGGCGAGAGCGTACGAGGCCGGGCTTCCCGTCTCCTTCGCGGGGCTGTTCGCGGGTGAGACGAGACGCCGGATCGCGCTCCCCGGCTATCCGTTCCAGCGCAGACGCCACTGGATCGAGAACGGGGCTTGAACGCCACCGGGGTGGACGGCCGGTCCGGCATCCGCTACCAGCCCGACGAGAAGCCCGCGCCGGCTCTGACGGTCGGCGTCGGCCTCCAGCTCGCGGTGCTCAACATCGCGGCGATCGTGTTGATTCCGCTGGTCGTGATGCGGGCCGCCGGGGTCAGCGAGGAGTATCTCTCCTGGGCGGTGCTGGCGTCCGTCACGGCCTGCGGCCTCGTGACGATGCTGCAGGCGGTCCGGGCGGGGCGCTTCGGCGCGGGACACGTCCTTCTGATGGGTACTTCCGGCGCCTTCATCCCGGCGAGCATCATGGCGCTCACCGAGGGCGGCCCGGCTCTTCTCGCCACCCTGGTCGTGGTCGCCGCCGTCATCCCGCTGCTGCTCTCCTGGCGGCTGTCTCTCTTCCAGCGGGTCCTGACCCCAGCCGTATCCGGCACGGTGATCATGTTGATCCCGGTGACGGTGCTGCCCTTCGTGTCGGGACTCCTTGCCGGCGGACCTGAAGGCGGCGCCCCTCCGGGCGCCCCCCTCAGCTTCGGTGTCACGGCGCTCCTGATCGGATGCATCGCCCTGCGCGGGACGGGAGCGCTCCGCCTGTGGGCCCCGGTGATCGGCGTGATCGCCGGTACCGCGATCGCCGGCTTTCACGGCCTCTACGATGTGGACCGCATAGCGGACGCCGCCTGGATTGGCCTTCCACGCCCGCGCCCGCCGGGCTTCGACCTCGCGTTCGGCCCGGCCTTCTGGACCCTCCTGCCCTCGTTCCTGCTCGTGGCGGTGATCGCGAGCATTCGCACGATGAGCAGCGCCGTCGCGATTCAGCGGGTGTCATGGCGGCGCGCGAGTCGCGCAACCGATTTCCGGTCCGTGCAGGGCGCGGTGGCCGTGGACGGCATTGGCAACCTTCTTGCCGGCCTCGCCGGTACCGTGCCCGGCAGCGCCACCACGACGAGCGTGCCGCTCACGCAACTCACCGGCGTGGCGGCCCGAGGCGTGGGGCTGGCGGCGGGTGGCGCCTTCATCGCCTTCGCCTTCCTTCCCAAGGCGTTCGCGGTGGTCCTCGCCGTCCCGGATCCGGTCTTCGCCGGTTATCTGACGGTCCTCCTCGCGATGCTGTTCGCGATCGGCCTCAAGATCGTCCTCCAGGGCGGACTCGACGATCGCAACGGCATCGTCGTCGGCCTCGCCTTCCTCACGGGAGTCAGCTTCCAGTACGGGCTCATCCTCCCCGAGCAGGTGTCGGCATTCGCCGGCGGTCTGCTGGCCAACGGGATGAACGCCGGCGGCTTCACCGCCATCCTCCTGACCCTCTTCCTGCGTCTGACCGAACCCCGCCGAGCCCGCATCGAAACGGAATTCGGCCCATCGGCGCTGCCGAAGATCCGGGAGTTTCTTGGGAGCTACGCCGCAAAGGCCGGCCTGGACGCGGAGGTCGCGGACCGCCTGGACGCCGCCGCCGAGGAGGCGCTCCTCTCGCTGACCCGGCCGGAGGCATCCGGAGACGACCCATCCCGGCGGCGACTCGTCATGGCCGCGCACCGCGACAAGGCCGAGGTGGCGCTCGAATTCGTGGTCTCCCCGCGGGACGAAAACCTCCAGGATCGCCTCGCCCTGCTGAGCGGAGAGGTCGAGGAGACTTCCCCTGAGAGCGAAGTGTCGCTGCGTCTCCTGCGCCACCTCGCCTCATCGGTCCGCCACCAGCAGTACCACGGCACCGACATCGTCACCGTTCGGGTAGCCGTCTCCGCCGCGCCGGGCGGGGGCTCATAGCGACGGCCCTGCGAGGCGGGCCGTCGGGGCCTACAGCAGTCCGTGACCCTTGAGGAAGTCGCACATCAACTGGGCGCACTCCTCCGGGTGCTCCACCTGGAGGAAGTGCGTGGATTCCGGTATGAAGTCGTAGTCGACGGTGTTGATGTGACTGAGGTTGAACGACGGCATGTACGAGAACGTCAGCGTGGGATCCGAGCCGATGACCTTGGTCGGACAGGGAACGTCCCCCAGGTCCACCAGGAAGGCGTAGGTGCGCGCGTACGCGAAGATCTGCGCCTCGTATTCGCGGGGACACCGAAGCTCGACGCTCTCCCCGTCCGCGGATTCGCGGAGCACGGTGCTGGCCATCAGGTCCGCCGTGCCCGGAAGGGCCCGGGTCAGCACCAGGTGCTCGAGGAGCTCCGAGAACTCGGACACCTCTCGGAACCGGTCCGCGCGGCGTCGCGCGAGTTCCGCCGACCGGTCGGCGGACTTGTCGAACTCGGCCTCACCCATTCTCGGCTTGTAGAGAGGCGGATCGAAGAGGATCCAGGCGGAGAGATCGCCCATGCGACCCGTGCCAAGGGGGCCCGAGAGGAGCGCCGTCAGCGCCGAAAGGGAGTGGAAGACCCCGATCATGGGCGTTGGGCCGTAACGGGTGTCGATGGCCTCGACGACCTGTTCCTGGTCCCGGATCAGGTTGGGGACGTTGTGTCCGCTGCGGGGGCCTACGGCGTTCCACCCGTGGTTTCTCAGGTCGTAGACGAAAACGTCAAAGCCATCGAGGAACTGCGACCAGAACGGATAGTAGAGGTCGACCGCGAGACCGTTGCCGTGTCCCACGAGTAAACGAGGTCCACCGGGGTTCCCGTGTCGCCGCACCCTGGTGACACTGCCGTCGTCGTGCGGCACGTCGTGCACCGAATGCGGTCCCGGAACCTTCCAAACAGCGCCGGAAGTCATGTCACGCCGCGTCCCCCCGAGCCGTCAAGCCCGGGGGCGCGGTCGGAGTCGGTGAGGTGCGTTCAGCCGGCTTGGGAGTCGATGTACGCGACCAGCTTGCGAAGCGTGTCGAAGCACTCGGGGGGAATCGAAATGCCGAACTCCTTCTCGACGACTTTCTTGAACGCGACGGCGTCGAGGGACGAAACGCCCGAATCCGCGAGCCCGCCATCCCACTGGAGTTCGCGGTCGAGATCGAGGTTTTCCTTGACAAGTTCCCCAAGGCGAGCTGCACACGACATTGTATTGACCTTCCGTTGAGTGTGGGATCCGATCGTCCGATCGACAACGGGCGTACATTCCATTGCGCCCGGTCGGGATATTCCATCCTCCGATCTGACGCGTCAACCCACGACCACGACGCCGGCCCCCCGGAATCAGGTGCAGACGTTCCCGCGGGAACGCCACGGCCTGCTAGCGATCCATGATCAGGTCGAAGGCGCCGAGGGGAATGACGAACCGGTCCGCCAACGCCTCGCCTAGCGTCGATGGCGTGAAATCGCGCTCCGAACGGGCCTCGGACGCAATGCGGGGCGCCTCCAGGACGCGGACTCGCCGCCCGGACACATGGAAGATCTGGTCGCGGGCCGGGCAGTCGGCTTCCGCCAGCCACGCGGCGAGCACGGCAATGTGCTCGGGCGCGAAGGGGTCGTATCCCGTCTCGTCCGGCTCGCCCAGTTGATCGGCGCCCGTCATGCCGGCCACCATGCGCGTCCGCGCCGAGGGCGAGATCACGTTCGAGCGGACGCCGTAGGGGGCTCCCTCGATCGAGAGGACCTTCGAGAGACCGATGATCCCCATCTTCGCGGCCCCGTAGTTCGCCTGTCCGAAGTTGCCGCACAGTCCGGAGGAAGAGGTTGTGTGGATGACGGAGGCGGCGCGGGGGCGGCCGGCCTTCGCCTCGGCGCGCCACCAGGCGAGCGCGTGCCGGCTGGGGGCGGCGTGACCCTTGAGGTGAACGGCCACGACCGCGTCCCACTCGTCTTCGGACATGTTGAACAGGGCGCGGTCGCGGAGGATGCCGGCGTTGTTCACCAGGATGTCGAGGCCGCCGAACGTGTTGACCGCGTGGGCGATGAGGTCGCGGGCCTCGTCCCAGTTCGAGACGTCGTGACGGCTGGCCACGGCCCGGCCGCCGCCGGCCCGGATCTCGGCGCAGACGGATTCGGCTGGGCCCGCATCGGCGCCGTCGCCGTGGACGCCCGTGCCGAGATCGTTGACGACGACGCTCGCCCCGCCGGCCGCCAGGGCGAGAGCGTGGGCCCGGCCGATGCCGCGGCCGGCGCCCGTCACTATCGCGACGCGTCCGGAAAGACGGCTCACGCCCGTTGGGTCAGCCGTCGATCCGCCGACAGGCGGCCCCGAGGCGGCGGATGCCCTCCTCCATCTCGTCTTCCGTGATGAGGAGCGACGGCCCGATCCGGATCACGTGCCCGTTCAGCCCGCCGCGCCCGATGAGCAGGCGCTCCTCGCGCGCCGCCTCGAGCAGCGCCCCGGCACGCCCGCCGTCCGGCGCCTTCCCCGCGCGGTCCTCGACCATCTCGATCCCTTGCATCAGCCCCAGGCCCCGCACCTCGCCGATCCAGTCGTGAGCGCCCTTCAGCGCCTCGAGTCCGGCGCGAAGCTGCGCCCCCCGCTCGGCGGCGCGGGCCGGCACGTTCTCGCCCTTCATCACGTCCAGGGTGGCGCGCATCGCCGCCATCGAGATCGAGTTCCCCCCATACGTGGAGATCGACGGCCCCTGCCAGGCCTCGGCGATCTCGGGCCGCGTGACCGTCGCCCCGACCGGGAATCCGTTCGCGATCCCCTTCGCCATCACCATGATGTCCGGCTCGACGCCCCAGTGGTCGATCCCGAACCAGTGGTCCCCCGCGCGGCCCAACCCGGCCTGCACCTCGTCGATGATGAACAGGCCGCCGTAGCTCCGGATGACCTCCGCCGCCCTCTGGAAGTAGTCCGGGGGCGGCACGATGACGCCCGCCACGCCCTGGATCGTCTCGGCGAAGAAGGCGGCCGGCTTCCCGCCCGTCGTCGTCTCGATGACTTCCACGAGGTCGTCGATGAAGAAGTCGGTCGCCTCGGGCCCGGCCCCGACCGGAGAGCGGTAGGGGTACGGCGACCGGGTGTGGACGACCCCGTCGACGCCCCCGCCGGGGAGACGCCACGCGCCCTGCGCCGTCATGTGGCTGGCGAGCGTGCTCCTGCCGGAATAGGAGAGCCGCAGGGCCACGATCTCGTGTCGGCCCGTGTAGAGGCGCGCCGTCGCGACCGCCGACTCCACCGCCTCCGTGCCGCTGTTCGTGAAACAGGTCGTCTTCAGGTCGCCCGGGGTGATCTCGGCCAGCGAGCGAGCGGCCTCGATCTGGCCCTCCGTCACGTAGAGGGCCGAAGTGTGCCCGAGGCGCTCCATCTGCGCCCGGGCCGCCTCGACGACCGCCGGATTGCAGTGGCCGACCGAGGTCGTGAGGATGCCCGCGAACAGGTCCAGGTATTCGTCGCCGTCCACGTCCCGGAGCCAGACGCCTTCTCCTTCGGCGAGGGCGAGCGGGTCGCTGTAGTAGGGACGGACCCAGGGATACAGGTAGTCGGCCTGCGCGGCGGTCAGGGCCCGGCTTCGGGGCTCCGCCGCCGGGGCGGCATCGGGGACGTCCGTCGAGGACGTCGGCGGGGCGGTCTGTATGTTGCTCACGAGTGTCTCCTGGTTGGTTGTCAGTCCCAGCGGTAGAAGCCGCGTCCGCTCTTCCGGCCGAGGCGGCCCGCCGCCACCATCCGTTCGAGGAGGGCGGGGGGCTCGAACACCGGCGATCCCAGCGCCTCGTGCAGGTAGCGGGCGATGTCGAGCCGGACGTCGAGCCCGACCAGATCTCCGAGTTTCAGCGGCCCCATCGGATGCCGATAGCCCAGCATCATCGCGGTGTCGATGTCCTCCGGGCTCGCCACGCCGTCCTCCACCATGCGGATCGCCTCGAGCCCGAGTGCGAGCCCCAGGCGCGACGATGCGAAACCCGGCGAGTCGGCGATGACGATCGGCGTCTTCCCCATGCGTTCGGCGACCTCGCGCGCCCGCGCCACGATGTCATCGGACGTCTCCGCCCCGCGCACGATCTCGACGAGCGCCATGATGTGGACGGGGTTGAAGAAATGCATCCCGATCACGCGCTCCGGGGAGGAGATTCCCTGTGCGAGCGCCGTGATGGAAAGCGAAGAAGTGTTCGTGGCCAGCAACGCCCCCTCGGCGGCCGCCTCCCCACACCGGGCGAGGATCTTCTGCTTGAGATCCAGCTTCTCCGGGACGGCTTCGATCGCGATCCCGACGCCGTCGGCGGCTTCGCTCAGGTACCGGCTGTAGGTCAACCCGTCGAGCGCACGGTCCCGTTCCTCGGGCGTGACCTTCCCGCGCTGGATCCCCTTGCGGAGGTTGGCTTCGATGCGCTCGCGCGCCGTGTCCAGCGCCTCGGGCATGGCGTCGAAGAGCCGGGTGTCGTAGCCGGCCATGGCCGCGACCTGGGCGATCCCGTGCCCCATCGTGCCGGCCCCGAGCACGGCCAGCGGGGGGACGGTCCCCGGGGGGGTCGCCGTCATTCTAGCAGGTCCTCCGGGTTCATCTCGGGTTCGGGGCGGAGCGAGTAGCGGCGCACCACCTCCACCGCCTCGAAGCCGAGGTCGTCTGCGAGGGCGTTGGCGATGAGGTTGTCCGCTCCGGTGAAGAGGCGCACCTCGTGGATATCCCAGTCCGCCGCCCACTCGAAGGCGGCGCGCAGCAGGCGGCGCAGGTTCCCCTTGCGCCGCTCCTCCCGCCGCACGAACGGCGTCTGGATGCGCACGTAACGGGGCGGATCGAACAGGGGCTCGTTCTCCTCCACGAAGCACACGAGCATGCCGTCGAGCCCGCCATCCTCCGCCTCCAGCACGAAGACGACGCTCGTCGCCTCCTCGATGTGGCGGCGGAACATGCCCGCGCGAGTCTCGATCGCATCCGTGCGCAGCCGCCGGTAGGCGGGGTTGAGGGCGTGAATCCGCATGTACCGGGTCCACATCGCGACGAGTTCATCGATGTCGCTTACCCGGGCCGGTCGAACCGTAACTGTGTCAGGCACCCGTAGCCGCCTCCGTCGCTGATGGTTTCTCGGTTTCGCCCCGGCTCCCGAAGCTGGGCGGGCGCTTCTCCACGAACGCCCGGACGCCTTCGAGCGCGTCGGCCGACTCGAAGCAGGCCTTCTGCGCCGCGGTCTCGTAGTCGAGCATCTCCTCGAAGCTTGAGGAGAGAGAGCGCTGCACCGCTTCCTTCGCGAGCCGGAGGGGCAGCGCCGGCTTGCGCGCCAGCTTGAGCGCCCACTCGCGGGCCAGCGGCATGAGTTCGTCGACGGGGACCACGCGGTTAACGAGCCCGATCCGCTCGCACTCGGCCGCCGGGACCATCTCCGCGAAGAAGAAGAGTTCGGCGGCGCGCGCCGGACCCACGAGGCGGGGCACCGCGTAGGTGCCGCCCCAGTCCGGGTGGAGACCGATGCGGTTGAAGGTCTGGCCGATCGAGGCCGTCTCGGAGGCGAGCCGGAGGTCGCAGGCGAGGGCGAGGTTCGCGCCGCCGCCCGCCGCCGGCCCGTTGATCGCGGCGATCACCGGTTTGGGCATCCCCCGGATGGTCGCCGCGACCCGGCGCCCGGCTTCGACCAGGGCGGTCGCCTCGTCGATGGCCTGCGTCTCGATGAGGTGCGTGAGGTACTTCACGTCGGCACCGGCGCAGAAGGCGCGCCCGCTTCCGGTGATGATGACCGCGTGCACTTCGTCGTCCGCGGCGAGCGCCTCGACGCCGCGGGCGATCTCGCTCCGCATCTCCCCGATGAAGGCGTTCAGCTTCTCCGGCCGGTTGAGCGTGAGCGTCCCCACGCCGCCGGAGACCTCGAGGAGGACGTGTGCGCCGCTCACGCCCCCTCCGCGTCGCGGTGCACGAGGAGGGCGATCCCCTGGCCGACGCCGATGCACATCGTCACGAGGCCGTTGGAGGCGTCGCGCCGCCGCATCTCGTGGACGAGCGTGGTGAGGATCTTGGCGCCGGTGCAGCCGAGCGGGTGGCCGAGCGCGATCGCGCCCCCGTTCACGTTCACGCGCGCAGGATCGAGTCCAAGCTCGGCGATGCAGGGGAGCGCCTGCGCGGCGAACGCCTCGTTGAGCTCTATGAGGTCGAGGTCGTCGACCGTGAGCCCGGCTCTCTCGAGTGCCTTGCGGGTGGCGGGCACGGGTCCGATGCCCATCCGCTGCGGCTCCACGCCGGCGACCGCGGAGGCGCCCACGCTCGCCAGCGGCTCGAAGCCGAGTTCGTCCGCTAACGCCCGGCTCGTGATGAGGACGGCGGCCGCCCCGTCGTTGATGCCGGAGGCGTTGCCCGCCGTCACCGTGCCGTCGGCCCGGAAGGCCGCCCGGAGGCGGGCGAGTTGCTCGGCCGTCGTCCCCGGCCGCGGGTGCTCATCTCCCTCCACGCACACCGGGTCGCCCTTCCTCTGCGGGACCTCGAAGGGGACGATTTCGTCGGCGAACAGGCCCGCCTCGATGGCGGCGGCGGCGCGGCGCTGGCTCTCGACCGCGAAGGCGTCCTGCTCCCCGCGCCCGACGCCGTGGTCTTCCGCCACCACCTCCGCGGTTTCGGCGAGCGGGATCGTCCACGGTTCGGGCATGGCCGGGTTGGCGAAGCGCCAGCCCACGGTCGTGTCCGCGATCTTCGGCGGGACGCGCGAGAAGGCCCGATCCGTCTTGAGCATGACCCACGGCGCGCGGGACATGCTCTCGACCCCGCCCGCGATGAAGGCGTCGCCCTCGCCGGCCCGGATCGCGTGCGCCGCCGTGACGACCGCCTGCAGCCCGGAGCCGCAGAGCCGGTTCACGGTCTGGCCCGCGACCTCGACGGGGAGTCCGGCCAGCAGCCCGGCCATCCGGGCCACGTTCCGGTTGTCCTCGCCGGCCTGGTTCGTGCATCCGGCGATCACGTCCTCGACCCGGCCGGGCGGCACCCCGGTCCGCTCCACGAGGGCGCGGATCGCGTGTGCCAGGAGGTCGTCGGCCCGGATCGACGAGAGGGCGCCGCCCGCGCGCCCCACCGGCGTGCGGACGGCGTCGATGATGACCGGGGTGCGACCCGCCCCGTTCATCGCGCGCCTCCCCATGCGTGCCGTCCCGGCCCGATCCGCCGCGTCCTAGCGGCCGGCGAACTCGGGCGCGCGCCGCTCGACGTAGGCCGCGAGGCCCTCGCGCGCGTCGTCGCCCTGGAAGAGGAGCTGCTGCAGCTCGCGCTCGATGGCGAGACCCTCGGAGAAGGGCACCTCGACCCCGCTGCACACCGACCGCTTGATCCGGCCCACGGCGCGCGACGCCTTGTGCGGCGGCGTGAACTGCCGCGCGTACTCCATCACCTGCGCATGGAATTCCGCGTCATCTCCCTCGAACACCTTGTTCACGAGCCCCAGTCCGAGCGCCTCCTCGAAGCCGAAGGTGCGGCCCTCCGCCATCAACTCGATCGCCTTCGGCTTGCCGAGCAGCCGGCCGAGCCGCTGCGTCCCGCCCGTCCCCGGCAGCACGCCGAGGTTCACCTCCGGCAGTCCGATCTTCCCCGCGTCCTGGCGGGCGATCCGGATGTCGCAGGCGAGCGCGATCTCGAGCCCGCCCCCGACCGTGTGTCCGTTGAGGGCCCCGATCACCAGCTTCGGCGTCTGCTCGAGGCGCGACAGCGTCTCGTTCGCGTGCAGGCAGAAGAAGTACTTGAAGTATGGGTCCGAGGTCTGGAGCATCTTGATGTTCGCCCCGGCGGAGAAGAACCTGTCTCCCTCGCCCCGGATGACGATGACGTGGACGTTCTCGTCGAAGCGCGCGCGCAGGATCGCGTCGTCCAGGTCGCGCATCATCTCGTACGTGTATGTGTTCGCGGGCGGGTCGTCGATCGTGAAGACCGCGACGCCGTCCTCGGCCGCATATCGAATCAGTGTGTCAGCCATGGAGTCCTTCCTCTTGAGAACCGCTCGAAAGATGACGTGCGAGAGGCCGCCGCGCCGGGGCTTTCCCCGGCCTCCGGCGGACGGTCAAACTATCCCGGCTCCCGCGCGGCGTACAGTGAGTTGGTGCCGGGTTCTCCTCCATCGCGCGAAGGCGATCCGGAGCGCAACGCGGAGTCGGCGCGGGGTGTCGTGACCAGAGTGTTCTCGCGACGACGGGAAGGAGAGGAGTCCGGCTTGGCGCACAGGATGAAGACCTTGCCCGCATGCTGAGACGCGCCGGGCTCGGCGTCCTGTTCGGGACGGTGATGGTGGACATGATGGGCTTCGGCATCGTCCTCCCGCTGCTCCCCTTCTACGCCGAGGAACTCGGCGCCTCGCCCCGCTGGGTCACCCTCATCATCGCCTCGTTCTCCATCACGCAATTCCTGTCGGCGCCGATCTGGGGACGGTTTTCGGACCGGATGGGCCGCCGGCGCCTCCTCCTCATCGGGCTGTTCGCTTCGGCGCTCTCCTACCTCTTGTTCGCGCTCGCGGACAGCCTGTGGCTTCTGCTCGTCTCGCGCGCGACAGCGGGCGCCGCCGGAGGAACGCTCGGCATCGCCCAGGCCTACGTCGCCGATTCCACGGAAGGCGAGGAACGGGCCCGCGGCCTCGGCTTTATCGGGGCGGCGTCGGGTCTCGGCATCATGCTGGGCCCGGCGATCGGGGGATTCTTCAGTCGCTACGGGCTGGGCGTGCCGGGCTTTGTGGCCGCCGGCCTGTGCCTGCTCAACCTGATGGCCGCGATGGTTCTGCTGCCGGAGTCACGGCACTTCCGCTCGGGCCGCGCCGACGCGGCGAAGGGCGAAGCTGCAACGTTCCTGATGTGGCTACGGTCGCTCAGCCGGTTCCCGCTGCGCGTGCTGCTGCTCGTGTACGTGCTGACGATCGGCTGCTTCACCTCGATGACGTCGGTCCTGGCCCTCTACACGGAGCGCGTGTTCGCGATGACCGCGGTGGACATGGGCCTCGTGTTCACGCTCGCGGGCGGCGTCACCGTGATCGTCCGCGGCGGACTGGTGGGCCGGATCGTGAAGCGTTTCGGCGAGCCGAACACCATGCGCGCCGGGTGTGCGCTTCTCGCGCTCGGGGTGGGGGCGATCCCGTTCCTGACCGATCGCTGGCAGCTGTGGGTGCTCGTCCCGAGCTGGGCGGCCGCGACGGGCCTCATCTTCCCATCGCTCCACGCCCTCATCTCGCGGAACACGGACCAACAATCGCAGGGTTCCGTACTCGGCGGCAGCCAGGTAGCCGGGGGGTTGGGCCGCGTAGTGGCGCCGCTGGCGGCGGGCTGGCTGTTCGAGTTGTACTCGATCAGGAGCCCCTTCCTCGTCGGGGCCGCGGCGTCGGCCGTCGCTCTCTGGCTCGCGCTTCGGATCCCCGCGGCGGTTGATCCCGAGGCGAAGGAGAAGCTGGATCCCACCGACAAGTGGACGGGCCCGGTCGCCGCGCACGAGCCCCGCGACCAGCCGGACGCCAAGTCGTCGTGAGCGGGCGCCCACCGCGGGCCGCCGCCGAGGTCGGTGCGACGCACCGTTACCCCGAGCAGGCACAGTTCGTGTCGCTGCGGTGGGGGGAGGTGTCGGCGCTCCTCGTCCGTCCTCCCGAACCGCGCGCGATGCTTGCCTTCGCGCACGGGGCGGGGGCGGGGATCGAGCACCCGTTCATGTCCGACATGGCGCAGCGGCTGGGGGGGCAGGGGATCGCGTCGTTCCGCTATCACTTTCCCTACATGGAGGCGCGGGCGCTCTCCGGGCGCCGCCGGCCTCCCGATCGTCCGCACGTCCTCGTCGAGACGGTGCGGGCCGCGGTCGCGAAGGCCGCCGCCTTGGCTGAGGGTCTCCCGCTGTTCGCGGGCGGCAAGTCGATGGGCGGGCGCATGACGTCGACCGCCGCCGCCGAGGTGCCGCTCCCCGGTGTGGCCGGCCTCGTGTTCTTCGGGTTCCCGCTCCACCCCCCCGGGCGTCCGGAGCGCGCCGCCGAGCGCGCGGCCCACCTGAGCGATGTCTCCGTCCCCATGCTCTTCCTGCAGGGGACCCGCGACGCTCTCGCCCGGTGGGACCTGATCGAAGAGACGTGCGCCTCACTCGGCCGGCTCGCCACGCTCCACAAGCTGGAGGGCGCCGACCACTCGTTCCATGTCCTCAAGCGCAGCGGCCTCACGAACGAGGAAGTCGCCGACGCCGCCGCGGCCCGCGTATCCGCCTGGGCTTGCCGGCTCGGCCTGGAGGAATAGCGGGAAGGCGCACTCTATGCTTCGAGGGCGCGTACGACCGCCTCCGGTTCCCGGTCGATGACGGTGAGCAGCACACGGGCTGCACGGCTCGGGACCCGCCGTCCCTGTTCCCATTCCTGCACCGCCCGGACATCGAGCCCGAAGCTGTCCGCGAACTTCCGGCGGCTGAGCTTCATTCGCTTGCGCAGCGCCACGATGTGTTCGGCAGCGGGGTCATCGACGATTCGGCAGGGAAGCGTCGTGGCACCGCGCACATGGGCGAGCACTTCGCCGAGAGCCGCTTCCACCTCACGCCCCACCTCCGTTCGCCGGGTCGTCATCGATCTCGTTCCTCCTCCTTGATCGCGGCGACAAGCCGCGCAAGCACCCTTCTGTCCGCTGGACTCAGGTCTTCCTGATCCGCCTTCGCGTAGGCGGTCAGCAGGTAGATCGCGTCCGGCCCCGCTTGACGGAAATAGATTGTGCGGATGCCACCCCGTTTGCCTCGTCCCGAGCCCCTCCAACGCAATTTGCGAAGTCCTCCGGTTCCCCGGATAACGGGCGCGGCTGCCGGGTCGGCGACGATAGCGGCTTCCATCGCCCGCCGGTCGGCCCCTAACAGGAGTTTGCGCACGGCGCGTTCGTAGGTTCGCGTAGTGAAGATTCGCATCGCCGAATGTGCGGCATTGCCGCATGATTTGCAAGCAAGATATGTTGGCGCCGGCGTCGAAGAAATCATCCTGCCTCAAGCGACGCCGATGAGGCCGGCTCCCTTAACCCATTCTCGAGTATACGTCCAGGTTATCAACGGCACGTATACGATCTAGCCGGGAGTTGAGAAATGAAGACCAAACTGACGATCACGGTGGACTCCGACGTGGCCCGGGCCGCCAGGCGACACGCGCACGCCAGGGGTATCTCTCTTTCGTCACTCATCGAAGCGTCGCTCCAAGAGATCGTGGAGGACGAAGATTCCTCCTTCTCGGAGCGGTGGAGAGGACAGTTTCGAGCCGCGAGCCGTGAAGACCGCCGGTACAGGGCCCTCTCCCGGAAACACCTCTAATGGCCCCGGACGCAGCGGCCATCGGCCTGTCCGTTGACGCTCGGGTCTGGTAGCCTCTTGCCCGTGGTGCAAGGCGACGGCCTCGCGGTGGGATCACACGGAGCGAGATCGAAGAGGCGCCGACCCGCCCGATGACGTTCCCGCGGGAACGCCGTCGCACGACGCAATGTGACACACGACTCCGGGAGGAGGAACAGCGCCATGCGAAAGGTCGTACTGGTCACCGGAGCGTCGGCCGGGATCGGCCGGGAAGTGGCGATCCTGCTGGCTCGCGAGGGCCACACGGTCTACGCCGCCGCCCGCCGGCTGGATCGCCTGCAGGAGCTGGCCGAACACGGCATCACGCCCGTCGGGATGGACGTCACGAAGGAAGATGACAACGAGGGGGCGGTGAGCCGGATCATCGACGAAGAGGGGCGGATCGACGTCCTCATCAACAACGCGGGCTTCGGGCTCTACGGGCCCGTCGAGGACATCCCGCTGGACGAGGCACGGTATCAGTTCGAGGTGAACCTGTTCGGCCTCGCCCACCTCACGCAGCTCGTCCTGCCGCACATGCGGGCGCAGCGCTCGGGCCGGATCATCAACGTCTCCTCCATGCTGGGGAAGGTCTTCGTCCCCATGGGGGCCTGGTACCACGCCACGAAACACGCCCTGGAGGGATGGTCGGACTGCCTCCGCTTCGAGACCGCGCCCTTCAACATCCAGGTCGTCATCATCGAACCGGGCGCGATCAGGACCGAGTTCGCCGAAGCCATGATTGCCCGGATCCGGCAGTACTCCGACGACACCGCGTACAAGCCCCAGATAGATCGGTTCCTGAAGAGGCTGGACGGCCCGGACCTCGAGCAGCGCGGCACCGACGCCCGGGTCATCGCCAAGGTGTTCCTCGAGGCCGCGACCACGGCCAGACCCCGCCGGAGATACGTCAAGGGAGCGACGGCGCGGCCCGTGATGTTCCTCCGGAAGTGGTTCGGGGACGGGATCTACGAATTCGTCCTGCGGCGGGCGTTCCGATGACCGATCCGGCGCCGCTGAATCGACGCACCTCCTCCGATGTGATATCATACTGCTATGGCACATGATACTACTACGGAGAAACCCGAGCCTTCGGGCCGCTTTGTGCTTCGTATCGATCCCGGCCTGCACGGTGCGCTGCGCTCGGCTGCGCATGCCGCGGCCACGTCGCTCAACGAGTACTGTGCACGCAAACTGGCGTCTCCGGGCGCGTGGCTGGACGAAGAAGCCTGCGGCCTGATCGGACGAGCGGCGGCGCTTCTCGGAGAATCGCTAATCGGTGTCGTCGCCTTCGGCTCCTGGACGCGCGGCGAGAGCCGAGCGGCTTCGGACTTCGATGTCCTGCTGATTGCCGAGGACTGTGTCCCCATTACAAGGGAACTGTACCGGCGGTGGGACAGCGAGCCCGCCCTTCATTGGCGCGGTCACGAGGTCGAGCCGCACTTCGTCCACCTCCCATCCGATGGAGCCGTGCCTTCCGGCACGTGGGCGGAGGTGGCGACCGACGGTGTCGTGCTCCATGAGCGGGGTCTGGAGGTATCGGAACGGCTCGCGGGTATCCGCAGGATGATCTCGGCGGGCCGGATCTCCCGCCGCCTCGTCCACGGGCAGTCGTATTGGGTGCGGGCCGGTTGATGCGGAATGTCGGGCTCGCTGCGGACTATGTCCGGCGTGCCAGGATCCGGCTTGGGGCCCTGGACGTGCTGTTCCGGGAAGAAAGCTGGCCGGATGTCGTTCGGGAGTCGCAGGAGGCTTTGGAGTTGGCGCTGAAGGGGCTGCTTCGCTGGTGCGGAGTCGACCCGCCCCGGATCCACGACGTCTCGGACGTGCTGCTCGCGGAGAAGGATCGGTTACCCGCGGAGTTGGCCCGCGAAGCGCAGGCTCTTGCGGAATCGTCCCGCCACCTGCGCCGGGACCGCGAACTCGCGTTCTACGGGGCCGAGGATCTGACGCCGACCGGATTTTATTCGCGGGCGGACGCGGTGAGCGCTCGCGACGCCGCGCGCCGAGCCGTGGAGAAAGTGTATCCGCATGTCATGGGAGAAACGGGAGAAGAAGGATGACAGCGCCACAGTCCCGGCGCTGGAGCGCCCCGTGACTTTGGCCCGCCTGGCGGCCTGCGTGGCGGTCGCGGCCGTCCTCACGGCGTGCAACGGCGCCGCGCCTCCAGGCGATGCGTTTCTCACGCGGGCGGAGCGCACTGAGTACCGCGAGACCAGTTCGCATGCCGAGGTCGTGGACTTCCTGGAGCGCGCCGCGGCGAGCGATCCATCGGTGCACTTCACGACCTACGGCTACACGAACGAGGGGCGGGCGCTTCCCCTGGCCGTGGTGGGCGACGTCGAAGACTCCAGTCCGGCGGCCGTTCGGGCGTCCGGCAAGACGGTCGTCTACCTCCAAGGCAACATCCACGGCGGCGAGGTGTGCGGGAAGGAGGCGCTCCAGATGCTGCTCCGCGACCTCCTGGCCGGCCGCCACGGAGAATGGCGGGAGTCGATGGTCCTGCTCATCGCGCCGATCTACAACGCGGACGGCAACGAACGGGTGAACCTCGTGAACCGCGGCCGGCAGCACGGGCCGGTCGGCGGGATGGGCCAGCGGCCGAACGCCCAGGGCTACGACCTGAACCGCGATCACATGAAGCTCGACTCGCCCGAGGCGCGGTCTGTGGCGCGATTGTTCAGCGAGTACGACCCGCACGTCGCCGTCGACCTGCACACGACGAACGGGACGCGGCACGCCTATCACCTCACCTACTCGCCGCCGCTCCACCCCAACACGCCGGCGGCGATCGACGGTTTCCTGAGGGAGGGACTATTTCCCCACGTGACCGGGGAGATCCGCGAGAAGTACGGCTGGGAGTACTACTACTACGGGAACGCCTCCGCCCGAGGCGGAGACGCCCGCGGCTGGTACACCTTCGACCACCGCCCGCGCTTCAACAACAACTACATCGGTCTCCGCAACCGGATCGCGATCCTGAGCGAGGCCTATTCCTACGCGACGTTCGAGGAGCGCGTGCTCGCGACGCTGTACTTCGTGGAGGAGATCCTCGATTACGTCCATGAGCACGCGGCCGAGGTGCGGCGCATCGTGGCCGATGCCGATGCCGCCGACGTGATGGGCGACTCGCTCGCGCTGCGCGCCGTCCCCGCACGGTCGGCCGCCCCGGTCGACATCCTCATGGGGGCCACCGTCGAGGAGGTCCACCCCCTCACCGGGCGCCCACTCCTCCTGCGCGCCGATACGCAGTACGTGGAGACCATGTACGAGTACGGGACGTTCGCACCCACGCTGCGCGGGCGTGTGCCGGAGGCGTACCTGATTCCCTCGGATCTGGGGGATGTCCTGACGCGGCTCGCGGCGCACGGGGTCGCGCTCGAATCGGCGGGGGCGTCGCCCCTGGACGTGGAGGCGTTCCGCATCGATTCGATGCGCACGGCCGAGCGGCCGTTCCAGGGGCGCAACGAGCAGACGCTCTTCGGCGGCTATGAGGTGGACCGGGTGACCCCGAACCCCGGTGACATGCTGGCCCGGACCGACCAGCCGCTGGGACGCCTCCTGTTCAGCCTGCTCGAGCCGCGGTCTGACGACGGCTTCGCGAACTGGGGGCTCCTCGCCGACCTGCTGCGCCCCGGCGAGGCGTATCCCATCCTGCGCGTCGCGGGAAGCTGACCCGCAAGCACCGCCTCGGACCCCTCCGTCCGGCGGAGACGGTTTCTCGAAAGGACATAGTGTGGAAAACGTTCAGGGATTCGGCGGGTTCTTCTTCCGGGCAGAGGACCCGCAAGGACTTACCAAATGGTATCAGGATCACCTCGGCATCAATCCTGCCCCGACGAACATGGAGATGGCCCCCTGGGTGACCGAGTCCGGGGTCACGGTCTTCGCACCCTTCAAGGCTGACACGGACTATTTCGCGGCGGACAAGACCTTCATGCTGAATTTCCGCGTGGCCGACCTGGACGCGATGGTCGCACAACTGAAGTCCGCGGAAATCGAGGTCAGCCACGAAAGCGAGATGGAGGGCGTCGGCCGCTTCGCCCGCATCCACGACCCCGAAGGCAACCCCATCGAGCTCTGGGAACCCGCGTCGTAAGATCTCCTTACACCTCTCATGGCCTCGCGGGTTGGTATCGCTCGACCGCGATTTCACTCGTGCGGGCCCGCATCCGCGAGGCGTCGTGCCACGCCTGCATCCGAAGCAGCATGTCCATGCTCACGGCGAACGCTTTCTCAATGCGCAGGGCCATCTCCGGGGAGAGCGCGGCCTTGCCGTTCAGGAGTGAAGAGAGCGTCGCTCTCCGCACGCCGAGAATCTCCGCCGCCTTCGTCACGTTCAAACCGAGTTCGTCGATGACCTCGGTGCGAATAAAGTCGCCGGGATGAGAAGGGGTCATGTTCACCTTGATTCCGCGCTCAGCCATCAGTGGTAGTCCTCCAAATTGAGACGGTCCACGATACCATCCTTCTCCTCACCTCATCGACCGAGTGTACGGTGAGACCGATCACCTCGCAAGTTTCTGTCCAGCACCGCGTCAGCCTCCTCGAACGTGGACCGGCAGCCGGCAGGGACCCGCCGCTCTCGCGAGCAACCGCCAGTCGGTGTATGATGTCATAATGAAACCGTTGTCCATACGTTACGGAGTCATCGCTACACTTGATGCAGCGGGGGGGCACTTGGGAGTTCTCACGATTCGGAACGTGGATGACGACGTAATCGCGGCGCTCAAGCGACGGGCCAAGGCCAACCATCGCTCGCTGGAGGGCGAACTGCGCCACCTGCTGGCCCGTCATGCGGTTCCGAAGCCCACGCTCGGCGTCGTGCGCGAGCAAGCCCGGATGGCCGCCCGCTATCAGGTGACTTCGGCGGTCCCGAAAGCCGCGCCCGACGCGGCCGATGCCGAGGCTGCGAGGGGTCACGTCCCGGCGGAGCACGGGGCATGGCTGGGGGCGATGAGCGATGTCGGGGAGATCGTCGGCGACATCGTGTCCCCGGCGGCCGATTCCTCGGAGTGGGCCGCGCTGCACTCAGAGGCTGACGCGTCGAACGATGATCCGACGCGGTGAATCTGCTCCTCGATACCCACATCTGGCTCTGGAGCATGCTGGAGCCGGATCGACTCTCCCGCCGGGCCCGCCGCGAACTAATTGCCCCGGCGAACACTCTGGCGCTGTCGCCGGTGAGCGTCTGGGAAGCGTTGGTGCTCGCCGACAAAGGACGTGTGGTCCTCCATCCCGATCCGTGGAGTTGGATCCGTACGGCCCTGACCGTTCGGCCAATGAACGAAAACCCGGTGACGTTCGAGGTGGCCTTCGGCAGCCGCAGCATCCGCCTCGGCCACGATGATCCGGCCGATCGCTTCATCGCGGCCACCGCCATGGTACACGATCTCACGCTGGTCACGGCGGACGCCGCGCTACTCGAGTGCCCGGACATCAAAGTGATGCCGGGCTCCTGACCGGCGGGAACCGAGAGCCCGGCCTGCCTTCTCTTCAAGTCGTCCCGAGCCGTCGCCGCGGAGCGTTTCAGGTATGACACGCGGCTCACACGGGGGAGAGGGACGACATGGCGACGAGAAAGGCCGGGCTGGCGGTGCTGGCACTCGCCATGCTTCCGGGCGGCTGCCTGGATTCGATCGGACCGCACGTTCCGAATGAGGAGGATCTCCAAGGTGTCAGGGCACAGGCGACGTTTGCCATCCTCACGGAGAATCCACCCACGGTCCGCGTCAGCGTGGATCTCCACAACGAGGGAACCGATCCGGCGATCTACCACTACTGCTCGATCACGGCGCGCGTGTACCGCGATGGAGCAACCCGGCACAGCTACGAGGAGACTCCGTGGTTCGGCTGTACCTTCGGGCGCGGCCGCCGCACCCTCCGGCCTGGGGCAAGCGTTAGGCTCAGGATCCAGCCCCTGGTGGAACTCCCCCCATTCCGCGGCCTCCCACGGACCTACGTCGTCACCGCCTACCTGTCACGCCTCTACATCGGGCGCTGGGTGCGGGAAGAAATCGAACTGCACGCCGGTCGCGTCACGGTGGAAGAGCTCGAAGGGGGCTGAACGCCGACCGAGACGGTCCGGCCCCGCTACGGATCCCGCGCCAGGGACTTGAGCAGCCCGGCGATCATGAACAACAGCACGACGCTCACCGGCAGGGCGGCGGCTATGGCGGCCGTTTGCAGGGCCTGAAGACCGTCGGCGAGCAGCAGCACGGCGGCCACCGCTCCCACCCCGAGCCCCCAGACGATGCGGAAACGCCGCGGAGGGTGTGGGTCGCCCATGCTGAGGAAGGTGGTGATGACCAGCGTGCCCGAATCCGAAGACGTGATGAACCACGTCGCCAGCAGGAGGGTGGCCATGGCGGACATTGTCCAGGCGAGCCAGCCGGCGTCGCTCATGCGGTCGATCGTCGCGTAGAGCGCGGCTTCGTAGTTCCCGCCCCGCACCAGGTCGATGATCCCGGCCGTACCAACGCCGCCCGCGGCGTTGAGTTCCAGATGGATGGCGCTGCCGCCGAAGATTCCGAACCACACCAGCGCCAGGCCGGTCGGGACGACGAGCACGCCCAGGATGAACTCGCGCAGCGTGCGCCCGCGTGAGATGCGGGCGATGAACGTGCCGACGAAGGGCGCCCATGAAATCCACCAGCCCCAGTAGAAGATCGTCCAGGCGTTCTGCCAGGCGGACTCCCCCGGGCCATCGGCGATCCAGAATCCCATGGGCAACACGCGCCACAGGTACTGGCCGGCGGAGGTGGCGATGAACTTGACGAGCCATGTGAAGGGGCCCAGAAACAGGAAGCACCCCAGGAGGACCACGCTCAGGCCGATGTTCCACTCGGAGATGATGCGGATCCCGCGCCTCACGCCGGATACCGCCGATAACGTGGCCGCCAGCGAGATGGCAGCGATGAGCGCGACCTGCGTGAGGAGACCCGGATCGACGCCGAACAGCACGTTGAGTCCGGTGGCCATCTGGCTGGCACCGAGCCCCAGGGAGGTCGCGATGCCGAAGACCCCGCCGAACACCGCCAGCAGGTCCACCAGGTTGCCGATCGGGCCGTAGATTCGGTCGCCGATCAGCGGGTACAGCGCGGAGCGCAGAGTCAGCGGCAGCTTCTTTCGGAACCCGAAGTAGGCCAGGCACAGCCCGACCAGCACGTACGCGGACCAGCCGTGGATGCCCCAGTGGAAGTAGGTGACGCGCATAGCGTGTACGGCCCGCCGCTCGTCCAGCGACACGTCGCCCGCCAGGTCGGCGATCGGGTTGTTGGGGTAACCCGCGGCCTGGCTGTTGTCGAAATAGAACAGCGGCTCGGCGATGGAGAAGAACAGCAGTCCGATCCCGACCGCCGCCGAGAACAGCATGGCGAGCCAGGAGAACCTGCTGAACTCGGGCGAGGAATCCTCATCGCCGAGCCGGATCCTGCCGAACCGGCTGCACACCAGGAACAGGCAGGTGAACAGGCAGGCGCAGACGGTCAGGATGTAGAACCAGTCGAGCGTCCCCTCGACCCAGCCGCGGACGCGCCCGAACACGGCGCCGGCGGCCTCCACGTCCCAGACCGTGGCGAGGACGAACACCAGCACGACGCCCTTGGCGGCCAGCGCCATCCCGGGATTCAGCCCCTTCCACAGCCCGCCCTGCGCCGTGGTCCGCCGCCGCCGCCCGCTCAGGGCCCGATCCGTCTACCGGTCATGGAGTCCTTTCCCGTCGAGGATCTTGCGCCTGAACTTCTCGATGCGCGCGGCTCGCGTCTTCGACTGCTTGGCTCGGAGAAATGCAGGACGTGGAACCGCTGCCGTCCCGGCGTCAGTCCCTCGAACGCAGTCCTGAAGTTCGGGCCTCTTTCGAATCTGGCGACGAGTTCCTCCGGGTACTCGAAGTCTGGTGCGGGCTCCACCTTGAGCCCCTGATGCTAACACGGCGCCCGCCCTCCCGAACATGAACGCGAAGCCGACGGGGACTCGCTGCTGCCCCAAGGCAAGTAGAGGCACTCCGCCGGACATGATCTCGACGGAACTGTATCTTCCGGTACGTGGATGGAGACGGCGACCGAGGGCCTTGTCCTCCAAGGGCAGCCGTGCTGTGGGGGGTGATGTGCAACGTCGAACTTGCTGGGGACTATGTCACCCGCGCGAAGATCCGGCTCGCGTTCGTGTACGGATTGTTCGAGGAGGAAACCTGGCTCGACGTGGTTAGGGAATCACACAAGATTCTGGGAGTTGGCGCTGAAGGGGTTGCTGCGCCGGTGCGGCGCCGACCCGCCCCCGGTCATGCCGTCTCTGGCGTCCTGCTCGCGGGGAAGGACAGGTTACCCGTCGGCCTTATCGGCGAGGTCGAGGTGCTGGCGGCGGCGTCCCGCACCTTCGCCGGGACCGCGAACTCACGTTCTACGGCGCGAAGGATCTGACGCCGACCGAATGCTATTCGAGGGCGGACGCGGAAGACGCACGCGCGGTCGCGCGTCGAACGGTCGAAGCAGTGTTTCCGCACGATAAGAGGGGAGGGATAACGGCGCTCCCCCCGCTTGAGATGCGAGTCCTTCACTTGGGCCTGCCAAGTCGACAAGCAGCCTGCGGAAAGCGCCTCCGAAGGAATGAATGACGTTGGCGACAACCCCTTAGGAGAAGCATCGTGTTCTGTGAAGATCCCGAGACGATCCAAGCCCTCAACGCACTCGAAATGGCGGTCCTGGGCCGCCGCCGTCCCCTTGTCGTGTGGCTGGGGGCCGGTGCGAGCGCCTGGGTGGGGTACCCGCTCTGGGGCCAGCTGGCCGACCAGATGCACCAGCGATTCGCAAGGGAGGTGGGTGGTTACGCCAAGGAGACGGCTTCGTCACTATTGGCCAAAGAGGCGTACCCTGCGCTCTTCGAGGAGATGAAGAGAAGCGATTCGGCGCTCTATTTTTCCCAGCTGTCTGTCGCCTTCGCATACCGGAAGCCGACCCCGGTCTACGAGCGAATGCTGAGTGCTCTTGGTCGGATTGAGCCGACGTACGTTCTGACCACCAACGTTGACGAATCTCTGGAACGCCACCTATCCGGACCAGAACTCGTTCAGCGATCCAATGTTGAACGGTTGGCAACACTGCTCGGTGAAGATAGAGCGTTCATTTGCAAACTGCATGGATCGATCAGCGCTGCCGAGACGATGCTGTTTTCTGCCGGGGACTACGACGATCTGCAAACCAACCGCCCGTTCGTGAGTGCGCTACGCTCGGTTCTCGCTGATTGCAGCGTCTTATTCGTCGGCTATGGACTTCAAGACGATCATGTGATTGCGGCGCTGGAACGCGGAGCGGAAAGCCATCCCCTGTTCGGGACGGGTCCCCACTTCATTGTAACGCCCGAAGGGTCGTCGGCGCCTCCGGCAGACGTACACCGCATCAGCTACCGGGTCGACCCGCCAGATCATCGGAGCGCACTGCTAACCCTTGAGACCATCGCCGAACTACAGGCCTGCCAAAGCCCTGTCGCGATAGCTGCGGGGAGCGTCGAGACTGAGCAACGGGACCGGGACAGCGTCTATTTCATAGGCGAGTTGCTGCCTTGGGGTCAGCACACGACGTCAACCAAGGTCACGGCAACGAGCCATTCGGGAACCCGCGAGCTCTTTGTCGGTGAAGGGTATGTCGATGGAGAAGTGGTGCTTGATAACTACTCTGCCCTGCACGATGTCGTCGTAGGTCTGATCTGCTTCGATGTTGCGTGTCTGTCCATCGACCACTTGGGGAGACTCCATACACTGCTCGGTTCGTTCTGGTTCTGGAGGTTCGTTGAAGTCGAAGCAATACAACTGATCGCGCCGCCCGACGAGCCGGTCGTGGTCTTCCCAGAACCTGGTTCCCTAGTCGGGGCAATAGAGACTGCCAAGTTGGGTTCCAGGTCTAACACACCGGAGTCATTCGAGGAGCGGACCATCGCTGAGAGGATTCGTCTGCAGCTGACCCCTTTCCCTGGCAAAGAGCGGATTGCCGAGATGCAGATGGAACGGTTAGCGTCGATGATAATAGACCTGACGCACGCCCTCACGCCGAAACAGTTGGGACAAATGACTCGCGGGTCGATGGTGAATCCATACGTTCGTCGGCTTCTTGGAATCAGTGGGGGGACACCCCAGGGCGTCGTGCCACGGTGGCTGGCCTTTCCCGTATTGCGGCTTGCAGCAGTCATACGAAAAGGAGTCATTTGTCAGCACATCGATGCCAGCGCCACGCGCTTGCTGATGGGTAGTGAGAGATTGGCGAGCGTGGCTCTCGCCGCTTCCAGCGGGAGTACGTGGGCGGATGATGCGGCAAGCTATGCCTTGACCGGTCGATTCAATTCGGATCTTGGAGCGTTGATCGAGCAGCAGCCCGAGCTTCTTGAGGGCGTGTTGCGTTTCAGGGAATCGGTCGTCGGACAAGACTTTCGTCGCGAGATCGCAGAGCGGCTAGCCGAGAACGAAGGTGGTGAAGTCGTTGCGGCCGTGAATTCTGGACTGAATGAGGCGATCCCCCCCTCGGTGTTGCAACAGGCCCACGATGAACTATCAGGCCTGTTTCTGCCGCGAGTCTCGGGCGCGACAATACGACCTGCCGTCTGGGGCGATCTTCGGAACGGGGAAGCACGAATCGCCAGTTGGCGGAGGAGAAGTCGGACTCTGCTAGACGAAATGCAGACAGCCGACGGGTTGAAGCCCTACAACCTATGCCCGTGCGGATCCGGGGAAAAGTTGAGGTTCTGCTGTCTGGCGGCGCTACGTGATTGACGGGCTTAGCTTAGCTATGACGAGGTCAGATGTTCTTGAGACATCGGCCAGATCGATGTCGGATGTACGAGAACATTGCCACCGACCGCAACGATGATGATTTGATGATTGACTTTTCCAAAGAGGTGCTGGATCTTCTGGTACACGTCCAGCGCTCTCTCCGCAGGATAGTCCAGAATCCAAGTGGATCGAGCTATCCATGTAGCACCTAGGGATTCTAGTCCTTCCCGGATCCTCGGATGCGTACCTCTAGGCGGATTTACCGTCTCATATGTGATCAGATATCGCATGACCCTCTACCATTATGGCGCATCACGGTTGCCGCTGTGAGGACAGGATAGACGATTGAATCGTATTCGTGTCGTTTGTCCATGAGATACAATAACTGGATTAGAACACGCCTACTCGGCGACCCCATTCTCCTTAAGGACCTCCCACACCCGGTCGGGGGTGATCGGGATGTCGAGGTGCGTCACGCCCAGGTGCGCGAGCGCGTCCACCACCGCATTCGCGATCGCCGGCGGCGCGCCCACCGTGGCCGACTCGCCGACGCCCTTGGCGCCGAGCGGGTGGTGGGGTGACGGGGTGATCGTGTGGCCGGTCTCCCAGGCCGGGGTCTCCATGGAGGTCGGGACGAGGTAGTCCATGAACGAGCCGGCGAGGTTGTTGCCGTCCTCGTCGTAGGTCATCTCCTCGAACAGGGCGGGGCCGATGCCCTGCGTGAGGCCGCCGTGGATCTGGCCCTGCACGATCATGGGGTTGATGATGTTGCCGCAGTCGTCGATCGCCACGAAGCGGCGCACGGTGACCTCTCCCGTGCCGCGGTCGATGTCCACGACGCAGATGTACGTCCCGAAGGGGAACGTGAGGTTGGGCGGGTCGTAGTAGTTCGTCGCCTCCATGCCCGGCTCCATCCCCTCGGGCAGGTTCGTGTAGGCGGCGAAGGCGCAGTCCTGGATCGTGACCGACCGGTCGGGGGCGCCCTTCACGGAGAACTTCCCGGGCTCCCACTCGAGATCCTCCTCGCTCACCTCCATCAGGTGGGCGGCGATCTTCTGGGCCTTGGCGCGGATCTGGCGGGCGGCCATCGCTCCCGCGGCTCCGGCGGTGGGGGTCGAGCGGCTGGCGTAGGTGCCCAGCCCGTACGGGGCGGTGTCGGTGTCGCCCTCCTCGACCTGCACGTGCGCGGCGGGGAGTCCGAGTTCCTCGGCGATGATCTGCGCGTAGGTGGTCTCGTGGCCCTGGCCCTGCGACTTGGTGCCGAAGCGGGCGATCGCCTTACCGGTGGGGTGTACGCGCAACTCGGCGGAGTCGAACATCTTGATGCCGAGGATGTCGAAGTCCTTGGACGGACCCGCGCCCAGCACCTCTGTGAAGCTGCACACGCCGATCCCCATCAACTCGCCACGCTCGCGCTTCTCGGCCTGTTCCCGGCGCAGGTCGTCGTAGCCGATCATCTCCTTGGCCATGTCCATCGCGGCCTGGTAGTCGCCGCTGTCGTACTCCCAGCCCAGCGGCGATTGATACGGGAAGGCCTCCTTCGGAATGAAGTTCTCCTCGCGCAGTTGCGCCGGATCCTTCCCGATCTTGTGCGCCAGCGTGTCCACGACGCGCTCCATGCAGTGCACGGCCTCGGTCACGCGGAAGGAGCAGCGGTAGGCGACGCCGCCCGGCGGCTTGTTCGTGTAGACGGCGTCCACCTCGGCGTACGCCTGCTCCATCTCGTAGGAGCCGGTGCAGATGGAGAAGAGCCCGGCGGGGAACTTGGACGGCGCCGCCTGGGCGTCGGAATAGCCGTGGTCCGCGAGCGTCTTGATGCGTAGGCCGCGGATCTTCCCGTCGGCGTCGGCCGCGAGTTCGGCGTCCATGTGGTAGTCGCGCGCGAACGAGTCGGCCTGGAGGTTCTCCATCCGGTCCTCGATCCACTTGACCGGCTTGCCGAGCACGACGGAGGCCGCGATCGCGATCACATAGCCGGGATAGACCGGCACCTTGCCGCCGAAGCCGCCCCCGATGTCGGGCGACACGACGCGGATCTTCTCCTCGGAGAGCCCGACGTGTCCCGCCACCAGCGCGAGCACGGTGCGGATGGCGTGCGGGGCCTGCGTCGTCATGTAGACGGTGAGGTGGCCCTCGACGGGGTTGAAGTCGGCCACGCAGCCGCACGTCTCGATCGAGGCCACATGGATGCGCGGCACGTGCATCTTCTCGCGCACGACGACGTCCGCCTCCTCGAACACCTTGTCGGTGGCGGCCTTGTCGCCGGCCTCCCAGTGCCAGATGCGGTTGTCGGTCTGGCCCTCCTTGTCGGTGCGGAGGACGGGCGCGTCATCCTCGAGCGCCTTGAAGGGGTCGATGACGGGCTTCATCGGCTCGTAGTCGACCTCGACCGCAGCCACGCCGTCGGCGGCCGCGTAGCGCGACGTGGCGATGACCGCCGCGACCTCCTGCGCCTGGTACATGACGGTGTCCGTGGGGAGCACCATCTGCGTGTCCGACATCAGCGTCGGCATCCAGTGCAGGTTGTACGCCTCGAGGTCCTTGCCGGTGAGGACGGCGAGCACGCCGGGGACCTCCAGCGCCTTGCTCGAGTCGATGCTGTTGATCTTCCCGTAGGCGATCGGGCTGCGGACGATGTCGAGCCACAGCATGTCCGGGAGGACGATGTCGTCGATGTAGTTGCCCTTGCCCTGCAGGAAGCGCGGATCCTCCTTGCGCTTCATGGAGTGCCCCATGCCGCAGATGTCGGCGGAAGTCTTCGGTGCCATCAGCTGTCCTCCCCGTCGGTCGCGGCGTTTGCGGTTTCGGCGGCGGCCGCGCCCAGCTTGTCGGCGGCGTACTGGACCGCCTTCACGATGTTCACGTAGCCGGTGCAGCGGCAGAGATTGCCGGAGATCGCCTCGCGGATCTCCCCCTCGCTCGGGTTCGGGTTGGCCTCGAGCAGCGCCGCGCCCGTCATGAGCATGCCCGGCGTGCAGAAGCCGCACTGGAGGCCGTGCTTCTCCCAGAAGCCCTCCTGGAGCGCGTGCATGCCATCGGCCCCGGCGAGTCCCTCCACGGTCCCGATCTCGGCTCCGTCGGCCTGCACCGCGAGAACGGTGCACGACTTGGTCGGCTGCCCGTCGAGCAGCACGGTGCAGGCGCCGCAGTGGGTCGTGTCGCAGCCGATGTGGGTGCCGGTGAGCCGCAACTCGTCGCGGATCAGGTGGACGAGGAGCGTGCGCGATTCGACCTCGGCGGCGTGCGCCTCGCCGTTCACGGTGACGCTGATCTGATGTGTCGCCATCGCTCTATCCTCCCGCTCGCGCGAGCGCCGTGCGGATCGCTCTCGCCGTCAGCACACGGGCCATGTTCCTCTTGTACTCGACCGAGCCGCGCCGGTCCTCGATGGGCTCGGTCATATCGGCCGCAGCCTGGGCGGCGGCCGATATGACCTCGTCGGCGTCGGGCGCGTTCGTGATCGCGTCACGGACCCTCTCGATGGCGCCCCGGAGCCCGCCCGCCGGCACGAAATCCGCGCCGAGGAGCGTCTCTTCGGCGGCGCTCGCCCGGATCGGGGCGAAGCCGAGGTTCGTGAGCCCGACTCCGGCCTTCGTCACCACACCGTCGTCGTCGAGGGTGAGTTGCACGGCGGCGCCTGCCACCGCGTAGTCGCCCACCTTGCGCTCCAGCTTGACGTAGGCGCCCCCGCTGCCGGCGGGCGGCACCGGAATGTGGAGTTCGGTGAGGATCTCGTCCTCCCCCAGCGCCGTCATGAAGAGGCCGTGGAAGAAGTCGTCGATGTCGATCGTTCGCTCCCCGCCCGGCCCGGTTGCGACGACGTGGGCACGCAACGCGAGCATCGTCGCCGGGTGGTCGTTGGCGGGGTCGCCGTGCGCGATGTTCCCGCACACGGTGGCGCGGTTGCGTACGAGCGGATCCGCGATCACGCGGGCGGTGTCGAGCAGGATCGGATAGCGCTCCGCCACGACCGCGGATTCCTCGAGCTGTGCCTCGGTCACGTTGGCGCCGATCCGCAGGCAGCCGTCCCGCTCCTCGATCGTGTCGAGCCCGGGAATGCGCCCGATGTCCACGATGTTCGCGGGTCCGGCCAAGCGAAGCTTGAGCATCGGAAGGAGGCTCTGGCCGCCCGACATCACCTTCGCGTCGTCCAGATCACCGAGCAGGCCGAGCGCCTCGTCCAGCCCGCCCGGCGCGTGGTAGTCGAACTGCGGGGGAATCATGCGTCTGCCTCCTTGGCCTGGTCTTCGAGCGCGCTGGTGAGTCTTCCGACGAACTCCTGCAGCATCCGTTTCGATACGACCTGCGTCATGCCGCGGCCGAGCTGCGCGAGGATCCCGCTTACGGTCACGTCCGAGTCCATCGTCACCTCGGCCCCGCCGTCGGGAAGCGCGGCCACCCGACTGTTCATCGTCATCTCGGCGGTGCCCATACCGGCCTTGCCCTGACCCCGCGCGCGGACCACCGCCGAGAGTTCGTCTTCGTTCAGTATGAAGGATACAGTCCCGGTGTAGGCCGCCACGAGGGGGCCCACCTTGACGGTCATGCCGCCCTCCCACGTCGTGTCGTCGATCTGCTCCGTAATTTCCGCCCCCGGCAACAGTTCCGAGAGCTGCCGCGGGTTGGAGAGAATCGCCCACACGTCGGCGGCGGGCGCGTCGATCGTGAACCCTTCCTCGATCTTCATGCTGAACCTCCGGCGGGGCTCGCCACATAGGACTCGGGTGAGGTGTCGAAGCGTGTGCGACAGCCCTCGCAGCAGAAGTAGACGGCTTCCCCCTCGAAGAACGAGGAGGGAGAGCCCGATACCGAGACGGTCATCCCGCATACGGGATCCGTTGCCTGGCCCTCGGTCTCTGCTTCGTCCGCGGATGCAGCACCGGGATCGACCAGCTCCGACTCCCTCGGTTGCGCCTCCAGCTGGACGATCTCGGCGAGGATGCTGACGGCGATCTCCTCGGGGCTCTCGGCCCCGATATCGAGGCCGGCGGGGCCGCGCACACGGGAGATCTCCTCGGCGTCGACTCCGTGCGCGGCCAGCACGCGGCGTACCTCCTCCATCCGGGTGGGGGAGGCGATCACGCCCAGGTAGTCCGGCGCGGCGGCCGCCAACTCCGCGAGCGAGCGCTCGTCGCGCCGTCCCATCGTGGCGACGACCCCGTACAACCTCCAGCCGCGGGGGCGTTCGGCGTAGCGCGCCGCGGTCTCCGCCAGATCCTCTACGACTTCATCGGACGCCTCCGCCAGCGCGTCGTCGTCGGAGGTCTCGGCTACCGTCGTGTACCCCATTGCGCCGCCGAGTCGCACGAGGGCGACCGCGACCGGCGAACTTCCCGCCACGATGAGGACGGGAGCCGGAAGAACCGGATTCACGTGCACTTCCACCTTCCCTCCGCTGCTGCAGGACATGGGCACGGGGACGAGATCGTCGGGGCGTCCGGGACTGGAACCGAAGGCGAGAAGCCTCGGCTCGCCCTGATCCAGGGTCTCCAGCGCGTGGCGGATCACCTCCGACCGGGTACAACTGCCGCCGATCCAGCCGTGCATGACCCCGTCCGACGAGACCAGCGCCATGTTGCCCGGCTTGCCGCTGGTGGGTCGCTCGCTCCGCACCACTGTGGCGAGCGCATACGGCCGGCGCTCAGCCGTCAACCGCCCCGCCAGATCCAGCAGGTCGCGATTCACGGGAGATCACCGGAGCGGGAGCCGACCCCGGCGAACTCCCGCCGCGCGGACTCGTAGTCGTCGGGCCGGTCGAGGTCTCGCAGCCGGTCGACCGGCCACTCCACCTGAACAGCCCGCTCGTGGTGGCGGCGGACGACCTCCCGTCCGCATCCCGCCCGCATGCGGGAGATCTCGCCGAACAGGCTGCGGCTGTACAGCATCGGTGGGGCGTTCACCTCGCCCCCGTAGCGCGACACGACGAGAGGCGCGCCCGTCTCCGCGTGGCGCTCGACCAGCGTACGCACCATGCGCGCGGTTACGAAGGGCATGTCGGACAGCATCACCACCGCGGCCCCGCAAGCCGCCGGCACCGCGGCGACCCCACAGGCCACCGACGTCTGGATGCCGGTCTCATGGTCGGGATTGAAGGTCGGCACGCAGTCGAGGTCACGGACCTCCCGTTCGACCGGCTCCCGAGCATGTCCGGTGACGAGGATGACGGGGCCGAGGCCGGCTTGGCCCGCCAGACGGACGGCGCGGCGCACGAGCGTCTCCCCGCCGACGTCCAGCAGGAGTTTGTTGCGGCCCATGCGGGTCGAGGACCCGGCGGCCAGCACGATTCCCGCTACCCTGCGCTCTTCCCTGCGCTCGTCGGACATGGGCCCCAAAGTAGATCGCCGCCGGACGCCGCCGCGAGCCCGGCCGGGGTTTCGGCGCGACCCCGACTGCTACGCCTCGTAGAGCCCGCAGGCGAAGATGCCGGGCATCTCGAACGGCAGCGGTCCGAGTTCTCTCGTGAAGCGCTCGCCGAGGTCCATCATCGTGACGCTCTCCAGCGTGCGGAAACCGGCCTTCGCCATGAGTTCGCTCATCTCCTCCGGACTGTAATCGGAGTGCATCGGCTCGCCCCTCTTCGCGACGAACGCCTTGAGGGCCGCCCGCTTCTTGCGGTGCTCGGGCCAGGCCGAGGTGTTGTCCAGCATGTGGTCGAGGACGAAGCGCGAGCCGGGCGCGACTCCCTCCGCGATCGACCGCGCGGTGGCCGCGATGACCTCGGTGGGCAGGTAGTAGGTGACGCCGAGCAGGGAGAGGAACGCTGGCTGGCCGGGGTCGAAGGAAGAACCGGCGAGCGCCTCCATCACGGGCACTCGCCCGAGATCCGCCCCGACGAAGTGCAGGCCCGGCGGCCGTTCCACGCCCATGTCCCGCAGCCGCTCCCGCTTCACCGCCTGCATCTCGGGCAGGTCGATCTCGAACACGTGAAGGTGTTGCATGAGGTCGGGCCGGCGGAGGGCGAACGAGTCCATCCCGGCCCCGATGATCACGTACTGCGTGATGCCGTCACGGATGGCTTCCTCGAGCGCCTGCTCCGCGTATCGGGCCCGTATCAGAACTCCGAGCATGGCCGGACGCATGGGCCGCCGCAACACACGCGTGACGAACCAGGCGGCCGGACGGTTCCTGACGAGCCGGCGCAGCCTCGGGCCGCAGAGGGCGAGGGCGTAGGGGTCCTCGATGAGGCGCACGGAATCGCGCTGGTGGATGGCGCGTATCGCCGCGACGAGTTCGGCCGTCGTAGATGGCGTCGTGGGTCGCGTGGTCATTCGTCTCGGTCCCTCCGACCGTTCGTGTCCCGGATGGTAGCTCTCCGCTCGATCACTGCGCGCGACGGCGCCCGCGCCCGGCCAGGCCGCGCGCCACGGCGACGCCGGAGAGAATGACGGCTGCGCCCGCCAGCTGCTGCACCGTGGGCGTCTCGGCCAGCCACATCCACGCCGTCGCCAGCGCGATCACCGGGACGAGATTCTGGTACACCGCCGTCCGGCTCTGTCCGATCGTGCGCACGCCCCGCGACCACAGCAGGTAGGCGATCGCGATCCCGAAGATCCCCGTGTAGGCCGTCCCGAACCAGATCCCCACCGGGACCGAACTCCAGTCGACCCGCATCAGGTCCGGAATCCCGGCGATGATGATGAAGGGAAGGGCGGCCCAGATCGTCCACGCCGTCACCTCGAGCGCCCCGCGACGCTTCGTGAGGCGCCGTCCGAAGACGGTGAAGGCCGCCCACGAGAGCGCGGCGCCGAGAACGAGCAGGTCTCCGAGACCGGCCCCGCCGACTTCGTGGGTGCCGCCCGTGATGAGGATCGCCATGCCGGCCAGCGTCGTGACGACGCCGAGCAGGATCGCGAGGCTGAACCGTTCGCGGCCCAGCGCGGAGGCGATCAGGAGCACCCACACGGGACTCGTCGAGAGGAGCAGCGCCGCGTTCCCGGTCAGCGTCAGGTCGATCCCGTAGATGAAGGCGGCCTGAAAAACCACGTGTCCCACCAGACCGAGCCCCAGCACCCGCAGCCACTCGCTTCGCGGGGGGAGGATCGGGCGCCCCGTAGCCCGGAGAAGGACCAGGACCGCCACCGCTGCAAACGGGAACCGCAGGGCGTTGAACGCCAGCGGATCGAACCAGCGCAGGATGATCTTCACGACGGAGAAGTTGATGCCCCAGATGATCGCCGTGAGCAGGAGCCCCAGATCGACCGTAAGCTGGTCCGCGCGCCGCCGGTCGCTCCGGCCACCCTTCGAGTTCGTCAATCGCGCTCGCCGTGGGGATGAGGACGAGGGGCCCCGGCCGAAGCCCGGGGACGGGACGGGAATGAGTATATTCCGGAAGTACTCCGGGAGTCGAACGCACACGCCCTGGCGAACGAAACGAGCGTCGCGATGAATGACGAATTCATGAAGCGGGCCATCGATCTGTCCGAGCGCAGCATTGAGGAGGGTGGGGGACCGTTCGGCGCCGTGGTGGTCAAGAACGGCGAGATCATCGCGGACGGGACCAACCGCGTCACGCCGGACAACGACCCGACGGCCCACGCCGAAGTTCAGGCGATCCGCAAGGCCTGCGCCCGCCTGGGCACCTTCGATCTCGGCGGCTGCGAGATCTACGCCAGCTGCGAACCGTGTCCGATGTGCCTGGGCGCGATCTACTGGAGCCGCATGCGCCGCGTGTACTACGCCAACACCCGCGAGGACGCGGCGGCCATCCGGTTCAGCGACGAAGACATCTACGACGAAATGGCCAGACCCCTGAGCGAGCGCAGGATCGTCTCACTGATGCGGGTCCCCTCCGCCAGGGCGCTGGACGCGTTCGACCGCTGGGTCCAAGAGCGGGACAAGACGCCGTACTAGTCTAGCTCAGTGGGCGTTCCTTGCCCGGCGGGTCAATCCCCGGCGTCCGCCAACGCCTCGAGCACCACGCCGGCCAGCTTCGGCATGTGGTCGCGCATCCGTGATCCGTCGGAGTTGATCTGAATCGAGACGGCCACGCCGCGCTCCGGGTAGTAGGCGAGGAGCGAGTTGTATCCCGGCCAGAAGCCTCCGTGGCCGTACGTCAAGCCGTGTTCGCTCTCCGCGATGGACACCGCGAGGCCGTAGCCGAGGTGGGGTTTCGTGCTGTCGGCCGGAAACCCGACCTCGAGCAACTGGGGGAGGTCGTCGCCCGCGATCGCCTCGCCCTCGTAGAGGAGCTTCGCCCAGCGCACCATCGCCTGCGGATTGTTCACGAGGCCGCCCCCCGTCCATTCCTGGAGGGGGTGGAGGATGAACCGGCCGTCCACGACGACTTCGAGCGGCGTGCCGTAAAGCTCCGAACTGCGGTGCGCGTAACCCTGCGCGAGGCCGGGCAGGTCGCGCCGGTCCGCCGCGAGGGTCAAGTCGAGTCCGAGCGGGTCGAGGAAGAACTCGTCGAGCAGATCGTAGTAGGCGCGCCCCGTCGCATCCTCGATCGCGAGGCCCGCCAGCGTGTAGTGCACGTCGCTGTAGTGGTATCCCCCGCCGACCGGAAAGAGCGGCTCCGCGTCGAGCACCGTCTCCGCGATGAACTCCTCGGGGGTCATGTAGGCGTCGGGATCGCTGAACACTTCGCCGAGTTGCACGGCGAAATCCGGGTCCTCGAAGTACGGCTGGATCATGCCGGCCGTGTGGTTGAGGAGGTTGCGCACCGTCAGGTCCGCGTGATTGGGGACCCGGGAGAACCACTCCTCGTCGCCGAGCCAGGTCGAGACCGGCGCGTCGAGATCCAGCTCTCCGTTCATCGCAAGCTGGAGGGCGACCGCGGCGACGTAGGTCTTCCCGATGCTGCCCGAGCCCATGCGCATGTCCGGCGTCATCGGAATCTCGTCGTCCACGTCCGACAGGCCGGTGGCGAAGCCGAACACGCGCCCGTCCGGGAGGATGAACGCGGCGGTCGCCCCGGGGAAGTTCTCGTCGGTCTCCTGGGCCTGCGCCCACGCCGCGTCGAGTTCGGCCTGAAAGGCCTCCACGAGGGCCGCGGTCGCTTCCGGAGACAGGGAGGGCTGAGCCTCGAGCGCGCCCTCCTGGACCGAATCCGGCGCCGCCCCGCAGGCCAGCGTGAGGCAGACCCCGAGGACGGTCAGACGCGGATCGAGGATTTGGGCGGCGTTCATGATGAAAGGACCTCCGATTTTCGACGTGCACAGAAACATATTTTTTGCGAAGACGGATACACAATCTCAGCCGATGGCGGCCATCATGGTCAGGCTTCCCGTGCCGGCGTAGCGTGCGCTCTCAGACATTCACCGGCAGAACGAGGCGGAAGCGCCAGCCCGGTCCGATCGGACCATCCGGCTCCTTGACGATGCCTGGCGCTCCGCGACCGACGACAGAGGGACGTCAGCATGCGCCACTCGAAGACTATCCTCATCCTGGCCATCGCCTTCCTCGGCACGCCGCGCGGCACTCCCGCCCAGAGCACCAGCGCCATCCCGAGGGACTCGATCACGAGTCGTCTGGCCGATCTTCGCCGCATCCACACGCCCGAAGGGATCGAAGTGCTCGAACCCATCGAGATCAACGGATCGACCCAATGGCTCTCGATTCGGGGGCTGAACCGCGCCAACCCGATCCTTCTCGTGCTCCACGGGGGTCCCGGCAGCCCGGTCATGGGAGCGAGCTGGGCGTACCAGAAGCCGTGGGAGGACTTCTTCACCGTCGTGAACTGGGATCGGCGGGGTGTGGGCAAGAGCTTCTCCGCGGCGGATTCCGCCCGGCTGGGACCGACGATGACCATGCAGCGGCTCGTCGACGACGCGGCGGTGGTCGTCGAGCACCTGCTCGCGAGACTCGGCCAGGAGAAGCTCGTGGTCCTCGGATACTCCTACGGGACTCGGATCGGGCCCCGGCTCGTCGAACAGCATCCCGAGCGCTTTCACGCCTATGTGGGGCTCGGGCAGGCCGGAGGCCCCAACGCCGAACGCCAGTTGTACGCGACGCTCATGGAGCGCGTCCGTGAAGCGAACGACACGACCGCGATCCGCGAACTGGAAGCTCTCCAGCCCTATCCTCCCGAGCCGGGCCCGGGAGCGGTCGAGAAGCTGCTCGCCGCCCGGAGATGGGCCCGCGAGTACGATGGCGGCTGGTACGGGAAGCCGACCTTCGATCTGTACTTCGCGCTTCCCGACTGGGGGCCGGAGTACACGGCGGCCGACGTGGCACACCTGCAGCCGGCCATGGCGTGGGCCGAACGCCACCTGATCGACCGGGCCCCGGCACCCCGGCCGAGACGACTCGTGGAACGCTTCGAGGTCCCGGTCGTCATCCTCCACGGACGGTTCGATCTGCACACGCCCTACCAGAGCGCCAGAAACTACTTCGACCGCATCGAAGCGCCCCATAAGCAATTCGTGACCTTCGAGCGCAGCTCACACATGATCATGTTCGAGGAGCCGGGCCGACTGCTCATGGCCCTGGTGGAAGCGGTCCTGCCGCTCGCGGGCGGAACGGCGTCGTTCTGATCCGGCTCCGGATCGCGCCGCCCGCCAGAGCCAACGCGTATTGCGCGGGCCCCTCCGCGGTGCAGTTTGCGGCGGAAGCCCCGTCATCTCCCCGCTCTTCGAGGCAGTACCATGAAAGCAGCCCGAGTCCTTGCCCTGTCCGCCGCCGGCCTCCTCGTCGGCGCCGCGGCCGGCGCCGCCCAGTCCGCGCTCGAGACGGCGATCTCCCATCTGGAGTACCGGGAGCTCGGCCCGGCCCTCATGGGGGGGCGGATCGCCGACCTCGACGTCGTCGAAGCGAAGCCGCAGATCTTCTATATCGGCACGGCGACCGGCGGCCTGTGGAAGACCGAGAACCACGGCACCTCGTGGACGCCTCTGTTCGACGACCAGCCGACGAGTTCGATCGGGGACGTGACCCTCCACCAGGCGAACCCGAACCTCGTCTGGGTGGGGACGGGCGAGCCGCAGAACCGTCAGTCATCTCCGTGGGGGAACGGCGTCTACAAGTCCACGGACGGCGGGAACACGTGGATGCACATGGGGCTCGAGGCGACGAAGCACATCGCGCGCATCCTCATCCATCCCCGAAACCCCGACATCGTCCATGTGGCCGCGATGGGAGACCTGTGGGGTTCGAACCCCGAGCGGGGCGTCTTCCGGACGACCGATGGCGGAGAGTCGTGGGAGAAGGTCCTCTTCATCGACGACCACACGGGCGCGATCGACCTCGCGATGGATCCCGCCGACCCGAACACGATCTTCGCGGCCATGTACCAGCGGCAGCGGACGGGTTGGGGGTTCAACGGCGGCGGCCCGGGGAGCGGCCTCTACCGGACGGTGGACGGGGGCGACACCTGGACGGAACTCACCGAGGGCCTCCCGGAAGGCGACAAGGGCCGCATCGGGATCGACATCTACCGCCAGGACGGGAACCTCGTCTACGCGCTCGTCGAGGCCGACCCGCGACGGCCGGGGCAGGGCTTCGGGGGCGGGGGCGGCGGTCCGCGCCGGGGCGGGCTCTTCCGCTCCACGGATCGCGGCGAGACGTGGGAGAAGATGTCCGACACGAACCCGCGTCCGATGTACTACTCCCAGGTCCGCATCGACCCGAGCAACCCCGACCGCATCTACGTCCTCGGGACGCAGCTCGCGATCTCGGATGACGGAGGGCGGACGTTCCGGAACGACGGGGCGGTGCAGATCCACGTCGACCACCACCAGCTGTGGATCAACCCTGAGGATCCCGACCACCTGATCCTCGGGAGCGACGGCGGGGTCGCGGCCTCGTGGGACGGGGCCGCCCACTGGCGCATGTTCGACAACATCCCGCTGGGCCAGTTCTACGCCATCGGGTTCGACATGCGCACGCCGTACGCGGTGTGCGGCGGGCTTCAGGACAACGACGCGTGGTGCGGGCCCTCGAACACGCGTTCCTTCCACGGCATCCGGCACCAGGACTGGTACGAGACGGCGTACGGCGACGGCTTCTTCACCATCGTCGACCCCACCGACTCCACGATCGTGTACTCGGAGTCGCAGGGCGGGAACATGAACCGCTACGACCTGACGACGGGGGAGAAGATCCCCATGCGCCCGATCGTCGGGCCGCGGGCGGACGGGGACACGACGAAGGCCTACCGCTACAACTGGAACTCGCCGCTGCTCCTCTCGCCGCACGACCCGGCCACGGTCTACCTGGGCGCGAACTACCTGCTGCGCTCGCGCGACTACGGGATGTCGTGGGAGGAAGTCGGTGGTCTCGACCTCACGAAGCAGATCGACCGTGAGGAACTCGAGATCATGGGCGTCCCGGGCTCCGAGCCGCAGATGTCGCTCAACGACGGGATCTCGAACTACGGGAACCTCACGTCGGTGGAGGAATCGTCGCTCGTGCGCGGACTCATCTACGCGGGAACGGACGACGGGAACCTGCAGGTGACACGGGACGACGGTGAGACGTGGGAGAACGTCGTCGACCGCATCCCCGGCCTTCCCGAACGGACGTACGTGAGCCGGGTCGAGCCGTCGCACCACGTCGAGGGACGTGTGTACGCCACCTTCGACGGGCACCGGAACGGCGACTACGCGGCCTACGCCTACGTGAGCGAGGACTACGGCCAGAGCTGGCGGGCGATCGCGAACGGGCTCCCGGACGGCTGGTCGGTGAACGTGATCGTCGAGCACCACCGCGCGCCCAACCTCCTCTTCATCGGGAACGAGGTCGGCGTGTTCGTCTCCGTGGACCGCGGCGAGAGCTGGGTGCAGATCAAGAACAACCTGCCCACGGTGCCGGTGGACGACATCCTTGTCCATCCGCGCGAGAACGACCTCATCGTCGGCACGCACGGGCGCAGCCTCTACATCCTCGCTGACGTGGCGCCGCTCGAGGCGCTGTCGGAAGGGATGCTGGCCGAGGCGGGCGGCGTGTTCGGGGACCACTCGATCATGTGGACGGAGAAGGGGGACTGGCCCTTCTACGGCGCCACGTACAGCGCGCCGAACCCGCCACGTGGGGCCCGCATCCGCTACTACCTGCGCGATGCCGAGGAGCCGATGGCCGCGGACGATGACGAAGGCGAGCACGAGGATGGGGACGACGATGGGGACAGCGGGGATGACGACGGGGACGGGGACGGAGACGAAGGCGAGCATGAAGACGGGGCGGACGGCGATGAGGAGGACGACGATGCCTTTTCGCTGACGATCACCGACGCGTCGGGAGCACACATCCGGACCTTGGAGGCACCGCGCGAGCAGGGGATCAACGAGGTGATCTGGGATTGGCGCTACGACGCGCCTTACGAGGCCGAGGGTGGCGGTGGCCCGGGCGGTGGCGGTGGTGGGTTCTTCGGCGGTGGTGTGCCGCAGGGGCCGATCGTCCTCCCCGGCACCTACACGGTGAGCATGGAGGCGGGTGGCGAGACGTTCTCGGCCGAGGTCGAGGTCGTCGCCGAGCCGCGGCGGCCCATGAGCAGGGCGGACCGGATGGCCCGGCAGGATGCGCTCATGAGCCTCCACGCCATGGCCGGTCCGATCTACGAGGCGGGGCAGGCCCTGGACGCGCTCGAGGAGCAACTGTCGGCAGCGGAGGAACTGATCGAGGGCGCGGAAGAGGCGCCGGAGGGACTGGAAGAGGAGATTGAGGAGATCGAAGAGGAAATCGAGGAGATCCGGGACGAACTGGGGGATGCGCGCCGGAACGCAGGTGTCGCGAACGCGATTCAGGGTTCCTCGACGCTCCCCACCGCGGATCATCTGTGGCAGGTGGACGAGGTCTGGAACGTGATGCCGGAATTGCTCGACCGACTCAACGTGCTGATCGAAACCCGCGTGCCGGCGCTCAACGCGCAGCTCTACGCCGAAGCCGTGCGGCCGTCCGCGGGCGATCCGATCGTACTGCCGGATCGGCCGGGCGGCTGACGGGCGGCCGACCCGTGGTACCGATAGATTGCGGCCCATGCAACGAATGACGAGACGAGAGATGAACTCACCCCTCGCGGGGCTGCCCGCGCCGCTGCTCGCCCTCGGGCTGGCAGTTGTCGCGGTTTCCGCGTCGGACGGGCCCATGCCGCCGGGACTCGGCGCCGTCCTCGCGCCCTCCGCGCCGGTCGCGCGGTCCGCGCAGTCCCCGGCCTCGGTGGTTCGGGTGCCGATCTCCGGCACGATCGAACTCGGCGTGGCCCCGTTCGTGGCGCGCGCGCTCGAGGAAGCGGCGGAGTCCGGCGCGCCCGCCGTGATCATCGAACTCGACACGCCCGGGGGCCGGGTCGACGCGGCGTGGAAGATCATCGACGACCTGCGCGACTCCGAGGTGCCGACCTACGCCTACGTGAACCGCCGCGCGCTCTCGGCCGGCGCGATGATCGCGCTCGCCACCGACCGGATCTACATGCGGCCGGGCTCCACGCTGGGAGCTGCCACGCCGGTCACGGGCGAGGGCGAGAAGGCGCCGGAGAAGATGGTGAGCGCGATGCGCTCCGAGTTCCGCGCGCTGGCCGAAGAGCGGGGACTCGACCCGCTGATCGCCGAGGCGATGGTCGACGAGAGCATCGAGGTCCCGGGTGTGAGCGAAGCCGGCCGGCTGCTCACCCTTACGACGGACGAAGCCACGGCGCTCGGGGTGGCGGACGCGGAGGTCCGGGACCTCATCGAACTCCTGGAGGTCATGCGGCTTCCGGCCGCCCCGGTGCGGGAGGTCCAGCCAAACTGGGCGGAGGCGATCGTCCGCTTCCTGACGAACCCCGCGGTGGCGCCACTGCTCCTCAGCCTCGGCTTCCTCGGACTCATAGTGGAGGTCCGGACGCCGAGCTTCGGCGTGGCGGGCGCGGTGGGACTCGCTTCGCTGGCCGCCTTCTTCGGCGCGCACCACCTCGTTCACCTCGCGGGGATCGAGGAAATCCTCATCTTCGGCGCGGGGGTCGTGCTCATTGCACTCGAGGTCTTCGTCATCCCCGGGTTCGGGATCGCCGGAATCCTCGGGACGGGCGCGATCCTCGGGGCGGCCGTGATGGGCATGGTGGGCCAGGTTCCGACCTTCGACCAGGTGTTCAACGCGGCCGGGCTCGTCTCGCTCTCCATCATTCTCGTGGGGGTCGCCACGTGGGCGCTCGTGCGGCACCTGCCCCGAAGCGAACGCTTCTCCGGTCTTTTCCTGCGCGCCTCGACGAGCCGCGAGACGGGCTACCTTTCGATGCCCCCGCGCGAAGATCTGATCGACGCACTCGGCGTCACGTCGACCGACCTGCGGCCCACGGGGGTCGCGATCATCAACGACGAACGCATCCATGTCGTAACCGAGGGGCCCTGGCTCGAGGCCGGGACCCCGATACGTGTCCTCGAGGTGGCGAGCGGGCGGGTTCTCGTGCGCCGCGCCAAGAGGGCTCCGGCAGCCGAAAACAGGAACGAGGTCTGATATGCAAGGACTAGACGGATTCGCGGGCAGCAGCATCATCCTCCTCATGGTCGCCGCCCTGGGCCTTCTCATTCTGTCGTGGATCGTGCCGATCCGACTCTGGGTTACGGCGATCGCGTCGGGGGTTCGAGTGGGTCTCGGGAGTCTGGTGGGGATGCGCCTGAGGAAGATCCCTCCGCCGCGGATCGTCTATCCGCTCATCAGTTCCTACAAGGCGGGGCTTCCGCTCAACACGAACGAACTGGAATCGCACTTTCTGGCCGGCGGCGATGTCGAGCGGGTCGTGAACGCGCTCATCTCGGCGGACAAGGCGAGCATCGAGCTGCCGTTCCGGCAGGCCGCCGCGATCGACCTCGCGGGGCGGGACGTGCTCGACGCGGTGCAGGTATCGGTGAATCCGCGGGTCATCCAGACGCCGAAGGTGGCCGCGATGGCGAAGGACGGGATCCAGCTCATCGCCACGGCGCGCGTGACGGTGCGGGCGAACATCAACCGCCTCGTCGGCGGGGCGGGGGAGGAGACGATCCTGGCCCGTGTCGGCGAAGGGATCGTGTCCACGATCGGGTCGGCCGCGTCCCACAAGGCGGTGCTCGAGAACCCGGACAACATCTCGAAGACGGTACTCGCCAAGGGGCTCGACTCCGGGACCGCGTTCGAGATCCTCTCCATCGACATCGCCGACGTCGACGTGGGGAAGAACATCGGCGCCGAACTGCAGACGGACCAGGCCGAGGCGGACAAGCGGATCGCGCAGGCCAAGGCCGAGGAGCGGCGGGCGATGGCGGTCGCGTCGGAGCAGGAGAACCGGGCGCTCGTCGAGCAGATGCAGGCCGAAGTCGTGAAGGCGGAGGCGGAGGTCCCGCTCGCGATGGCCGAAGCGTTCCGTGAGGGCAACCTCGGGATCATGGATTATATGAAGTACCGCAACATTCAGAGCGACACGCAGATGCGGAGGTCCATCGCGAAGCCGCCGGAAGGCGATAAGGACGGCTGATGCCTGATCTCGAGGGCGCGCTGCCCATCATCCTGCTGCTGGTCTTCTTCTGGGTGCGGAGCATGAGTGCCGCGATGAAGAAGAACCGCCAGCGGCAGGAACAGGCGCTCGAGCAGGCGGGGGCGGGACCCGGGTTCGAAGCCGAGCCGGCGCGCATGCAGGCCACCGATCCTGCCGGGGAAGAGGCGCCGCCATCCGCGCGGCGCCCGGGCCTGCGCGATCAGCTGCGCGAGATGGGGCGTCAGCTCGAGGAGCAGATGCAGCAGGCGGCGGAGGAGGGGCGGCCGGGGAGTCTGGTGAAGCACGTGGAGCCGGAGGAGATGCCCGAGACGCCCCCCTTCCTGCGCCCGACCACGCCGGTTCCGGCCCGGCGGCCGTCCCCGGCGCCGGCGGCTATCGTCCCCCGGACTCCGCCCCGCACCCCGGGACGGCGAACGCCGCCCCCGATGTCGCCGATCGCCGGCGCGCAGTCCCCGAGCGCCGTCTCCGGGCGCGGCAATCCGCTGGAGCGGCTCGAGCGCTATCCCACGCTCGCGAGGGCCGTGATCCTGTCAGAGATCCTGGGGACCCCGCCGGGCCTGACCGACCGCGAGGGACCGCCGGCGCCACGCGAGTAGCGGGCACCGGCGGCCGGACGGGCGCACCCGCTACATGCTGTGCAGGGCGAATCCCGCGCCCTGCGGGTCGATCCCGTGGAGGATGTGCCCGCTCTCGCCCGGGATCTTGAGCGGCGGCGTCACGATCGTGCCCCCGAGGTCCTCGATCACCTTCACGGAAGCGTGCACGTCGGGGACGGACATGTAGAGGAACCAGCACGGGGGCGGCATGTCTTCGGTCCGCGTCATCATCCCCCCGAATTCCTTCCCCTCGCGGCCGTACATCTGGTAGATGCCGTGGCCGCCCATGTCCATCTGCGTCGTCTTCTCCCAGCCGAACAGATCGGAGTAGAACAACCACGCAGCCTCCCAGTCCGAAGAGATCAGTTCGTGCCAGGAGCATTCGCCGACGGCCGGCGGGCCGTCGTGCCCCGGGGTGGCGTCCGACGGCTCGTACGCCGTGAACACCGCGCCGCCGGGATCGGCCAGTACCGCAAGACGTCCGATTTCGGGGAGCTCCATCCGGTGGTGTACCGTGCCCCCGAGCCGGGCGGCTTTCTCCGCCGTCGCGTCGACATCCGGCGTCGAGATGTAGGGCAGCCAGTGGGGCGGCACCCCGCCGGCCCGGGCGTTGGGCGGCAATTCCATCACGCCGCCGATGGGCGTGCCGTTGTTGTTCCATGTGATGTACGGCGGCCCCTCCCCCTGCCACGCGCCGGTCTCCCAGCCGACGACGCCCCGGTAGAAGTCCTGCGCGCCATCGAGGTCGGTGGTAAGAAGCTCGTACCAGCAGAATCGGCCGAGTGGTGTCTCGGACATGTGCAGCCTCCGGAATGTTCGCGGTTTTCGAACTGCGGTGGGTCGTGAAGGGTCGTGAAGCCGGGAATCCTATCCGTTGGCGGGGTGATCGTCGAGGAAGGGTGACTTCTTCTTCGGTGGAAGCGGAATGTCGCCGAAGGGAGATACCTGGGGAGCGTCTCCCGCTCGCCCCGCCTGGCCTGCCACCCTCGTGCCGGTACCGAGGATCGTCTGCAGTTCGCGCTCGCTGAGTTCGAAGGGGTCGTCGCCCGCGTAGAGCGGCGGGCGGGCGCGGCGGGGGGCGCGGGGGTTCCCCGGGACGGGTTCGAAGCGCCACTCGTGCTTCGAGGAGACGCGCACTTCCCAGCGCGTCCCGTCACGATCGGCAAACTTCCGGTGGCTCACAAACTCTTGTCGGAGATGAGTCGCTTCACCCACGGGGCGGCGACCAGCCCCACGATGCCGACGACGCCGATGGTCATGGCGATGTTCTGGAACAGCGGTGCCGGCGCAAGGTCTGCCAGCCGCCCGGCCACCAGCCCGGCGAACAGGTTGCCCAGCGCCGCACCGACGAACCACACCCCCATCATCTGACCGACCCGGTTCGCCGGCGAAAGCTTGGTGATGGCGGACAGCCCGATAGGCGAGATGCAGAGTTCGCCGACGGTGTGGAAGAAGTACGTCACCACCAGCCACGCGGGGCTCACGAGGTTGTCGGCGGAGGCGTTGGCCGCGCCCCAGGCCAGCACGAAGAACCCGATGGTCAGCCCGACCAGCCCCATCCCCGCCTTCATGGGAATCGACGGGTTGCGGTTGCGTCGCTCCAGCCACACCCATAGCGCGCCGAAGACCGGCGCGAGCAGGATGATGAAGAAGGAGTTCACCGACTGCAGGAATCCCGCCGGCATGAGCCATCCGAGGATGTTGCGGTCGGTGTAGTCGCGGCCGAAAAGGTTGAGTGAGGATCCGGCCTGCTCGAAGCCCGACCAGAAGACGGCGATCAGCAGGAAGAGCCAGAAGATCACGCCCAGGCGCCGGTTCTCTTCCGGCGAGTGGCCTCCCATCGTCCACAGGTAGACGAAATAGGCCGCAATGATCACCGCCACCCCGTAGCCCAGAACCGTCGCGATTCCGGTCAGGGTTACGGGGATCACGCCGCTCGAGACCAGGTAACCGAAGGCCACGACCGCCAGGACCACGGCGAAGAAGCCGCCGAAGAATCTGCGCGACCTGGCCGCTACCTGTGCCGCGCTGTCGGACGTCTTCAGGAGACCCGCGTCGCCCAGCAGGTGGGCGCGGCGCCGGTACTGGATCAAGCCCAGAGCCATGCCCACGCCGGCCGCTCCGAAGCCCCAGTGCCAGTTGTAGCTTTCTGCGAGGAAGCTCGTCACCAGCGGTCCGAGCAGCGCTCCGAGGTTGATCCCCATGTAGAAGATGGAGAAGCCCGCGTCCCGTCTCGCGCCCCCTTCGGGATAGAGGTCGCCCACGACGGTGCTGACGTTGGGCTTGAGCAGCCCCGTACCGAGGATGACGAAGACGAGTCCCAGGAAGAAGGCGAAGGTGCTTGGAATCGCCATCGTGAAGTGGCCGAGGGCGATGATCCAGCCTCCGACCCAAACCGCCTTGCGCTGCCCCCAGAGGTTGTCGGCGATCCATCCGCCAGGGAGCGCCATGATGTAGACGAGGCTCGTGTACAGCCCGTAGATCGCGGCGGCGGTCCCCACATCCAGCCCCATGCCGGGGTTGGCGACCTCGGATCCGTCGCCCCGCAGGATCACGTTCGTCGTCGCCGTCGTCATGTAGAGCGCGAGCAGCGCCCGCATGCCGTAGTACGAGAAGCGCTCCCACATCTCCGTGAAGAAGAGGGTGGAGAGCCCGGCGGGATGCCCGAACCAGGACCCGCGCGCGGACGCTGCGGACGGGGAGGCGGACGGCGTCGTGGATTCGTTCAGTGGTCCGGACTCCTTGCCTGGGAACACGCTCTGGCGGCGCACGACCGGACCCGGGAACCCATGCCGAGGCGGCTCCGCACGGCGAGCCCGGCCTCATGGATCGAGCCTCGAAAATAGTATAGCGCCGTGCGGGTCAGCGACCAATCCTCGCTGCCGATGTCCTGTTCCCGTCCTTCCGAATGAGGATCGCGCTCCCTGCCAGCGCGATGATGGCGAAGGAGAACCACTGGATCGCATAGGAGAGGTGCGGTCCCGAATCCGTCTCGATCTCTCTGGCGGGGCGGAGTGCGGCGTCCGGAGGCGGATCGCCCGCCCGCAGCACGTGAGGGGAGGGGTCGAGGGTGGACTCCTCCCGGATCAGGGCGAGGTCGAGGCCCGCGATGGCCAGGTGCTGTAGACCGCCGATCTCGACCTGGAGGGGCTGGCCGCCCCGCCCGTCGCGGGAGGAGACGAAGACGCCGTCGACCCGCGCCGGAGCACCGGCCCCCGGCGTGGCCGCCGGTGAATCGGCCCAGCCGGCCGACAGGTTGGGGCGTAGGCCGTCGGGCGCGGGCAACCAGCCGCGGAGGACCATCACGACCTGCCCGGCGTCACCGCCGACGAGGAGCGGGGTCAGCACCTCCGCGCCGGCCCGCCCGTCCAGGGTGCGGCTCCGGATGACGACCTCGCCGGCCCGGTTCCAGCGGCCGGTGAGCCGCGCGCGGCGGCCGATGAGGCCGGCCGTGTCGGACGGCACGTCGCCGGGGTCGCTCCACTCGAGCCGCGGGGCCTCGGCGCGGACCGCGCGCCCGCGCACACCCGCGCTTCGCTCGCCATGCCGATCGAGTTGCCAGAACCCGAGGCGCACGAAGAGCGCGCTCAGTCCGATCGCGACGATGCAGAGCAGGATCTTGCGGGTGGAAGTCATTGAGACACGAGTCTATGGGGTCGCGCAGGCGGGCGCAGCCGCCCGAGGTGGCGGCCGCACGCTGCAACCTTCTTGCCGCGCCGAGGCCGGTTCGCCGATCTTCCCGCTCCCGTATGGGCGGCCGATGCCGCCCGCCCGAATCCGCCGGAAGGACGTCGCGATGATCTTCCACAGCCCGCATCCCCCGATCACCGTCCCGGAGCAGTCATTCTCCGACTATCTCCTGGGCTCTCTCGGCGACCGCCGCGACAAGCCCGCCTTCATCGAAGGGCCTACCGGACGCGTGGTCACATACGGACAACTCCGCGACCAGGCACGCGCCGGCGCCCGGGGACTCGCGGCCCGCGGACTCGGGCGCGGAGGCGTCGTCGCCATCTGCAGTCCGAACCTCCCGGAGTACGCGACGGCGTTTCACGCGGTCGGGATCGCGGGCGGCTGCAGCACGACGCTGAACCCGCTCAGCACCGACGACGAACTCGTCTCTCAGTTGAACGACTCCGGCGCCCGCTGGTTCATCACGGTCCCCCCGCTCCTCGACCGGGCCCAGGCCGTGGCGGCACGCACGGGGATCGAGGAGATCATCGTCTTCGGAGAGGCCGAGGGCGCCACCGCCTTCGCCGACCTCATTGCAGACGGAATGAGGTCGGATGCCGAGCCGGCGGGCATCGGGGATCCCGCGGAGGACCTCCTCACGCTCCCGTATTCGAGCGGAACGACGGGCGTCTCCAAGGGGGTGATGCTGACGCACCGCAATCTCGTCGCGAACATCGAGCAGTTCAGCGGCCTCGGGTTGGTCGGGGCCGATGACGTCGTGCTCGCGGTCCTCCCCTTCTTCCACATCTACGGCATGGTGGTGATCATGAGCGGCGCCCTGAGAGAGGGCGCGACGGTCGTCACCATGCCCCGCTTCGATCTCGTGGAGTTCCTGGAGACGATTCAGCGGTACCGGGCGACCTGCCTCTACCTCGTGCCGCCGATCGTCCTCGGTCTCGCCAAGCATCCCGTCGTCGATGGCTACGACCTCTCCACCGTGAACTGGATCATGTCCGGTGCGGCGCCGCTGGGGGAGGAGGCGGCCGTCGCCTGCCAGGAGCGGATCGGGTGCCGCATCTTCCAGGGCTACGGCCTGACCGAGGCGAGTCCCGTGACCCACGTCTGCTTCGGGGAGACTGTGGACGCGGACAAGATCGGGACGATCGGTCCGGTGATCCCGAGCACGGAGATGATGATCGTCGACCTCGAGTCGGGCGCGCCGCTGGGGCCCGGCGAGGAGGGAGAGGTGTGGGTCCGCGGGCCGCAGGTGATGAAGGGCTACCTCAACAACGCGCAGGCCACGGCGGAGACCATCGACGACGACGGGTGGCTTCATACGGGGGACGTGGGACGGGCCGATGGCGACGGCTACGTGACGATCGTCGACCGGGCCAAGGAACTCATCAAGTTCAAGGGTTACCAGGTGGCTCCCGCCGAACTCGAGGACCTGCTGCTCGCGCACCCGGCGGTGGCCGATGTCGCGGTCATCCCGGTTGCGGACGAGGAAGCGGGGGAGATTCCCAAGGCGTGCGTCGTGAAGTCGGGGGACGTGACGGGCGAGGACATCATGGAGTACGTGGCCGCGCGCGTGGCCCCGCAGAAGAAGGTCCGCGCCGTCGAGTTCCTGGACGAGATTCCAAAATCCGCATCCGGGAAGATCCTGCGCCGCTTCCTCGTGGACCGGGAGCGGGCCCGCGCGGCGAGGGGCGAGTAGGGTGGCCTCGGCAGGGTGGCTTCAGCAGGGAAGGGCGACGTGAGCCAGGCTCTGCAGGAACGGTATGCCCCCGAATCCATCTGTTTCGGGTGTGGCCACGCGAATCCGGAGGGGCTCCGGCTGCGCAGCTTCCCTACCGGAGACCGTGGGGACGCCGCCGGGGACGACACCGCCGGGGAGGCGGGAGACGGGGGGTACGAGGTGATGGCCGAGTGGACTCCCGGGCCGAACCACCGCTCGTTCCCGGGGATCCTGAACGGTGGCATCATCGGGACGCTGCTCGACTGCCAGTGCAACTGGTGCGCGGCGCACTATTTCATGCGGGCGCGCGGCGTCGATCATCCACCCGTCACCGTGACGGCCGAGTACACGGTCAGGCTCATGAAGCCGACACCCTCCGACGCGCCCGTTCAACTCCGTGCCCGGATCGCCGAAGGGGGCGAACGGAAGGTCCGCGTCGAAGCGGAGTTGCTCTCCGGAGGCGAGCAAACGGCCACGTGTACAGGCACATTCGTCGCCATTTCGGAAGGACATCCGGCTCATGGAACGAGGTAACGCGCGACGTGACCGACGAGATCACGGACGAGATCACGGGAGTGTGCGCCGAGGGACCGCCCCGGCCCTCCTGATCCTCGGTCTCGCACTCGGCCCCGCCCTCGGTCATCCGGCCGGCGCGGGGTGGGCCGCCGGGTGGGCGGCGCCCCTGGCGGCCCAGGCTCCAGCCTCGGCGCCGGTCTCTGCCCTCTTCGAGGTGACGGAGGCCTCGATCCCGGAACTTCGGGAGGCCCTTTCGTCGGGCAGGGTCACCTCGGTTCAACTGGTCGACGCCTACCTCGACCGCATCGCCGCCTACGACCTGACGGGTCCTCGTCTCAACGCGGTCGTGCGCGTGCATCCGGAGGCGCGGGAGCAGGCGGAGCGGTTGGACCGGGAGCGGGCGGCGGGGCAGGTGAGGGGTCCGCTGCACGGGATCCCGATCCTGCTCAAGGACAACTACGACACCTTCGACATGCCGACGACGGGGTCGACGCTCGCGTTGGCGGGATCCGTGCCGCCGGACGATGCCTTCCAGGTGCGGAAGCTGCGCGAGGCGGGGGCGATCATCCTCGCCAAGACGAACCTGCACGAACTCGCGGCCGGGATCACGAGCATCAGTTCGCTCGGGGGACAGACTCGGAACCCGTACGACCCGGCGCGGAACCCCGGCGGCTCGTCGGGCGGCACGGGGGCGGCCGTGGCCGCGAGCTTCGGGGCCGTGGGCTGGGGATCGGACACGTGCGGGTCGATCCGGATCCCCTCGTCCGTCCACAACCTCGTGGGGCTGCGGCCGACCAAGGGACTGTCGAGCATCGACGGGATCGTGCCGCTCTCGCACACGCAGGACACGGGCGGGCCGCTGGCGCGGTCGGTCGTGGACCTCGCGCTCGCGCTCGACGCGACGATCGGCGTGGACGCGGCGGACCCGGCGACGGCCGCGCTGGAAGGCCGCCCGCCCATCGAGTTCGCGGCGTCGCTCGATGCGGGCGCGCTCCAGGGGGCCCGCATCGGCGCGCTGGAGACGTGGCTCTCCGATTCGGGCGCCGAGGCTCCGGTCACGGACGCGGTCCGCGCCGCGCTGGACGCGATGGTCGCCGCGGGGGCGGAGGTCGTCGACGTGACGATTCCCGAGATGGACTCGCTGCTGGCCCGCACCAGCGTCATCGGCCATGAATTCGCGCTGGATCTCGTGGCCTACCTGGAGACCGTGGACAGTGCGCCGGTCGCGTCGCTGGCCGATATCGTGGCGCTGGGACTGCACAGCGAGCAGCTGGACGGCACGTTCCGGCGGAGGAGCCAACCCGGCGGGCGCGATGAGGTCGCCTACGCCGAGGCGCTCGAGCGGCAGTCGGCGCTGCGCGAAGCGGTCGTGGCCTTCATGGACGAAGAGCGGCTCGACGCGATCGCCTATCCGACGCTGAGGCGCGACCCCGCGCTCATCGGATCGCCGCCGGTCGGGGGGACGTGTCAGCTCGCGGCGCACAGCGGGCTGCCGGCGATCAGCGCGCCCGCGGGGTTCACCCGGACCGGCATGCCGACCGGCATCGAGCTCCTCGGCCGCCCGTTCGACGATGCCCGGCTGGTCTCGCTGGCGTATGCGCTCGAACGGGCGATCGGGCCGCGCCGCGCGCCCCACCGCACGCCCGCGCTCGTGGACGGCCGCGCCCCGGCCCCGCTCCGCTTCAGCGTCGCCGGCGACGGCGGATGGGCCGGGCGGCCCGCCGCCCCTCGCCTCACCGGCAGCTTCAGCCTCGACCTCCCGCGCGGCACCCTGCGCTACGTCATCTCCACCGCCCAGGTCGGGCCGGCGGACGTCCACGCGATCGTGCTCCAGCGCCGGGGCAGCGGGACGCGGCCCAACGCGATCATCCACCGCATCTCGGGCCCCGGCTTCGCCTCCGCCGAGGGTACGCTGACGCTGAATGCGGGCGCCCTGGCCGATCTGCTCGATGGGCGCCTCGAACTCGCGCTGTACACCGCCGACCGCCCCCTCGGCGCAGTCCGGATCGCCCTCACTCCGGAAGGCTGAAGGCCGAGCCTCGGGTCGGGGGTCAGCGAACCTCGGGCGGCAGCCTGCGTACGACCACCCGCGCCACGTCGAGTTCGTCGCGCTCGATAAACGCCGCCAGTCCATCCCGGACCGAAGGCGTCCGGCATCTCCGTCGCCCCGGCCGCGTACGTACCGACGTACACCCCCTCCGCCGTCAGGACATCGATCGGGCCGTCGCTCTGCGGCTCCTCGCCGCGGCGCTGCACCCAGATGCGACCGTTCCATGTCGTGGCGAGACCGCGGAGCACGGGAATCTCGTGGTAGTATCTGTCCTCCAGCTCGAAGATGGCCTCCGGCCGGGGATCGCTGCCCTCCGCGCGTCCAACGAACATAATCCTCCTGGATCCCCCCGCTCCGCCGAGCGCGCTCCGGGCGGCTGCCGTCCTCTCCTCGTACGCCTCCTGGACCGCCTCCGTCACGGGCTCGGGCTCAAGGGGTCGCCGGATGACGCGAGCGACGTGCCGCGCACCCGGGGGAGTGACCTTCAGCGCGTAGGCCGACGAGTCGGAATGAACGATGCCGCCATCGGGAAGGATACCCACCAGGAACGGGGGCTCGAACACGGTGGGCATGGCCATGCCGCGGAGCGCGTCCCGAAACTCGCCGGGGACATCGTTCGACGCGACATCATCCAGGCTTCTGCGTGGCGGCTGCCATCCCTCGGCCACCGTGTCGGCGCGCGCGACCTCGCCGTCGAGTCCGACCCGCAGCACGGGACGGGAGGTGGGCGGAGCAGCCGAGCCGCCTGCGCTCCTGACGGTGAGGCTCACGCTCCCACCGGCAAAGACGGCTCCACCGCGCGGGTCCGGCTGAATGTCCTGCGCCGGGATCGACACGGCGTTGGGCCCTTGGTCCGCCCGGACCATGCGCTGATACTCCCCAGCTGCGTCGAAGAGCTGGTACGCGCGATGGCCGACATCGCTCACGACCACGGTGCCGTCCCTCAACACCGCGAAGCCCATCGGCTGGTTGAACTCGCCGGGACCTCCACCCGAGGAGCCGAACTCGCGCACGAAGCGCCCCGCCGCGTCGAACACGAGGACTCTCACATCCCCGGAACGCATCAGCGTCATCCCCCCGAAACGCGTCGGACTGGCAGTCCCGTCGAAAACGTAGAGGTTGCCTTCGGCGTCGAAGGATACGCGGCCCACCTGGGCAAACATCTCCCAGGATTCACCGTCCAGGACGCCGACCCGGTACACCTCCTCGAAATCGGCTTCGATCGGCCGGTCCCGGCCCGTGACGTCGATCACCTCCTGGGCCAGGAGGAAAGGCGCGGCAAACGGGGAGCTTGCGAGACTGAAGACGATCCCGAGGGCGAGACAGCTCAGTCGAGTCTTTGTCATTCCGGATTCTCCTCGCAGGGGCATTCTCCTCACAGAGCTGACGTGTCACGCGTGTGACAGCCACAACTATGCCAGTAGTTGCCCGCCGGGTCCCGAATCTCCGAACCGCATGGGCGTGTCGGCGCCCCTGTGTCGGCTTATGCCAATTCAAAGTCCAATGTTGAATTGGCATAAGCCTTTGCAGGGAACTTCAAACAACCCCCCGGGGCAGCAATGTCCTCGCGACGCACGGCTCTAGCGGCCTGAGACGCCCGGGAGACCCTCCGGTTCGTCGTCCCACCACCAGAGCGGGGCGAGCGGCCGCTGCCGCGGGTAGATCTCGTCGAGCGTATCGGCGTCGTACAGCCGACCGTTGAACATCACCTGCTCGATCTCGTTCGTGTTGCGCAGGTCGTCGAGCGGGTTCGCTGTCAGGATCACGAGGTCGGCCAGCTTGCCCGCCTCGATCGAGCCGAGATCCTGATCGAGCCCGATCGCCTCGGCGCCGAAGATCGTCGCCATGCGCAGCGCGTCGTACTCGTCCATGTCGTCGGGAACCATCGACCACAGCTCCCAGTGGTAGCCGAGGCCCTGCAACTGGCCGTGGCTTCCCACGCCCGCCTTGCCGCCGGCCTCGACGAGATCCCTGACGAAGTCCGCGTGCCGCGAGAACACGTGCTGGTCCTCGCGGAACCACTGCGGCCGTCGCAGCGTGCGCGAGTCGACCTCATCGTGCGGGATGAAGCGGCGCAGCTTCGGATCGTCGTGCGGGTTCTCGCGCGAGTAGAAGTAGTTTTCTGCCCACGGCCCCCCGTACGACACCAGCAGCGTCGGCGTGTAGACGCGGGCGGTCTCCGCGAAGAGCCGCACGTAGTCGTCGTACACCGGGAAAATGGGGATCGAGTGCTCGAGCCCGGGATACCCGTCGACCGTTTCCGTGAGGTTCTGCCGGATGTTGAGCGAGCCCTCGGTCGTCGGCATGAGCCCGAGTTCGCGCGCGGCCATGATGATGTGCTGACGGCCCTTCCTGGCCGCGGCCACGTACATCTTGATGGTCTTGGTGTCGAAGTAGTCGGAGTAGCGGGAGAGGACGTCCATCGCCTCCTCCTCCGTATCGATCCCGTCCTGCCAGAAGACGCCGGGACCGGTCGAATAGACGCGCGGACCGAGAACGCTCCCGGTGCGCACCATGTCCGCGTACGAGAGCACTTCGGTGTTGCCCGTCTGCGGATCGCGCGTCGTCGTGACCCCGTACGCGAGGTTGGCGAGGTACGGCCACACGTCGGTCCGGTGCAGCTGGTCGCGCGCCCTGAGGTGCGCATGCGTGTCGACGTAGCCCGGCACGACGGTGCGGCCGCTGATGTCGAACACCACCGCGTCGTCCGGTACGCTTACCGACCCGCTTGCCCCCACCGCCTCGATCCGGTTGTTGCGGATCAGGATGTCCGCGTTCTCGATCACCTCGTCCCCGGCCATGGTGATCGCGCGCCCGCCGCGGAGCACGGCGACTCCCGCGGGAATGTCGCGCGGGGCCTCGATCAGAATCCGGTGCTCAGCGGCCCGGTAGCCCTCGTCCTCCTCTTCTTCTTCGGTCTCTTCTTCCTCTTCCTCCTCCTCGGCTTCCGCTCCGGCCTCCTCGTCCGTCTCCTCGTCGGTGTCTTCCTCGGCCTCGGCCGCTTCCACGCTGTCCTCGTACGCCTGCGCGGCGTCGAGGTCGTAGGCGAAGTGCGCGTTCCCGAGCGAGAAGTGCACCGTGCGGCCGTCGCCGCTCCAGGCCGGGAACTCCCCGCCGATGTCTGTCACCCTGCGCGCCGGGAAGGAGGCGTTGTCCGGGTTCGAGACGTTGATCGTCGGCGTCACGCCCACGCGCGGCACCGTCACCGTGTAGATCTCGCGCTGGATCTCGGCGAGCGCCTGGTCGCCTCGGGGCGCCATCTCGATGACCGAGGGTGACATGCCCTGGCTTGAACCCTGGGGCGTGGGCCCGCGCACCTTCACATGCTCCTTCTCATCCGTCCCGTCCCAGCGGATCGAAACGAGCGCGTCCGGGAAGCGGAACAGGTGAATCCGGTCGTTCCCCTCCGTGAAATGGGGATTCGCGCGCCCGTCCGTCGGGGCGATGAGCGTCGCCGGTCCGCCGCCCGAGCCGTCGGGGTCGGCGGACACCCAGACGATTTCGGTGCCGGGCGCGCCGCCCTCGCCCTGCGTCTCGTAGGCCCGGATCAGCCCCCGCACCGCCACGATGCGGTCGCCGGGTCCCCAGGCGGGGGCGAAATACGTGGCCGCGTCGCGCGTGAGCCGCACCGGGTCGCCACCGCCATCGGAACGCGTCTTGTACAGGTGGCCCTCGTTCCCGTCCCACGTCGAATAGGCAATCCACTCGCCGTCCGGAGACCAAGTCGCGAAATGCTCCGACATGTCGGCGTCCGTGAGCCGTTCCGGGTTCGAGCCGTCGGCCCCCGAGACCCAGAGCCGGTCCAGTGCCGTGAAGGCGAGCCGGTCGCCGGAAGGGGAGGGCGCCGCGTCGCGGATCTGGCGCACGGTGAAGGTCGGCGTGTCCTCGATCGGATAGTCGAAGTCGACCCTCGGACCGAGCGCGAGGTCGAACTGCACGCGGAAGGGGATCTCCTCCGCCTCGCCGCCCTCGACCGGCAGCTTCCAGATCTTCCCGCCGTAGGAGGCGACGAGGTGCCGGGAGTTCGGCGTGAACGACATGCCCGGGAGCACGTCCAGCGTGGCGCGCGACTCCTGGTCGTCGTGCTGCACCGGGTAGGCGAGCCAGCGCTCGTCGCCGCTCTCGAGATCGCGCAGGACGAGTCCCGTGTGGTCCTCGTGACGCGTCCCGAACACGAGCCAGCGGCCATCGGGGGAGAGCGTGGGCCGGATTGCCGAACCGTAGCGGGACGAGCGAGTGTAACGTTCGCCCGATTCGCGGTCGTAGGCCTCGATCTGGTACTGCGGGAACTGCGCGTTGTAGGTCCAGTCTCCGGTGCGGCGCGCGTACCAAATGTAGCGTCCGTCGGGGGATACGGCGGCCCCGAGCATCTTCAGGTTGTCCGGCTCCGAGACGAGTTCGATCCCGCTCCCGCCGTCCACGTGGAACATCTTGAGCTTCGGGAGCCCGCCGCCGCGGAAGCCCCCCATGGAGGCGACCACGTAGTCCCCGTCCGGCAGCCACTCGGGCGACTCGGCGCGGTTGGCCGAGCCTCGCGAGATCTGCGTCGTGTCGGAGCCATCGAGCGAACGGACCCAGATATTCTGTCCGCCGTCATGGTCCGAGCTGTAGACGATCCGCGTCCCGTCGGGGGAGAAGCGGGGCTGCGCGTCGAACGCCATGCCCGAAGTGAGCTGGGTGGCGTCCCCGCCTCCGATGGGAATCGTGAAGAGATCCCCGAGGTAGTCGAACACGATCGTCTCGCCGTCCGGGCTCACGTCGAGCGAAATCCAGCTTCCCTCCGTCATGTCCATCGCGACCGTGCGATCGACGGGGAGAGGCAGATCCTCGTTCCGCTCCTCGTCCTCCTGCCCTCGCACCCCACCTGCGGCTGCGAGAAGAAACGCGAAGGAGAGGCCGCACGAGGCGGCGGCGCGGAACGCTGGGGTAAGGAACGACGGCTTCTTCATCGGACAACTCCCGGGAATGTTGGCCTTGGCCTCGGATACGGGCTCGGCGCGCCCATACCTGGTGGAACAAGATCGACGATTTCATCGAAAAAGTGGAGACCCTGTGTTCAGACGTTCCCGCGGGAACGTCGCCGCGGCCGGAACGGGTCACGGTTTGCGCGGCGTCGGCAGGCCGTGCACTCTCCCGCAATGAAACCCATCTCCCTGCTCGCCATGGCCGGCAGCCAGCGCCGGCGTTCCTTCAACGGGGCGCTCCTTCGGGCCGCACTCGAGCGGGCCCCGGCGGGCGTCGGAGTCCGCGAGTTCGATCCCTCGTGCCTTCCGTTCTATGACGGGGATCTGGAGGCAGCGGGCGACCCGGACACGGTCGCCGAACTGAAGACGGCGGTACACGCGGCGGACCTCGTGCTGCTGGTCACGCCCGAGTACAACGCGGGTCTGCCGGCCGTGCTCAAGAACGCCGTGGACTGGGGCTCCCGGCCTCCGCGTCCCCAGGCCTGGGACGGAAAGCCGGTCGCGATCATGGGGGCGACGCCCGGCCGTCTGGGGACGGCGTTGGCCCAGCGCTCCCTGCGGGAATCGCTCACTGGCCTCAACGCGCACGTCATGCCCCAACCGCGGATCCTCCTCGCCGGAGTCGGGCCCCTGTTCGACGACGACCTCACGCTGACGGACGACGCGACCGCCGAGCGTCTCGACAAGTTCATGGCCGCCGCCGCAGAATGGGCACGTCGGTTTCGGTAGACGATCAGCGGAGACGGGAGGAAGGGTCATTGTCCGACGCCAACGGCGCGCGGGTCATCTTCGAGAAACTGGCGGACGATGTCCGCGTGCCCACCCGGGCTACCGAGCAGTCGGCGGGTTACGACATCCGGGCGCATCTGACGTGCGGTCCGATCCGGGTCCATCGCGGGCAGAGCCGCGAAACCGTCTCCGTAGTTGCGGCCGCCGCCGGAAACGGCAGGCCGGCGATCGTGCTCGAGGCGGGCGACCGCGCGCTCGTGCCCACGGGCTTCCGCGCCCGCTTGCCCGATGGCTACGAAGCGCAGATCCGCATGCGGTCGTCGCTGGCCTGGAAGCGCGGGCTCACGGTGCCCAACGCGCCCGGCACCGTGGACGCCGACTATCCGGACGAGTGGTTCGTCCTCGTCCTCAACTCGGCGCCGCACGCCATCCGGATCGAACACGGCGAACGGATCGCCCAGGTCGTCCTCCACAAGTACCAGGTCGCGCGCTGGGAAGAGGGGTCGGTCGAGATTACGACGGACCGCGCCGGCGGGCTGGGCAGCACCGGCAAACGATAGCAGACCGGCAAACGATAAGGAGCAGACACGATGCCAGAATTGCAGGAATGGCTCCTCGCCATCCCCGTCCTGATCACGCTGCTCGTCATCTTCCTCGTCGAAGTCACCGGCTCGTCGAGGCGATGACGCGACTTGCGTCCCCGAGGAAGCTAACGGGGAACTAGCGGAACGGCTCCGGGTGGGGGCGCTCCACCGGTTCCGTCTCCTGAACGCTGTCGACCTCGATCGTGTCCGCCTGCGGACAGGCGACCGAACGGGACACCGTACCCTGCAGGATCACGCTGTCACCGGGCTCTGCGTCTCCCAGGTCACCCGCGAGGGTGTACAGATACCCGTCCCGGTCCTCGAATGTGACGCATCCGTTTTCCTCTCCGACGACGGTGCCCGTGCGCTGGACGCGGCCATCGGCGTCGGTGACGTGGAAGGGATCGGACAGCCCCGTGGGCGCGAAGTTCCCGTTGAAGATGATGAAGACGACCGCACGGTCCCACGCCGCGCTCTCCGGCACGCTCACCGTGGCTCCGATTTCCCCGAACTCGCCTTGATCGCCCGTCCCCAGCTCCTCGAAGCCCGTGCCGATGGCTCCCAGGCCGACGACGACCCTCGCCTGCAGGGGGATGTTCTCGGTGTAGAGGCTGACCTCGGTCCCGGGTGGCCCCATGCGGGGCTCCATCGTCTGAATCTGGCGCAGCGAGTCGGGCGTGGCCGGGTTCGGATGGGCCTGGGCGAGCACGGCGCCGGGGAGAAGGAGCAGGATCGCCAGCGCGCCGACGCCTGAGACGGCGGTGGCAGCAACGGGTCGCTCAACGAATCGTTTCATGGTGGCCTCCGGGCGAAAGCTTCCAGCCCATGCTGTGCCCACGCGCGCCTCGACCGCAACCCGATGCGCTCTCCTGCCCGGGACGGAGCCGAGGCATTAGCTTCCGAATCCGCGTGCGCCCGGGGTGGCGGACGCGGTGCGCCGGGGTGGCGGAATTGGCAGACGCATCGGACTTAAAATCCGAAGGGGTCCATCCCCGTGTGGGTTCGAGCCCCACCCCCGGCATCTTCGCCCCACGACTTCGGCTTGCCGACGGCCCCACCACTGAAGAGGGGGTGCGGAGGCCACACCCCCCGCACCCCCCCGATCATCACCGCTCGAGCGGATTATCCAGACTAGAACGGATTGAAGTCCCAGCGCAGCCGCGCCAGGATCACGCGGCCGATCGCCGGAGCCCCCACCATGCTCTGGTACGCCTGGTCGAAGACGTTCGAGACGTCGAGCTGGAACCGGAGGTCATCGTACCCCGGTACGCGGAACCCGAAATTCGCGTCGAGTGTGGTCACTGCCTCGAGGTCGCCCACCCAGGGTCCGGAGTCGAACGGGTAGCCGTTCTGTGCGCGGAAGCGCAGGCCGCCGTTGATGCCGGCGTCGTCGTTACGGTAGGTGAGCGACGCGGTTCCCCGCACGGTCGGCGAGTTCAGCGACACCTCGTTGACGAGCTCGCCGGCCGTCTCGAAAGTGTTCTTGTCGATCAGCGACAGCGACGTCGCCATTTCGATCCGATCGCTGAGCAGGAAGCCGGCGCCCAGTTCGCCTCCCATCACGTCGAACCCCCCGACATCTTGATATCCGAGCACCATGGCGGAAGCCGTGCCACCGGCGCTCGTGGGCGTCACGGTCCCGAGGGGCACCTGTCCGGCCAGTTCGGCGATGAACTGGGCCGTTCCCAGCGCGACTGCCTCATTGGGGAACGCGACCCCGACGAACTGCCGGAATACGCCGCCGAGATACTGGCCCAGTTGCGCGCCGTTGAGGAACACGTGGGGCGAGAGCAGCCGCAGCGGCGAAATGTAGCTGTCGTAGCGCGTGAACCAGGCGTTGGCCCCGAAAGACACGCGGTCCCCGAACAGGCCCTTGTAGCCGACCTCGAAGGTGTTGCTCACCGTCGGCCCCAGCGCCTCGATGTCCTGGAGGGCGGCGAGGTCTACAGGCTCGCAGAACGGCGGCGCGACGCAGCCCGGCGGAGGCGCGCCGCCGCCCGCCACCTCCGTGTCGAGAAGCAGGGCCAGGACGCCGACTTGGTCGGACGATGGGACCGGGATCAGCGGGATGAGCCCCCCGAGCGGCGCGAGCGTCGGATCGCCGGCCACGAACGCGCTCAGCAGGTTCATCGCCGTGTTCCACAGCTGACCTGTGGTGGTGGGCAGGAACTGCCGCGGGCTTCCACCCGCCAGCGTGTTGAAGGGCGACATGTGCATCGGGGTCCCGTTATCCCGCATGTACGCGTACCCGTTCCCTCCGGAGCCCGTAGCCCGCAGATCGTAGAAGAACGGCAGGCCCGGGATCGGGACCGTCCCGCCGGAGATGTCCAGGAACTGGTTGTTGGACGACGGGGTGGAGAAGGCGCGGTTGAAGGTGAGACGGAACGAGTTCGAGGCGTCTGGCTTGAAGACCAGCGCGGCGCGCGGCGAGAAGACGGGATCCGCGAGGCTGCTGTTGTAGTCGTACCGGAAAGCGCCCGTGAAGTCGAACTTCGGGCTCAGCGCCCACTCCCACTGGAGGTAGCCGCCGATCTCGGTCGTCTCGTCGTCGTCCTCGAACTGCCCGTTGATCGTCCCCTGGCTGTCAGGGTTCGTGCCCAGGTAGTCGACCCCGTAGATGAACCGGTGCGCCGAGCCGATCCGCGTCTGGTGCTGCAACTGTCCGACGAGAAGCGACGAGTTGTCGAACAGAGGACGGCCCGAACGCAGGAGGAAGGTCTCGTCGTTCGTGTTGTAGTTGTAGAAAACCTGCGCGAACAGATCTTTGTGCCGGAATCGCGCCTGCCCGTAGGTGATGCCCCAGTTGGTGACGTTCGATGCGCCCAGACCGCTCAGATTCGTCGCCCTCGCGGCCACGTTCCGTCCGGCCGAGAGGATGAGCGACGTCCCCGGCGACGGCTCGAAGTCCATCCGGGCGTCCACGGCCCAGTTCCTGTGCCCGTCGTCGCGTCCCATGGCCACGTTCCGGGCGGACTGCGCCAGCACGGCCTGATCCGCCGGATTCGTCAGGTCGAGCCCCGAGGTGAAGGCCCCGCAGCCCGCCGAAGTGGGGTCGAACTGGGCCGCGATGCAGGCCTCTCCCGCCTGGCTCCTCTGTGCCTCGACGAGGTCGTTGAACACGTATTCGGTCGCGTCGAAGTACTGCGCCGAAACCTTGAACCCGAACTTGTCGCTAGGGGCGACCGCGATGCGTCCGTCGAACTGGAAGAGCCCCGCGTCTTCGCCCTGAATGGGACCGCTGCCGAGTCCGGCGTCGTCCCCCTGCTGCCGCATGCCGCCCCCTACCGAGAAGCTCGCCCCCGGAGAGCGGATCGGTGACTTCGTCATGTAGTGGATGACGCCGTTGGCCGCGTTCGGGCCGTAGAGTGCGGATCCCGGGCCGAGGACCGTTTCCACGCGGTCCATGTCCAGTTCGGACGTCGGGTTGAGGTAGAAGAGGTTGACCCGCAGCGACGGGACGCGCGCGATCCGGTTGTCCGTCATGAAGAGCGAGCGGCCGGAGAAGATGTTGTTGAAGCCGCGCAACACCGCGTAGCGGCCGCGGATCCCCGTGCGTGCCACGTCCACGCCGGGCTGCTGCTCCACATGCTCAATCGGACTCGTGACCTGCCGCTCCTCGATGTCGCGCGTGGAAACGACTGCCACCGCTGCGGGGGCTTCCAGCGCCTTCTCGTAGGTGCGGGAAGTGGTCACCGTCAGCGGATTCAGGTCGTACGCCTGGGACGTCATGGTCGTCGACACGGTCGTCGCCTGTCCGGCCGCGACCGTCTGCGACTCCAGGGTCACGGTGACCCAGCCCGGCGAGGTGAACCAGACCGCGTACGTCCCGGCCCCGACACCGTCGATCGAATAGGTCCCGCCGGGTCCCGTGGTCGCCTGGGCTGCCACCGCGTTCTGTGCGTCCACGACTTCGACCAGCACGGCCGCCAGGGGCGCGCCGGTGGCTTCATCCGTGACCGTCCCCGCGATCCGACCCTGGCCCCAGGCGGAGCCGGGGGAGGCCCCCGCGGCGATCACCGCCACAAGCAGCAGGGTTCCGCGCCTCATCTTACGACCGAAACCAACCCCGAGTTCTCTCATCGCGAGCGCCTCCTGATTGTCGGCTGGACTGTCGGCGAACCGTGCTTCTCCTGCCCCACCCAAGCTAAGCCGGTCACTTGTTCCTGTCAGCGCACGCGCCCGAACCGAACGTCGCGGGTTCGACCATTGGCGACATAGAAGCCGATGACCTGTCCGTTGCGATCGCGCTCGAACGTGAAGTTCAGGCCACCGCCCGAAAATCGATCCTCTTCACCGGGTTCGAGTTCCGCGCGGTCGAGCCTGCGCTGGTGCAGGACGAGATCTCCGTCCTCCACGCTGAAGGTGTAGAACGTCTCCAGTTCCTCACTGAAGAAGCGCCCGGAGAAGTCCGCCAGATCCTCCGCCGTCGGGTTCCACGCCTCGGCCTCGTCGCCCTCGAGGCGGGTGGCGTGATTGTCGCCGTTCTGGTGCAGCGTGAGCCCCTCGACATCGCCCTCCGGGTCCCGCAGGAAGGTGACGGAAGCTTCGACCGAGAGCAGGCGAAAGGTCGAGTCGGACGTGGGGACGATCTCCAGCCGCTGCTGGCCCGTGGCCTGCGTGTAGAAGGTGTCATCCTCGCGCGTGAAGGTGAGGCTGAAGTTCGGGGCCGCGTCGAGCGCGTACCGGCCGGCGAACTCGTCGAATGCCTCCGGGTCGAAGTCTTCCGGGTCGAACTCCCCGGCTTCGTCGGCGGTGTCTTCCTCCTCCTCCCCTTCCATTGCGTCCTTGAAGAAGGCTGCCGCCAGTTCATAGGCGACGGCGCTGTTGAACTGCGCGTGATTGCTCTGCGTGGTGAGGCCGGCGTTGATCTCGGGGAAGTAGACGAACATCGAGCGGTGCGCGACGTCCGCCCCCCCGTGGCTCACGCGCTTGAGGCCGCCCTGCTCGTCTACGCTGAGCCCGTACCCGTAGCCCGTCTCCTCTCCGTCGTTGAGCACGAAGGACGTCATCATCTCATCGATGCTCTCGCGCGTGCCGACGCTCGGGTTCGCGTAGTTCTCGGCCCACGTCTGCAGATCGCCGATCGTGCTGTAGATCGCCCCCGCGCCGACCGCGCCGCCGAGGTCGCCGATCTGGCGGTATCCGTCCGGGCTCGGCGTGTAGCCCTCGGACATGTCCGGGACGATGTGCCGCGTGGAGGGCCTCACCATGGTCCCGGCCATCCCCAGCGGCCCGAACACGCTCTCCTGCATGAAGACGTGGAAGTCCTGCCCCGAGGTGCGCTCGACGATCACCGCCGCGAGTCCGAAGGCCGTGTTGTTGTAGTTCCACTCCGCGCCCGGCTCGTTCTGGAGCGCCGGCTGCCGCTGCACGATGTCGATGAGTTCCGAGCGGTCGATCCAGTCGCCGTGGTCGAGGCGGCGGCCCGTCATCCGCAGAAGGTTCAGGAATTCGCGCAGTCCCGATGTGTGCGTGATCAGGTGCCTCACCTGGATCGTGTGGTCGAACTTCGGGAGTTCGGGGATGTGCTTTCGGATGTCGTCGTCGAGAGAAAGGAGTCCGCGCTCCGCCTGCAGCATGATCGCAAAGGCGGTGAACTGCTTCGAGGTCGAGCCGATGTTCGTCCGCGTCTCCTCCTCGAAGGGGAGGCCGTAGGCGAGGTTCGCCATCCCGTACGCCTTCGAGAAGAGCGTGCGGCCGTCGCGCCACACGCGCACGGCGCCGCCGGGAGAATGCGGAGCGTCGAAACGCGACATGATCTGATCGGCCAGCTCTTCCGGGTCCGTCGCGACGGGCTCCAGCCGCAGGAGCGTGATCTCGTAGCGGCCCGCCCCATCCGCGCCGCCCTCCGCATCCTCGTCGTCCCCGAGGACGAACAGCTCCAGCGTGTGCGTCCCCGCGCTCGACGTCTTCCCGCCGAAACGTTCGACCCCGCGGCCCAGCCCGCCGAAGCGGCCGACCTGCGTCCCCTCAGGTCCGAGGACGCGCGCCGTCACGTCGACGGAGATCTGGTTCACCTCCCCGAGGACGAAACTCTCCTCCGCAGTCTCGAAGGTGTAGCGTGCCGTGTCGCCCGCCGTGAGGGCGCCCGGCAGCGTGCGGCCGCGCTCGAGCGGTGTACTCTGGGCAGCGATCTCTCCCGCCGAGACCAGGACGAGGAGCGCAGCGCAGAGCGTGGAACGAAACGTGCGGGAAGAGCGGCGACCAATGCTTGTGTTCATGACTTCACTCCGGTGGATGGACCTCGGGCAGGGGGGTGGAACGGTACGGAAGTCCCGTGCGCGCGAGCAACCGTGTACAATCATGCGCCGGCCGGGGGGGCCGGCCCGCTCCAGGACACCCCAAGATCGCGAAGGACCGTATGAAGACAGCATTCCGTCACATCCTCGCATTCGCTCTCGCCCTCGGCCTGGTCTATTCGTCGCCGGCGCGTCCCGCCTCGGCTCAGGATAGCGCCGCGCGTAACGGAGGGCCGCCAGACAACGGGGGCGGTACGCTGATGCTCGCCCAACCCGCGGTGAGCACCGATCGGATCGCGTTCGCCTACGCCGGAGATCTGTGGATCGCCGGCATCGATGGCCGTGCGCCGCGGAGGCTGACCTCGCACCTCGGGGTCGAACTCAACCCGCGCTTCTCGCCGGACGGGGAGTGGATCGCGTTCAGCGGGGAGTACGACGGGAATACCGATGTCTTCCTCGTCCCCGCGGAGGGGGGTGTGCCCACGCGGCTCACCTGGCATCCGGGTGCCGATCTCGTGCAGGCCTTCACACCCGACGGATCGGCGGTGCTCTTCTCCTCGGGGCGTAACGCGTACACGGGCCGCCACCAGCAGCTGTTCACGGTCTCGACGAGCGGCGGACATCCCGAGCAGTTGCCCATTCCGCACGCCTTCAAGGCGACTTATTCGCCGGATGGCGCGAAGATCGCCTACACGCCGCTGTACGAAGCCTTCACGCAGTGGAAGAACTACCGGGGCGGGACGACGACCCGGATCTGGATCTACGACGTGGCGGACCATTCCGTCGTCCAGATCCCGCAGCCCGAGGGCCGATCGAACGATACCGACCCCATGTGGATCGGGGACCGCATCTACTTCCGCTCCGATCGCGATGGGGAGTTCAACGTCTACGCCTACGACCCGGGGGCCGGGGACATCTCCCGGCTCACCGTGCACGAGGATTTTCCGGTGCTGAGCGCGTCGGCCGGGGCAGGCCGGATCGCCTACGAGCAGGCGGGGCGGCTGCACCTGCTCGATCCCGGCTCGGGCGCCAGCGACCCGGTGCCGGTGCGGATCGCGACGGATCTTCTGGAGGTGCGGCCCCGCTACGCGAGCGGCGAGAACTTCGTCCGCGGCGCGAGCCTCTCGCCCTCGGGCACCCGCGCCGCCTTCGAGTTTCGGGGCGAGATCGTCACGCTGCCGCGCGAGGAGGGGGACGATCGCAACCTCACGCAGTCCACCGCCGCTCACGAGCGGAGTCCCGCCTGGTCGCCGGACGGAGAATCGATCGCCTGGTTCTCCGACGCCTCGGGCGAATATCGGCTGTACGTGGCCCCGCAGTCGGGGGAGGGCGAGACCCGCAGCTTCGCGCTCGATGGCGCCGGCTTCTACGTAGACCCGGTATGGTCGCCCGACGGCTCGAAGATCAGCTATACGGACAACTCCCGGGCCGTGTACTGGATCGACCTCGCTTCAGGAGAAACCCACCGCGTGGATGGCGACGTGATGTACGGGCCGCTGCCCCCGCCCTCGCACGCCTGGTCGCCGGACTCCCGCTGGCTCGTCTATACGCGCAATAACGAGACCAACATCCGCACCGCGTACGTGCATCTGCTCGAGACCGGGGAGACGAGGGCGGTCACGGACGGGCTCAGCGACATCTCCGAGGCCGTGTTCGATGCGGGCGGGAAGTACCTCTATCTCACGTCGTCCACCGACGCGGGACCCGTCGTGCAGTGGTTCGCCCAGTCGAACAACGACTTCGAGATGACGAACGCGATCTATCTCGCGGTCCTCGAGAAGGGCACGCCATCCCCGCTCGCCAGGGAGAGCGACGAGGAGTCGGGAGATTCGACGGCGACGGAGGCGGAAGGGGAGGGGGACGAAGGTTCTGGCGAGGTCACCGTCAACATCGACTTCGACGGGCTCGATCAGCGCATCCTGGCGCTGCCGCTGCCCGAAGCCGGCTACGCGAATCTGCAGCCCGGCGACCCGGGACAGCTCTTCTACATCCGGGCCCAAAACGCCAGCGGGTTCGGGAACCCGGGTTCCGGGCCCGGCCTGCGTCGCTTTTCCCTCGCCGAGCGAGAGGAAGCCACGCTGGTGGGCGGCACGCGCTTCTTCGATCTGTCGGCGGACCGCAGGAGCGTGCTGTACGCGACCTCGGGCGGCTGGTTCATCGGCAATGCCGGCGGGACGGACATCGGTTCCGGCGCGGACCGGCTGGGGATCGGGGAGGTGCAGGTGAGGATCGACCCGCGGGCGGAGTGGCGGCAGATCTACGACGAGGCGTGGCGGATCAACCGCGACTACTTCTACGACCCCGACATGCACGGCGCGGACTGGCCGGCCCTGAAGGAGAAGTACGCCGCCTTCCTGCCGCACCTCGCGACGCGGGCCGATCTTAACCGGCTCTTGACCTGGCTCCATTCCGAGATCGCGGTGGGGCACCATCGGGGCGGGGGCGGCGACTTCCTCCACGAGACGGACGATGTGCCGGGCGGCCTCCTGGGCGCGGACTTCGTTGTCGACCAGGGGCGATACCGGTTCGACAAGGTGTACGGCGGCCTCAACTGGAACCCGGGACTCCGGTCCCCCCTCACGGAACCGGGGGTCGAGGTCGAGTCGGGCGAATACCTGCTGGCGGTCGAAGGGGTCGCGCTCTCGGCGCCGGAGAACCTCTACGGCCGGTTCGAGAACACGGCAGGCCGGATCGTCTCCATCACCGTCGGTCCCTCACTGGACGGCGCGGGGTCGCGCACCGTCGACGTGGTGCCGGTGGGGAACGAGGGGGCGCTCCGCAATCGGGACTGGGTCGAGGGGAACCTCGCGCGCGTCGACGAAGCCACCGGCGGGCGCGTCGCGTATGTGTACGTCCCCAACACGGCCGGTGCCGGACATGAGTACTTCAAGCGCTATTTCTTCCCGCAGACGAACCGGGAGGCGGTGATCATCGACGAGCGGCACAACGGGGGCGGCCAGATCGCGGACTACTACATCAACATCCTCCGGCGGCCCTACATGTCGCACTGGGCGATGCGCTACGGGGCCGACCTCATCACGCCGCAGGGCGCCATCCCGGGCCCGAAGGTGATGCTCATCGATGAGACCGCCGGTTCGGGTGGGGACATGCTGCCCTGGATGTTCCGCAAGCTCGAGCTGGGCACGCTCATCGGGCGCCGCACCTGGGGCGGGCTGGTCGGCGTCCTGGGCTTCCCCATTCTGATGGACGGCGGCTCGATCACCGCGCCGAACCTCGCGATCTGGACCGAGGACGGGTTCATCGTCGAGAACGTGGGCGTGCCGCCGGACATAGAAATCGAGCAGTGGCCGGCCGAGGTGATCGCGGGCGTCGACCCGCAACTGGAGAAGGCGATCGAGGTCGTGCTGGAGCAACTCGAAGCCTCACCGGTCGCTGTGCCCGAGCGCCCGCCCTTTCCGATTCGCGTGCGGCGCCCCTAATCGCTCCCGGCTCCGCCTGATCCGCGTCGGCGCGGGCTCGCTGTCCGGAGCCCGCGCCCGACGCGGTTGGGCTCAGCGGCAAGTGGCGGGATCGACCGAGATCGTGACCGCCTCGGCGGTGAGCGAGATCCCGCTCCTCCGCCAGTTGATGAGTGCGTTCGCGCCCACCCGTTGCGCGTCGGACACGAGCCGCTCGAGCGCTTCACGCAACTGCCCACTCCCGCCGCCCGTCATCTGCGCCTGTATCTGGCCGTGTTCTGCGTCCTTCGGACAACGGTCGATCCCCTGCCAGCCGGGATCGCATCGAATGAGACGTGAATTCTGGAGGTTGATCTGGTTGTCGGTCGTGCCGCCGAAGCAGGCCCAGATGCGGTCGTCGTCGCCCCCGCCGCCCCCGCCGACGCCCGAGAGCGAGAACACGAGGTCCAGACGAGTGATCTCCTCGCTGAGATTGGCCGTGGTGGCGGCCCCGTCCGAGCCCATGAAGAGCGGCTGAACCGAGATCTCGACGCCGAGCGGCACGTAGCAGAGCGTGTAGCCGCCGTCGAGCGCGGTCTGCCCCTCCATCTGTCCGGACTCGCCGTCCTTCTCCCAACTGGCGACGACGGTGGCGCTGGGCAGCCCCATCTGCGTGTCGGGGTCCGAGACGAGTCCCCACAGCGCGCCGGTCATGTCCGGTGAATCGGGGCACACTTCGTTGAGTTCCTGTGCGACCGCGGCGGGCCCCGCAAGGGCCAGTGCCAGCGCGGCCGTGACGATCCCCGTGCCAATTCGTCTCATCGTATCTCTCTCCTGAAGCAGCCCTGCATCGGTGCGCATCAGTTGCGCGCGTACTTGGTGATCCCGCCCTCCGCCGCCGCTCGCGAGTTCGGTCCCTCGGCGGCGTAGACGTTGCCGTCCGCGTCCACCGCCACGCCTTCGCCGGCCTCGCCCTGCGGGTCATCGGACTCGTGCGGCGGAATGAACGCCGTCACGCGGTCCTCCGACGCGTGGCCGATGCGGACTCCCGTCAGCCAGTCGGAGTGCTGGTTGGGGTTCGACTCCGAGTCGATCGCGTACACGTTGTCCTCGTCGTCGATGAAGAGCCCGCTGACCCGGCCGTACTGGTAATGCGTGTCGAGCAGGTTCCCCTCCTGGTCGAAGATCTGGACGCGGTGGTTACCGCGGTCCGCAACAAAGAGGCGGCCCTGCGAGTCGAACTCGAGCGCGTGCGGGGTCCGAAACTCGCCCGGACCGTCGCCGATCACGCCCCATTCCATGATGTACTCGCCCTCCGGCGAGAATTTGATGATGCGGCCGGTGGAGCCTTCCGGCGGGTTCGCGTTCTGCCCGCTGTGCCCATCGGACACGAAGATCGATCCGTCGGGGGCCGTGATCACGTCGCACGGCTCGTTGAAGAAGGTGCCGGGCTCGCTGTTGCGCACGCCGTCCTCCCCGAGCGTCATGAGCACCTCGCCCTCGGGCGAGAACTTCACGACGGTGTGCCCCTTGTCGTCCGTCCCCTGGGAGTCCGTGATCCAGACGTTCCCGTCCGCATCCACGTGGATCCCGTGCGGGAGCACAAAGAGGTCGGCGCCGAAGCTGGCCAGGATCTCGCCCGTCTCGCGGTGGAACTTGAACACGGGGTCGACGATGTTCTCCGCGCACCCGCCGGCGAGCGCGATTCCGCCGCAGCGGTCGTAGGCCCAGATGTGGCCGTCGATGGGATCGATGTCGATGCCCGCGGTGGAGCCCCACTCGCGCCCGTCCGGGAGCTGGACCCAGTCCTTGATGACATTGGGGGTCGGGTTCGGCAGGCCCGCCGCGGCCGGATCCACCACCTCCGCCGAGTCCATCATCTCCATCTCGGCGGCCTCTTCTCCCGCACAGGCCGTGATCCCGAGCAGCGCCGCCGCCAAGGGGACGCGCGCCAGTCTCGTTACGCGCAGGTTCAGCATGTCTCCTCCGTACCGTTCAGTGTTGCGCAACCCGCACCGCACCGCGCCACCCGGCAAGTATTGAATGTGACTCCCGGGCCCCGATCTGGCCAGACAATGAGCCGGGCCGCAGTTTCGATCCGTTCACACGGAACACGAACCCGGGAACGAACCTCGGAGGTCGATGCCGATGGCGAGCGACTCTGGAACATGCGGGTCCCTGCGCGATAGGAGAAGCGTCCCTGGGGTGCGCCGCGCGCACGTCGGTATGCTCGCCCTGCTGCTCGGCGCAGCCGGGGCCTGCGCACCCGATGACGGCATCCCGCGGACCGCTGCGGGCCGGCCCGACTTCAACGGCATCTGGGCCGCGCTGGGCAACGCGTACTGGGACATCGAGCCGCACATGGCCCGCCCGGCGCTGGCCATGCAGGACGGCCCCGTCGTGCCCGTCCCCGCGACCGACGTGGTGGCGCTCGGGGCCGTGGGCTCCGTGCCGTCGGGGCAGGGGATCGTCGTCGGTGGGAGCATTCCGTATCTGCCCGAGGCCCTCGAGCGACGTGACGAGAACCGCGAGGGCTGGCTCGAGCGCGACCCCGAGATCCGCTGCTACCTTCCCGGCGTCCCGCGCGCGAACTACATGCACCTCCCGTTCCAGATCTTCCAGAGCGAGTCGAAGTTCTTCATCGCGTACGAGTACGCCGGCGCCGTCCGGGACATCTACCTGGAGGACCCCGGCCCGCCCCAGGTGGATTCGTGGATGGGCCAGTCGGTAGGCCATTGGGAGGAGGACACCTTCGTCGTCACCGTGAACGGGTTCAACGGACAGACCTGGTTCGACCGCGCCGGGAACCACCACAGCTACCGGCTCGTGGTCACGGAACGCTGGACGATGCTGGGGCCCGACCATCTCATGTACGAGGCCACGATGGAGGACCCGGAGACGTTCTCGGAGCCGTGGACGATTCGCCTGCCCCTGTACCGCAACGTCGACGCGGACGCGCGGCTGGGTCAGTTCAAGTGCGTCCCCTTCGTGGAGGAACTGATGTACGGACACCTCCGGAAGAACCCCATCCGATAGTCGAGGCCGGTCCACACCGATGAGATTTCCGAATCTTCGACAACGCCGGCGAGGATTCCGCGCCGCTCTGCTGGTCGGAGCCGGATTCGGAGCCGCCGCCTGTGCCGAGACCGGCGACGCGCCGTCGGAAAGCGTGGACGTGTCGGGAACCGGGGACGCGTGGGAGGTGCCGCGAACCCCGGATGGGCATCCCGATCTGCAGGGTGAGTGGACGAACGGGACCATGACGCCGCTCCAGCGCCCCGAGGGCGAGGGGCTCGTGCTCACGGCGGAAGAGGTCGCGGTCCGCGAGGGTCGTCGGCAGGAGCACATCGACGAACGGAACGCGCCGAGCGACCCCGACCGCGAAGCGCCCCCCGTGGGAGGTGACGGGTCCACGGGCGCAGCCGGCGGGGTGGGCGGCTACAACTATTTCTGGATCGACGCCGGAGACCGCGTCGCCGTGTACAACGGCGAGCCCCGCAGCTCTCTCCTCACCTATCCCGAGGATGGTCGCATCCCGGAGCTCACGGCGGAGGGCCAGCGGCGCCGCTTCCAAGCCTACGGGCGGCTCGGCGGAGCGTTCGACAACCCCGAGAACCGGCCCGTCGGCGAGCGCTGCATCCTCTCCTTCGGCTCCAACGCGGGCCCGCCGATGCTGCCGAACTACTTCTACAACAACAATTACACCATCGTGCAGACGCCCGATCACATCATGATTCTGACCGAGATGGTGCACGATGTCCGCATCATCCGCATGGGCGAGCCGAAGCCGACCTCAGGCGGCGTCCGCCCGTGGTTCGGCGAATCATGGGGCCGCTGGGAGGGCGACACGCTCGTCGTGCGGACGACGAAGCTGAACCCGGACCAGATGGCGGCCTACGTCTATCTCTTCGGCCCCGGCTCTGAGGAGATGACGGTGACGGAGCGCTTCACGCGCGCGGACGAGCACACGATCAACTACGAGTTCGCCGTCGAGGACCCCGACACGTTCACGGACAGCTGGGGCGGGGAAGTGCCCTTCACGCGACTCGACGGCCAGATCTACGAATACGCCTGCCACGAAGGGAACTACGCCCTCTCCAACGTCCTCAGCGGCGCCCGCGCCCAGGAGCGCTAGGTGTGGACGGCTGGCGAGCAATTGGCGCATGCCGTCCGCCTGTGATTACTTTGTACCTACGACAGCGGGCTACCCGAGCAGTAAAGTGGCGGAGCGAAGCGGAATGGATACGCGACTCATTCAGATCGGAAACTCGCGCGGGATCCGCATCCCCAAGGCCTTGGTTGAAGCGGCCAGGCTCGACACACCGTTGCGGCTCCGGGTTGTAGACTCGGGTCTGCTCATCGAGCGCGTTGACGACCCCAGGGCGGGCTGGGCGGAGGCGGCGAGAGACCTTCGGGACCGCGGTGACAGCGGACTGCTCGATGAGCCCTCGCCAACGGCCTTCGACGCTTCCGAATGGGAATGGGAGTGACGGAACCGCGACGCGGCGACGTATACCTGGTCGCGCTCGATCCCACCCTCGGCTCGGAAATCAGGAAGACCCGCCCATGCGTCATCGTCTCTCCGGATGACCTGAATCCGGCCCTCGGCACCTATCTCATCGCGCCAATGACCACAGGCGGCCGCGCGTACAGCTTCCGAGTCGCGTGCAGGTTCCAGGGGACGGACGGCTTCGTCGTGGCCGATCAATTGCGTACCGTGGACCGGGCCCGCCTGGTGAGACGACTCGGCCGGATGTCACGTGGCGCCATGAGAGAGATTCTCGACGTGCTCCAGCGCATGTTCGCGCCCTAGCAGCCGGTCGCGGGGACTCGCGCCTCGCTGTTATCTTGAATCGCTGGCGGCAAGACCGGACTCGTTACGCGGGCTCGTTGGATCAGACACGGGTGAGACCGATGCGGAAGCTACCTCTTTATCTCCTGGCGGGCGGGGTCGCGCTGGCGGCGGCCGCGCCCTTGATTGCGCACCACGCCTTCGGCGCCGAGTTCGACCGGAACGCTCCCATCCGGCTCCAGGGCGCCGTCGTTCGGCTCGAGTGGGTGAACCCGCACACGTGGATTCACCTCGAGGTCGAGAGCGATGCGGGATCCGAGGTCTGGATGGTCGAGGGCGGCACGCCGAACACGCTCCTGCGCCGCGGCCTCAAGCGAGACTGTCTGGCCCCGGGCACGGAGCTGATCGTCGACGGCTACCAGGCGAAGGATCACTCCCTCAAGCGGGCCAACGGCCGCGACGTCACCTTCACCGACGGCACCAAGTTCTTCATGGGCTCCTCAGGCGCGGGCGCCCCTCCCGGCGGCGCGCCGAGGCCGAACGATCCCGCCTATGATGCCAACCCCTGCCAGCCGCCCCCGGGCTGGGAAGGCGAGATCGTGGAGGTGACGAGCCACAGCATCCTCGAGGAGCACGACTAACACCCCCGTCCAGCTGCTCCAAATGGACCTCCGGTCCCGATCCACTCCTCTCACGCCCTCGAAGGCGCTTGCTCTTGTGCCTTCGACAGCCCGCCAGCCATATAGTTCTTCGATATGGCTTCCATATCAATCTGTCGGGCCTGCGCCAAGGACGCCGACCGAAATGCCTGGCTCAACGTGAAGAAGTTACGCCGAATCAGCGTCTGGTTTGTTGTACTTCTGGCCGCCTGCGAAGGCGCCGACACGATGGTCCCGCCCCCGCCGCCTGTAGCGCCGCCGCCGCCCCCATCGCCCCTCGCCGCAAGCGTGGTCATCGAGACACGGAAGATCATTACGGACTACCTGAGTGACGTCGAGTTGGACCTCACCGAGTGGGAGAGCAGGGACACCTTGATTATCCGTCCCGGTCTCAACTCCCCGGCACTCCGCGTCACGGCCAGGCAGGGGGACGGCACCCGCGTTACCGGCGTGGAACCGACAGTAAGCTTCTCGACGGGCACGGATGCGGTCACGTATCGCACGCTCGTCGGCGACAGCCTGAGACAGATCTGGCTTCAGCGGGAGAGCGACCAGTACTGGACCATCTTTGATCTGGGAACCCCCGCCGAGGCGCAGATTCTCACGGCTATCGCAAGGTTGGGGGGCGTAGCGGACAGCCTCGTAGTGATTCTCCCGACCGCGCTGGACACCGCCGCGGCTCCACGGACGATGCCTGAAGGCGTCACCCTGGACGAAGTGGGGGCGCGCGTGTCCACGCCGCTCAACTGGTTTGCCTCGCGCGCGCGCGCCGACATCTCCTACGAATTCCATGTAGACGAGACCCCGGAAGACGATGACCCGGGTCCGGCGATCCTCGACGTCACACAGAACGACGGTGAGTTGGAGATCACGGCGGTCAGGCGAGGGAGACGGTACCTGCACTACCGGGCGCTATCGTCCGCGTTCGAGATGCGCACGGGGCGGATACTGACGGCGGTCGATGACTGCTACCCCCCGGAGTTGGAGCTCCGCCGCGTCTACGACCGCGCCTCCACGGGGTTTCGGATCAAGCTGGTGTACGAGGAACCGGACGATTGGTCGCGGTGCGCCAGACTGCTGTTTGATCACGCGGCAGCGTTCTACGAAACCGCATTGAAGGACAACACCAGCCCCACGGATTTCACGGTCTTTGTGTTCGACGGGGTCGACTGCGTGGGCTACGCGTGCGGCGGACCGCGAGGGACCCTCGTGGACCGAGGGGGAAGTGCCGGGTTCTACTTCTCCTCTGGCGGAATCTACTACCCCGTGGAGCGCCCATACGCCGCGCCGTTCGGCCGCGTCCCGAACAACTTCTCATACGAAGTGATGCTGCACGAGTTGGGCCATGTGTTCGGCATCGGGACGTACTGGCGCTTTGGCGACCCGTTGCTGGTGAACCCCACGGCCGGGGCCGGCAGACCGGATACCCATTTCCCGGGACCGAACGCCGTTGCCGCGTTCGATGCGGCTGGCGGAAGCGGTTACCCCGGTGGGAAAGTGCCGGTGACGAACGACCCCGCCGAAGATGCTGACCTGGGCGGGCATTGGCGGAGTGTGGTGTGCGGCGAGATCATGACGCGCGGCAACTGCCCGGGGGAGGAGCTGACCGCCGTGTCCGCCATCACGCTGGGCGCGCTGGCTGATTTCGGGTGGGTCGTGGACATGTCGGTGGCCGAGGACTACGCGTTGCCCGCCAGGGACATGGCCGCGTGGGTTCAGGCCGATACGATCCGCGGTTACAACGATGTACTGATTCGAGTGGATCCCCCGGACAAGCGCTAAGGCGGCCCTTCAGCCCGAGAAGCCGATCCAGCGTCCGGCGGCGGCGACGGTGAACCAGAGACCCAGAGAAATGAAGGCGATGAGCCGCGTGCACCAGCTCGCTCGACTCGGGGACGCGGTCACTACCCACTTCCGGGCCCCGAAGGTGAACGACAGCGCGACCGGCAGCGAAATCATCTTCACCCAGAAGGATGTGTTGTAGTAGCATTTCACCGCTTCGGACAGAAACAGCGGAATTCCGGTCAGGAACATCAGCGCCACCCCGGCCATGAGCCACGGATGCGCGTGCCGCATGACGCTGGCGATAGGCTGCCGCGTAAGCCCGGTCCCCCACAGCCGGAGATCCCCGAGCAGCAGCGCCCCGCCGAGCAGCCCCAGCCCCAGCAGGTGGACCGCTTCGATGATCGGGAACGCCCAGATCGATTCGCGCACGGCTGTGCCGAGCCCCGTGTTCTCCAGCCGCTCGAAGAAGGGGAGCCACGCTTCCGGCGCGAACTGACGCCCGCCCATCAGTCGCCCGCCACGGGACAACCCGCCGCCCAGTTGACCCACCCCGGCTGCCCGGGGATGTCACAGTCGAACCAGTTGTAGGCAATGAGACGTCCCGCCACGATGATGAGTGCCCAGGCCGCGAGCGAGATGGCGCCCGCCGCCCGCGCCCGTCCCGGCAGCACGGGAAGGCGTTCCCACTCCAGCACACGGCGGTGGATCCCGCGGTGAAAGAGGAACGCGTTGAGTCCGGCCACGATGAACAGGATCACCTTCAGCCTGAAGAAGATGTTGTGGTAGTAGCGGACAGGGTTCGAGTAGAAGATGAGAAATCCCGTAATGACCATGATCGTGAAGCCGATCCGGGTCCACGGGAGCAGGCGCCCGGTGACCTCCGACACGGGGACGCGCCGCATCGTCCAGCCCAGCAGCCGGAGGTCGTTCATCATCACGGTGCCAAAGAAAAGCGCCACCGCCAGGACGTGCGAGGATTCGATGAGCGGCCACGCGAGCGTGGATTCCAGAAGGGCGATGCTCCAGGGGGTGCTCCCCAGCCACTCGAGAAGTCGTTCCATGGGCCGGCGGGGCTAGCGCCCGGCACCGCTGTGCGGGTCGCTGGGCCTGAGCGTTTCCGCGGCATACCTGGCATGGCAGTCGCGGCAGGCGTAGTAGACCTCCGCACCGGCGTCGAACACGGCATCGGCGTTTCGCCGGTCGACGGCGTCCAGCGCGAGGCGGCCCGTCTCGACCATTGTCCGCGAGTGGGCCATCCAGTCGCCGCGGTCACGCGCGCGGCCGTCCATCATCAGCAGGTTTCCGGACTCGGCGAGAACGAAGGCGGCGTTGCGCAGCGAGGTCCAGTCCTCCTCGGCGAGAGGCCGGAACTGGTGCACGCCCTCCTCCGTGAGGATCTCGCCCACGCCATCCCAGTACGTCTCCGCAGCCGGCTCCATGACGGAGACCATCAATTCCTGTACGTCGGCGACGGGGACCGGCCGTTCCGGCGCCTCCCCGGAGCACCCGGCGGCGAACCAGAGGGCGAGGAGCGGCAACTTGGAGTTCTTCATGGCCGGAGAACCTATTCGCGCCGCCCGCGCCCGCGCTACGAACCGGGCGTGCGCCCCCCGTCCGTGTCCCGCCACGACTGATCGGCGGGCGCGTCCGGGTCGGAGCGCAGGAACCGGATCAACTCCGCGTGGAAGCGCTCCGGGATCTCGAACTGTGGCGAGTGCCCGACCGTGGGGAAGAGCACGAGTTCGGCGTTCTGCAGTTCCTCGGCGACGTGGCGCGCGCGGGCCGGATAGTCGGTTACGAGGCGGTCCTCCGCGCCGCCGATGACGAGCGCCTTCGTCGCGATGTGCTGCCACTCGTAGACGACGGGGTCCTCGTACAGAATCGCGCGCTGCGCCGCCCGCACCCGCGCCATGCGTGGCCAGTCTCCGCTCAGCGTGAGGCCGTACTGGACCTTCACCCACTCGAGGTATTCGGGGCGCCAGCCGTTCGGGTAATAGCGCATGTGTCCGCGGAGGACGGACTGATAGGTCGTGCCGTTGAGCACCGAATCGTACGCCTCTTCGGCGCCGGTCCACCCCCGGCCGGGGCGGGGGTCGGTGAGCCCGATCTGGTTCACCATGGCGACGTGAGTCGTGGTCTCGGGGTAGGTCGAGGCGAAGCGGGTCGCCACCATGCCGCCCATCGAATGCCCGACGATCGCCGCGCGCTCGATCCCCAGCGCGTCGAGCAGCCGCTTCGCGTTCCGAGCCGGAATGTGGAGGTTGTAGTGGATGATGGGTTTGGAGGAGCGCCCGAAGCCCAGCCGGTCGATCGCGATCACCCGGAATCCCTCGTTCCGCAGCGCCTCGATCGTGGGCCGGAACCCTGCCGCGAAGAAGTTCATCCCGTGAAAGAGGACGACGGTCTGGCCATTCGTGGGGCTGGCCGGAGCCACGTCCATGTACGCGAGCCGATAGTCGTGCCCGTAGACCTCCACATCGAGGTAGGACACGGGGTGCGGATAGGGGACGTTGCTGTAGTCGATGGCGGTGGCTTCCCAGTCCGCGGGCGGCTCCGCCGGCGGCTCGGTTTGCGCCGAGACAGATCCTGCTGCCGTCAGGATCGCCGCCGCGACGAGGAGCCGGCGGCCCTGTCGCGCGCCGTTGGCGTGGGCCGGTGGACGGATTCCGGCGGGACGGGCTATCGGCATGGGGGGCCTCCTTTCCGAATGGTTGCGGTTCCCCCGGGCACGAACCTACGGTGCGCGACACGGGCTGTCCCCTCATTCCCGGAAGGTGGTTCATGCGTACACGTTCATTCGCCCTCGCGGCCGTCGCGCTTTCACTCGGAACCCTCGCACCGGCGCTCCAGGCGCAGGAGCCCGCCGGCGAAGCGGAGGATCCGGTCGCGACCCTCGTCGCCCGGCTGACGCTCGACGACTACAAGACGACGCTCAAGGGGCTGACCCGGTTCGGCGACCGACGCCAGGGAACGGAGCGCAACCGGGACGCCGTGGACTGGATCGAGGCGCAGCTGCAGGGGTTCGGATGCACGAACACGGAGCGGATCTTCTACACCTATCCGCCCCCGCCCCCGCCCGATGCGGGCCCCCGCCGCACGCCGCCACGCGGTGGCGCGGCCCGCCGCCGGCCCGGGCCGAACGAGGGAGACCTCACGACGCCCACGGGCGGGCGCGTGGGGCGGCGCGGCCCCGGCTCGGGCGGAAGCATGATCTTCGGCTACCGGGGACGGACCGGCGTGAATCGCGACCTCATGGCCCAGCCCGACGAGCGCATCCGCGAACTCAACCGCGAGGAGCCGGTCGACGGCGACCGGTCCCAGGTCTACTGCACGAAGGTGGGGACGACGCGCCCGGACGAGATGTACATCATCGGCGCCCACATGGACGGCCACGGCGTGAACGAGGCCGTGAACGACGACGGCTCCGGCACCGCGCTCGTGATGGAACTCGCGCGGATCTTCAGCGCGCCCGACGTGCAGACGGAGCGTTCGATCCGTTTCGTCCTCTGGAACAACGAGGAGACGGGCCTCAACGGCGCCCGCGCCTACGTCGCCCAGCGCCAGGATCTGCAGGGGATCGAGGACCCGCCCGGCTCCGGCCAATACCCGGAGCCACGATGGCTGGGGATGGTGCAGCATGACATGATGCTGTGGGATCACGGCGCCCCCGGCCCCGACGGCCTCGTGAGCCGGGACCAGCGGCCCGAGGCCGACGTCAACATCGAGTTCCAATCGAACTCCGAGCGGGCGGACGACTCGATGAAGCTCGCGTTCTTCTTCAAGGCCGCGAACGAGAACTACGCGACCGATTACCCGGCGGCCGTCGGCCCCCACATGACGAACACGGACTCCACGCCGTTCATGGACATCGTGCCGGCGATCAGCCTGCGCGAGAACGAGCGCGGCGCGCAGGTCGGAGCAGGCTGGGACCCCAACTGGCACCAGCCGACGGACGTCTGGACCACGTACACGGACGACGATTTCCGGCTCGGCCTCAACGCCGCGCAGACGACCCTGGCCGCGCTCGCCCAATTGACTGGCGCCGGCATCGACAACTGACTGCACCTTCCGCGTGGTTGACGTAGCCCACCAGGCAACTGGTTTCCATGCACCGGTCGCCACGAGACCCTAGCTTACGCGGACCGGGAACGAAGGAGGCAACCGCATGGAGTCCGCCGAGATTATCTTCGAGGTGATGGAGGCTGCCGAGGGCGGCTACGATGCCCGAGCCCTCGGCCACAGCATTTTCACACAGGGGGAAGATTGGGCTGACCTCAAGGCCATGGTCAGAGACGCCGTGCTCTGCCACTTCGACACCGACGCCCGTCCCAAGGTGATCAGGCTTCACCTCGTCAAGGACGAAGCCTTGGCTGTATGAAGCTGCCGCGGGATCTGTCGGGCGAACGCCTTGCCCGGCTGCTCCATCGTCAATTCGGCTATCGCCTGACCAGGCAACGAGGCAGCCACATGACCTTGACCACCGAGATCGAAGGTCGATCCCACAGCGTGACCGTTCCGCGGCAACGTCACCTCAGCGTCGGGACATTAAGCGCTATTGTGTCCGATGTGGCCGGAGTGCTTGACTTGGAAAAGCAGGAGGTGCGAACGCGGCTGTTCGGCAGGTAAGCCTCGACTCTTGACGGGCTGACTCACTCCTTCCGGTACACTCTCGTGATCCGCACCGGGGGCGTCAGTTGCTGCGCCTCATAGGGTGCCCGGTGGATCGCCAGCACGACGTCCATGCTGTCCACCACGCGCCCGAAGGCGGCGAAGCCCTGCCCGTCGGGGTTTCGCATGCCGCCGAAGTCGAGCGACGGCTGGTCGCCGATGCAGATGAAGAAGCTCTGTGTGGCGGTGTCGGGGCCGCCGCGCGCCATCGAGACGGCCCCGTCCACGTGCAGGATCTCCGTCTCGGAGGTGCGTTCCAGCGGGATCGGCGGGAAGGACTCGGCCTCCGTGTCCGGGTTCCGCCCGCCCTGGACGACCGCGATTCGGATGGAGTCCTCGGGCTGGTTGTCCGCGTGCACGGTCCGGAAGAAGGTGCCCTCGTCGTAGAACCCGCCGTCGACATAGCGGAGGAAGTTGGCCGCGGTGACAGGAGCCCGGTCGACGTAGACCTCCAGTTCGAACGCGCCCATCTCCGTCTCGACGACGACCCGGACAGAGTCCTCCGCCGGGGGCGGGTTGGTGCGGCAGCCGCCCGACCCGAGGCCGAGCGCCAGAAGAATCGCGGTTGGCACGCATCGAGTTCGCACGCTTGCCCCTCCTTTTGCTGACCTTATCGGCACAACCTTACGTTTTCAGGCCAGCCCGGGGCGACCTCGCCTGCGAACCGGCGGTCTGAATGCACTCCCAGCGTGAGCGACAGTGATGAGCGAAACGAAGCCTGGTCCCACGTCACCCACCGCCGGTAGCCGGCGGAAATTCGTCAAGTCCGTAGCGGCCGGCTCGCTGCTCGCGGCCGGCGTGCCATCGCGCTTGGCCGCGTCGGATTCGGCGATCCGCCGGACGATGGCCCGCCGCGCCCGGGAGCGTCGGGTCGCTCCCTCCGACCGCATCGGACTCGGCATCATCGGCGCCGGGGGCATGGGCATGGCCGACGTCCAGACCGCGCTCCGCATCCCCGGCGTCGAACTCGTGGCCGCGTGCGACGTGTTCGACGGACGCCTCGAGGCCGCCCGCGAGCGCCACGGAGACATCTTCACGACCCGCGACTACCGGGAAGTCCTCGCCCGCGACGATGTAGACGCCGTTATCGTGGGCACGCCCGACCACTGGCACCAGCCGATCTCGGTCGACGCGCTGCGCGCCGGCAAGGCCGTCTACTGCGAGAAACCGATGGTCCACCGGATCGAGGAGGGGCACGACCTGATCCGCGCCGAGCAGGAGTCCGGGTCCGTCTTCCAGGTCGGAAGCCAGGGGATGAGTTCGCTCGGCAACGAGAAGGCGAAGGAACTGTACGAGGCGGGAGCCATCGGCGAACTCAACTACGCCGAGGGGTTCTGGGCCCGCAACGACCCGATCGGTGCCTGGCAGTATCCCATCCCGGCGGGCGCCTCCGAGGAAACGGTCGACTGGAAGGGCTTCCTCGGACCGGCGCCGGACCGGCCGTACGACCCGCTGCGGATCTTCCGCTGGCGCAACTACCGCGACTACGGGACCGGCGTGGCCGGCGACCTCTTCGTGCACCTCTTCTCGAGCCTCCACTTCGTCGTGAGTTCTCACGGCCCCACCCGCGTCCAGGCCGCTGGCGGCCTCCGATACTGGAAGGATGGCCGCGAGGTGCCGGATGTCCTCCTCGGCGTGTTCGACTATCCGGAGTCCGAGACACACCCCGGCTTCAACCTCTCGTTGCGCGTGAACTTCGTGGACGGGACCTCCGGCAGCACCTTCCTCCGACTCGTGGGGAGCGAGGGGGCGATGGACGTGACCTGGACCGAGGTCGTGCTGCGCAAGAACGTCGCCGTCGATCCCATGGACGCCTTCTCCCAGGAGAAGATGGCCGAGGCCGCGGCGTCGGCGGACGGGCTCCCGCCGCGGGTCCGGATGCGCCCGCCGGCCGAGGCTCGGTACGAGGTCGAACGCGGATACCGCGGGGCCCACGTCGACCACTTCTTCAACTGGTGCGAGGCGATCCGCGGCGGCCCGCCCGTGCGGGAGGACGCGGCGTTCGGGCTCCGTGCGGCGGCGCCGGCGCTCGCCTGCAACCTCTCCTACTTCGAGGACCGCATCGTGCGCTGGGACCCCGACGCCATGAGGCTCGTCTGATGCGCGCCCCGCGAAGGCTCCGGTTCCGCGCCCGACTCCTGCCCGCGCTCGCGGCGGGGTTTGCCCTGGCATGCGCCCAGGCCCCCGAGACCCCGCCGGATGCGGGAGAAACGGACATGGCGGAGACGCCGCCCAACACGCTGACGGACGCCGAGCGCGAGGCCGGCTGGCGCCTCCTCTTCGATGGTGAGACGACCGCCGGCTGGCGCGGCTACAACCGCGAGGCTTTCCCCGACACCGGCTGGGCCGTGATCGATGGCGCGCTCGTCGTGGGCGCGACCGCGACGGACCCCGACGTGGCGGTAGGCGGGGACATCGTCACCACCGAGTCCTTCGCCGACTTCGATCTCAGGTTCGAGTTCATGCTCTCCGAGGTCGCGAACAGCGGCGTCCTCTACCGCGTGATCGAAGAGGAGGGCGCCGCGATCTGGTACAACGCGCCCGAGTACCAGGTGCTCGACGACCCGGCGTACATCGAGATGGGCACGATGGACATGCGCACGCACCTGACCGGCGACAACTACGACCTGCACGCGGCGGGCGAGACGACCCTGCATGGGCCCGGTGAGTGGAACGAGGGTCGGATCCGGATCCAGAACAATCTCGTCGAACACTGGCTGAACGGGGAGAAGACGGTCGAGTACGAACTGGGCTCGCCCGAGTGGGAAGCACTCGTGGCAGCGAGCAAGTTCGCCCCCTACCCCCGCTACGGACGGGCCGAGTCCGGGCCGATCGGCCTGCAGGACCACGGGCGGAACGTCTGGTACCGCAGCATCCGCATCCTTCCCCTGGAACCCGTCTCGCTGTTCAACGGCGAGGACCTCGACGGCTGGCGCGTGCACGGCACCGAGCAGTGGTACGTGGAGGAGGGGGAAGAGGGTGGGGAACTGGTGTGCGAGAGCGGCCCGGACGCGGAGTACGGTTACCTCGTGACCGAGCAGACGTACCGCGACTTCGACCTCACCGTCGAGTTCAAGCAGGAGGCGGACGGGAACAGCGGCGTCTTCGTGCGCTCGAGCGTGGACGGGACGACCGTCAGCGGCTGGCAGGCCGAGGTCGCGCCCCCGGGCCTGTTCACGGGCGGGATCTACGAGTCGTACGGCCGCGGCTGGCTCGTGCAGCCCGACCCGGAACTCGACGGCGCGCTACGGATGGGCGAGTGGAACACGATGCGGATCCGCGCGGACGGCGACCGCGTCGCCACCTGGCTGAACGGCACGAAGATGGTCGACTTCGAGGACGGGCAGATCGGGGCCGGCGAGGGCTCCGTCGCGCTCCAGATCCACGACGGCGGCGGCATCAGGGTCCGTTGGCGCAACCTCCGCCTGGTCGACCTGGGCGGCTGAACAAGGCCCGGGAGTTTCCCCCGGACCCCGTCAGCTCCACGGGAAGGGTGAATTGCTGACCGGGTGGAGTCGGCCTTCCGCATACCGGCTGTAGCGAAACGGTTCCAGCAGCGCCTGCTGCCGTCCCATCAACTCCCGCGCCACCAGAGCCCCGACCCCGATCATCTTGTAGCCGTGGTTGGAGTCGGCGATGAAGTAGACGTTCTCGGCGAAGGTGTCGAACACGGGAAAGCTGTCGGGCGTGAAGCAGCCGATGCCTCCCGAGGGCTCTCTGCTCATCAGATGGGCTTTGCCCTCGAAGCGTTGCTGGCAGAAGGCGAGGGCTGCGGCGAAGGTGCGGTAGAGGCCCTCCCCGACCGCGAAGTCGGGAGATGCCGGTCCATAGGGATCGATCGCCACCTCGCAAGCGGGGCTGTCGACCATCTCGGGCACGCAGCCGCCCTGCACCCCGCCGAAGTGGAAGTCGGGCTTGTAGTAGAGGCCCCACGGCTCGTCGGTCACGAGGCCACGTTCGTCGCACAGGGGTGCGTCGGTGTCGACGTGCACGACCGGCGGCATGTAGCCGTCGTTGTCTACCAGAAAGCAGGGGTCGATCCCGAGCGTCCCTTCCCGAAGGGCCCAGTAGGTCCAGGTCGCCGCCTCGTGATGTGTGCCGTCGGGACCGAGTACGCGCGTCACCGCGGGCAGGTCGAGCATGGCCCACTGCCGTCGGACCCAGGGACCGGTGGCCACCACGACCTGTTCGCAGGCGATGCGCCCCCGGTCGGTGACGACCGCCGTGACCGCGCCGGAGGCGTCGCGCACGAAGTCTTCCTGGGTCACCCCGGCCACGAGGCGGACGCCCTCGGCCTCCGTCCTCGCCCGCAGACCCTCGAGCGATGCCAGGTTGTTCGCGTAGCCGCCCTGGTGCTCGTGCAGCACGCTCGTGATGCTCTCGGCCCGCCAATCGTCGAAGATGCTCCGCAGGTAGCTTCGGGATGCCTCGCGTCCCTCCACGAAGGTCGACCTGTAGCCGATGGCCTTCTGCTGTTCATGGATCGAGGCGACATCGTCCCGCATGGCTTCGTGGCTGATCTGCAGGTAGCCCACGGGATGGTAGGAGAACCCGGCCGGATCGCCCTCCCAGACCATGACCGAATGGGCCATCAACTCTCGCATGGCCGGCTGGAAGTAGTTGTTGCGGATCACGCCGCACGCGATCCCCGATGCACCGGCGCCGACGCCCGTCTTGTCGATGATCAGGATGTCGCGCCCGTCCCCACGGCCGGACGCCCTCAGTTCCCGCGCGAGATGCCATGCCGTGGAAAGGCCGTGGATCCCTGCGCCGACGATGACGTAGTGCGCGGACATTCCGGCAGTGAGTTTCGGACCTGAGTCACTGGCCATGAACGGCGATCTTTCACAATGAGCGTCACAGTGCGGGGCTCCGGCGTCCCGCTATCGACGATGCAAGACAGAGAATAGCACACGGCATCAGCGTTCGCTGGCGATACCTCCGCAGTGTAGACTTCGTAAGTTCCAGCGAAATAGGGGGTTAGTTCATGAGATTCCGTTCCGCTTCGTTCGTGACGCTGCTGGCTGCCTGCGGCGGCGAAACCGGTGGAGGGTCCGCCCCGCCGGCGAGCGAGGACCGTCCGCTCGCGGCCGATTTCGAGGAGGTGTACCGGATCGGCGGGATCGCGGCGGAGGGATGGGACGCGTTCACGGAGATCGCAGACCTGGACTTCGATGGGGATGGCCGGCTCTACATCCGCGACGAGACGGGGTCCTCCACCCGCATCGTGGTCGTGGACGGGGTCGGAGGCTTGGCGGCGGAGTTCGGGCGCATGGGTGACGGCCCCAGCGAGTTTCGCGACGTGGAGCAAATGGTGGCCCGGCCCGGGGGCGGGGTCGTCATCGTCGACGATGGCCACCGCTCGTATCTCCTGTTCGGCCCCGATGGGTCATTCGAGCGCGCGATCCGCTTCGCGATCAAGGGCGCCTCCGAGACCGCTTCCGCGGAGACTGTGCGGTCCGCCCGGGAAGGGGAAACGCTGTTCCTGACCCGAAGTCCGGCCGCCAGCTACAGCGGTGGGGAAGTGTCCGTCGAGACGGGTGACCGCACCATCTACCGCGTATCGTTCACCGAGGCGGACGAGGCCGTCGCGGTGCCGTTCGCGGAGGGGTGGGAGCCGCGCCCGGAGCGGGAGGTCACGATGGAGGCGGCCGATCCGTCGGATATGTTCGGCGCTCTGGGCGACGCGTTCACCGGGTTCGTGCCCGACCTCGTGTTCGATGTCCTCCCCGGCGGAGGCGTAGCGTACTCGGATTCTTCCGCATACGCGGTCAAGATCCAGCCGGCCTCCGGTGCTCCGGTGCGCGTCGTGAGCCGCCCGCTCCAACCCGCTCCAGTCACGGAACAGCTGCGGGAGCGCGCCCGGGCTCGGATGATCGAAGCGATGGAGTCCTCGGCTACGGGAGAGGTAAACGGCCAGTCGCTTGACGATCTTCCGCCGGAATTCCGCGCGCAGGTGTCGGCCATGATGGAGGAGATGATGGCCGGCATGCGCGACGCCGTGGCGAACGCGGGTTTCATGCCGGAAGTGCCCCTCGTGCGGGACCTTCGGACGACCTGGGAGGAGACGATCTGGGTCCAGCGCTGGGGGAGCGATCCCTTGGCGCAGATCGATGTGCAGATCGAAGTCTCGGGCGGAAGCCCGGAGGGGGAGGTTGCTGTCGCGGGCTGGATCGATGTCCTGACTGCCGGAGACCGTCCGCCTGGAGCTGGGGTCGTCGGCTCCGGGCACTTAGGGCGGCGGTCGTAAGCGTGGCGTTTGACCCGACCTTTGCCCTTCAAGTAACCTTTCGCGAGAGCATCCTCTCGCAAGGAGCCGACTGATGCCGCACCCGACGCGGACCCTGTCCTTCGTCCGGAGATCTGCCGTCCTGCCAGCCCTTATGCTGTTCTCCGCCTCCGCCCTGGCGGCGCAGAATGGCGGGCCCGCCGCGACGGCGCGCCACGTCGCGGCCGATGTGCCGGGCGACGAGGCCGCCGAGGTCACGTTCAGTCGCGATATCGCACCGATTCTGCAGCGGGCATGCGTCCGCTGTCACCGGGACAACGGTGTCGCCCCCATGGCGCTGGTCACGTACGAAGACGTGCAGCCGTATGCGAGCATGATCGCCCGCCGCACGCAGATCCGGGACCGGGCCGGGGCCATGCCCCCGTGGTATGTCGAGAAGGACATCGGCATCCAGCACTTCAAGGACGATATGTCGCTCGACGAGTGGGAGATCGAGGCGCTCGACGCCTGGCGGCGGGCCGGCACCCCTGAGGGCGACCCGGCGGACCTCCCGCCGCCGCTCGTGTTCGATGACGACGTCCTGTGGTCCGCGGGCGAACCGGACCTCATCGTGCGGCTGCCCGAAGTTCTCGTGAAGGGAGATGCCCCGGACTGGTGGGGCGACATCGAGAGCATCCCCACCGGCCTCACCGAGGACCGCTGGGTGAAGTCCGTCGAGATCCGCGAGGTGAACGACGTGCCCCAGCGGCGAGATGGGGAACACGGGGGACGGCATACGGTGGGCGGCCGCTTCGTCGTGCACCACATGATCTGGAGCACGCGCGTCATCGAGGGCCAGGAGACGGGCCCCGGCTCGCGCCGCGCCTCGTCGGACACCGGCTGGCCGGTGCACGAGGTCGGCCGCGAACCCGACATCTTCGACGAAGAAGCGGGCCGGCTCCTGCGGGCGGGCTCATCGGTGGTCTCGAACTCCGTCCACCTCCATTCCAACGGGCGCGATACGAAGGCCCACCTTGAGATCGGGTTCCGCTTCCATCCGCCGGATTACGAGCCGAAATACAGGCGGACGATCCTCGGACTCGGAAACGGAAGCGACATCGACATCCGGCCGGGCGTGGCGGGGCAGGAACTGCACGCCTACAAGGTGCTGGACCAACACACGAAGCTCGTGACCTTCGAGCCGCACCTGCACGCCCCCGGCATGCGCATGTGCCTCGAGGCGATCTGGGGCTTCAACGTCGAGACGCTGAACTGCGTCGGCTACGATCACAACTGGGTGCGCGGCTACACCTACGCGCAGGACCACCAGCCGCTCCTCCCGAAGGGGACGGTCCTCCACATCATCGGCTACATGGACACCTCCGAGGCGAACCGGAACGTGCCCGACACCCGCAACTGGCAGGGCTCGGGCAACCGTTCGGTGGCGAACATGTTCATCGATCTCGGCATGCGGGTGGAGATGTCGGACGAGCAGTTCGTGGAGGAGATGGCGATGCGGCGGCACCGGCTCGCGCTCGGCCCCAACGACCACGTCGTGGGGTGTCCGCTGTGCATGGTCATCCCCGCCAACGGCGACATGAGCTACTTCGCCGACGCAGAGTGGGCCCAGCCCGACGCCGCGGCCGAGGCCGAGTCGTCCGGCGAAGGCGAATCGGGGTCCGGGGACGGCCGCGACCCCGGCGAGCGCCGGGAACGGTAATCGTGGCCGAACCGGTTTCCATGCCTCGGGTCGCGCGGCCCGGGGGCCGCACACTGCCGCTCGTCGCGCTGATCCTCGCCACATCCGCCGCGTCCTCCGGCGTGGCGGCCCAGACCTATGCGCGCGGCCAGAACGTGGCTCCGGCCTTCGAGGGCTGGGAGCAGAACGAGGACGGGTCGTTCAACTTCCTCTTCGGGTACATGAACCGGAACTGGCTCGAGGAGATCGACGTCCCCGTGGGCGAGGACAACACGTTCTCGCCGGGACCCGCCGACCGGGGGCAGCCGACCCATTTCCTCCCGCGCCGCAACCGCTTCGTATTCAAGGTCCGGGTGCCGGCGGACTGGGGCGAGAAGGAGCTCGTGTGGACGCTCACGAGCCACGGGGTCACCGAGAAGGCGTACGCCTCGCTGCGGCCCGACTACATCGTGGACAACACGGTGATCATGTCGGAGACGGGCGCGCTGGGCGCCGGTTCCAGCAACGCCGAGATGCGCTCGAATGAGCCCCCGAAGATCACGCTCGAGGGCGAGCGCACGCGGGAGGCCATCGTCGGCCAGCCGGTCACGGTGAGCGTGATCGTGGAGGACGACGGACTGCTGCGGGCCTTCCGCCAGGGACCGCCCGATCCGCCGGAGACGGCGGAGGATTCCGCGCGGGTCGATTCGATCGCCAACGCGGTCCCCAGTTTCAGCGGCCGCCAGCTCCGGCCTCCCTCGCGGGTGACGGTGCAGAAGGTGAACGGCCTCTTCATGTCGTGGTTCGTCTACCGCGGGGAGGGGGAGGCGACGTTCGACCCGCCGCAGGTGAAGGTGTGGGAGGACACGCGCACGGGCGCGAACTCGCCGTGGGCGCCGCTCTGGAGGCCGCCGGACCTGCCGGAGGACGGCCGCTGGACGGTAACGGTGACGTTCTCCCGGCCCGGCACCTACATCCTCCGCGGCCGTGCCGACGATGGCGGCCTGTTCGCCGACGAGGAGATCACCGTCGTGGTGCGCCCCGCCGTCAGCTAACCGGCCTCGTCGATACCCGATCTCGACAGCTGTTCGTACTCCACGGCCTCGAGCGCCTGGAGTAGGTGGACGGCTGCGCAGACCACGGCGCACATGAGGTCCAGAAGATGGCCCTCCCCCAGCCAGCGGCTGCCCGCATACACCAGCAGTCCGGCGTTGGCCACCGAAACGCCCGTCGCGCGGACCCGACCCTGCGCCAGCTGGCCGAGACCCGGGACGAGGAAGCTCGCGATACCGGAGGCATGGCGCCTCATCCGGCTCTCTTGCGCCAGTAGCGGGCCAGGCCCCACCAGGAATCTCGCGCCCCGAAGGCGTTGACGTAGGTGTCCACCGGCTCCGCCGGCATACGCGCGCGCAGGTCCTCCTCGACCCACGCCGCGAACGTTCGCGCCCGGGTCGGGTCGGTGGACGTGTTCGCGTCCGCGGAGTCCTCGTTCCCCAGCGACTCGCGCACGCGGCGGGCCCAACCTGCCAGCTGCTCCCGCAACTCGGCGAAATGCGCGGCAGGATCCTCGACTGCTCCGAAGTGGGTCGGAACGATCCGGTCGGGTCCCCACTCCATGATGCGGTCCATGGTCGCGTTCCACGCCTCGACATCGACATCCGGCGGCGGGGTGACCGGGATCACGTCCCCCGGCGGGATGCGGATGCCGGCGTCGTCGCCGACCCAGGCTGTGCCCGTATCCTCCTCGAAGTAGGCGACGTGGTGCTTCGCGTGGCCGGGAGTGTAGGCGACGCGGAGCGTCCGGTCCCCCAATCGGACCGAGTCCCCCTCGTCCACTGCCGTGACGGACTCCGCGGGAACCGGGAGGAACTCGCCCCAGAGTGACTCCATCTGGTCGCCGTAGATGCGGCCGGCGGAGGCGAGAAGCCGTTCCGGCCGGATCATGTGGATCGCCCCCACGGGATGAACGTAGACCCGCGCCTCAGGCACGCGGCTCACGATCGTCCCGGCTGCGGTGGCGTGGTCGAGGTGGACGTGCGAGAGGAGGATGGCCCTCACGTCGGCGAGCTCGAACCCTGCCTCCCCGAGGCCCGTCTCCAGAGCCCCGAGGCAAGTCGTGGGACCGGGATCCACGAGCGCGATCCCCTCGCTGGCTTCCAGTACACCGGTGCCGATGGCGAGTGCGTATCCCTGAAACCGGAGATCGACGATGGAAGTCCGCGCATCGAGGATTTGAATCGTCATCCATTCTCCCTGGGGGCCGCGGGTCGCAGTTCGATCCAGAGGCCGCCGGCGTTGCCGAGTACGATGCTGTCGGAGACCGACTCCGACCCTCCACGTACGGTCAGAGACACGACCGGAGCGGACTCGGGGTCCGCCATCCAGAGGCGCGCGTCCACGATGTAGACGGTTCCGCCCCGAATCCCGAGGGCGCGTCCGTACAGGTGTTCGGGGTGCCGCGAGGCGCCGCAGTCGCGGGCTCCGAAGGCGAGCAGGAGCCGCGTCAGGCGATCAGGATCCTCCACCATCACCCACACCGCCTGGAGCCCCTCGGCACCGTTCGGGTGTGCCTCCGCGCCGGACCGCTCCGCACCCTCCCCCTCTGGACTGACGATGAGCAGGGCACTGAGCGGGTGTCCCCGCGGGAAGCCCGCCCGGCTGCCGGTCCCGGAGGAGGCCGCGGCCAACTCGGGCTCGATCTCTCCGGCGACAGCGAGGACCTCCGCAAGGTCCGGGGCAGCGAGCGCCAGATACGCCCCGCCTCCCCCATCGGCGATGAGATCCCGGTAGCGCCCCAGTTCCGAGGCGCCCGGCGCATCGGCGCCGAGTGCAGTCTCCGCTGTCCTCAGTTCGAGTCGCGTGCCGTCGGCGAAGGGGATTGCAGCCGTCTCGAGACCGTCCTCGTCCCGCGCCGGACTCCGGACGCGGAACCCGAACTCGTCGGTGAGGCGCTGTGCGAGCGCAGCGAGATCGCCGACGGCGACGGGTACGTGGTCGAGCCGCAGCGGGGAGCCCGGGGCCACGCACGCCTCCGAGGTTCCCTGTGCGCGCGCGATCGACGGCGCTCCGAGCAGGGCGCAGGCGGCCATCGCCAGCACACGCCGCGCGCAGGCCGACGCGTTGCGAGGCCCGCGACACGACGCCGGTTTCGGCCGAGTCTTCGTAGTTGAGCGGTGGATCATGGCGGACAAGATGACGTGGTGGCCCCGAGGTCGATAGTTTGCCGGCCATGAAACGCCCGCGATCCGACGAACACGCCGAGTATTACTCCATGTATATCGACCGCTTGCCGCACGATCGGCCTCTGGTCGATGTCCTCCGCGAAGCTCCCGCTACGCTGGAGGCGCTCCTCTCGAGCCTTCCCACAGAGCGCGAGCACTTCGCTTACGAGACCGGAAAGTGGACGCTTCGCGAAGTGCTGGGGCACGTGATCGATGCCGAGCGCCTCTTCTCATACCGGGTGCTGCACCTCGCGCGCGGAGACACCGCGGAGCTGCCGGGCATGGATCAGGACGAATGGGCCGCGGCGTCGAACGCGGGCGAGAGGTCCGTAGCCGATCTCCTGGATGAGTTCCGGGGGCTGCGCGCGGCCAACACGGCGCTCTTCGCCTCGTTCGACGAGGAGACGCTGTCCCGCCGCGGAACCGCGAGTGGCTTCGAGTTCACCGTCCGGGCGCTGATCCACATCATCGCCGGGCACGAACTTCACCACCGGGACGTGCTCCGGAAGCGGTATCTTCCCAACGCCGCCGTGAGCTGAGGAGATCGAGATGACCCAGATTACTTTCTTCTACCAGCGCCCTGGCTGAACGAGTTGCAAGCGCACCCGTGCGGTGTTTGACGAGACCGGCGCAGCGATCGCAGAGGAGAGGTCGGCGACCAGGGCTCCGCTGAGCGATGACGAGGTGAGGGGACTGCTGGCGGCCGCGGAGCGGGTGGTCATCGCCAAGGGCAGAAGCAGACGCGACCTGGACCCCGCCGAGACCGTGCTCGACGCCCTGAAGGGACCTACCGGAAAATACCGTGCGCCGATCGTACTGGCGGGCACCACGCTGCTGGTGGGCTTCAACGCCGAGGCGCTCGCGGAACTCTGAGGCCGTTACCCGAGGCTGGCTATTCGGAAGGCTAGCGGGCGGCCTGGACCGTGAAATCGAAATCGCCGCGGATCGTGTGGCCGTCCTGCGCCATGGCGCGCCACATGACCTCGTAGTCGCCGTTCGCGAGCCTCTCGCTCACCTCCAGCACGACGACGCTCGGGTCGTCCTCTTTCGCGGTCGCCGGCTCGAGGTCAAGGGGCTCGCCCCCCTTGGGCAGGAGCCGGACCGACGTCCCGGCCATCTGAGGCGCCTGCGTGAACCAGAGCGTGACCGTCTCGGGGCTCGCGCTCATCGTCTCGTCCTTCTTCGGAGACGACTCCTTCAAGGAGAGGTGGGCGCAGACGTAGATGCCCGCCGTCGCCAGGACGGCGGTGGCCACGACGACTACCCGGTTTCGAATCCATCGACCCATCTGACTTCGTCCCGATCCTGGTACGTTTCTGTGTTGATCCGAGGTGGAACGCCTGCGTAGCGACCGCTCGCCCTCGAAGACACCCTGAAGATGCTAGCCGTTCAGCCGCGCGTGGCAAGCTCCCCCAGGTTGGACAGGCCGCTAGCTTGACTCGTTCCCCCCCCTAACTCAGCTTGATGCACTGATCTGTAGTGCCCTGCGACGGCACTCGGAATACTCTGGCGGCATAGCTGTGAAGCTGATCTCTCCTCAACAGCCGCGGGATCTTCGCCGGTTCGGCGTTCTGGTCATCGTCCTCTTTCAGGCGCTGGCGTTCGCCGTCCTGCCGGCGGCGGATGCGGTGCTTGATGCCGGAGCATCGAGCGCCGTCGCACACTTCGAAGGGGACCACAGCGAGCACTGCGACCCCGGGCACAGCCACCTGTTGTGCCAGTTGTCTCGCACGGTGTCGCTGGGATTCCCCCCTCTGTTTCTGATCGAACTGCCGCTGGCATTCGAGACCAGCCCCGACACCCCGGCCGCCACCGCCTGGCATCGCCGCCCGATTCCGCCCGGCGGGAGCGGTCCCAGGGCCCCTCCCCGCGCCTGACCCGCTGCCGGGCGGATCGTCCCGGAAGCCCCCCGACCGCCCCATGGGCGGCGGATCGCAAGTTTCCCGAAACACACGTTACCCGCTGAAGCATTTCAGCGAGACGCACCGCGCTCCTCGAAGCAGGAGTGGTCTTCGGTGGGTCTCGAAAGGCTGTGCATGGTGATAAGGCGTCTGGCCGGTTTGGCTCCGGCCGTATTGGCAATGGCTCTTGGAGCCGTCGGTTCGTCCGCGCAGGTTGAGCACGCGGGCGAGATCGAGGGTGTCGTGCAGGATGTCGACTCCAAAGAGCCTCTCGCCGGCGCCCTGGTCTCCGTCGCAGCGGCGGGTGGCATGGCGGTCTCGCACGGTGACGGCACATTCCACATCCCGGTGCCGGGCCTGCGCGTCTACGCGGTTCGGGTCGAACGCCTGGGCTACCGCTCGGTTTCGCTGGAAGTGGATGCGTCGCGGGAGGAGATCGTGGTGGTGGAGATGGAAGCCAACCCCATCTCTCTGCCGGACCTCGTGGTCACCGGATCGGTCGTGGCGCGCGCGGTGAACGAAGTGTTGCGCCCAACGAGCGTGTTCGCGGGAGAAGATCTGCAACGTCGCCTAGCGGGCACGCTGGCGGAAACGCTGTCCTCCGAGCCTGGACTGGCGGTGAGCAGCATGGGGCCAGGCTCGGCGCACCCGGTGATCCGGGGGCTCAGCGGAGACCGCATCCTGATGCTCGAGGACGGGGAGCGGGTCGGCGACGAGTTTGCGAGCGGGCCCGACCACGCCACGGCGCTCGACGCATCGTCGGCGCGCCGCGTCGAGGTGATCCGCGGACCGGGTGCGATCCTGTACGGCAGCAACGCACTGGGGGGCGTCATCAACGTCGTCCGCGACGACGTGCCCTCATCGGTGCCGCACCATCTTACGGGCGCGTTCACCCTTCAGGGACAGAGCGTCAGCAACGCCGCGAGCGGAAGCTTGAATCTCACCTACGGCCTGACGGACCACATTCCCGTGCGGCTGGAGCTCTCGCGCCGTGGCAGCGGTGACCTCGAGACCCCGGTCGGACCCCTGGAGAATACCAGCACGGATATTCGGGAGCTTTCCGGCGGCACCTCGTGGGTGGACGACTGGGGCCATGCCGGCGCCACCTTCCGGTACTACGGCAACGACTACGGCATCCCCGGCGGCTTCGTCGGAGGTCACGAGGCCGGGGTTCGCGTGGAGATGGAGCGGACCGCGACAAGGCTGCGCAGCGTGCTCCGGCCCGGAGCGGCCTTCGAGAGCATCGAGATCGACGCGGGACACACCTGGTACGAGCACAGGGAGATCGAGCCCCCCGACATTCTGGGAACGCTCTTCGAGCGGCAGACGGTGAGCGGTGAGATCCTGGCACGCCACGGCGGCTGGGGCCCTTTCTCCTCGGGAGGAGTGGGGACGCGGACTTCCTGGGAGGACTTCGGATTCGGCGGCGCACTCTTCACGCCGAACTCCACGTATACCTCCTTTGCCGTGTTCGCGCTGGAAGAGGTCGATCTGAATCCGATACGCCTGGAAGCGGGCCTTCGCTACGACTGGGCACGCGTGCGGCCCGACCGGGAAGATCCCACATCCGAAATCGGCCACATCCGCGAGAGGTCCTTCGGCGCGGCATCCGGATCATTCGGGGCGCTGGCGCAACTGACGCAGAACCTCACGGTGGGCGGCTCCGTCGCCCGGGCCTTCCGCACCCCCAGCGTAAACGAACTCTTCTCGGAAGGTCCTCATCTGGCGGCCTACGCCTTCGAGGTGGGGAACCCGTCGCTCGAGATGGAGCGCGGGACCGGTATCGATCTGTTCGTCCGGATAACCAGGGACCGGCTGAACGCCGAGATGACGTGGTTCCACAACGCCATTTCAGACTACGTCTTCCCACTCGAAACGGGAGAGCTGAGCCGCGTCCGGTTGCCGATCTTCCAGTTCCAGGGAGAAGACGCGGTGCTCACCGGATTCGAGAGCGCGCTTGAGTGGGCGATGGTCGGGGATCTGACTGTGGAGGCGGTGGCTTCGTACGTCCGGGGGAGGATCAGGGCGACTGACGAACCGCTTCCCCTGATCCCGCCGCTGCAGGGGCGCTTCGCCATCGGCTACGCGCCTCGCAGCTGGTTCGTCGAAGCCGAAACACGGGTTGCGGCTCGTCAGGACAGGACGGGTCCCTTCGAGAGCCCGACCGATGGATATGCGGTTTTCGATCTCTCCGCCGGAATACGGATCACGGTCATGGGGCGGCTGAACGTGATCACGGTACGGGGTGAGAATCTTGGCAACACTGTCTACAGAAACCACTTGTCGCGCGTGAAGGAGATCATGCCCCAGGCGGGGAGATCCATCACCGTGGCATATCGCGTAGTCTTCTAGAGTGAGGCATCCGGAGCCGTTGCGGAGGGCCTCGCGACAAGGACGAGAACAACACAACGAGGGAACGAGAACATGAGACACTTCAAGCCCAAAGGGCCGCTTGCCCTGCTGACCGCGGGACTCCTGGTATTCGCCGCGTGCGGCGACAGTGCCACCGAGCCGAATGACGATGACGACGATCACGGCGGCGAGGTGGAGGGCGTGACCCTGACGCTGAGCGGCCAGATCGTCGCGTCCTACGATGGAGACGACGGAGCCTGGACCGGAGAACTGGAGGTCGAGCCCGGCGAGGAGACCGCCCACATCTCCGTGCAGTTCGTGGACCACGACGGGACCGCGGTTCCACTCGACAGCGACTTCTACCTGCAGGTCGAAGTCTCGGACGAGTCCGTCGCCGAGTTCGAGCAGGATACCCCCGGTGAGTTCGGAGGACACCTGCACGGAGGGATGGAGGGCGATGCCGAGATCACCTTCAGCCTGATGCACGGCGCGGTCGGTTCGGGACACGCGGATTTCGTGACCGCACCACTGCACGTGCACGTCCACTAGCACGACGACGGCTAGCGCCCAGCCCGTCGCAGGAGTCCCGCAAACCCTCCCCGGAGCGATTCTCCGGGGAGGGTTTGTCTTTTCCGGCGAGGCAGGTCTCACGCGCGATCCCCGTCGCTTGACCGCCGGATTGGGCGCGGCTCATGTTCAGCGCCCGTGTGCCGCCAGCCGTCCGCGGCCGCGTCGACTGTCTCCCGTTGAACCGAGGTCTCGATGAGCAACGCACGCGCCACAGCCCCCGCGCCGCCGTCCGTGTTCCGCCGTTTCCCCCTCCTGCTCGCGCTCGCCGTCGCCGTGGCGGGCTGCGCCGAGGGTGGCGGAAGCCCGGCGAATGACACGGAGTGGAAGAACATTGCCGGCAACGACATGGGCCAGCGCTACTCGGCCCTCGACCAGATCGACGCGGAGAACTTCGAGCAGCTCGAAGTTGCCTGGGTATGGGATGGGTCGGACTACCCGGCGGTGAACGCGCGCGCCACGCCGATCTACGTGGACGGGATGCTTATCTCGGTGGCAGGCGAGAAGCGGCACACATACGCGATCGACGCCGGCACCGGGGAGAAGATCTGGGAGTACGTCGAACCGGAGACCTTCCGCTGGGAATACTCGATGCGGAAGAACCACGGGAAGGGCGTTGCGTACGGGGAGATCGATGGCCGCGCGGTCGTCTACATGGTGAGTCCGGCCTTCTTCCTGCACGCGCTGTGGGCGGACACGGGCGAGCACGTGGAGGGATTCGGAGGACCTGTCGGCGTCCCCGGTTTCCCGGAGTCCGGTGTCGTCGACCTGCTCGCCGGGCTGGGGCATGAGTTCGATCCGTACGACGGGATCCCGCTCGAGACCGGCTACATCACGAGTTCATCGCCTGCGATCGTCGTCAACGGCGTCATCGTGGTCGGAAACTCGGCCGAGCAGGGCTACAACCAATCGCGGCGCGAGAACGTCCCCGGCGACATCCTGGGCTACGACGCGCGCACAGGGGACTTCATGTGGAAGTTCAACGTCCTCCCGGGGCCGGGCGAGTTCGGGCACGAAACGTGGGAGAACGACGCCTGGTCGTGGACGGGCGACATCTCCTCGTGGGCGCCGCTCTCGGCGGACCAGGAGCGGGGGATCGTCTACGTCCCCACCAACGGTGCCACGATGGACTTCTGGGGCGGCTTCCGGCCGGGAGACAACCTGTTCTCGACGAGCCTGATCGCGCTCGATGTTCAAACGGGAGAACGGGTTTGGCACTATCAGCTCGTGCACCACGACATATGGAATTACGACACGCCGCAGATCCCGGTGCTGATGGATGTGACGGTGGACGGCGAGGACATTCCGGCCGTCGTACAGGTCACGAAGCAGGCCTTCGCGTATGCCTTCAACCGGGAGACGGGCGAGCCGATCTGGCCCATTGAGGAGCGGCCGGTGCCGGAGGCGCTGATGCCCGGGGAGGTGCTCTCGCCGACGCAGCCGTTCCCGACGAAGCCGGCGCCGTACGACATGCAGGGGCTGACGCACGATGACCTGATCGACTTCACGCCGGAGTTGCGGGAGGCCGCGATCGAAGCGCTCGATGACTACGTGATCGGGCCGCTGTTCACGCCGCCGCTGCACCGGGACAACGACCTCGGCAAGGTGGCGTCGATGTGGTGTCCGGGAGATGTCGGGGGGACGAACATCGACGGAACGCCGGCCGCGGATCCGGAGACGGGCATCCTGTACGTGACCTCACAGAAGGGGTGTGGGTCGCGCATCATGGTGCCCGGCGAGGAGCGCGATGCGCGGGAGCCCGCCCAGACGGGGACGACGATCACGAAGTTCGCGGTCGGAGGGTTCGCGGGTGTCCGGCGGGTGCAGGGTCTTCCGCTCTTCAAGCCTCCGTACAGCCGGATCACGGCGATCGACATGAACACGGGCGAGCACCTGTGGTGGATTCCGGTGGGCGACACGCCGGACGGCGTGCTGGAGCACGACGCGCTCCAGGGCATGGAGATCCCGAATACGGGGACCGGGCGGCAGGCCGCGCAGATCGTCACGAGCACGATCCTCATGTACACGGGGGAGGGGAGCGACGGAACGTCCTATCTCTTCGCCGTGGACAAGGCGACGGGCGAGCGGCTGGGGCAGGTGGAGCTTCCGGCGCAGCCGCGCTACGGGATGATGACGTACATGCACGATGGAAAGCAGCATGTCGTCATCCAGGCGCCGAACACGCTGATGGCGTTGCGTCTGGCTGATTGATCGCGGGCCCGTAGCGCCTCGGATTGGCGCCGATGGTGGCGCCTCGCGACATTTCGGCATGAGGTACCCCTTCATGACATGCGTCCGGGTCTCGAAGACCTGGCTCGCCGCCGGTCTGCTCGTCGCCGTGGTCTCGTGGCCGTGGATCGCAGCGCCCCTCGCGGCCCAGACGGTCAACGGCATTGTGCGGGAGACGGACGGCGGCCCGCTGATCTCCGGCGGGTTCATCAGCCTCCTGAACGCCGCGGGAGAGGCCGTTCAGGCCGACTTCACGGCGGCGGACGGGGCGTTCTCGCTCCGGGCGCCCGGCCCGGGAGCTTACCGGGTCCAGGTGAAGCGCATCGGTTATGCCGACTGGCTCACCGAGCCCTACCAACTGACCGCGGGGCAACGGCTGGCGGTGACGGTCGAAGTCCCGCCGCGTCCGGTGCAACTCGGCGACATCCGGGTGGCAGTGACCAGTTCGTGCCTCGACGACCCGAGCCAGGGAGCCGAACTCTCCACGGTGTGGGAGGAGGCGCGAAAGGCGCTCGAGACGGCGGTGTGGGCCGAGGACCGGGGCGAGGTGACGTTCACGCTGACCGAATACCAGCGCACGCTCGAACCCGAGAGCCTCGCGACGCTCGAGTCGGAGAGTCGCACGCGGCGGCATGTGCGCCTGCCCCCCTTCCGGAGCCTGCCCGCCTCCCGCCTCGAGGATGCCGGCTATGCGATCGTGACGCCGGATTCCTCCACCTTCTACGCGCCGGACGCGACGGTCCTCCTGTCGCCGGAGTTCAGGGATACGCACTGCTTCGGCCTGCGGCGGGATGTGGTCGAAGACGAGCCGATGCTGGGGATCACATTCCGTCCGCGAGACAGCCGCGATGTGGTCGAGATCGAGGGGACGCTGTGGCTGGCCGAGGAGAGCGCTGCGCTCAGGCGCGTACAGGTCCAATACCGAAACGTCCCGCTGCCGCTACGCGCGCGGCGAGCTCTGGTCGGCGCCGATCTCACCTTCGACCGGCTCCCCGACGGTCCGTTCTACGTCCGCGACTGGTGGATCCGCTTCCCGATCGGAGGCCGTTCGCGGCGCATCGGCCGAGTGGGCCTGTCCACGCCCCCGGCGGCCATCCTCGTGGGGTACCGGCAGGTCGGCGGCACCGTGTCGGACGCTTTCGTGGGCGGGGTCTCGTTCGAGGTCGGGGAGGGTGTCGTCGCCGGGCTCGTCCGCGACAGCGCGAGCGGCGAGCCGCTCGCCGGCGCGGACGTCGTCATTCGAGACTGGGACGACGCGGCGGCCTTCGCCCCCCGTCCCGATCCCTCGAGTACGCCGTTCAGCGCGATCACCGACGAGACCGGCGCGTTTCAGATCGCGGGGCTGCCGGACGGGACTTGGGCCGTGGGCGTGGATCACCCGCAGTTGCGGGCGGCCGGTGTGCGGCTGAACGAGTCCCGCGTGGTCGTCGACGATAGGACCAGCGACCCGTTGGAGCTGTGGACGCCTTCCACCGACGCCCTCTTCGAGCGCGTCTGTCCCGGCGAATCACTCCGTGGGAGCGCGGGCGCCGTGGTCGGGTTCGCGCGCGATGCCGACACCGGGCTCCCGGCGCCGAACGTCGAGGTCGAGGTCGTGTGGCGGGTGCGGCGGCTTCAGGGCTCGCGTCGTAGCGCTATCGTCTCCGAACAGTCGGAGTACGCCGGCGGGGAATCCGACGAGCGAGGCAGGTTCGCGATCTGCGGCGTCCCCCTCGGCGAGCCGGTCTTGCTCCGGCCGCGGGGCGCTGACGAGGGCGTGGAACTCGAACTCGTGACGCGCCTTGCGTGGCGCGATGTCTTCATCGATCCCTAGCAGCCCGCGATCCCGCTGCCTCCGGCGGACGTCCCCGAGGATCAGTCCGTGGAGGGCCGCTGCGACTTCAGGTAGTCGAGGAGAAGGTTCGACATCGCGCGCATTCCGATCGGGATCGAGGCGTCGTCGGCGCGGAAGTCGGGCGTGTGGTGGCCGCCCGAGCCCAGTTCCGGGTTCACCGAACCCAGCCGGTAGAAGAATCCGGGCACCTCGTTCGCGAAGTAGGCGAAGTCCTCGCCTCCCATGGTGGGATCGATGACGAAGACGTTCTCCTCGCCGACGATCTTCGCCAGCGTCGGGGCCATCTGCGCCGTGAGGTCGCGGTCGTTGATCGTGGCCGGCGTGCCCCGGTCGTAGTCGAGGACGTAGCTGCCGCCGCCCGCCCGCGTGATCCCATCGAGGATCTCGTCCATGCGGCGCTCCACGGCGTCCCGTACGTCCGGGTTGTACGTCCGAACCGTGCCCTCGAGCCACATCTCCATCGGGATGATGTTGAAGCGCTCGCCGCCCCGCATGACGCCGACCGTGATGACGCTCGGCTCGAGCGGCGAGAGGTTGCGCGACCGAATGGTCTGGAACGCGGTCACGGCCTGAGAGGCCATCACGACGGGGTCGATGCTCGTGTGCGGCTGCGCGCCGTGCGCCTGCTGGCCGATGATCCGGATCTTGAAGTGGTCGACGGCGGCCAGGGCGGGCCCCGGCGTGTACCCGAGCGTGCCCACGTCCATCGACGAGAACGTGTGGAGCCCGAAGATCGCGGAGGGAACGACGCCTTCCAGCGCGCCTTCGCGGACCATGAGATCCGCGCCGCCTTCCTCACCGGGGGGCGGTCCCTCTTCCGCCGGCTGGAAGATGAACTTGATCGTGCCGGGGATCTGGTCGCGCATCGAGGCGAGGACCGAGGCCACACCGAGTTGCACCGCCGTGTGGACATCGTGGCCGCACGCGTGCATCACGCCGACTTCCTGGCCGCCGTACTCGGTGCGAACCGTGGAGGCGAAGGAATACCCCGTGTTCTCGGTGACGGGGAGCGCGTCCATGTCCGCGCGCACGGCAACCACGTCGCCGGGGAGGCCGCCCCTGAGGATCCCGATGACGCCGGTATGAGCGACCCCCTCGATGACTTCGTCGAAGCCCAGTTCCCGCAGGTGCGCCGCGACCATGGCCGCGGTCTCGAACTCGCGGTTCCCGAGTTCCGGGAACTGGTGGATCTGGTGGCGCATCTCGACGATCCGGTCGATCACGTCGTCGATGGCCGCGTCCACGGCGGGATCCTGCCCCGCCAGCGGGGTGGCGATGGCTGTCGCGAGGAGCGAAACAGTCCAAAGGGTGCGATGCGTGCGCATGTTCTGTCCTGGTTGCTGATTCACATGGGTCGGCCCCCGGGGCCCGAACGGGGCGATGAAGCTTGTCCCTCGCGGGCGGCGGAGGCAACGGCGGGCGGCTGGCGGTGCCGAGGGCCCGGGGCGAGACTTGACCCGCGCGGGAGTGGTCCGCTTTGAGAGGTGTTTCGTGCATAGGAGAATACGCCATCACGTCGGTCGGGGGTTCGCCGCGTTCCTGCTGTGCGCGGGGCTCGGGGGGCTCGCCTCGTGCACCTCGTTCACCGTGCGGCCGGGCGGGGGCGATCCCGTCCCCACGCCCATTGTAACGCCCGCCGGGGAGCCGGGGGCGGGCCCGCAGATCACGACGAGCGGCGACATCGGAGCGCCATCGCGGCGCCCGCGGGACTTTGCGATTGCATCCCTGCACGAACTTCTCCGGCTTCAGGACTCGCATCATCGGCAGCACGGCGAGTACTCCAGGTTTCTCGAGGACCTGGGCTTTCGCGGAGATCCGCGCGTGAGCGTTCGGGTTCTGCGAGCGACCCGCGACGGGTGGTCGGCCGTCGCGCGGGTGAGTGAGGCCAGGCTGGAATGCGCCATTTTCCAGGGGCGCGTGTCGACGCCGCGTCCCTACGCGACCCGGGCGGGCGAGGCGGCCTGCTCCCCGTGATCTCGCCGCCGCCAACCCCGACCTGACCTCCGTCCCGTCTCCCGCTTGCGTCCTTCGCTCATCTCGTGCGTCTTACAGAGCGGAGGACGACGACGGAAGACGAACTTCGAGTCTCAACTCAGGAGACTGTGCCATGCGACTGCAACTCGCCCTCAACGTGAGGGACATCGACGAGGCGGTGGACTACTACGGAAAGCTCTTCGGCGCGGCGCCGCACAAGCGCCGCCCGGGGTACGCGAACTTCGCCATCGACGAGCCGCCTCTGAAGCTCGTGCTGATCGAGAAGCCGGGCGCGGAGGAGCGCCTGAACCACATGGGTGTGGAGGTGTTCGACGGTGCGCGCGTCCGCGAGGCCGGCGACCGGTTGGAGGAGGCCGACATCCTGACGGCGGTGGAGGAGGAGACCGTGTGTTGCCACGCGACGCAGACGAAGGTCTGGTCTCATGAGCCGCAGGGCCTCCGCTGGGAGTGGTACGTGGTCACGGACGACGCGCCGGATGGCGAGGCTCTGATCGCCCCGGCGGCGGAGGTCTGTGCCACGGACTCCGAGGATTGCTGTGCCTGAGGTCGCGTCCGGGCAGGCCATTCCCGCGTGGTCGGAGTTCCGTACACGACTGCGGCGCTACGTGGGCGGTCGCGTCGATCCGTCATGGGTGGATGATGTGACGGGGGACATCCTCCTGCGGATGCTGCGGCGACAGGACAGTCTCGAGGCGGCCCGGGACCCGTTGGCCTGGACCTACAGGGTCGCGGCCAACGTCATCGCCGACCACCACCGGCGTCGCTCCGTCGAGTTCCGCGCCCTCGAACATCTGGGGGCGGAGGCCGCGGCGCCGGATCCGGCCGCGGACGCGGGGGACCACGAAGCCCTCCGACGCGATGTGGAGGCGTGTCTGCTGCCGTTCGCGCGGGAGCTGCCGCCGAAGTACGCCGAAGCCCTGCTTATGACGTCCTTTCGGGGAGTCAGCCAGGTCGAGGCCGCGCGCCGACTTGGCTTGAGCGTCTCGGGCATGAAGTCCCGCGTCCAGCGCGCGCGGGCGATGCTCAAGCGGCGACTCCTGGACTGCTGCGACTTCGAGCTGGACCGGCGCGGAGGGGTGATCGACATGCGACCTCGCGGTGCGTCTGGAGAGCCGGGGTCCACGGACGCCCGACGCCCGTCGACCGCTCGGTGAGAGTCGCAGTCGTCGGGGGCGGCGTCATCGGGCTGTGCGTCGCGCACTACCTGGAACGCGGCGGCGCCGAGGTCGTCCTCGTCGAGCGCGATCGCGTGGGCGGCGGGTGTTCCGAGGGGAACGGCGGATGGGTCTGTCCGTCGATCTCCCGCCCTCTGCCGGCGCCGGGGCTGACGCTGACTTCGCTGCGCTGGATGCTTCGCTCCGACAGCCCGCTCTACATCAAGCCGTCGGCCATGCCCCGGCTCATGGGCTGGCTGTGGGCCTTCCGCCGTCACTGTAACGCCGAGAGCTACCGGGCAGGGGTTGCCGCTCTCGCGGCGCTGAACGCCGCGACGGCCCGCCTGTACCGCGGCCTCGCGGATGAGGGAATGGAGTTCGAGCGTGCCGAGAGCGGGACGATCCTGGCCTACGACGACGAGGGCGAACGCCGGCAGTCCGCGGAATTGCTCGCCAGACTGGGGGAGGAGCGGGTCGGGCCGGTGGACATGCTCGACCGCGACGCTCTCAGGGAGGCGGAGCCGGATCTGGGCGGGGATCTGATCGGCCTGCGCATGCGGGGTGACACGCACGTGCGCCCCGAGTCGCTGTGCGCCGCGCTTGCCACGAGCCTCGAGGCCCGCGGCGTGGTGATCAGGACGGGAATGCGTATCGTCGGCTTCACGCGGGCAGGCCGGCAGTGCCGAGCCATGGTCGCCCGAAATCCCGGAGCCGGCGGGACGGACGGCGAGAGGGTGGAAGAGGTGGGCGCCGATGTCTTCGTGCTCGCCGCGGGGGCCGAGACGGCCGCCCTCGCGGCTACCCTGGGGCGGAGGCTTCCCATACAGGCCGGGAAGGGGTACAGCATCACCGTCCATAACGCCCAAGTTCGGCTCTCTCAGCCTCTGCACGTGACCCCGGCGAGGATCGGCTTCACCCCGTTTCGCGGGGCGGTGCGCACGATCGGGACGATGGAGTTCTCCGGCATCAACCTGCGTCTCGACCGGCGCCGCATCGCGATTCTGGAGCGAGCCGCGCGGCGCTACCTGCCCGGGGCTCTGGATGGAACGGAGCGGGTCGACTGGGTGGGCATGCGGCCCGTGACGCCGGACGGCCTCCCGGCCATCGGCTGGCTGCCGGGGCTCCGCAACGTGTGCGTGGCCACCGGACACCAGATGCTCGGCGTCACGCTCGCCCCCTCGACGGGGCATGCGCTGGCGCAACTCGTGCTTGAGGGCCGTTCGGATATCGATCTCGCGCCCTTCGATCCGGCGCGCTTCGCCTGACGTCGCGGGCTCCGAGCCCCGCGTGACCGCGGCGACCCAGGATCCGGGTTGACCCTTCGCGTCGCTCAACGGACACTGTGGGCATCCGAATTCCCTGTACCGAGGCCAGCCGAGTGAGCAAATTCGACGACCTGCGCGCCCACCTGCGAGCGATCCGCACGCTCACCAGGGGAGTGACGCAGGGTCTGCCGGTCCTCGAGGCGGCGGCGGATCCCTACGACCTGTTCAGCGACTGGTTCCGGGACGCCAGAGCCTCGGGGCTGCTCTTGCCGGAGTCGATGGCGCTCGCCACCGCGACCGGTGACGCGCGGACCTCCGTGCGCATGGTCCTGCTCAAGGGGGTCGGTCCCGACGGCTTCCGTTTCTTCACGAACTATGGCAGTCGCAAGGCCGCGGAACTGGACGACAATCCGCACGCCTCGCTCTGCTTCCACTGGTCGGTGCTGGAGCGGCAGGTGCGAGTGGAAGGGCGGGTCGAGCGGCTCTCCGCGGAAGATTCGGCGGCGTACTTCGCCACGCGCGATCGCGGGAGCCAGATCGGTGCGTGGGCTTCCGCACAGAGCTGTCCGATCGCCGACCGGGCCGGGCTCGAAGCTCAGGTGGCGGAGGCCGAGGCCCGGTTCGAAGGGAAGGACGTGCCCCTGCCCGACTTCTGGGGTGGATACGTCCTCGTTCCCGACCGGATCGAGTTCTGGCAGGGGCGGGCAAACCGGCTGCACGACCGCCTCGAATACACGCCGCGCCGCACACCGCACGACGGAAGCTGGAAGATCACCCGCCTCCAGCCGTGAGGGGGAGCGGCCCGGTGGCCGTCCGTCGGGCCGCTCTAGCCCAGGAGCCCGAGTCCCGCCAGCACGACGAGCCCTACCGCGACGGGCACGATGAAGCGCATCACCGGACCCCACGCCGCGGTGACCCTGAAGCGCCCCGCCCCCTGGTTCGTCTCCGTCCGGAACCGTTCGAACCCCCAACTGAGGGCGACGTAGAGGGAAAGCGTGAGCCCGCCCACCGTGAGGAAGATGTTACCGGATACGTAATCGGCGAGTTCGAACAGGCCGCGGCCTCCGAGTTGCACTGTGGCCCACGGTCCGCCTCCGAGCGCAAGCGGGACGCCCGCTAGGAGGATGACCCCGACCACGGTCCACAGCGATCGCCGGCGGCTCCAGCCCAGCGAATCCATGGCGCTCGCCGTGAGGGCCTCGAGCAGCGCGAGACCCGAGGTAAGCCCCGCGATGAACACGAAGAAGAAGAAGAACGCCGCGGCCACCTCGCCCGCCGGCAGACGGCCGAAGAGACCCGCCATCGTGATGAAGAGGAGGCCCGCGCCCTGGTCCGGCTCCATGCCGAAGGCGAAGAGGGCGGGGAACATGACGAGTCCGGCGAGGATCGCGGCGAGCGTGTCGCAGGCCACGATCGTGGCGGCGCTCCCGGGGATGTCGCTGTGGCGCGGGTGCAGAAAGCTCCCGAACACGAATGCGCCCATCATCCCGACCCCGATGGAATAGAAGGCTTGCCCGAGCGCCGCGAGCCACGTCTGCGGACCGATGGCCGAGAAGTCGGGCGAGAGATACCAGCGAACGCCCTCCCAGGCCCCGTCGAACTGGAGCGAGACGATCCCGAGTCCGATGAGGAAAAAGAAAAGAACGGGCATCAGGAGTCGTGCCGCGCGCTCGATCCCCCGCCGCAGCCCCCGGGTGATGATGAATCCCGCCAGCAGCATCACGGGAATCGTATAGGCGAGAACCTCTCCCGGGCGCGCCGTGAAGGCCGCGAACGACTCCGCCGCCGCCTGTACGCTTCCGGTGTCGTAACCTCCTCGGAAGGCACGGACGAAGTAGGCTGCGATCCAGCCCATGATGAGCTGGTAGTAGGACATGATAAGGAACGCGGCACCAATGCCGAGCCAGCCGATCACGCGGAACGGGCTTCGTCCCGCGAGCTTTCGCATCCCTGCCAGCGGCGTCGCCTGGGCGCGGCGCCCGAGACTGATCTCGGCGGTGAACAGCGGGATCCCGATCAGAACCGCGAGCAGGACATAAATGAGGAGGAAGGCGCCTCCCCCGTTCTCGCCCGCCAGGTAGGGGAATCTCCAGATGTTCCCGAGCCCTACCGAGAACCCGGTGGTGGCGAGAATGAAGCCCAGTGGGCTCCCCCAGCGTTCGCGCGGCGTGCTCATCTTCAAACAGTTGCCGGAGGTCGCGGTTCCGTCCAGAGTAGGGTCCCAGGGGAAAGGTGCCGGATGCCCGAAACGTGTCGTCCGTGAAATACGATCTGCAGACGCTCCGAGGCGACCTCTTCGGAGGCGCTACGTCGGCGGTGGTCGCGCTCCCTGTGTCGCTCGCCTTCGGCGTTGCATCGGGTCTCGGCGCGGCCGCCGGGCTCTACGGCGCGATCGCCGTCGGCTTCTTCGCGGCCACCTTCGGCGGCAACCGGTTTCAGATGTCCGGCCCCACACCTTCAATGACGGTCGCCATGGCGGTCGTCGTGACCACGCACGCGTCCACCCTGAGCGAGGCCTTCACCGTGGTGGTGCTGGCGGGGCTGATACAGATCGCGCTGGGTCTGTTGAAGACCGGGCGCTTCGTCGTCTACACGCCGCACGCCGTCATCTCGGGGTTCATGTCCGGGATCGGCATCATCGTCATGCTCATCCAGGCGCTGCCGTTCCTTGGCGCTGCCCCTGCGGAGGGCGGTCCCATCGGCGCCATGCGGGCGCTGCCGGCGGCGGTGGCGAACATGAACGGGAGCGCGGTCGCCATCGGCGCAGCCACGCTCGCGGCCGGCATCTTCTGGCCGCGGCGGTGGTCACGCCTGCTGCCGGGTCCCCTCGTCGCCCTCATCGTCGGAACGGCGCTTGGCCTGTTCTGGCTGACGGACGTACCCATCATAGGTGCCATCCCGACCGGCTTGCCGGAGATCCAGTTCGGTCTGCCGTCCTTCGGTTTTCTGGCCCGGGCCTTTCAGGCGGCGCTCATCCTCGCCCTCCTCGGCTCGGTCGACAGCCTTCTCACGTCGCTCGTGGCCGACTCGCTGACCGGCACGCAGCACGACTCGAACCGCGAACTCGTCGGCCAGGGCATCGGCAACGTCGTCTCCGGCCTGTTCGGAGGGTTGCCGGGCGCGGGTGCGACGCTGGGCACGGTCGTGAACATCCGCGCCGGCGGCCTCACGCGGGTGTCCGGGGCCCTGCGTGCGATCTTCCTGCTGGGGGTTCTGCTGGGTCTGGGGCCGGCTCTGGAACCGATTCCGCACGCCGTACTGGCCGGCATCCTGCTCAAGGTCGGGTGGGACATCATCGACTGGCCCCTACTGGTCCGCATCCACCGCCTCCGCCGCGACCAACTCTTCGTCATGGTGCTGACGCTCGGCCTGACCGTGTTCGTCGACCTCGTGACCGCGGTCGCGATCGGTCTCATCGTCGCGGGGATGGCTCACGCACGGCAGCTGGAGGGTCTTGAACTCGACAACGTCCTCTCCGTCCCGCTGCTCGACCGCACGTTCTTCGCCGGACTCGAGGGCGCGGACACGATGGGCGAATACTCGGCCAGGGTCGGTCTCGTGCAGCTGCGGGGCGCCTTCACCGTCGCGTCTTCCCACAAGCTGGTCGGCGTCATCGGAAAGGATGTCAAGGACCACGAGGTCGTCATCTTCGACTTCTCCGCCGCGACCTACGTGGATGACAGCGCCGCCATGCTCATCCGGCAGCTTCTGGACGTGGCGGAGAGCGAAGACACCGAGGTCATCGTCCTGTCGGTTTCCGGAGCCGTACACAAGACGCTGCGCGCGCTCGACATCCTGTCGGGCGTGCCCGAGCAGCATATCGTCGAAACGAGGGATGAGGCTCGCGAGGTGGCGCTGGACCTGCTCGGCCCCGGAAACTGAGACGGGGGAGAGGTCGTAACCCTCCTCGGAACGAGGACTTCGACATGCTCAGGATTCTCTTCGGCGTCGCCGCGCTCTCCGGTGTTCCCGGCACGAGCTACGGCCTCGAAGCGCAGGACAGGCCTCTGACGGCCGACTTTCCCGAGGTGTACCGCGTGGGTGGCTTCGACGCACCGGAATGGGCGGAGTTCAGCACGCCCCCTACGGTGAGCTTCGACGCGGCGGGCCGCCTGTACGCCCTGGACACCTCCGCGGGTCACGTCGTCGTGATCGACCCGAGCGGATCGATGGTTCACATCGTTGGCGGCCCCGGGGAAGGACCGGGAGAGTTCAACGAGCCCGGGGGCTTCGTGGTCTGGCAGGACGGGCGTCTGGCCGTCGCCGACATGGGCCACAACGCCTATCAGATATTCGGCCCGGACGGCGAGTTCGAGCGTTTCGTCCGCATGGGGAGCGGTGACGACTTGCTGGGCGGCGTGACCAACATGCGCTTCGGACTGCGACCCGATCCGGATGCGCTGGCCGTCGTGGCCCAGGGGGGCCCGTCGCGCCTGGGCGCGCTCACGGACCTCTTCAGTGAGTTTACTGGAGGGGATACGGCTGACGCGGGGAAGGTGGATGAGAGGGGACTCGAGCGGCTCGATCTCGTTGGCGAAGAGGTGGTCGCCGAGAAGATCCTCGAGGGCTGGCGACCCCCCGACGCCGGGGACGACGCGGAAGCGCTCTCCCTGTCCGATCTGGCGGACGGTTCGGCGATAGTCAGCATGGCGCTGGGTGACGAGAAGTGGTTCGAACCGAGCCTGCTCTGGGATGTCCTGCCGGACGGCGGGGTCATCTACTCCGACTCCAGCGCCTACAGGATCAGAGTGGCGGATCGCACCGGCCGGGTCATGCGAAGCCTGACGCGCCCGTTGGCCCCAAGGCCCGTGACCCGACGGATCCAGTCGGCCGTGCGCGAGCACGAACTGCGCAACCTGGAGGAAGGGGGAGGTGGGGGCTTCCTCGGGGGCTTGGCGGCCGCCGCGGCGGAGGGGGAGTCCTCCCCCATGGTTGAGCAAATGAGGGAAGCGGCTCGGGACAAGATCGAAAACCGCGAGTTTTTCGAGGAGATCCCCGTCCTGTCCGCGCTGCGGGCAACGGCGGAAGGCGCGCTCTGGGTTCAGCGGCGCGGCGAAGAGCCGTGGGACACCGCCGGTCCCATCGACGTGATGCGTGCGGATGGAGATTACGTTGGGACCTTCCCGGTCGGCGCCACGGAGATGCCGGACGCGTTCGGGCCGGACGGCCTCGTCGCCTTCATTGAACTCGACGAACTCGACATCCCAAGCATCGTCGTCCGGAGGTTGCCCGCCGAGGTCCGCTGATCCGTCAGCGGGGCAGGCCGACCCCCACGGAGAGCGTCACCCCGCTGGCGGAATACCCGTAGTCGAGCAGGACATCGGGAATCTCCTGCGTCCACTCGGTGACGGAGCGGGCGTAGCCAAACCGCACGTCGACCAGCCATCCCATGTCGAGCAGAAACCCGACCCCGACCGTCGTCGGCCAACGTGCGCGCTGTTCACGTCGCTCTCCCCGTTCTCCGTTCTCCGGGTTGACGCCGCTCGTGGCGAATTCGCTCCACATCCGGCGAATCCCGCCGAACACGTAGCCCTGGGCCGCGCCGCCCCCGGCATTGAATCCGAGGAGCAAGTTGCCCCCGACTCCGAACCGGTCGCGCAGGTCCCACTCGCCGGGCCACACGTCGTGCGGTTGGCCGTTCGGGGTGGGCTCGATCGTACCCTCGATCTTCCCCTGGCTGGCGATCACTCCCTCGAGTTCAAGGCCCGCGAGCAGAGGGCCAAGAAACCGCCTGCGCAGGCCGATCGAGGGGTTCACGGCGAAGGTCGCACCGGAGGCTGTCGTTGCGCTCTCGCTCGACCCGCCGCCCGCCGTCACCCGCTTGGAGTGCTCCGCCGAAAGCCAGCCGACCTCGGGCGTCACGCGAAGGAGGATCTCGTCCTGGGCCTGCGCCGCGGCGGGCGCCAGCAGGCAGGCGGCGAGACCGACGAGGGTTGCGAGTCCGGAGGACCGGATCACCGGGGCGCCGAGCTCCCGGTCACGGCGACGACACCGCAGTTGGTGAGGAGGCGCTGCGCGTCCGCTTTTCCGGAGTCGGAGGGTCCGAGCTGGTTCTCGCCCTGTTCCTCCTCGTCGTCGAGCCCGGCCACGAGGCCAATGTCGTGGTCCGCCACGCGCGAGGCGACGACGCGAATATGCGTGTTTCCCGTGGCGGGATTGTCGAACACGCTCGCCGTCAGGATGTCGTGATGCGCGGCACCGGTGAAGAGTTCCTGCACGACGCCGGACGTCTGCCTGCGCGCCCGGACGAAGCCGGCCTCGAGATTGCCGTCCTCGATCGTGTAATCCATGAGGTTCAGTTGCGCGACCGCGCACCGGTAGGCGGTCTCCAGCCCGGACGGGGCGACGCCCTGGAAGGAGACGGGCGCGGTGGAACAGCCCGCGAGCAGCAGCACAAGGAACGGGACGGCACGGCGGGTGGCTCGATTCATGGTTCTCCAATCTTCGCGAGGGCCGTCCGGCGCGCCAGCGGAGTGAACGCACACGGTTGCACAGAGCCCGGAGCCTGGGCGACCATGGGAGCATGGCCCGTCGAACCCGTCCCGCGACTCTCCGTACCGCCGCCACGATTGCGGTGACGCTTCCGAGCCTGCTCGCCGCGGGTGCCTGCGGACCGCAGGCCGGAACGGTCCCGGCCGGGGGACCCCCCAAGGTTCTGCTCATCGGTATCGACGGCGTGCGCCCGGATGTGCTCGCGGATGTGCCGACCCCGGTGATGGATTCCCTCGCCGCCAGCGGGTGGTACACGGCGGACACGCGCACGACGACCCCATCCGTGAGCGGTCCGGCCTGGTCTTCGATCCTGACCGGCGTGTGGCCGGAGAAACACGGCGTGCTGGATAACGGTTTCGAGGGGCGGCGATACGCGGAGTACCCGGGTTTTCTCACCCGCGTCGAGCAGGATCGTCCGACCCTCGGCACGTTCGCGGCCCTCGACTGGATGCCCCTCGCATCGCTCGAAGGAGGCGGCCCCGTACTCTCGGGCGCGATCGACACGCTGTTCGCCGTGGACGGATACGACCTCGGGTGGGCGGAGGCGGACAGCGTCGTCGCGGCGCGCGCGGCAGAACATCTTGCGGCGGCAGATCCCGATGCAGCCTTCGTATACCTGGGCAATCCGGATGAGACGAGTCACCGGCACGGATCGATCGGGGCCGAGTACCGCGACGCGATTGCCCTCTCGGATCGCCACGTCGGCTGGCTGATGGAGGCGCTCCGAGCCCGGCCCAGGTACGGGGAGGAAGACTGGCTCGTGCTCATCAGCACGGACCACGGCCGGCGCGAAGACGGCGGCCACGGCGGGGACTCGCCGGAAGAGATGACGATCTTCATCCTCGCCAGCGGCGTGGCGACCCAAAGGTGGCCTGCGGCGGGATCCGGCCCCACCTACATCGTCGACGTCCCAGTCACGGCGCTCGATCACCTCGGCATGGAGGTCGACCCCGACGCCGGACTCGACGGGAAACCGCTCTCCCGGGGCCCCGGCGGTCCCTGACCGCGAACCGCCAGGCCTACGCGTCGTCCTCCGATTCAGCGAAGAGCAGTTCGTAGAGAACCACGCTCTCGACGCCCAGTTCGTCCCTGAACACACCGAGTGCGCGGCCCCCCGCAACGTCGAGAATCCGGATCCGCTCCGGAACCCGGACTTCGCCGAGCCAGCGCCCGTCGTCCGCGAGAATCGAATAGCGGGTTACGCCGTTGAGTGCGGCATCGGCGGTCCAGTGCCCGAGCCAGACGCGGCCTTCCCGGTCGCCGAAGAGCTGGCTGACCAGGGGAAGAGGCTCGTCCGGTACCAGTTCGTAGTCGGCGAAGACGCGCGCCACCATCTCTTCGAACTCCGCCTCGGACTGGATCTGCGGGTTCACCGTGCGGAGTCGGATCCTCAGCGAGGTGGTGAACGCCCGCCAGTCCTCTTCGTCCGGGTAGGCTGGTACCGGGTGCCACCGTACGATCTGGTGGATCGTCCCGTTGGAGTTGCGCCACACGATCTCGGGCGTGTCGTCCCGCAGGTACACGAACCTTCCCCGCGAGACAGTCACCACTCCGCCCGGCATGAAGGGATTCCTCGGCCCATCTTCCGGCGATGACGGAACCCAGTCGTACGCCGCGACCGTGTCGAGCACACCGGCGTCCATGTCGAAGCGGACCATGTGCCCCTGAAGCCACGGCTCCCGGAAGCCGCGCCGGTAACTCCCGCTCGTCATCAGCGCCTGCCCTTCGGCGTTCAGGCCCTCCACCCTCAGACTCCGGTTCAGGAAGCGCGTATCCACTTCGCGGACCGCTGCGCCGCGGGCGAACAGCGTAAGGCGGGCATGTCCGAGATCCTCGAGGAGCAGGGTGTCGCCCCCGGCGGGCAGGAGTCCGCCGACCATGTCGATTTCGCCGGGTCCGTCTCCGGGACCCGCGAGAAGTCCCCGGAAGGTCCCGTCCGATTCGAGCAGGACGATTTCCCGGTTGAACGCGTCGGCCACGGCGGCGCTGCCGTCCGAGAGCAGCACACCCCTCCAGATGCTCTGAAAGGCGTAGTCTTCGAGTCCGGCGCCGTACGTGTAGAGCGGCGGCGACGAGAAGGCGAAGGGGCTGGCGGGCTCCGGCGCCGTCTCGTATTCGACGATTCGGATCCCGGCACTGTCGCGGACGGACGGTCCCGATGCGGGCGGTGAATCCGCCTCGCACGCGGTCGCGGCACCGGCCAGAATGCAGGACAGCAGCCCCGCTGTGGCGCGGCGGTTCATGCGGCCTCCTCAAGCCAATCGAACGGTCGTCTGAGGGGTCGACACGCTGAAGTCCCCGAACCGTTGCGCGCACGCCGGCGCGGCTTCCGCCCGAACGCTGGCGGGAGATGCCGATGTCGCGCCAGTTTGGGGCAGGGAAGATTCACATCAGGAACGGGGGATGAGATGTCCGAGATGAATCGTCGTGGTTTCATCGGTCGCGGCCTGAGCCTGGGCGCGGCTGCGGCCGTCGCGGGTACGGTTCCGGCGCGCGCTTCGGTCCGCGAGGGACGGCCGGCGCTGGCGTCGAGCGGACGCGCGCAGACACCGATGATGATCACCAGCCATACGAACGACACGGGCCGCCGCGCGGCGACGGCGGCGTGGCAGGTCCTGTCGGGCGGCGGCGCGGCGATGGACGCGGTCGAGCGCGGCGCGAACATCGTCGAACTCGACCCCGACGGGACCGGCGTCGGCTGGGGCGGCCTCCCCAACGCGGACGGCGTCGTGCAACTCGACGCGTCCGTCATGGACGGGGCCACGTACAACGCCGGTTCCGTGGCCGGCATCGAGGGGATCCGCACCCCCGCCTCGGTGGCCCGGCTCGTCATGGAGCGCACGGACCACGTCATGCTGATCGGCGAGTACGCGCAGCGCTTCGCGGTCGGTTTCGGCTTCAAGGTTCAGGACCTGATGACGCCGAAATCCCGCGAGGTCTGGCTACGCTGGCGCGAGCGGCTCTCGGACACGGACGACTGGGGTCCCCCGGACCACCTGAGGCGCCCGGGCGGGGGCTCCGGCAGCGGTGGGCTGTCCCGCGCCGGGTTCGGCGAGGCCGCCACGAGGCGCGAAGCGGAAGAGTGGGCCGAGCTTCTCGACCTGCCCGGCCGCGATGGCCCCGACCGCGACTATGTCCTGGCCGAGGCCCTCATCCACCGCTACGGGACGACGAACGTGCTCGCCGTCGACGCGCAGGGGAACGTCTCCGGCATCACGACGACGAGCGGTCTGGCGTGGAAGGTTCCGGGCCGTGTGGGCGACTCGCCGATCATCGGCGCCGGGCTCTACGTCGACAACGACATCGGCGCCGCCGCCGTCACCGGGCGGGGCGAAGACGTGATCAAGTCGTGCGCCGGATACTACATCGTCTCGCGGATGGGTGCCGGCCGCACGCCGCAGCAGGCGTGTGAGGACGCCGTGGCGATGATCCGCCACAAGTACCGGAACGTGGCCCCGGACTTCATCCCGTCCGAGAAGTTCGTCGCGATCAACAAGGACGGGGACCATGGCTGCGCGTGGATGCCCTTCCGCGACACGCCGCCCCGCATGACCGTGGCGAACGCGGACGGGATCCATACGTACGAGGGGGTGAGCGTCGCCGACTGACGAGGCACCCGACCCGGACCCCGAGTCCGACGCGTCCGAAGTCACCGTGGTCGTCAGGGAAGCGGGACTCGAGGATGTCGACCGCCTCGCGCCGCTGTTCGACGGGTACCGCCAGTTCTACCGCCAGCCGGCGGATCTGGACGGTGCCCGCCGGTTCCTCGCCGAGCGCCTGGCGGCGGGTGAGTCGCGCGTCTTAATGGCCGAGACGGCGGACGGCTGGCCACTGGGATTCGTGCAACTCTTCCCGTCCTTCTCGTCCGTGTCGATGAAGCGGCTCTGGATCCTCAACGACCTCTTCGTCGCGCCGGACGCGCGCCGGTCCGGGGTCGCGCGCGCCCTCATGGACCGGGCGCGGGCCCTCGCCGTCGAGACCGGGGCCAAGGGCCTCATCCTCGAGACGGAGTCCCACAACGCGCCCGCGAAGAGGCTGTACGAAGAGCTGGGCTGGGCGCTCGACGGCACCGACCACTACGAGTTGCCGGTGTGAGCCCCCGGGTGAACACGTCGGTGCGCACGGTGGCCCCGGCGGTGCTGCTGCCCCTGCTGGCGGCCTTCGCCTGCGCGGCCGGATCGGCGGCGGGACCCGCGGATGGAGATGGGCAGTCCGGGCAGGAGTTGCGACTGTCGCTCTCGACCGGCGACGAGTCGCCGAGGGCCGCCACGCCCATCGTCCTCGCACTGGCCGGCGTCAACGAAGGCCAGGCCGCACTCATCCTCGATTTCCCAGACGGCCAGCGCTACGACTTCGAGGTGATCTCGGAGGATGGGGCCGTCGTCTGGCGCTGGGCGGAGGGCATGTTCTTCGCCCAGGTACTGGGACGCGAGACGCTCGACCCCGGCGCCTCGCTGCGCTGGACCGAGACCATCGAAGCCGGACTGCCGGCCGGTGTCTACCGCGTCCGCGCCACACTCACGACGGTCGAGCCTCACACCATTGAGGCCACCCTCACCGTCCTTCCCCGGAGATAGCGACACTTGAACGACACGATGCCGGCCGGGCTCGCCACGGGCCCCGACGCCCTCGAGCCCGACCTCCTGCGGGCCGTCTCCTTCGATGCGGGGTGGTCCCTGCTCGAGCGCTTCTCGACCCTCGTGCGAGAGTCCGGGAGCGAGGAAGAGCACGTCGCCGCGGAGTACATCGGAGCCGAACTGAGTCGGCTGGGCGTGCCCTTCGAGATGCACGAGCCCGACCTCTACCTCTCGCTTCCCCGCGAGTCCTCGGTGGAGTGGCGTGGCGGGTCGATTCGGGCCAAACCGCCGTCCTTCGCGGTGCCGACGCCGGATGGGGGACTGGAGGGGGAACTGGTGTACGTCCCCGCCGCGGCCGCGACGGGGCAACGCGACCTGTTCGCGAAACGGCTCGGCGACGACTTGCCCGATGTGGCCGGCAAGATCGTGCTCAGCGAGGGATACGCGATGCCGGGCATGGTTTCCGCCTTCGAGGCGGCGGGAGCGGCGGGACAGATCTTCATCAACCCCGGACGGAACATCCACTGGGGGATCTGCACGTCGATCTGGGGCACGCCGACGACCAGGAACCTCGCCACGAAGCCGGGGACGCCCGCGGTCGCGGTGAACAACCCTGATGGTGAGCGGCTAAAGGAGGCGGTGGGCGAGACCGTCCGGCTGGAGGTCCGGCTGGAAGAGGGCTGGTATCCGTGCAAGCTCCCGGTGGCGCACATCGCGGGGGCGTCGGACGAGTTCATGCTCGTGCACGGGCACTACGACTCGTGGGATGTCGGGATCGGCGACAACGCGGTGGGGGACGCGACGCTGCTCGAACTGGCGCGCATCTTCCACGCCGAGGCGGGGCGGTTGAAGCGCTCGCTGCGCATCGCCTGGTGGCCGGCGCACTCGACCGGGCGCTACGGCGGCTCGACCTGGTATGCCGACACGCACGCGCTGGAACTGCGCAAGCGCTGCGTGGGCGCGATCAACATCGACTCGCCGGGCTGCTGGCACGCGACGGAGTACGACGATGTGATGTGGATGGCCGAGGCGGGGCCGCTGTGTGCGCGCGCGATCGCAGACGTCACGGGGAAGACGGCGAAGCGGCTGCGGCCGCTGCGGGCCGGCGACTATTCCTTCAATCAGATCGGTCTCACCTCGTTCTACATGCTGCTCTCCAACATCCCGGCCGACGAGCGGGCGGCGCTCGGCTTCTACCCGACGGGAGGTTGCGGCGGCAACATCGCGTGGCACACGGAAGACGACCACATGGGTGTGGCCGAGCGCGCGAACCTCGAGCGCGACCTGGGCGTCTACGTGGCCTCGATTGCGCGCGTGCTCAACGCGCGGATCCTCCCGTACGACTTCCGCGAAACGGTCTCCGAACTGGCGGGGTACGTCGACGACTATGTCGCGGCGGCCGGGGAGCTTCTCGACCTGAGCGCCGTCCGGACCGAACTCGAGACGCTCGGGACTGCGCTGGATGACCTGTATGCCGCTGTGGGGGCGGGCGAACCGAATCCGGCGGTGGTCGCCGCGGTGAACGAATTGTTCCTCGACCTGTCGCGCATTCTGGTGCCCATCGGCTACGCGGAAGGGGGGGCGTTCGACCACGATCCCGCGCTGCCCCGGACGCCGATCCCGCGGCTGGCCCGGGTGACGGAGTTATCCGGCCTCGCGGATGGGAACTCCGAGATGCTGCCCTTCCTCGTGAACGAACTGCGTCGCGAGGCGAACCACGTCGCGAACGGGTTCCACGAGGCGGCCCGGGCGGTGGGCCGCGTGCTGGCGCAGTTGATGGCATCGGCGCCGGCGGGGTGACGCACGTGCGACGCGCGAGGGGGGCACCGGTGCGCGCCCGGGCGCTGGCGGTGTTGTCCGCGTCGGCCGTGCTGGCGGGCCTGCCGGTCGCGGCCCCCGCGGCGGCGCAGACGACGGACACAGTGTTCGTCCGGCTCGATGCCGACGGCGCGGCTCACGTCCGACAGGGTCTCCTGCCGGAGGACGGCGCGGTGCGGGCCTTCGCCATCCGGATCGAGCACCAGACCCTGTCGCTGGCGGAGACGGAACGGGACGGCGAGCCGCTGTCCGGCGCCGATGCAGCCCTGACCCCGGTGGACGGAGCGTACCGGATCGATGTGGCCTCGGACGCCCCGGTCGTCGTGTCCTACGCGGTCCGTAATCCGGTGCGGGGGCGGCTGGACCGGGTCCCCCTCTTCGTGGCCGGCCGGGAGGCCGAGCAGACCGTCGTCCAGGAGATCACGGCGCCGTGGCTGATTCGGCTGGAGGGGGATCCGGACGTGCTCGACGCGCTGGACCTCGCCACCAGCCTGCCGCGCTTCATCCGGGCCGGCGATGGCGTCGTCACGGCCACCGTCTCCAGTGTGCCGGGGCTGCTCCGGCTGTCGCGCGGCGGCGCGCTCTCGTTCGCGCGCGTCGCCGACTTCGTGGTCCTCGCGCTGCTGCTGACCGGCGCGATCTGGACGTGGCGAAACGCGCGCGTCCGCCGCGGGCGTGCCGGAGCCGCCCGATGAAGATCATCCTCATCGCGGCGGGCTTCTTCGCCCTCGGTCTCACCGTGATCCTCCTCTTCCGGAAGACCATCCGCGCCGACGACGAACTGGACCGCCGCTGGGCCGAAGTCGTCGCGCAGCGTTCCGAACGCGGCGGATCGCCGTCCGAGCCCGGGGAGACCGCGGACCCCGGCGGCCTCGAAGTGCCCGGAGGGCCGCAATGAGCGAAGTCTTCTTCGTCGTTCTCGGCATCTACGTCGCCATCATCATGGGCATCGCCATCTGGAGCTACTTCAAGACCGAGACCGAAGTCGACTTCCTCGCCGCCGGCCGCTCGATCGGCCCCATTGTCGGCGGCGCCGTGCTCGCCGCCACGCAGATCTCCGCCGGCACCTTCGTCGGCACCGCCGGCCGCCACTACCTGGCCGGCGTCTCCTGGGTCTTCCCGTGGCTCGGCCTGTGGACGGGGTGGCTCGTGTGCGCTTTCTTCGTCGCCCCCAAACTCCGGCGTCTCGGCGCGCTCACCGTCCCCGACTACATCTCCGCCCGCTACGGCAGCCCGAAGGCGGGAGCGCTCGCCGGCGTCCTCATCGTCGTCGCCTACACGATCTATCTCGTGGCGCAGTTCCAGGCGGGCGGCGAGATCGCGGAGGTCGTGTTCGGGATCCGTCCGCTCACCGCGATGCTCATCATCGTCGCCTCGACCGCGCTCTACACGCTCCTCGGCGGGGTGCGCTCGAGTTCCTACATCGACTTTCTGCAGACGATGATCATGGTGGCAGCGCTCATCGTCGCCGTCCCGGTCCTCCTCAACCAGGTGGGCGGCGGCAGCCCGCTCGCGGCGGTGGAACGGTCGCTCGGGTTCCTCGACACGCTCGATGACCGCCTCGTGGGCTGGTACTACTCGCCGCGGGAACTGCTCGCCTTCGCGATCGCGTTCGGGCTCTCGATCGCGGCGGCCCCGTACGAACTCACCCGCTTCTACTCGATGCGCGACGAGCGCACGGTGCGGAAGGCGATCTTCGTGGCGATCGGCTTCCAGGTCGTCATCGCGACGAGCATCATGTCGATCGGCATGCTCATGCGGGTGCTGTTCCCGAACCTCCCCTCCCAGGACCAGGCCACCGCCACCATGGCCCTCCACGTCTTGCCTCCCGTGGTGGGCGCGCTTCTGCTCGTCGCCATGCTGTCGGCGATCATGTCCACCGTGAACTCGATCCTCCTCGTCACGGGCGCCGGCGTCGCCCACGACCTGTATGGGAAGTTCATCCGGCCCGACGCGAGCCAGAAGCATCTCGTCAACGCGAACCGGGTGGCGATCGTCGTCCTCTCCCTCATCCCCCTCTTCTTCGCGCTGCAGAAGCTGGGAGACGTGCAGGGAATCGTCCTCGAACAGGCGAAGTTCATCGCCTCCTTCTTCTTCGTTCCCATCGTCATCGGTCTCAACTGGCGGCGGGGCACGGCGAAGGGCGCGGTCGCCTCCATGATCGGAGGCTTCCTCGCGTGTCTGGTCTGGACGCTCTGGTTCCAGGAGCATTACTTCCCGCTGTACGGGATCGATTCCGTCGAATTGGGGGTCGGCGCGAGCCTCATCCTCTTCTTCATGGTATCGCTGATGACGAAACCGAACCCCGGCCAGACGCTGGAGCCGTTCTTCGGAAAAAAGTGAACCGGAAAAAAGTGAACCGCCGGTCCACGAACGCAGGGAGAGAGCTCATATGTCCGACGTTCTGACACGACTTGTCGACGAACTGAATGCCGGGACGGTCCGGGTCGTTGATCTCACGATCCCGCTCGGGCCCGAAACGGTGGTGATCGATCTGCCGCCGATGTTCGCGCCCTCGAAGGGCGTGACGATCGACCAGATTTCGAGGTATGACGACGACGGGCCGGCCTGGTACTGGAACAACCTCACGCTCGGAGAGCACACGGGGACGCACTTCGACGCTCCGATTCACTGGGTGACCGGGAAGGATGTGCCCGATGGGACGACGGACACGATCCCCCCGGGCAAGTTCGTCGGCCCGGCATGCGTGATCGACGTGGAGGCGGAGGTCGAGGCGGACCCCGACTTCCTGCTCACGACCGAGGGTCTGGAGGCGTGGGAGGCGGAACACGGGCGCGTGCCGGAGGGTGCCTGGGTCTTCCTGCGCACGGGGTGGAGCCGGAGGGAAGGGAAGGAGGCGTTCCTCAACGTGGCGGAAGACGGTCCCCACTCGCCCGGCTTTCACCAGGAGACGTCGGCCCTGCTGGCCCATGACCGAGCCGTGCTCGGGGTCGGCGTGGAGACGGTCGGCACCGATGCGGGCCAGGCGGGAGGGTTCGACCCGCCGTTTCCCAACCACGGGATCATGCACGGGGCGGGGAGGTTCGGCCTCGCGAGCCTGTGCAACCTCGACCAGCTGCCGCCGACGGGCGCGGTGGCGATCGCGGCGCCGCTCAAGATCGTGGACGGGAGCGGCAGCCCGCTGCGCGTCATCGCCTTGGCTCCGGCGTAAGCGGCGGCGCGGAAGGCACGATGGAGGGAGCCCCGGACTACGCCGAGCAGCGGCGATCGACCTACCGAAAGGTCCTGAAGGCGCTGGATCAGGGCCTCTTCTGGCTGGATCTCGCGCAAGACGAGGCCCCGGGATCCACCGAAGCCCCGGACGCGCACGGTGCGGTGAAGCGGGGAATTTTTCACCTCGGGGAAGCGGGAGGCATCGCGTTCTCGGGCCGCTTCGCGGGAACGGACTCCGGAGCCCTGTTCGATGACATCTCCGACGCCCTGGAACTCCGCGACCTGGACAGGACGCGCGAGATCAGAAACGTCGTCCAGAACAGGTCGCGATCGGCCGGAGATCCGGATGAAGGGGCAGCTGTTGCCGAAGACCTCGACTGGGATTCGGGTTACCTGCAGATGCTCGCCGTCCTCAACGAGAGCCGGCAGGCGCGGGACAGCGGCGACCTGCACCGGTACTCCGTCATGGCGGGTTTCCTTTCCGGCCTCATGCACTGGGACATGGGACGCGATCAGCATCCGGCGGGCTCGCTCCGGGATGCGGTGATCGCCGCCTACAACGACGGCTGGGGGGCGGCACTGTGGGTGGAATGGGAAGGGATCCGGGAGGCGCGGATGGCGGGGGGATCCCTCGAATCAGAGGAGGATCCCGACCTGCTCCTGCGCTGGGAGGGTCTGCGCCTGGCCGCGTCCGACAGGATGACGAGTCCGTTCCGTCGCGAAGGTGAAACGGAGGATGAAGGCCACGACAGAGAGTCCGAGGCGTGGGCGTGTTTCATGTGCAGCGAACGCTCGACTCAGCGCGCGCAGAGTTTCGGCAGGCGCATCGCGAGCCGCGACCAATACGGTGGATAATGGACCATTCCGAATGGGAGCAGGCCATTCGCCGGAGGGTGCTGAAGGCGCTGGACGAAACCCTCTTCTGGTTCGAGCGGGCTCCCGCCGAAGGTCGCGATGAAGACGATGCCGGATGGTCGGCGGCGTTCCATCTTGGAATGGCCGGTGGGTTTGCTTTCCTGGGCCGCCTGCCGGGGATCGAGTCGGATGCCCTGTTCGATGACATATCGGATGCCGCCGAGGAGCGGGATCTTGATCGTGTCGGCCGGATCCGGCGGAGTGCCCAGGCCAACTTGAGGTCTGGCCAGCCTAGCGACGCGAGTGACCCGGGCGAGGGAGCTCTCGACTGGGCAACCGGTTTCCTTCAGATGATCCCCGCCCTGGGCGAGGCGCGCCGGGCGTGGAAGGAGGGGGACAGATTCCGCCACTCGCTGATGCTGGGCTTTCTCGCCGGCCTGCTCCACTCGCATCGGATGCCGTACAAGCTCGGCACCTTGTCAGACGCGGTGATCGCCATCCATGCGCGAGATCCGAGGTGCGCTCGCGAGTGGGTGGAGGCCCAGTCGATTGAGGCGCGCGAGCACCGGGGACACTCGGCGAGCACCGACCCGCGGGCTCTTCTCATGGAGTGGTTGGGGGAGCGTTTGGCCGCCGGCCATCGGTTCAGCGAACCGTTGTGGTCCCACCCCGTCCCCGAGGCGGAGGACGCGCGCCGGAAGCGGGAAGCCGGGGAGAGGGCGTATTTCAAGAGACAGGAGACCTCCAGCCAGCGCGCACAGAATTTCGGAAAGAGGCTTGCCGCCAAGGACACGGAGGGGACCTGGATCCCGGGCAGCTACTCAATAAACCGGGCTCTGGTGCTTGGATCTCACGAAGAGGAGCACTGGGCTGACGGCGAGCACGAGAGCTGACGGCAGACAGACAGCGGCCAGGGAAGGGGTGGCCTCGGGACGGGGTCGGACCAAGGTTCAGAGGCGGGTTCCGGGTGGGGGTCGACCATGTATTCCAAACGCGAGGAGCGTCCAGTGGCGGACAACGGAAACGCAGGCAAGGTCGTGAAGGTGGCGTCGATTCTGCTGGCGCTGCTCTTCCTCCTCAACGGAGGGATGAAAGTCTTCGGGATGATGGTCGACCAGTTCTCGGTATGGGGCTACCCGGCGTGGTTCCAGTACCTGATCGGCGTCGTGGAGGTGCTGGCCGGGGTTGGATTCCTGCGGCGTCCGACGCGGTTCCTGGCGGCTGTCGTCGTGATCCCGATCATGGCGGGGGCAATCTATACCCTCGTGAGGGCGGGGGCGGCGGGGCAGGCCGCGGTTCCGGCCGTGGCGCTGATTCTGGCTCTCTTCGTGGCAAAGAGCTCACGCTAGAGACTCACGCCGGAAGCGGGGTTCCTGCTACGCTCCGCTCGGACGTTCCCGCGGGAACGTTGTTCGGTCAGTCGCCTCCGGCGGTTTCCAGGAGCTGGTCGCCCACGAGACGGACCACGCGCACGCGCTGAATGTCGAGTTCGTCCCGGTCGATGTAGGCCAGCAGGCCATCCGGCCCGAACGCGGCCGGGATGCGGAGCCCGTCGGGGGCGATGGTGCCGAAGTACTGCCCGTCAGCCGTGAGAATGTCCGTGGGGCCGGGCTCGCCCATTAGGGCCGTGCGCTGGACCCAGATGCGGTCGCTCCAGTCCACCGCCAGACTCGAGATCACCGGCACTTCCTCCGGGAAGGCCATGTTCGCGATCCGATCTTCCCCCATGCGTCGCATCGCATCCGGGTCGGGACCGCTCGGGCGTCCGCCGCCCGCTCCCGCCGAAACCGTGCCCGAGATGATCATGGTGGTCGCTACCCGGCCTCCGGCGCCTCCGCTTCCGCCCTCGGCCAGGGCCGCGAGCCGGTGCTCGCGCTCTCCGGTCCGGATCTCATCGGTCACGGCGACCGGCGGGATGGGCCGCTCGAGCGTGCCCCTCACCTTACCCGAGGCATCGAGGATCTTGATCCGATAGCCGACCGAATCGGCCAGGACGACGCGGCCGTCTCCGAGTACGCCGAAGCTCAGGGGCAGGGGGAAGGCCTCCATCCCGGGCATGATGATCCGCATGTCTCCGGTCTGAGTGTCTGTATCCTCGACGGGTGGCCCCGCCCACGCCGAATGGAATTCGTCCTGCGTGCCATCGAGGCGGAACCGCCCGATGGGTCGGCCTTCCGGCTCCTCCTCTTCCTCTCCCCCTCCCAGGAACGCGCCGAACGATCGGCTGATCATCCCTGCGGAGAGGAGGCTGTGGTCCGGCATGGCGTACATCCGCGAGCCGGGCATCCCGGTCTGGAAAGTGAAGCCGGCCTCCTGGAGGGATTCACCCTCGCGGCTGAAGACCTTTATCCCCCGATTCATGTCGTTGACGGCGATGCGCCCATCGCCGAGCACCGCCAGACCTACCGCCTGGTTGAGTTCCCCGGGCCCCTCTCCCTTGTTGGAGATGGTACGGACGAACTGGCCGGCCGGATCGACGACGACGACGTGCCCCGCGTCATTGTCGAGGATGAAATTGAGCCGTCCTCCCCGAAGGCGACGCCCCTCACGCTGCCGAACATCTCCCATGCGGCGCCATCCAGTACACCGACGGTGTAGACCTCCTCCACATCGGGCTGGAGGAGGATGTCCGGGCTGTCGAGTCCCGCGGCGGCGGGATCCCCATCCCCGCCGCAAGCAGCGGCCGCAAGCGGAGAGGCGATAAGGACGACGTGACGCGTGCGGATGCGGATGTTGCGCATGAGGTTTCCTTCCATGTGACGGGGACGACGCCAACAACGGCGACGAATCCGGGCGCGGGCCGGACACCGGCTGTGACAGTGGAGGCCGGAGCAACGGTTGCCCACGGCCGGAATCATGGGGTGCCGTCCAGCAGTTCATCCGCCGCGAGGCGGGCGACGCGGACGCGCTGGACGCCAAGTTCATCGGTCTCGATGTAGGCCAGCAGGCCGTCGGGCCCGAACGCGGCGGGGATCCGCGGGCCCTCGGGCGCGATCGTCCCGAGGTAGCGTCCATCCGCTGTAAGAATGTCGGTGGAACCGGGTTCGCCAGGAAGCGCCGTGCGCTGGACCCAGATGCGGTCGCTCCAGTCCACGGCGATCCTCGCGATGACCGGGATCTCCACGGGGAACACCATGTTTCCGATCTGTCGCCGGTACGTGTCGCGCAGGGACGCTTCCAGGGCCGCCGGATCGGGCGGGCCGGAGGATCCGCTCGGGGGCTGGATGAATACCGTGGAAATGCCCTCCATAAGCACCTCCTGGGGAATCTCCTCGGAATCCAGCAACGCAAGCCGCCGTTCACGTTCGGCGTCGCGGACCCGATTCGTGACCTCGACCGGAACCAGCGGGCGCTCGAGCGTCGTGAGCGCTGCTCCTTCCGAACCATCCGGGGCAAGGATCCTGATCCGGTATCCGACCGAGTCGACGATGACGACTCGGCCATCCCGAAGCGCGGCCAGCTCGAGCGGAGGCGGAAAGGCCTGGATCGGACGCAGTTGCACGAAGATCGCCCCGGACTGAACGTCTTCGAGTCGCGAATCGTCGACCGGAGGACCGGGCCAGGCCGCGTAGAGCAGATCACCGCTCCCGTCGGGTCGGAAGCGCATGATCGGGCGGCCTTCGCCGGATCCATCGCTCACGTTGCGGCGAAAGACCTCGCTCGTCACGAGGCTGTGGTCGGGCATCGGAAAGAACGGAGTCCCCGGGATCCCCTCTCCGGCCTCGAACCGGATCGCATCGAGGAATGCGCCGTCGCGGTTGAATATCTGCAGCCCGACCTTCGCGTAGTCCATGACGCCAATGCGTCCATCGGAGAACAGGGCCAGTCCTTCGGGCCGGGTCAGCTCCCCCGGCCCTTCGCCCTGCCTCGAGATGGTCCGCATGTACCCGCCCGAGGAGTCGATCGCCACCACGTGCCCGGCGCTCTCATCGAGAATGAACAGGGTAGCGTCAGCGTCGAATGCCAGACTCGATATGTTCCCGAAGGTCTCCCAGGGTGCGCCGTCGAGCGCGCCCACGGTGTAGACCGTCTCCACCGATGGCTCGATCGAGAAATCGGGACTATTGAGCTCGGCCGAGCGAGGGGAACCGTCGCCGGAATCGACCCCGCAGCCACTGCAGAGGAGTATCGCGGTCAAACCCACCCGAAGGGCTGGGCCCATGGCTGGCAGACCGCGGGAGGCATCAGGCAACCGCATGGGCTCTGCTCCATGGCTGAATAGTGCGCTCGTCGGCAATCCCAGGATGGAGTCGAATTTACTATTTAGCTAGTAGCAGAAAAAGTCCTATGACGAGATCCTACCGCCCGCCCTCCGGGAGTTCGCCATCGGCGAGGCGGATGACCCGGACGCGCTGGACGTCGAAGGCGTCCCGTTCGACGTACGCCATCAGTCCATCCGGTCCAAATGCGGCCGGGATCCGCAGGCCATCCGAGGGCATGGTACCGAGGTATCGCCCGTCCGCCGTGAGGACGTCCGTCGGGCCGGTCTCGCCCGCAAGCGCCGTTCGCTGAACCCAGATGCGGTCGCTCCGGTCCACCGCGATGCTTGCGATGACCGGAATCACGTCGGGAAAGTTCATTTGGCGGATGCGATCTTCCGCCCGGCGAATGGCCTCTCGCATCACGTTCCGCCTGCCCTCCGGGCTGACGTCGCCGGGGCGTCCGCCGACCTGTTGCACGGACACTGTCCCGTCACCGGACCGGAGTGCCTCGATGCGACGCTGGCGCTCCGTCTCCCGTATCGCACCGGTCACCGCGACCGGAACCAGACGCCGTTCAAGGATGTCCGTTACGCGACCCGACGAGTCCAGGATCTTCAGGCGATAACCGATCGAATCGGCCAGGACCGTGCGGCCGTCCCGGAGTACGCCAAGGCTCAAAGGAAGACCGAAGGCTGCCACCGGACTCGTAACGATTCTGGCGTCTGGTGCACCTGCGCCACTCTCAAGCGCCGTCGCGGAAGGATAATCCCAGGCGGCATGGAAGACCTCACGAGTCCCGTCGAGCCGAAACCGCGTGATCGGCCGACCCTCGTCCGCTCCAATCATGGTGGAAACCGAGCCCCCGATAAGTTCGGGCGAGAGAAGGCTGTGGTCCGGCAGGGCGTAGATCGGCGATCCGGGCATGCCCTCGACGACGCTGAAAGGGACGGCATCCAGGAACTCACCTTCACGGCTGAAGAGCTGCAGACTCGGCTTCGCGAGATCGTTGACGCCGATGCGGCCGTCGCCGAAGACGGCAAGCGCAATCGGCTGGCCAAGTTCGCCGGGTCCATCGCCCCTGCGCGAGATCGTTCGGACGAACTCGCCGGCAGAATCGATGACGACAACGTGTCCGGCGAGGTCGTCGAGGATGAACAGGGTGCCTTCGGCATCGAACGCGACGGCGGCGACGTTCCCGAACATCTCCCACGGAGCGCCTTCGAGCACGCCAACCGTAAAGATGGTTTGGGCGGCGGGAGAGATGAAGCGGTCCGCTTCATCGACTTGGGCAGCGAGGGGTGTGCTGCCCCAACTCGCCGCCGAGAGCGACACTGAGACGAGAGCGATACGACTCGCGCCGCGGTGAGCTGGATGCAAGTTGCCCCCCTCGCCGTGCAGGAGCGGCTTAGACCTGCGGCAGGGTCTCTTCGCGCCGGTCGGACACCTTGCTGACAAAGGGCCTTGTGGGAGGGTTGCCCGTACCGCCGCTATGCCGTGGGGCCCCGCGTGCTTCCTGGTCGTATCCCCGGGATGAGCACGGGGGTGCTCGCCTGGTACTCCCGATAGGCGGGATACTTCGCCGCCGAGATCCGCTCGGTGAGCCGCATCGACGGAATGAACAGTGCGATGAGGAGGAGGAACCCGAGGCCCGTCCAGTGCACCCACTGGCCGGAGGCCGCGACCCCGAAGAGGTAGAAGACCACCCACATGGAAATCTCACAGAAGTAGTTGGGGTGGCGGGAGTACCGGTACAGGCCGGAGGTGAAGAAGGGCTGGGCGACCTCCTCCCCCGCCGCGATCCGCTTTTTCTTGTCCTGCTGGAAGCGCCACATCTGCTCGTCGGCCACGGTCTCGCCGGCGAACAGCACGAGGAACGCGGCAGCGGTCAGATAGTCCAGCCATCCGAGCGGGGTCGCGATCCACACGCTCGCCTGGTGGATGGGTGAGGTGAAGAGCCAGATCAGGAGCATCTGCCCGAAGCTGATGAAGGTGAGGTTCATCACCTGCATGGCCACCGGCCCCGTCTTTTCCCGCACGGCGGTCCAGCGGTAGTCCTCTCCGCCGATCCAATATCCTCCCTTGCGCGCGAAGTTGAAGGTCAGACGAGCGCCCCAGAGGACGACGAGCGCCGTCATGAGGTTCACGCGCGGCGAGGCGAAGTCCGTCCCGGCAGCCACCATCAGGCAATACACGGGAGGCAACAGAGACCACAGGCGGTCGATCCACGAGTACTCGCGGGTGACGACTCCAAGCAGCCACACCAGGGCGGCCACGATCAGGCACAGGTCGAGCGCGGTGCCGAACGGCGTACCCGTCAGCGGGTGTTCGATCAGATTCATCTTCCCCTCGCTCTCAAGTTCGGCTCACCCCATGCCTGGCGTCCGGCTCAGGTCGCGGTCAGCCGCCGCACCAGTGCCTGCAGCCATTCGCTCACTTCCTGGACTTCCTCCCGGAGTTCCTCGTGCCGCTCGTAGGCATCGGCGCCCGGCGCCTGGTCGGCCCGCCCGGTCATGCCGGCGAGATAGTTGAGCTGGCTCAGGAGCATGGGGCGCGGATAGCTGCCCCCCGCGTCGTTCACGCTGGCGTCGAGCTCGGCCAGCTCCTCGGCGAGTGCGTCGAGCGTCTCGTTGCGGCCGCCTCCGGCCTCCGCGCGCGCCTCCGCCATGCTCTCGCGCAGATCGTTGATGCCGTTCGCGACCTCACGGGCCTCCGCCTGTGTCTCCCGCACGGCGAGGTTGAAGCGGTACTGCTCCTCGAGGTCCGCGATGGTCACGCCTTCCGCCGCCACCCGCGGGTCGATCCGCAGCTCGAGCCCGGTCTCGGTCGTCACGCCCCCCGCCGAGAGGCGAACGGTGTAGTTCCCCGGGGGCACGATCGGCCCGCCCCGGCCCGATCCCTGCGCACGCATGTCCCAACGCAGCCTGTGCACGCCCGGCGCCGACGAGACCCCCCGCATGCCACCACCGCGCGGAGCCATTAGCTGCATCGCCGGTCCCCCCGCCCGGGCCGCCCCGCCACCCCCGCCACTGGCGTACGACCGGATCACCTCGCCGCCCACGTCGACGATCTCGATCCGCACCGTCTCGTCGGGTCCCAGGTCCGGCGAAATCCAGTAGCTGATGTCCGCGCCCGCCCCCCGGTAGTCCGGCCGCGCCGTGTTCGACGCCCACTCGAAGCCGGAGTTGCGGCCGGGCCGCGTGCGGTACTGGGGCCGTCCCGCGAACAGGTGCGCCCCCTCCGCACCGGCGACGGTGCCGTCGGCGCCGATCTCGTGCAGCGGGGTGAGGTCATCCAGCACCCAGAATCCGCGGCCCATGGTCGAGAGCGCCAGGTCCTGCCGGTACACCTCGATGTCCGTCACGGGCGTCACCGGCAGGTCGAGTTGGAACGACTGCCACGTCGCGCCGTCGTCGAAGGAGATGAAGAGCCCGAATTCCGTCCCCGCGTAGAGCAGTCCCTCACGGTCCGGATCCTCGCGCACGACGCGCACGGGCACGTCCGCCGGGATCCCGTTCGTCCCGTCCGCCAGACGGGTCCACGTCTGCCCGGCGTCGTCCGTCCGGTAGACGTAGGGGCTGAAGTCGCCGAGCAGGAAGCGGTACCCGGCCACGTACACCTTTTCCGGGTCGTGCCGGGAGATGTCGATCGAGTTGATGCGGCCCTCGGGCGGCATATCCGCCGGCGTCACGTTCTCCCACGACTCCGCGCCATCCAGCGTCACGTATACCGGGCCATCGTTCGCGCCCGTCCAGATCACATCCGGGTCGTGCGGCGAGGCCTCGATCACGTACAGCGTCGAATAGTGTTCCTCACCCGTCGCATCGCGCGTAATGGGCCCTCCCGACACCATCTGCCGATCAGGACGGAACGCGGTCAGGTCGGGGGAAATCTGCTCCCACGTGCGGCCTCCATCGCGGGTGCGGTGCACGTACTGCGAGCCGTGGTAGACGAGGTCCGGGTCGTGCGGCGACACCTCGATGGGCACGACGCGCTGGAAGCGGTAGGGGAGGTTGGCGGGGTTCGTCCCGTACATGTTCACCGCGCCGACGTAATACTGCTGCTCCTGCCCGGTCCGCTGGTTGTAGACGCCGAAACGCCCCTTGCAGTTCGCGTACACGATGTCCGGGTCGCCCGGCTTCGGCACGGCGGGACCCGTCTCGCACCCGCCCGGCGAGCGCCAGTACGCGTCGGGACCGCCCGGCGCCGAGAGCGACGGCTGCCGGCTCGGCACCGCGACCGTGTAGGAGTCGTCCTGCTGCCCCGCGTAGAGCCAGTAGGGGAAGCGGTCGTCCACATCGACCTGGTACAGTTCCGCGGTGGGCTGGTTGTTGACCGGCGACCACGTCTGTCCGCCATCCAGCGTCACGACGCCGCCTCCGTCGCTCCCGTGCACCATGATCCGCGAGTCGTCCGGGTTGATCCACAGATCGTGGTCATCCCCGTGCACGTTCGGGATCGTCCGGAAGGTCTCTCCACCGTCGGTCGACTTCCAGGTGGAGAGGTTCAGGACATAGACGACGTCCCCGTCCGTCGGGTCCGCAGTGATATTCGTGAAATAGAAGGGGCGGTGCATGAGCTGGTTGCGCGGGTCGTCGTTGATCAACTCCCACGTCTCGCCCGCGTCGTCGGAGCGGTACAGGCCCTCGATCGGCTCCGGCGCCTCCACAAGCGCGTAGACCCGGTCGGGCATGTCCGCCGAGACCGAGAAGTCCACTTTGCCGATGAGGCCGTCCGGGAGCCCCGCCGTGATCCGCCGCCACGTGTCGCCCCCGTCCGTCGTCTTCCAGATCCCGTCCTCCTCGCTTGCCCCGGAGATGATCGACCAGGGTCGTCGCTGCGCCCGCCACATCCCGGCGTAGATGACGCTGGGGTCTGCGGGATGAAACTCGAGATCCACCGCCCCGACGGAGTCCGAGGTGAAGAGGATGCGCTCCCAGTCGAGGCCCCCGTTCGACGAGCGATAGACGCCTCGCGTCTCATTGTTGATGAACGGGTTCCCCATCGCGGCCGCATAGACGAGATCCGGGTTGTCCGGGTGGGCCTTCACGGACGCGATCTGCCCCCCGTCCTCGAGTCCGATGTGCTCCCACGTGTCTCCGGCGTCCGTCGACTTGTGGATGCCTCTGCCGATGATGATGTTCGAGCGGATGCCGTCGGAGCCCGTCCCCACATAGATGATATTCGGGTCCGAATCCGCGACCTCGATATGGCCGATGGACGGAGACCGGAAGTATCCATCGGAGATGTTCTCCCACGTCATCCCGTAGTTCGTCGTCTTCCACACGCCCCCGCCGGTCGCCCCCTGGTAGAAGGTGTGGGGGTGGGAGCGGTGGCCCTCGACCGCCGTGACGCGGCCGCCACGCGAGGGGCCGACGAAGCGGAAGGAGAGGCCACCGAAGAGACTCGGATCGACCGTCTCCGCCGCGGCAGTCGGAGTCCCGACGCCGGCCGGGAGTGCACCCGGGTCCGCCGCGTCCTGGGCCGTGAGCGACCACGCCGGAGCGGAGAGCACGATGAGGGAGGCGAGAGCGCCCCGTGCGGCAAGGGTTCGTGTAGGGAATAGCATGGTTACTCCTGGTTGCCTTGTGCCAAGTCGGCCATGTGTCCAGTGGGCCCTTCGGGCTCCGTGTGCCGCGCCTGCCTACCTCGCCTTGACGAGTGCTTCGCCGGCGAGGGCGTCCGTGAAACGGCCCTCATCGATCGCGAACGTGCCGTTGACGAGGGAGTACTCGACCCCCTCGGCGAGACCGTGCGGGTCGTCGTACTCGGCAGTGTCGCGGAACTGCGCGAGATCCACGACGATCACGTCGGCGACCGCGCCGGCCTCGAGCACGCCGCGGTCTTCGATCCCGTACACCCGGGCGGGGAGCGCCGTCATGGCGTGAATCGCCTGCTCGAGCGTGGTGACGCCTTCCTCCAGCACGTATTTCCGGATCCGTCGCGGGAAGGCCCCGAAGCCGCGCGGGTGCGGGTGTCCTTCGCCCGGCATCCATAGCGAGCCGTCGGAGGAGGTCATCATCCACGGCTGCGTCATGAAGCGCGCGATGTCCTCGTCGTTCATGTTGAAGGAGGTGAGGCCTGTGCCACCGCCCCCGTCACGGGCCTCCACGAGGAGGGCGAGCGCGGTCTCGATCGCGTCCGTCCCGCGATCGTCCGCCACGTCCTGGAGGGTCCGGCCACCGTGGGGTCCGCCCTGGAGCATGAGCCGGTCGGCGCCGCCCCGGCGGTCGAGGTTCTCCCACATGTCCGCCACGAGCCGCGCGCGTTCCTCGGTGTTCTCCATGCGCGCGTAGAGGGCGCCGTCGTCGCCGGCGAGCGCCCAGCGCGGGACGAGGGCGCCGACGATGCTCGTGCCCGAGGCCTCGTAGGGGTACTGGTCCGCGTACACCGCCAGACCTTCCGCCCGGGCGGCCTCGATGTGGCGAACGACGTCGGCGGACTCGCCCCAGACGCGCGGCCCGAGCGCCTTGATGTGCGTGACGACGCCGGTGATGCCGGATCCGCGCGAGATCTCGATGACTTCGTCCACGGCCCCGAGCAGGCCGATCGAGTAGTCCGACTCGTCGCGGATGTGGCTCTGGTAGACACCGCCGTACCCGGCCGCGACCTTCGCGAGTTCGACAACCTCGCCGGTGGGGGCGTACGACCCCGGAGAGTAGTAGAGGCCGGAGGAGAGTCCGAAGGCGCCCCCGTCCATGCCGTCGCGGACGATGGACCGCATGCGGTCGAGTTCTTCGGGCGTGGCCTCGCGCGCCTGCATTCCGAGTACGGCGCGGCGGACGCTTCCGTGCCCGACGAACTGCCCCACGTTCACTCCGACACCGGGGTCGAGGATTCGCGCCCGCTGGTCGGCGAGGTCGACCGCGCCGCCGCCATCGGGGTTGGCGAAGATCGTCGTGATCCCCTGCGCGAGGAGCGGCTGCGCCGTGCGGAGTTCGTCGCGCAGCAGCGCCGGCATCGCGTGCGAATGCGTATCGATGAAGCCGGGGAAGACGTGCTGGCCGCTGGCGTCGATCACTCGGTCGGCCGTCGCGCCCCCCAGATCACCCACGGCCGCGATCCGCCCGCCGTCGATCGCGAGGTCTCCGGTGCGGGCCGCGCTCCCGGAGCCGTCGACGAGGGTCCCGCCCCGGATGATGAGGTCGTACGTCTGTGCCGCGGCGGGCCGGACGCTCCACGCCGTCGCAATGACGGTTGCGAAGACGCCCAGAACGGTGGAGAGGACAAGTCGTCTCCGTGTGAAGACAGATTGCATTGGCGCCCCCGGGTTATCTGAAGAAAGGCGGGGCCATGATGGCGAACGGGCTGATCGGAATCAACGGGATCCGACCATTGACGGGATCAGGGCAACGGGCCTCGAATGGTTGGTGGATGCGGCCATGCACCGCCCCAATCGTTGGGAGGGGGAAAGATGACCAGGCGAACCGAAGACGACGGCAACGACTACGTCGAGGATAGCCGCGATGGCTACGATGTGTACGTGCATGTGGAGCACGAAGGCGGAGACGACGGTCAGGCCCCGGAGGTACATGTTCACGTGCATGGTCCCGAAGGCCGCGGGCACGGATACGACCCCAGGCACCTTGAAGACCCGTGGGGCCGCGCCGGGAACGGATGTCTCGCGGTCATGTGGGGGTTTCTGTTCGGTTGGTGGATAGGTGGGGAAGATATCTGAGGACTTGCGGCAGCATGCAGGGGGTGGCCGGGGGCGGTGTTTGCCGCCAGTTTTTGCCGTGCGGCTACCCCGCAGACTGAAAACCCATCGGAGGCACTCATGCGTCGGTCCCCTCTTACACAGTCCCTCTTCACGGCTGCCGGCCTGGCGGTCGGGATTGCATTTACGGCACCGATCGCGCTGGAGGCCCAGGCCTTCGAGGACGCGCGCGGGAATATGTCCATCGCCCTCGCCGGCGACGCGATCATCTCCCGGAAGATGTCTCCGTACCGGGAGCCCGAGTTCCTCGCTCTGCGAGACATCATCCAGAGCGCGACCACCGCGTTCGTGAACCTCGAGATCCTCTTCCACGACTACGAGGACGACGTGATTCCCGCGGCGGCCAGCGGCGGCACCTACATGCGGGCGGAGCCGGAGATCGCGCACGAACTCGCCTGGTTCGGTTTCGACATGGTGAGCCTGGCGAACAACCACACGATGGACTTCGGCGCCGGCGGGGCGCGGCGCACGGTGGCGGCGGCCGAAGCGGCGGGACTCGCCGTCGCAGGATTCGGCGAGAACCTGGCGCGGGCGCGGGCCCCGGCCTACGTGGACACGCCCGGCGGACGGGTTGCGCTGATCTCGATCGCCTCGACCTTCGCCGACGCGATGCGGGCCGGCCACCAGCGGCCCGACGTACGCGGTCGTCCGGGGCTGAGCCCGATCCGCTACGAGCGGCAGGTGACGGTGAGCGCCGAGCAGATGGAGGGTCTCCGCGGCGCCTTGGCCGTGGCGGGGCGGGGAGGCGGCTCCGGTTCCCGGGTGAACTTCGGTGGCATCACGTTCATGGAAGGCTCGAAGCCGGGCGTGAAGACGGTGCCCCACGCCGGGGATCTGGCCGAGATCATCGAGGTCGTGAAGGAAGCACAGCGCCAGGCCGAGTGGGTCATCGTCACGAGCCACTCGCACGAAGGCGCGGATCGCCGCGAGGTGCCGGCGGACTTCCTCGTGGACATCGCGCGGGCGGTCGTCGACGCGGGCGCGGACATGTTCGTGGGCCACGGCCCCCACATCCTGCGCGCGATCGAGATGTACCAGGGCAAGCCGATCTTCTACTCGCTGGCGAACTTCGCCATGCAGAACGAGACGATCGAGTTCCAGCCGCAGGACAATTACGAGGCCCAGGGGCTGGGCTACGCGGACCTTCCGGGCAAGTTCCAGGATGTCCGGATCGAGCGGGCCGGCGCGTCTTCCTTCCCGGCGGGGAAGGGGTTCTGGGAGAGCGTCGTCCCCGTCGTCGAGTACGAGGGCGGGATGCTGAAGGAGATCCAGCTCCACCCCATCACCATGGGCTGGCAGCTGCCGCGGCCGGTGCGCGGGCGCCCGATGATGGCGGACGACGCGCTTGGGCAGGAGATCCTCGAGGGTCTGGCGAAACTCTCCGCCGAGTTCGGAACGACGATGACGATCGAGGACGGCGTCGGCGTGATCCGGCCCTGACCTAGTGTCGTGTCGCAGAAATTCCACGGCCATTCGAGCGCCGATGCATCCGCCTCTGCGCCGTGGCTCCTCCTCGCAATAGCTCTGCTATTCCTCGTCGGAGCGCCTTGCAGTACTCGGCGCCTCGACGCTCTCGGTGGCTCGCGGACTTCTGCGACACCACACTAGCAACACGCTGAGTGATGTGCGGTAGAGCCCCTGATCTCCGCCGCTTTCGCCGAGACCTGACCATCCGCTAGGATAGGGGTGTGCCTGGGATAGAGGTCTGTCACACAGCGAATACACATCTATGTTGAATGTCGACCCAACCTTCCGGTTGGCCTTGTTGGCGCTGGCATGCATCGCCCTGGTGCATGCATGTGGCGGCGACGGCGGGACGGAGCCGTCGCAGCCCCCGCCCGACCCGCAGCGTCCCACGACAGTCGCGGTCGATCCGGCTGCGAGTGAACTGACCGCGCTGGGCACGACGGCGGAGCTCTCGGCAGAGGTGCGAGACCAGAACGGGCGGGCGATGGCGGTGACCGTGACCTGGTCGAGCAGCGACACGTCGACCGCGACCGTCAACGCATCGGGCTTGGTGACGGCCGCGGGAAACGGAACGGCGACGATTACCGCCGCGGCGGGTACGGTCTCGGGGAGCGCCACGGTGTCGGTCACCCAGGAGGTAAGGGCGGTCGAGGTGACTGCAGGGGCGGGCGTCATGCTGCCGGGCACCACGCTGCAACTTGACGCCGAGGCACAGGACGCGAACGGCCACGCGGTCGACGGCTCCGAGTTCGTGTGGACGTCGAGCGACACTGCTGTGGCAGTGGTGGACACGACGGGGTTGGTCACGGGTATCGAGGTGGGGGAG